>ERZ1669248.3-NODE-3-length-406886-cov-11.080903_pt1 | contig 406886 bp, 435 predicted proteins | sample MGYA00579296_ERZ1669248 | MGnify/ENA primary metagenome ERZ1669248 (study PRJEB41166, sample SAMN08046057) | hot springs metagenome | biome: hot spring; feature: neutral hot spring; material: thermophilic sediment; isolation source: thermophilic sediment from...
GCCGGGATTTGAACCCGGGTCACGGGCTCGACAGGCCCGCATACTAGGCCGGGCTATACTACCGCGGCACCATTTATTTATAGATTAGTTGAGGCTTTTAAAGCTTTGTACAGCTACAGTAGTGAGGTGCCTAAGTTTGAGTGTTGAATATGCCGAGATCGGCGAGCTAAAGGAGGGTAGCTATGTAGTTATTGATGGAGAGCCCTGCCGGGTTGTTGAGATAACTAAAGCTAAGACAGGTAAGCACGGTAGTGCTAAGGTTCATTTAGTAGCTTTGAGTATATTGAGTGGTGCGAAGAAGACTTTAGTAGCTCCAGCTGATCAGCGGATTGAGATCCCAATAGTCAACAAGAGAACTGCCCAGGTCATAGCAGTCCTAGGAGATAGAGTCCAGCTTATGGATAACGAGACGTATGAGACCTTCGAATTAGAGCTTCCGAAAGAGCAGGAGATAGCAGGTAGGATTAAAACGGGAAGTGAGGTCGAGTACTGGGAGGTAATGGGTATCAGGAAGATAATGAGAGTTTTGAGGAGTTAGGAAGCTAGGAGTAACTATGACTACTGTTTTCGGTAAGATCAGGGATTTGGTATCATCGTTTCTAAGATCTTCAGAGAGCTATGAGGAGGCGGTGAATAGCTTCATCAGGGAGCTCCAGAAAGAAATGATAAAGGCGGACGTTAACGTTAAGGTAGTTTTCGAGCTTAGTGCGAGGATCAAGGAGAGGGCTCTTAAGGAGGAACCTCCGGAGGGAGTTCTAAGAAGGGAATGGTTTGTAAAGATAGTGTATGATGAGCTCTCTAGGTTATTTGGTGGTGACGTAGCTCCAGACCCGTACCCTAAGAGCTTCCCCTGGATAATACTACTGGTCGGCGTACAGGGTAGTGGGAAAACGACTACAGCAGGTAAGTTAGCTCTCTTCTATAAGAAGAGAGGTTATAGAGTCGGACTCGCAACAACAGATACCTACAGACCCGCAGCTTACGACCAGCTTAAGCAGATAGCAGAGACGATCGGAGTACCCTTCTACGGTGAGAAATCAGGGGATCCAGCAGAAATAGCGAGAAAAGCTGTAGCAACCTTACTGAACGAGTATTCTTGTGATGTAATCATAATTGACACAGCTGGGAGACACGGCTACGGTAAGGAGGAGAGCCTACTCATGGAGATGAAGGAGATAGCTGAAGCTATCAAACCATCTGAGGTAATTCTCGTGATTGATTCCTCAATAGGTCAGAAGGCCTATGAGCTAGCTAAGAAATTCAATGAGTGGACACCTATAGGCTCTATAGTTATCACGAAGCTGGACGGTACGGCACGGGGTGGTGGAGCTCTCTCAGCTGTCGTAGCAACCGGGGCTAGGATAAAGTTCATAGGCGATGGAGAGAAACTTGAGGATCTGGAGGTGTTTAACCCGAGGAAGTTTGTTGCGAGAATTCTCGGACTAGGTGATCTGGAGAGTCTTCTCGAGAAGTTCAAAGCTATTGAGGAGAGTGATGAGGTTAGAAAGCGGTTGGAGAGAGCTATAGCTCTAGGGAGGATCTCCATGAGGGATATATACCACCAGCTGAAATCTATAAAGAAGCTAGGCCCTCTAAGGAAGGTCATTGACCTCGTACCTGGCTTCTCCATGCTTAAGTTAGGTGACGACATGCTTAAGGGGAGTGAAAAGAAGATAGACTCGTGGATTGCTATAATAGAGTCCATGACTTACGATGAGTTAGATGATCCAAGCATCATAGATAGGAGTAGGGTTAGGAGGCTGGCCATAGGCTCCGGGAGGACCGTTAACGACGTTCGTGAACTACTTAACTACTACGAACTAATTAACAAGATGCTGAAGGACTTAAAGAGAGGTAAGCTTAGGCTTAAGGGAGTGGATTTAAGCCGACTAGGTGGAGAAGCTGGCTGACGTATGGGGCTACCCCAGTAAGATTCTCGAGGCCTCTCTGAGGGTATTAAGTAGGTACCAGCTTTGCGATCGTTGTTTGGGAAGGCTCTTTGCCAGGCTGGGTAGGGGGCTGGATAACGCTGAGCGAGGTAGAGCTATTAAGGTTTTCCTCAGGATGCTGTCCACTAACTCAGAGTTCTCTAAGAAGACCCTGGATTCGCTACAGGAGGGTTGGTTAGCACCGTCAGAAGGTCGTCTAGAGGTATGCTATGTATGTGGGTCGAAGCTCGACGAGATAATACTTGAGCTAAGCGATAAAGCTGTGAAATCCCTGAAGGAGAGTGGTATAAAGGTTTCAAGCTTCCTTGTCGGGGTTAAGGCAGGGTCAGATATCGAGAAAAGACAGAATGAGGTAATCGGAGTGCTGGGATTAGATACATGGGAAAGCGTCCGTAGGGAAGTTAAAAGGCTAGTAGGTAAGGCAATAACTCGCGAACTATCTCTTACCCCGGACTTCACCAATCCCGATGTTATCGTTGTTCTAGATCTAACGGAGAGGAAGGTCGAGCTACGTATCCCTCCCCTAATCCTAGGAGGCAGGTACGTGAAGCTTGGTAGGTTCATCTCCCAAATGCCTTGGATTAGGAGTAATGGTTCGAGGAAGTATAGACTCTCCATATACGAGGTCTGCGAAGACGTACTCAGGGCGTTTAATGGGGCTGGATTAGTACTTCATGCTGCTGGGAGGGAGGACGTAGATGCTAGGGCCCTCGGCGATGGGAGACCGTTAGCACTTGAAATTAAGGAAGCAACCACTAAGGACTTCCCACAAGGTGAGGTTAAGGCCCTGGAACTCAAACGTGAGCCCTGGATCCATATAGTGTTGAATAGCAAAGCTAGTAGGGAGTACGTCAGACTTATAAAGACCGCACCTGCGCGGAAGACATATAGAGCAGTAATTTTTTCCTCCAGTAAGCTAAGCAAAGACGATCTCCAAAAAATCGAGAGCTTAAGCCACCAGATAATATCTCAGAGAACCCCGACTAGAGTTCTAAAACGGAAGAAGGACATCGTCCGCCGAAGGAGAGTTTACGAGATTAACGCTACCCTTATTTCAGAACATGTTATAGAAGTTCTACTACGGGTGGATGGGGGTCTCTACGTCAAAGAGTTCGTAGACGGTGATGATGGTAGAACAACACCGAGCTTCTCAGAAGTTACTGGGAAGCCTATGAGGGTGGTATTACTGGACGTACTAGAAGTCGAGAAAATACAGTCACTAAAGAAGTGAGAGCTATTCTCAGTATCAAGTACACTGAGAACCTCAGAACATATTCGTCCAGCTATTTGTCCCTAGATACTCTTCCATATCAGTTCTGCTCATTGATTTCCTATATACTCACCGGTAGCTCCGCTACCCTCGGTGAACCCACATGACATCGAACTTGACAGTACGGGGCTCTAGGGAACTCCACGCTCTTGGGGTATTGCTGCACAATACCGTGGAGACAAAGAAAAAGAATAAGAACATTCAACTAGGATAAGGCCTGTAGACAAAACTACTATACTCAAAGTCTTTGCTCTACATACAAGCAATAGAAATATATGAAAACTTTTAAGCTAGCCACAGATAAACTACGATATGGAGCGGGCCCGTAGCTCAGCCAGGTAGAGCGGCGGGCTCTTAACCCGTAGGTCCCGGGTTCAAATCCCGGCGGGCCCGCCACACCGCTCCTTGTAAGCTGCCATGCTCAGTAGTTCAAAGAATCTCCGGGTTGTAGGGTTAGGCAAGATGTGGGATAGTTAGATTTTAAGTAACGACCTAGAAGCGGACTCCACGACGTAAGGTATTCAAGAACATTAACTGGCTGAAGACTCGGCGCGGGAGGTGAGTCATATCACAACTTTTTATGTCTACACACTAAAATCCCTATGGCGGCGGTCGTCCAGCCTGGTCTAGGACGCCGGCCTTCCACGCCGGAGATCCCGGGTTCAAATCCCGGCCGCCGCACTTTTCCCCTAGGTACTCTGCTACTAACCTTGGGGCTCTCTATCAGTCATATCCTAGCAAATAGACTTTGGTTACTCTACAAACACGCAGTGAAGCTGAAGCAATAAAGTTTAATGTGCTTGGATAAGCATCAAGGTCCTCAGCAATGGTGCGGGGAGAACTACCTCCTAGAGAATTAGTGAGATCGACTTATAACAGGAGCTTTGTCTTCCGGGGAAAGGAGATCAGCTAATTTATGATTATATTATCAGTTAATTAGTTAATTGGCTTAACCAAGATATTCAGAAAGACATTAACTAGCTAGTAGCTTTGCATACACGTATCCTACATCTATTACTTGACTAGTTCACTTTTCTATAGGTTTCGGACATGAATTTACCGTCCATTAGGGATGTGTTAGGGGTTTTGCTATGTTCAATAGCGTTAGCGTTACTGGCTTTAGTTGTAGGCTACTTAGTTGAGGAGAGGTTGATTGTAGCGATAGTTTCTAGCTTAGGTATGGTCGTAGTACTTTACCACGTCACAATAAAACGATATGGAGGTACATCCATAGTATTTACTCAAATGGTGTTTGTGATAGTCTTAGGTACGTTCATATACTTAACAATGTATTATCTTGTTGCCGGGCTCTTTCTAGGTTATAAAGTAGATCTAACATCTCTAGAGTTCCTGTTGGTGTTCTTAAAGTCTGGCATCTTCTTCGTTCAGTACTTAATATATGTGATCCTGTTTCTATTAACATCTCTACCACTAGTAGTGGCCGCTATAGTGATCGATGAGGTAATCAGTACACGGCCTCAGAGGAAGTAGTTAGTATTTAAGGGCCGCTTCGAGTTTCTAAACAGAGAAACTAGGGACATCCTAGAAGATGGCAGTCCTTCAGGTTAATATGGTGGGGGGTTGGTAGCGGGGGGTGGATTTGAACCACCGACCTCGGGGTCTCACAGGGCGTGACCCATATGAGCCCCGCGGGCTACCAGGCTACCCCACCCCGCTGTCTTGACCCCCCAGTACCTTTACTAAGTATTTGTAGCTTATAAGCTCATGTCTTAAGGAGCTAAATAATAACTAAGGAAGTTGAGGAAATCTACTCTTCGCTAATCTTAAGTATTCGTCAGGTGTTTCACCGCCTTGTAGTACACATTAGGCAGTTTGACTAGGGATTCTAACTCAACGTACTCGTTATCGCCGTGCATATTCCCTCCCCTCGGACCTATATCTACGACCTCCACATTGAACGGTGTAAAGTACCTGGAGTCGCTGGCACCAGCACCTTCAATTAACCTGACCTCCACACCCTCATCTTTCAAGGCTTCAGCTAATGATGTAACTACTCTAGAAGTAGGTGATGTGTTCTGGTAGTCACCAGGGTCTGTTCTAATTCTAAGATCAGCTCCGGGAAGGATGTTCTCAAGTACCTCTCTGAACCCGGATTCTACGTCCTCGTGTCTAGCCATGGCACGTACATCTATGACTACTTTATGTTTCCCCTCAGCAAAGCTATAGAAGTTCGGTGTTATTGAGACCCCGTACTCGCTGAATGCTCTAGTTCTTATGGGTGCTCGAGTGAGAGGAACTAGAGCCTTAACCAGGTCAGTAAGCCCCTCATCTACCTCCATCTCGATGCCGTTAGGGTCCGGAACAATGTACTCTAACTCCACCTCTGGCGGTACCACATTAGACTTCAAGAAGGTTCCGCGGAGACTTCTAATCAGCCCCCCGGTTTCCCGGATTAATGTAGATACTGCTATTAAGGGGTGTGAGTCGACACCACCTAGAAAATAGGCTGCGTGAGCATGCTGAGAAACCGGGTAGTACGAGGTGAACCTAGCTGTCTTAATTAAGCCTCTCACTATGTACCTCCTCGAAGGTAAGCTTATCTCGACACTGAAAGCTTTCCTCCGCCTAATAATGGGGGCCATACCAACCCCATCACCGTTTATCAAATACCTGGGGAGGGAACCAGCCTCCCTCAATTTTTGAGATATTATGTGGGCCCCGTTCCTTCCACCTACCTCCTCATCACCAGTGAATGCAAATACTACTCCACACCTTAAGCTAACCCTGCTAAGCCTCTCTAGGGCAACCATGATAGCCGCAACATTTGATTTATCGTCTAGAGCTCCTCTACCGTAGGCCTTACCATCAACCACCGTCAACTCAAAGGGGTTGTACGTCCACCTCTCTCTTACTACCGGGACGGTATCGTAGTGAGCAAGGAGACCCACACAGGGAGGTTCCTTCCCGAGAAAACCTAGTATACTGTAGTACCCGTTAGACTCTATTATCTCTGTTGAGAGTCCTAGAGGTGTCAGCCACTCGTTAATGAAGTCAACAACCTCTCGGCTTGGTTTAATACCTTTGTCTGGATCATTGATACTGATATATGATACGAGATCTTTAAGTAGCTTGACCACGTCGATCCCGGTCAAATTATTAGCACCATACGAAGATATCGTGGTAGAGGTAATAACTATAACTTTAGCTGGTGCCAGCGTCTCCTCTACAGTCGAGAACGTTTGTCCACTCGTTTTTAATAGGTTTGTATGGAATAAGGTAGTGTTAGGGATGGCTCTACCTAAATCTACTAGAAACAATAAGGCTCCCGGCTTAAGCCTGGAGTCATATGCAGTGAAATATGTAGTGAAGGACCTGGGCCCATCCGTAATTAGGGTTAAGATCAGTAAGAAAGCTTCTAGTAATAGTACCGAGAATACTCAAGCACGTGAGGTAGTAAATGAAGTAAAAGATGCGTACTTATTGGGGGTTTACTACTCGGGAGAGCTCGGTAAGGCCTACATGAAGTTCTACTCCGAAGATAAGAATAAGACGTACATAGTTCTGGATCCTGTCGGGCATAAACCTTACTTCCTTACTGATGCTCCTCCTGAGGAGCTTACCTCAAATAGGAAGCTAGTGGAACACCCATCATTCGAAGGCTTCGAGACTGTGGAGAAATTTAACCTATTAAATATGAAGCGTGTAGTGCTAACTAAGGTCATAGTTAAGGACCCCTTAGCCGTCAGAGAGATTAGAAATTATGTGGGTAACGCATATGAAGCAAAAATAAAGTACCACCACAACTACATCTACGATAATCTACTCATACCAGGCATGAAGTACACTATCTCAAATGGGAAAATAATGAAGAGTAAAACCAAGATAAGTGAGGGAACCGCTGCTCTACTATCAAAACTTACTGAAGGTTACTCACCCGAGAAGAAATCCTATTTCACGGAGTTTGCTGAGCTATTCGAAGAAAAGCCTCCTGACCCTAAGATCTTAGCTATAGATATCGAGGTGTTCACACCGATTGAGACCAGGATCCCAGATCCTGAAGAATCTAACTACCCCATAATAAGCATAGCTCTAGCCGGATCTGACGGATTAAAGAAGGTGCTTGTATTAGCTAGGCAGTCAACTGAGCTCGGGGATCTTAATTCATTACCGAAGGACTGCGTAGTAGAGGTATTTGAAGATGAGAGGTCAATGCTCCTAGAGTTATTTAGAGTAATTGAGATGTATCAGATAGTCCTCACGTTTAACGGGGACGCATTCGATCTACCGTACATCGTAAATAGGTCTCTAACTCTAGGAATAGAAAGATCGCTCATCCCGTTCGAAGTCGTTGAGGACTACGTATCTCTAAGACATGGAGCTCACATAGATCTGTACAGATTCTTCGATATTGAGGCTATACAAAACTATGCTTTCGGATCTGCCTACAAAGAGAAAACATTGGACGCTATAGCCAGAGCGTTACTAGGCGAATCAAAAGTAGAGATCGAGGTAAGCGTCTCCTCTCTATCTCTCGCTGATCTAATTAAATACAACCTAAGGGATGCTGAGCTAACCCTGAAGCTCGTAACCTTCAACAATAAGCTAGTCTGGAAGCTCGTAGTCCTCATAATGCGTATATCTAAGATGGGAATAGAGGACGTTACTAGGAGGAAAGTCTCAGCTTGGATTAAGAGCTTACTATTCTGGGAGCACAGAAGGAGGGGTTGTCTAATACCTAATCAGTCCGACATATTGTCCCTTAAAAGTGAGGTGAAGACCGCTTCTAAGCTTGGTAAGAGATTTGCTGGGGCGATAGTTATAGAGCCCATACCAGGTGTGTACTTTAATGTAACAGTTCTCGACTTTGCTTCACTGTATCCGTCGATAATGGTAGTGTGGAATCTCAGCTATGAAACTATTGATCCACCACCCGGCCTGTGCCAGAAGGTCATCGACGTTAAGGACGAGTCCGGTAGGAACCTTCATAAGGTATGCCTAGATTTCGAGGGGATAACCTCTCACACTATCTCCATATTGAGAGAGTTCAGAGTAAAGGTATATAAGAAGCTATCGAAGGATAAGAGCCTTCCAGAGGAGCTTAGGAGCTGGTACGACGTAGTTCAGTCAGCAATGAAGGTATTCATTAATGCCAGTTACGGGGTCTTCGGACATCCCAGCTTCCCATTTTACACTCCCGCACTAGCAGAGTCAGTTACAGCTATAGGTAGACATGTCATAACATCAACACTCGAGATAGCAAGCAAATACGGTCTGAAAGTACTCTACGGTGATACGGATTCTCTGTTTATATGGAATCCCAGCCGGGAAGCTCTAGAGAGCTTGATCAGAGAAGTATCTGAGAAGTTTAAGCTTGAAATAGAGGTAGACAAGACGTATAAGCTAGTAGCATTCGCACTCAAGAAGAACTACGTGGGTGTTAAGAGTGATGGTGGAATAGACGTTAAGGGTTTGATGGGAAAGAAAAGGAATGTACCTGAAGTAGTTAAGAACACGTTTAGCCAGGTTGTGGATGCTATTAAAACTATAGAGCCTAACATAGGCTCTATAGAGTTCGTTAAAGAGAAAGTTAAGGAATCGGTGAGGGATCTATATATGAGGCTAAAGAACAGGGATCTCTCCCTGGAGGAGGTAGCTTACAGTAATGAACTAAATAAAGAACTAGACGAATACAAATCTGAAGGTCCCCACGTTAAAGCAGCTAAAATGTTGCTTGCCTTTAACAGGCAGGTTAAGCCGGGTGATGTCATATACTATGTAAAGGTTAAGAGCCGGGAGAAGGTTAAACCTATACAGCTAGCGCGGATCGATGAGATAGATGTAGATGAGTACATAAAGGTTGCTAGATCCACCCTCGAACAGCTTCTAACACCATTAAGTGTATCGTGGGATGAAGTGGCGGGAGCACTTCCTCTAGATCTTTACATGAGGAACATTCGATGAATATTAGATGGGCTTTTTCGCTGTATAGTACCAGGATAATAATATACCTCCTCATTTTCTTGCTCTACATGCTCACCATCAACACCGGGTTAACTAGTAGCTACCATATCTCAGTCTTAGCCTACTCAGATACTCTTCTTAATGGTAGTATCCGGCTACATCAAGATATCGTAGCGAAGCATTTCCCAGCTATAACAGACATAGTACCGCTTGAATCGGGGTTCATAGCGGCTCACTCAGCTGGTTTTGTCTTCTGGTCTCTTGCTTCGTCACTCACTTCAAGGTTTCTAGGTCTAGAATACCTGCCTTTCTACTTTGAAAGTTTTCTTGTTTTAAATATAGTGTCAACTCTTATGGGAGTCATCTCCATTATCTACGTGGAGAAGATTGCTAGACTATACCTCAAGCCTCGGGATGCTCTAATAGTAACCTTTTCGTATGCTGTAGGATCTCTTACCTGGGTTTACTCGTCCACAGCATATTCCCAAAGTTTTGCCGCTCCTTTTGTCGCTATAGGACTCTACTATTTACTGGTCTACTTAAGATCTAGTAAACTACGTTACTTACTGTTAACAGCTATCTTCTACTCTATCGCGTCATACTCAGACCATACTTTAATTTTGCTGGGGCTGAGTGTTCTGGCTGTTCTCATCATGAGAAAGAGGACTGTTCCTCTTCACGAGATGCTTAGCTACATATCTTGCTACATGTTTTTACTTATCCCGGTGGCGACATACTATACTCTGGTAACAGGATCTCTTACACCTACACAGACACTCTACTCTACTTATCTGGGTCTGAAACCGCTTGATGTGTCAAGGATAGTGACACAATTCTCTCTTCTTGAGTTACTGTTCGGACTTAGAAAAAGTCTCTTGGTTACAGCTCCCGCTTTACTTGTATTCTCTTTATGTTCTTTTCTCTATATTGGAAGAGCTGAAGACCTGGAGAAGTCCGAGCTTATCTACACACTAATTCTCCTCTTCTTAGAGGTAACACTATATTCTTCTTGGTATGATTGGCACGGCGGTCTCAGTTACGGTCCTCGACTACTGTACAGTATACTCCCATTACTTAACGTAGCATCATCTATATCGTTGAAGTATGGGGGGCGTGTTCCAACATTTCTCTTCCTAAGTAATATCGGGGCTTTACTCAACGTATTAACAATATCAACAAATCCTTTCTCATGTGCTTATCAAGACCTAGTCCACAACCACATCCCACAAGCTATTGCCTGTAACCTACAGTCATTGTCGTTGAAGTGTCGTAGCCCTACTCTACTGGGTTCGCTCGGTCTTTCATGTATCACCTCGTTTCTACTACTTTTTAGCATAGTAGTCGCAATAAATTTCCTACTTTACACTAAGCCTATAATCGGGGAAACACGTGAGTAGCCCTAGGTTCCACCTACAAGTAGCAAAGGACTTCCTCGAATCATCACGCAGAGCTATCAAGGCCGAGCTTCTTTCACTTGCTGCGGTAGGTCTTATACTCGCGGCTGAGAACTCTGTTTACTCTGTGATATCATGCTTTAAACCTCCCTCGAAGATTGAGGACCCAATCGTGGAGCTAAAGTTACTGGTAGATGAGGGCGGTGAAGACGTTAGCTACGTGAGTACCTTACTCAAGGATTTCATAGAGATTTCGCAGTATGTGCTATACACATACAGAGAGCTTGTAATGAGGGGGGACGTTATCGAGGAGAGAACACCGTCTCAAGTTGTAACCAAGGATGAAGTGCTCGAAGTATTAAACAAGGTCGAGGAGGTTGTTGAGGTAGCCGAAAAAATCCTTGAGAAGTGCTCGTAAACAGATCCCATTGTTTCTTCAGGTTCGCGGAGTACAGGTAATAGCTATATAAGTCCAAGATAACCTCTACTTTCTTGGGTGTAGAGGATAGATACAAATAAGGTCTCACTTCTCCTGAGTAAACTAGTAGAGCCGTTCACAGGGAGGGAGGAGGAGGGTAAGGTAATAGTACTCACCCTCCTTGCGAGGGAGCATGCGGTACTTATAGGAGAGCCAGGTACAGCTAAGTCAGCTATGATTAGGAGGGTAAGTGAGCTACTTAATGCGAAGTTCTTTTCCTATCTTCTAACTAGGTTCACAGAACCCTCAGAGCTATTTGGGCCGATAGACATAAAGGCCTTGGAGGATGGGAGGTACGTTAGGATAACTTCAGGGAAACTTCCGTCAGCTGAAATAGCGTTCCTCGATGAGATCTTCAAAGCTAACTCAGCTATCCTGAATGCTCTCAATACGTTACTACAGGAAAGGGTGCTCTATGATGGTTACAGTGAGATAGCTGTCCCGCTCTGGTCTCTTTTTGGTGCAAGTAATGAAGTTCCGGAAGAACCGGAGCTTGTAGCTTTCTATGATAGGTTCTTACTTAGACACTTCGTTAAACCGGTCCCTGAGAACCTGTGGAAGGATCTTCTAGATAAGTCTTGGGCTCTTGAGAGGAGTATGTACTTTACTGAAAAGAGAAGGATAGAGCCAGTCATGGATTTGAGGGAGTTGAAGAAATTCCATGAGGCCGTTCTCAATATCGATCTAGAACCCGTGAAACATAAACTCACAAAACTTTTCGCGGCCTTCGAAAGCCGCGGGATACATATAAGCGATAGGAGGAAGGGTAAGGCCTTGAAGGTCATAGCCTCTAATGCTGTCTTAGAGGGTAGGAGTAAGGCCTCGGAGCAGGACCTGATGGTCTTAAAATACCTGGTGCCAGGGGATTGGGATGAGCTAGAAAAAGTAAATACTATACTCTCTGAGGAGTTGAAGACCCCCTACAGGTACTTGAGGGAGCTAGGTGAGATAAAAACGAACCTGCAGGAATTACTTAACTATGTAGTCAGCCTCCAGCCTGTAGAATCTAAATATGTTGACTACAGGTTTAAGCAGATTATGAGGGATCTGGAGCTGACGCGTGAGCGGGTAGCAGCTATAGCCATAGAGTCTCAAGATAGGACAGTCCAGAAAGCTGTTGAAGAAGTGCTCGACTTAGTGGAGCAGATAGCTTCAATCATCAAGAAGAGGCTTCCGTAATTATGCCTAGCATTCTTAGAGGTGTCGATCATAAAGATCCTGTAGCTCTCTATAGAGGAGAGAAGATAATCCAGTTAGTAAAGAAGGTGCACGGTAAGGCTAGGTTCGTGGATCAGGCATTCGCTATAGACAGTTACTACTCTCTCTACCTGCCATATCCAATACTTAAGAACCTCAACGAGATATCGAGAGACCTATTTAGGAACTACGTGTTCTTTAAACACCTCCTAGAGTCAGAGGACTTCTCTAGGATAAGGTACAGCACTATCGGAGATTCTGCATTAAGTGTTTTAGCAGCATCATTGATTGCTGCGGAGTATGAGAAGGCTATGGACCAGCTACAGCAGGCACCCGGTGGTTCTTCTCAGAACGGGGAACCGAGTGAGGAGGAGGTTAAGAGTATAGCAGAATCTATTAGCAGGAACGTCTCGGAGGCTGTAGACACGGTTAAGTCTATTAAGAGATTGATGAGTTTCGGAAGTGAGCCGGGGACCGGCACAACCTTCGACTTAGAGGAAGAAGGTGAGGAGGTTATAAAGTTAGCGGAGACCGCGGACATAAAGGCCATACTTGAGTTACTAAGTAAAATACCTAACATCTCCGGCAGGCTACTAAGACCTTACGAGAGGTACAGTAAAGGGGAGATCAGAGGTTTCGAGATCGGTGGTGACTTAGAGAGAATCCATCCCTCAGAGATAGCTATGCCCAGAATACTCTTCAGAGTCAAACTAGCTGAGGATAAGCTACTACTCTATGATAAAGTACTACCTAAAATGTTAGGCCCCATCTACGTCCTCGTAGATAAATCAGGTAGCATGGAGGGAGAGAAAATGCTGTGGGCTAAGGCAACCCTCCTAGCATTACTTATAAGGAGTAGGAAGGAGAGTAGAAACTTCTATCTAAGGTTCTTCGACGGGGTTCCCCACCAGCTAACGAAAATAGGGAAGCGTATGAAGTCTCGAGATTTCATAGAGCTCCTAAAGTACCTAGCTAGAGTGAAGAGTGGGGGAGGAACTGACATCACTAAAGCCATCATCACAGCATGTGACGATATATCTTCCGGGGTAAGTAGGGAAGTCTCAGATATAGTCCTAGTAACCGACGGAGAGGATAGGGTTGCTTCATCAGCTCTAAGTAAGAGACTAAAAGATACTAACTGCCGTCTTCATACTGTGATGATTATGGGTGATAATAGAGACCTCAGAAAGATAAGTTATAGATACTTGAGAGCTATAAAGTTATCTCATAAAGAGATAATACAGATTGTGAGCTTCTGAGAGGTTATCCGTTACTCCATGCTCAGCTTTTAAACCGACATAAAAACAGCCATAGCCGAGAATATTTGAATACAATATTGCGCAAGCGTGGAAGCATCTTCAGAAAATAAACACATTTCAAGTTTAACAGACTTAAATACCTCATTAAATTCAGTATTGGGAGGTAAGCGTGGGATATTCGAATACTAGCGCCAGCCTTGCTGAGTCTAACATAGTTGAGCAGCTGATGGGAATTTACAGGTTAGTCTCCGATGAGATGCGTGAGTTAAACAGTATGATACGGGAAACAGACCTATCTCAAAGTGTTTTAGTCGAGAAGAGATACGAGAAAATCAGGAAGTTGAAGAACGATGTTGAGAGCTCTGTCTTAAACTTGATGGAGTACTTCGTGAAGGTGTCCGAGTATATCTCGTCAAGGGAGCTTTATGCCATGGTTATAGATGAGACCCTAAGGATATCGGAGGATCTTGAAGCAGCTGGTTACAGGCTATATCTAGTAAGTAAGCTAGGGGATAAATTACCTGACAAGGTTTATGTGATAATTAGTGAGATCTCCAAGAAGATTACGGCCATGATCGGTATGCTTGGTGATATGGTCAGGAATTTGGGGAGCGGTGGAATCGTCAAGGACATATTCTCTGAAATAGTGAAAACTGAGGACAGTATTGACGAGCTGTATAGAGAAGGAGGTCTCGAATGCGTAAAAATCGTGCGGGAGTCTGCTAGCGCCTCGATACTTAAGGAGGCCCTCGACAAGCTTGAAGACTGTGCTGACATAGTTAAAAGGGTGGCTACATATATCTGGTTCCTATCATCATTCAGATAGCGTCGAATCTTGCGGGATTGTATACGGCCATTTAATAGGTTCTAAGGTCGTTGTGTTCGATATTGAGAAAGCTAGGTGCCTCTTCTCACATGGGTTTTATGGGAAGCCGGTAGGCCTGCGGAAACCTAAAGACATGAACATAAACGTACCGCTCGAGCTTTCCCTCATTGAGGCCATGTACCTAGCAAGAGAAGGACTGTTGAAAGTATTCTTGGGTAGTCAGGAGATATCGGTTGAAGAATTGAGGGAGATAGTAGGCAAAACCTTCAATAACTTCGAGGAGCTTTATAGAGTCTATGAGGATATCAGGTCTCAGGGATTTACAGTAAGATCAGCACTTAAGTACGGAGCAGACTTCGCAGTCTATAGGCTGAGACCGGGACTAGAACACGCACCTTTCTTAGTGAAGGTAGTTCCTAAAAATCAGGTATTAGATCCTGGAGATCTTATTGGGTGGGGTAGAATATCTCACAGTGTTAGGAAGACGTTGCTGCTAGCTATACCTAACTCAAAAGGTGTTATTTACGTAGTACTAAAGTGGTTTAAGCCTTAGACTAGCGGTGTGTTGATGGTTAGGTTAGTTGTTCTGAGACTAGGTCATAGGCCTGAACGTGATAAGAGAGTTACTACACACGTCGGTCTTGTAGCAAGGGCTTTCGGAGCTTCAGGGATTGTGTTGGGTGATGTGAAGGACGAGAAAGTAGTTGAGAAGTTGAGGAAAACGTGTGAGATGTGGGGGCGTAGGGACTTTCTAGTTCTTGATGGCGTGAACTCGATAGAGTATGTGAGGAAGTGGAAGGAGCTTGGAGGTGTAGTAGTGCACCTCACTATGTACGGGCTCCACATAGATGACGTCATAGATGAGATCAGGTCTCTAAATAGAGACATACTTATAATCGTGGGGGCCACTAAGGTACCTAGGGTTTACTACGAGCTAGCTGATTACAACGTAGCAGTAGGTCACCAACCACATTCGGAGGTAGCGGCCCTAGCGGTATTCTTGGATCGTTTCTATGAAGGGAAAGAACTTAGATTTATCTACTCCGATGCTAAAATAATAGTGGAGCCGTGTACTCGAGGTAAGAGGGTGGTAATACGTGAATAACAGGATTAGTGCCCTGATGAAGTTCATTGAGAACTACGTCGGTGTTGACGGTGCTAAGGTCTTCCGAGCACTATTTGAGAGTGATAAAGAGCTTAGCTACAACGACATAATAACTAAGACAGGTCTAGATGAGCAGACAGTTAGGAGGGTGCTCTACGAACTCAATGAGTTGGGTTTAGTGATGTATCGTAGGATTCAGTCCGCTGAGGACGGTAGGTTCATCTACTACTGGACTGTGAACTCCTACGGGATAAACCAGGTGCTCCTAAACCGTAAGAGGCTGGTTTTCGAGAAGCTGAAGATAAGGCTTGATCATGAGGAGAGGACAACGTTCTTCCTATGTATTAATGACGGAATCAGACTGACCTTCGATGAAGCTCTAGAGCTCGATTTTAGATGTCCTAAGTGTTCCTCTATCTTAGTCCAGGAAGATAGGAATCCATATGCTGAGGTTCTGAGGGAGGTCGTCAGTAAGCTAGCTAAAGAGATAGAAGATGAGCGGAAGCTTGTCTCTTCTTGATCTCTTCTCTGGTGCCGGGGGCTTTTCCCGCGGATTTATGGAGGAGAGCTTCCAGATTCTCCTCGCTATAGATAACGACAAATCTGCTGCCCGGACTTTCACAGCTAACTTTCCGGGTTCTCTAGTTCTTAACGAGGACATAAGGGATGTTACGTGTGACGATATTAGGTATCTTATTAACGGCCGGCAACCTGAGATCATCATAGGTTCCCCTCCATGCGAACCATTTACCGCAGCGAACCCGAGGAGGCTTAGAGAGCCTCTAGACAGACTCTACTCAGATCCGACCGGCTCCTTAGTCCTCGAATTCGTGAGGATAGTTGGCTGTATGAAGCCGAGAATATTCGTAATGGAGAACGTACCGGCCATCCTAGATGGAGAACTAAAGAACGCTATCAGACGTGAGTTTGCTAGTGCAGGCTACACAAGTATATACTACAATATATTGAGAGCTGAAGACTTCGGGGTTCCATCAAGAAGAGTGAGAGTCTTTATATCAAACATCAGGTTAGACCCACCCAAACAGAAAGTCCGAAAGACCGTGTGGGAAGCTATAGGGGATCTCCCACCTCCCTCACAGGACCCTCCAATACCTAACCACGATATACCCCCGTCCCTGAGCCCTAGGAAGCTTAAGAGAGCTTCTAAAGCGGGGTTTGGAGTAGCTTTAGTTAGGTACAGAGGTTACGGAGGGAGGCTCTATCCGAATCTAGTGAAGCTAGATCCCTTCGACATAGCACCGACAGTCCTAGGGTCATCTCGCTTCATACACCCTTACGAACCTAGGTTACTCACAGTGAGGGAGCAGGCTAGGTTGATGAGCTTTCCAGATGATCACATCTTCTTAGGTGGTAAGGAGGAGCAGTACAACCAGGTGGGTGAGGCTGTTCCACCAGCTATATCGAGGGTTATAGCTAGGTACGTACTTAGGTGCCTAACTTAGCTACCTTAAAGTACACCTTGTCCATGACGTTGAATCCCGAGAGAAGCTCACGCTTACTTGACTCAACTATTACGATGAATCCCCACAGTGATAGTACTATCTTAGAGAGCTGCTCATCAACGTTCTTAACGCTAATGACGTAACCCCACATGACTAGGTCCACTCCCTTGTTGTAGGGTGGTAGTTCCTTACTTATCGATATGGTTACCGAGTCGCCCTGTTTAAGCCTCAGTAATTTACTGTGAGCATCAAACCTCACCTTAACATCTCCGCAGTCAACAGTATAGATCATCACGTTAGGTATGTAAGACTTAGTAACCTCAGATACTTTACCTACAATCTCCAGCTGACTGGATGTCTCTGAGCGGTCACTACTGACATGTTGCTGACCGTATTCCTGGGAACTCATACTTCCTCAACTATAAGGGAATTTCAGGTGAAAAATATAAGGATTTTGGAGGCTGAGGTCCTAGACATTTTTTATGTGTAGCTATCTGTGGGGCAACTTGATCTGTGAGAGTCTCTGGGTCTTCGCTAGGAGGTCGATTGAGGTCAAGGCTATCGAGCTCATAAGAGCTGCTGTGGTTTCATGTAGTCCCAGCAGGGTCAGGGTTATTGAGGAGTATTCAGATGGTAGTTTAAGAGTTTTAGTGGAGGTAGTTTCTAAGGAGAGTTGCGTAGAGTACCTTTCACCCGTCCTTAAGTACGTCCTCGGAGATGATGTGAGGATACTGTCCTCGAGTTGCGGGTCAGTCCCTTTACCACATATTTCCATAGGCAAAGCAGGGTAGAAGCTGTACTCTCTATCTACGGAGGTAGTAATGAGCTAGGTAATAGGGGTGTGTTGATAGGGTATACTAGTGAGGCGCCTAGGTTACCCGTATATGTTACATCGGAAGACGTGTTGAGGCACTGCCTCATCGTTGGGACTACAGGCTCCGGGAAGACGAGGCTAGCTATGAAGCTCTCCAGGAAGTTGAGGCAGTATGGTACTGTCCTGGTACTAGACTGGTATGGTGAGTACCTAGATGTGGGGGATCGTGTCGTATCTGTAGGTACAGAGGAACCTGTGCTCGTACCCATTGAGGACGCCCTAGATGCTGTTTCACTTCTCGAGGAGGTGCTTGACCTTACATCTCCTCAGTCCTACTTACTGACTAAGATTCTGAGGAGGCCTAAAGATCTGGAGATCGTGACTGACTTACTGGATGCTTACGAACCGGAGGCTAGGTGGGAGATCGAGACGCGTGCTTCTCTAGCTAGGAAGGTATCCCTCCTACTTAAGTACGGGAAGATATTCCGGGTGGTACATCCTGACGAAATACATAGGGTTGGCGAAATGTTTAAAGATAAATTGACAGTGTTTAATCTGAGTCCACTGAAGACCGTCGAGCTCAAGCGTTTAGCGGCTTTGGGGGTACTTAAGGCTGTTAAATACCTAAAAGAGAAGAAGGTCGTAGATGGAAACGAGTATGTAGTAGTAGAGGAGGCACATAACGTCATGGCTAGGAGCAAGCTCCTCCAGAGGTACCTTGCGGAGGTTAGGAAGCTCGGTATAGGACTAATAGTTGTTACACAGTCTCCAGCTGGGCTAAGTTACGAGGTCATGAACAACACGAACGTTAAGATAGTGAAGACATTGAAATCAGCTGAAGACATAGCATCGATATCGAAATCGATGAACCTTGACGGTAAGCTAGCCTCACTACTCAATAAGCTCAGATACGATGAGGCGATAGTTGAAGCCCCATCCATCCCAGAGCCAGTCCTAGTAGAGCTAGAGTCCGAATAAATAGCATTACAGCTAAGACCTACTCCTTAAGGCCGGGGAAGGGAATCGGAGATGTAGCCACGTAAATCATAGAAAGTTGCGTCAGCTATTTTAACTACCTGCTCTGTCCCCAAGTAACCTCTTTCGATGTTACCTGATACCACAACTGGTTTATAGTTTACCGTCCTACCAACAGCATCCCCCCGAAAACTCCTCCCAGTGATAACTACACTAGCTAGGGAGCCTATGTACTCCCGGTTTATACTGAGCCCAACCCTCTCAACTAGCTTACTGAGAATAGTTGACCTAAGTTTTTTGATGTTTTCAGGTATCTGAGGCATTGAAGCAGCTTCCGTCCGAGGTCTGATAGTGTATTGAGCTATATGTACCTTATCGAACTGTAGCTCCGCTACAGCTCTAACAGTGTTTTTAAATGCTTCTTCGTCCTCCCCTGGATGTCCAACAATTATGTCGGTAGCTACTGTAACAGACGGTACCTTCCGTCTGACTTCCTTAATTATCTCTCTGAACTCGTCGTAGGTGTACCTTCGTTTCATGATCCTCAGTACTCTGTCATCAGCTGACTGTAGAGGTATGTGGAGGTACTTGAAGACCTTAGGCTCCCTGAGGACTTCAATAACCCCATCCAATATCCTGACCAGTGTATCTGGATTAGCCATTCCTATCCTAATCATGTAGTTTCCTGGAACTTTCTCAACTATATCCCTAACTAAGTTATGTAACCCGTAGTCCCCTATATCAAGTCCGTAGGACCCAGTATCTTGAGCTGTTAATTCCACCTCGACCGCCCCTCTCTTAACGGCCTCATGGACGGCGCTAACTATGTGGTTAGGTTTGTAGGAACGCAGTCTCCTTCTTGCTAGCTTCGTGATGCAGAATGAGCAATTACCTATACAGCCCTCAGCTATGGGGACCGTTGCTATAGCACCCTCCAGGTACGGCTTTAAGTATGTTGTGTCCCTCTCACCTAGGATGTAGTCGGTACTGCTCTCAATAGCTTCAAGTAGCTTAGTGATGTTCTGTGGTGATAGAAGGACAGCTTTCGGGGCTATCTTCTTAACAGTGTATGGTTGTGCTGAGGCCATACACCCAGCTACAACAATTCTCTTACTACTCCCATACCGTCTATAAAGGTAGCTCAGCCTCCTAATCATCTTAAGCTCGGTATCGAGGCGGACTGTACATGTATTAATAACCACAACATCAGCCTCATCTATATCCTCAACTACTCTATGCCCTCCATCGATCACCAGCGACTTCATCAACGAGGTATCTGCCTTATTGAGGGCGCAGCCATACGTCTCGAAGTATATGTTCACCTCCAGGTCTCCAGCTCTACTGAGATTTAAGTCGCTTATTTCCTTTCATCACATCCAACCTTCCCCCAGCCCTATAGGATAAGAGTTCCTACTAGGGTAGGGGTTCGGAGTTATATCCACTCCGAGGCTCAGCTCCAGGCCAGGTCTCCAGCCTGTAGATCCTCACTACGTCTTAGAGACGATGCCCTCACTCATAGCTAGCTACGTGTCTCAGAGTTCGATGAGAGGTAGGGATGGGAAGCTCTGTGTGAACTAACATAAACCCTATGATGTCTGATTAAGCATGCAAAAGCTTAAAATGCTGTGTAGTAAAACTCAGAATGCGACGAAGAGGGGGATGAGGATGAGCAAGAAACCTCCATATGTAAGGTTCGACGTACCTCCAGATATTGCCGAGAAGGCATATGAGGCAGTAAAGAAAGCTAGGGAAACTGGAGGTAAGATAAGGAAAGGAACTAACGAAACTACTAAGGCTGTTGAGAGAGGGCAGGCTAAGCTAGTCGTAATAGCAACCGATGTGGACCCACCCGAAGTTGTGATGCACCTACCATTCCTATGTGAGGAGAAGAAGGTACCGTACCTCTACGTACCCAGCAAGAAGAGATTGGGTGAAGTAGCAGGGATTCAAGTAGCTGCGGCATCGGTAGCGATAGTAGAGCCTGGAGGAGCGAAAGATCTAGTAGAGGATCTTAGTAGGGCTTACCAGGAACTAAAAGCAAAGGCTAGTTAAGTAGTATATAGCAATTCACAGCGATTAGAAAGCTACGTTGTTTTTACGTCAATCTCTCAGGCTTCATGAAGCGATTTAGCACCTACACCTCCAGTCCATATAAAGCACATCACCTCCATACCCAGAGGTGCTGGTCTAAACTACTGAGGAACATATTCCCAGAACTTTCGTACTCTGAGGTATTCATAGAGGTTAATTAGGGTAGATAACAGGATGTTCTAGGTATGTCCGGACCTATCGTGGTGTCAGTAATGAGTATAGACTTTAAACACGGTGCTAGGCAGAACCTAGATATCTATGTGAGGAATTTCTTGTTGGTAGTAGTCGGTATAGCTGCTGAAGTATTGTGTTCAGTGCGGTGTTAGCTTATGGTTAAGATATTAATAGATAACGTAACCGTACTTCAGGTTAGTAAGGACGAAGTTAAATATATAAAGGATGGCTACGTATACGTAGAGAACGGTGTTATTAGGTCTGTAGGGCAGGGACCCACACCTGAGGAATATCTCTACCCGGAACTCTTAGTTAGTGGTCGTGGGAGGCTAGCTACGAAAGGGTTTGCCTCAGGGTTCACGGTTCTGAGTCTCTACCCTGTGAGGTATGAGGTTGACGATGTTGACTGGTTCGTAGTACAGGAAGTACTCAGGAGTATCAAGAGAACCGACATGTACTATCTAGCTATACTATCACTTGCTGAGCTAGTAAGTAAGGGAGTTACCGAGGCCCTAGTTGTGGATTCCTACTTAGATGAAGTAGCGAGAGCCTCAAGGGATGTAGGTATAGACGTGACTCTAGCTCCTCCCCTAAACTGCGGATTAGATGACCAGCAACAACTAAATGAGCTGAAGCTACTTCTTGGGAGATGGCACGGTAAGGTAGAAGGTGTTAAAGCTGGTTTAGCTGTATGTAGGGAGCTTGAGGAGAGGTACCTGAACATAGCTAGAGAGCTAGGATTACCTGTCTACGCCATCGAGATCGAAAGAGAGCTTCCGGCAGTACCTAAAGATATTAAGGCAGTGGCCATAAACCCCCTCGTAGATGTTAACTTTCCGAGGATTTACTACGGTAAAATGTTGAGGGAGTGGAAGAACGGTGTAGGTTTAGGTATAGGTACCAGACCATCTTACAGTATGCGTGACGTATTAAAGGAGGTAGCGTGGTCCCTCAGCCCGGATCCTGTCGATGTCTTGCTAGCCGGTACCACCGTGACGTCCAACCTCATAGGTCACTCGGAGAGCTCTACTTTGAAGGAAGGAAGTAGAAGTAACTTGATTGTGTACAACCTATCAGAACCTCCGGGCTGGCCAGTACCGAGGGAATATAGGTCGGCAGCTAAGGCCGTCATAGGTGGGGATCTGCCGATAGAGACAGTTCTAGTTGGGAACGAAGTAGTACTGGATAGAGAAGGGCTGTTAACAGTAGGTTATGAAGTATTTAGAAAAGCCACTAAAAAATTTGAGGATCTATATGCTACTCTTCCTCCCCTATCTTCTCAATGACTGCTGTGGGTATCACTCTCCTCTTTATAAATTCATACGTCCTCCTAGCTTCTTCGGTTGGAACATACCTAGCAGCTGTTGTTAGAATACTTACACTAGCCTTCACAGCCTCCTCAATGGTCTTCCCATCTAAAGGTATTCGCTGTCTCTCTACTATGGACGGACTAGGCTCCAGCATAGCGGCTTTCTTTATGTAGATAAATTCGTTGTCTATAGGTGTAAGTACTAAAGCCCCGACCTCTCTGTCCCCGAGTTTAACAGCTATAACGACATCCCCGTCCTCAGTCTCACCTAGCTTCTCGAATGAGTACTCAACTATACCGGTCATTATAGCCTCAGCCCTAGAAAGACGTGACTCCAGTACCTTCCGTACCTCCTCATCCGGAACCCTCCTAAAGACCTCAACCTTCAGAGTATCTAATTTCCACTCAATCTTCCCGGATACGATCTCATACTCTACGATTATTCTAACTACATCCCCCTTATCTACCTTAACACCCTCAACAAGGATACTGTAGAGAAGCTTATTCAACTGTGCTATCCCAAAAGCAACCTCATTGCTTTTCAGGGTCCCCTCCTTAATCGCGTCTCGCAGTTGCGCGAAGACTGTTCTCCTTATTTTATCTGCGTAAGCTCCCGCTATAACGAACCCAGAACTGAGTCTCGGCATTTATTCCACCAAAAAGAATTAGATTAGAGGTTATTAAAGGTTTTTATACGGTGAAAACGAAGAGGTAGAGAAAAGTTGCTGGGTTTACTGTAAGTTGTGGCAGAGAATTCAGGGTTTTTAGATGTGATTTGCTAGGAACTTAGTGGTGGAGGTTCAACTGCTGAGGGAGATTGCGAGGGACGTCCTGGGTGAGGAAGTAGCTCGCAAGATATGGAAGAGGCTCGAGATAGTCGGGGACATAGCCATCATCAGGAAGCCGTTAGACCTAGATATAGATATCGATCTGTATAGGAAGCTAGGTCATGAGATAATGAGGAGAGCACCGTACGTTAAGTCTGTCTGGCTAGCAGTGAGTCCCGTGGTCGGTACCTACAGGGTCAGAGAATTTGTTCACCTAGCTGGTGAACCTAGGAGTGAGACTGTGTATAAGGAACATGGATGTCACTTCAAACTAGACTTTAGGAAAGTATATGTTTCACCGGCCCTAAACTACGAACACATTAGGGTAGCGAAAGCTGTGAGGCCTGGGGAGGAGGTTCTGAACATGTTTGCCGGTGTCGGCCTGTTTTCCATTATAATAGCGAGGCACTCTAAACCTAAGAGGGTCATCTCCGTAGACATAAACCCCGATGCCTACAAATACATGGTGGAGAACGTTAAGTTGAATAAGGTAGAAGACATCGTTGTCCCCGTCCTGGGGGATGCTAGGCAGGTTGCTAGATCCTATACCAATAATTTCGATAGGATTCTAATGCCTCTCCCGGAACTAGCTTACGAGTACTTTGAGGATGCTATAGCATCTCTCAAAAAGAGTGGGGTGATACATGTCTACGACTTCACCTCGTCTAGGTCGAGGGAGGAGGCTTTAGATCATGTTAAAGCTAAGTACTTAAGTAAGTGTGACTCTATTGGAGTTAGAGCTGAGGTTCTTACCTCACGTGTAGTTAGGTCTGTCGGTCCTCGCTACTACCAGGTTGTTCTTGATTTGCTTGTCGAGAAGTCCTCCTAGCTCTCTTCCTTCTCTCCTTCTCAGCTCCCTGCTCCCTCTCAGTTATGGGTATAACCTTAACGTTGAGGCCCATAAGCCTCGAGGTGACCTCATCTAGAAACCTTATGTAGGACCCTCTCTGACCCATTAAAGGCCCTAGATGATCGCTCTCAACCTTGATGGCTAGGTAAGGCCCTAGGAAATCAACTTTAACTCTCTTCCATATCCATGAAACCGGATGTATAGCTCTTATGTAATTAGTTAAATCTAGGTCGAGCTCTATACCTCTCACCCTACCCCCGAGTTCTTTCTCTATGGCTGTAATCCGCTCACCACCCTTACCGACTAAGCGGCCTAGATGGCCTGGCTTAACTACTATTAAGTACTTCGGCACCTGTTCCGATGATATTCCATACTTCTTAGTGATGTCCTCTAAATCTAACACAGTAATGACGTCAGCATCCGGTGAGTGGAGCTTAACTACCTGCAATGCCTTCACCTCCGACTCCTGGAGCTTCCTAGAGCGGAGTATGTACTCTAAGAGGAATCTAACACCGGTCTTCGCACCGGCCCTTACTATGTCCTCAATACCTAGATCCACGACGTACGCGTTAGCCTCACTGAGAAGTATATCACGTATCGTTGTTATGTGGTCTTGCTGGACCCCCCTTAAAGTCTGGAATATCGGGTCCGCAGCGATAATGAGCCTACTCCTAGCGCCAACCCTGACTACAAGCTCCAGCAACGTCTCTAGCTTTACGTGCTGGGCGTCGTCTAGGAATATTAGGGTATCGTCGAAGGTCCTACCCTTGAGGTAGTGGCCATCCGAGATGACTAGTTTCCCCGTGTTCACTAATTCACTTATTTTAGATGGCTCTACGAAGGTTCCCAGTACATCGAAGAGGTACTCCTCAACGAGCCTAATGTACTCGTTACCTGCCTCAGCTAGGGTTATCTCCCTACCTGTAACAACATCGACTACAGGTTTAACTACTAGGAATCTCTTGAACTTACCACTTACTACAGCATCTATTCCGTAAGCTAGGGAGAGGAGGGACTTCCCACTCCCAGTAGGCCCGAACACACCTACTATAGTATAGGCTTCTTCCTGTAATACCTCCAGCAGCTTTCTCTGCCCCTCACTCTGAGGCTTTATTGTTGCTAGTATGCTCACACTCTAGCACCTAGAACTCATGATAGGTAGAACCTTAAAAACTACTCCGCTAATACCTAAAACACTATTAAACGGATACCGAGTTTATGCCTCGGAGTAGCCGTGGGTATAGTAGATAGGGAACTCTGGGCCAGGACGAGGGAGCGGATGTTTAGGAGGATGGTTGAGGATCTGGACATAGGTTACCTAGACCCAGACATCTACCACGTTCTCCAAGCACTCTTTAGGCGAGCCAACTCCTTCCCGGTTAGCTCTTGTAGCGGCCGGATCACCGTAGTCGACTCGAAACTACCCTGGCATAGGAAGGGCTCCACCGTACTTTTTAAGAAGCACAGTCCTGTCACTGAAGGTGAGCTCCTACCTATAGTTACTGAGAGTGTCCCTGTAGCTAGGCTCTGGCTAGTGGTGACGGGACCTATATTCCACATATCCTCAGCAGACTTAAAGGAAGCTCTAGTACTACTCAGGATAGCTAGAGCAGCTGGGATGAAGCACAGCGGGGTACTCTCCCTTAGTCGTAGGGGGGTCTACGTGGAGCTTAAGACCGGGGTTAGACTCACAGTGCTACTGAAGTCTAGAGGGTATGTTGTGGAGAATATGAGGGAGGTAGTGGAGGCCGCGAACGAAGCCCTACTTGAAGGTAAGAACAGGTTGGAGAGGTTCTATAGATTACTCGTCGAGTCCGAGAAGCTCGGTACTGGAGCTACATGAGTGGCTCTAAGGGGCCTTTACAGTACGGGCACTTATAGTGGAGGGTCCTAGCATCACTAGAGCAGAAGTAAGTGTCGTATTTTGGTGAGCAGTTGCTACAGTAGTAAATAGCTGTTTCCCCGACGACCAGATTCTTCGAGCATACCTTACATCTCTTGGTTGTCCAGCCTAGGTGGCCACCGGCATTAGTGCCCATGAGTTTGACCAGCTACGGCACCCCTAACCAATCTACACGATATTTTTAAGCTTTGCTCTGTTTAGGTGGGGGAGAATGACCTCGAACATAAGGTTGCTAGCTTTTGGTGATGTACATGGGGCGCAGTATCTCGGCCTCTTGAGAGCGTCTCTGAAGTCCTCCATCTCCGAGGAGCCTCACGCGATCTTGATGGCTGGAGATATAATAGATAGGGGTGATGTAAGCGGGATGGATCTAGTACTGAGGGAGCTGAGTGCTAGATTTAAGGAGGTACCGCTAGTAGCTGTCTTCGGTAACGACGAGTACCATGAGGTAGAAGACCTACTAGTCAAGAACTACAACCACGTAATATGGCTGGACGACACCGTAACTGTCCTGGAGATTGGGGGCGTCAGCGTCGGCATAGTAGGTAGTAGGGGGTCCCTCGATAGGCTGACCTACTGGCAGAGTAAGAATATGCCGCAACTTGAGACGATCTATAGGAGGAGGGTCGCGGTCCTACGTAAGCTCCTCGAGGATGTGTCTAAGCTAGCTGATATCACCATCCTACTAACCCACTACGCCCCTACTTACCAGACCATTAGAGGAGAGCCGGAGAAGATCTACCCGTTCATGGCGTGCCGGCGCCTAGAGGACGTAATCAGGGAGGTCAGGCCGGACCTAGCAATACATGCCCACGCACATAACGCTACCGTAACTGAGGCTGTGATCGGCTTAACGAAGGTGTACAACGTCTCGCTCCCGGCTAGGAGGGGGGTCACCTACATAACCGCATCCCCCAGGTACAGGCTAGTACACTCAAGTGGGAGTACGCGGAGATGAGTTCCCTAGCTGAGCTAAAGAAGTTGTGTGAGCCTGTAGGAGGGGTTAAGCCCTCGTTCGACGCTTACCACGTATACCTAGCCCTCGCAAGTCTTTACCGTGAGGCACCGATAGGTAGGGTAGCTCTAGCTAGGAAACTCTCTCTGGGCGGGTCATCTATTAAGACCATGATAAGGAGGATGAAGAGGGGTGGCTTAGTTGAAGTAGATAAGGTAGCGGGAGCATTCCTAACCCAGAAAGGTAGGGAGATAGTTGAGAGCTTAGAGAACACCTTGAGGTTGTTAGGTCCCCTAGACCTGAGATCCATCTGCGGTGACTGCGCGACTTACGGTGTCGTCATTAGGGGGTTCAAGGACTTCTTAAGCCTTAAAGTCGGGTACCTAAGGTTTAGAGATCAGATAGTACGTGAAGGTGCTGAGGGAGCTATAGTGATCTACTGTGGTGAGACCCCTTCAATGCCGGTCAGTGGAGGTCTAGAAGAAGTTACAGGGGTACTAAAAGATATAACCTTGAGAAGCTGTGGTGAAGGCGATGTACTGGCTGTCTCAATATGCTACGGAGATAGGAGGGATCCTAACATATGTGAGAGAGCCCTAGTAAACGCAGTACTTAACTTGTTAGACCCCTAACCTAGGTCGGTGTCTAAGCTAGTAAATCCCGGGTTCGAATCTCGGGGATGTTTCCCTGGTAGTTTAAGGGACTTAAGTGCTGTTGGTTAGATTTGGGAGGGGGTAGGACTTGGTGGTGAGGTTAGATCACGGTGCTGGAGGTATCGAGATGGTGGAGTTCATAGCTAAGCACATAGTCTCTAAGATCCCGCGACACGTACGTAACACTCCTGGAGGCTACGGACTTGACTACATGGATGACGGGGCTCTAATTAAGGTTGGGGACGGTGAGTATCTAGCACTCACCACAGATTCCTTCACAGTTAAGCCGGTGAAGTTCCCGGGAGGGGATATAGGTAGGCTCGCAGCCTCAGGGACGATAAACGATCTGCTGATGATGGGTGCTAAACCACTAGCACTAGTTGATGCTGTAGTAGTTGAGGAGGGGGTCGACGAGCTCCTCGTTGAGGAGGTGATGGAGTCCTTCGCCAGGACCGTAGCTGAGGTCGGTGCGTACGTCGTGGGAGGGGACTTTAAGGTCATGCCTAAGGGCTCCGTGGACGGCATAATAATCACATCCTCGGGTATAGGCCTCACTAGGAATCCGATCGTAGATAGAAGTATCAGAGCCGGGGACTCCATAATCGTTTCAGGACCTGTCGGCGACCACGGGGCTGTAATAACAGCTGCGCAGCTAGGACTCATAGATAAGCTCTCCGGGTTGACTAGCGATGTAAGGCCTCTACATGACCTGATGCTGCCCCTCATCGATAGGTATGGTAGCTACATCCACGCAGCTAGGGATCCTACTAGAGGAGGTCTCGCGTCAGTACTGTACGAGTGGGTTCGGGATACGGAGCTCACTATAGTGATACATAGGGATGCCGTACCTGTCCGTGAGAGCACTAGGAACTTCCTGGAGATGTTAGGTGTGGATATACTGAGCTCGGCCTCTGAGGGTGTGGCGGTATTAGCCTTACCGAGGGAGGTGGCATCAGAGGTGCTTGAGTTCGTCAAGAAGCTTGGGTATGTAGATGCGGCTATAGTGGGTGAGGTGATTAAGGCACCAGACGAGTTCCTACGTGGACGTGTTATAGCTAGGACTGAGGTAGGGGGCTATACTCTCGTAGAGGCAGGGTCGATGCTGACTCCAAGGATCTGCTGAAACAGGTTCCCCTCCTACTCACATTCTGTATATGGAGATCATGGATAGCGGTATGCCCTTATAATCACTAAGTCACCGGAGGTTGAGATATTTAGAGAGCTACCTCTAGCTAGGCCTACTAGGAACCTCCTAACAGTCTCCTTAGGTCCTGAGGACGGGATGAGGATTAAGCTGTCTTCTTTCACTATACCTAAGCCGTTACCTAGGGTGATCCTCTCAATCACTTCGTAGCTATCTATCCCCAGCTCCCTGAGGGTGGAGCCGACCCTCTCCCCTAGGGCCTCAACTGCCTCAGGAGTTTGGGGGTTGTTGAGTAGGTCTAGGGGTAGGTAGATAAACCCTAGCTTCGAGAGTACAAGCTCGATCCTCTTATCCCTCAAGACGCTTGGGGCGAAGTAGCCGAGTCTCTCGACCTCGATAACCTCCTCGAAGAGCTTCCTGAGGTAGCTAACTAGGCTCATCCCCCTAGATCTAGCTATCTCTTTGAGGGCCTCCGCTAGCTCTAGGTCTACCCCGAGGGTTCTCCTACTCCTCACGGAGACCACCCGCTCTGAGGACTATGACTGAGGAGCCTACCGAGATATCATAGGGGTCCAGACCGTACCCTCTTGCCAACCCCTCCACAGCGCACTTAGAAACCTCTAGGAGCTCCCTGGAGTAGTTAACGAAGCTAACTATGAACTTATAGTCGCTATCCCCCTCCCTAACTACATCTACTCTGGCACTGGGAAGCCATAGCTCCAGAGAGTTCCTGACCTCCACGGGGGTTACAGACCTCTTCACCTTAGCTAACTCAGCGAACCACGCAGCCATCCTACCGACCTCGGAGCAGACCTCACCAAGCTTAGCCGGCCCGGCAAGTGAGAGTAGCTCCCTCACAATCTTCTCTGGTAGGACGATCCCTCCCAGCCTCCTCACGTCGTCGTATGAGTCCACCATAGCTAGAGACTCTAGGAGGTCCCTCTTATACCTAAGCACTTTGAGAACCTCCGAGAGTATCCTCTCTATGAGGACAGTGTAGGGGATCCCCATACTCTCAGCAACCTTTATCGCATCAATAAGCAACCTCTCCGGTAGGGCTACGAACCTCCTAGTAGACACTTAGCCACCTATTTGTTTAGGGTACGTAAGCATATAAATGTACACATAGTAACACTTTAATAGCCCCAGAGACTAGGGGTGGTAAGTGAAGGGCGTAACACAGCTCTACGCAGAACTCATGCTACTAGCCGTGGTAGTAAGTTTCGGGGGGACACTAATCTACGTAGCGGCAGGAATAGAGAGCACCCTGAAGAGTGCTAAGCTACCCCCCAAGATATCAGCATATAGGGTAGGTGATACAGTGATAATAGCTAACTGGGGAGGCAACACCTACAGAGTTAGAGTAGTCTGCCTAGACAGCGAGACATACGAGGAAGTTAGTGTGGGGCCGGGAACCTACTTATATAACACAACATGCAGTGAGATAGCAATAACCTACGGAAACTACGTCATAACCCCTACAAAACTGTCTCGAGCCTCGTAGCAGGGGCGATGTGTAGCTTCCTGACTTACCTGCGTTCACCGAGATAACTCTCAGTAAAACAGGTAGCTAATAGTAGCAGGCAGGGCCAGCTCCACGGTGCGGACATCAACATTTTTAAGCAAGCCCTAGAACTAGTTCTTCTGGGGCCCGTCGTCTAGCGGTTAGGACGCCGCCCTTACGAGCTTAGGGGACCTGCGAGAGGCGGAGGTCCGGGGTTCGAATCCCCGCGGGCCCACCTGCGGCGGGGTTTTCCCCCATGTTCATCTACGTGTGAAGGTCGTGGGGGACCTAGAGCCAGCATCAAGTAGCTCGAGCTGTGTAGGCATATGTGTACATAGGTGTGTACATGTTTACACTACTGCTTTATATGGTTAGCAAGGTAGTGAATAGGTGAGGGTGTAAAGTATGGATCTCAAGTACCTAAGCTCAGTAGTAATCCTAGGGCTACTAGTAGCAGGGCTAGTCCTACCAGTTAGTCTAGTCCTACCAGTTAGTACAGTAATAGCTCAGGTCTCTCCGGGTAGGATAGTAGAGATCAAGACAGCTAAGATATACCCAGGAGAACCTGTAGTAGTGAGCGTAGAGATATACACGACAACGATCTTTACGGTCAAGCTATGTAATGATGTTAGCTGCACTAGGGAGTGGGCTTCAGCTACTAGGTACGCCTCTGTTGCTGGCACCTACGACGTAATCCTAACACTACCCACTAAACTACCTGATGCTAAAGACATTAGTCCCCAGCCCAATGGACTCATAGACCTCTATATAGTCCTCGAGGTTTGGGGGACACTTGCTGATTATAAGTCGGCAGACGTCTATCCCAAGGTCGTAGTAACACCCCCATCAACAACAATAGTCGACGCCTTTGGCAATGCTCAGACTGTGAAAGTAGAGTTCTTAGGTTACCTACCCGGAGACTCGGTGGATAGCATAAGGTTTGAGGGACCGATAACAGGTACCTACTCAATTACAGCAGTAACCATTGGATCAGACGGATATGGCAGTACCACGGTCAACCTACTCACCTTAACAGGGAGCGGTCTCCCGAGAGGTACGTACAAGGTTACCGGTATTGCCGGTACAACTGACCTAACTAACGTTAAGCCAGGTAGCTTAGAGATAAGACCTCAGGTAGTGATATCTCCAAGAGAGGGTAACGGTAGGTGTGATGGTACTGATTGTGAGCTAACCGGCATCACCATAAAAGGCTACGGCTTCAGCGCGAATGTGAGGATATTGAGGATAGAGCTCCTCAACATAAACTTCACCTACGTTAAGTACACATTCACACCACCAACAACCACACCACCAACAACCTTCACAACCAGCGGGCTCGGTTACTTCGAATTATCGAACCTCAAGCAGTACATAGCAGGTGGTAAAGGAACTAACATGACTGCCGGGTTATACATACCGATAGTCTACGAAGCTCCACTACCGACAACCCTCACTAACACCTCAACAATAGCTCTAAAGACCGTGGGTACCGTGACGATAACCGAGAGCGCTGTAGTCCCGGCCCTAGGGACTAGGGCCTCCGTTAGTGCTAAATCGTACGTAGATGCTAAGTTAGACTACGTCCTTAAGCAGTCCAGGATGTCTTACGTCCTCACCGAGGTTCTGAGAGTGAACATATCTTACGGAGGTAAGCTGTACCAGCTAGCAGCTAACTTAGAGGGAAGCAGTATAAGGTTCGCTCTATACAACATAACTACAGTCCCATATGTCACCTTATTCAGTGACTTAGCAACCCCATCATACGATGCGACCCTGGGTGCTTACGTAGCTCACGCATCGTTCAATATCTCACCAGTAGCGTACACACTAACACCACCCACTCCAGGGCAGTACAGGTTCTGGGCTACATTCTACAACTACTCAAACCAGATACTGCTCCTACTAAGGGAGTGGAGCTTAGTCATATCGAAGGCTAACGTGACGGTGACCTACACCAACAGAGATACAGGTACAACTGTCAGTAAGTACTATGAGTACCCAACAAATATGAGTGTCACCGACTACATGGTCAGAATACCAACACTAACCTTCACCGATGCCAGCATACAGTGGTCGGTTGACTGGTGCTACGATGTACCGACTACTACAGCTAGGATTACAGTAGTTGCTCAGCCTGTGATAGGTCCGTCGTTCGAGTTTAGGAACGTCTACTACATAGTTAGGCCTCTACTAGTTCCGATAACGACTGGTGTGATAATGCCTGGAGCTACAGTCACTATAGCTGCCTACGGCTACGGACCTGGAGCTGACTGGGGCTACCCAGGCTACAACACCCTGTACGTGTATTGGGAGAAGATAGTGAAGCTCGGAGAGTTCACGCTAGGTAAGGACGGTAACCTAACCTTCAAGGTTAAGATACCTGATGATGCCTCCTTCGGAGTACACTACATATGGGGCGTAGATAAGTGGGGCTATGAGTACACACTAGCTGTGATAATAGGTGCTAGGGCATACTGGTACACAGGTAAGGTAAAACCTGAGGTCTTCGCCGGCCTAGACGGTAAGAGGGTTGAGGTATGTCCATGCCCGGAGAGTGCAGGTGTAACCGGCCTCAAGTACTGTGCTCAGTGTGCTGAATACACAGGCGTCTGCGACTACCTAGGTGACGTAATCAAGGTCGTAATGGCAGGTCTCTCACCTGGAGAAACTGTGAGGGTTTACTTCGGAGGAATGTTAGTGAAGACGGTGAAGGTGAATAAGAGCACTGAGGAGATATCCTTCGTAGTACCTACAGTACCAGAAGGAGAATACACAATAATAGTCGTAGGGACAGCATCAGGATCAATAACCGTGGACCAGTTCTTCAACACCACTAAGTTGGTCACAGCATCACCGAAGGTAGTCCCGAAGCTCCTGATACTAGACCTCAACAAGGACGTAATGCCAGTCCTAGTAGGTCCAGGATTAGTTAGGGTGGTAGGTACTGGCTTCCCAGTAGGCGTATCCATGTATGCAGTACTATTCAACGGGACTGACGCAGCTTACACACTCAACGCCCACGTAACTAGGTGGATAGTGGACCCAAGCGGGAAGCTAACATCACCATTCACTAAGACCCTAGGGATCTACGTACCAGTATTAGAGCCTGGTGCCTACGCAGTCAGCCTAGTATACAGCCTACCAGACGGTACAACTAAGGAGGCTGTAGCAGGCTACGTATACGTAATAAACAACATATCCATCCTCGCAACATCGAAGGACATCGCCAGCGCTGTAAGCACCTTAAGCAGTAAGGTAGACAGCATCTCAGCAGCTGTAAGCGGGGCTGTAGCTACACTGTCCTCCAAGATCGACGGTGTGAGTGCTGCCATAGCCGCACTATCTTCGAAGGTAGACTCCGCTGTAGCTACACTATCCTCCAAGATCGATGCGGTCAGCGGTAAGGTAGATGCCCTCAGTGGTAAGGTGGACTCCGCCGTAGCAGACCTTAAGTCCAAGATCGATGCGTCAACTGCTGATATCAAGACCGCCATAGACTCCGTATCTAAGTCCTTGAGTGATGCAGTGACGACCCTAACATCCAAGATAGATGCTGTTAGCGGTAAGGTAGACACGGTTAGCAGTAAGGTTGACACATTGAGAAGCTCTGTAGACGCTGTATCAGGCACACTCAAGACCGTATCCGAGAAGCTGAGCACTATAGACACCACAGTAACCGACCTGAAGACCGATCTGACCTCGATAAAGACTGATGTAGCTTCAGTTAAGTCCGACGTAGCCTCCGTGAAGTCCGACGTATCTGGCGTGAAGTCTGATGTAGCCAGCCTGAAGTCCGACGTAGCTTCAGTTAAGTCCGACGTAGCTTCAGTGAAGTCTGACGTATCATCCGTTAAGTCTGACGTGTCGGGCATACCTGGTAAGATTGATGGAGCTACGATAGCTGCTTACATAGCCGTAATATTCGCGCTACTAGCATTCATAATGGCAACACTAGGATTCATAACGATAAGAAAGGTTACCGGAGCTCCGAAGGGTGCGTAACAGATAACTCGTTTTTAGTTTAAACTAAATTTTAATTCTATTTCTCCACATCTCTTGAAGAGTACCTATTATTGCCGGAACTCTCCGAGTTAAGCTCTTTTCTGTAGAACTGCTTCTACCTCTAGGTGCTGAGTACGGTCAGGGTGTACGTCTTCAGGGGCTTCACCACGGAGTCTACCGTAACCTTAGACAGCTTAGCTAAGTCCTTGGAGTTCGGTGTGGAGGGAATCGTACTCGACATATGTTCTACCCGGGACAGGGTCCCCGTGGTCTGCCCTGACGTTACCAGCCCGGGAATGCCGGTCCCCACTACCTCAGAACATGAGCTAGGAGGTGGCCTAATTAGTTTAGAGAGGGTTTTAAGCAGTATAGCTACGGAGGTACTCCTATGGGTTAGGGAGCCTCAGATACTTGATGTAGTAGCGAAAACTGTTAGGGGGTTACATGCTGAGGAGAGAGCATATATAGTAGTAGATGACCTCCTACAAGCAAGAGTTGTGAGGAACACCCTCGGATCTGTGAAGACCGTAGTCAGAATATCGAACCCGTTCCCGAATGTAGCAGTAATATCCCGTGAAGGAGTCTACGGAATAGCCCTACCTGCGACTGTGATTCGCCCGAGGCTTGTGAAGGAGTGTGTGAGTAGGGGGATTCAAGTCTACGCGTGGTTAGTGAACGATGTCTCGCAAGCATTGAGGGTACTCAGGTACGGTGTGCAACTATTTGTTACCTCTAGACCTACACTCAAAAAAGAGCTTGAGAATTACGTTGGTGAGCTAACCTATTGAAACGCTAGTCTTTAGTGGTGATCCCTAGCTGTCTCTGAACTTCCTGTGAGGCCTCCTCAACATCCTTAACTGTGTCTATGGATCTCCAGTAGTACCCTCTAAACACCTTACCTACCAACCTACCCTCAGCTGCTAGTTTAGGGAAAGTATCTCTTTCTATGTCTCCCTTGGTGGGTAGGTAGTTAAATATTTCAGGCCTCATTACGTACACCCCCGCATTTATTAAATACTCCTCCAGTGTAGGCTTCTCCCTGAAGGACACTACCCTACTGTTGCCCCCGAGCTCCACTATCCCGTAGGGAGACTTCAACGGTACGAGACCTATAGCTGCTACAGCATCCGGATACGCCTCCAAATACGAAACCAACTCACTAACAGGTATGTTGGTCACTATATCCCCATTTACGGCCACGAAGGTTTCGTTCCCGATGACCTTCTCAGCATTCTTTATCGCACCACCAGTACCGAGCGGCTCCTCCTCAACTACGTAGGCTACTGAAACCCCGAATCTCGATCCAGAACCGAGGAACTCTATGAGCTTCTCCCTGTAGTACCCAGCGAGAATTATGAATGTCCTCACCCCGTTCCTCTTCAACCACTCTATCTGCCACTCAATTATAGGTTTCCCAGCGATCTCGACCAGGGGCTTAGGCCTGTTCTCAGTGAGGGGTCTGAGCCTCTTACCTAATCCACCAGCTATTATCACAGCCTTCACGGTAACCACCAAGGAAGCTCCTGCTTAAGCTACCGCCTCACTTATACGTAACGCTTTATTTACTTACTACAGGTAAGCTACTGGGGACTGTGAAGACATTCGAGCTAGTAGCTCTCTCAGTGGTGCTGGCAGTATTTCTAGTATCGTTAGTTACCGGACTAACCCACCCAGCTCCTCTCGAGGAAGTGGAGGAGCAGGTCTCCGTGCTGACAGAGCCTGTCCTGAGGTCCGAGGACGTAGTTAGTAGGGTTCTCGGGTTGCTGAGCGTTATTCTTTACAACAATATCGGTGTGTCAGTTAGATGTGTTGCCCTAGGATTTACACTGGTTTACCCGACCTACGTGGTTTACGTAAACGGATATATCCTCGGGTCAATAGTTAATATAGTGGGACGCACCTCCATAGCTCTAGTACCACATGGAACCATAGAGCTCCCAGTAATAGTTTACTCAGGCTACCTCGGTACTAGGCTTGGGATAGTAGCTCTAGTAGCAATATACTCCAAGCTGCTAGGAAAGAAGGGTGCCGACCTCTCCCGAGAGTTCTGGGTAACTCTAGTTAAGCTCAGACCCGTACCTCTACTCCTCTCCATCGCCGCAGTTCTGGAGGTCTTCGTCTCACTACCGATAAGCTACATGCTGAGGTAAGGAATATGAGTTGCTACTCAGCCATTGAGAGGATAGCGAAAGCCCTCAGCAACTACTTCACGATGAAGGGGCCCACAGTCCTGGACTACATAGAGATAACTGGACAGGGCTCAGTCAAGGTAGCACTAAGAGCTATAGCCCGCCACTATGAAGGAACTGAGGAGCTGCCTCTAATGTCAGATGCTATCGAAGTCCTCGGCGACACATTCTTCCAGTACCTAAGGGAAAGATTCGGCTGGGATCTAATGATCCTTGAAGACGAGGAGTACCTCGTAATGCCCTCCAATAGCTATAGAGACTGTGTAGGTAAGTCCTACGAGTTCTTCAGGGACCTCCTCACCCAGTACTGCTCGTCCCTTAAAGACTTGAGATAGCTTATCCGATCCCTCCCAGCATGAAGGGCGGGGAGGTTCGAGGATTATGTCCCTCTCCGTGAACGGTTCAGAATCGAGCAGGAGGTGTAGAGTTTATAAATCCCCACCCCCACCTTTAAAATGAGGCTCTCAGCTGTAAGGTTCGGTACGAGGAGATGGGGAAAGTCATGCCCACTGAACACGTGATGTGGTTTGGGGTATCCGACACGGAGGCTAGACTGTTATGGCCATGTACTTGGATGCTGCGTAAGCATGTAGGTGGGCTCTCCTAGCCTCCCTCTCTAGGAAGCCCCTATCCCCATACCTAGAGGATATGTGGTAGAGAAACAGCACCTTGGCCTTCGCTGAGCTAGCGAAGGAAGCTGCCTCTAAGGCAGTTGAGTGCTTGAATTCGAGTGCTCTTCCCAGTTCCATCCACGAGAACGTGGAGTCATGTATGATAACATCACAACCTTCAGCGTGAGCTGGGTCGCTGAGGGGCCGTGTATCCGTGATGTAACATACTCCCGGACCTTCAGGGACGGTGATGAAGTAACCGACTGTAGGTACGGTATGGTCTAGAGGCTCTACTCTAGCTGTTATGTCCCCCATCCTCACCTCCTCATTTCCTCTCACTTCTTGGACCTCCAGGCTACTACCTGGATCAAAGTATAGGGAGCTAAAGCTTGAGTCGAGGAACTTCCTTAGGCCTGGAGGCCCGAACAGACATATCTGCGATGCGGGCCTAGACGTAAGTGCCCTACTCTGGATAAGGGGTATCAGCCCCAGTACATGGTCCCCGTGGAGGTGAGTTACCATGACGTAACCTATCTTGCCGAGGCCCACCCCCACCCTAGCTAGTTTGTGCTGAACCCCCTCACCAGCATCTAATAAAAGAAACGTAGAGCCAGCTCTAACTAGCACAGCCGGCATATCGTCAGACCCAGCATCAGGGGCACCAGTACCTAGGAAGAGTAGAGACACTCTCACAGCGAGCCTACCTAAGCTTAGATAGCATCACCTCTTTTAACTTCCCGGAGGTCTCCGAGGCCAGCATCCCTAAGCTAGAGAAACATGGAGTGTTTATGGGCTGTTCTGTTTTTGATTGGTGGTGTTGTGTTTATGGTTTTTGTTTTTAGGGTTGCTGTGTTCTGGGGTTATGTGTTGAGCTCATTAACTTCATTCCTATAAGTAGCTTGGATACCCGCTGAGTGATGGGGGCAATGCTCCGAGCTCTGCGGGGTTAGATGTAGATGGGGGCCCCATGCCGTTCGGGACGAACGCCACCCATGACCCCACAGAGGTACCGAAAACCCTGTGGACGAGGTGGAAGTCCCTAGATGTGATGAACAAACATGAACTCACATCAATGAGCATCTAGGGACAAACGGAGTAGAGTTATATTGTTTTTAGATACTTACAGCGGGTGTGTAAGGATGATAAAGCTAGACTACGAGGAGCTGCTTGAGAGGCTCTATTCCAGGTTACCGTCGAAGAGAGCTGAGGCACCGATCGAGATACCACCTCTTGAGACGGAGGTCGTAGGTATCCACACCAAGATAAAGAACTTCAAGTTAGTGTGCGAGATAATTAATAGAGACCCTAGGTTAGTATTAAGGTACCTACTTAAAAGTATGGGAGCTAAAGGTAGCTTAGAAGCTGACGGGAACGCGGTTATACACCAAAACATCAGTAAGGCATCCATCAACAAGCTATTCGAGAAGTTCCTTGAGAACTATGTGAGGTGCCCGACCTGCCGCTCCTACCAGACCGAACTGAGGAGAGAGGGGAGGATATGGATACTGAAGTGCTTAGCGTGTGGAGCTGAAACCACCATAAAACCTGCGTGGTAGTTTGAGAGTGTACGTGAAGATCTCGGAGGTGGATGATGAGGGCGTTGTTAAGAGAGTAGTTGGAGCCTGCGACGAGGAGCTACTTGGGAAGACCTTCCGTGAGGAGGACCTTATCTTAGAGGTTAATGAGGAGTTCTTCGGGGGTGAGCTAATGGAGCTGGATGAGGCAGTAGCTATTATAGAGATGGCTAATAACGTAATGGCTGTAGGTGAGAGACTAGTTAATAAGCTAGTAGAAGCCGGGCTAGTACACCCTCTAGCTATCAGGAGGATCGGAGGTGTTCCCTACACGCTAATACTCAGGTATGAACCTTGAGGAGATTCTGCGTTAGTTGCGGACGTGAGGAATCCCCCGATAACCCTCTAGTAGAAGGCCTCTGCCCGCAGTGCTTCATCTTACATAGAAAGCTAGCTCAGCTACCTAGTCAGATAGAGGTAGTTAGATGTAGCATATGTGGAGCAGTAAGAACCTCTGGGGGGAGGTTCTCCTCCATAGAGCTTGACGAGTATGTTGAGAGTTTAGTAGAGAGATACGTAGCTAGAAGAGGGGCAGCCGAAGATAATGTCCAGGTAGTAGTGGAGGGTGTTGAAATACAGGAGGATACGGCTCTAGTAAGACTTAGGGGCTGGATCAGCGGGATATCCGTCGAGCAAGTACTACCTATCAGGTTAAACGTGAAGGATGTTGTCTGCCCCTCATGCCTCAGGTACAGAACTAAGAGTTACGATGCGGTTATACAGCTAAGACCTGGGAACACTAAGGCGGAGCAGTCCATTCGGGCAATAGCTAGGAGACTTCAGGGGTATCCTGGGGTAGTAGAAGCTAAAGAGCATAGAGACGGAGTTGATCTCTATGTAATCGACAGACATACAGCTACTCAAATAGTTAAGGAGGTGGAGATGAGGTACTTATCGAGGGTTCTGACCTCATGGGAAGGGTATAAGTACTCAAAGAGAAAACCGAGGATAGTCTACTCAGTTAAAATATATGAGATTAGTGAGGGGGATCTCATCGAGTTTCGCGGTAGCACCTACAAGGTGGTGGAAGTAAAACAGAGCTACATAACACTCAAAAACATAGAAACCGGCGATACCATCAACATGAACTTCAACGATCTTTGGCGGCACAATCCTAGCTTCTCAGAGGAAGGTTCCAGGACCTGACGCCCGGACCTAAGTCCTGTGTGTTGTGTGGCTCCTATAGTTGGCTATAACTGAAAACCACACTCAGGAGAGATCAACGTGTGTGAAATAGCCCAAGAGATTCGGCTAGTTCATGTGGAGTAGGTACTTTAAGACCTCTCCTACTGAAGAACCTGACTATGTTGTTTAGATCTCTATATAGGTACTCAACAGCATTCGGGTGGTCGAGGGTCACTGCCTGGCTAACATCAATTATGTAGTGTCTATCCTCCCATATCATGATGTTGTACTCACTCAGATCACCGTGGACTAGCCCAGCCTTAAGAACCATCTTCTTCAAGTCATCAACTACTCCATCGAAAACTTCTCTAAGCCTCTTCAAGTCGAGCTCAACGTCCTTTAGGAGTGGTGCGGGAACTCCCTCGGACCCTATGAAGTCCATCACGAGAATGTTCTCGTAGACTGCTATAGGTTTCGGGACGGAAACCCCTACCTCATACATTCTCATATAGTTGCTGTACTCTTTCTTCGCCCATATAGAATACAACTTCCTCGTCGTGCTCGGTATCTTACCGGAGAACCTGGGGTCGGCACTTAAGTACTTAATTATTCCCTTCCTAAACTCGGCTGAGGTAGTTAGATATATCTTTATGGCTATGTCCCTACCCTCAAAGTCCTTACCCCAGTAGACCCTGGCCTCCTTCCCAGCACTGACCACCCCCTTAATCTCGTAGATAACGCGTCTGCGGACGAGCTCCAGGACAGCCTTCACTGTCGCGGTATCGAAAACCTCCTCAACGACCTCGAATATGTCCTTATCTACCTTCCTAGGCTCCTTCGATGTGAGCCGGAAGTATTCATCAACTAACCTGTCCAAGCTGTTACTACTTATAGGGTACCACCAGCATGCTCTATCAACTTAGGGTCTAGATACCCATACTCTATCAGCTTCTTTCTCTCGTCCCTGGAGTACTTGTATATTATGTCCCCCTTATCACTGACCTCAGCCCAAAGCTCCACTAGGACTACGTCTAGGGGGGAGATCCAGACCTTCTTCCTTAGCTTCCCAGGTATTCTAGCTGTGCGAACCTGCTCATCAGCGCAGAGCACCTTTACGTAGTTAGCACCTACTAGCTGACTAACTACACATATTACTTGAGTCTTGCTCTCCGGGACCGGGACATCCTTAGGCTTCTGACTCAGATTCTCACCACCAACACACTATGTACCTAAGCCTATATCTATACCACTCAAACAATTACCGATCATCCTCCACCCTAAAGAGTGGGCTCACTGTAGCTAGGTGTAGAACGGTTAGGATATCAATTACGGGAGCCCACTCTTTAGTTCTTAAAGCTAGGACTAGAAATTATTTCGGTCGATCGGAGTGTTGAGGAAGCAGGTAATAGTGGTAGTAGCTGATGGTCTAGCTGATAGGCCCGTACCGAAACTCGGTTATAGAACCCCTCTAGAAGTAGTAGATTTTAGTCCGATCTCAGACCTCCTAAGTAGATCAGCAATAGGGTTGTGGGATCCTATCCAGCCAGGGATTAGGCCGGGTAGCGATACAGCACACCTAGCTCTCTTCGGGGTAAACCCTCTAAATAACTACCCGGGGAGAGGCCCCTTCGAGGCTATAGGAGCTGGGGCCGTCCTAATGCCTGGAGACATAGCGTTCAGAGGGAACTTCGCGACCGTGGACAATAATCTAGTGGTAGTCGATAGAAGAGCCGGTCGCCGGGTTCAGGAAGCTGAGCAACTCGTCAGATACATCAACGAGAACATTGGTGAGATAGATGGAGTTAGAGTAGAGGTCTACCACGCTACTGAGCACAGGGTAGCAGTCGTATTTAGAGGGGAGGGACTATCCGATGCTGTGAGTGATACCGACCCACACGCTGAGGGCGTGAAAGTACTTGAATCTAGACCCCTGAAGCCCGATCCGAATGCAGAGAAAACAGCTAGGATCGTTAACACGTTCACTAGGAAGGTTCATGAATTGTTGAGTAACTGCCCTCTTAACGCTGAGAGAGTTAGGAGGGGTATGCCCCCAGCTAACATAGTGCTTCTGAGAGGTGCCGGGAAAATGATAAGCTACCCTAAACTAACAGAGAGGAAGGATGTGAGTATAGGTAAGGCAGTAGCTATATCAGCAACAGCCTTAGTCAAGGGTGTTTGCGCCCTCCTAGGCTTCGAAGTAGTGACCCCTGAAGGAGCTACCGGCGGTGTCGATAGTGACCTCATGTCTAAGGCTAGGGTAGCCGTCGATTTCTATAGGAAGGGCTACGACCTCATCTATATCCACATAAAAGGAACTGACTCAGCTTCTCATGATGGGAACGTAGAGGCGAAGATAGAGCTAATCGAGAAATCGCTGAAGGTTTTATCGTACATAGCCGATAGGGTTAACCTAGAGCAGGTAGTGCTAACATTTCTAGGTGATCACGCAACCCCTCTGACGATTAGAGACCATACCTCAGACCCGGTACCGGTCATGGTTTACGCATCGGATGTTATGGCAGATAATATGGTTAAGCTCACCGAGAGGGAGGCTAGGAGGGGGACCCTAGGGAGGCTTAGAAACGTAGAGCTCTTCGGGGTTCTAATGGACTACTCTGGGAGGTTAGAGAAGTTCGGTGCTTGAGGTTGAGGAAGCCACCTTTCCGCGAGCTACGTGATAAGCTGAGGGAGTTAGCTAAGGGGGATTACCGAAAGTTTCTCCAGGTATTTAGGGGTAGCATCAGGGAGGCTCAGAAATTAAACCAGAGAAGGATGGTGGTCCTCTGCGGAGATGACGATCTAAAGCTCTCCGGACTCTCTGCTGAGCTGGTCATTAGGTACCTCAAGCTGGTAGCTAGGAAGCGCCGGAAGGAGGATAAGAAAGTTAAGATCCTCTACTTCTTCCACGACGAGTTCCCTGAGGCACTCCTCAGGGCAAAAATAGTTCGGAAGGTACTTAAACACTTCATTAAGTCTGCGGACCTGGACAACGTGGAGCTGGAGCTAGCTGTCTACGAGAAGAGCATCAAGTACTTAGGGACAACTGTCCAGGTACTAGTTCTAGATCTACTCAATGATTTACGGCCTAACGACATAGGTAGGTTGCTCGGCATCGTTGAGGGAGGAGGTATAATCATACTCCTAACACCACCACACGATAGGTGGCCGAGATACTTGACACTGTTTAAGCAAAGCCTAGCAGTCCCGAACCACCCGGAACCTAGACACATATTCATCTCCTGGTTCCTACGGCATCTGTATAGTCATGGAGGGATCGTGATCTACGACGTAGGGAGCTGCAGAATCATAAAGGAGGGTAGTAGCTCAGAGAAAGAGGTGGTGACATCCCCCGTAAGGAAGGAGCTTAAGCTACCCCAGAAGAAGCTGTTCCCTGAGGAGCTTTACAGGCTGGCTATGACACAGGATCAGGTAAACGTTATTGAGGCCATAGAGGATAACATGGTTGAGAGGTTTAAGGACGTCTCACGGCAGGTCGTGGTAATCGTAGCTGATAGGGGGCGCGGTAAGTCATCCGCTGTTGGGATAGGTATAGTGGGCCTCATTGAGGAGCTCCTCAAGTTCAAGAACAGGGTTAGAATAGCTGTGACAGCTAACGAGCCGAGCTCTGTTCAGTCGCTGATGACTCTCGCAATTAAGGCCCTAGAAACGCTGGGCAAGAACTTCAGAGTAATAAAGAGAGAGGGCTTCATCATCGAGGTGAAGGGGGATAGGTTCAGCATAGAGTATTGGCCTCCACTCGAAGTCCTGAAACTTAACGTCGACGTAGTCGTAGTGGATGAAGCTGCTGGCATACCGGTACCTCTCCTACATAAAATCTGGTGGAAGTTCAGGCGCACTATTTTCTCAACTACAATTCACGGGTATGAGGGTGCTGGTAGGGGGTTCTCTGTTAGGTTCCTCAAGAGGATTAGAGGGGATAAGAAGACGAGGCTAGCAATAATTGAGATGAGTGAGCCTATTAGATACTCAGCTGACGACCCCATAGAGAAGTTCCAGTTTGATGTACTGCTACTAAACGCAGAGCCGGCAGAGCTAACTAGCGATGACTTGGAGGCAATAAAGAGGGGTGAGTATACCTACGTAGCATTCGACCCGGAAGAACTGTTTAAAGCAGAAAACGAGGAAATTCTGAGGCAGATCTTCGGGATCTACGTTCTAGCTCACTACAGAAACGAGCCGGACGACCTGGGCATGCTGGCTGACGCCCCCCACCACAGCATCAGGGCAATGGTTCTGAAGAGCGGGAAGGTAGTGGCAGCAGCTCAGCTAGCTGAGGAGGGAGGTCTCTCAGACGAGTACATAGATGAGCTACTCAGAGGAGGTAAGATAGCTGGTAATATAATACCGGATCGCCTACTGAAGCATCTTAGGAGGAGGGTCTTCGGCCGAGGAGTTGGTTGGAGGATTGTTAGGATAGCTGTCCACATAGACTCTCAGGGTATGGGGATAGGCTCAGCTTTCATGAGGAAGATAGTTGAGGAGGCCATCAATAGAGGGTATGACTGGGTAGGAGCGGGTTTCGGGGTAACATACGAGCTCCTGAACTTCTGGCTTAAGAACGGGTTCAAGGTAATGCACATCTCCCCAGATCGGAACCCGGTGAGTGGGGAGTATACAGCACTCGTTATATACCCCCTCTCAGATGAGTGGAAGAAAGCTGTGTACGAGGCTTTTGAGGACTTCATAGTGAAGTTCGTTGAGTGTTTACCGGTGGTGTACAGGGACTTCGAGTCAGATGCTGCTTACCTCATATTAAGCTCTGTTGATAGGCCCTTAACAGCTTCGGAGGACATAAATATAAAGGAGACTCAGATCGATAGGCTATCCCTCTACATATCCGGAGTTTTCACCCTAGAAGTAGTTTTTGATGTAGCTCTCCTACTCCTAAAGAAGCTGGTGTTCCTGGGCAGGCTCAGCTCCCTCGAGCAGAAGGACGGTCAGCTACTGATAGCTAGGATTCTCCAGGGGAAGCCCTGGGAAAACATGAGTGAGGAGTTTAGTATGGGTAGAGTAACTGTGGCAAATGCTGTTAGGAGCGCGCTAGCTAAGGCGTTTAAGATTCTAGAGAGTTCAATCTCGCCTCACTAGTAGGTAGGGCTACATCAAAGCATCGTTTTAAGCAGTACTCACCGGTAAACTAATTGAGATAAAAAGGTTAATACCTCGGGGCAGAGCAGATCATTGGGTGGTAACGTGAAGGTTAGGTGGCTCGGCCACGCATCCTTCCAGGTAGTGTTAGGTGGGGTAAAGTTCTTAATAGATCCGTGGCTCAGTAACCCGCTATATACAACTAAACCAGAGGAATTCTCAGATGTAGACTTCATTGCGGTGACACATGATCATGGAGACCATCTAGGTAACGCCATAGAGGTCCTGAAAGTAGCACATAGAGCTAAGCTGGTTTCCATATATGAGATAGCAGAGCATGTTGGGAGAGAGGTAGGTGCTGGGAGGGTTATTGGAGCAAACATTGGGGGGCCGGTAAGGCTTCCGGGAGGGATAGACCTAATACTAACACCAGCACAACACTCATCGACTAGAGGTGCTCCGACAGGCGTAGTGATTAAGGCCGGTGATGAATGTTTATATCATGCTGGTGATACCGGAGTATTCTACGATATGAAGCTGATAGGGGAGCTTTATAAGCCTAAAGTAGCTCTGCTCCCAATAGGGGGACACTTCACGATGGGGCCTAGGGAGGCCGCATTAGCGGTAGATCTCCTGAGACCTAAGTATGTGATCCCAATGCATTACGGTACTTTCCCCGTCCTCTGGGGTACACCGCAGGAGTTCGAGGAGGAGGTAAGAAGGAGGGGGCTCGAGGTCAAGGTACTGGTCCTCAAGCCTGGAGAGGAGGTATCGATCTAGCAGTCTCTTATGTAGTGGAGATCTAAAGACTTTTTAGCTTTTTAAGCTCTTACCTGAAGCATTTAGGGAGCTGAGCTAGTATGAATAAGAGGAAAAAGAGGGGGCAGTCGCACTCCACGAGGCCGTCGACCGGTATATCTCCTAGGTGGGTCCAGTTTACTCCGGAGGAGGTAGAAGCTATAATAGTTGAGTTAGCTAGGAAAGGCTATCCACCGTCCATGATAGGCATCCTACTGAGAGATCAGTACGGAATCCCCCTAGCGAAGTCTGTAATCGGTCAGAAAGTCCTGGATGTTTTGGAGAGACATGGTGTGAAGCAGGTCGTCCCCGAGGATCTCTACAACCTTATGAGAAGGGCTGTGAACCTCCGGAAACATTTAGCTGTCCATCCGAAGGACACGCATAGCCTGAGAGGCTTAATCGAGATAGAATCTAAGATACGTAGACTCATCAAGTACTACAAGAGGATTGGTAGACTCCCAGGAGACTGGTCATACGACCCGGAAAAAGCTTCCGTCATAGTTTCCCAGCCGTTGTATAGAATTGAAGGTGGCGGGTAGGGAGATTTTTGGGTTTAATACCTCAACAGAAAAGAGAGCAGCCGAAAACCAGGAGCTTATCCGAGCTAGTTCGAAAAGGAGAGTACCTGGTAGTTGTGGGGGATGTAACAGCTGAGTCCCTCATATCTAGTGGGGTACTGCTCCGAACTCTCCGAACTCTCGGAATGGATTTCGAGTTCTATCTTACGGTAGATCCCGTAGACTTCGGACAATTAACTAATAGAGTTATAGGTGTCGAGGCATACATCCGTAACTGCCTAAACTGTGTGGAGATAGCTGAGCTTAAAGCTAGGAAAGATTCACCGCACGTGTTTGGAGTAGTTCTAGAAATGATCCGGGATCTTGTTACCCTAACTAAGGAGGAGTACGTCCTCCTACTCTCATCAGCCCTCACTAGATACACCCCTAGATCTCTAGTCGGTAGTCTAAGTGATGAGCTAATAGAGTTTGCTGGTGAGCTAGTAAGCAGTGGGGTAATCAAAGAGGCGGTAACACCCAGGTTAATTGGTTGGGGGATGCTACCACTCGAAGAAATAGTTAGTTACAGCGTCGATACATGTGTTCTGAGATTTTTCGGTAAGCAACCAGCTGATAAGATTACTGAGGTAGACATAGCTAGAGAGCTGAAGGTTGAGTCCCTCAGGACTCTGGAGGATAGGACCTACATACCGACATTCTATGCCGGTATATTAGATGTATATGAGGCAGCATACATTATAGAGTATCTAATAGATGTTGAGGGACCTGAGTACGCGGTCTTTACCCCACTTAACTATAGCTACTTCCTTTGGGCTGTCAGGTCTTTCAGATCCTCAATTAAGGACATACGTAAATGCCTAGACATGTTCCTGGAGAAGAGCTTCGACCGTAGAGGGCAGTTCTACGTAGTGGAGTGTGGTGTTGAGAGCTCAGGGACCGTCGTAACAAAAATCCTAAAGGGGTTAAGGCTGGTAGAGGAGAACTCGATCGTAGTTTTCAGAATATCCGATAACTACTACGTACCTCTACAACTACTTACGCGATCACAGAGGACTAAGCTCAGCGGAACGAGGACTGTAGGAGGCTATGCAGTACTAGACAGCAATAGCTTCCTTAAATTACAAAAGTCTTAACTTACCTTCTATAGCTATCTAGTAGTATCATGAATATCTCTTAATCCCGTAGCTAGAAATTCCTATAATCAGAATCCCAGCTCCAATCACAGATCATCGCTTTTAACCTTCATCACGGCATGTAGTGCTCGAATCTCCTGCTATTCCCGGGTGTTATATAGCTCAGTAAGCTATTAAGGTAGTAAGAGAGGACTCTCACATCATTCTCAGACTCGTCCTCAAGATACAACCTAATAACTACACGAGCTAACCCAGTCACTCCCAAATAGTAGTATATGATGCCCACATAGACCTTCGTGAAAGTACAACGTACTAAGTTCCAAAAACATAGGGTAGTCCTCGATATACAGGCTGAAGGTTCTCCGAAGATAACTATGATGCTTTCTCGGCTATTTAGCTATTTCCTATGCTGTTCGTATTATACGTAGAGATATCTCAGATTTACTGAAGGAGTTTTCTCACATTACGCTTAGGTAGCTCGAATTTCGTCCTCAGAAGGTATAGCTCTACCTTATCACGTGCAGCCTCCCGCTTTCTCTGGAAGTCTGCTAGGAATCTGCGAACTCTTGAAGCAAGCTCGGCCTTGCAGTCACCACATAGGAGTGCCCCGGTTCTACAATTCTGGTACCTCTCTAAGAGCTTAGCGTCGTCCTCTTCGAATAACATCTCATACATTTTATAGACTGAGCACCGGTCTGGGTTACCTCCGAGTTTCCTCTGAAGCTCTACTGTGGGTTGACCCCCGGTGTAGGCTCTTATGATTTTCTGGGCCCCGACTTCCGGGGGATCTGTTGTGTATATAGCGGTCTCAGGTTTGGACGAGGACATCTTCCCCTCGGGGCCGAGACCTGGGAGTAGCTTGTTATGTATCTGCGATGGTTTCGGGTAGCCTAGGCTAGGTGCTATATCTCTAGCTATCCTCCAGTAGGGGTCTTGGTCTATACCTGCTGGTATAAGTACGTAGGTTTCCTCTTTATAGAGCTCTGAAGGTAGGAACGACATGGATATCTGAAGTACTGGGTAGAATATCAAGCCTATATTTGTTGAGTCTGTAAATCCGAAGGTAGCTCTCTGTGTCGAGAACGTTATCTTCTTAGCTACTCTCACAGCTATAGGGTAGAGATAGGCTATGTCCTCACTATCTATGATTATATGTGTCTTTCTGTAGTCTAAACCTATCGCAGCTAGATCCAAAATATTCTCGTACGCGTATCTATTACTCTCAGATATATCCAATCTCTCATCATGCCAGAATTTCTCGTCGTCAGTCATCTGAAAGAACAGCTCGAGGCCGAGCCTATCCTGCAACCACTTAGTGAAGAACCATGGTAGTATATGACCGAGGTGTGTAGATCCTGACGGACCTCTCCCAGTATATAGAGAGCATCTAACCCCCTTCTCATACATGTTTAAGTAGACGTCTAGGTCTCTGTGGGAGTAGAATACCCTCCTTCTCAGCATTATGTGAGAACCGCCCGCAACCTTCTCCAGACTTTTTACCTCACTCTCAGTTAAAGGCCTCGCACCGAAAATCTTAACTAACCTATCGTAGTCCACAAACGCCTCAGCTTCCCAAGGACCTACAGGAGCAGTCTCTTCCACAATACTAGGACACCAGAAAGAGGAATATAGGCCTAACCTATTAAGTTTTAAGTTTTACAGAAAGGTGGTCGCTACCCATTCCTTCTTAGGTTATCTGAGGCTGTTTAGTAACTAAATCAGCTGCGGTAACTAGCACCAGACTTCTACTATTCGTAGTTGCATCTAAAACAATGTTTCAGTGTTATTAGGTTATAAGCTTCTAGGTTATAGAAGGAATTCTTGGTGGTGAGTTTGGAGCGACCAGAGAGGGAGACCTCAGATATTGAAGTCCGGATATGGTTACCTAGATTGACTAGGTTTGAGAGAGCGAGGATCATAGGTGCGAGAGCTCTACAATTATCTCTCGGGGCTAGACCCCTAATAGACGTCAGTAAGCTCCCAAGTAGAGACTTTGTTGAAATAGCTCGCGAAGAGTTACGTAGAGGGGTCCTCCCATTCACAATAGTTAGGAGGCTTCCCAACGGGGCAAGAGAGTTAATACCTGTACCACACCTAATCGAAACTGAGAGGAAGATTTTCGGTGAAGTAGAGCTGTGAGAGAAGAAGTTGAGAGAGTTCTTTCTAGGTATGCTGGAGTAGAGCTAACATATGAGTCTCCGGCATTCCTCGAGTACGTAGTTGTGAGTGGTAGTATCGAGAGGTTCTTCAACGAGGTCTTCAAGGAGTTAGTTAGCCTAGGTTACCAACCACTACTTACGGTAAGTGCTGGCCACGAAGTTGTCCGGGTGTTTAGGGTAGGTCTTAAAGGTTTTAATAGAGTTATCTACTACTCCCTAGCAGTAGCTACACTAGTAGCTGTAGCGATAACAGGCTACCTCAGCTCACTATCCTTCTATGAATGCCTCGGAGGGGTAGGTAACGTCCCCCTATCAACAGTTATCTTCGTTCTGTCTGTCTTAGTACCTCTAGGTCTCCACGAGCTCGGGCATTTCATAGCATCACGTAGGGCAGATGTTCCCACACCTCTCCCGATGTTCATACCGGCCCCGGTAATATCTCCTCTAGGTACGTTCGGAGCAGTTATTGCTGTGAGGTTCCTACCTCGGGACAGGAAATCCCTCGCAATGCTGGGTATTTCAGGTCCTCTAGTAGGTGTCATAGTTTCTTCATTAGCACTCATGATTACCTTGAACATGTCACCAGCGGTCAGGGTTGAGGAGCTGGCATGTCCAGACGTTACCCCGATAGGGTTCGCACCGATGTTGATGTACCTAATGCTGTCAACAGGGTTCATGCGATATCCGGAGGGCACTATCGTGATACTTCACCCAGCCGCGCTTGCCTCAATGCTACTCCTGCTAATCCACTTCGCTAACCTCCTACCGGTAGGGCAACTAGACGGGGGCCACGTTCTGAGGTCTATAACCAGTATAGAGCTTCATAGAGCAGTCAGCCTATCCATACCTCTACTCCTCATAGCATTATCCATACTCTCACCTACCTACAGATGGCTAGGGTTCTTCGCGGTGCTAGCCATCCTTATTAGTGGTTTTAGACCCCACATAGGGTACTCTAACCAACTTTCAAAACTTTCTCAGCGGGAAAGGCTCTACTTACTACTGATATACCTTCTACTTCTATTTGTAACAGCACCAATACCTCTTTGAGGTAGGCAGAGCTGCCTCTGCCCAGTAGCTACGTCCTAGTCATCGCTGAGAAACCGAGAGCAGCTGCTAAGATAGCTGAGGCTCTAGGAGCTAAGACTAGGCTAGTAATCGACGGTGTTAAGGTGTGGGTAGGGAGTTTTCTCGGTAAGGACCTAGTCATCACATCTACAGCAGGCCATCTCTACACCCTATACACAAATGAGAGAGGGTTCCCCGTCTTCAACTGTGATTGGGGTCCTCGATGGCTGTATGAACCTGGATCGGAGCATTTAAGGAGGTACTATAATGTACTTAAAAAGCTGTCAGCACGTGCTGAAGAATACGTCAATGCCTGTGATTTCGATATTGAGGGCTCGGTAATAGGGTTCAACATAATAAATTTCCTGGGGGACGTTAAGAGAGCTAGTAGAGCTAAGTTCTCGACGTTAACTAAGGAAGACATAGTAAGGGCTTTCAAGAATCTCCAGCCACTCGACTGGAACTATATAGAGTCAGGTCTAGCTAGACACGTACTTGACTGGATGTGGGGCATAAATGTTAGTAGGGCGTTAATGGAGATTTACAGCAGGGTCTATAAGAACAGGACAGTTCTAAGTGCCGGCAGGGTTCAGTCCCCTACTTTACTGGAGCTAGTGAGGAGACATATTGAGAGGGAGACTTTCGTACCTTTAGCGATGTTCACGGTTACTGTTAAGATCTCTCATGGGGGGAGGGAGTACACACTCAACAGGAACTTCGAACCATTCAGAAGCTTAGATGAGGCTAAGAAAGTAGTAGAAGCCTTGAAGTCTAGTGGAAAGCTTACCGTAACTCAGGCTGAGAAGAGAATAATACACCTAGAACCCCCTCCCCCATTTAATTTAACTGAGCTCCAGGTAGAAGCTGCTAAGGTGTTCGGTTATTCTCCAGCGAGAACTCTGAAGATTGCGGAGGACCTATATCTTGAGTCTCTAATTAGCTATCCTAGGACTAACTCCGAGAAGATACCTCCAACAATAGATAACACCCAGATACTACGGAAATTGACTCACCTACCTGACCTAGGTAATTACGCGTTAGAGCTCCTCAGAAGAAATCTAACGAAGCCGCGGGAAGGTTTGGGGGAGGATCCAGCACACCCAGCTATACACCCCACAGGTTACCTACCGTCAAGGAGTCTCAGCAGGGAAGAACGGAACTTGTACGACATGATAGTGAGGCGGTACTTGGCATCCTTCTACCCCAGCTCGAGAGTTGAGGAGGTAGTTTACGTAATGAAGGAACCTTCTACTGGGCTGTCCTTCACGTTAACGGGCAGGAGGGTAGTCTCATATGAATGGCTCCGGGTTTACCGCTTTAGGAAGGTTAGTAACGTAGAGGTGCCTCCGTTACGTACTGGTGAGGAGGTTAAGATATCGTCGGTTAAGCTCGTTAAGACGTATACCCGGAGGCCTCCTCCATATACTAAGGCCTCAATACTTAAGTGGATGGAGTCTGTAGGTATAGGTACTGAAGCTACTAGAGCAGAGATTATCGAGACGCTGATTAAAAGGGGGTACGTCCGGGGAAAGAACATGGAGGTGACTGAGTTAGGGTTGAGGGTGGCGCAAATTCTAGAAACATTATTTAGAGAGATAACGGAGGTGGAGCTGACTAGGGAGTTCGAGAGAAAACTCCAGGCAATTCTACATGGTAAGCTGAGTAGAGAGGAGGTAGTGGGTGAGGCTATCTCTAAGTTAAATAGTAAGCTGAGTGAGATTAAGAAAGTGATTGCTGAACATGAGGACAGAACTCTGAAAGAGAAACTCAAGTTAGCTAGGAATGTAGGCCGCTGTGCTGTTTGCGGGGAGGACTCTATAGACTTCTTAGAGGGTGTGAGTCTATGTCTGGCTCATCTAAGAGCGTACAAAAGTCTCATCGAGAACTACAGAGCTTGGAAGGAGAGTCTGAATATGGGTTTTGAGGAATATGTTGATACTATCTATAAGCTAAGGTCTACCGGCCGCTATGTGAGGGAGCTGATCGAGTACCTTAACAGAAGAGTTAAGTAACCCACTAGAGGAATCTTAAACAACCTATCCCCGACCTCAAGGACTTTCCCTACTATAGCATCAGAACTAACTGGAGGGTCGACCACCCAGTTATTATCCCCCTTAGTGATGACGGTGTTTCCCTCAATCATCACAATTCTATGTATTATTAGTGTTGACCCACGACGATAAACTACTACATCACCTATCGACATGTCGTTAACGGATATCTTCCTGAGTACTATGACTAGGTCCCCTGTCTGCAGGGTAGGCTCCATAGAACTTCCTTCCACGACAGCTATGGTGATATAGCCAAATAATGTGAGAAGCACTAGAACGAGTAGTGAGAGCCCTACCAGAGACTCAAGAACCATCAAGGCGGTCCTTAAGACCCGGATCTTCAGCACCCGCTACTCCTCCTCCAAGACCTCTCTAATATCGATCTCGATTACTTTTCCTCCCCCGCTCTCACTGTGCTTACCTTCCTCCTGCTTCTTACGGCTCTTCCTAGATTCACCTAGCTCCACGTCGTGCTCACCACCGACCTTGAGAACGTTGACCCTACCTCTCCAGCTATAGCCACACTTCGGGCACTTGAACGAGCCCATTATGGTTATAGTGATCCTCCCCTCCGAGTCAGGCAGAGGAGACGTTAAGTGCCAAGTCTTAGACGGCTGTGTATCCCATCCACATCTTGGGCACTTCACTTGTTTTCCCACATTCTTAAGTGTAGGTCGGAGCTAAAAATCTACTTGCTCCCTAATCCGTATTAAACTTCAAGTTTCCTGTTCCTTGGATTAGGAGGAACTGGTTTGATATAAGTTCTCCTCAATTAAACTATCATTGGGATTACGTAGTGAGCTTAGCTATGGATGTTACCGTAGTGGGCTATGTGTGGAGGGTTCGATCGTGCGTAGGGCTATAGCTCTATATAGTGGTGGTAAGGACTCACACTACTCTCTACTACTCTCATTATATCATGGACTAGTACCTGAGGCATTAGTGGTTGTCGAACCCGGCAGGGAGGATTCGTGGCTGTTCCACGCAGTAAACATTCGATGGGCTAAGTTACACGGGGAAATCATGGGGCTCCCAGTTTACACTGTCTCTGTAAGCGGCCTCAAAGACTTAGAGTACATAGAGTTTAAGGATGGTTTGAAGGAGATTCTAAGTAAGCACCCAGATGTAGAATATATTGTTGTGGGAGCTGTCAGATCTAGGTTCCAGCTCGAGAGGTTTAGGGCTCTAGCTGATGAATTGGGAGTATCTCTCTACGCACCTATCTGGGGCCGTAATGAGGTGGACTTACTGAGGGAGGAGATAGGTGAGCTAGGGTTTATAATTACCGCTATCCAGGCTTACTGCCTAGATTTGAGAGTGCTCGGAAATCCCGACAACTCCGAGGTCCTGCAGTCCCTACTTAAAGCCTATAATGAGTGTGGTGTCAGTCCCATAGGTGAGGGAGGGGAATTCGAGACATTCGTAATTAGGTCACCATTGTTTAGGGGGAGGGGAGTAGCAATACACAGAGCTAGAAAAATTCTTTATCCTTTAATGAACGTAGGTTATTATGTAATAGAAGACGCGTCGATACTGTGAGGAAGGCTCATTCTCCAGATCTAGGTTGCTGGAATATTATGTGAGATATGCTGGCCTTAGGTACTATGAGGGCCTTATCTCCCACTCTTAAACCGATCTCGTATTTAGAGACCTTAGCGAGCTTACCAGATAACTTAACATTACCGCGGAGAACTATCACGACATCACTACCACTCATCTCGGGCGTTATTATTACGTCCTCTAGTTCCTCACTAGAAAATCCGTGAAGATCTGTCTGAGAGACCTCAACATAAGCTATAGCATGTCTGAACACTACTATCGGGCCTTCTTTGGGGGTTCTTATCCCTATCTCATACTTAGATACCTCGTCTACTACACCCTCTAAAGGCTCCTCCATGCCTGATATATAGATCCTCACTGCCTTACCTTCAAATCTCCTATCTAGGATATTATCACGCATCTAGATCTCCGCATACCCTACCCTTAAAATGTTAATAAGTAGGTTTCTTCTAGAACAGAATTACAGGAACCTCTAGCGATGTAGTGACGGGCTTGTTTTATCTTCAGAAGAGGATAGGAGTATGACTACATACTCCTGTATCTCATTTATCTTCTTCGAGCAACTGTATTCTCCTCCATCAAGCTCCACACACTTAAACCCCCTCTGAGACATGAGACTCATGTGCGTGGGTAACTCATCCCTAGATACCTTAAGTATCTTAATGGGCGTTTCTACCACCTAGACACAGAATCACTAACAGTGCTTAACTATACGCGGTAAAATCAGCTAAGTAGTCGGTTTTAAAACATGGTAATACCGTGAACCTAGCATATACCTTGAAGAAAGAGCTTCCCTGTAGGTCGAAACACTGCGATCCCACATCTATAGCACTGAGGTATCCGACACTCTATTCTTTAACGGTCAGCTACGACATTATTTTATTTCTCATGAGTGGAGCTCTATCCTGAGAGGAGTAGAAGGAGCTCAGAGCTTTGGCCCCTCATCACAATTCAGAGTTACACACACATCACAGCTTACTCCACAGGTCTGTAAGCTCCTTTCTTTTTAGTTCCCTGATAGCTTTATCAAGGAACTTGTAGACGGTTGAGTGTTGGCGTCCCTGGACTAACATCTCAATAGCCTGCCGAGCTAGTTCCGCCCTAGTGTACTCACCTATAATTGCGACAGTATCGCGGCACACGCTGATGTAGGTTCCTGTAATCTCCTCTAAGTTCTTTCTTGCTTTTCCCTCCTCACCTATGATCCTCCCCTTAATCCTCTGGAGATGGCTCTCGTTAGAGGATACCTGATCCTTTAGATCTACTATTATGAGTACAGCATCGTCATCATAGAGCCTCGAAGCTCTTTCGTAGGAGAAGCAGTGATCTATAGCTTTTATGATCTCCTGACACTTCAGTATGTTTGTAGCTGGGGTGGAGGGGCTGGCAGGCTCTACTATGACTGAGCTATCCACAGTGTTAACAGTAATCTTAACACCTAAGCGGGCCTCTAAGTCCTTAACCACCCTACCGCCTTCACCGATGAGCACCCCCAACCTATCCTCATGGATTCTCAAATACACTTTAGTGACTCCAGGCACGGTTCTATGGTCTACCATTCTTGATCTCTCTCCTAAAGTTTCTTGCAGTCCGGACTAATTAGTCTTAGAGCACGGTCCTTCAGCCATATTAGATAGTACCTGACCCCTCCCTACACAACCCTAATAAACTTTTCAGCCCAACCTTCTCTCACTCTTAAGAGTGAGGCCTTCAGTTGTAAATCGAAACACGATCTTCAGCAGGTTAAGAAGTGTTTCAGTATTTTTCATTATTTCGTAGGGTCAAACTGGTGGTGCAGAGATAAACCGGTTGATGGAGCCACCGAAAAGTATCTTAAAGTTCCCTAGCCATGAGATAAGCATCCTCACCGTCGAGGTAGTACTTCTTCAGAATCTTCACTTTCCTAAATCCGAGCTTTTCGTAGAGCCTTATTGCTGGCTCATTACTTACTCTAACCTCGAGGTACACTTCTCCAGCTCCATGCTTATCTTTCATAGCGTTCATAGCGTTAACCATTAGTGCTGTAGCTATCCCCCTACGCCTAAACTCAGGTAGAACAGCTATGCTAACCACATGTCCCTGCTTAACGATCCCTCTCCTTACATGACCTAAGCCGTACTCTATCCTACACATGTTGTAGCCCACTATGTTCTCTCCGACGAGGGCTACGAGGAAAATATCCTTCCAGAGCTCGAAGTGCTCGTACCAGAAGAAGTAAGGATAGTGCTCCGGGAGAGTAACCATGTTTATCTCTATTACCTTCTTCAGCTCTGCCTCAGAAGCTATAGGCCTGACCACGTACCCCACTGTTTCCATGTTCGCGACCATAAGTGTTGAGCGCTAGCTAAAAATAATTCTATATCTACAATCCCAGGACACCATAATGAGGTACCAAACAACGTAGGGTTGGCTGACCTCTGACCTAGAGGAGCTTTCAGCTATAAATTAGGGCACTGCCTCGGTATTCTTAGCACGATATCTATAGACCCAGCTTTATTTTCGTGGTGAGGCCCCTATACAGGGTAGGTAGTTGAAGAAACTTAGGTGGCATCCCGCACATGAAATTAGAGCTAAGCTAAGTGAGGTTCTCTCAGGTAAATGTGTAGCTTTGGGTGTGACCTCATCAGTTTCTCTTTATAGGAGTGTGGACCTAGCCCGAGAGCTAATCAGACTAGGAGCAGAAGTCTACGTAGTTATGAGTCGTGAGGCTACGAAATATGTTAGTCCCAGACTCTTCGAGTGGGCTACAGGCAACGAAGTCTTCGTCGACTTCTCTGGTGAGGTAGGTCATATCACCCTAGCCGAGATCTGCGACTCCTACGTAATAGCACCGGCAACTGCTAACACCATAGCTAAGATAGCCGGAGGGATTGCCGACACATCAGTGACTGTCCTAGCACACTCATTTCTAGGAATGAGGAAGCCTCTCGTAGTTGTCCCAGCAGCACACTTCAGTCTCCTCACATCCCCACCGGTTCTCGAGGCAGCAAAGAAGCTTGAGGAGATAGGTGTGACTATAGTACCTCCAATCATCCAGGAGAACCGAGCTAAGTACCCTCCACTAGAAGACATAGTTGCCGCAGTAGAGGCATCAACGATGAGGGGTAAGGACCTGAGGGGGATGAAGATCCTAGTTACAGCCGGTCCTACAAGGGAGTATCTAGATAATGTGAGATTCCTAACTAATTCCAGCTCCGGGAAAATGGGTGTTGCGATAGCTAGAGAAGCCTATTTTAGAGGAGCTGAAGTAACCCTCGTCCACGGACCGATGAGCGTGGAAGCCCCGCATTACGTGAAATCTATACCGGTGAGGACCACACAGGAAATGTTAGATGCTGTCGTAGCGGAGCTGAAATCAGGTAACTACAGCGCGGTAATTCTTGCGGCAGCCCCCGTAGATTTCAAGTTTAGTAAAGTTGAGGGTGGGAAGATTAGTAGTGATTTAGAGAGTCTAGAAGTGCGGATGGTTCCGACACCTAAGATCTCGGTGGAGATAAGGAAGTTCTTTAAGGGCGTAGTCGTAGGTTTCGCAGCGGAGTTTGCTGAGGGTGATGCGGCTAAGCTAGCTTCTAAAGCAAAAGAAAAATTAGTCAAGAGAGGGTTCAATATTGTAGTAGCTAACGACATAAGTCGGTCAGACATAGCCTTCGCATCAGAGTTCAATGAGGTCACAATAATCACTGACACAGGGGAAAGTACTTCTATTAGTAAGACTAGAAAAGTAGAGGTTGCTAGGGCCATACTAGACCTGCTACTGAAGTACATGAACTTAAAGAAATAGTAGGGATCCTCAACATTGGTCATCATTAAAGTACCTTTAAACATTAGTGGTTTTTGGGTACCCCATATAGGTGACACACCGGAGACTACGGGCTCTCTCGGGGCTAGCTTAACTATAGATCCCCCAGCTGTTTTCAGGATCACTAGAGGGAGCTGTCCCCTCGTTATTAACGGTATCTGCCTTGAAGGTTACCACCCAGTAACACGGAGGCTTCAGCAAGTGGGGGTATCCGTGGAGGGTTTCTCACCTGTCCCGCTAGGTGTTGGAGCAGCTGTCAGTGGGTCAATAGCACTCGCGCTAGCCTACACACTTCTTTACCTAGACGGTGCTCAGCTCACTGTTAAGGATGTTGGGATGTTAGCACATAGAATAGAGGTTGAGGTCGGTGGGGGTTTGGGGGACGTAATTTCTCAGGTAACTGGTGGGGGTCTAGTAGTGAGGAGGAAGCCGGGTCCTCCAGGGATGGGGGAGGCTTTCGCAGTACCAGTAGAGGATGTGGAGGTTACTTTAGGAGTGCTTGCCCGGAGGTTAACAACTAGGGAGATGCTCAGTAGGTACATGGGTAAATTTATTGATGTTGGGACAAGGATCTACGAAGAGTTTATTTCTAGACCGTCCCTAAGTAACTTCCTCAGACTCTCCAGGGAGTTCTCACTATCAGTAGGTTTCGCAACTGAGGAAGATATTAACATGCTTAACAAAGCTCTTGGAGAACTAGGGGACTCCGTCCTGGGCTACTTCCTGAAGAAGTCACTCCTAGTTGTAGTCCACAGACCCGGTATATCCCACAGGATTCGCCAAGTAGTGGAGAGGTTTTGTGTGTATACTTTATCACCATTTAAGCTAGCTAAGTATGGTTTTACGGTGTCTAAGTGCGGGTAGAAATACCGAGGTCGCATCCGAGATATGAGTCCCTGTTAATTAGGGAGAAGCTAGTTGAGGGCTTCAATGAGGGTTACGTAGTTCCGCAGGGTCTGATAGCTCACGGGAGGGGTGAGTGTTTTGACTATTTAATAGGTGAGAAAACCATAGAGCCGGCCTTTAAGGCTATCCAAGCAGCAGCAGCTACGCTTCTACTAGCTAAACACCCGGTAATCTCAGTTAACGGCAATGTTGCGGCATTAGTACCTGGAGATGTGGTGAGACTAGCTAAGGTAGTAAACGCTAAGATCGAGGTGAACCTGTTCTACAGAACTGAGGAGAGGATAAGAAAAATAGCTGATGTGCTCAGGTCTCACGGAGCTGATGAAGTTCTAGGTGTTGATGATGCTACAGCAACAATACCGGAGCTCTTCAGTGAGAGACGTAGGGTGAGCCCCCGCGGGATATACATAGCTGATGTAGTCCTAGTCGCTCTAGAGGATGGGGATCGAACCGAGGCGTTAAGGAGGATGGGTAAGACCGTTATAGCTATAGACTTAAACCCTCTGTCAAGAACTTCCTTAGCTGCTTCGATAACCATAGTAGACAACGTAGTTAGAGCAGTCCCTAAGCTAGTTGAGGTAGCCTCCACTATGAGGTCGCAACCCAAGGAGTTTCTCGAAGAGATAGTGAGAAACTACGATAACTCCAAGACCATAGCTGAGGTCTTAGAACATATATGCCAGAGACTCAGGGAGCTCTCAGAGAAGGTAATTAAAAGGTGATGTTGCCTGGGGAACCCTGGATCATTCTGCCGCACTAGCGGCTGTCCTCAGGGCCTGACCAAATATGATATCTTTGAGGAGTTTAAAAGGATGTTGTAGATATGGCTGAAAGCAAGCTACGTAAGAGTATTGTTCATCTCGGCCTCGACCTGAATAAGATAGATGTAAGTTCTCTGGAGGAGTTGTCAATGGTTTTAGAGGATTACATCACGAAAAGTTTGCGGAGTCTACTTGGATCGAAGATAGATATAGATCTGTCTGTAGAACTGGAGTTAGGGGATACCCTAGATCTTACTATAGACTTAACCATACAGAGTCCTAACCAGTTACCACCGGATGTGATGGCAGCGATAGACGAGAAGATAGATAGAGCCATAAGGAAGTTTGAGGAGCTCATTGCCCTCAGGTACGGATTAAGAGAAAGCTAGAGCATGTCACAACTTAAAAAAGTCTCCTCTAGCAGGAATTACCGGAATTAAATCTTCTTGAGTTGGTGTTTAATTGGGGTCTGATTCGCTATGTTGTCCTCAATAGGGCATCTCTCACTAACCCTCCGGAGCCACTCTTCAAGGGTCTTCTCATCAGCATCACTCTTAACGTATACGTTAGCGGAAATCTCCTTATACCCAGCTCTCTCACCTGTACCAGTCATCAGCTTTGCTGCGTTAAACACACCTGAAACCTCCACCTTAATGTCATGAATCTTGATGTTCATTTCCCTAGCTACTATCTCCCCAACTACATTGATGCACCCAGCATACGATGCCAGTAAATACTCTATAGGGGATGGGGCCTCCCCTCCAAGCTTATCAGTAACTATCTCAAAGTTACCAGACTTCACAACCATTTTCATGGGCTTATCTGGAGAAACCCTCTCACCTACAACTGTTATAACCTGGTCTTTGTAGGTAATCTTACTCATCGTTTATTCACCAAATAATATAGTGCTTAGACAGTTAAAAATGAAAGGTTTAAACTTATAAAGCACCTGAGCCCACAATAAAGGGCGAGTATTTCTGTTGGAGTGAAGAGAGTAGTTTCGCAGTTAATTGTTATGTTAGGTTAGCAGGACCGTTTGTCCCTAGATGCTCGTTGATATGGGTTTATGTTTTGTTCATCGCATCTAGGGACTTCCACCTCGCTCGCAGGGTCTTGGGTATCCCTGCGGGTCGTGGGTGGCTGTCGAGCCTAATGGCATGGGGCTCCCATCTACACTTAACCCCGCAGAGCTCGGAGTGTTGCTCCCATCACTCAGCAGGGTGTCCAAGCTACTTATAGGAATGAAGTTAATGAGTTTAACACATAACCCCAGAACACAGCAACCCTACAATCACAAAACCATAAACCCAACATTCACCAATCAAAAATAGAACAGCCCATGACCTGAAGGACCTACTACGTAATCCGGCTCCAATTTCTCGACAGCTTCAGGTAGGGTGATGGGTTCCTAGTTACCACCAGTACCTCTTTCCCTCTACGTACCTACCTCTTATCGGCATTTCCTTACCGCACTTTGGGCACCTATACCTGCCCCCTACGTGGTCCAGGTTGAAGTAGGTTACTCTGTAGTTGCTTCTAGCTATCAGTAGCTTACCGCAGTTCGGGCAGTAGGTTGATTCGTACTTACTGGACCCTACGTTACCTACGTAGATGTACTCTACTCCAAGCTCTCTAGCTCTATCCCTAATCCTCAGCAGCTTCTCCAACGGTGTCGGTGGCTCCCTCCACCTATGGGCTGGATAGTACCTATTTACGTGGAGGGGTACCTCCGGCCCTAACATGTCTACGTGGTTCTTCAGAATCCACTCGTAGCACTCCTCACTGTCGTTGGTGTTCGTGATTACTAGGTAGACCATCTCCACGTGGGCCCCAAGGTCTAGAGCTAGCTTAGCGCTCCTGAAGATCCTGCTATGGTCTACACCTACTAGAGCCCCACGCATCCCGGGACAGCCCTTGATGTCTGCTGAGAAGCCGTCGACCCCTGCTTCAACTAGGGCTTTGAGAGCCTTCTCCGTTAGGTACATGTTCGTAACCACCATCGAGTAAAGCCCTCTTCTCTTAGCTTCCTCAGATGCATCGAGGAGGTAGTCGAAGTTCACAGTAGGTTCGTTAAAGCTGGCTGAAAGCCCCTCATCACCCCTACTAACAGCCATGTCCACCAGCCTAGCTGGCTCGATCACCGGCTCCGAGCCCGTGGGGTGGGTAAAGCTTAGGTGGTGATTCTGACACCAGGGGCAGTAGAAGTTACAGCCCCAGCTTGAGTATGTTAGGGCAGTGCTATTAGGCCAGTAATGGAAGAGTGGTTTAATCTCTATCGGCCTACTCTCAATAGCGCTGAGCCTACCGTAACCTAGGTGGTACAGCCTACCACCTAGGTTTATGTAGTTCCCGCAGGCTCCCCTCCTACCCTCCGATATACGGCAGAGTCTCTCGCAGGTTAAGCACCTAACCCAACCACTCTCCAGAACCCCGTAGAGTCTAGCCTCCCTCACATAGTTCCCTGAGGTTACTGGGCTTATATCTCTTAATCACTAATTTACTTGATGGTGGGTACCTCCATCGATGTCACCGGTTTAGAGGAACTCGTCAGGATCTCGGAGAGCTGGGGAGTGTAGACCTTTAGGTTATCTAAGGAGAGTATGGCTAAGGTTAAGGCTAGGACCGGGAGATACCTCCACATAATTAAGGTACCCCTGGATAGGGTGGGCGAGATCCTTAAGAGGTTTAACTACACTAAAGTAGTTGAGGTAAGCGGGGGTGGGAAGGGTGGCTAGGGTGAGGGTGAGACCCTTCGACGCTCTAGTAGTTGTTGATATGCAGGTAGATTTCATGCCAGGCGGTGCCCTACCGGTACCCGGCGGTGATGAGATAGTGGGTAGGATTAACGAGTACGTAGAGCTCTTCAGTAGAGCTGGGGCTACCCTAGTCTTCACTAGAGACTGGCACCCACCTAACCACATCTCGTTCAAGACCCGTGGAGGGCCCTGGCCACCCCACTGTGTACAGGGGAGCCCCGGAGCCTCCTTCCACCCAGGTCTCAGAGTACCTAGAGAGGCTATAGTGATATCTAAGGCAACAGACCCGGATAGGGAGGCCTACAGCGGGTTCGAAGGTACCGAACTAGACACAGAGCTGAGGAAGAGAGGTATTAGGAGGGTGTTCGTATGTGGAGTAGCAACAGATTACTGCGTTAAAGCAACAGCCTTAGATGGAGTTAGACTAGGGTACCAAGTATTCCTACTAGCAGATGCGGTGAGGGGCGTGAACATACCACCAGGCTCAGTACAGAAAGCAGTAGATGAAATGCTAGATGCTGGTGTGGTAATAGTAGAAATACCTTCAATTCTATCCTTTTAGATCCTGCGTCATGAGCCCGCATCTCTATCGATTAGGTTCAGGTATGAATGTTTTCAGTGTTCATGTATTTAAGTTTTTCCTCTGAGTCTGGCAGTGAACTCCCTAGGGTACTTTAAAGCGGGGTCCACATAGCCTCTCGACCCGGTCTACACGCGGAGATCCTATTGTAAGCACTAGGGGAAAAGTACTCAGCAAATAAAAGCTTTTCTGTTCCTAAGCCTATGTTACCTCGAGACCTTTCTTCGTATCTAGAATCTATAAGATAAAATTGAAAGATACTTATTAACTCCATAGAGGTTTACTCTCGGAGACCGCATGGCTTCGGAGGCGGACCTTAAGAGGAAGATCCTGAGGCTACTTAAAGAGGATGAGGAGTTTAGGTTAGCAGTTGCGGGCCTCATAGGCCTTGACACACTGCTCACCGAACTTAGGAAGCTTAGGGAGGATCACAACAAGCTTAGAGAGGACTTCAATAAGTTCGTAAAGATTGAGGAGAGGAGGTGGGAGGAGGCCTATAGGAGGTTTGAAGCTATTGAGGAGGAGATTAGGAAGCTTAGGGAGGACCTCAACAAGCTTAGAGAGGACCATAATAAGCTTAGGGAGGACTTCAATAAAGCCTACGTAGACCTAAGCAAGAGGGCGGAGGCTCTTGAGAGAGCTTACCTCGACCTAAGCAGGAGATTAGACGCTCTTGGAGCTAGGTGGGGAGTGATATCGGAGGAAGCCTTTAGGGAAGGTATGAGGGGTGTCCTAGAGAAGGTACTGGGGGTGGCTAAGGTCGGGAGGTGGGTATACTACGACTCCTCCGGAGCTATCTACGGTAAGCCAAGCGTTATCGAGGTGGATGTTGTGGTTAAGGATGGTGAGCACGTACTGGTTGAGGTTAAGTCTAGTATATCTAGAGGTGATATCTACGAGTTCTGGAGGATTGCGGAGCTCTACAGGAAGGTTACAGGAGCTGCTCCAAGGTTAGTGGTAGTATCACCTTACGTAGATAGTAAAGCCAGGGAGCTAGCTGAGAGCTTAGGTATAGAGGTCTACACCCAGACCTCCTAGCTACAACCTACGTAGATAGCAGAATCCCTTCATGACATAACCTTCTCTGGTCAGGATATGTTGCTAAAGCTATAACTAGCTCCGAGAGATCTTAGATAGCTGAGATTATGGAGCTATACCTTCCCTCTCAATAGCTGTAAAGGGTGGCTACAACAAGACTTTCCGGGATATTCCGATCCTATAGCTAGGGTTACCCTACAAGAATAGTTGGTCGGGTAGCAGTACCTACTAGTTAAGGTCCCTAATAGCTTCTAGAGATAAACAATGAGGTGGTCACTGACAGCTTTTTTGTTGTTCAGTAAAGTAGTTATGGCAGATCGGTATGTCGAGTGCTTACGACGTAGTTATCGTGGGACTGGGAGTTGCTGGAGCGTACGCGGCCTACAGATTATCTCGCTCAGGTCTGAGGGTTCTTGCTGTAGATGTGAAGCCCTATGAGAGGCTTGGTGATAAGCCTTGCGGTGATGCGATAGGGAAGCACCACCTAGATACGCTCGGGCTAGTAGATCTCCCTCATGAAGTTATAGAAGGGCATGTGAGAGGCATAGATATATTTTCCCCTAACGAAATGATTAGGTTCCGCGTCTTAGGTGAGGGCTATGAGGTGGATAGGATAGGTCTGGTCAGGTACCTCCTTAAACGTGCGGTAGACTCCGGTTTGGAGATCATGACAGGAACAGCAGCTGTATCACCTGTAATTAGAGAGAACCATGTACGTGGAGTCGTCCTGTTGAAGGAGGGTAAATCAGTGGAGGTAAACGCTAAGGTAGTCATAGATGCGTCTGGTAATGCTAGGGTAATAGCGAGGAGACTACCTCGGGAATGGCCAGTAAGTGAGGAGCTATACCCGAGAGATACTAACATAGCATATAGGGAAGTCAGAAAACTTCCTAGAGGTGTAGACGAGCCTGAGATTCTCAGGATATACGTAAGTAAGCGGGTAGCTCCAGGCGGGTACTGGTGGTTATTCCCGTACTCACTGAGGGAGGGTTACGTTAATGTGGGGTTAGGTGTGCAGGGCGGGCGAGGCTATCCACATCCAAAAGATCTTCTCTACACGTACGTACTGAAGAGGGACATATTTAAGGACAGTAAGCTAGTGGAGGCTGGAGGGGCTGTAGTACCTACTAGAGGCCCCCTCAATAGCTTGGTCTGGAATGGAGTGGCGGTAGTAGGTGATGCTGCGTATACTGTGAATCCAGTGCATGGTGGTGGTAAGGGCTCCGCCATGGTCTCCTCTAACTGTGTGTCAGACGCTATATTGGAAGCCGTTGAGACCGGGAGATTCGATGCTGAGGGGTTATGGAAGGCTAATATCTGCTACATGAATAGCTACGGAGTTAAGCAAGCAGTTCTGGACGTCTTCAGGCTCTTCCTGCAGGAGCTTCCGGACGAAGACATAGACTTCGGTATGAGCCGAAAAATAATTAGGGAGGAGGACCTGAACATACTCTCATTGAGGGGCGATCTAGAACTTTCTGTGGTAGATAAAGCGATGAGGTTTCTAGCTGGTCTCAGTAGACCATCACTCCTCTTTAAGCTGAAGAACGTGTCTGAGTATATGAACCGTGTTAGAAACCTCTATGAGGACTACCCGCAGACACCAGCAGACTTACCTAGATGGGCCTCGAGAGTTAGGAGTGTCCTATCAGAGTATAAGTCTAAGGTATTGGGCTTAGAGTAGAAGCTAGGTGGGAGGAATTAGGTGGAGTCTACCCCTCACGTTTCTTCTTCTCGAGTTGGCGATAAGTAAGTACTATGTTCTTGGGTAGGTTACCGTAGACGGTGTCTAACCTCTTAACAGAGGTGTTCTGTGGTGCTCTCTTAACTTCATCGGGAGATTTGTAGGCGGTGGAGGCTATCTCCTTATAAGCTTCAGCAATCTTATCTAGGTTCTCCTTAGTCTCAGTCTCCGTTACCTCAATCATGTGTGCTTCCGGAACTATCAATGGGAACAATATTGTAGGAGCATGTATTCCTCTATCTAGTAGGGCCTTAGCAACGTCTTCAGCACCTACTCCAGTCTCCTTATACAGCTTCTCAAAGCTTACGACGAACTCATGTTTTCTCCACCTACCGTACCCGTAAACTAGGTCTACCCCAGGAACTGCCTCAAGCTTCTTCAGCAGGTAGTTCGTATTTAGTGTAGCTATCTCAGCTACCTCCCTTATTGCTGGGCCTAGAGCAGCTATGTAGAGGAAGGACTTAACTGCTGGGATTATGTTACCGTAGAACCAGCTGATTCTCCCAATAGTCTTAGGGACGTCAAACCTCAAGTAGTATTTCCTACCATCGTAATCAACTATAGGGACCGGTATGTAGTCCTTCAGGACCCCCTTACAGCATATAGCTCCAGCTCCGGGACCTCCCCCTCCGTGAGGTGCCGCAAAAGTCTTGTGTAAGTTCAGATGAGCTACATCGAAACCCATATCACCGGGTCTCACATATCCGAGAATACCGTTGAGGTTAGCTCCATCGTAGTAGAGTAACCCTCCAACTCCGTGAACTTCCCTAGCTATCTCCGTAATATACTCCTCAAAGAGTCCGAGTGTGTTGGGGTTGGTCAGCATTATCCCAGCAGTTCTGCTACTTAGAGCAGCTTTGAGGGCTTCTAGATCTGTATTACCTCTCGAATCGGTAGGTATTCTAACTACCTTAAACCCAGCCATGGCAGCACTTGCTGGATTACTCCCATGGGCACTATCTGGGACTATCATCTCATCTCTATGACCCTCTCCTCTATCAACATGGTACTTCCTTATCATTAACGCTCCAGCAAACTCTCCAGCTGCTCCAGCAGGAGTCTGTATGGAGCATACATCCATCCCAGATATCTCTGCTAACCACTTCTGAAGAGTGTAAACTATCTCCAGCAACCCCTGCACGTCCTCCTCATCAAGATATGGGTGGGCCTCACTAATCCTCCTATCGTTTGCCAGCTCCTCACAGATCTTCGGGTTGTACTTCATAGTGCAGGAACCTAATGGTACTGGACCCAGGTCTACACCGTAAGCCATCTGTGAAAGCCGGAGATAGTGTCTTACAACCTCAATCTCACTCAGGGATGGAAGAGGTGGGACACCCTCCCTAGCCACCCTCCGCATCCTGCTGAGTAACTTCCTACTATATTCTTCGAACTCGCTATCTACTAGAGCCCCGCTCTTTCTGTATATGCTTACTTCATATATTAGGGGTTCTCCCCACTTAGCCTGTCTAAAGACGTTCACGGCCTAGCCACCCCCAGAAACTGTTTTAGTAGTTCCAGCAGAGTGTCTATGTCCTCTCGGGAATGCATCTCCGTAACGCAGACCAGGCCGCAGTCGCTCAGATCCGGGTAGAACCTGCCGATGAGGGGGCCTATATAAACTCCCTGACTCTTCAGGTAGTTACGTATCTTAACTATATCAGGATGCTTGATCAGCACCTCCCTAAGATAGACACCCCCTTCAAACGCTGGCTCAACCCCTACCTCACTCAATCTATCCACCAAGTACTGAGTCCTACCTGCTATAGCCTCACCAAGTCTCCTCAACCCTTCAGATCCGAGGAGAGCTAAGTACACAGCAGCCTTAATCGCCTCGAGTGAGGAGTTAGTGGTTATGTTCGATGTTGCTCTCTCCCTTCTGATGTGCTGCTCCCTAGTCTGCAGAACCATGATGTAACCTCCCTCGGAGTTGTCCAAGGTTTTTGTGTACCCTATTAACCTCCCTGGAAGTTGTTTAAGAAGCCTCCCCTCAGGATCCTTTATCCCGAGTACCCCAGCTGTCGGACCCCCAAAGTTGAGGCCGCTACCCACAGACGCTGTATCCCCGACAACTATGTCTGCTCCGAGCTTCCCCGGAGCTTCTAGGACACCTAAGAGTATCGGATCCTGGTATACTATCAGTAGGGAACCGCTCTCATGAGCTACCTCAGAGATCTTGCTCAGTTCCTGCTCAACTACTCCGAAGAAGTTCGGTGTTTGAACTACTACAGCAGCTGGTTTAAGCTTCCTTAAGCTGTCCTCTACTTCAGCTAGATCTACCTGCCCAGTCTCCCTCTCGTAGCTCACACCATGAATAGATATTCCAACAGGTTCGGACCACGTTCTGACAACCTCCGCAAATTCTGGGTGAATATTCTTTGCCACCACAATACTCCTCCTACCGGTAACCCTAACAGCTAACCTAACAGCCTCAGCTAGAGTTGTGGAGCCATTATACATTGACGCGTTAACTACGTCAACACCGTAAAGATCGGCCATCATACTCTGATACTCGAAGAGTGCCTGAGTAATTCCCTGCGATATCTCCGGCTGGTAAGGTGTGTAAGCCGTATAGAACTCAGACCTACCTGCGATATGCCTTACTACCGCGGGGACGTAGTGGTAGCACATGCCTCCACCGAGGAATGGAGGTATCTTAAATGAGTAGCTATTCCTACTCATTATCTCGTTAAAACGTCGCACTAGCTGATATTCCGTTAGTGGCAAGCCATAACCTACGTTCAACTCCCTCTTTAGGAGGAGCTCCCTCGGTATATCATTGAATAGATCCAGGATTGAAGATACACCAAGTTCTCTCATTAATATTTCCTTAATGTAGGAGTTAGGTATCCACGGATGAGGCACGCGGTCACCAATAATCGCTATTCCAATGCAAAAATAAGCTGGCAATATAAGCACTGAGTAGTCTAGTCTTAAGGTACTAATTACGGCTAACTCACGCGAAGGAAGGGTTCAGTAACTGATCACACCTACTAATGTAGGCATATTATACTGGTCAATAGAAATTATGAGTGGGGAGGCTATGGTGAGAATTCCGACGATGAGAATGTCAAGCAAGAAGCTTAGCACATTAAAGAAAAAGAATAAGTCCGAGATACTTTCAGTTAAAAAGACTTTATTCGAGAATAAAGAGAATCATAAAGTAGGACTTTCCTGGCTAGGGATAGTTAATCCTGAGGTGATGGGCTTTGAGTGAGGCTATAGTAGCTAGAGACTTAACTAAAAGATTTGTGACCAAGAAACGCGTAGGCCTGTTTCGAAACTACTCGGAATACGTTGATGCGGTACGCGGGGTATCTCTTAAAGTAAGGTACGGAGAAGTAGTCGGTCTCCTAGGACCTAACGGTGCCGGGAAAACTACCACGATTAAGATACTCTCAACACTTCTCCTTCCAGACTCCGGTAGTGCTAGTGTTTGCGGCTTCGACGTCGTTAAGGAACCACAGAAAGTCCGCAGGAACATCGGGATAATGTTGAGTGTTGAGAAGGGATTCTACGGCAGGTTAACCGGGAGAGAAAACCTCCTATATTTCGGTGCCCTCTACGGTATTGGAAAAAACGAGCTCGAACAAAGGATAAAGTACCTACTAGATCTGGTCGGTCTGAACGAGCTTGGTGGGAGTGACCGGCTATATGAGGAGTTCAGTCTAGGTATGAGAGCGAGGCTGGCTTTAGCGCGAGCACTCCTTAAGGACCCCCCAGTGTTGCTACTCGACGAGCCGACTCTAGGTCTAGACCCACCCTCTGCTAGAAAAATTAGGGGGTTAGTCCGTGAGCTAGCTACTAAGGAGGGGAAAGCCATCCTATATACTTCACACAACATGTTTGAGGTGGAGCTAGTGTGTGATAAGGTCATTCTAATAAATAAGGGTGTGGTAGTTGCTGAAGGAACTCCGGAGGAGCTTAAGAGCAGGATACCGAAGGTACGGACCTTAGAGCTACACCTCAACTCTTTCCCGGAGGATCTACTAAGTGAGATAAGGAGTTACGGTTTAGATGTGCGGGAACCTACACAGAGTTCTGACGGGCTCTATGTGCTTAGAATACTAGCAAAAAGACCTGAGGAAATAGTGGACGACGTGCTGAGGTTAACTGCGTCTAGAGGTATCGATGTAGTTAAGTTAAAGATAGAGGAACCTACCCTAGAGGATGTGTTCGTATACTTTACTACTGCTGAGGGTGTTGAAAAATCAGGGACTCAGTAAAAGCTTTCCTCGGCTTGGTCCGTGCCGAGATGCTCTTAGTCTACTCAGACCTATTTAGAAGGAAGAGCCTTCTAGTAATGTTCGTAGCATGGCCTTACCTTACGACAGCCTTCATGCTTATTTTCGGTTATGCTGTAGGTTCCCCACGAGTTTTCATTGAGAGAGTGGGGGTGGACCCTATTCAGTTCATGATTGTCGGTAGCTACCTACTCTTCTCTATAATGACTGTTGTGGATGATATAATGTGGAGACCTATATACGACGAGCAGCTGGGTACCCTACCCTATATAGTCTCAAGTCCCACCAAACTAGTCATTCACTATCTATCAATGCCTATACCTAGGTTTATTGCCTCAGTCGTTCTCGGAGCTACGGCAGTGTTCCCGGTAATGATTATCTTCAGGGGCTTGGAGGGACTCCTAATTGGTGCGATAGTGGTCTTACTCTCACTAATCTCAGCAGCGGTCTTCACACCCCTAGCTACAGCTGTAGGTCTAAGTCTCTACACCTTCGGAGGCGAGAACTGGAGGGCTATAAACGTCATAAGGCCCTTACTCCTCATAATTATGGGTGTTTACTACCCTAGGTGGTTGATGCAGTGGCCCCTATACATCGTGTCGTCTCTAATGCCTCCAGCACACTGTATCGAGGTTATCCAGAGAATAATTGCGGGCCTCGCTGAGACCTACACCGTACTGATATCTCTTGTTTTAGCTATATCACTTGGAGTGCTGTACGGGTCTCCCATGGCCCGCTCTGCTACCGCTTGGGAGAGAAAGAAACTCGAGGTGGGTGTTAAGACTTGAAGGACCTCCTGAGGTCAGCGAAAGCTGTACTAGTAGCTTACTTCATATCCGAGCTAGTAAGAAGTAAAGGACTTGTGTACGGGCTCCTATCTCTCGGGGTTTGGCTATCTATTTTCGTGGTCCCCGCATCGTTATTCGTTGGAGGTGGGGATACAGGGTTATTAGCTACGGGGATCTTAGTCGGTACCGCGATCTTCCTCGCATACAGTACAGCAACATGGGATTGGGCGATGCTATTGAGGTGGTTGCTACAGCTAGGTATATTTGAGTATGTGATAACGTCTGGAAGCCCCATACTCTCCCACTATATAGGAACCGTACCTGTCTCCATTACTTGGTACTCTATAGCGTTAGGTATAGCTTACATGATCATCAGAACGTTTATAGGGCCGCCACACATTAGCGTAGTCGATCCAGTAGCTCTTATCGCTGGAGTCAGCTTCTTACTACTTGTTCTACTAGCGTATTCCTTCATACTTGGTGGGAGTGTAATAGCAGCTGGAACAGCAGGTCCTGTAGTCGAGTTCATTAGCTGGATACTCCCGATAGCAACCGGGGGGTTAGTCCCGGTCTCAGCTATGCCTCGGTCCCTACAGATCGTTGCCTACTTAACACCGTTTAGCTACCCAGCAGAGCTTCTTAGGTATTCACTAGGCGTATCAAGAACGATCCTGGACCCAGGAACTACTTTACTTGTCGGGGCAACCTACTCAGTTCTCTTCCTAGTATTATCGGCGATGTACCTAAGGTACCAAATAAATAAGGTGCTCAAAGAAGGGATCAAAACAGCCGCACTCATATAGGTCAGCCAGGAGATGCTATCAGAGGTAGGATTATCGGTACTAGTAAGGTGAGTATAAGACCGTGTACGAAGGACAGTAGGGACGCTTTAGGACCTCCGAACCTGTGTATTACGGGCAAGGTAGTATCCATGGTGGTAGCGCCTCCCATGGAGATCCCGCTAATTCTAAGCTTCCTAGGGAGTAGTGGGTAGAGGAGAAAAGTTATGAGCTCTCTAGATAGGTTGGATGTGAACCCTAAAAACCCTAGAAAAGCTCCGCGCATACTGAGGATAGCACCCGTAAAAGTGTACCACCCCATCCCAATGGAGACAGCTATTCCGTATCTCACGACGAGAGCAGGATCTGAGAAACCTAGCTCAGCCGGATAACCACTTAGTAATATTATAGCACCTGCTAGAGTACCTCCCAGTGCTGAGCCTAGCAGGGTCGACGAAACGAGTTTCAGTAACTCACCAAGAAACTCCGAGACATTCCTCAGCTTGAGTACCTCATCTGATATGGAGATACCGATGAAGAACAGTAGTAGGTATAGGAGGTATTCTAGCCATACCTTAAGTACTGAGGGATCTATGTTTAGGTACCTCCCCACAGCAAAACCTAGAGAGAACACTACTATCAGTGTGATAGCCTGCTTACTCATGCTTCATCCCTAGGAACGCGATAGCTAACGCCATAGAGAAGAATGTGGGGAGAATAGCTAGAGTTCCAACCAAGAAAGCTACTCTGATTACAGTAGGAGTACTGTAGGAGCTCGAAGTTAGGGGGAGTTCCATACTTCCGGAGCTAGCACCAACTAGAAAGACTAGGGAGTATATTAATATGGATAAACACCTCTCAGAGTACTTCCTAAGTCTTCGTACCTTGATTAGCCAGCCCAGGACAAGTCCGGTAGCGATTGAGAGATATATCCCGATACTCATTCTAGGTTCGCCCTAGGGATCTCAAGTATATTTTCTCTATCAGATCCTTCCCAACATCTATAGGTGCTAAATCCAGGAGGTACCTTGTAGATGTTAGAGCCATTTCAGATACCCTAGAAGCCATATCCGGCGTAAAGCCGTAGTCCAGTAAAGTTTCCGTGAAGCCTACCTCTTCCTGGAACTTCTTGACAGTTGTAGCAGCCTTTGCGGAGTGTTCCTGGGTAGGCTCTAAATCCGGATCCAAGTACTTAAGCAATCCGTGAAGTCTTTCCGGGACGATAGAGTAGAGTAGCTCTATTGCGGAGGGCCCTATGGCTCCAAGACCTGCTCCATGCGCTAGGCGAGGCTCTAAGCCACTTAGTACGTGCTCTACCGCATGTATTAGATGAGTCCTCGAGTTATCAACAGCCATTCCGGCTATAGCTGAGGCATAGAGTAGCCAGTACCTAGCTTCGAGGTTTCCAGGCATTCTCACAGCTATAGGTAACCACTTAACTATGAGCTTGATTGCGGTTTCTCCTAATGTCCAAGCGAAAGGTGTGGTGAATCTCCCCGTTGAGGCCTCTAATGCGTGGTAGAAAGCATCTAGTGCTGTGTAGATGGTCTGGTTCTTAGGTAAGGTAGTAGTGTATCTAGGATCGTCTACCCCTATTGAGGGATAGATATACTCACTAGCTATGCTTAACTTCTCCTTAGTCTCCTCTATTGTGGCTACAGCATACCTATTAACCTCACTTCCCGTGCCGTGAGTTAAGTTCACTGCCGCTATCTTTAGGGCGCCGCACACGTCGCGATACCTTTTAAGGTACTCAGAAGCTTTCCCACCACATTCAACAATTACTGAAGCTATTTTAGCTGTATCTATCACACTACCACCCCCTATAGCTACCATAGCCTCCGCACCGAACCTCCACGCATTCTCAGCAACCCTATCTACGATGGATGCTGTAGGGTTCGCGAGCACACCATCGAATATCTCGTATTTAATGCCCCCATGGTTCAGCAGTTCGAGTACATCACCTAGAGCACCACTAACCTTAGCAGCGTTCCTGCTGGTCACTACATAAACCCTCTTGAAGCTGGAGAGCCACGACCTTAAAGAATCCGCTGTGCCCGGACCGAAGTGAAGAGTCGTTCTACCATACCGGACGAGAAACTTACTCAGACTCATTTTCTTAACCTATATGTCGGTACTGTTTAGCTATTAACTCTTACAATTGAAAGCCTCGTTCTTCAGGGCTGGGATGAAAAGTTTATAAGCTTTGAATACTCTAGTATATTCTTGGGGTGTCTTGGAGGGTGAATCTCTAGGGTGGGTTAGGTTTAGGAGTACTAGGTATGCTAAGTACTGGTGTGCCTATCACTTCGTGTGGATTCCGAAGTATCGTAGGGATGTCCTTGTTGGTGAGGTTGCTGAGTACACTAGAGTGGTCTTGCGGGAGATACTCAGTGAGTTGGGGTGTGAGGAGCTAGCTTTGGAGGTTATGCCTGATCACGTTCATGTCCTCGCTCTATGCCCTCCAAGACACTCCCCAGCCTACGTAGTAAACTACCTTAAGGGTAAGAGTGCTAGGCGGATACTACAGAGGTTTCCTGAGTTGAGGTCTAGGGCTGTCCACGGGAAACTATGGAGTAGAAGCTACTTCGTAGCAACTGTTGGAAATGTAACAGCCGAGGTCGTTAAGAAGTACGTTGAGGAGCAGTGGGCGAGAGAGAAATGAAGAGGGCAAGCATAGTAGAACTAATAGCCGACAAGGAGACGGAGAACAAGCTCAAACTACTCTGCAGTCTGTCAGCTAAGCTCTGGAATGAAGTCAACTACGCTAGACGTAGGATGTTCTTCGAGAAGAAGGGCGTTGATTTGAGGAATACGTACAGGGAGTTCTACGAGAAGTACAAGGCACTGATAGGCTCGGCAACAGCACAGCAAATACTGAACAAGAACAATGAAGCGTGGAACAGCTTCTTCAAATCGTTAAAGCTGAGGAAGGAGGGTAAACTACCACCATTCATAGCTAAGGTCAACCCACCAGGCTACAAGAAGCAAGCGGGTAGGAGGACTTTTTGGACGGCTCTCAGAAACGACCAGTACAGAATAGAGGATGGCAAACTAGTCCTAAAGGGCCTCGGAGCCATTGGGCAGATAGTAGTGGAGTACAAGGGGCTGATTCACTTAAAGGGGAAACAGGGGCGGTTGGAAATACATTACGACCTAGATAGGAAGAAGTGGTATGCATACATCCCATTCGAGGTGGAGGAGAAAGCCATTAGAGGAATCTTTGTCAAGGTTCCAGGGCGGCCCAAGGGAAGCCTAGTAGCCGGGGTAGACATTGGCATTAACAACCTCATGGCTATATACGTGGAGGACGGCTCCACTCTCCTGGTGAACGGCAGACTCCTCAAGTCCATCTCCCACTACTGGAGAGGGAGGATAGCGGAATACCAGTCTATGCTGAACCGGTGTGGGTATAGAACGTCTCGGAGATTGAGGTTAATGTATGTTAAGTGGAGGAGGCAGGTTAGAGACTACATTAACAAGTGTGTTAGAAGGGTGTTGGAGTGGCTATACGAGAGGGGCGTCTCAATAGTTAAGGTAGGCTACCCAAAGTACATAGCCCAGGAGAACGGAGACTTCAACAACGTCCACGTCTGGACATACAGCTACCTCCTCAGGAGGATCGGTGAGGTAGCAGAGGAGTATGGAATAACAGTCATATACGTCAACGAAGCACACACCTCCCAAACCTGCCCAATCCACGGGAAGGAATGCGGAGTCAGAGTCAGGAGAGGGCTCTTCAAGTGCACCACTCTAAACAAGGTATTCAACACCGACCTAGTAGGAGCATACAACATCCTCATAACCCCGAGTCCCGCACGGGATAGAGGTAACGAGCCGGAGACCCAGCCCGGGGCTAAACCCGGGAATGTAGCCCCAAACCTCCCCGCACTAGCAGGAACCATCACCCTTTAGGGCGGGGAGGAGGTCAGCTCAGTCCTCACACGGTTCGTCACTACTCAGCTCCGAAGAACCACATCATTCCGATCTTAAATTGTGTCTAGACTTATATAGTTCGGAATGCTGCATGAGTGAGGAAGCTATAGCTAGTTTCGAGTACCCATCTGCTAAGGTATTCGTTTCCCTACTTGAGGCCGTGGGGGAGGTAGCAGATGAAGTTCTCATGAGGTTGACGTCGGATGGGTTGAAGATCAGGGCTTTAGACCCTGCTAGGATTGCTTTAATCGAGTTAGAGATACCGCCCACAGCTTTCACATCGTACTCTCTGAAGTCTGAGGAGCTCGATATAGGGTTGAACCTAAGTTCCCTCCTGAAGGTACTCCCAAAACCTAAGAAAAGTGATGTAGTTAAGCTATCAGCAGATGAAATGTTTTACCACATAACTATTGAGGGGGCTGTACCGAAATCATTCAAGTTCAGGTCTATCGAAGTATCTGCCGAGGAAATCCCAGAACTTAACATTGATTACTCAGTTAAAGCAGTTCTACTAACAAAGGGGTTGAAACAAGCTCTATCAACTCTTAAGGGATCAGGGATCATAGAAATAGAGGCACCAGATGCTGACCACATTATTCTAAGAGGTGGGGGTACCTTGGTAAAGCTTTCTAGGGTGTCGGGATCGATAATTGACGTAGAGTTTAAGGAGAGTGCTCAGTCAGCATACGAAGAAAGTTACTTAATGAAGGTAGATCCTCTACTCAGTCTTACAGATAGTCTAGAATTCTTCTTTAAATCTTCTAGTCCTCTTAGTATGGTTTTCAGAATACCTGGAGATGTAGTGGTAAGATACATACTAGCTCCTCAAGCATAGCTGAAATATTTTTTAACCGAGCATAGAATATCAGTAGGGAACCTCTATGAGCAATAAGAATAGGTTCCTAGACGATGTAGATATAGGGATATTAAATGTTCTCCAGGAAGATGCGGATCTAACTTACGCGGAGATAGCTAAGAGAGTTGGTGTAAGCCCCTCCACCGTCTACATGAGAATAAAGAAACTTAAAGAACAGGGATTCATCAAGAAGGTAGTTGCTGTGGTCGACCCCGAGCTACTTGGATATAAACTGAAGGCATTATTGTTTATGTCGATAGACGTTAAGAAGTTCAATAAAGTTGTTGAGCATCTAAGCTCGATACCCCAGGTAAAGAGCATATATGATGTTACTGGAGAGTGGGCTCTCGTCTGTACCCTGCTGGTTAAGGATCATACGGAACTATCGAAGCTGCTAGATCAGATAGGATCCATAGATGGAGTATTAAATACCTCAACTCTAGTAGTGTTGAGAGTACTGAAGGAAGATAATAAGGTGCTTCCTTGAGGCCGAGATACGGATATGGATTTTTTAGTGTAGACTCCTCTGGGGAATTTAGGCAAAAAATTCTGTTCTTTTATTGGGATCCAGATAAAGAGCTCTACCAATCTATTTCTGATCCGTCTAGGAAGCAGCGAGAACTTGAAGATATGAGGAGTAACATGCAGTTCTTTGTGGATTCGGAGAAGATACTAATAAATAGAAAAGAGGTTAGAGCTAGGGTAGTCCATGTCGATGTAGGGTTCTTAGCGTCGGCAAGGAGGCCTTACGTAGAGTTCTTAATAATCTTCAAGGGAGCCCTATCCAGAGGTGTTAACGTATACGAGAACTACTACGAGAAGGAAGTTGCGGAGTACAGCTATAAGGTTATGTGGGTATTCCCGGAAGGTGCTAAGATTACGAGAGCAGTACTTGGAGTACCCTTCCAGGTTTCTAATGACAGGACCCTAATCTTCACTGTAAAGAAGGGTATGGAAACCCCCGGATACGAACTTATAGAGTTTCTAATCCCCTAGCGATCCTCCTATAGTACTGAAGTGGGGTTTTAGTTCCACAATTAGCTATGCAGATACCTAAGGACTTCATCTTCTCACAGCTATATACGAGGTACTTCTTCCTACTCCCGCGTAGACCGGCTAGGTGCTCTATTTGATATCTAGCAATTTTCTCGTCGAAGTCAGGTGAGGTTCTAAATGTGTCTACCACCTCGTCGACGCTGTAACCTATAGACAGCATGAAAGTAGCTAACGCAAATCTCTGGTGGTGGCTTAGATGTTCACCTCTTCTTAAGGCTTCTCTCAGGCTGGCTATGCATGGCGGGAAAGCACTCTCCACTTTTCCAGGCACAGCTTTCTTTTCTCTTTCAATAACTTGCTTGGGGACTAAGCTCCTAGCCCTCTCAATGTAGTCTCCGAGAACATCCCTAACGAACTGCTCGGAGAATATATTCGCATACTCCATTATCCTCCTCTTTACTGATTCCTCAGCTAATCTAGCTAGATCTTTCTTACTCAAGTAAACATAGCCCTTAAGGACATATCTATTTACAAGTTTCCAGCTAGGTTCTGTGAGAAGTTTCTCAGCATACTTAATGTACCTTGGGATGGCTACCCTATATGGGTAACACGCTACTACTTCACCACTACTAGACCTACCTAAGACAACCCTATGTCCGCAACCACCCTCCCCACCTATGTACTCCACATCCACCCCCAACAACTTCAGGATGCTGACTACATCATCATCCCTCTCCCTCATAATCTCAGAGTTGACCCTCTTACCCTCATGGTCTGCAAGCCTTCTCAAGAGCCATCCATGCGCTTGCTGGGCTAACGCTATAGCAAGGTAGAAGGTGGAAACCTCATCTAGGGCGTTTTCGTATGGCTTATAAACAGCTCCTCTTACAGCACACTCCAACCTATTTAAGGCCTTATCACCGTAGTTCTTAAGTTGCTCTATGAGCTCACCTAAGCTTATGGATCTACCAGCTACGAGCTTAGATAGATCCTCCAAGCTTAACGCTACGGGATATCTAGAGTATAGAGACGCCTTCAACTACCTCTACTCCAACTTGAGAGGAATTCGGATCTTATATGAGTTCACAGCCTTATTTCTCCCAATGCTTTCGAGTATTCGGTGCTAGTAACTCCAGTGAAATCTAAAAAGATTCTGGAGGTTTAAGCTACGATATAAGCACATTAAACCCACCGTAAATGTGTAATAAGGTGTGGATTACGAAGAACTGGATAGTTACATCTGCTTGGCCATACGTAAATGGGGTTCCACACCTCGGTACTCTAGTAGGTAGCGTACTATCTGCTGACGTGTTTGCTAGGTATCTGAGGATGCGGGGGTATGGTGTGGTATTTGTAAGTGGAAGTGACGAGCATGGTACGGTAATCGAGATAGAAGCCCGTAGGAAGGGCCTGGAGCCAAGGGTTTTCACAGATCAGGCACACAAATATGTGTTGAGTATATGGGATATGTGGAACATTTCCTTCGATAACTATACGAGGACTGAGTCAGAAATTCATAAGGACTTCGTTAAGGATATCTTTAAGGATATTGAGCAGAGGGGGTACATAGAGATTCGTGAACAGCTTATAGCGTGGTGTCCCCAGGACAAGCAGTACCTACCCGATAGGTTTATTGCTGGTACCTGCCCCTACTGCGGATACGAAGATGCTCGGGGTGATCAGTGTGATCGATGTGGTAGAGTCCTCGACCCCGATCTCCTAGTAAACCCGAAATGCGCTTTCTGCGGTACTAGACCGGTGTTTCTAGCTAGAAAACACTGGTTCTTCAGACTCGATAAGCTGAGTAAAGAATTGTTGGAGTGGCTAGAGAGTAACAGAAGTCTTCAGGAGAATGTTAAGAGCTATGCGGTATCCTGGATACGTTCAGGTTTGAAGTCAAGATCCATCACTAGAGACACCTCCTGGGGCATTCCAGCACCGTTTAAGGGAGCTGAGGATAAGACCATATACGTGTGGTTTGATGCTCTCCTGGGCTACATATCCGCAACTAAAGAGTTCTTCGTATCGTTGGGAAAACCTAATGAGTGGGAAAGGCTGTGGTCGGATCCTAAAACGATGACTGCTTACTTCATAGGTAAGGACAACATACCGTTCCACGCGATAATATTCCCAGCACTAATACTTGCCTCAGGTAGAAACTATAAGCTCCCTGATTTGATATCCGCTACAGAGTACCTTCTTTACGAAGGCGATAAATTCAGTAAAAGCAGGAGAATAGGTATCTGGGCCGACGAGGTTTTGGAGATATTCAACGACGTAGACTCCTGGAGGTTCGTGCTGATGAGGATGAGGCCTGAGGATAAGGACACGAGCTTTAAGTGGAGCGAGTTCATTAGGGTAGTTAATAGCGAGCTTAATGATGATATAGGGAACTTCATTCACAGAACGTTAACATTGATATGGAGGTACTTCAACGGTACTGTACCGAAGCTGGACAAGCTGGATGAGTCCGATGTAGAGGTTCTAAAGGAAGTTGAGAAGTATTGGGATATCTATGTCGAGCACATGGAGAAAGCTGAAATAAGGCCCGCCACAGACGTAATCGTCGAGCTAGCTCGAGTAGGGAACCAGTATATTACTAAAAAAGCACCGTGGTTCAGAGTGAAGGAGAATCTAGCTGAAGTAGGGACTACCCTAAACATATGCTTCAGAATATGTGTCTACCTCGCGACAATGCTTCTCCCGATAACACCTAGAAAAGCCTTAGATCTCCTGAACATGATGGGTGTGGAAGTTGGGGGCGGTATAGTAATTCAGGGTAGACCTAGCGAGCTAATTAAGGAGGACCACAGGATTGAGGAGCCTAGGGTAGTCTTCACTAAGATCCCCAGAGACCTAGTCACTACTTTACTGGATTCGGAGAAGAGAGAAGAGTTAATTAAGATGGTTAGGGATAGAGTCAACACAAAAAGACCTGAAGCACTTAAGTTCTAGTTCTTGATTAATCCGTTTTAGATTATGTAGCTGTGTTACCTAGATAATTCCAAGAGCTTCCCTCAACATGTTTTTCAGCTCCCTAGTGTGAACCCTAATCTGCTGCTTCGTGTCGCGATCTCTTATTGTGACAGTACCATCGGCAAGTGTCTGGAAGTCTACTGTTACGGCTAGTGGTACACCTATCTCATCAGCTCTGGCATACCTCCTCCCTATACTACCACTCTCATCGTAGAGGACGGTGAAGCCTGCCATCATTAGTTCGGTATAAATCTTCCTAGCTACCTCTACTAACTCATCTTTTTCAAGTAGAGGAAATACTGCTACCTTTATCGGTGCTATCTTCCTAGGAAACCTGAGGACGACTCGCCCATCTTCCTCAGAATATGCTTTATCGAGAGCCACTAAGACCAATCTTTCAGCTCCGAAAGATGGTTCAGCAACATGTGGAATCATCCTGGTACCGGTTACCTTCTGAGTTTCCTTCACGATTTTAATAGCCTCTCGCGGTATTTCATACCCAGCGATGTTGATGATATTCCCGGGGTTTGCCAAGATCTTTTTTACCTCAGTTATATCTAACCTATTTATAGCTTCCTGGAACGACGTCATGGCTGAGCCTAAGATCTTTCCTAGTAGCGCTTTATCGATAACTATCTTCTCTACTTCCACTAGCTTAGGCTCTTTGAAGGACTTGAAGACAGTCATATCCTGTCCAGAGAATTCCATGTGTTTCCTCAGGTCGTAGTCTGTTCTATAGGCGTGTCCTGAAACCTCTATCCACCCCCAGCGACTTACCCTAACAAGCTGGTCGAAAGTCTGGGCGGAGTAGTGGGCTCTCTCGTGGGGTAATTTCTCCTCGAAGAACATTTCGTTGTAATCTATACCTATCTCCTTCACGAAGTCCCTCGCAACACACATCCAATACCCAAGCCATTTATTCTTTATGATCCCCTCCTTAATGGCCTCAATTACGTCTATCTCTATGGGTTTATCCTCGCCTTTCTTTCTCTGCTCAGCTGTTAGAAGCCTTAGTTTCCCGGAGAATCTTTCCCAAGGAGGTTCCTCCCCCTCAGGATCGTGGAAGAACTCTACCTCCATTATCGTGAATTCCCTGAGTCTCACCATACCTTGCCTCGGAGATATCTCGTTCCTACCTACTTTCCCAGCCTGGGCTATACCTATAGGGAACCTCTCTCTCACAGCTACGAGGACCCTCTTAAAGGCTACGAAAATACCTTGAGCAGCTTCAGGCCTTAAGTACCCGACATCAGAAGAGTAAGGACCTATAGTAGTTTTAAACAGTAAATTAAATTCTCTTACATCACTTAGTTCCCCGTTACATACTGGGCACCTCAGGCCCTTCTCCTTTATTATGTTGTTTAGTTCCTTGATACTGAGACCTTCAACCTTTATCTTAGCAAACTCCTCAATCAGGTGATCTGCTCTATACTTCCTCCCACACTTAACACACTCAGTTATCGGATCAGTGAAATGGTCTAAGTGACCGCTAGCTTTAAGCACTATCTCCGGGGTTATAATCGGGGTCTCAATTTCAACTACAAGATCCTGATGCCTTAGAACGAAGTACTCCCTCCAAAGGTTCACAATATTTGCTTTGAGCAATGCCCCCAGCGGACCTAAATCGTAGAGCCCAGCAACACCTCCATAAATCTCGTAAGAAGACCAAAAGAAGCCTCTTCTCTTAGCTAGATCAACTATCTTCTCATACTTATCTGCTAACTCTCTCTCACTCATCTGATGCTTCCCCTACCACCGCAAACTCTATGCTGTAGCGGTTTAATTACTGCTAGCATTATCTCCATGTTCGGATCCACCGTTCTTTATGTCCGGGCTTACTAGGTAAGCTGAGGATATTGAAGATATTACTGAAGTTATAAGTTACATAATAATATGAGTTGGAGTGGGTAGTGAGTAGGCTGGAATCGTACGACGTGCTCAAGAAGCTGTTTTGGCTGTCTAAGCTAGGCCACTTAAACATAAAGGATGTAGAGCTAGTTGTTACTGATAGATCTACGATATGTGGGACGAAGACAATAAAGTTAGACTACGATTCCGTCCTTATGAAGGATCGGATAGTGCTTTCAGATACTCACATACCTTTACATAGGATTGAAGAGATAAGGTTAGAGGGTAAGTGTTTATGGAGAAAAAGTGGAGGTGCCCAGAAGAGACTTTAAGGAAGGTACCTACCTACGGGGAAATCAGGGAGTATGTACTTAAGGTAGGAATAGAGTCCATATCTTTATCTAAGTCTGTTAGTAGGAAAGCGTTAGTTAGATATGCTACGAGAATAGATAGGGTCTTCAGCTACCTTACGAGGAACGTTATAGGACCTCTTAAAGGCTTTAAGGGCATACTTCAAATAGGTTTCTATAAGGACATAGCTTCTAATGCCCTACCTGAGGGGTACTCTATCGATGACGTGGTGGGGAAACTCCTTGGGAAGTTAAGGAAGGTTAGTGTCCTCTCAAGAGAGTATAAAGCCAGAGTATCCGCAAGTTTTGACTCTGCTGAAGCTAAGGAAATATATAGAGAATATATTGGGAGAGTTCTATCCATAGTAAGAAAGCTATCGAAGGATATCGAGCTAGTAAATAGAGCTATAGCTGAGCTTAGAAGAACCCCATGTATCGACCCCTCTCTACCGGTTATTGCTGTCGCGGGATTACCGCAAGTAGGTAAGTCAACCCTAGTCTCAGTAATATCCTCAGCTAAGCCCAAATCATCGCCCTTTCCGTTCACTACTAAGGAGATAGTAATGGGTCATATAGATTACGGTTTCAGCCGCTTTCAAATCCTCGATTTACCGGGGATTCTAGACAGACCCCCGGAAAGAATGAATGAGATTGAGAGGAAAGCTTTCATAGCCATAACAAACTTAGCTAACCTTATACTCTATCTTATAGATCCATCAGAAGATTTTTACTACGGCCTTGAAAGCCAGCTTAATCTTCTAAGATACTTTAAAGAGAACGTTAAGGTGGACATCATAGTCGTGGTAAACAAAATCGATAAGGTAAGTCCAGAACGGCTTGAGAAGGTAGTTACCGCCGCATCTGAGGTTGTTCCCGGTACCGAGATAATCAAGGTAAGTGCTTTAGGTAGGATAGGCCTAGAAGAGCTACTAAGAACCTTAGCTAAGCATATAGGGAGATCTTCTGAGCTCTAAGAGCCAGTAAAACACTAATGCTAGAACTAGCGAGCATAGTTGGAATACCTTCAAGACATCGCTTTCAGGTAAGTTAAGAGTGAATCCCACAATCATGAGTGCTGATAGTATTAGCTGACGCAAGTACCTCCTTAAAAGAACCTTAATCTGAGACCACCCCCCAGGAATTTAGATAAGATATACGATGATGTTGATAGAAGTACCAGATAAGCGGATGGTAGCAGTAGATAGGAGTAGAGATATGATGCTGCGGTGGTTTGGAGAGCATTTAGGTAGTCCATTACGTCACCGTAGTCAATATAGTGTCTTTCTTCAACTTCGGGTTCCGGGTACCCTATACCGGAGTAGTGACCTACCGTCACTGTATGGGTTCCTGGACCTAGCTGGATAAAGCATTCATCAAGTAACATACCTCTCCAACTAAAGGAAGTCCACGTACATGTCAGCTCCTTACCGTCTACTAACAACTGATTCACATTAGTGGAGTTCACCTTGAGGAATCCTAAATCAGCTACGTAATCTATTACTGAGAGCTTTATTGTAGCACTTGTAGGTGATGGGTGCTCAACTCCCTCAATAACTAAGATCCCGGAGAAAATTATTGAGAGGCCATTCCCTAGGTACATGATGTTACTTACTCTCAACGTACCTGTCCAGGGGATCACTAAGACTGCTGGATCGGGAGAGAGTTTGTAGCCCATGAATAGTATATCTACCTCAAGCTCCTTTCCCAACTTTATGAGATCCTGTGGAGGTCCCACATAAAAACCGCCATCTACATCCCCAACCACTACAACAGCAGGTTCAATACCATTAGTGGTGTATAGCCTTACTACAGGGTATGGGATAGGTCTACCAGCTACATCTACGACAACACCCTTAATAGAGCCGTAGCCGTCGCTATGCACTACAGCGGAAGGGGATTCGAAGATTGCGGCGAATGCCGGCATTAGGGGAAGACCTACGTAGTAAACTAACGATAGAGCTATCATGGCTGCTCCAGCTGTTTTTCCCACCCTCATGGGTATAGAATAAAGTAGTATCCCCACTGCCAGAATTTTATCTCTTATACTGTAAACCACGGTGGCTATTAGATATATTACCTTAATTGCTGTAAGAGATGTTGCTACTAAGCTCCCCACGTGTTTGAGTAGCTCAGCTAGTAGGTCGGTCCCGGAGAGCTTAAGAGCTGTAGCCATGGATTGCAGACTAATATAGAAAGTCACTAAAATACCTGTTCTACCTGTAAGCCACAGCATGAATTGCGGCCAGCTAGCATCTAAAACGGTGAGTAGGTAATCGGTAAGTCTCACCAGGAGACTATATAAAGACACTAGCAAGGCAGACGCCATACCGTCATACATCATTAACACTCCCCACTTCTTCACTGACTTGATCGGTATCGGAGAACCGTACAGTACCGTGCCTAAGCTAAATGTAAGTAACGATAGGGAATATGCTAGGGAAAGTAGCTCCATAACTAGCTCACTACTAAGGATATGGATTTGGAGGAGAAGGCATGGGTACAGATATGGATGACGCTATGTATGATATGAGAGCAAATATGCTCGTCCCGAGAGCGAGCCAGAACGCAGCAATTACAGAGTCCTCTATCAGGCTCTGCCCAGTCCTCTTTAGGTTTCTGAAAGGTATTGGAGATCCTCTAAGGGCCCAACCCACTGCCCAGGATACAAGAAACACTAACCAAGCCACACTCATAACAACCACTGTTACCTGTCTAACAAAGTCCAGTAGATCCAGCTCTACTCCCCAGACTCCAGCAGGGCTTATATAGAGTTACGAAAACGCTAAGTTGTGGTTCCAGGTGTTGGAGGGGTCCCAACACTACGTCTCCGGAAGAGCTCACCTGTGTTCAGCAGCGTACATAGTCTACCCTGCTATAGTTTTAGGACCTACGTACGTAGGTTCCCACACCATAGTTTCTAGCTTCACTGTAGTAGGGTTCCCTACCAGAGCAAAGCTACTGGATGTACGTATTTTAAGTAAGGTATCTCTAGAGGAACTAGACAACGTTAGTTCAGGTAGTAGGTTAGGGGATAGATCCATAATCAGGTCTCACAACGTTATCTATGAAGGTGTTGAGTTAGGGGACAACGTTGAGCTAGGACACCATGTCCTCATTAGAGAAAATACTAGGATAGGAAAAGGGAGCAAAATAGGGAGCGGTGTCGTTATCGACGGGTATACGAGTATCGGGGAGAACACAAATATACAGTCAGGTGTTTACATACCTATAAAGACCCTCATAGGAAATAACGTCTTTATAGGCCCTAGAGCCGTAATAACTAACGATAAGTACCCACCAAGTAAGAGAATAGTTGAGACAGTAATAGAGGACGAGGCCGTAATCGGAGCAAACTCAACGATAATTGCGGGAGTTAAGATAGGTAGGGGAGCCGTGGTAGCAGCGGGAGCTGTTGTCACCAGGGACGTGGAGCCCTATACCGTGGTGGCAGGGGTACCTGCTAGACCTGTAATGAGTCGGGATAAATATGAGGAGAAGAAGAGGCTTTATGAAGAGGTTACCGATAGATAGTAGCTAGCTGAGTTAGCCAGCGTATTACTGTGTCGGGATTAGTCGAAGGAAATGGTTTAAACACGGACAGTGGAACAGTTTTTAAGCGATTTTATTAGTTGGGGAGGTGTAAGTATTCGGGTAGTAAGTGAAAGTATGTATAACCTCAAGGAATTAGCTGAAAGTGTTATAAAGAAGCCTGGAGTGTTTCTTGATGAGACGAAGCTCTACCCTGAGTACGTACCGGAAAACCTCCCACATAGGGAGGAACAGTTTAAGCAGCTAGTTAAAATCTTCAAGCATGTTGTGGTTTCTCCTGGTTCCTCTTCTGCTAGGGTAGTTCTCTACGGATCTCTCGGCACAGGTAAAACAGCTACAGCTATATCCTTCGGGAAGGTCATAACAAGATTAGCTAGCGAGAAGGGTATCAAGCTAAGATATGCTCATGTGAACTGCGCTAGCACGAGATCTGCTCTCTCAGTTCTTAGAGAGGTTAAGAACCAGCTTAGTTTGAGTATACCTGATAGGGGGCTAGGTCTCTCAGAGTTTGCGCAGGCTCTACTTAAGGAGATGGATAGGGAGGACCTCTACGCTATAGTGACTTTAGATGAGTTTGATTCCGTACTTACTAGCTTCAAAGGTGAGGATAAGTACGCGCTTATCAGGTTCTACGACATGTTTCACTCAGATATTCTACGACTTAATTTTATCTACATCAGCAGAATGAAGTTAAACGATGTTCTCAGAATCTTAGATGAGATCTCAGGTAGCTACATGATGAGAAACACAATACTCTTCAACCCATATAAATCGCGGGAACTCTTCGACATACTTAAATATAGAGCTGATGAGGCTTTCTACCCAGGTGTCGTAGATGACTATGTTTTCGAGTACATAGCTAATCTAATCGGCTACGACACTGGTGGGGATGGTAATGCCAGGAAAGCTCTAGCCATACTGTATGCCGCCGGGAAACTAGCTGAGAAGGAGATTGAGGAAGGGAAAGTTGTGAGGGTCCTCGTAGATCACGTTAGAGCTGTATCGGCTAGTGAGGACCTAGGTCTAATACATGTCTTAGATTCCCTCAACTACCTAAGCACACACCAACTCCTCTTGCTTAAAGCCATAGCTCTAGGACTTAAAGAGACAGGGGAAAGCTATGTAAATATAGGCTACGTCGAAGAGATATATCGGAGGTTATGCTTCAACTTGGGGATAGAACCTAGGAGACATACACAGATTTACTATTATGTTACCGAACTAGCAAATCGCGGTATTGTGATGGTTAAGAAAGCTTTAAAGGGTAGGAGAGGTAGGAGTAGCTATGTTAGTTTTGGTGCCGCACCTATAGATAGCTTGTTGAAAGTTATAGAGAGAACTATAGCCATGAGGCGAGAAATCGGTGAGTAGTATAGGTGATTTAGTAGCTGAAGTTATCTCCAGTAAGGTTAGGGTTAAGATACTGAAGCTCCTTGTAGATAGGGAGTCTTTAAACATAACGGCTATAGTTAAACTCACGAGACTGAATCATAAGATAGTAAAGGAGAACCTTGACTATCTAGTTGAGCAAGGCATAGTACATGAAGTCTGCCTAGGGAGAATTAAAGCATATAGATTAAACTACGCTAATCCTGTTGCTAGGATAATAAGGGACATATTCACTTCTTAAAGAAGCCTTCTAAACCCTTAGAGCTTTTTTCATTCCTCTTCTTTTCCTCGCCAGTAGTTTTCTTCTGTTGCTTCTCTTCTTGCGGACCCCCTCTCTGCACTGGTACAGGTTTTCTTGATTCCTGTCTCAGTTTCTCTACTAGAGCCACTATCTTATCACCGTTCTTATCGGAGAGATACTTTATCATTGAATCACTGAGGTTAAGACCGAGAGCTAATCTAGCAGCGTACTCCGGGTTATTATCAAAAATTATTTTTAGGAACGGTATAACATCGTATTTAATTAAGGATGTTGAGCACTTAAGGTGGGATACTAATAGCTTGGCTAGATCTTCCCTGATTTGCCTTACTTCCCTAGTTTTAGATAGAAGTTTAATTCTCTCAGGGAAAGAGTATTTAACCCATTTGAACTTGTACTGGGGGTTTCTTATAGACAGTGCTACACCTGCGGTCATCATATCAGCTGCGTAGACTAGGAGATCCCAGCTTCCGGTCTTTATTATCCTGGAGAGATATATGTCCGCTTTCGATAGAGACTCGTAAGCTCTCCAAAGATCTTCAGGATCTTGCGCTTGGTTGGGGATATTCTCATGTATCCAGAGAATCAGTTCATCCGGTGCTAGATCCGTCTGGTTAGAGACTTCCCTAGCTTGCCAAGCATATTTAGCTATAAGAATTCTCCTAACCACGTCAAACGCGTTGAGTTCCCGATCCCGAGCTCTGAGAAGTGATTTAGCTAGTGCTGACGTCACTTTACCGAAGCCTTCACCCACAGCTTCAAGGTCGTTTATGGCGGATCTGAGATCTCCTTCAGCTCTCTCAGCAATGAAGTCGACGGCTTCCTCCTCACACGTAAGCTTCTCTTTAGCACATATATCTCGAAGAACCTTCTTTACCTCTGTTTTCGTCAGCCTCTTGAACTCTATCATGAGGCAGACTTCTCGTAGATCTCTGAGCTTAGGGTCCCAGGGATCGTTAGCTACTAGCACTACTGGATGCTGTGTCTTCTCGATTAGATCTAATATGGAGTCAAGAGCTCCTTTATCTGCTGTTGCGGAGATCCCGTCAACCTCATCTAGGAGGATGATCTTCTTTTTTACGTTGAGGAGGCTCCCGACGCGAGAAGTGGTTTTAGCTATTCTCTCTATGTCTGTCGATCTTCTATAGTCACTAGCATTCATCTCCACTAGCTCTAACCCCTTCTCCAGGGCTACTGCCTCCACTAGTGATGTCTTACCTGAGCCGGGAGGGCCGTAGATGAGAGCTGCCTTCTTCTCTGGCCTACCGCGGAGCCAAGAATCTATCCATGCCATGAAAAGCTTCTTTGCTTCCTCTTGATTCACTACGTCATCGATTTTCCTCGGCCTATATTTGACCACCCAGGGAAGCTTTCTCTCAACTGACATCTCTTCACCGCTTTGAAGGCTTGGATGGCTGGGTTGTGGTCTGTCTCAGGTTCCTACCTAGGAGGACTAGCTTAGCTAGCAAGGCACTTAGTTGTATCTCGTCATCAGCCCCCTCTACGAGCCTGAACTGTATCTCACCTAGGTAATCAGCTATCTCAACCCTCACCTCTTCCGGTACCGTAAACTCGGAGCTGAATATCTCCCTGTGGAGCTGTTTAACTACGTCGACTCCCGATAAACCGTAAGTAATCATTAACTTCCTCAATATGTCCCTAGCCTTAGTGAAGTCTCCCTCGAACAACGCAGTCTTAAGTAGAGCCCTAATCTCGGTCGGTGTTGCTAGTCCGACAACCTTATAGACATTTGATGTATTAACTTCTCCAAGGGCCGCAGCTGCTTGTAGTATGTTGATAGCTCTTCTCATATCCCCACCCGATACGTCGAAAATAGCCTCCAAACCCTTATCATCACAGGACACCTTCTCACGGCTGCATATCCACTTAAGCCTAGACACGACATCCTCTTTTTTAAGAGTTGTGAATCTGAACACAGCACATCTGGACTGTATAGGCTCTATTATCTTGCTTGGATAGTTAGCTATCAGTATGAATCTCGTAACGTCGACGTACATCTCCATAAGTCTCCTGAGAGCCTGCTGAGCATCAGCGGTCATGTTGTCTGCTTCATCTAGGAGAACTATCTTAAAAGGTACACCGACAGGTAGCTTACTCCTAGCAAATTCCTTGACCTTAGTCCTTATAACGTCGATTCCACGCTCGTCCGAGGCGTTTAGCTCGAGCATATACATCCTGTAGTCCTCCCCGTAGAGGTCGTGAGCTAAAGCATGTGCAGCTGTAGTCTTACCTGTACCTGGGGGGCCGGCAAAGAGGAGGTGGGGCATGTTCTTCTCCTTAACGAATACCTGAAGCCTCCTCACTACATCTTCCTGATTAACCATCTCTTGTAGAGATCTAGGCCTATACTTCTCAGCCCACAAAAGCTCTGCTAACACACTCTGAGCTCCCATTAACACACCGCTATATTCTCAATTCTTCAAAACTTAAATACCGTAACCCAAGGTAAAGTAATTCGATGAATAACACACTTAAGGCCAACTAATACTCTAAGCAGATTTCTGGGCTACGGTAATGAGTGTTAAGGTTCCATGCTTTGCAGTATAAAGCTTTATTGTGTAGAAGTCTCCATCAACTATCACTGGATTCCCATCTATCTCCCAATCACAGCGGACGTAAGTTCCTGACTCAGAGCTTCGCGATCTTGCTATTAGTAGATAACCTTTGAATCCAGCATTAATATCGTAATTCAAGTCACATCTGTAGATCCCGCTTCCTGTTATTATCTCAACCCTTAATAGAGTCTCCGAGCGTGCTCCAGCATTAAGTACATAGAGGGTGAGTACTGGTTCTGGGCTCAGCCCTGTATAGGTAATATATAGGAGGGGCTTGATCTCGAACTGTTCTTTAGTTGTTGTCACTAAGCTGAAAATGTAGCTTACTAAAATTAAGGCTGTAATTAGGGTTATCACTACAAGGACTACCTTAACTATGAGTGGATATATTCCACGTCTAAGCGTTCTTATGTGAGTCATTCTATATCAACCCAATATAGAAGAGTGTTACTGCGGATGCTGCTATAGTGATTAAGGTCATTGCGATTATATGCTTAAAGCCCGCAGAGATGCTTTGCTCTGAAGTGATCCCGGCTATTATTCCCATGATGGCTGAGTTTATGTACGAGCCTATAGAGAGGGAAGTTATCATGGGAATCAGCCTGCTAGGTTCGACCGTGCCTGCGAACGAAGTTAGCATCCACAGTATCAGTATCGGGGCTGAAGCAAGCATGATTGCCCCGAAGTAGGGTAAGGCCACATATGTTCTCAATCCTCTTCTGAGTTCTATCTCCGACTCAGCAAGTACGGTAGTAAATCTAGCCAGGGCATCAATTATCTCAGGAGATCCTCCTCCTACAGCGATTGAGTCAACTAAGAACCTGAATGTCATGAGTGTGAACCATTCTTTAAGGCCCCTCAAAGCTCTTCCTACAGCAGTCTCCACAGGGAGCCCTGAGTAGAGAGCTGCCGCAATCTTCTTAACTACAGGTGTTAGAGTACCGTAAGGTCTTGAAGAGAGATTAATTATACATCTCTCCGGGCTTAGTCCGGTCTTCCTAATCTCGCTAAGATCCCTTAGAAACGATGCGGTATTCCTTACTAAACCCTTTAATTTCCTAGAAATTCTGTAGTAGTCGATTGCTGGTGGAGTGAAAGCAACTATTGTGAGCGATGCTAGCCCTAGTAGAAGAGCCAGTAGATCCCTCCCGGTTGAGATCCCGGTAAGTAACTTAGGCGATACCGTTAGTGCTACCGCTATTCCAACTATTGCTCCTATAGGTAAAGTTAGTGATAGTAAAATTAACGGCTCTCTTACGGTAATAGGAGTCTTAGGTAGAGCAGAGTTTATGGCAACCAGGACAAGGATACCTATGAGTGGAACTACTAAGAAGTTATATAACATAACGAAAGTATTGTCTGATGCGAAGCTCACCGGAATAATAGCAGACGAACCCGAAGCAGCTAAACCAACAGCACCCATCGAGGCAAACAATACGAATACGGTTAATGAGACTATGACGCCGAAGACTATATAGGCTTCTAAGTACGAAGCTAGTCTTCTGGTTAAGGCCTTTATGTCGTTAATTCGGTTGCTAAGAACCTCCTCAGTTCTTATCTGAAGGTAGTGAAGAACGTCTCCACCGGTCTTCAACGTGGTGGTGTAACCAAGTATTACATCTCTAAATCTGCTGTTGGGGTGGTCCATGGCTATTTTATCTAGGGCTGTTACAGGATCCTCACCGAAGAACTTTATCCTAGCTAAGACTCGCTGGGCCTCAGCCCTCATTCCTACGAATAACTTAAGTTTCGATATTCTATCCATCAATGTTTCTAAACTTAGCCCTCCCCTAGCCATAGTAGCAGCGTAAACAAGGAAGAAAGGAAACTCATTCAAAGTTGCGGAGTTTCTTGCTGAAACCTTTATGTAGGGATAGGCAAACCCTATAGCTAGAACAATAATAGGGACTATAATTCCTGTTAAAGCCAGCACTACCTTGTAAGTAAATGGTATGGCTACAGTCATAGCAGCTATCACTAGTGGGAGACTAACGACAACAACCGATATTAAAGTGTTTAACAGTATTTTAGCTGAGTATACAACCGGGTGCGATGTTAGAGCTCCCCGCCTGAACACATCTTCAAATTGGAAGACGTTAGCTAACCGCCTTGCTAGACCCTCAAACATTATTAAGGCTAGCGCAGTGTAAGTCTCTGAAAGGGTGTAGCTAGGTCTAGGCCTCTTTGAAGCCAATTTCCTTAAGCACCTCGCTAGGCTTGTAATAATAGTTGTAAACGTATGTAGCTATCTCTCTATAAGATCTCTTACCCGTAGCAGTCAAGTACTCCAAGATAGCTCTTCTCTTTATTATATCACTTACTATCTCATCAACGCTAAGACCTCTCATTTCAGCTATTCGTTCTACTATTAGGGACTCCCTCAAGTTCGCTCTGAACCTATCCCTCGCAGGATCCCACGTAGCTATTTCCCTGTATTTACCGTAGTCCTCGATCTCCCAGACGTTGGTTATCCTTCTAACGGGTCTGGGCCTCCCTAACTCATCTAGTTTCGTAACCCTCTTTATGACTAACGCCATGTTTACTAGCGGTATATATGACTCAGGTATCTTCATAGGCTCTGAAGTAAGTCTCTTGACCGCGGCATTTATATCTTCAGCATGTAGTGTCGTGTTATGGGTCACTATAAACCCTCCTGAGATAGCGTATATGTGGCTACCCGGTACCTCAATATCGTAGAGTAAACTGTCCTTCACAACTACCTCAACTTTCCTCACCTTATGGATTACCAGTCCATTAGCAGACCTAACCATTCTATCTGTTGCTACAGGTACCTGACCATCAAATATCTCAGTAAACTTCCGCTTATCAAGACAACCGGTAATTTTAATGACGTACCTAGCTAACTCCTTCTTACCATGACCCCCTCCATTAACACGTAAGGTAACGGTAGCCAGAACACCTAGAGATCTTAACAAGCACGATAACGACTCTGCTAGCTTCCTGTCTACTATGCTAACCTGAACCTTAAACTGCCTATTCTCGCCATTACCTATCCACCCCTTTACGTGCCAGAACCCTACCACAATACCTCTCCTGAACTCCTCGGGAGACTGTAACGCTAGGTTTAATGGTACAGAGAGATGGTGATCTGATGCTCTCCAGTTAAGGAGGCTTGACATGAGTAATGCGAAGATCTTCGACCTAACATCGACGATGTATCTACCCCTACTTACCCTCACCTTAACCAACCTTGGCGAAACTATGGTTGACAGCTTCTCTGTCAGCTTCCTCACAAGCTCTGAGTTCTTACCTACGTAGAATAGAACATCACTAGGAACACCATGATTGTCTACTCTAATACTGCCACCTGCTAAGAAGGAACCCAATACATAGCCTAAGTCAAAGTTAAGAGGTATAGCTACCCTAACACCGTCTCTTTCATACCTCCCATATTTTATGAAAGCCTCGTGAAGAGCCTCTTCTTGAATAAGCTTCTGCTCTATAAGCCTCTCAACGTGCTTTACCGGTATACTGGATTTCCCGTATATCCACTTCTTAGTAGATGATATGCTTACACCAAGTAATGAGGCTAGCTGAGCCGAGGTTAACGATATATGGTTTTTCAATGGTGGTAATCTAACATATAGGTTCTCTCGATGCTCCTTGAGCATATCTAGCACGTTTATCGCTGTAATAAGCTTCCTACTTGATGGTGGAGATACCTCAGCTATCGAAACAAGAGAGTCACCCTCCTTAAGCTCCTTCGCCTTCTTAGTTTTCAGCTCACCATCCACATAAACAACTATTGGATGTTCCTCATGCACTTCGTGAACCACACCATCAGCGACATATATTCTGATGAAACGGTTACTACCGTTCTTGATTACTACCCTCGATATGTTCACCCATTCCGGTCTTCCATCTACGTATGCTAGAACTCTCACATCTCTATACCTGTTTAATATGACTCCCCTAACTATGTCCTCCATCTCATAGAGGTCGAGACGGCCGTCAATTATCGCTGGTACGAGCTGGTCACCCGGTAAGCATAGACCGCTATGACCTGTTGCTATGGCTTGGAATAAGACGTAAGCTTCCTCACCTCTGACCTCACCAACGACTATAACGTCAGGTCTATACCTCAAGGACACCTTAACTAAGTCAAACAGCTTTATTTCACTAGCACCTGAAAACAGGTAAGTAGGTCTCGCTGTGAGCTGTACCCAGTTCTCTTGAGGTAGCCTAAGCTCAGGCGTGTCCTCTATCGTAACGATCTTGTAGGTCGGTCTCAACAAGTTAGCTAAAGCGTTTAGGGTACTTGTCTTCCCAGCACCGGTAACTCCCAGGATTAGAGTAGTCATCTTATAGTCCATCGCTAGCCAGAAGTACGCAGCTATCTCCGGCGATATAGTTCCGTAATTTATTAAATCAACTATCGTGATGGGGTCCTCCCTGAACTTTCTTATAGTGAATGTCGAACCCTTAGTACTGATTTCTTTCTGAAAAGTTGCTGCTATCCTATGGCCTCCAGGTAGGATAGCGTCAAGTATTGGATATGCTACTGAGATATGCTTACCGGCTAGATGGGCCAGCTTAACCACGAACTCGTCCAGCTCTTGTGACGTCTTAAAAACTACCGTGGTCGGTATATACTCGTACTTTCTGTGCCAGACATAGACCGGGATTCCAGGACCTACACACGAAATATCCTCGATGTTAGGATCCCTCATTAATGGATCTATAGGACCGTATCCAACGATATTTCTCTCAATGTAGTAACCTATTTTACTCCAAGAAAGACCGGGTGTTCTCCCAAGTCTTATCTGGAAGAGTCTTATAGCTCTCTTAGCAAACCTGGATATGTACTCCCTAACATCCTCTATGGGAACCTTCGGGGGTTCCAGCTCCCACATTATATAGTCAACTATATTCCTGTATATTTCCTCTTCCTGAGGTGTAAGCCCTACCTCATAGACTATGTAGTTTATTATGCCCGTAGCTCTATCCTCAGCTATGTATGCGTAGGCCCAAGGCTCGTAGAGTGGGTATGTTTCAAGTAGCTTAGTATCTCCTCTAACAACCGTTAGTTTAAGTTTTTCAGGGCTTATAGCTGGCTTAATAAGAGCTGATTCCGTTTCTGTAATCTCATCTATTGATTCTATCGAACCCTCACTCTCTCTATGTTTCTTCTCAGACTTTCTCCTAAATATACTGGCTAAAATACTAGCCAGGTTTCTGGAAGACCTCAACTTCACCCCATACAAGTTTTAATTCTCAAATCTCAAATATATTATTATTTGAGGAGATCCAAACTATCTTGGAGTATGGTATGCGTATAGCACTCCTAGTGGTATTAACACTGATGTCGCAGCTCCTACTGACAATACCCTCTGTGAGTTCTGCTCAGATCTACGGTTTTCCCCACCCAATAATCTTCAAATACGATTTTAATTTCACTATAGTTGATGTTTTAACTTTAAATTCTACCCATATAGCTCTAGCAGTCAACTACAAACAACACTCAGCTGTTGTTGTTGTAGATTTAAGTGACCCTGTTAGTGGAGCGAAAATAGTACAAACATACCCACTTTCAGGGAAGATAACAGTATTTACAACCGACGGATTCCCACCGACTAGGCTGGCAGTTGGTAGTGATAGGGGGGAGATATATCTCTTCAAAATCGATGGTGGTCGACTCTACCAGCTACTTCACCTAATCCAGGGCGCTGACTTCAGGGTCATCAGTCTCTTCGTTGCTAGGGCAGCTGGGAGCTACAAGCTCATCGCTACCGTAAGTGAAGGCCAGCCCCTGGGGCTGTGCGTAAACTGCTATGTATATGTTTTTGATGAAGCCCAGTTAGGAGCTCTTACAATATCTCCGCACAGAACATCAACCACATATACCTGCGATAAGTACATAACAAGCCGAATATACCCTCAGGTTGCTGTCCCAGCTAAGGTCTACACAGCTAATGGTTATTACTATAGAGCTGACAGTGTAGCCCTTTTCTGGGCTCCCTACATAGAAAGCATAATCGTAAATCTATCAGTGTCTCGTTTAGTCAATGCTACACATAAAGAGCCCGTGGGTGATGCCCTAATCGAGATAAGCCTGCTAGATCCGGTAACTAGAGCTAGGAGAATCTATGGGTGGAATGCTGGTAGTAATGGAGTAGCACTCATCCCCGTACCTAGAGGTTATCTCGCTAACATATCTGTTGTCGGTATCTACCAGAAGTACCTCATCTTGATGAACGTTAACACATCAGCTATAGTCAAATCACTTAAGGTAGAGGCCATAATCCCTGAGAGAGCCTCCACGGATCCAGCTGAAGATGTCTATGGTCCTCCCTTCTTCGTTAGGTATTACATAGACTTCCTGGACTTGAGCAACGCCCCACCTAGCTGTAGAGTAGTGGGATCATTCGGGAAGAGTCTCTACCCAACTGTAAGCACACCGCATTTCATAGACTACGGGGGAGGCTACCTCATTACTTTAACTAACCTGACGTTCTTAGAGCTCTATAACCTGGATTACACGTACAGACTTAATCCTGACCACAGTGTCGGTTTTGAGTATGTGGGAGCCGCGAAAGTATCCATAGTAGATGTGATAACGTATTCTAAGAGCGATGTAGTTATAGGTTTATCTGACGGTAGAATAAAACACTATAGGTTTGACGGGCTTAAGAACTCCTACAAGTTTGCTCAGGCTTTAGTAACTCTAGGATCCTTAGTTAGAATCCAACCATTTACAACCATGTCGTACTTCACCTTCTCCACTGGCGGGATACAGGTAGTTTCACTAGCACCCTTCCAGCTACCGCTACTTCGAGTGGGTTTCGAGGCTGAGTTCGCTGTTGAAAACTTGGTGTCAGCGTATTCTCTACCTACAGCTGAGTTAGTAGCACTAGCAACGAGTAGCTCTGTGTACGCTATCTTTAACTTAGGTCCAACGATGGCTAAGCCCATACCAATAAACCTAGCTAACTACTTAGCACCATCAATAACAATAAGGTTAGTCCCGCCAGCACCTCATGAACAGATCAACGGCTCAAAGGTAATTCTACGATACAATATTGGCAATATGAAGAAGAAAATAACCAAAACCTACATAGGGAACAACATCACCTTCACAAACATAATCCCAGGTCTCAATTACTCTATTGACGTGATCCCATCCAAAGATTATATGCTTAGATACGTTACCTCGGTGACAGTACCGTATTGCGAAGAAGGATGTGAGGATATCAAGTTATCGATACGGATTGAATATAGGGACTTCAATTTCGGTTTGATACTTAGAGACGAGTATGGTGAGCCGTTGCTTGGTAGATTAGTAGTAGATATAGATGGTAAAACATATGAATATAAGGATCGTGAAGGTCTTAAGCTCAGATTACTCTATGGCGCCCATGAAATCTGCGTCACATCCATAGATAGATACTACAGAAACTTCTGTACGCAGATAACCTTAGAGAACGATACCCTGCTTCAGGTTCCTCTCACTAGATCGCAGTATAATATGACTATAGTCTTCATTGACGGCATGACCAGGAGAGTCGTAGAACCTAAGCTTGTTGTATACATTAATGGCATTGCCTACACACCCTCTCAGGATTCGAGGCTCGATATTACCGTTAAAGCTGGTTGGGTTAATATTACGGTAGTACCTATTCAGGAACTTGCCAAGGTCTTCACTAGGTATTCGAGTAGGGTTATAGTAAACAAAAGTATGGCATTAGAGGTTACTCTAAATAGAGCCATCTACGAGGCTAATATCAGAGCGTTAGATGAGGTCACCCGGCGAGATATATCTATTCTAGCATCTGTACGTATCAATGGTAGTGAAGCTTATAAAGGTCTTCTACCAGCAACTCTGAGGTTACCCTACGCTTATTACATAGTGGAGGTAATGCCGGTAGAGGAGCATGAGAAGGTATATACCTCATCTATAGCTGAACTACTTCTCGATCAAGATAAGACATTATCGGTACTAATTCTTCGTAAGGTTTACCTCTTGGAGATTTCCCTGGAAGATAAATACTCAGAGAGGCCTGTAGTCCCTCTAAGAATTCTAATTAACGGTACTCAGTACTCAGTAACTAGATCCCCCACGCTAGCACTACCCCTAAGGGCAGCAAACTATGTGGTCAGGATTGAGCCTGTAGAAGGCTATGCTGCATCCTATGAACCCGTAGAGAAGTCTCTGGGGCTTTTTTCCAACGTAAAGCTAAGCTTAGGCTTGAAGAGATATAACTACACACTAATACTAGTACTGCGAGACACAAGTGCTAGAGGATACCTAGAGGGAAGGTTTAGAATCAGTCTGAATACGACTGTGATAACAGTAGTAGATGCTGTTACAGCCTCCAGAGGCACCAACATAACAGTACCGTACGGTAGGTATGTACTAACCATAATGCCCGTAGACGCAGCTGAGAAAATCTACTCCACACCTCAACCAACAACAGTAGAGGTGTTCTCAAATGTTAGCTACACTGCTAGGCTTAGCAGAAAGATGTACAGTATTGCCTTAACTGTTGTGAACGATCTTGATGAAAGGTTGGGAAACGCCTACGTTGAAGTTACCGATCCGGCCATAGGGACCAGTATAGCATCCCTATACACAGATGAAAAGGGGGAGGTAAGGCTTTCTATACCGGCTGGAACAGTGCTTATTCGTGTAACGAAAGGAGGGTACCAGGAATATACGGAGGTAATTTACCTAGATAAAGATATCACCCTAACAGCACGACTTAACCCAACTCTAGTAACGCTAATTGGAAGGTTTACCCATGTCATAGCTCTATCTATCGTAGCTGTAGCAGCAGTAATAATAGCACTTAAGCTGAGAGCAAAGCTAGCTGAGAGGTTGAGAGGCCCTGAAGAGGTTTTCTAGGTCAGATAGCTATGAAATACGATTATTCTCCATAGTCCACCTTTAGATTAAGTATCAGGGGGCTCCTAAGTCTTCATCCATCTGAGACCGCCACACTCATCATCAAATACTTCACTGAGAACTCGTAGTGAGAACCTAAATAAGTTTTAATTTAAGTTGCTTTTATTGACGTCTGCTTAGCTGATTAGCTGACTCCTTAACGCTTCCAACCTCCTCCTAACCCTAAAAGAGTTGGGTTTAAGCTACCCCTTCACTCTGGATTCATCCCTCATTGAGAGAACGACCAGGTCAATCGAAGACCTCATCCTAGTTTGGACTTACTTAGCGTAGATTTTCATTACCATCACCATACTTCTTTTATCTCTCTTGAGGTTACCGGTGATTAACACTACTATCAACTCCCTATAATCAACTATAAAACTGTAAAAAATATGGTGTCACTAGTTTTTGGGGGTTACCATATCAGTAAAGAATTTCAGAACACAGGATTTGAAGGGTGTTGTCTTACTTTTAGGTCTTTACAGAGGTCCTAGATTCAGCTACGCCCGGGCTATAGTAACAGACCTACTAAACATGTCGATAATAGATGACGCCGTAGCTAGAGATTTAAAATGCTATGAAAATGTGAGTCCAGAGATAGAGGCTGAGGTAACAATTCCTGGACTAGGTAAGTACCGTATACACTCCCTGTGCGTGGTTGATAGGGTCGTGTTCAACGGCTATGAAATTCCTTACTCATCAGTTCTTCATGTAGCTTCGATATTGGGAGAATCACGTCTCTATGAAGCTTTCATAGGAAGAGACTTGATAAGTCACTGGCAACTATACGTAGATCCAAGCTCAGATACTGTTAGGAGTAGAATAGCTAGGCGAGTCAAGTTTTTCTGAAATCAATAGTGAGATCCTCGGTGTTTCCCTATGATCATAAAAATTAAAACCAAAATCTCTCTTTGCTATGACCGAGAACTCGCCACAGCTTTATTGAGGTCTTTAAAGCCAGACGACATCCCGCCACCAAGATTTGATCTTAGAGGGCTAGTTGAGAATGGTTGTCTCACCTATGATGTGGAGTGTTCCAGCTGTCTGAAGGAGGATCTCCTGACTTTAAGATCCATTCTAAGTGAGCTAATACAGATGTCCTTTCTCGTGAAGAGGATTTTAACTTCTGATGGTTAGAGAAGACTAAAAGCTTTTAAGTCTAAGCACATTCTTAAAGCTAAGGAGGGAGCGTGTCGTCAGCTACAAGAGGTAAGTGGAGAACGAAGAAGTGGTATACCGTTATAGCTCCTGAAGTATTTGGTAGTGTACCTATCGGTTCGATCCCAGCTGATGAAGGGTGGAAACTCCTCGGTAGGGTTATAGAAACAACTCTATTTGATCTCACCGGGGACTTCACCAAACACTACATACACCTATATCTCCAGATATATAGCTACGACAACGAAAACGCTTACACCAGGTTCAAAGGACACGAACTCTCAAGGGACTATGTTAAGTCGATAGTTAGGAGAAGGTCATCTAAAGTAGCCGGGATCATAGACGTGACGACCAGCGATGGATATATGCTGAGAGTGATCGGCCTCGTACTGACAGCATACAACTGCAATGCTAGTCATAAGAGAGCTATCAGGAAGGTAATCTTCCAGACGGTGAGTGAGTGGGCACAGAAGAACACATTCGATGACTTCGTTAAAGCTATGATCTTCGGGGACATGGCAGTAGACCTAATGACTAGAGCTAAGAAGATTTACCCTGTTAGGAAGGCTGAGATCTATAAGTCGAAGTTGCTACTAATATCTACACCTGAGGGACCGAAACCAGCAACAATAGTAGCTCAAAAGCAGACAGCGTAGCTTGTTTTAGAAAACTATGTGAGTGCCGACGTGTTGCTACCCAAAGGTGAAAGATAATAGCTAAATCCAGAATTTAAAAGCTAGAGGTTGAGGTAAAGAGTTATCAGGAGAGCTATTGGGTAAGACAGGGCGATGAAAACTACGTGGGGTAAGGCAGGAGAGTATATTACGTAGTCCTCCGGTTTCATTAGTCCTCTTCTTAGAGCCTCCTCGATCATCTCCCTCTGCTTCTCGAAGTCTATATCGACATCAATCGAGCTACTACAAATATAGCCTCCCTCTATAGGGTAAGTATGGAGAAATACGTATCTCTTCTTGAGAAATTGTATTACGGTAGTAGGTCTACCTATGAAGTATAGAAACTTCTTAGAGCCTTGTACGCACACTATGCTGTCAATAACCTTCCTGCTTATGACAGTATTTTCTATCAAGTTCAGGAGGACTAGGGGTACGGGGATCAAAGACGATATTACGAACGTGAGTAGGGGAACTAAAGGCTCGTGGAGGTGCGCTATTGACACTAGGAGTAATGCTAGGAAGTCTGCCCCACCTATAAGCCCAGTGAGAAAGAGAACTAGATACGTCAGAGCAGGCATTATTGATAGGAGAGCTCCGAGAGGTAATATGTGACCACCTAGAAACTTCATAACAGCACTAACTACGGTAATAAGATATGCTGGTAACCAAGTTACTTCAGGTATTTCCCGGCTCAGTAAATCACGGTACGATGCATATATGAATGTAGCTATGATTGCAGACACTACGAAGACGTTCAGATCGTAAAGTATTGCGATCACCAAATATACCTAATTTTCTTCTCTACTTTAAAGAGCGAGGGTTTCACTTATAAAATAGTTGTTCTAGTATTTGCTTACTATGCCTTCATAATTATTCCTCAACGTCTTTGATACCTTCCTCTGTAATTGCAAAGATAGCCTCACCCTCCGGTAGGTGCGGAGCATCAACTACTCTAGCTATTCTTCTATTCCCCCGCGACTTCCTTAGTTGAACTCTAACTCCCGGTGCGTGAGCTAGAACATGTCCACCTACAGCTTGTGTAGGATCTCCGTAGAAGACGTCAGGTCTTGCCATTACCTGGTTCGTCACTACGACAGCTATTTCGTAGATATCTGCTATCCTTGCTAACTGGTGCAGGTGCCTATTCAGTTTCTGCTGCCTAACTGCTAGGTTCTCTCTTCCAGGATATTCAGCTCTGAAGTGCCCGGTAACGGAGTCCACCACCAGTAAACCTATGTTTTCCTTAGGTATGAGATCCATTATCTCCTCAACTATAGCCATCTGATGATCGCTTGATATAGCTCTAATCCAGTATATGTTTGCCATGGCTTTCTCGGGATCAAGCCCTACAGATTTAGCCATAGCCTCAATCCTCTCCCACCTGAAGGTCCCCTCAGAATCTACGTAGACGGCTTTAGCGTTAAGGCCTCCCCTATCTCTAGGTAGCTGCACGTTAACTGAGAGCTGCATGCAGAGCTGGGTCTTACCTGTCCCATACTCTCCAAAGAACTCGGTGACGGTACCTGTCTCCACTCCCCCGCCTAGAAGCTCGTCCAATCTCCTGGAGCCTGTAATTATTTTCGGTAGAGAACCCTTCTCCTTTTTCAAATCCAGCGCAGTCTTTAAGGTTAGACCAAGCAACTCACGCGCTTTAGAAACTATCCTGTGAGCTGTGGGTAGCGGAATACCAGCTATGCTAGCTAGCTCACTAACGTTGGCTACAGCTACAGACTCCAGGGTTTTATAGCCGGCCTCACGGAGTTTAGCTAAAATAGTTGTTGAGATCCCTAAATCCTCCAAGGACTTCCTACTACTCACACCCTCTCCCCGCTCATAGAGTTTGAGAAGCTATTAAACACTTCAGCTAATCCTGTAATACCGTGTCGAACCTATAGCGATGGGCAAGCCGATCTAATCAGGTTAGGTAATTCGGGAACTACCCTAGAAGCTTCCTCCACCATCTTACTGACAAGTTCTCTTATCTCCCACTGAGCTTTATCGGATAATCTGAGGCATGCTATATGTATAAGCTCCCTCAAATTCACGGTCATTAAGATTCTGGTAGTCACTGCCTGTGGCAGTATATAGCGAGCGTCTTCGTAAGGTACGCCGGAATCGACCATCTCTTTATAGAATCTGAAGAGCTCCTCAACTAAGTTTTTAAATCTCTCCTCGAAGCCCTTAACCCTAACTGTCTCGGGGATTACGTACTCAGGTTTCGTCTCAGAATACCTTTGAGACTCCTGTGTATAGGACGCTATCCTATGTCTAACTAGCTGATGACTTGTGACCCTAGAAATACCCTCAATAAGGAACGTGAACACTACGTGCTCGAGAACTGACGGGAACTTCACGGCTTCGATCAACCAGCTACGAACATCTTCTTCGGGGTAATTTCTCAGATAGTGATCTAAGCCCTTAGAAGCGAGCTTCCCTTGAGAAGTCTTCACAGCTAGTAAGACCAGCCTCCTCAGGTCAGCACCTTCAGGTGCGTTCCAAGCTACTAAGGTAACTCTCATATCAGCCCCTTACTACTCTCAAGAAACACCTAAATTTAAAATAGTACAGTCTCAGAATAACACAGCATAGTAATCTTCCATCCGAAGAAGAGAACCTCCACGACCTGTTACTCTAAGAGCCTCTAAGGGTTCGAATATCTTCGACCACTTTCCTCAATCTTAATGAGGGTGAAATGATTTAAACTTCGTATATATGTGTTTAGTAAATCCAATGAGGACGTTTATCATCCCTGTAAAAGGGGTAATACCTGGGGAGCTAGTCAGCAACAACAAGTATGTGAAAGTGTTGATCGTCCCTGAAGGGGGTGAGGTATATGGTGGAGTGATGGGGAAGAGTGCTTATAGAGAACATATAGGCCCGAACCCATATTCCCTAACTAACTAGCTCTCAGAAAATTCTTTCACAGTATAGAGAGCTCCACTAAAGGCTATCGCCATACCAACAACAACATTTACTTCAATCTTCTGTGACAGTATTAATGATGCTAGTATGGTGGCACCAGGAGCCTCGGCAAACCCTATGATTGTCGCTACATACGATTTCATGTACTTCATTAAGTAATTGATGACTGTGTGGCCACCAAGCATTGGTACAAGACCTAAAAGTATCAGGTAAATCCACGAGCTCTGTTCGGCTGGTAGTATTTGCTGTCTGCTTATGAGTGAATACGTTAGGAGTACAACTGATGAGGTTCCATAGCACACTACGGTATAGCTAGCCAAGCTAACACCGTTCTTCCTCATTATCCTACCTAAAGTAAAGTAAGCTGCTCCAGTAAGAGCTCCTAGTAGAGCAAGTAGGGAACCGTAGAAAGCTCTTTCTACTAGGTATGGTCGGACCGCAATAATCACTCCAGAAAACGCTATGAAAGCTCCTACTATCTCTTTCTTTGTAGGTCTAGAAAGTCCTAGTATGACTTCGTATAACATCGATAATAGTGGATACATGACAATAATGGTTGTGGATAATGATACCGGGATATAAAATAGTGACTCCATCCACGTCAAGAAGTGAATAGCTAGGAAAAAACCTGAGACTATAGAGAAGTGAAGTTTTTGAAACATGTTGGGTGTAGGCTTCGTAGTCCTACTGGTGATTAGGATGTATGTGCCAATTATCAAGGTCGCAAAAACAAGTCTCCAGAAAGCACATATCAGTGCGCTCGACTTTGAAAGTAATACTAGAACCGATGCGGAAGATATACTTAGCCACGCCACAGGTAGGAGAATTAATAACAGTATAGTATTAGTCTGCTTAGTCTCTACTGTTTATCCCTAGATGCTCACCCTCATCGGTTTATATATGTTCACTGCGTCCGAAGATGGGTGAGTCTCTAACCGCATCTCAATAGAGAGTACGCCTCCGAATGAAGGTGTCACCATTTAAGACGGAGAAGATCAAAGTAATTGTAGTTCCTGATGTTACTTAGGCTATCAATAGCGTGAACTACTGTAGTTAGGAAACATAAATATAGTTAATCACTAAATCTTTAGCTTTTTGTAGATTCCCTGTGAGGTATCATGAGTTAGATCCCGAAAATTTAATAGGTAGTTAATTTAAATAATATGGGTAGTACCTCAGTGTCGAAGGGACCTGATAGACATGAGTTCCATCCAAGAAGGGAGTTTAGAGGAAGGGAGTACACCGAGCCTGAGCCTAAGCCTATAGGTAATTCATGCAACAACCTCTGCCCTCTCTTTAAATGTGTTAAGGCAGCACTAGTCTACTCGACAAAAGTGGTTAAAGGCTTCACTCAGAAAGTAGCTATGTGCAGGTTAACGGGAGATCAATGTATAGGATACCGATGTCAGTTCGCGTTCTGTGATAGGAAAGCTCTACTACCAAACGGAAACTGTGCTTTCACTGTCAAGTTTAAGGATGGTGAAGACTTCTTTAACGAGCTAGAGAAAGAAGAGCTTAAGCTACTCTCTCAGGGCAGGCTACTGAGAAAGACCACTAAAAAAGACGTCTTCGTAGAGTAGGTATTATATCGCAACTTCACCAGATTCGATCTAAAATTATCTGCATAGAGGAATAGTTAGGACTTAACGTCATCGAACGTCATTATTACAAGGTTTGTAGGTTTCTTACTGAGAGCTCCTAATCTAGACCCTACTAGAATGTTTACTCCCTTAGCTGATGCTATATCTACAAGTCTCTGAGTTATGACCCCGTCCATGAGAATAGCGTGAGCATCCTTTATCTCGTCACTAACTAACTTATCTACTAAGTCCTTAACCGGAATTCTCAGAATCTCTTTCCACTCCTTATCGTATATTATACTCTCTAAGCTACCCCTCAAAGACTCTATGTTTTTTACAGCATGTTCTGGGATGACGAACTCACTTACTGCCTCAGCCTCCGGAACTGGGGTAGCTGGCTGTGGTCTTACTTCCTCTACCTTCTCTTCGGCTTCCTTAGGTATCTGCTGTAGATATGTTTCTAGGGGAACAGCATTCTTTAGTGCCTTAGCGATCTCCTTCCCGGTCAGCTCCTCTACCTCACGTCCTGGGGGTGCCCTAGCAACGTAGTCTATTTTAGCTACTCGTATCAACTCCTTAAGGATCATGTCTCCAGCTCTATCACCGTCAAGAAATGCTATGGTCTTCTTAGATTTTGAGAGCTTTATTATTGTTTCAGGTATCTCACCTTTAGCACCTTCAAGAGCTATGACGTTTCTGTATCCGTACCTAAGAAGATTCAGAACATCTGCTCTACCCTCCACTATAATGACGGTATCTGACGTATCGATATCAGGCCCGGCAGGAAGCCTTTCAGGGCCGTAGGCAGTTATCTCAGCTGTCCTCACAGATGATTCTATTTCCTGTAGCACTTCCTTGATGTCTATCTCCTTCTCTTTAATAAAGGTCTGCATTATCTCTTTAGCACGTTCAACTATCTTCTTTATCTTCTCTCTCCTTACATCAACTATATCGACGACCTTGACCCTAGCATTAAAGGGACCCACCTTATCAACAAACTCAAGCATGGCAGCTATCAGTGCTGTCTCAACACGGTCTAGGTTAGAAGGTAGGAGTATCTCACCAACAGTCTTAGATCCCTGCTGTTTTACTTCAACTGAAATACGCCCTATCCTACCCTTATCCTGCAGGTCCCTGAGGTCTAGCTCAGATCCAAAGAGCCCCTCAGTCTGGCCAAAGATAGCCCCCACTATATCGTGCTTATCCACTACACCATCTACTTCGACTCTAGCTCTCACCATGTACTTTACCATGAACTTGACACCTTAATTTCGTATTCTATCAGCATGTCGAATTTAAATTCTCAACTCCAGTTATAAGCCTAAGGTAAGTTCTTAGTCAAGGAGAGCGTCCTGGAGAGCTATCCCCTTAAGGAGTCGATAATAATAACACCGAGAGCTCTACAGCTCATATGTGTGAAGCTTACCTTCTCGGTCGACACACCATAGAAGGTTTCCCGGTAATGATGCTAGTCTTCCTACTAGTTTCTTTATGTCCTCAAGAGCCACATGGTTTCCTATCTTTTCACGCCCCCTTGAAGTGCAGATGCTTTTTTGTAGAGAAAAACGACATGAAATATCACCATTACAGTAGAAGCACTGACAATCTATGAAACCGGGCTGAAGTACGTAGAATCCTTGAGACACCTCCACGTAAGTACAGCCCTTAGGTACGTAATGGTGAACACCCCCCACTACCTTAACCCCGCTGAACACACACTCAGCTGGTAACTCATGTAGCTCTACCCGGCAGAAACGGTTAAGTAACTCCAGTACTACCTCGCTGACGCAGGTCCTCACATAGATTGAAGCTATCACTCTTTCACCGCACTTAGCTATCATTACGGCGGACATACCTAACCAAGTAGTTGGCAGGGAAAACATAAATTGGTTAGTTACAGTTATCTATGAACGGTGCAGGCACTGCCGGAGGTCGTAGTTGCCTACAGTAAGCAAGATCCTGCTGGGAGCGGGATATCGTTAGAGCTTTCTAAGCTTCTAAAATGCGAGGAACACGTAGATCGTGGTGTTAATATCTGCTTAGCTAGGGTCGTAGGTAAGGAAGTTGCTGTAGCTGGGTTCGAAGAAGACGTTCTCTACTTTGATTTCCTCGACAAATATTTCGAAGACGCTAACTACTTTATTGTAGTTTCTAGGCATAGTGCTGCCTCCGGAATAAGTTCTCTTACAGTCCATCACACCGGGAATCCAACAACTAAAGCTGAGTATGGAGGGAAAGCAATGAGGCTAGCCGTAGCTAACCCACCGATAGCTCTGTCGATACTTCGAGCCCTAACCGAAATTTCAAGACAGTACATTACGTCAGGCATCGAAATAACCTACGAGGTTACTCATCACGGACCTACAGAACTCAATAAGCCGATAACCTTCGCTGAGATAGGTTCCTCCCCAGCAGAATGGTCACATAAACCATACCAGGAAATAGTAGCTAAGGCTGTGTACATAGCTCTCTCAGAGAACCCACCTGAGTGTATTTCCTCAGTTGGTATAGGGGGAGGTCACTACGCTCATCAGTTTACTGAGAGAGTGTTTACAGCCGGGGAATGTTACGGCCACATACTCTCCAGGCATGTAGTTAAGGAGTTTCGCGACGCACCTGAGCGCTTCGAATATATTCTAAGGCAAGCAGTAATGAGGTCTGCCGTAACTACGAAGAGAATAGTTCTAGAAGGTAAGACTCCGTCATATATTAAGCAAATAGCTAGGTCGGTAGCTAACAATTACGGACTAGAACTTTTAGAGTAGCAAACCAAATCCTCTGGGTAGTACTCTGCAGAGGGTAGTAGCTTCAATGAGTAAGGAACAGGAGTGGGAGGGACTGAAAGCTGAGATATCAACTTGCTCTAAATGCTCTCTATATAAGTCGAGAAGTAGACCTGTTCCAGGAGAGGGAAACCTCTATTCGTCCGTGCTCTTTCTAGGTGAGGCTCCAGGGAGAGTTGAAGACGAGGAGGGCAGACCATTCGTAGGTGCCGCAGGTAAGTTGCTTACAAAGCTCATAGAAGAGATAGGTTTGAGAAGGGAGAATGTCTTCATAACTAACGTAGTAAAGTGTCGTCCACCTAACAACAGGGAGCCTAAGCCTGAAGAAATCGAGGCGTGCTCGTATTTTACAGACAGAATAATCTCCTTAGTGAACCCTCAGCTAATCATGTCCCTCGGAAACTACGCAGGGTACTACCTCTTCGAGCTCAAAGGAGGAGTTAGATGGCTCGGAATCTCGAGAATGCGAGGGAAAGTATATAAACTAGTTGTGTTAGGCTCTCCTAGAGCTGTCATAGCTACATACCATCCTGCGGCAGCCTTATACAATCCTCAACTCTATAACGTACTGTACGAAGATTTTAACCTACTGAGGAAGCTACTAGACGATACTGTAAGCGGTAAGGGTTTAATGAAGTATGTTAAGCAGGGTGGGGATTGTTGAGTCAGGATAGGGTAGTGAAGTACCTAGAGAACAGGATAAAGGAGCTTGAGAAGAAGATAAGAGAACTTAATGAAGAGCTGGAAATACTGAGAGAACTCATGGCCGAGTACTCAAAGTCTAAGCAGATAAGTGTGTCTGTCGGGACCAACGAGGTTAGAACCTCATCGCAGGAGAAGGAAAAGGTGAAGGTATTGTATGTTGAGGATGAGATAATAGCTAGTGAGGTAATCTCTGACGACCTAGTTAAAATAGTGCTTAGGAGTGGGCTTAGGTCAGATGATGAGGTAGTCGCTAACTTTCTGCTTAAGGTCCTAGAGGAGCTACGGGAGAGAAAGGACTTAGTGGACTATAAAGTACAGGAGAGTGGTGGTTATATAATTCAAATAGACCTCGTGGGACCGAGTCCTCTAGCATTACGTCAAGTGGAGCTAGCACTAAAATATGTGTGGAGTAGGGTTAGAGCTGAATAGTTTAGCTCCAGCCTACACTACGGTCGAAAGCCCATCATATTGAGTAGGTAGCTGGCCACACTGTTATCATAACCTACGACGACGCATTCTAGGCGGTGCACCTTATCTATTCTCATGGAGGTTAGATCAGTTCCATTGCAGAGGTAAGCATACGACCCCAGATGGTTTGCTATAGCTACAGAGGCGGCGATGTCGACATTCCTGAGTTTAGCTCTAGCATCTACGAAACCTAACGCAGCTCCGAGAGCTACATAGATTATGTCGAGGGCGGCGCTACCTAGGGATCTCAACCGGATGTCAGAGCCGTAGTTCTTCATTATATTTACTAATGGCTCGAAGGATTTCGCGCTGTCAGCGTAGCCTAGTAATATCCTGCCAGGTTGGGACCTTCTCTTGATATCCAGTCCTATGGTTCTAAACCCACTCTGCTTATCGAAGTAATATATCACGTCTCTGAAGACCTCAGCAACAACTGCTGCTTCAATATCTCGGATAGATACCTCGCGAGAATTTCTAGCTAAGCCAATACTAACTGCTGCTATCGGTATCCCAGCCTCGAAGTTAACGCTACCATCAACTGGATCTACTATAGCTATCCAAGAACCCTCACCGCTGACACCACTTTCCTCTGAGACGAGAACTACGTCGTTGAGGTACTCCTTAAGTGTTCTCAAGATTATTCTCTCCGAGACTAAATCAAATTCTCTGGATTCATCACCGCTATAGCCATACCCCACAGGCTTCTTACTGACGTATGAGGAGCGTAGGTAGGTAATAGCTCTCGTAGATGCCGCAATCAAAGCTTCTTCTAACTGTCTCATAAACACTACACACCCCTATCACAGGAAGCTAATAGCTCTAACAACGATTAAGCACACCTCCGGCCTCTTCCTATCCCTATGTACCTAACCCCGCAACATTCAGACACGTCTATTATGTCTCTCGCATCTATTATCACGAGGTCTGGCTTTCGAGACAACTCAGCAAGCCTGCAGGGGGTCACCTCTTTGTAGTGGCTATGATCTGTTGCTACTATTATAGCGTCACTACCTTCTACTGCTTCTGACAGGTTCTTCACCAGTCTAACACCCAGGGAACTTAGTAGGGGGTCGACGTCTATCAGTGGATCATGAACTATTACATCATAGCCCAACCTAACTAACTCCCTAACTATGTGATATGTTGGTGAACCTGTTGATATGGGTACGTTACCCCTGTACGCTAAACCTAGGACGGCTACCCTAATCTTCTTTCTCCCAGCATCCCCGATCTCATTTAAGAGTAATCGAACTACTTGAAGAGGTTGTGTATCGTTGATTCGCCTAGCAAGCTCCACTAATTTTAAGTCCACACCGTGAAGATACCCTAACCAGCTAAGGAACCTAGGGTAAATCGGTATGCAGTGTCCCCCAACACCAGCACCTGGTTTATGTAGATGTGAGTACGGTTGAGTATTCGCTATCTCAATAACTTCTATGAAATCCACATTCAGAACCAGCGAAAGCCTGGAAAGCTCGTTAGCTAGTGCTATATTTACGTCTCTATAGACACCCTCAGCAAGCTTAGCGAACTCTGCTACTCTAGGACTGGAGGCTCTCACTACGCCAGCCCTAGCTATGATGCTGTAGAGAGCTTCTGCTAGTGCTAGAGATTTCGGACCTATACCCGACACTATCTTAGGGTAGCGGATCTCTATGTCTTCTACAGCTCTCCCAACGAGGACCCTCTCAGGACTATAGATAAGTGCGAAATCTTCATCAGCTTTAAGACCTGAGAGCTCCTCAAGGACCGGTTTAATCCTGTACTCCGTTGTAAGTGGTGGTACAGACGTCTCTAATATGACTGCCTGCCCTCTCACCATGTTTCTACCGATGACAGCTACAACACTATCTAGTGATGTGAAGTCTGGGCCGTTAGAGTCATAAAGTACTGGGACAATTATATCAAGTAAGTGAGATTTCTTAGTAGCTTCCTCACCTGATAGTGTAGCATAGAACCTACCGGTCCTTAAGGCGTCTTTGATGGTCTCTACAACTACTTTCTCACTGTGCTGTACTAAACCAGCATTTAAATCTCTAACTTTCCTACTATCTATGTCGACACCGATGACCCTAGCACCAGCTCTTAACCATACAGTCGCTATAGCTAGCCCCACACTCCCTAAACCGAAGACAGCTACGGTTATTTCCCCGCCTTTAACGAGACGCTTAATCTCCTCAGCACTTAGCTCTAGAAGATTAATTGATGCTCGCATTAACTGCGACACCTAACCCTCCCAGCTACGGCTCGACGGTATAGTACACCCTCTTCTTTTTCTTACCTCTATTCTCGACCTTGAGTAGCTTTACTAGGCCTATCTCAGCTGTGTTCTTCACGTGAGGACCTCCATCTGCCTGTATATCAATACCTGGAATCTCAACTATCCTCATGATAGGTGTTGAGGGGAGTAGGGACCTCTCAGCTAGCTTCGTTATTCCTGGAATTTTAAGGGCCTCCTCCCTGGGTAGCCAGTACACTTTCACCTCAATCCCTCTCTTAACTATATTATTTACCTCCGCAATAGCTTCCTCAAATATATTCCTCTCAAATACTTCTAGACTGAAGTCGTCCCTAGCGTAATCCGGGTATACATGACCTCCGGTAATTAGGGCACCGAATTTTCGGTACATTACAGCGGAGAGTATGTGTGCTGTTGTGTGGAGCCTCATTAACCTGTAACGCCTGTTCCAGTCTATAACCCCGCGGACTGTTACTCCTGGCTCCAGTCCAGAGGTAGTGTTAAGTACGTGTTTAACGATATCTCCCTCCTCAATTACGTCTATAACGTCATATGTCCTGTCTCCACGTATGAGAACACCAACATCCTTATCGACTCCCCCACTTGTTGGGTGAAAAGCTGTTCTATCTAAGACTACGTAGTTGTTGGAAATATCAATGATAACGGCTTCGAACTCCTTTATATAGCTATCTCCCTGATACAAGAGCTCTGTAGGCACCAGCTCACCACCTAAAATAACCGCTAACTATATTTATTGATTTCCTCATAACGCTTTATTCAGGACTACATTAATGCGGGACTCTATGATTAAAGTCTCTACCTCAGAAGGTGGAGAAGCTTGAAATGCTGATATGGTGTTTGAAGAATTATCAGCCGAATAGTGATGCTATTCCCTCCGCAACTTCCTCCTCAGATACTTCCTTCTTCTCCTCTTCTTCCTCAGGCTCCTCCTTCTTTTCCTCTCTAGGTGTAGTGGTCGGAGCTGTAGGGACAGATATCCCTAAATCAACCTTCCCTGAGATAGCTTGAGCTAGTGCGTAAGCACTTGTCAGAGCTTTCGAGATGGCAGCATTTACTGTCTCAGGTGTTATGTACCCTACAGACGTTGCTAGCTCAACTGCTATTCTCTGTGCTCGAGCTACTAGCTCCGGCATTAGTTCAGGTACTGGGAACGCTAACTCGAGTGCTAGAGTCTTAGATATACCTATAGCCGCCATAAGATCGCTCTTAAACTTCTCGTAGTCTATCTTTAGATGCTCCGGTAGGTATAGGTATCCACCTTCATAGACTGCTTTAAGCCTCACTTTAACTGGTACTACCCGAATTCCAAGCTTCCTTAAGAGAGAGCCCAGCTCCGGAGTAACTTTATCACCTCGTTTAAGCACCTTAGTATCCTTAGCTATCCATATAACACCCTCCCTTACCTGCGTCGGGATCTTAAGCTTCCCGAAGAGGCTCATCGACGGGCCGGGCTTTATGTCTGTAGGACCGGGAGCAAGCTCTAAGTCGAAGTCAACTACCTCATTAGGCTTCGCGAACCGGTATTCAACTACTGTCTCCAGTAGCTTAGCTAGCTCGAACGGGTTCATATTAGTAAATAGGAAGACGTTGGATCCCGAACAATACCTAGCTAGTTCATCAAGATTCTCCGCACCTAGCTCGCGAAGGGCTCTCAGCATCAGGTTATTCTTATAAAGCTTTACTAGTACACCGTACTCCGCTAGTTTACGGTAGATTCTTTTTGATTCAAATGATGATACACCCTCAATACTTGCTATAGCGAGGACTTTATATTGGCTTAGAAGGTTCTTTATCTCCTCTACGATCTGTGACTTAAGACTTATACTCTTCCTAACCTTAGTTGTAGGTCTAAATTCTGAGAGCTCAGCAACTAACCTCTCTAACTGGGCACGGGTCTTTGCCTTCATGCGTATAACACCTCTAACGCCGGACCCATCGTAGTCTTAACATAAATCCTCACAGAACCCTCTAGAGGCCTTTTAATCTTGTTTCTGACGAACTCGATGACGGTCATAGCATTTTCAGCTAGGTCCTCTGCGGGCATATCCTCCGTACCTATTCTACAACCAACCCAGTTCTGCTCACGGTTTCTGAGCCACGTGCTGTTACTGTATTGTTTAATGAGAGCCTCGATATTAGCCTGGGGAGGAACAGGTATCGGTGCTTTCCCCCTAGGGCCTAGTGATGGTCCTAAGACCCTACCTACGAGGGACATTACGTCCGTGGATACAAGGAACCAGTCATATTTCCTAGCTATCTTCTTAACCTCACGTTTCGACATGTTCCTCAGCTGATCCGTACCTATAGCATCCACTCCTAGCCTCTGAGCTGCTAACCTCATACCGCCGTCAGCTATTATCAATATCTTCACCGGCTTGCCCAGACCTTTCGGTAAAACTACGGCGTCTCTAAACCTTATTTCCTGAGCCTTCTTGTCGAAGCCTGAGAACGTAAATATTAACTCCACGGACTGCCTAAACCTTCTTCCAGTACCTAAACTTATAGCCTTCCTCAGAGTATCTGAGAGCAGCTCTTTAGTTAGAGGCATACTCACCCACCTCTCCACTCACTCTCATACTTAGCTAATAACTCATCGTGAACGCCCTTATTTATCTCACTCAAAACCTCCTTAGGGTCTTTACCGTTAACTGTAAGCCCTATAGTGCGAGCAGTAGACACTATCGATTTGACAGCAGCTTTCAAGGTCTTAGCGTTGAGTTCCCTCTTTTTAGTTATGGCAATCCTTATTACATCCTCTAGAGATATATTACCGACTTTCTTATGGGCTGGATCCCCTGAAGGCTCCTGCGCACCAGCAAATTTGAGGAGTAGGGAAGTAGTTGTTGGAGATATCGTATCTATGCTGTAGCTACCTGTGGACTCATCTACCTTGATTACTACAGTGACCTCCATACCTTCATAACCCTCCGTTAACTTGTTTATCTCAGCAACTACCTTGTCTGCTGGTAGCCCATACTGACTTAGTGTTGGTCCGAGCGGGGGTGCCACACTTGCTTTACCTCCCTGCACACGCATTCTGAGTACCTTCACCTAGCTCACCCCTTACCGACAGGTTTAACATTATCTCCTGGAAGAAAAACTTTGAGTGGGTATGCTGCCTCCAGGATCTCCACCTCTACTTCGTTCTTAGCTAAGTTTACGGATCTCACGGTAGCTTTAAGACCTTTGAAAGGTCCTGCCACCACCTCCACAACATCGCCGGGCTGGAGCTCCTCCAGAGGTGATTTAACTTTTAATAACCTCTCTACCTCCTCATATGTGATGGAGCCAGCAATCCTTCCCCTCACATGTTTTACACCTTTAACTATTTTCTGTACGGAATGTATGCCGTCAGACTCGACGATTATGTACCCCTTAAGATCTGAAGGCACTAAGATTCCGTATATACCTGGCTCGGAGGAAGCCCTTAACTCCAGCACTAAAGCTACGTTCAGCTCCTTACCTGATATTGTTCTGAGAACAGCAAACTGGGATGTCAGGTTTCTCTTACTTTCAGTACTAGCCAACTCCTACACCTTGCAGAAATGCTAGGGCTATGTGGAGGGTTATGCCGATACCTCCAACAAGGAATATCCCGGCTAGGGTCACCTTCACTAATAGCTTGAACTCATCGGGTTCCGGCCTCTCGGAGAGCGCTAAAATCCTTTGCCACATCTCCACCATTTGAGACAGCTCTATCCTCCGTCACCTCTAACTAGTTCTCTACCGATTTTTTAAGCATTAAATACTGTAATAACTCAGCCAAGTATCTTCTCCACGATCATCTTAGCCCTAAACAACTCCAGGTCGTCATAGCCTTGGCCGGTACCGACGTAAATTATGGGCTTTCTAAGTAAAACAGAAAGAGTTAGAGCACACCCACCACGAGCATCAGCATCCATCTTAGTTAAGATAACGGCATCGAACCCCACATTACTATCGAAATACCTTAGTTGCTCTAGCGAGTCGTTACCGGTTAAGGCATCAAGCACCAGTATCCTCATATGAGGTTTAACTACCCTAACTACCTTTCTCAACTCCTCAACTAAGTCGACATCTACGTGCATCCTGCCTGCGGTATCCACAAGAACTACGTCCAGCCCTTTCTTCGTAGCATAGATTACAGCGTCCTTAGCTACAGCAGCTGGGTCAGCACCATACTTCCCCTTAAAGAACGGGACACCTAGTCTCTCAGCATGAAGTGCGAGTTGCTCTTGAGCTCCAGCTCTAAAGGTGTCAGCCGCTACGATGATAGGTTTCATCCCGGCCTTCAGTAACTTATTTGCTACCTTAGCTATCGTAGTGGTCTTACCTACGCCATTAACACCCAGGAAAACAATTATGAACGGTCTTACCCCAGAAGATCTTATCAGATCAACTAGATCCTCCTTCGGCTCCACTCTCGCGATAATATCTACCAAAGCCTCCTTTATGAGCTCCATGACTTCACTACTATCAAACCTGCTGACTTTAGCCCCAACAAGCTTTTTCTTCAGCTCATCGAATAATGCTGGAAGAGCTTCGTAAGCAACATCACTCTCAACAAGAGATAGCTCCATCTCATCGAATACCTTCTTCAACTCCTCCTCGGTCAGCTCTTTCTTACTTACTACATCAGCTATCTTGTTAGCTATATTCTGAAAAACTCCTCTGATTTTCTTAAACACTATCCTGCTCTCCCTCCGCTCCTTTGAGGCTGGGACCTCGTAGCTATTAGTAGCCCTTGAAGACTTCTAAAGTATTTAGAGGCCTCTTCAAGCTCCTTCTCAAGCTCCTTAATAAGCTCCTTAAGTTCTTTCTCCTCATTTACGATGAGCTCCATAGCTTTCTCAGGAGTTAACTCCACGAAGTACTCACCACCTATGTGCGTGACTACCTTATCAGTTTTATCTAGCCTAGCATATACGTAGGTAGTACCGCTCTTATCTGTCGGTACGAGGATCTCCTCAATCTTAGAGAGCTTCATCGTTGATATGAGCTCCCTAGAGACAGCTAGGTCGTTAAGTCTCTCTAAAACTCTCCTTATATTCTCCTGTAAGCCCTCAATATGTTTTCTAGTACGATCTAGTTCTGAAACTACGGCCTCTAAAGGTACAACTACTCTTACCTCTCCACTACCTTCACTACCGCTCAATATACCACCTTTCCAGATCTTCAATCTCTCTCACAAGCTTATTCCTAGCCTCACTAACTTCGATTTCCTTCACTGAAAGCACCTTTATGTGTGACCTCTTCAGCTTGTGTCTACTTCCCAGCTCTGAGAATATCTTCTCTACCGCATCTTTCTCTTTAACAGCTCTTACCTCAATAACAAACTTCTGCCATCTCCTGAGCTTATCTGGGCTGAAGAGTGCTAACCCAGTTACCCTATACACCTTCACATCCCGACCCATCTACTCACCCACCTTTAGAGCTTTCATTATTCTAATTATTTCGGGCCCCGTAGTCAGGTCACCTACTATTGCTCCATAGTTATTAGCTACGAGGCCCGACCTAATAAATCCTATACCGAAATTTACCGTACCTAAACTAAACTCAACACCAAAAAACTCTGAGAGCTTTCTCAGTTCCTCGTCTGATATGCTTGGGTGAACTAGACCACCCCTATCTGTTACTACAGCCGCGGACCCTACGGTAGGTATGTTAGCTATAGTTCCTGGAGAGTGTCTGTCCACCCCCAGTATGTGCGCTATCTTCGCTTCCGCTTCCTTATCTAGCTCCGGGTGAGCTAGCATGGCTCTTGAATTATGTAACACTACATTACCTAAAGCATTGAAGTTCGATACCTCGATAACTTCTACTCTAATACCCAAACTCCTTAACCAATCAACCTCCTCTTCTTTAATTATATCGGGGACAACAACGAGCTTTCCTCTCGCGATAGTGAAGATACCTATAAGTGATGTCCCAGCTATAGTTGTTTCAATCACATCATTTACTGATAAAACCTCCCTCGATTTTTTCTTAAACTCCTCCTCAACTCCTTTAGGGACTAGAACCAGCTCATCTGTAGCTACGACATATGTACCTATATGTGGACTCCCGAGAACTCTCGCTTTATCTATAGTACCTCTCATTGACTTGACCCTTCCACCGCCTTAGCAGACTCGATAGGTATCGCTAGTGATACTTTCACTACCTTACCCTCCTGATCCAACTTCATCACTGCCACCGCCACTCTCCTAGGGGGTTTATCGTATCTTCGTGTGAAGATGTAGCGATTCACGGATTCATCTATAAGTATCTTCTCTGCTTTGGTATGCCTCTTAATGAAGTTCCTAATATACTTCAACGCTCTAGCAGCTCTTCTATATCTCCGTGTCCAGTAAAGCCTTGATAGGCTTACTATGTATATAGACTCAGACAACTCGCTCACCCTATATGTTCCCTAGTTTAGTCCTCCTCCAGTTCCTGAGCTTAGGTCTGAAAGGAACCTTCCTCAAAGTCTTAACTACTACCCAGACCGGGATAGCTGAGTTTGATTTAGCTGCTCTGGCCAGTCTGAGCTTCCTTGCTAGGTGTTTGTTTCTAGCCACCTTACTCACCCTTCCTTCTAACTCTTATTCTAACTTCACGCCTCATTCTAGAATCAACCTCAGCTAAAATATCTCGAAGGGTCTCGTCGTCCACGACGTTCTTTAGCTGACCCGAAGTGTATAAACCTATTAAGTAGTCCTCGACAGCCCTAGCTAGCTCCGGCTTTACAAGCTTCACGTTGGCTAACCTCTCCCTAGCCTCAGGAGTTAGTATAATCCGTAGGATTGACTGTCTCTGCGCTTCTCGAGCAGCTTCTTCCTCCGCTCTCCTTCGCCTCTCCTCAGCTTCAGCAAGCATCTGCTCCATCCGTTTTCTCTTCAGGATCTCGAGCTCTTCATCTGAGTACTCGTAGCTCACTCTCTAATCCCCTAGGATCCGTACTTAGCTAGCTCCACTCTCTCCTTCACTAGCTCGTTAAACACTTCACGGACTACCGAGCTGACTACAGACACTCCTCGAGGTGTTAATACCCTGCCTTTAGGTGTCCTCGCTACTAGTCCAGCTCTCTCAAGTTGCTGCAGTATCCGTCTGATATGGTTCGTGGTAGCTCTCCTAAAGTGGGGTGGTGCTGACCCCCTCCGCTTCAGACCACCGTATATGACACTGAAAGTACTCAACCCTATAGGCTCCGGAGAAATAGCTAGTTTCCTGATTATGCTCGCAGCTCGCACGTACCACCAATCCGGATCCTCTGGGTTGTTCTCCTTATGAACTCCCAACTTGGCTATCGGAGCCCACGACGGGGGTCTAAGCTCCTTAGCGTTTTCCTTTAAGTACTCTGCTAGCTTTCTTATCAACCTATCCGCCGGCACTTCCTTAACGGTCACCAACCCCTAAACCCAACACTAGGAGTTTAACTAGTTAAAAGGCTTTCTACGGTCTAGATCAAAGAGTTCAGACTCTCGGTGCTATCCAGACAGTTACTCTAGTACCGTCCTCTAGGGCTGTATGTATCTTGAGGGGGAGGCTCGAACCGAACTCTACTGTTAGCAGGTCTGCTGCGGATAGGGTGGCTAGCACTGTTCTTAGGTAGTCCACATCGTACTTGCTACTTACCATGGACTCCTTAGACTCGAGTTGATATAGAGGTCTATCTAGAGCGAGTGTAGTCCTATACGTCTTACTCTCCGATGTGCCTAACACCTCTATTAAACCATCCTTAAACACCAGCTCCATCTCATCCCCCACGATCTTCACGTCCCTCACGAGCTTCTTTAAGTCATCGAAGGCTATCTGAAACCTTACCGGTAATTCCACCTGTATGGGTTCGATAAGACTGGTAACAGCCTCACTTACCTCAACCAGGATTTCCCTCTCAACACCGGTCTTGATGTTAGTCAGAGTCAGCTTCACGTACCTAGAGGCCTTCTCGTACTCCATCCTCACAGAGTCTCTCTTACTAGCTTTCCGTATACCCTTCAGGAAAGATTCCCTTGATAGGGCTAGGGTCGTCTCAGACTCCACTTCAACAACCTCAAATGAGGTGCTCGGAATAATTACCTCAATCATCATGTTTTTATCCGGGGTTAGAGCTCTAAGCTCGAGAGACTCTGAGCTAACCCTTAAGGGTACAGTATCGAGAGGTTTAACTGCGCCGGCAAATATCTTCTTAAACTTACCTCCATCGCCGTAGACTAACCTGAACATCGGAACACCGAAGTTGCTTATACTAGGAAAGTAATAAAAACAGAGCAGAATGAGGATGTAGAACCCTACACTGCCTCAATCTTGGTAGGACCACTTCTCCTGGACTTCACTACGAGCTTCGAGCCGCAGATGGGGCATCGTATGAAAGCATAGCCCTCCCTCAAAGCCTTCTCACTAAAAGGCTCAAGCTCCTGCTTCCCAAATACCTTATCACAAACCCAACACTTGTAGTAGACAGACACCATCCAGCTTCCTCTATCATTAGGTGAAAAAGCTTAAAAGTTTTATGGTAGGGCCCCCTCTTCAAGGCAGGATAGGCTTAGTCCTTCGCCACGACTGAGGATTCTACATCGAACACTAGATAGCTCGTTGCCTATGAGGCTCGCTGACTTGAGTATATCCCAGCCATGAACTCCAACACTACCCTCGCTGCCAGCATTGAGGTTATCATGGATGGATCGTACGGGGGTGTCACCTCCGTGACGTCCAAGGCTATGAACTTCTTGTTCATGACCTCATAGAGTACCTCAAAAAACTCATATGGGGACAACCCCTCAGGTTCCGGTGTTGCTACACCTGGAGCGAATGCTGGGTCAAAAACATCCATATCCACAGATAGGTACACTCTACTACAACTACCTAGAAATTCGTGGAGTGAGCTAGCTACTTGTTTAATACCTGCTCTCCTCATAGACCTAGCCGTAAGGTGCTTAATGCCCTCACTCCTCAATCTCTCGTACTCCGCCTTACTGACAGCCCTAACCCCGGCAAGAAATATAGAATCCTTACCCAGGAGCTCCATAACTCGGCTTACAGTGCAGGCATGGCTATACCTACTCCCACCATACTCAACCCTAAGATCAGCATGAGCATCAAACACCAGGACGCAGAGGTCCTTACCGTAAACATCTACCGCTGCTCGAACCGTGCCGACGGTTAATGTGTGTTCTCCCCCTAGGAATATCGGGATCCTCCCATTTGACAGAAATTTCCCGGAAACCTTTCGCACTACCTCAAGAGCTTTCATAATACTGTCCTGCGGTAGTATTACGTCTCCCTCATCCACATATAGAAAGTCCTCTACATCTACACCAAACCTCAGGGAGAAGTACTCGAGGTTCTGAGCAGCCAGCCTCACACTTAGAGGTGCTGTTCTATATCCAGATCTAAAGGACGACGTCATATCAAGGGGTATTCCTAGAATACTGAACGGACTCCTATCTCTGCTAACAGAGAATCCCCCAAAACTATATGGAGATGTAACTAGGTAGAGCTCGGCCTCATCCTCCACGTATCTTCCCATACACACAGCACGGAAACAAATAATATCCGTAGTTTACAGTTTCCAGTACTGGGAAACTTGGGCTAGCTTGGTATATGGCTTGCTATGTTCTCGACTAACTAACTTGTTTTTGACTCTCCGGTACCGATTTGCTGCGACTCCTTGGTCTCACTTTCGAGTTTCTTAAGCTCTTCCTCGATCTCCTTCTCGATTTCCTCTATAGGTTTCGGTGGGGGTGTTGTTGCTAGTGTGTAACCTATCCAAGCAAGTATTCCGAATACCCCGGCAACAGCTATGAAACCCGTAAGCTTCAGTATTAGTAAGTAGTAATCAGATGCGAAAACTAGCCAGCCATACACTACGATAATTGCTATTGAGACCACCAATAATAAGCCCCCCACTAACCGGTCACGACTCACTAGAGCCACCAGCATTATCTAGAGGGGTCAAAAATAAAAATACGGGTCTAGTTAACTATTTAATCCTACGAATGAAAAAATCACGGTGTATTCCGTGGTTGTTAGGGGTATAGCGGAAGCATCTAGGCTTATAGAGGCTATAACTAGAGTCCCGAGATACGTCGTCGAAGGGGTTGCTGGTAGGTTCCTAGTTTATAGTTCTACTGAGGGAGGTACGTACAGTACTTATGCCCTCGACCTGGTAACCCACACTAAGAAGCTCATAGCTACTGAGGTACATATGGCTGTCCGCGCTCATGAGTCTTCGACTAAGGTCGTGTATCTGAAGGATGTTAGTAGAGGGTTCGAGCTTTCGAGGGTGTTTGCTCGGGACGTCGAGACTGGTGATGAGTTAGTTGTTTCTGGGGACGTCGAGCCCCAGAGAATAGCTGGGTTAGCATTTGATGGTGCGAGGATCGCATGGTCCGGTGCTACTAAAACGCAGGCAGCTATCTACTTAGCGAACCTAGCTAGAGGAACGGTGGAGAAGGTAGCTGAGACAAGGGGGAGGGAGTTCGTAGCTGATGTGAATGAGAAGTACATTGTAGGTTATGGTCACCTAGCCGGGAACCCAATGTCCTCGGAGATACTGATCATCGATGTGGCGAAAGGTGCGCAGGAGGTTTACACACCTAAGGAGGGATCGAGCAATGTTGCTCCCAGACTCTTTGGAGGTAAGATGCTATTCGCTAGCGATTTCGAGGATGGAGATAGGATGAGGCTCTACGTGCTAGACCTTGAGACAAGAGAGCTCAGAAAACCAGAACTCGGATACAGCGACATGGATAAGTTCGAGCCTGTAGAATTCGTAGATCTAGGTTGGACCCGAGACGGTAAGATTTGGGCCATAGGTAAGAAACGCGGAAACTCGAGGCTGTTCCTTGACGGGAAGGATCTAGGACCGGGAACAGGCTTCGTATCATCTGCTACGCTACACGGGGGGAAAGCCTACGTATCGTTCTCGACGCTTAAAACACCCCCGAAAGTTCTATCTATAGATATTGAGAGCAAGAAATCTGAGGTGCTAATAGATAATGAACTCCCGCTCGAGGTAGTTGAGAGATTGGGTGAGGTAAGGTATGTTGAAATAACATCATTCGACGGGCTGAAGGTGCCGACCTACATATTAGAATCGAATGCCTCGGCCAAGCCAGGCCCTACGGTAGTCTACCCACATGGAGGTCCTTGGTCCGAGGTAGCAAATTCTTGGTCACCGATAGTAGTATCTCTAGCTGTACTAGGTTACCACGTAGTAGCCCCCAACTTCAGGGGTTCCACAGGTTACGGAGAGAAGTTTAGGAGATTAGATATAGGAGACCCGGGTGGTGCTGATATGGAGGATGTCGCAGCAGCTAGGAAGTGGGCAGTTGAGGGCGGTCTCAGCAAGGAAGGTGAGGTATCGATCGTAGGATATAGTTACGGAGGGTACACTACCCTAATGCAGCTAACTACTAAGCCGAAGTTATGGAAGTGTGGTGTTGCTGGAGCCCCGGTCGCGGACTGGGAGAAGATGTATGAGCTAGCTGACAGATACTTCAAGACATTCCAGGAGGTGTTGTTCGCAGGTAGGAAGGAGATCTTCAGGGAGAGATCTCCAATAACATACGTCGAAAACATTCAGGCACCAGTATGCATAGTACAACCACAGAATGACTCTAGAACACCTATACAGCCCGTACTAGACTTCGTAAACAAGCTGGTTTCAACCGGTAAGAGCTTCGAGCTACACGTACTACCCGACATAGGCCACACCGTCTCACTCAATAACGAAGCCCTAGCTAAGTTCCTGCTCTACGCAGCCCTGTTCCTATCACGTTGCTACAAAGAATAGCCAGATCCGGGTAAAGCCTCCCAATTTCTTTTAACTACTTATTCCTTCCGTACACACCATAGAAGGTCGGCATAGCGAACAAGCCTCACTTCTCAGGGCGGGAGGAGCTAGCTCAATAAGTTTTGGATGAATATTGTTAGGGTATGGCAGGTGGGTAAGTTAACTCCTGAGTTGCTAGCTAGGTATGTACTTAGTAGGATCGGGTTACGTGACCCATCAGTAATAGTAGGTCCAGCTCTAGGGGAGGATGCTGCCATAGTAGATATTGGTGGAGGTAAGATTCTGGTAGCTCATGTAGACCCGATCACCGAGGCTGTGGAGAATATCGGCTGGCTCGCGGTTCACATAGCTAGTAATGATATTGCTGTTAGAGGTGCTAGACCTAGGTGGTTACTGCCTGTACTCTACCTACCCGAGAACTCCGGGTTAGATCTGGTCGATAGGATAACAGCTCAGATAGATGAGGCAGCTAGGGAGGTTGGTGCTATGGTCATAGGAGGACACTCTGAGTTTACTCCCAGGCTTGAGAGACCTCTCATATCTATGACGGCTCTTGGAATTACAGAGGTCGGGAGGTATGTAACTACTTCTGGTGCTAGGGTAGGTGATGCCGTAGTAATGACTAAGACTGTGGCTGTGGAAGGTACAGCAGTGCTCTCAACTGATTTTAGGGAGGTGTTACTTGGGCTGGGACTCTCAGAGGATGTTCTTGTGAGGGCCGAGAAGTTCTTGAAGGAGATAAGTGTCGTGAAGGAAGCTATAGCGCTAGCAGAGGCTGGATTAGCTACGTCAATGCATGATCCGACCGAGGGCGGACTCTTAGGAGGATTAGTTGAGATAGCTTACGCATCAAACAAGACTATAGAGATATGGGAGGATAAGGTACCTATAGCAGAGGAGACAGCTGCGATAACTAGGGCTTTAGGTATCGATCCACTTAAACTAATAAGTTCCGGAGTTCTCGTAGCTACCGTACCCAACACTAAAGTAGGTAACGCCCTGAAAATACTTGAAGACCTCGGAGTGCGCGCAACAGTCATAGGTAGAGTCACAGAGTTCACTGGTCACTACGTATCAATCCATAGAAGGAGTGGCGTAGTCGAGATTCTTAAGGAGGCTTACGTCAAAGATGAAATCAGTGCCGTCTGGGAGAGATGGGCATCGAAGAAGCAGTGAGAAGCTAATCTTGGAGTCGCTGATTAGGCGTTATAATGTTGTTAATGTAGCTTTGTCTACCCGATAACTAAGATTATGTGGTCCGCACTTGTGATGCTCTTAGTAGATGGTTGTGGTCACATAGTTCTCTAGGTCTGCAAACTTGCGGTAGGTAATAAAGATATTTTAAGGTAGTTTCGTAGATGTGGTGGGGAGTTTATCCTGTCATATATTTCTAAGAGGATTTCGAAAGTTGAGGTAGTAGTTTTAGTAGATGATTATGCCGGTTTTACTAGGTTCTTTTCTGAGCATGGTTTTAGTGTCATGGTCTTCGTCAACTATGACGATGGCAGCTCATATAGTGTTCTAATGGATTTTGGTACTTCTGGTAGGATATTACTGTATAATTCGGCAGTAGCTGAAGTAAATCTTAGGTCGGTAGATGCGGTAGTTCTCTCCCATAGACACTATGATCACTCGGGAGGCCTCGCAAGACTATCTAGGACACTTAAAGATAAACCCATTCTAGCACACCCCGATATATTGAAACCATGTTACTCCGTTAGGAACGGGTCTGCGAGATTTAATGTGGGGCTTAGCCCGGAGATCCGGGAGTCTATGAGTAATTTCGAGCTAGTTCTTCTTAGAGATCATATAGAGGTTTCTCCGGGTGTGTGGTTTCTTGGTGAAATTGAGAGGTATTACGATAATAACTACGCGGTTAAGGGCTTTAAGACGTTACATGAAGGTTCCCTCATCGAAGATCGGATGCTAGATGATACAGGACTCGCTGTAAAAATAGGAGACAGAGCCCTAGTTATAGCAGGTTGCTCACATTCCGGAATCTCGAACATAGCTAGAAAAGCCAGGAAGCTTACGGGGGTTGCTGAGGTGATAGTACTTGGAGGTCTTCACCTAGCACAAGCCGAGTTACAGGACATTGAAAGAGTTGTAGGTGAGTTGGAAGCAGAGGGTGTTGTTGAAGTACATGTAGGTCACTGTACAGGACTTAAAGGAGAGGCAGCCCTCCTAAGGAAGTTCGGGGACAAGATGAGGAAGATACATAGCGGGTACCGATTGAAGTTAACTTACTGAGGTAGCAGACATCGTACCATACATGGTAAACTACCTGAACGTTTGCTGGATCTTCAAGAACTACGTAAGTAAAACACCGAAAGATCTACACCCCAGAACCCTAACACACCCTAACTACCTCCCAGTACTAGGATGAGGTAGGTCTAAGTCCACAGAAACCACAATTATGTAACACACTATTCTTACTTGCTATGGTAGCTCACAAATTAGATGGAGTGAGTAGAAGATAAGTAGCAGTACGGTATTAAGTAACGACCATAGTTGTTTTGTTGGGTACTGGTAGTGAATATAGTGGTGTTAATAAAGCCTACACCAGATATAACTAAGGTTAAATTCGATATAGAGAAAGGTACTGTCAACAGGGCCTCTACTAACCTGGAGATAAATCCCTTCGATCTCTATGCTATAGAGGTAGCTAAAAGAATTAAGAAGTTGTTTGGAGGTACTATAGTATCTATCTCGATGGCACCTCCGCAGGCAGAGGTAGCACTTAGGGACGCTTTAGCGCGGGGTGTTGACAGGGCGATCCTCTTGAGCGATAGGAGGTTTGCTGGTGCTGATACTTTAGCAACATCCTACACTCTCGCTTCGGCTATCAGGAAGTTAGGTTCGTTCGATATAATTCTATGCGGAGAGAAATCCGTTGACGGGGATACAGCACATGTAGGTCCCGAAGTAGCTGAACTACTTAGAGTTCCGCATGCTTCATTCGTCACTCAAGTGAGTAGATTCGATAAGGACAGAATAGTTGTTGAGTCTGACTACGGTGATGCCTACTACGAGATCGAGCTCAGGCTCCCCGCCCTAGTAGCACTTTCACGGCCGCTGATGTTTCTAGGTGAAACTGTGGAACCTTCCATACCGAAGGTAGGAGATGTTCTAAGAGCTAGAAGAGCGAAGATCGAGGTATGGAGTGCTGATGACCTGAAGGACGTGGCCGACCTCAATAGATTAGGTATCCTAGGTTCCCCCACACGTGTCGTAAAATCTTATTACGCCTTAGAGAGCGGGAGGGAAGCGAAGGTAGTAAGAGGTATTGAAGGAGTGAGCACAGTACTTCAGGCTTTGAAGGAATTAGGTGTACTTTAATGTCGTGGTCCGGAGTAGCTGTATATGTGGAAAACTACGGTAGAGGACCTTCAAAAGCGTCATTCGAACTGCTAGGGAAGGCTAGAGAGATCGCCGCTAAAATCGGGGGCTTTGTTCACGCTATTGTACTCTTAGATAAGGAGGTAGAGAAGTGTGCTGATGTCTTGGTAGCCTACGGGGCAGATGAGGTTATAGTATATCGTGTTGAAGATAGGGAGCTACCGAATCTCCTCATACATAAGTGCTCCCTCGTGGATGCTATTAAGCAGCTAATGCCGAAGCTAGTGCTGTTTCCTGCTACACCCTGGGGGAGGAGCCTGGCTCCGAGAGTTGCTGCGTCTATTGGTGCAGGTCTAACAGCAGACTGTCTTGATGTGTATGTTGACGATAGTGGTGATATAGTTCAGGTCCGGCCAGCGTTTACTGGAAACATAATCGCTCATATAAAGACCATTACCCACCCGGTAATGACTACAGTGAGACCGGGAGTTTTCCCAGTACCTAAGCCTGATTTTAGTAGGAAGGGTAGGGTAATTGAGAAGGTCTTGAATTCTAATATGTGTCCCTCTGCTAAGGAGGGGTATAGAGTTCTAGGGTTGTCGAGAGAAAAGAAGGTGAGAATACAGGAGGCGAGAGTCATCGTCTCCATCGGAAGAGGCGTCAAGAGCAGGGAGGATATAAAGTTGTTCGAAGAGCTTGCTAAGGAGCTTGGAGCACAACTAGCATGTAGTAAGCCTCTAGTTGATGCGGGGTGGATGGAGAAGGACTTTCAGGTAGGTTTCAGTGGTAATATCGTTAAGCCTAAGGTTTACATCGCGTTAGGGATCTCCGGAGCACCACAACACATAGCCGGGATGAAAGACTCAGACTTCGTTATCTCAGTCAACACAGATCCGAGCGCTCCAATAGCTAGGTACAGCAACATATTCGTGGTTGGGGACATGTACGAGTTCGCTAAGAAGCTTTTAGATGCTGTAAGAACATTAAAGGGTGTGGGGAATTAAGGTTGGTCAGGATCTTCGAGCAGGTCTTAGCAGATCTTCAGAGTGTTGTAGGGGAGGAATGGGTTATAACTGAGGAGAAAGCTATTGAGAGGTACCTCTATGACGAGACAGCATATGGTGTGAGACCTCCCCCAGCTAAGGACATCATCGTCGTTAAACCCGGAACAACTAAAGATGTTGCTGAGGTCATGAAGATCGCGAACAGGTTTAAGGTCCCAGTATACGTAAGGGGTGGTGGTACCGGGCTAGTCGGGGGAGCTGTACCGACAATGCCGGGAATAGTAATCTCTCTTGAGAGGATGGATAGGATAGCGATAGATGTCGATAATATGGTGGCTGATGTCGAGGCGGGTGTGACCCTCGGAAAACTAATTGAGGAGTCGGAGAGGCACGGCCTCATGTTCCCGCCCCACCCAGGCGATGAAGGTGCCACCATCGGTGGTTTAATAGCGTGCAATGCTGGTGGTTCAAGAGCTGTTAAGACTGGTGTTATGAGGAACTACGTACTAGGCTTAGAGGTGGTTCTCCCAAATGGTGAGGTTCTTAAGCTTGGAGGTAAGACCATCAAGAACAATATGGGCTATAACCTAGCCCACATGTTCATAGGGTCTGAAGGGATATTCGGCATTATTACGAAGGCCTATCTTAGGCTTTACCCGAAATGGTCTTACTCGGCAACTATGGTAATACCTTTTGAGAGTAGGGTGAGCGCGTTTAAAGCCTCTAAGAAGATCTTAGCTTCCGGCTTAACACCACTTGCTTTAGAGTACTTCGATAGGAGAGTTATAGAGACTTCAGCAAGGTATCTCGGGGTGGAATGGCCCGTTAAGGAGGGAGAGTACTTCTTGATGGCTATTTTAGCGGAGCCGTTGGAGGATGTTCTCTACATTGAAGTAGAACATCTAGATAAAGTTGTGAGGGAAGAAGGAGCTCTCGAAACGTTCCTGACACAACGTGGAGATGAACAGAAACAGTTGCTGAAGATTAGGAGCGAGATCTTCACATCAATAAAGAGTGAGACGTTCGACATACTAGATACTACAGTTCCTCTGGGTGTAGTAGACACATTCGTTGAGGAACTTGTAAGCATTGAGAGAAAGTACGGGATCTGGCTACCACTATACGGACATGTAGGTGATGGAAATATCCACGTTCATGTACTAAAATATGAAGGTTTCAGCAGGGAACTCCTCGAAAAGATATCCGAGGAAATATACAGTGTAGCAATATCTCTCGGAGGGACGATAACGGGAGAGCATGGGATAGGCTATGTTAGGAGGAAATATGTTAGGAACCTACTTGGTGATGTGTGGGTGGAGACTATGAGAATATTAAAGAGAGTTTTAGACCCTAACAACATCCTCAACCCAGATAAGGTATTGCCCGACTAATACCGAGGAGATGGGGCCCTGTCATTCAGGGCGGGGAGGCCAGCCTCAGACGAGGAGAAATCAGATTAGCTTAATTTCTAATACCTATACGTATGTTTGAGGGTGCGCACTAACTGACAGGTCTCACCGAGGCGGTGAGTGTTGCTGGGTTAGTATTCCTCGCTGAGTTAGGAGATAAAACTATGTTATCTACAGCAATACTAGCTGCTAGGACCCGAAGATTTATTACTGTGCTCTTCGTTTCGACGGGGGCTTTCTTCGTAGCTAACGTGGTTCCTGTTTTCGCGGCGTGGGTTATTAGTAGCTTTATAGGCTCCTTTATTAGGTGGATTACAGCTACCTTGTTTATAGCTATCGGTGCGTGGTTCCTGGTAAGTAGAGGCAGTGAGAAGATGGAGGTAGGTGTAGGCTTGCTCTCAGTGTTTTTAGCTGTTTTACTGGCTGAACTCGGGGATAAGACGCAACTAATGACAATATCCTGCGCCCTAATGACTGGGAACCCTGTCCTGACCATACTTTGCGGGACTCTTGGGTATGCTTTAGCAAACTCCGTAGGAGTTGCTTTAGCAAGGATTGCTAGTACCAAGATAAGCCAGAGGTACCTGAAACTAGCAAGCGGCTTGATATTCGTAGCTATAGGTGTCTGCTTACTCATATCGTTACTGATGAAAGCTTGAGCTTCACAGCATTCAATACCGCTACCACGTCATTAACGCTAACTATCCCGCGGACTTCTCTTCAGGGAATGTTGAAATTCTTCGGTGGTGTGTACCATCAGATTTCGGTATATACTCTATGAGTAACTACGGGAAAGGAGGAAACGTCTTCATCTGGAGAACCTCAGATGTCTTACTACTCCTCATAAAAGATAAACCTACGTGAAGCATTATTAGGAAAGTTTAAGAAGTCTTAAGTATTTTATCTTTACCTGCTAGTATGGGTTGGTGCCTACTCTGAGCATATATGTAGATGAGTATGACCCTCTCTGGCTTGAAGTTAGGAGGTTTCTAAGCATTAGGTCAGCTAAATTACCTAGAGCATCTAAAGAGGGACGCTTAGTAGTCTATTTATCTGATGTGACTGGGGTTGATCTACCGTGGACCTGGACGAACGAGAAAGCAGAGCCTCTGTTCCCGTTTGATGAGAGGGTTGGTGAGGTATCTCTTGGGAGTGGGGGTAAGGTAGCGTTTTTGTGGGATATTGGTGGTAACGAGAGGTGGGTTCTAGACGTCTACTACATGAATGAGGGCGTCATTAGGCATATACACGGTGATGGGAAGACCATTATAGCTAACCTAGGTGCTTGGGATAGGGAAGGTAGAAGACTCAGCTTCACATCTACATACAGGAACGGTATTGATTTCGATCTCTATGTGTATGAGGAAGGTGTCGGTGTTAGGAAGGTAGTTGATTTAGAAGGTATGAATAGAGTGTCAGCGTGGCTTGATGAGAGGAGGGTTTTAGTAGTTCACTCTAATACGAATCTTGATAGCGACATATATCTTGTAGATACTGTCAGTGGTGAAGTTAGGAATTTAACTAAGCATGAAGGTGAGGCTAGGAACACAAGCCCGACAGTCTTAGATGGATCGAAGTTCCTATATCTCACCAATGACGGCCAGGAATTTAGTGGTGTGGCTCTCTACGACCTAGAGAAAATGAGTTGGAAGTACGTATATAGAGTAGATCACGATATTGAGGACATAGATCTATCCCCAGATAGCAGGAAAGTAGTGTTTACTGTTAATGAAGATGGTTATTCTAAGGTGTATACATCAGATATTAGTTTCAGTAAGGTGGAGTTGTTAGACTCTCCTGAAGGTGTTGTTGGTGCTCTGTCCTGGGGTATTTCAGGTATATTTTACAGTGTGACTGGACCCAGAATAGGTCACGAGGTTGTTGCTGTACCTGAAGGTAACAATCCCAAGCTAATAACTAGCTCACCTAAGTTCGGGGTTAGAGTTGAGGAGTGTGTCGTACCTGAGATACTATTCTATGAAAGCTGGGATGGGATGAGGATACCAGCCCTTATATATAGACCGAGAACAGGGAAACCTCCGTACCCAGCAGTAGTCATAATACACGGAGGTCCGGAAGGGCAATCTAGGCCGGGTTTCGACCCGATAGTCCAAGCCCTAGTTAAGTTAGGGTACTTAGTTCTGGAACCAAACTTCAGAGGATCAGCAGGGTACGGTAAGACATTCATACACTTAGATGACCGAGAGAGGAGGCTGGACTCTCTGAGAGACATAGGGTCTCTAGTCGATTGGGCTGAGAAGGAGGGGCTGTTAGTCAAGGGGTGTGTAGCAGTGACAGGAGCTTCTTACGGTGGTTATGCTACCCTTATGAGTATGGCTCTCTTCCCAGACTACTGGAGTTGTGGAGTGGAGAGGGTTGGGATAGTAAACCTCGTGACATTCATAAAGAATACGGGTCCGTGGAGGAGGAAGTACAGGATCTACGAGTATGGAGATCCGAGCACCATGGCCGACATAATGCTTCAGTTGAGTCCCATATCTCATGTAGAGAAAATTAAGGCACCTCTGATGGTAATTCACGGAGAGAACGACCCTCGGGTACCTATTAGCGAAGCAGAACAACTAGTGGATGCTATGAGAAAACTTGGTAGAGACGTGGAGTTCATAAGGATTGGAGATGAAGGACATGGAGTGGCTAGAGTACGTAATAGAGTAACCATCTACACAAGGATGATAAAGTTCATAGCAAAACACACTAAATGCCCTCAATAAAGTAGGTAACCGCAGAAATTCCCAGCAACAAAATTTTATTTTCGGTTGAAAACCGTACTTAAACATTTCAATAGTGGATCTCTGGGTGTGATGGCTGAAGGTTGCGGTTGTTGACTGCTTAGCTACCGGAGGTTCGGGCAGGAGATTATCGAGTGTAGATGTTATTGGGGCAGGTCCCAGGCTCGTAGTAGGCATTATGAAAGGTCTAGGCGTAGATTGCGAGTTAATGGAGTGTGAGGAAGTACTCTTACACCCTACCGACCCGTTTAAAGGCTACGACGTGCTCATGGTTTCCGGGATGTCGTCTGATATTCGCTCTATGGCCATGGTTTTAAGGAGGTGGAGGAGTAGGGGGCCGTCCATTGCTGGTGGGCCGGTATGCGTTGAGAGTGAGGAGCTGTTGAGACTGGGTTTCACGGGTGTAGTATGGGGTGAGGCGGAGATATCACTGCCGGAGCTTGTAAGGAGGTTGAGTTCTGGTGACCTCCACAGAGTCCCGAACCTTATCTTCAGGGATGGGGATAGGATAATCTCAAATGTTACCGGGCTCTACGTACGTGAACCTCTTTTATGGTCTTTCGAGCCAGACGTAGAGTCCATCCGGAGGTACAGGTATTTCTGGGCTAGTAGAGTCTATGTAGAGGTTGTTAGGGGGTGTAGTAACTTCTATAGAACCTCCCTCCCAGTTCTATCACCTAGACCCGCACAGTGCGATGGTTGTGGGATATGTAGGGTCGGGTCCCTCAAGGATAGACTTACGTGTCACCTAGGTATCCCTCCCGGCTGCGGGTACTGTCTCGTACCTAGGCTCTACGGACCGGCTAGGTCTAGACCTGTTAGTAAGGTAGTTAACGAGATCGAGAAACTTATCGATATTGGTGTGATAAGAGTCGTTCTTAGTGCTCCGGACATATTAGACTACGGTCGTGACTGGCTGGTAAAGCCGCACCCACTCACAGACCCGAGAAATCCACCAGCTAACTTAGACGCCCTAGAGAACCTCCTAAGCCAGATCTACTCCATCCCTAAGGTGTCTCGCGGAGATGTTTACGTGATGATAGAGAATGTCAAGCCTAACCTAGTTACGGAGGAGGTCGCGAAGTTGTTGGGGAGGTATCTGAAGGGAACTACGGTGAATCTAGGTCTGGAGTCCGGGGATGAGAAACACCATGTCGAGCTCGGAAGACCTTCTAAGGTTGAGGAGGTTCTAAAAGCTGTTAAGCTACTGAGGGAAGCTGGTTTAAGACCTTATGTGTATGTTATACACGGCCTCCCAGGTGAGAGTTGGAGGACTGTTAGGAGGACTATCAGGACTTTGAGGAAGGCGTTTAAGTTAGGTGCTGAGAGGGTTATACTGTATAGGTTTAGACCCCTTAAGGGCTCTGCTTTTGAGGGTTATGAGCCGCCATCTAAAGACCCTAAAGCAGAAGCACTCAAAGGTTTTGTGAGGAAGCTTGAGAGATTCTCCAAGAGGGAGCTCCTAGGTAAAACCATTAAGGTAGCTGTTGTAGATAGCTATAGAGAGAAAGATACGTACATAGGGTATACCCTCCCACACGGCCCGGTAGCTGTGATTGAGAGTAAGTCAGATCTGCGGGGAAGGGTAATCGAAGCAGTAGTTAAGGAAGCTAGAGAGAGGTACGTCATATGCTTACCCCTATCACAAACCTGAAGAGTTAGTATCTATGTAACATCCTTCTACAGCCCTAGACGGTATCGCCAGCACTATGCTTCTTTGTGGGGTCGGGAGCCAGCAAAGCTTAAAAGTTCTTACTCGCGTTATTCATGAGGAGGATCAATGACTGGACAATCCTATAATTATGTAGTAAAAGTAGGAGATAAGACTTATAATGTAGTAGTAAGACCAACCGGATCTGGTAAGTTCAAAGTAGTTGTTGAGGATACCGAGCTTGATGTTTTCGTAGAAAGCAGTCAGCTAGCTACTGCTCCCCAGCCTACTATAGTTGTTAGACCTCCCGCCGAGGTAAAACCTAGCACTACACCTACTCAGGGGAGCCCCACCACGAGCGAACCTAGAAAACCTGAGGTTACAGCTCAACAACCCGCAACCCAGCCACCAGTAGCACCAGTAGCACCATCAGCACCGGCAGTTCCGGCCGCGGTGCCAGGTGGGGCTATAATACCAGCTCCAATACCGGGGAAGGTCCTTAAAGTTCTTGTATCTCCGGGAGATAGTGTTAGCCCTGGGAAGCTTGTAGCTACTCTGGAGTCCATGAAAATGGAGGTGGAGGTATTTAGTGATAAAAGCGGTAGAGTGAAGGAGATAAGGGTTAGACCCGGAGACTTCGTAAACGTTGGTGATGCTCTTATAGTGCTAGAGTAGAGAGCGATACTGACTCTACAAGCCTCAGAATTTAGGGTAGATCCGGGATCTTATGTCCACAGGTTTAGTTTATACTAGATCTTTAGGACGGTCGAATAGTGTTGTATGTATATTAGCTACGAGATATATTATAGTGTTGAGTGATGAAGCCGCTCCAAAAGCAGAGATATGACGAGCTCGCGACGATCTGACTCGTGAGAATCTGGTTCCTCGTTAAATTCGAAAACTATTTCCTAGGACGGATGGATGCAATTGTTTGTGGAGCCTTGTTAGCATCTAGATGCTACCATGAGTGGGAAACTTGAGATCTAACTCCTAAACAAAGCTAATTACAATTAGCGTGTCTATGAAGTAGGGAGAATTTAGAGAATGATGTCGCTTTCCTCCCATAAGTTCTCAGATATCTCTTTATATGGGAGTACACAGTTCCGCTTATTCACGAAGACTTCATCAGCTATGCTAACCTGATCCCCTATTACAACACCGCTCTCAATCCTCACCCAACTACCGATAGAACACTCCTCACCCACTATAGAGTCCCTTATGTAGGTCGAGGACCCGATCCTACTTCTCCTCATAATTAATGAGCCTTTAATTAGCGAGTACTCCCCCACTACAACATTATCGAGTAGGACTGTGTTGGGTCCTATGACGCTGTTCCTACCTATGTAGGTGTTTTTACCTACGTAGACTGGGCTCACTATCTCTCCACGGATATCGGAGGAGTCGTCTACGTATCCTTTTGGATAGAAAGCTCTTAATGCTACCAGGTTAGCTTTAAGATAGTCCTCAGGGACTCCTATATCAAACCATAGTCCCCTATGAACGTAAGCAAATACGCTCCCAGATGATAGCAACTTTGGTATGAGGTTAAGTGATATCTTCTGCTTCTTTCCGTCTTCAACATACTTTAGTACCTCAGGCTCAAACACGTAAACACCTGCGTTAGCTAGATTGGATTGAGGTCTATAGGACGGCTTCTCAATGAAGTTTACTACCCTACCCTCCTCGCTTAGGAATATTATACCATATCTCTCGGGGTTATCTACTGGGACAGCTGTTAACGTAGCCGTAGCTCCCTTTGATTTATGAAAGCTTACAACAGCATTTATATCGACGTCTGTAAAGACGTCACCGTAGATTACTAGGAAGGTCTCGTCTAATCCTATCTCCTTATCGATAAGTTTGAGAGGTCCGGCATCCCCCATCGGCTGACTCTCCTCTACATAAGCTATATGCATGCCGAGATTATCACCGTTCCCTATGACCTCCTTTATCTGGTGGGACATGTACTTAACGGAGAGAACCACCTCATGTACACCTGACTTAAGCAGGGAGTCTAGTATCCAGAATATGAGGGGTTTATCTAGTACCGGCAAGAGCGGTTTGGGGCGGGTAAGAGTTAGCGGTCTGAGCCTAGTAGCATAACCTCCGGCAAGTACGATAGCCTTCATCTCGCTTCACCAAATGAGTCTATGGAAAGAAATATTAGGACGTATTTAAACGCGCTTCAAGTACCCAAATAGTTCCACTCCCAGCGAACTGCGAACCTAGGTAAGTTACTTTACGACTGAAAGTCCCTTCGGTGTTTATAGCTCAGACTTAGAGCTCTGCCTCTCGTTAAAACCCCTATTCAACTCCCCTCAGATTCGGATAGGGAGAGAACTTTGTACTAGAACGGTGTTTTCAGTCCGAGAGATGACATAACGTCCCTTATACCCATCTTAAGGGCTACCACATCTAACTCAAGTTTCATGAAGTACGTTCTCTGCTCTAAAACTTCCCTACCATCGACGTATACTACCACAACAGTATCCTCGAGGTCTTCACCAACTTTATAGGATCCATATGCTATCGAACTTTTTGATATGTCCTCCAATTTCCTTAAAACCCTGATCACGTAATCGTTCAGCTTCTCGTTATTCCCTAGATAAGCTATTACAACGACTCTGTTGCTATATACTAGCTGTCTTATCTCCTTTAAGTCACTTAGTGATTTCATTGAGACACCTAGATCCGTAAGCTTCTTTAACTAGGTCCTTTTCGTATTTGCTTAAGTATACCTCTATATCAACGGGGGACCTATCATCTGCTGGGGATTTAATCCCTAGATCGTTGACTAGGACGTAATCATATTTTAGTAGTCTCATTAGTTCCTGGCAGTCCAGGCTACGCAAGAACTCCCCCAACTTCTCAGTAAACGAGATATGTTTCTTAAGCTCGCTTTCCGATATGGAGGAACCACATACAAGACATACTAGGTCAGGCATGAGGGCGTTAAACCCGCACCTAGGACATACTACAGGTAGGACAGCTGTTCTAGATTTAGACCAGGCTACCCTCCACTTAAACCTCAGAACCCCGAGCAGGTCGCTCCTCCCTAGCTTACTCAGCCAGAGGTAGACCTTCGGAGCAAGCTCCAGTATAGAGTCCTCGACATTCGAGACTATGAACTCGAGTTGATCTGGGGATGGGTTACTTAGTACGTGGGCTAGTCTAGTAGCAATTACCGGGAAAATCCTATCTGAATTTCGGAGCATTCTCCTAGCAATATCATCCACTGACTTGTAGCTACTAGTAGATCCATACAGATCCACTAGAATATCCCTCAAAATATCTAGCCAGGTCTCCCTACTCAGGTTTAGATAATCTAAGCCAGCCCTAGATACTACTTCATCTATGTTCTTATCAATCCAAGAATCTAAGTCTACTTCCTTCCTACTCGTCGATTTCTTCCTAGGTTTCTCCTTTAGATCTGCTTCACCGCTAACTTTCTCAGCCTGGCTACCAACTTCTTTCTCGTCAGCAGGCTTACCTTTCTCACTAACCTTCTTCCTCGGCACAATTCTCCCATCATTCTGCACCTAAGTAAATAATAAGTTATGGTGTTCCACTTAAATAGCGAGTAAGATCATCCCGCACCGGATAAAGCTATGGCAGAGAACGACAGAGTTTTTAACCTGGGATAAGTAATAAGTTTATTGAGAGCTACGTGATGAACGTTGCCGAAAATGATTGGTGAGTAAATGAACCTCCTCTGATATCATGTTCCGAGCTCTAACTTAGTGTCCTATCTTATCTTCCTCCGCCCACAACCATTTTCTTTTAGGTAGGAAAGAAGACTAAAGATACTCTGATGTTGAGGCGTGCTTTCCTACAGTTTTGAGAGATAGTTTAAAGCAGGTCTTCTGCTGAGGTAGTGAGGTGTTGCCTGAGGTACTTGCGGGTACTGAGAAATCTCTTTCTCGATTAGTTCGATCAACTCCTTCACACTCATTACTTTCTGGATATTACCTTCCCGGATTCTGACGTTTACCGTCTTAGTGCTGTACTCCCTCTCACCGATAACTACACAGTAAGGAATCCACTCAATCCCAGCTTCTCGGATCTTCTTTGCTAGGCTTAAGTCCCTATCGTCGAGATCTACCCTTATCTTAGCGTTTATGAGTTCCTTAAGTATCTCTTCAGCGTAGTTGAGGTATTTCTGGGATACTGGGATTATCCTAACTTGTATTGGAGCTAGCCAAGTAGGGAGTGTTGGTGCTAGACCACGTCTCTTTCTCGCTATGGCTGTATCTATCACAGCATAGATGTACCTTTCGATAGATCCGATAATAGCTGTGTGTATTATGGCTGGATATCTCTCACTACCGTCCTCAGCAACGTATTTAATGCCGAATCTCTCGGCATTACCTATATCTATCTGGAACGTAGCTATTTCAGCCGGTTTCCCGAGGCTGTCTATAATTATGTACTCTACATTTACAACCCAGTAATATATACCGGAGGGAAGTATAGAAACTAAGGCAGCACGCCCATCCCCGTTAACGAACTCGGCGAGGTCTTTGAAGTGATCGCGGTAGAAGTCCTCTGTTACGTTATAGAGAGCAACATATCTCCTACCTAGCTTAGCTATTTCCTCGTGTATCTTCCTCTGAACAATCTTACTGAGCTCTACTGCCTCACTTACATCCTTAGCGAAGATGTGTAGATCAGGCATCGTGAACTTCCTTAACCTGAAACATATCTGAAGCTCACCAGGTTGTTCATATCTGTAGCTGTCAGCTAGCTCGAAAACCCCGAACGGTAGGTCTTTATAGCTTATTATCCAGTCCTTAACCATCGCGAACTGCTGGTGGCATGCTGCGTACCTTAAGACATGCACCCCCCTATCAGTCTCGACCTCATATAGCCTATCCCCAAACAGCTCGGCATGCTCCTTTATGGGCCTGAACCTCATGTTGAACATGTTCGTTCCCTTCACCTTAAACACAGGTATACCTAGAGAACGTACCACCTCCCAAGCATAGCTAGACACCGCCTCAACCATAACAGTAGCGTGAGGTCCGTACCTCATGTGGCCAGCATCAGACATGGGCTCCCACTCAAAACCGAACTTATTACATGCTTCCGTGACCTCAGGCTCACCACCAGGAAGTTCCTTCTTGAAGACCTCCTTCGTTATGAGAATTTTGAGCTCATCGTCATCACCCTTCTCTAGATATGCTTCCGGATCCAGGACCTCACCCGTCGGTAGGAGCACTACGTACCTCCTCTCCACAGTTCTAACTTTTCTAAGTCCCTCAGCTCTGAACTCTCTTGAGAGCTCTGATAGCGGGTGTCCGAAGCACTCCAAACTGAACTCCTTGTACCAGCCAAAGGGAGCTCGACTAACTCCAACCCCTCTAGCAGCTAGCTCAGACTCCAACTCCTTGAGTACTAGCAGCGACTCCTCAGCATCGGCTAGGTTCCTAGATAGGTGTGCGTAGGGGTATATGACGACGTGATCAGCCTTTACTGATGTTAAGACCTTCAACACGTCGTCAACAAAGTTTCCCACTATCTCTTTGAGGGCCCCACCATCACCTTTCTCGATAGTAACGAATACCACCAGAACGTTCGAGAACCTCCCTGAAGCATTTGAGGGTTCGAGAGGTTCAGCACTTTCTATAGCTTTCTCCAGGGCCCTGTACTCGAACTTCCTCGCATGTATGAGTAAAGTCCTCACTAATGCCCCCAGTGGAAGTTGAGCTACTAAAATAAACTAACTACATAGCTGATTAATGCTGGGGGCCCAGTCCTTCCTAATCTAGCTAAGTCTTTGAAGTAATCATCCGTTCCGGGTCTAGTAGCTTAGTGCTGAGCAGGATCAACAACAAGGAGATAGCTAGAGAGTATGTAAGGTATGTTACAGCCTTTAAGTACTCTCCCAGAGACGCCCTGACAACTGCGGAAGCTAGGGAAGCGTACGGGATTGCCAGTACGAGAGCTAGAGGCATTTTAAGTTCGTCGAGGTTCATGAAGAGGGAAGCTATGTACACAACCGAGGCCACCCCTATTAGAAGGGTTGAGGATAGACTAGCCGACCTTATAGATGGAGATCGTAGCACTACCGGTAGCGATATCGATAATGAGACCAGTATGGAGATGTAGGACGAGCAGAAGAGGACAGCAAAGACCTCCGGGGATACGAACTTCAGGATGTCAGCTGAGTACATCAGGGCCGGAGCGATATATAGGAGAAGCCCCCCGATGACGCTACTACCACCGCCTACTAGACCTATCAGACTAGCGGCAATGGACTTACCAACGATTAGGGAGCTTCTACTTATTGGTGTGGATAGTAGCTTCTCCAGCGTTCTTCTTTCTTTCTCACCTACGAGGGAATCAGCAATGTATGTAGCTGCAGGTGTAGTTACGAACGCGAGGCTGAGCGCGAGGACCCTACCTAGGTACAGCTTTAGCTCCTCAGCGGTCCCAGCTGGCATACCGCTTGGTGTCAGTAAGTAGGTTCTCACAGCTATCGGGCTCAACACGGCTTCCGGCCTGACAGTGATGTTAGCCAGCCTACCTAAAGCCTTTACCTTAGCTTCTGAGACGACCCTGGATACGTAGTTGAGAAGTCCCTCTATGTAGCTGACTGCCTGATCTACCCTAGGTGAGCCAAGTCTCTTCACAAGCACTGCGGAAGCTTGGTACTCGTAGCTAGTTAGGTTAGCTATGAACCCTGCCGGTATCCTGAGTACTACCTGCGCTGATGAGTTACCGTCCTTAACTACGATGTAGCCGTACAGCACTAGATATCTCTCGATGAGGTCAACTATATCGTGCGAGCTTATGGTGAGATCCCCTACAGTCGCGCTCACCCTGTCCTCGTCGAGGATAGCTACAGTCACCTCCTGAATACTGGGTAGATACACTAGAGCTATACCCATCAGTGGTAGTGTAAGGATTGGTGTGAGGACTACCATAAGTATCGTTCTTCTATCCCTCAGTAACTCCTTGATCTCCTTCCAAAGTACTACGTACAGGTCACTCATTCCCCCCACCAACTAACTTAATAAAAGCCTCCTCCAAGTCCTCAGCACCGACCTCAGCAAGTATTTCACTAATCCTACCAACCGCTAAGATCCTCCCGGAGAATATTAGGGCGACCCTATCACACACCTTACTGACCTCGAACATGTTGTGAGACGACATTATGATAGTGGTACCTAACTCCTTAGAGAACCTCCTTATTGTTTCTCGAACGTATCTCGCGGATATCACGTCAAGACCGGCTGTAGGTTCATCGAGAATTGCCAGGCGGGGTCTGACCATCAAGGTGGAGGCCACAGCAACTCTCCTAGACATCCCCTTACTGTAAGTCTCCGCTCTCTTTGCTAGATCCTCTGGTGGTAGTCCAGCTATAGCTACTCCTAGCTTGACGGCCTCATCTACGTCTTTAGTACCTAGGTAAGCTAAGGCGAACAGCTTCAGGTTCTCATAGCCGCTGAGCCTACCGTAGAGATTAGAGTCCTCAGGTAGGTAGCTAACGTACCTCCTGACCTTGTCCGCGTCTCGCGGGATCTTATAGCCAAGTATCTCAACATCTCCAGATGTAGGTCTTAGAAGACCTGCCAGAATCCTTAAGAGAGTTGTCTTACCTGCCCCATTAGGTCCGACGACTCCGAATACTTCACCGCTATGTATTACGAGGTCTATACCCTTAAGAACTTCCACCCTCCCAAAACGTCTACGTAGCTTCGATACCTTAACAACCTCATCGACAGTCAAGTAGCTCACCAAGAGCACTGATTACTTCCAGGACCAGATAGCTGAGCTTAATAAGAGAGTTGACAGTAGCTCTTAAAGATGATTCGTCACCAGCCTCCACAATTATGTTGACAGTGCTACCGTTCTGTAGTAGGCTTACTTTAACTCCTCTAAGGCTTACCAGGCTCTCAGGCAGTAAAGCCTTCCACAAAGCACTAGCAATTCTCGCAGAGCTCAGTGTAAGGTCTATCTGAACCCTGAACACCCAGAGCACCGCGTACTGCTTAGTAGAAGTACCCAAAAGCTTTACGGTTAAGAGACCATCCTGGTAGGTGCTGACCTATGGGAACTATCCTCAACAAGTAGAGAGCTGGTAAGCTGATATCTCAGTGCGTACTGCCGGTTCTCACATATTTATTGGTCGTCATTGAGGTATCCATAGGCGGTGCTAGTATGGGTGTTCTACTACGTGGTGGTGTGGTAGTTATCAGAGACTTCATAGGTGAGGCTGATATCCTCGTTGAGGACGGTAAGATCGTTAGACTTGGTAAGAACATAGAGTCAGGCTACTCTAAAGTAGTTGACGTACGTGGCAGGCTCCTACTTCCAGGAGCTATAGACGCACATGTCCACGGTCGGGAACCGGGCTTGGAGTATAAGGACGACTTCACCCATACATCGATGGCTGCGGCGCTCGGTGGTGTGACAACGGTTTTCGATATGCCTAACACTGTTCCCCCAGTTGATAGTCCGGCAAGGCTTGCTGAAAAGAGGGCTTTACTATCGAGTAAGTCGTACGTAGATTTCGGTCTCTATGCTGTGCTCTACGACTACCACGATGATGTGGAGTCTAGGGTTGTGGAGCTGGTTAGGGCTGGGGCTATAGGGTTCAAGGCATTTCTAGGGCAGACAGTGGGAGGTATACCTCCCCCTTCTTTCGGAACCGTATATAAAGCTATGGAGCTGTCCAGGAAGTTAGGTTTCGTCATAGCCTTCCACGCTGAAGATAGGGGATGCGTGGATTTCTTCACAGATAGTGTTTTGAGGGAGGGTAGGACAGGTCTTAAAGCATATAGTGATGCGAGACCACCTATTTGCGAGAAGCTAAGCATAGATTTCGTTCTCTCGATAGCTAGCATGACAGGAGGTAAAGCATACATAGCCCACCTCACCGCAGCAACAGCTCTTAACGAGATAGCCAGGTTTAGGAGGAGCTTCCCCGGGATCTTCGTGGAGACAACCCCGACATACCTATTCTTCGATTACGAGCACCATGAGAATCTGGGAACGTTACTGAAGGTGAACCCACCTATAAGGAGCTATAAAAACAGGAAGAAACTGTGGGATGCGTTAAGCCGGGGCATAATCGACGTAGTCGCTACTGACCACGCACCACACGCACCGCACGAGAAAGCAACGGACTTCTGGAAAGCAGCACCGGGAGTAGCATCGATCCAGCACTTACTGCCCCTCATGGTGAGCTCAGCACTAGAGGGATATATCTCCCTCAATAAAGTCGTCGAGCTGTGCTCCGAGAACCCAGCGAAGATTTTCGGTCTCTACCCGGTTAAGGGCACGCTACTTCCTGGGGCTAACGCTGACATAGTCGTGATAGACCCGACGTCGGAGTATGTAGTTACTGAGGATAGCTTAGCGTATAAGCATAAGCTATCTCCTTACGTAGGGTGGAGGATTAGGGGACGTGTAGATAAGGTCTTCCTTAGAGGGGAGTTAGTGGTAGATGAGGGTGTGCTCGTAGCTAGCAGACCGGGAGGGAGACCTATTAGATAGCTCCTTATAGCAGTGTTAATTAAGGTTCTAGAACTACCTCAAAGGGGAGGGAGGTAGGTAGCTACATCAGTAAGGGGTTACTACTCTCGGCAGTGATTGCGGTAGGGTACATAGCTTTTCTACTGCCAGTAGCCCTAGCTAGCCCCACCCTTGAGAGACATAGCGCTGAGTTCCAGGAAAAAGTGCTTACCTACGGTGATATCTGGACAGAGAGTGAGATAGAGATCCTTAGGGGTTTTCTAGATGGTTTAGGGAGTCGAGGACTTGGGTATATCTCAGAGGCTCTAGCCAGATACGGGAATGTGTTGATGAACTTAATAACTAAGTTAGCGCAGCTAGATAAGAGAACATCTATAGCTCTAGCAAGCTTGCTAGGTGAGGAAGTGAACTTAACTGAGGACCTCCTAGCGAAGGTCGAGATGCTTAGGGAGGTAGGTAACAACAGCTCTGCCGCAATTAAGATACTGAACGATATGTACTCCTCAGGTGAGATAGACGGATCCAGCTATCTTGCTCTGTTAGGACACATAATACGGGAGTTCAAGCTTCAGCACATAGATGATAGCTCAACTATCTACAACCTCAGGAAGGCTGTGGGGGAGATATCCATGAGGCTAGCTAGACCGGGCTATACCGAGGAGCCAGAACGTGGGGTTGGGGTAAGCGTCCCGGTAGCTCTGATAAAGCTGTCTCAGACCCCAAAATACTTACTGGCCGGAGTTCTTCTCTCATTGTTAGCACCGGTAGCTACTCAGGTATCAATCAGCCTACTCCTCAGATCCCGCAACCTTAGGAGGTTCAGTACCTTGAGGATATACAGGCACGATCTAGCTCCCTCAAGTACTAGCACTTCCGAAGATGTTGTGAGCACCTATATGGCGGCAGTAAATCTACTTTCGAGGTTCTATCCTATAGCTCCCTACGAAACACATAGAGAATACCTAGCTAGGATAGGGAGGGAATCAAAAAGTAAGTTAATGATCGAGTTACTTAGTATACTTACCGGGGAGTATGAAAGAGTCCGCTTTGGTGGGCAGAGACCTAACTTGAGTGGGAAGCAGCTCATAGAGCTCCTAGACAGATTAGAGAATGAGTTAAACTCCACCGCTACTCAGTAAACTGAGCGTCCAACTAGGAGACCGAGCCAGCTAGTAAGTGTCTGCGTGTTCTCATTTCTTGGACGTAGTGGTGAGGTTTAGGTTTGGAGGTCCTTCCTCTGAGGGAGCCTATGCTTACTGCATGTAGCTAGGTAGCCGCTCTTTAGGTTTTTATGTTCCCGGATTTGAACCATATGGTGATGTATTGGTGGGGTTAAGGTCTCCTAGTTGTGCTTACTGCAGGGTGAAGTCCTGTTCTAAGGGGGAGGGCTCTCCCCTACCTAATAACTGCCCGATGGTTACATATCCGGAGGTAGTGCGGAGTGCTTTCGAGAAGTACGCGGGGTTCGTTAAGGAGATCCATAAAGCAGCCTCACTAGTTGAGGTTGAGGGTTACTGCATGTGGCCTAGGCTCAGGGAGGTGGTGGAGTTCGCTAGGAAGTTGAACATAAAGAAGATAGGGATAGCGTTCTGTGTTGGTCTAAGCTTTGAGGCCGAGCAGGTAGCTAAGTACCTGGAGAGCAAGAATTTCGAGGTCTACTCTGTCTGCTGTAAGTGTGGTGCTGTAGATAAAACTCAGGTAGGTCTGAGTGAGGATCAGAAGTTACGGCCTGGGAACTTCGAGCCTATGTGCAACCCCATAGTCCAGGCAGAGCTACTGAACCACGTAGGTACGGAGCTCAACGTGGTTGTAGGTCTTTGTGTGGGGCACGACACCCTCTTCATAGAGTACTCGAAGGCCCCGGTAACTTACCTAATAGCTAAGGACCGAGTAACCGGGCATAACCCGGCAGCCGCTATCTACGTTTCAGGATACTTCAGGTCCAGGCTCTAGAAAGACATAGGTTGGAGTTCTGGGTGGGGGCTTCAAGCTAGATTAGTGAAAAACTCCCGGAGCCTGCTCCACCTATCTTCTAGGACCTTACTAAGCTTCTTCCCGTTACTGATTGGTTGTCCTCCCCCTAGAAGACAGCCTCCAGGACATAACTCAAATACTATGGTTTCTCTCACTCTCTCCTCGGAGATCCTTCTTAGCTCCTCTAAGGAGTTTACTCTACGTACACTATTCTTCGAGACGAACACCTCGTCCGGTAGATCCCCTCTTAAAGTAGCATAGTTCAGTCTTCTAAGAGCTAGCTGGAGTTCTCTAGATGTTATGGCTCTCGAGAGCTTAGACTTCCAGGAGAAGCACTGCGTTAGGTAGACAACACCTGGCGTGATTCTCAGGTCTATGTCTACTATATTCACATTTGGGTTGATGGGGATTCTCCTAAGTAGTTCCCTCTCTGCTGGTGATCTCAGTATGATAGTGTTCTTTAAGTTACTGTCAACCTGGCTTAGAGGGTCGTACACGATGATTCTTCTAAAACCTAGGATCCTCAACCCCTCAACGACCTGGTGTGGTGTCAGGTTTTCAGATTCTGCTAGAGCCGCTAAGGCCTCAGGCTCTACTAGTACCTCAGATATGTTCCCCTTAGAGACCTCGGAAAGTATCCTCTCAACGTCGGATTTATACCATATAGCACCTACAGGGCAGTATGCTGCGCAGAGACCGCAGTAAACACAGCCTGATTTCCCGAACGGGTCGCGGTAGGGGGTCGATATGAGGGTATCTATCCCTCTGTGGGTATAGTTAAGTACCTTAGCTCCTATCCGAGCACACACATCAATACATCTCCCGCACACGACGCACTTACCTTGGTCTAACACTAGAGAACCGTCTTCAATGGTGTGCGTACCCCTCTCAATATACCCGAATCTCCTCTCCCCGAGTCTCCATCCGCGTTTCGACACTATGTTATCTAGTAGGTACATGACCTCTGAAGGAGTTACTGGGCAGCCTCTTACATAGTAATCAACATTGATGTAACTACTTATAGGCTTCGACTGTCCTAGACCTCCTTGAATCCCTCCTAGCAGGGCGCACGCCCCCATAGCAACTACGTACTTCGAGCCTTCCCTAGCCTTCCTTAAGACCTCAACATCCCTATCGCTAATTACGGATCCTTCCACTAAAGTTATATCCGAAGCCTCGAAGCTGTCTCCAGCTCCAATGAGTGGCCAGTAGGATATCTCAATCCCCTTCTGCTTCAAGAACTCGAAGAACTCCCTAGTAACGAGGTTGTACTGACAGCCGTCACAACCCGAGAGAGCAATTACGGATAGTTTGAAGCCCATTGAGATCACCTAGCCCTTACCACATGTACAGCACATGGAATACACGGATCATACGCCCTCACTAACGCCTCAACCAACTTCTTCACCAAGCCTTCATCAGCCTTACTCGACAGTAGATCCCCGACCAGTGCTGTAGCCGATGCCTCGATGTGGGGCGTGTTCATTACTGTGGGGGTCACTATATCCGCTTTAACTACTCTGAGCTCTCTATCTACCTCGTAGTAGTGTACGAGTAGTCCCCTAGGAGCCTCTACAACACCTATCCCAGCATTGAAGTTCCTACCGCTGTACGCGGGTTCTAGCTTGAGCTCCCTATTTAACTCGCTTAGCTCCCTCATTACGAGGTCGAAGACTACTTTAGATTCCAAAGCCTTCGCGTAAATATTAGCGAACGGATTCCATGTCAGCACATTCTCATAGCCACTAATGACGTTTCTGAGCTCACTACCTAGGTTACTATCTCTTAACGCGTTGAGGAGTCTGGCCCTAGAACCTACATGGAATGGTCTACCTTCATAAACACACTTCTTACTTGTTGAGTAGTCGGCAGGCACCTCCATGAGGACGTCCTTATAGTTACTGATGTGTATTTCCGTCCTCCCCCCAGGTACCTCGAGGAGGTACGGCCCTGCCTTAGGAACGGTGGTTGCTGGAGATCCTGAGAGGGATAGCCCGACCGGGGAAGGATCCTTCAGATCCGGAATCTCTACTTTAAGCACTCTCTCGACGAGCTCCTCAAAGGTCTTTCTAGCATCCTTAAGGTATTCGAGAGCTGTGGTAATGGTTCTTTTATCTATCCGCGAGAGGAACCTTCCCAGACGGTAGCTATTAGGTGATGTAAGCCTACCGCACAGGAGCTTCATAGCGTTGACGATGTTGTTGTTCACTACTAGGACGTCCCTACCCAGTCTCTCTAGTTCTTCCCTACTCATATAGTCCGGTAACGCGAGGAATCCGAGGTGGACTACGTGGTTCTGAAGTAGCCCGAGCTTGTTGCAGACATCCCTAATCCTAGCCACGTCGTCACTGACCTCAATACCAGCTGCCTGCTCAGCAGCTACGGTAGCTGCCCAGAAGTGGGGGTGGCTGCAGACACCGCATATTCTAGCAGCTATTACGGGTACGTCGCCTACGTGCCGGCCTAGAACCAGCTTCTCAAATCCTCTAATACTTAATAGAGACCCGTACCTAACTCTAACCGTACCGTTATCTAGGAATACCTCAACCTTAGACTCTCCTGCTACCCTATCTACCTCCCAACTAAACCTGCCGTTCACGGAGCACCACCCAGAGCTATCTTCTTAAGGTGGTCGGGAACTGAAGCCCAGAAGAACCTCATAGCTACCTCAACCTTCTTCCCGTCAACTCCGTGCTCTCTGTAGAACTCTGCCGCACTCTTCCAAACCTCGGGTCTAGTTATGAATCCTCTACAGCCAGTACACGGGGCCCCGTTCCTAGTACACTCAGCTGAGCATCCAGCTACTGTTAGAGGTCCTAAGCAAGGCTCCCCCCTAGCTACCAAGCAACTATCACCTGCGAGTGGGCATTCAGCACATACCGGGATGCCCTCAACCCCTAACTGCTTAGAGAGTGCTAACAGCTCGCAACCGGACTTCCTAGAGCAGCTCCAGCACTCAATTCGGTGTGTCGATAGGAGTAGCTCTAAGTTAGTCCTCCTATACCTGAGCAACTCATCGCTCTCTGTAGTTACTTTAATACCGTCCGAGGCGGGGAACCTGCAGGCAGGGACGACCCTGCCGTTGACCAAGACAACGCAGACTCTGCAGGTAGCCTCATTGAATAGGCCGTCTAGGTAGCAGAGTAGGGGGACGCTATAGCCTGCCTTCTCAATAGCGTTGAGGACTGTAGCACCTTCAGGGACCTCGACAGCCACTCCGTTCACGTATACCTTAACTACGCGCATGGCCTCACACCTTCTTCACTGCCCCGAACGGGCAGATAGAGAAACACTGACCACACTTTACGCAGACCTCAGTGTTTACTGTGTGGACCTTCCCAGGAGACCCGGATATCGCTCCGACTGGGCAGACCTTCGCGCACTGAGTACATCCTCTACATAGGTTCGGATCTATGTAGTAGTTAACGAGCTTGGGGCATACCTTAGCTGGACATCTCTTGTTGAGTACGTGCTCTATGTACTCGTGCTTGTAGTATCTCAGAGTTGAGAGCACCGGATTCGGTGCCGTACCACCTAAAGCGCAGAGACCTGTCTTAGCTATGCTCTCACCTAGTTCTTGGGCTAGGTCTAGGTCCTCTAGAGTACCTTGCCCGCTAGTTATCTTCTCAAGTATTTCGCTGAGAACCTTCATCCCGACCCTGCAGGGCAGGCACTTACCGCATGACTCAGCTAGAGTAAACCCGGTAAAGAACTTAGCTACGTCGACCATGCAGTTACCGTCGTCTATGACGACCAGCCCCCCGGAACCCATTATAGCTCCGTAGCTCTGAAGGCTTTCGTAGTCCAGCTCCAGGTCTGCGAGCTCTATCGGTATACACCCACCACTAGGGCCTCCCACCTGCACGGCTTTCACCTTCCTCCCCTCGGGCGGGCCACCAGCAATATCGAATACCAAGGTCTTGATCTTAGTGCCTATAGGTACCTCGTAGACCCCGGTCCTATTCACGGAGCCCGTAACACAAAACATCTTAGTCCCCTTCGACTTCTCCGTCCCGAGCTTGGTGAACTCCTCTACGCCTACCTGGAATATCGTAGCTACGTGGGCCAACGTCTCCACGTTGTTTATTACTGTTGGCTTCCCCCACAGACCGCTAGTAGCTGGGTAGGGAGGCCTCTGCCTAGGCCTAGAGCGGCCCTCGATAGCAGCTATCAGGGCCGTCTCCTCACCGCAGACGAAGGCTCCAGCACTCCTGTACACCTCCACATCGAAGTCGAAGTTAGTGCCCAGTATCCCCTTCCCCAGGAACCCGGCCTTCCTAGCGTCTTCCACGGCCTTCTCCAACCTGTCGGCCATGAGGGGCTTCTCAGCTCTCACGAATATGAAGCCCTTAGTAGCACCTATAGCGTAGCCAGCTATTATCAGCCCCTCCAGAACCCTGTGAGGATCTGACTCAGCTAGCAACCTATTCATGAACGCTCCTGGATCCCCCTCATCCCCGTTACATATCACGTACTTCACATCACTCTCCTGCTCGTATGCCACCCTCCACTTAAACCATGTCGGGAACCCGGCTCCTCCCCTCCCTCTAAGACCGGACCTCTTTATGGTCTCTATAACCTCATCCCTCCTCATGCTAAGGGCTTTTCTAAGGCCTTGATACCCTCCGGATGCTATGTAGTCCTCTATAGATTCCGGGTCAACCAGCCCGCAGTTCCTGGATACGAACCTTACTTGAAGTCTCCAGAAGTCCAGCTCATCTAGGGACGGGATCCTCTCACCACCTTGCTTAAACCTCACCGCGACAGCTCCGGAGAGATCCCCACTCACATATCTCTCTATTATCGTGGCTACCTGATCGGGTTTTACGTTAGCGTAGATAGCTGGTGGTAGGCCCTCCTTCGCTATCTCCACCCAGGGATCCATGAAGCAGAGCCCTGTACAGCCGACCCTGTAGACCTCCGCATCGATGCCCAACCTATCGACAGCCTTGAGTGCGGCCTGGTATACCTCCCCCGCACCAGCAGCTAGGGAGCAGCTAGCTATAGGGATCCTTATCCTGAAGCCTTTACTACCGTAGATAAACCTCCTCAAACTATCCTGAAGCAACCCCAACCCCACCAGACCGCAGAGCCCTCGACCTGTACGTGGAGACCAGCCTCCTAGCCTCTGACGGTGTGAGTCTACCGTGTACGTACCTCTCAGTACCGTCTGAGGATACCACCATAACTACTGGAGCTAGGCTGCAGCACCCGAAGCACCTTGCCTTCTCGATTGTTAGGGTCCTGTCCTCGGTGGTGCTACGCCCATCATTTAACCCAGCAGCCCTCCTCATAGCCTCATAGACGTCTGCCGAGCCCTTCAGGTAGCACGCAGTTCCGAAGCAGACGTAGGCGATGTACTTGCCGACAGGTTCTAGCCTGAACTGGTGGTAGAATGTAGCTACGTTCAGTACTTCTGGGAGGGATACTCCGAGCTCCTTAGATACCTCCTCCAAGCTCTCCCTCGGGAGGTACCTATACTCCTTCTGAACTTCCTGGAGTATCTGTATTAACCTGCCTCGGTCAGGACCGTACCTAGATACAAGCTCCCTAACTAGCTTCCTAGGATCCACGAAACCCCTCGATATGGTTATTGAGGAAGATCTTAAACGAGATCTAATTTAGGTTTGTTAGTGTTAATTAAATTTACTGATCTACTCGTACTCACACCTTAGGGAAGAAGTATTTACACCTACATGCCTTATTCCTTATGCACCTACCCAGGATCTGCTCCGCCATCCTCATCGTCAGATACTTAATGCTTCCGCAGATATCGCTGGAGCAGGCAATCCCGTCGAGGATGTTGATTATCTTGATAGCGCTGTTCGTCGCGGTCTCCACGTCCTGAATTAGTAGAGCACCTATGGCTGCCCTAGTAAGCTCGAGTAGCGTACTGATCTCAGGTGTGCGGAGGATTTTACCGGTGCTACGTGCTAGGATGTCTAGGAGTTCCTTCACGTACTCTATAGAGACGACTAGGTCTAGAGCTTCGTACGGGTCTAGCTCCCCATCAGCAACGTACAGCTTGATGCTCCTAAGGAAGTAAAGGTACTCCCTATAGAACTCCGCGTACGTCGACTGAGCAGCTGGGTTACCCTCCTCTAACTCGTCAATGAACTTCTTCGACGTGGACTCAACGATTTTGAGTAGGGACTGAAGATCCGTCTTAACATCTGAGAACATAATATCGTGGAGGTCTGAGTCCGGCTTAGGTATCAGCACGAAGTTAGTGATGTAGTTCCTCAGATTCTCAGAAAGCTCCAGCACGCTCTTGTAGTCACCCCTCACCTTCACCTTAGTCACCCCCTCAACATACGAAGCTATGAGCTTCCTCAGCGCTATATCGTGGTCTTCGAGCTCCACCAGGATACCCATATCAACTCCCTGCTCAGCTAGCCCTACCGGTGAGAGGATGACCCTCGAGCCATTGAAGTGTAAGCTAACGGAATCACCGGGCTTAAGCCCTAACGCGTCAGCCCACCTCTTCGGTATTATAACGGAGAGAGAACCCTTCCCCACGACATTTACTTTCTTAACCAACCGCTCAGACACACCAATCCCTAACTAAGATATCTCCACTGCTTATTAACTTTAAATAAAGTACATTAAATCAACTAACAGCAAACCGATCAACCACACAGTCAACCAGTAGACCCACAAAGTTCAGAACGCAAACCAAAGAAGACACAGCAGCCCCCAGCTAGCTAAAACCAGCAGATACGTCATTTACCAGTGTAGACCAGTAAGTGAATCACCTAATTAGTAGACTACACAGCTAACCACATTAGAAACCTGAACCAAATAGAGCATAGCTGTGCTTACCTAACTAACTAGGACCTCCCCGAATACGGCCCACGTAAGTAAACCACCACACCAGCTAGTCAGCATCCTAGTTGATCCACTAAGTTACCTAGGAAACTACTTAGAGACCTCCAGATAGTTCAGCAACATAACCTAGATCGAGATCTGAACCTAAGGAGGTCTAGGTGGTTAGAGCTAGATACTTTACGGTGGACTCACATAGCTGTAGCTAGGGCTAGTTACCCCCGCGGGAGTTACCATCACTGGGGAGAGTTCTTCAGTTGATGTACCTTCATTAGCTCGGGTTAACTTTACCTGGGTATAGTTAAGCCCGGGTTAACTACGCCTTAAGCCACTAGGGAGCCTGAACCCTCAATACCCACCTACAGTGGGGTTGGGAACACCATCAGGTTGATTAAGTCTGGGGGACCTCCCAGGACCTGGGGGTGAGTGGTGGTAGGTTCCTTCGCTTAGTGCTGGCTTAGGTACCTATCTGTGTACAGCTCTACTTACTGGTTGATTAACTAGCCTCCCTCGGGGTTGATTGCCTGGTGGTTGGATTAGCATGTCCAGCTACCTACCTCAGCTCCTAGCTAGCTTACACATGGTTAAGTAGCTCACCCACCTCGAAGCTACCTCACGCGCTTCCTTATGAACTAGGTAGCAGACCTAGTACTAGGTATGTTTAGCGAGCACCAGGAAAGAACTACTAGAGCTCGGACGTCTAGCTCGCACCGAGGTAGCTTCAGCCATTCGGAGACAGTTACGCATCCTAGATGTGAGCCGTACGGAGCTGATCCCTTCCAAGTCTAGAGAGCGGGGTCTTGGGTACCTACGAAATTCCCCTCCATTCTAGGTAGTTGAAACCCTCACATCCAGCGGGCTCTCCTGATTTACGTAGTAGAGCTAAGGTATTCAATTCCCTCAAGCTCACTGAATTCACCTCCTAGGAGTTCACGCCCCCAGCTACGAGTACTGTTCCACCATCTCTTCCCACTCAACAAATACGCTGTGGAGGAAGCAGAGCGAGTGAAACACTGAGAATCCTCTATCCTACAGCGTATTTAGCGACCATGTCTAGTATATAGTCTACTTGCTTCTTGATTGAGGGAGGTAGCGGTGCGTCGATGTTCATGAATCCTCTTACCAGCACCGACTTCGCTTCTTCTTCTGTGAAGCCACGGCTCATTAAGTAGTCTATTTCCTCTTCTGCTACCAATCCAATAGCTGCTTCATGGCTGAGCAGTGCTCCTCGTTTCCTAGAGGTAATTACCGGAATAGAGGAGATCACGGCGTTAGTAGATAGTAAGAGCCCAAGACACTCAATATGCCCCTTCGTATCCGACTCTAAAGCCTCTATTTCAGCCCTAGCATAGGTCTCAGACACATCCCTAGCTACTACACGGGACACGTTCTCCACCGCCGCGCCCGGTTTCTCTAGGACTGCCCTAGAGCCAACATCGTATACACCCTCCTCACTCGACGCTATAATCGATGCTAGGTATGCTCTAGTATTTCTACCAAGGTATACCACCGGGTATGTTTGAATAGACGCTACCGGACTGTAAGTTACATAGTAGTTAACGTACTCACCACCCTCTCCAACTTTTACAGCAGTACGTGGTCTTACATGTAGCCCCCTCGCCCACGCATGTAGCATTGTGAAAGTCAACTTAGCGTTTCTAGCTACGTAGAACTCTGATATACCGATGTGTATACCGTCTTTTACACCGTGTGATATTGCGCAGCCAGTTACTAAGTGTGCCTCTGCCCCCTCATCGACGTACACGATGTTATGTGATGTTTGAACCACGTTGTTAGATACAATTGAGAGACATGTGTATATAGGTATTGGAACTTTAACGCCAGGCGGTACGTATATGAAGTAACCGACTTCACCACCGTAGAGATATGTGAACGCGGTATACTTGTCCTTTGCGGGGTCTACTAGCCTCCAGGCTAGTTCTCTAGCAATAGATTCCCTTGACAACGCTTCTCTCGTCGGTAGGACCACAACTCCGTATTTCTCCAGGAGCTTAGTCATCATCGTAGCTAGTGCCTGCTCGTTTTTCTGTACATACGCAAGGCTACTCGAGTCTAAACCAACTCTCGAAGCAGCATTTACGACTACTTGGTCTACCTCCCGGGCTTCCCCAACATCAGGTTCCTCGATTCTATACTTCGATAAGTCTATGTCGGGGCCGTAGAGTGCTGGTTTCTCAAGAGCTCTTAATACCTGCTCAGAACTATACACTAAACACCACCTACGAGCACCTCCAGCCCCTTCTTAAAACCAAGCTTGAAGATTACAGGTAGTACAACGTCAGGTGAATCACTATACACAATACGTCCATCGATTAATACATGTACTTTATTTATTCTACTTAGTTTCTCCATGATAGCACCGGTATGAGTAACCAGGATTATTCTCGTACCTCTATTACGTAGCGACTCTATGGCTCTCGCCAACATCCCAATGCTTTCCACGTCTACTCCACTATCCGGCTCATCTAGTAGAGCTAGCTCGGGGTTTTGAAGCATTAATAGGAATAACTCCGCTCTCTTTTTCTCACCACCACTAAATCCAACGAATAGGTTTCTACTCAGAAAAGAGTCCACCAGTAGAGTTTTCGTCAATGACGTGCAGTCACTACACCCGTATTTCTTAGCCATAGCATTCATCACATCTAAGAGTCTAACCCCCTTAATCTCCGGCGGGTTTTGATGAGCGAGTGCGATACCTAGTTTCGCTCTCTCATAACTCGGCATATCGGTTATATCCCTGCCCTCAAATATTATTGAGCCACCACAAACCTTTACCTTCCTCAACCCCATGATCGCTGAGAGAAGGGTTGATTTACCGCTCCCATTAGGCCCTACTACGACGTGTACCTCCCCTCGCTCAACTCTCAGCGAAACCCCCTTGATCACTTCCCTATCTTCCACGCACACCCTCAGATTTACTAGTTCGAGCGTCACTCTCTCACCCAATAACACTGTTATAGGTCTAGACCTAATATACTAATGTCATCCTTTCTATAGCCAAGCGTTCTACATAGTCTGAAGTATGATGACGTTTCACCGGGTTCGATAGCAGTTAATCCAGGGATCTCGACAACACCCTTTAACAACTAGAATGGTCTCCTCTTTACTGAGCCGTATTGGGGTAGCAGGACGATGTTTCTTCTTGACGAAACAATTACATTGATTACTTAATCAAATTAACTCCACCATATCCACTAGGTTGAATCCTAGCTCTCTGACTGTTCTCCGATGATTACTCCTCTTTCAGTTATTTCCTCACTTGATTTAGCGTTGAGTATACTGAGTGATAGTAGTGTAGATCCCGGTCTTGAAAGAAGTATTTCTACCTATTTTCTTAGGAGAGCTTTTGGTGCGTGATAGTCCGTGTCCTCCAGCAGAGTTTTCTACTGTATTAAGTAGTACTCATTGCCTCCTATGGACTACGGGACCGTAACACACGGTCTTACCGAAAACCTCGAGAGACAGGGTTAGCAGGCAGTCCTTCCTCGCGTACTTAGATAGCTCCTCATGGACAGCTTCCGCGAAGACGTTGCCTAGCTCTCCGAGTCTCGGAATCCTGATCTTGCTGTAGCAGTGTCCGGATTCTACCCACCTCCTAACCTGCTCCGAGACATCACCCACACAGCTACCGCAACAACCTACACAGTCGAGGACATAGGTTACGTACTCAACTGCTGAGAGGTGGTAGCTTGAGAACAGCCTCTTAAGGAGGTCGGGCTGGATGGAGGTCTTCACTATAACTACTCCCTTGATGTCGGGTACTAACACCTCGACTCTGCTGTCGTAAGGGTATAAAGTGTCCCCAATCTCTAGGGAAGCCCTCTCCTCCTTAGAGTAACGTGTCGTAGCTATATAGGTATAGCGTGGTGAGCTACTGGAGGAACCCATCGCTGGGTCAGAACACTCTAGCTACTCTGACTCTGACAAAGCTTCCTGAGCACGACCTTCTCGTAGTATGTTGGCTGAACCCACATAATCCAGGCAGGCACCTTCTTAACAAACTCGTAAGCCTCCCCCCAATCATCCACACCTATATCAGCCGCAAGCTTCTCCAAGCTATACTCAGTACGTGCGTACTTATTGAGTAAAGCTACTACCTCCTTAGTGATAGCTATCTCCTTACCGCTACTAAGCCTAACTACAGGTACACACTCCTCCATTACCATACCTCCTCCAGACACAGATAGAAAACCGCTTAAATACTTTCATCATCAACCTACATAAACATATAGAACCATCCCCACCTAGTAAACCCAGAGAGCTCCCGATTAGGAGCTGAGAGAGAATTAGGGTCATAAAGAAAGGACCCCAATTCCGTGGCTAGGCTCCCCGATATGATTCCTTGAGGTTGGTTGCTGGTGGGGGTACGGTACATAGGTAGTACAGCTGTAACAGGCTTAGAAAGCTTTTAAGACTGCCACACCTTATTCTAGTAATGGTGCCGCGGTAGTATAGCCCGGTCAAGTATGCGGGCCTCTCGTGCTCGTCGGGGAAAGCCCGTGACCCGGGTTCAAATCCCGGCCGCGGCACCATCTAAGATACTAGCTTAGAGCGGCACCTCACCTCATACTCCTTTACGAGGTCTACCTCCTCGATATCCCCCCTAGGTTCCTTCTCCCTGAAGACCCTCGCAGTGAACTTCTTGATCCTGACCTTATCGTTCAGCCAGCACTCAGGGCCCATACCAGCCTTCAAGCAGGTTTCAGATAGGAAGGTCTCCTCGTCCCAGCAGAACTCTATTGGAACCTCAGGTAGTAGGACCCCCTTATATACCCTATACTCAGCTACTAAACCGTCCCTACCTATGACGACCTCAGAAGCCCTATCCCTCCCCAACGACCTCATGTCTTGAGGTACTGACAGAACACTCACCTCGAACACCACGTAATCTAGCTCCTCAGCTGAAAGCGGCTCGAACCTCGGGTCCTCCAGGGCAGCAGCTAGGGCTGTCGTTATGACGTTCTTAACTAAGGGCTCGACCGGTGAGAGGTAGCCTATACACCCCCTCAGCTCGTAACCCTTCTCGAGAACCCTCCTTATAGTTGTGAACGTCATGCCGTTAGATCTAAGCACCCCGCTTACTTCTGGTGGCTCAATCACCCTCCCATGTAGGAGGTACTCCTCGACAGCTCTCCTAGCTAGCCGTACCAGTAAGATCCCATCTTCCAGACTGAGGAGGGATGGGTCAGCATACTCAAACATAAACCTAACCGAGCTAAATGGGGATTACAAGAAAATAAGGCTTTAGATATTCGTGGAGCTAGCTGTTACCTCTCTCTATGAGCTCAGCTGAATCACTAACCCCAGCCCCAGCCAGCCTATCAAGCATGTCGGGATCTGAGACCTCGAAACTACCGTAACTTAAGATACGCGCTACCACCTCCCTAACACTAGCCTTTCTGAGGTCTATCACGTCTCCCTCTATGAAGAGCTCAGGCCTCTCCCCATTTTCAACAAACAGAAGTACCCTGAAGTCGTACTCCGCTAAGTTATTAGCTATCTGCCTAACCTTAGCAATATAGTTCTCACTATCTCCGGCCGGTACCCGAACTACCAGTGTTACAACCCTCACCACAGGTACACCGTGATAAACCTAGGGATGAATTCTAGATAAGCAATAACCCGCTTATCCCCCATATCCCTAGATGATCGTTGACCTACTGCTGGAAGTTCCGTTCCTTGTGGGAGGAGGGTGTTAGGGTGGAGTATTTCCCCCGCCAGTAGCCTTCCCAGAATCCTCCCCTCTACTAGCTGCTGTCCTACTTATCCAACCACACAGTAAGCACCTCCTCGTTATCAGTATGTATCCTCTAGTACCTTTAACCCTGACTGTCGCGGTCAGTCCAGGTACTAGCGGTGCATAACAGTTTTCGCAGACCCACCTCCTGTAGTAAGCAGGTTTTCTGACCCTAGCTTTCATAAGTATCCTCATGCCGAGCTCTACGTAGCTACGAGCTCTCTCGATCTTCCCCTCCCTAACACTCTCAACTGCTAGAGAGTAGAGTAACATAGCCCTCTGCTTAGCTAGGTCCCTAACTACATCCCTCCTACGCCTCCTGCGAGCCAAGAAACACCCCCAATTCCCTCCTCGAACTTCCCACAGCTATAGAGCCCACCGACCTTTATTTACAGCTGAAAGCCTTGTCCTTTAGATGGATTAAAGCTTAAAATACGTTGGCCGCACGATATGTTGGTGTACGTAGTTGGCTAGATTTCTGTTGATGATTCCGGGCCCATCCATAGTCGACCCCGAGACCTTGCTCGACATGGCTAAACCGACACTCAGCCACGTTTCAGCAGAGTTCGATCAGATCCACAGAGAGACACTGACAGCTCTGAAGAAGGTCTTCGGAACTGACGGAGATGTCGTGGTCATACCGGGTAGTGGTACAGCTGCTATAGAGCTAGCAGTTAGGACTTCGATTAAGGTAGGTGAGAAGGTCTTAGTGCTTAAAGCCGGCTACTTCGCTGACTACCTCACTGATGCTGCGAGACGTTTAGGAGCTGAAGTCACAGTAGTTCAGTCACCTACCGGGAGGGGGTTCGGTTCTGAGGAGGTTGAGAAGCTACTAAAGGAGGGTGGGTACAGTGCAGTACTACTACAGCATGTTGAGACCTCCACCAGCGTAGCGAACCACGTCAAGGACGTGGCCCGGAAAGCAAAGGAGTTTGGTGCTAAGGTCGTGGTGGACGGGATAGCCTCCATAGGCGGTATGGAGATGAAGATGGATGAGTGGGGTGTTGATGTGTGTTTAACGGGGTCGCAGAAGGCCCTCGCAGTACCTCCCGGGCTAGCCATAGTGGCATATAGGAAGGGCTTCACCCCGCTAACAGAGAACGAGACTCTGTACTTCAACATATCTAAGCTAATGAAGGAGATGGAGTCCACTAGGAACTACTACATAACCCCTGCTGTGAACATGGTCTACGCTCTCAACACGTCACTCAAGAAGATCCTGGGTGAAGGCTTGGAGGCAAGGTATAGGAGACATGAGGTCCTAGCTAGAGCAGTCCAGAAAGGAATAGAGGCGCTAGGCATTAAACTAGTCGCTGAGGAACCGTTTAGAGCGCACACAGTGACGGCAGCGTACCTACCTGATGGGGTGGAGTGGGCTAAGTTCTATAGTGAGATGAAGGCCCGGGGAGTAGAGATAGCTGGGGGCTTAGGAGAACTTCGAGGAAAGATATTTAGAGTAGGACATATGGGTGAGGCTACAGCTAACGACGTAGTAGCTACGTTAGCTTCCCTAGAGAGATCCCTAGCTAAGCTCGGCTACAAGGTCGAGTTAGGCTCAGCTGTTAGAGCCGCGCAGGAAGTCCTCCACAGTTACGGAATGTAACATAATGGACTATGTGCTACTTTTTTCTTTAAAAGAAAAAGATCTAGTTTAAATTATTGACCCTTATATATTACTTGAGGTGCTTTAAGTGGCTAAACCCTTTGATATTATAATTAGGAGGGGCATCATAGTTGATGGTACTGGCTCACCACCCTTCAGGGCTGATATAGGTATATCGGGGGACGTCATAGCCTCCATAGGGGATCTGAGCGGTGAAACCGCGGAGACAGTCCTAGATGTAAATGGCTTAATCGTCGCACCTGGGTTCATAGATATACATAACCACAGCGATCTAAGCATACTTGAAATACCGACAGCAGATAACTACATCCTCCAAGGTGTCACTACCTTAGTCATAGGAAACTGCGGTTCCTCACCAGCACCTCTCACTGATGTGACCTACGAGGAGTTTGTGAGGAGGGTGAAGAGGGAGAACCCTGAAGCTGAGGTTAGGTGGAGGACGTTTGGTGAGTACCTAAAAACACTTGAGGAGGTAGCACCATCAGTAAACATAGTACCACTTGTCGGGCACGGAACTATAAGAGCGGCTGTCCTAGGTTACGGCCCGGAGAAGCCATCCGATAAGGACATCGAGAAGATGAAGGAGTTAACTAGAGAAGCTATGGAGTCAGGAGCTTTCGGTGTTAGTACCGGGCTCATATACATACCCGGTACCTTCGCGACGACGGAGGAAATCATTGAGGTAGCGAAGGTCGCGGCTTCTTACGGGGGCATATACGCAACTCACATGAGGAACGAGGGTGTTGGGCTACTGGACTCCATACTTGAGACCGTGACGATAGGTCTTAGAGCTGGGATACCGGTAGAGATATCACATCTGAAGGCAAGTGGGAGACCGAGTTGGGGTAAGGTAGATGCCGCACTAAAAGTTATAGAGGACTACGCCGCGAGAGGGTATGACGTCTCAGCAGATGCTTACCCCTACACAGCTTCATCAACCTCACTGCTAACCCTCCTCCCAAGGGATATTCGGGGCGGTAGCTCTGAGGAGGTACTCAAGAAGCTGGAGGATCCTGATATAGTGAGGCGCATTAAGGAGAGGATGGGTGAGGCCCTCTTCGAGGAGAGGTACATCTCATGGAGCGACATAATGATCTCTCACTCAATTAAGCACAAGGAGTTCGAGGGTATGAGGCTCGACAAAATAGCTGAGTCTCTAGGTGTTGACCCAGTTGAAGCAGTGATAAGGTTACTCAAGGATGATGAGCTAGCAACAGGGATGGTCTCCTTTGGTATGAGGGAGGACGACGTAAGGAAGGTCATATCACACCCACTTGTCGCTATAGGTAGTGACGGCTCTGTCGGGAAGTTTGGAGAAGGTAAGCCACACCCAAGACGCTACGGAACCTTCCCAAGAGTTATAGCAAAATACGTAAGGGAGGAAAAGCTCATCTCACTACAGGAAGCTGTGAGGAAGATGACCTCCTTACCAGCTAGGAAGCTCAGGCTCTGGGATAGAGGGATAATTAGACCTGGGTTCAAGGCTGATCTCGTCATATTCAACTACTACACAATAGACGACACCGCAACATATGAAAACCCACACTCCTATCCTAGAGGGATAGCCTACGTACTAGTGAATGGTAAGATAACTGTCGACAGAGGTAAGTTAGTCCCTACAGTCAGAGCGGGGAGGGTTCTTAGGAGAGGACAGTCCGGGTAGTAGTAAGTTATAGCCACACCACTTTTTCTAGTCCTTATTAATTCTAGAGAGCTATACTATGATGGTGTTTGAGGTGGTTGATAAGGCGGTAATCGTGGAGAGGTTGAGGGAGGAGTTGAGGAAGGTCTACGACCCGGAGATCCCAATAAGTGTTTGGGATCTGGGACTGATATACGGGGTGGATGTAGATGAATCCGGTAATGTGAGGATAAAGATGACGCTGACCGCTCCTGCCTGCCCGATTTCTTCGTTCATAGTGTACCAGGTTCAGGAAGCTGTGTACAGAGCTCTTTCAAATGTTGAGGGGGTTACCGAGGTCAACATCGACGTCGTGTTCGACCCTCCTTGGGACCCTTCAAGAATGACTGAAGAAGGAAGGAGGAAGTTCAAGGAGATGTTCGGCTACGACATAGTTGAAGAATACGAGAAGGGGAGGAGGTCCAGCACACAATCTTCAGGTCATTAGGGGATTATTTTTTGTCTATTGAGAGGCATAGATCGGAAGCTGAGGACATCGAAGTAAGATTCTGCGTTGTTGTAACAAGCGATAAGGTTTTGCTGGGGGTTTACGAGGATAAGGTAGTCCCTCTAGTCACCGAAATACTGTCGAGACACGGTTTTAACTTAAATAGCTATAGCATAGTTCCTAATGATGTGGAGAGGATAAGCTCAGCCATATCGAATAGCCTAGCTAGCTGTGATGCGGTGCTGATATCGGGTGGTACTGGACTCGGCCCGAAGGACGTCTCCGTTGATGTCGTTAGAGGTATGTGCGTCAAGGAGATACCAGGATTCGGCGAACTCTTTAGGTACCTAACCTACCAGGCTCACGGTACGGCAGCTCTAGCAACTAGAGCTATGGCTTGTGCTGTAGGGGATAAGCTCGTATTTGTAATACCGGGATCCCCTAACGCAGTTAGTCTAGCTCTGGAGAAGCTTGTCCTACCTGAGGTAAGACATTTAATAGCTGAGCTCCGCGGTCTGAGACACTAGGGAGGTAGGCAGTAGCACTAGCTTACCGGTTGTTTATCGATTATGTGGTCTAGGGGGAACACAACCTTCTGCCAGGGTCTGACGTCCTTAGATCTCCTATTCATCGGAAACTTCAGATCCACACCCAGCTTACCAGCAAATTCGATGAGTTTATGCTTAGAAACTCCCGAAATCCCTAGGTAGATCGCTAGCTTACCGATCTTTCTATCACCTAGGGCTATGAGTGCCTGGAGATGGGCATGGAACCAGCTAAGGTATGACACAACACCTTTACCGAGTTCCTTCTCGAAGAGCTTAGCCTTCCTCAGGTACTCCCTCTCCTCAATCATGGGATGGTCCTGCAGTGGTGTGTGAGGTTTAGGTACTAGAGGGTTGAGACTCACCGAGATTCTCCTACCCAACTTACTAGCATGTGAGGAGAGCACCTTAACCATGTTCAGGCCTGCTAGGAGGTCTTCATCTTTTTCGTTGGGGAGCCCCACCATTAGGTAGAGCTTTAAGTCAAACCCCCTCTCAAGAGCTGATATAGCTAGCTCAGAGAACCTGCCAGGGTCGAAGCACTTACCTATCGAACAGCTGATGGCCGGGCTAGCCGTCTCCGGTGCGAGAGTGAGGGTCCTCTGGGTTGAATTAGCTATGAGGTCTAGATCCTCAACTCTCAGTGTGTCCCACCTGATAGACGGTAAAGAGAAGTCCACACCGTCACTTGAGAGCGAGGCAAGCAGGTTACGTATGTCTGGGTGGTCGAAGGGTGAGAGTGAGTAGATGACCACCCTCTTCTTAGGTACGTACTTCAAGCCCTCCTCTATAAGCTTCTTAACGGTGGTCAGGCCTCTGAAGCGGTATGGGTACATAGAGAACCCCTCCAAGCAGAACTTGCAGAGCCATCTACACCCTCTCGAGAGCTCTAGGTAGTAGCCTTCACCATATACTGGCTCGGAAGTCCTTGATCTTATCTCCATAGTCGGATGTATCGAGCTATTGAGGTCCTCCACATAGACCTTCCTCGTGATGGAGCTACCGGTATATATGCCGTCCCCTATGGAGTCCAGAAAGTCTACTGGTTTATCGGGCAGTAAACTCACAGAGCGGACAACCCTCTGGAGCAGTATCTCACCATCACCTACGAACACCCCGTCGGCTACCTCAAGAAACGGCTCCGGGTTGGACATAGCTGCTAATCCACCGATCACTATGAGCGGCTTCATAGACCTACCCTCAGCTGAAGGTGTGATACCGGCCTCGCTGAGTAACTTAACTAAGTACACTATGTCCAGCTCGTAGTTAGCGCTAGCGAGAAGTAGATCGAAGTCCTTCAGCTTCCTACCTGTTAGAGCACCCCTCACCGGGTTATCTAGGGTAAATCTATCAACTAGGGCATCACTATGCTCAACTAGATAGTAGTAAGCTGTGTGGGTGAAGAGATTGGTTATTGAGGCCTGGTAAGTACTAGGGTATACTAAAGCTATCCTCGGGTAACCACTGGACCTTAAAAACACATTGTACTCCTTAAACCTACCGACGTACGTAACTAAGGTACTCCCCCTGTGAGTTAGTGTGCTAGTATTTGTTTAATGTATGTGGTTTGCGGTGTTCTCTAACGTTTTCACCGATGCCGCATAGGAAAGACGGCTTTAGAACGGTAATGTCGTGTAGTGTTAGAATGGTGCTATATTCACAGATGTTACTCTAAGAAGTAGCTTCTTAGTAGCCCAGGAGGTGTATGTAGCTACTAAGCTACTCTTTCCGGTGCCCGCTGGTCTGACGAAGACTGCAGAGATGGCTAGTATGGTGTTTCTGGCCTGCTCTACTTAGTTACTGAGTAGGCAGACCGTTAAATACCCGGATCATTGTGGGCTGAGGAAATAGTTAGTTAGATTTGGTTGCTCGGTTAGTTTACATATTAACCTAGTACTTAGATCGCATCTTAGGTGTGGTTTGAGGTAAGGAAGTTATGTGGGTTACCTCAGTTTCTGTTTGTCCCTAGATACTCGTTGACGTTGGTTTATGTTCGTTCATCACATCTAGGGACTTCCACCTCGCTCACAGGGTCTTTGGGTATCCCCGCGGGTCGTGGGTGGCTGTCGAGCCCAACGGCACGGAGCTCCCATCTAAGCCTAACCCCGCAGAGCTCGGAGCATCGCTCCCATTACTCAGCGGGGTATCCTAAAACAACCAATCACAAAACAAAACCATAAACACAACACCCACTAACCAAAAACAGAACAGCCCCACAATTCTCTAGATAGTTTGTGGAAGCTGAAAATGTTTTTAAGTTGCGTGGTTTACTTCAGGCCGACGCGTGTGAGGAATTCCTTCACTAGGTCCTCTATTGTAGGTCCTTCCAGTACCTTAAGCTCCCAGCTGACTTTAACTATCGGTACGTCGATGGAGAGTAGCTTCGATATGTCAGCGGGAGTACCGAGAACCACGACATCTACGTCCATACGTCTCAAGGTCTCGTTCAGATCCCTAAGCTGTTCTGGGGTATACCCTGTAGATGGGACTACCGAGCCCATATGTGGGTACTCCTCGAGCATGGTCTTTATTATACCTACAGCGTAGGGTCTGGGATCCACGATCTCAGCCGCACCGTACTTCTCAGCCGCTACGTAGCCCGCTCCGTATGGTAGCCCACCGTGTGTGACGGATGGGGAGTCCTCAACTACAGCAACCTTCTTACCCTTTATTAGTTCAGGTCTATCTACAGTAACCTCCATATCTGCTAGAACTACCTTAGCTTTGGGGTTGATCTTCCTCACGTTCGAGACCACCTTCTCGACGTTCTCCCTACCGGCCCTCGACACCTTATTAACTACGACAGCATCAGCTAGCCTAGCGTTTACCTCACCCGGATAGGAGGAGACCTCCTGGCCAGGCCTCATAGCGTCTGCTACAGTGATCATGTAGTCAGGTCTTATGAACGGGCAGTCGTTGTTCCCACCGTCCCACAGTATCACGTCACCCATCTTCTCAGCTTCTAGAAGGATCCTACCGTAGTCTACCCCAGCAAGCACGGGAAGACCTAGCCTTATGTACTGCTCGTACTCCTCGCGCTCCTCTACCGTAATCCCGTACTTATCGAAATCACTCTCCGTCCTAAAGACCTGCACTACCGACTTAACAAGGTCTCCGTAGGGCATTGGGTGCCTTATTGGTACTACCTTGAGCCCCGTCTTTATGAGCTCGCGGACGACAGCTCTCGATACGGTTGACTTCCCAGCACCAGTACGTACTGCTGTGACAGCTATTACAGGCTTAAACGACCTGAGAGCCGTGTCGAAAGGTGAGAGTAGCTTAAAGGAGGCTCCAGCAGATAGTGCTGTAGAAGCTATCCTACCGACGTCGTTGTAGGTTAGGTCACTGTACGATAGGACTACCTCATCTACCTTAAGCTCCTTAATGAGCCTGGGAAGCTCAGATTCTGGGTATATTGGTATTCCCTGAGGGTATCGGGGTCCAGCTAGCTCTGGAGGGAATCTTCTCCTCTCAATACCGGGTATCTGCGTCGCGGTGAAAGCTACGACCTCATACTCAGGGTTGTCTTTGAAGTACACTAGGAAGTTGTGGAAGTCCCTTCCAGCAGCTCCTATTATTATGACTCTCTTAACCAGACCTACCACCGCATATATATTTCGTGACTAGATAAAAATTTTTTAGTTTGGACTAGGATATAGTTTTACCGAGGGTATGTACCTCCTCAAGAACCTTCAGAGTTGCGAGGGCATCTCTAAGAGTCGGTGCCTCGAAATCCCTCCCAGCACACCTCTCAACGAAAACCCTAAGCTCCTTCTTCAGGGGTTCCTCATTCTTTACCTCAACATTTAATATACCTGAAGGAGTCCCTATAGTCAGTCTCCCAGCAACTAGGTCAGCCCTCAGCAAACCACCCCCACTTAGAACATCCACCTCTCTAACCTTCACAGGAAGCAGTCCATCAGCTTCAAAGAGGACGTCGACGTCGTCGTACCTAGCTACAGCGATAGCTCTCTGAGGAACACCCTCATTAGGTGTAAGCACTGAGAAAAGTACCTTAGTTACACGAGGTTTGAGTAAGTAGAAAGCTAGGTCCACATCGTGAGACATGAGATCGAGTGTTACTGGATGTACGAACATGTGGCTCGGTCTTCTGGACAGTCTCCTAAACTGGATCGAGTATGGGGGGTACTTCTCCAGCCACTTCCTCAGCTCTGTAACTGTGATGTCGAACCTAGATATGTAGCCAACTTGGTGGATAACACCCCTGGATTCGGCTTTGCTTAGTAGCTCTAGGATTTGGTGGGTGTTAGTAGCAGCAGGCTTCTCCACGAAGACACAGTTAGCTAGGTCTATAGCTCTCAGAGCTGTCAGGTAGAGACTATCTATTGAAGTAGCTACCACCACGGCTTCAGATGTTATGCTATCTAGGTCACTACTAGCTCTCTTAAAGCCGTACCTCTCACGTAGCTCGGAAGCTCTGGTAAGATCCTTATCAACCACTAGATCTAGCTCAACAAGGTTCTCCATCTCCAGCTCCTTCAAAGCTCTAGCTATGTTACTCCCCCACCTGCCAGCACCAATCAGTGAGATTCTCACTACCATTGCCCAACACATAAACGTAAACGAAGTTTCGCGTTAAGTATTTTCTTTAGCAGGTTCTACCTAATCTTGTGGCAGCTATACACATAACAGTAATAGTTTCACACGTTCTTAGTAAAGTGGAGTCTAAGAAGGTGAAGACCTAGCAACTACTCTTACTAGTTCGGCTACTACTTACTTAGTTTGTGATAATATGGAGGAGATATTAATTGATGAATGCTTTCTCGGAGTGTGGGAGGGGTAATACCTAACTTCGAAGAGGTCCTACTCACAGTGAGTTTTTAAGTGAAGATACGTAGAGCTGTATCTGAAACTGTAGCTTTGATTGTACCACGAAACAACCTGACAAGCTACTCACGTGGTATATACTACATTAGGGATCACAAGCTCTGCTAGATTCGCGCGGTATTATGTCGATTAACACTCATCACGTTTTCAGGTAATGATCGAATGGAGGTTCGTGTTGATGTTATTTAATTGTTTGAGGGTTGTAATAGTGTTGTTGGTGGTGGGGTTGAGGATTGAGAAGGTCTCCGAGAATTTAGCTGTGGTAGATCTTGAGCCACTGAATACTGCTGGCTGGCTATCGGTTTATCTTGTTACCGGAGATAACTCTCTCGCTATAGTGGATCCGGGTCCTAGAGCGTCGTTAGACAGGTTCTTAAAGCTCTTACCTGAGCTAAACCTCTCGAAGTTTAGCACGGTATACGTAGTTTTAACGCATATCCACATAGACCACTCAGGTGTGGTAGGAGACTTAGCTGAGTTGATTCCGAACTTAAAGGTAGTAGTCCATCCACGCGGGGTTAAGCACCTAGTGGATCCTTCAAGACTGTGGCAAGCGTCTCTTGATGTGCTTGGGGAACTAGCAAAAGCTTTCGGTGAGCCCAAACCTCTACCACCAGACCGGGTGGTAGCTGTAGATACTGGGACGCAGATAGAGCTCGGTGGTGTTAGACTAGTAGCACACTATACACCAGGTCACGCTCCACACCACATATCGTACATTCTCGAACCTGACGGAATTCTACTAGCGGGGGACTCCATCGCTAATTACTTCAATGGGAGGATCTACCCGGTTACAGTACATCCATTCGACAGAGACAGCTTCCTTAAGAGTCTGGACCTAATGTTGAGCTTGAACCCCAGGCAGGTAGCTGTATCGCACTACGGTATCGTACGTGACGAGCCCGAGGTTTTTATTCAGAGAACTAAAGACAAGCTCATCGCGTGGATACACTACATAGAGTCATTGCTGAAGGAAGGTGTTGAAAACATTAAACAGATGTACAGCCACATCCTAGCTAAAGATGTGGAGCTAGCTTACATAAAAAGATTGGAGGATTCTATGCCAGCCTTCCACGGATCTTCATATAGGGTCATCGCAGGACTATATAACTATCTTCTAAGGAAAGACTAAAACCCCTCGAATGACATAGATTAGACCCAGTTAACTTCTTAATTCTCTGAACGACCTTGAGATCTTGTTAAATAGCTTTACCTACGAAGAGCAGTGTGAGAAGACATATTTACCTGAGATCAGGGAAGTGGTTACGTGAATTAGAAGGAGTTTTAATCACGTAATTTTTATATCCTAAGCAGACAGCATTATATGTCGGTGGTTGTCTGTGGTTAAGGTACCTACAAAGCTGGTAACGTGGGATGAAATAGTTGAGTGGAGTATGGGTCTTGCTGAGGTGATAAAGAGTAGTGGGTTCAGACCCGATGTAGTTGTAGCTGTTTCTAGGGGTGGTTACATCCCCGCTCGCCTCGTCTGCGATTTTATGTTGGTGGACAACCTGATCTCAATACAGAGTCAGCACTGGACCGAAGCTGCTAAGGTTGCTGAGAAAGCCTTAATTAAGTATCCGTATAAGGTCGACCTAAGTGGTCAGAGAGCTCTTCTAGTTGATGATATAGTAGATACCGGAGACACACTCATACTTGCAAGAGACTTCATACTCTCGGAGTGGAAGCCTAAGGAACTGAAGATAGCGGCCTTGCAGTGGATATCCCCGGTGGCTAAGATAAAACCTGATTTCTACTATATCGAGGTTAAGGACTGGATGTGGTTCCAGTACCCATGGACACGCCACGAAGATACAGTGCAGTTCATTAAGCGGGCACTCTCCGAGGAAGGGAAGTCTAAGAAGGTCTGGAGCTTCGAGGAGATCAGGAACGTGTTCATAGAGTACTACGGGATCGATGTTGGTGAGGTCTACTTTAAGCTAGCACTTAAATCACTTGTAGACCTCGGTTTCCTGAAGGAGGAGGGCGGTAAGTACTTTATTAAGGTATGAACAGTATCGGGTTATTATCAGGTATCTAGCTACTCACAGGTCTACCATTATCTAGATCCTAGCTAAGGCTCTCCAACCCCTCTCTTCTTGCCTCAGCTATTTTCTCCGCTTCTTCAAGGATTTTCTTAGCGGCCTCACGGCTAGCGGTAACGGTGTGGGTATCTAGATACATGGGTGTTCCCGCTATCACATCACTTACACCGTCACCTATTTCATCCAATATAGCTGAGACCTCCGGCAAGCCCCTAATTCTCTGGCTAAGCTCTTTAAGAGCTTCTCTAACTACGACTAAGTCCTGAGTCACAGCATTCATAGCTAGGACATTCTCAAGTTTCATCTCGAGAGCCTCAAGCACGCAGATAACGTAGCTAATCTGCCTCATAGCGTTGGTGTAGGACCTCAACATATCTGGACCCGCACCCCTAAGCTTCAAGTTGTTAGCGCTCTTCTCAAGCCTACCCTCAAGGAGCTCGAGCCTACGCCTCAGGATCCTCAGGTCATACAATATCCTAGTCAGCCTGCCCCTACCCTTCAGTAGCTACCCCACATTGATGTCTGTAAAAACACTACTTTTAAATAGTTACCCGAATAAACCGGCTGAGTTAGTGGTGCCCCCTTAAACTCTCATGTAAACCGTAACGCTTAAAGCGTTAAACAAGAATAAGTAGCTAGACCGTTCGGGGTGGGAGTTGTGAAGGTGTGGTCATCACCTCTCGGCGCCTTTCCAAGAAACAGAATAGTTAGGAAAGCTCTCCGAGACCATGAGCGCGGGCTTCTAAGCTACGATGAGTTGGATGACCTGGTGTTCAGTTCATCTCTCACTCTCATAGGAGCTCAGATAGCTTCCGGCATGACCTACGTAGTTGACGGCATGTTAGATTGGCACGATATTTTCAGGCCCTTCGTATCGGCTTGGCGGAACGTCACCCCCACAGGGCTACTCAGGTACTTCGACAACAACTTCTTCTACAGGATCCCGTTCTTCGTAGATAAGCCGGAGCCTGTAACGGCAGTGTGGGCCCCTAGAGTTAGGAGGTATCTACCGTTCGTAGAGCCAGCAGGGTTTAAAGTCGTAGTACCAGGTCCAGTGACTTTCGCATATATGTCTAAGAGCGGGCCCGGTCTCTCCAGGGAGGAACTAGCACACAGTATCGCTGAGTTACTGTCTAGTGAGGTTGGGAGGGCTGTTGAAGCTGGTGCGGTAATGGTTCAAATAGATGAGCCCCTCCTATCAGACCCGGAAGCAACCCCAGATATGGCGGTATTAGCCTCCGAGCTTGCGAGTAAGATAGCTAGTCGAGCTGGTAACTCAAAAACAGTTCTCGCAGTCTACTACGGAGTTCCTAGAGCAGATGTATATGAGAAGTTACTGGACTCTAAGACCTCCTGCCTATCTCTAGACGTAGGTGATAACCTGGAGAAGGCTACTGAGCTACTATCCTCTAAGGGCTTCGGCACACACTGTGCTGTTCTCGGACTAGTTAACTCTAGGGTAGTGTACGAAGATAGGCTGGATCTTCTAGTTGACGTAGCTTCCAGAATCCTGAAGGAGTATGATGGGGAAGAAGTGGGGTTGACAACAACGACATGGCTCGACTTAATACCTTACAGCTACAGCCTAGCTAAGATAAAGCTACTCGGATTTCTTGCCGATAAGATTTCACTTAAGCTTGGAGGAGAGAGGGTCCTAGAGGTGGTGAAGCAGTGAGCTCGTATGAGCTACCTAAGAAGTTCCCCACTACGGTAGTGGGGAGCTACCCTAAGCTAGCCCAAGCAGAGAAAGCCATAAAGCTGAGAAAGGGTGGTCAGATAACGGAGGTAGAGTTCAAGGAGCTCATAAAGCCAGCTATAAAGGAGGTTGTAGAGGACCATCTCTGGGCCGGCATAGATATCATAAGCGATGGTGAGCAAGCAAGAGACGACATGGTCGTGTACTTCGCGGACAGACTCAGAGGTTACAGCCCTGGAGACTGGGTCAGGGTATTCGATAATGAGTACTTCAGGAAACCCATAGTCGTAGGGAAAATAGAGTGGGTAGAGCCCATAACCGTTGAAATATGGGAATACGCATCAAGCATAAGCCACGGGAGGCCGGTGAAGGCTACGATAACCGGCCCCTACACAATGCTTGAGTGGAGCTTCGACAACTACTACAGAGATAGGAAGGAGTTAATGTTAGATCTAGCACACGCAATAAGGAGGGAGATCGAGGAGCTGGTTAAGAGAGGTGTGAGGTATGTGCAGATAGATGAGCCAGCCCTCTCTACGAGGCCCTTTAAAGAAGAGGTCGACATGCTTAAGGAAGCCATGGATATAATATTTCGGGGTGTTGAAGCTAAGAGGATAGTCCACATATGCTATGGTAGGATAGAGAAGATAATCCCCTACATCCTCGACTATCCAGTAGATCAGTTCGACCTTGAAATGAAGAACAGCAACTTCAGGCTAGTTCCATACCTCAAGGAGTACAGCTACAATAAGGAGTTAGGTTATGGGGTAGTCGACGTCCACAGTCTCCAGGTGGAGAGTGTTAGGGAGATAAAGGAGGCTGTAGACGCTCTTATGAGAGAAGGCTTCATAGGGCCTGAGAAGGTATATCTAAAACCGGACTGCGGCCTCAAGAGGCTCCCTAGAGAAGTAGCTAGAGAAAAATTGAGGAACATTTCCGAAGCAGCTAAGCTAGCTAGGAGTGAGTGGTAAGATAAGAGGGCAGGTGCTTCAGTAGTGCTGGATTTCCTTGGTGGTAGCTGTGGAGCTTATATATGAGATAGAGCCGGTTGGCGATAGGGAGGAGCTCCTCTATAGACTAAGAGCTCTTAAAGGGTTAGTTGACTGGGTAGACGTGCCTGACTCCCCGATGGGTAAACCGTCTCAGTTTTCGTCAATTGTTAGTTGCTTAATTAGATATCTTGAGGGTATGGATGTAATAGCTCATATAAGAACCATAGATCTGAACTCAGTAGCATTAAAGTCCGTACTCAAGAGCTTGACTCTATGTGGAGTAGGGAGGGTGGTCTTCATTAGAGGTGACCTAGTACCTGGAGCTACTGTAGTAAAAGATGTGGAGCCGGAGAGCGCGGTAGCCATTGCGAGGCAGTATAGCCCGGGTATAAGTCCGGGACTTACCTTAAGCTTAAGGAAGGAGCTGGAGATAATCTTAGAGAGAGTGAAGTTGCGTGCTGACTTCTACCTCGTCCTCAACTTAAACAAGCAGACTGTGGAGAAATTAGTTGAGGTAAGTAGGGAAGCACGTCGGGTAGGCGTGAAGATATATCCCTACTTAGTTCTAGCTACAGAATCTAATTACGATACTCTAGCAAAACTACTTGGGCCAAGTAAACTCCTCAAAAGAGATGAGGCTCTCCAAATCGCCTCGACATGCGCTGACCTAGTTGACGGATTTCTAATTTCATCACCACTCGATTTCAAGGAAGGTCTGTCTCTGTTAAACAGCCTCAGGAGACTGTTTTAATAATCGACACTCACTATTTCAGCATCATTATGAATACTTAAACTCAGTGTAAATAATTTGGAAATACCTGTGGTTAAATAATATTTGATCGATAATTAAAAATTATTTCTTCTGCTCTTTTTCTTCTTTCTTTTCCTCTTTCTTCTTTCTAGCTTTACACGGTATTTTTACCACCAAATATTCACTCTTATACAACCGATATAAACACGCAGTCTCCATCGTTAATTTCCTCAACTACAACCACTTAGAAGGATCGTTGGATGATATGATCTAGTAGATATATGTCCCGTACTACCCTATAGATTTGGTGGTCGGAGTGAGTGGAGGGGAAGTAGAACTACGTGTTGAGAGTGTCGGACCTCGTGATGTTGGAAGGAAGATTGCTAGGCTACCTAAAAAATATATGGAAGTTCTTGGAGTCGGCTACGGAGATTTTGTTGAGGTTGAGGGACCCCGCTCATCGGTTGTTCTTCAAGTGAGGCCAGCATATCCCGAGGATGAGGGGTCTAATGTAATCAGAATTGATGGTTACACGAGAGAGGCTATAGGTGTAGCTATAGGTGATTATGTAACAGTTAGAAAAGTTAAGGTAGTTAGGGGCCAAAGAGTTGTACTAGCCCCGGTTGACTTCAGGATAGAGTATTCAGAGCAATTTGCTGGTTTCCTCAAGGAGAGGTTGCTTAATAAGGCTGTGAAGAAGGGGGAGATAATATTTGTCAGCCTTCCTTACTATGCCGAGCCCTTCAGGTTCGTTGTTAAGGCTACTGACCCTGCTCAAGTAGTCTTCATAGACTACGACACACGTATTGATGTCACTTCGGAGCCTGTCACCGTGGAGGCTTTAGAGAGGATGAGGGGTGTCCCTAGAGTTACTTGGGAGGATATAGGGGATCTTGAGGAGGTTAAGGAGAGGATAAGAGAGATGGTGGAGCTACCGCTGAAGCACCCAGAGTTCTTCAAGCATTTAGGTATAGAACCTCCTAAGGGTGTTCTGCTTTATGGCCCTCCGGGAGTCGGTAAGACGTTGCTAGCTAAAGCCCTTGCTAATGAGATAGGGGCGTACTTCATAGCTATAAACGGTCCGGAAATTATGAGTAAGTATTATGGTGAGTCTGAGGCTAGGTTAAGGGAGATATTCGAGGAAGCACAGAAGAACGCTCCAGCCATAATCTTCATAGATGAGATAGACGCTATCGCCCCTAAGAGGGAGGAGGTCGTTGGGGAGGTTGAGAAGAGGGTAGTCTCCCAGCTACTTACCCTCATGGACGGACTTAAGGAGAGGGGGAAGGTCATAGTTATCGGTGCTACTAACAGGGTAGATGCCATAGATCCAGCGTTGAGGAGGCCGGGTAGGTTTGATAGGGAGATAGAGATCCCACCTCCAGATAAGTATGCTAGGAAGTCTATACTGGAGGTTCATACCAGGAACATACCCTTAGCTGAGGACGTGAACCTCGATGCTCTAGCTAATATAACACACGGATTTACCGGGGCAGATCTAGCAGCTCTAGTTAAAGAGGCCGCCATGAACGCTCTCAGGAGGTTCTTGAAGTCAGAACGCATAGATCTGAGCAAGCCAGTACCACCTGAGGTACTGGAGAAGCTGAAGGTGACTCAGCAAGACTTCCTGGACGCACTGAAGGTGGTGCATCCAACACTAATGCGTGAAGTGCTCGTCGAGGTGCCGGAGGTTCGTTGGGATGATGTTGGCGGTCTCGATAGCGTGAAGCAGGCACTTAGAGAAGCTGTGGAGTGGCCTCTGAAGTACCCGGAGGTTTTCGAGAGGATGGGGATAAGACCTCCTAGAGGTATACTCCTCTACGGCCCACCAGGTTGCGGTAAGACCCTCCTAGCTAAGGCCGTAGCTACAGAGTCTAACGCTAACTTCATAGCTGTGAAGGGTCCTGAGGTGTTAAGCAAGTGGGTGGGAGAGTCGGAGAAAGCCATTAGGGAGATCTTCAGGAGAGCTAGGCAGGTAGCACCTACCGTAGTATTCTTTGACGAGATCGACGCGATTGTGCCGGTAAGAGGTATGAGGCACGACACTGAGGTAACAGATAGAATAGTTAACCAGCTCCTAGCTGAGTTAGACGGAATTCAGACACTAAAGAACGTCGTGGTTATTGGGGCAACCAACCGAGTGGATCTGATAGATCCAGCCTTATTAAGGCCCGGTAGGTTCGATAGGGTAATCTACGTACCACCACCCGATAAGAAGGCAAGATATGAGATCCTGAAGATACATACGAGGAAGGTCCCACTAGACAGTGATGTAGATCTTGAGAAACTTGCTGAGATGACGGAGGGGTATAGTGGTGCTGACCTCGAAGCACTAGTTAGGGAGGCGGTGATGATAGCACTCAGAGAGAACTTCGCTGTTAGACCTGTCTCATTTAGGTACTTCCTGGAGGCAATGAAGGTGGTAAAACCGTCGCTGACGAACGAGATAGTCAATAAATATGAGAGAATGTATAGTGATTTGAAGAGAATTATAATATAAGGTAGATAGGTTCGAGTTATGGACATAGCGGTCCTATATAGAAACTTGGAAAACAACATCCTCAGAAGGGATAGGATTAGTAAGAAACTTAGAAGGAGTTGCAGAAAAGCATACACGGAGGAGGATCTAAATAATATTGTGGAGCAAGTCAAGGCCCTGAGAACGTCGAGGAAGGCCCTCAGGAAGATCCTCGTGTATATTAGGGAGGCTGGTAACTACGAAGGTTTTGAAGAGCCTTTAGTTACGATCTTAGAGTACATGCTTATGGTGGGGGTACATATGGAGAGGGAGGTTCTGCAGGGTACTTCACGTGTTTTAAGGAAACATAAAAACACTGAGCAGTACGCAGATGAGATAGATAGGGTCGATATGGAGGAGATCGAGGTGCTCGGAAAGGAGCTAGAGGTTACCTACTCAATTATTAAGTCGAGGTTAGGCCTGTGAGTGTCTGCCCTTGGTTTAAAGATGGTTACTGCTCCTCACCTTTACTCGACTATCCTTCAGCAGATGTTGTAAATAAGGTTTACTGCTTAGGAGGTCCTGAGCTCTACACGCGCTGCAGGCTCTACAGGGAGCCACGACCTATCAAGGAGGGAGGTTACGACGAGTTCGGAAAACCATTCCTAATGGTTCACGGACTTGATAAAGCTCCCGAAGCCTTATGCGAGTTCATGAAGGTATTCAAACATGAGCAAGGCAAGTATCTAGCTGGGTGTTTAGTTCTAAAGAGATTTCTCGGAATACATGAAGTGAACCTCTGCAGTAATTTCTGGAAGCAGTGTCCCTACAGGAAACTAGGCCTGAAGCTCGGGACACCTACGTAACTACTAACCGAATTTAGATACCCTGTAGTTCTTGTTGCTGACATCACTCTCTCAGGTACCACCCCGGTTTTCTAGATGTTAAAAGCCCTCACCAGTATTACTAGATATATGAAGCCCGATCCGCAAACCTAACATTGTAGATACATATGAATCGTAAAGGCTACCACTGGAACATACTCTGCTAAGGGTCTTAGAATCCAAACCGTATGTGACGTGATATGGCTGACGTAATCTGCGTTAATGGTTATAGATAGTCCATTGAGACAGCCTACTTACCTCCTCTTACTTGCGATCCCTCTCAATAAACCACCTTGTCCCGTCCTTCGTGTCAGCAAGTCTTATCCCTAGTTTACTCAGCTCAGCTCTAATCCAGTCAGACTCTTCATACATTTTCCTAGCTCTAAGCCTTGACCTCACCTCAACTATTAACTTCACTAATTCCTCAACCTCGTCAGACGTCTTAGCTATCTCCTCCCTAGGGGGAAGTACCCCCAGTACCCTATCCATGAGTTCGAGAGTTGAGAGAGCCTTAAACGCTAGGGAACTCTTATCATATGTCATGATCTCCGAGTATGCTAGACTAACAAGTTTGTTCAGTGCGGCGAGGGCCTTCGGGGTATTCATGTCGTTGTCGAGGGAATCTATAAACTCTTCCCATGTTTGAGATACTTTAACCCAGGTACTGATTTCGGCATCGCTAAGTCTGTGCTCAACTGGTCTCTCCTTTATGAGCCTTCTAAGCATCTCGTACAGGTTTACAATTCTCTTGTAACTTACCTGAAACTGCTCTAGAGATTCTTCACTGTAGTCAAGAGGTTTTCTGTAGTGTGAGGAGAATATCCATAACCTTATGACCTCAGGTCCCCACCTCTTCACAGCATCAGTAAGCCTGACTATGTTACCGAGACTCTTACTCATCTTTTCTCCGACTACGGTTAGCGGCCCTATGTGTATCCAGTACCTGACCCAAGGTGATTTACCGAAGTATGCCTCACTCTGTGCTCGCTCGTTCTCATGGTGAGGGAATATGAGGTCTTGACCACCACCGTGGATGTCTATGGTGTCACCTAAGTATTTAGAGCTCATAACACTGCACTCTATGTGCCAGCCAGGTCTCCCCGGACCCCACGGTGAGTTCCAGAAAGGCTCACCAGGCTTAGCCGCCTTCCACAGAGCAAAATCAAACGGGTTTCTCTTCTCAAGTAGGAACTCCTCCTCCTGTCTCCATTCCTCCCTACCAACCCTACCGCTCAATCTTCCATAGTCACTGTAGGTCGTTATATCGAAGTATACTGAACCACTTGGAGCTACGTAGGCATGTCCTTTCTCGATGAGTTTCTCCACGAACCTCACTATGTCCTCGATATGTTCCGTAACCTTCGGGTGTAGATCTACAGCTATTTTCAGTTTCTCTAATAACTCCAGATACTCCTTCGTGTACTTCTCAGCTACCTCAAACCATTGAACTCCAAGCTCCCCAGCTTTCCTTATTATCTTATCATCGATATCGGTAATGTTCTGAACATAGAACACGTTGTAGCCTTTAAGGATGAGATACCTCCTTATGAAGTCGAATGATACGAACGCCCTCGCATGGCCGAGGTGGAGATGGTCGTAGGGGGTGGGACCGCAGAAGTATGCCCTAACTACACCTACTTGACTAGGTGTGAACTCCTCTACCTTTCTCGTCAGCGTGTTGTATATCCTCAACACAAATGCCTACCACCAAAAGACTGTGCATAGCAGAGGTAAAAAATTGATGGGGGAGTCCCGCCGGGGGGAATCGAACCCCCGACCACCCGGTTTCAGCCCCCACACTACAGCCGGGCGCTCTGCCGCTGAGCTACGGCGGGTCCATAACTACAATATCTAAGGAAAGTTAAAAGCGTTTGCAGCTGGAAATACGTCCTGAGTACCATACTTCAGTTTAGGGATGCATAGGTTATAACAACCTGACAAGATAGCCATAGAGATATTCTTAGGTTCTAAACATAAAGCTTTTTAGCTGAGTATCAGGGTGTCATAATAACTCAGGCTACGTTCTTGAAATAGTTGATGTTAAAGTTTTTAAGCTACATATGAGCTTATAAGTCTCAACATACATATATTTAAATGGTGGTGGAAGTGTCTAACTCAGTTGTTTATGAAGACAACGACATCGTAGTTGTACGTGCTCCCAGCGATGAGGAACTTGAGAGGATAGTGAAGGACATCATACTAAAGAGAGGGCGTCCTCTTTCCTGGAAGGAACTGAGAAGGGAGTTAAGTGGTGTAGTTGGTGAAGATAGGCTGAGGAAGGTACTTATTCGGTTAATAGAACGGGATGAGATAGTTGAGATGATAGATGGCACCTTCGGCCTCAGGGGTATGGAGGAGACCTACGTCCCTGCTAAAACTAAGAAGAGGGTAAGGCCTCTCGCCCCTTCGAAGTTTAGAAAAAGATGGGGCCACCTAATAGAGGTTACTGGAAGTATTTCAGCAGCTATACAGTATCTCATAGAGATGAGGCTTAAAGAGAGAAAGGCTAAGCCGAGATAGGTATGTGTGAGAAAGCTACGGTTAAGATAAAAGATAAGGTCGCACTAGTGACAACAGAGAGAGGGTCTCAAGCCATAATATCTCTAGACAAGCTATGCAAATTCGCAGAGAGACTGCGGATATGTATCGACGATCCCAGAATTAAGTGCTGATAAGACGGTAGAGAAAGTTCGTGGAAACTCAACGGTTTTTGGTTTCCAGCTTCTTTATCGGCTTAGACCTAAGTTCTAGATCTACGAATACTCGATTCTCTAGCTCTGTAGATGGTCATGTTATTATATGGGTGGAATAGGAGGAACGGCCTCAAAAGGACGGCATAAATAGGTTAGAGCAAATCCTCTGGGATAAAACGGTTCCTACAAGGTTTTTAAAATATCGGATAAAGCATTAATGAAAGCTAGGTTGTTTTCCTTCCGCGAGACACTGACCCTTACGTAGTTCCTGATCTCCTCGAAGTCGTAGCCTCTAACTCGTATACCTCTCTGAGCTAGCTGTTTAGCTATGTATCTCCCCGGGATCGGGGTCTTTATGAATAGAAAGTTCGTCTTAGAGACCGGAGCGTAGAGCCCTAGACCCAATACTTCTTTCCTCAAATCATCCCGGAGCTTAATAGTCTTCTCCACTACCTTCTTCATGTAGTCAATATCTTCGAGAGCTCCCAACGCCGCAGCAAGCGACGGTGTTGCTATGGAGAACATCGGAGTATTTTCCATTAACCTCTGTGTTAGCTCCTGGCTTGCTATTGCGTACCCTACCCTAGCTCCCGCTATGGAGAACGCTTTAGAAAAAGTCCTCACAACAATTAGATTATCTACCTCTCTAACGAAGTCAGCTACTGTGTACCCGGAGAACTCGTAGTATGCTTCATCTACTATCACTAGACCGAATCTCCTCAGAAGGAACTCGAGCGTGTCCTTATCGTTAAAGAGTAGATTTGAGGTAGGGTTATTTGGGTTAGGTAGGTAGAGAGCTTTATCAGGACTTCCCTCCCTTGCTAGCTTTACAAGATCTAACTCGAAGTTTTCCGGTGTCAGCTGTATAAACCCTATGTCCACCCCCTCCATACGTACCTGATCCAGTAGACCGTGGAAGCTAGGCCACACAGTCACTAACCTAAGCCCCCTAGACCTGATGTACCTTATGGCTGCGTTGAGAGCTTCTGTGGAGCTCGGGAAGGTGCTCACATATTCCTCAGGTAGTCCAACATAGCTTGATAGCTTTCTAGTAAATTCTCTTTCAAGCTCCTCTATACTGTACAGGTTCAGCTTACTGATGTACTTAGCTACGTACTCGGCAACTAACCTACTTGGCTCGAATGCCGACTCGTTTAGGTGCATCCTAACCTGCTCCAGCTCCACCACCACTTAGGGAGCTCTATTGATTTATTAAGCACTTCTCCGGGCTCGGATCCATAGTTCCTACAAGCCTTCCGTCCCGTATGAGGTATATCATGTGCGAGCAGTTCGCGACCTCCGGGTTGTGGGTTATCATGACTATGGTCTGCCCAAGCTTATTTAACTCTATGAAGGTCTTTATAACCACCCTAGCTGATGCTGTGTCGAGATTACCTGTAGGCTCATCTGCTAGTACTATCGTTGGTGACCCCACTATAGCTCTAGCAATAGCCACCCTCTGCTGCTGGCCCCCCGATAGCTGATTAGGTCTCTTGCTTAGCCAGGAAACGTCCCCACCAGCCTTTAGCAGGGCATCGACAGCTAGCTTTCTGCGTTCCTCCCTTGCTAGTCCCCTAGCTATGAGAGGTAGCTCTATGTTCTCGAGAACGGTGAGTCTATTTACGAGGTTAAACGTCTGGAAAACGAACCCTATCTTCCTATTCCTAAACTCAGCAAGCTCTCTATCGCTAAGTCTGAGGGTATCAACCCCGTCTATGTAGACCCTACCCCTAGTCGGCCTATCTAGGAGTCCCATAATGTTTAGGAGAGTGGTCTTTCCAGATCCGGAAGGACCCATAATCGAGACAAAAGAGCCCCTATCCACAGAGAGACTCACACCTCTAAGAGCCCAAGTAACATTCGTACCACTTCTGTAGACCTTATACACCTCCTCCACGACTATCGCTTTAGTACTCGACATCACGCCCCAGACCGACTCCTTAAACTAAGTTGAAAGAGGGTTTAAGTAGTAGCTAGCTCTCGGCGTGGCAGGGTCGTCACCTCCGAAGTAGATGTGTCGAACATGTAGGTGCTATATATTCTGCGATGTCCCAGTATTCAGGGTCTGAAAATTAGGGAGCTGCTGGCCGAGGACTTCCTAGCGAGGGCTTTAACCATCATTTGTAGATATGGAATCGTTGACTCCAGGTTGTTGAGTTCGTTAACGGATATTGAGGAGTCGGTTGCTGAGACGATAATAGGAGCCCTCCTCAATGCTGGCTATCTCATTGAGGAGCGGCTTAGCGGCGCATGCATGCTATGCCCTCTAAGCTCATACTGTGCTGGATATGGTAGGGGTGTTAAGGTGTTTAGAGCGAGTGAGAAACTTAGAAGAATCTGCGAATCCATAGATCATCAACACCTCAAAGGGCTGTTCTGTTTTTGATTGGTGGGTGTTGTGTTCATGGTTTTGTTTTCGTAGTTGGTTGTTTTTAGGTCGCTGTGTCCTGGGATTATATGTTAAGCTTATTAACTTCATTCCTGTGGGTAGCTTGGATACCCTGCTGAGTAATGGGAACAATGCTCCGAGCTCTGCGGGGTTAGACGTAGATGTGTCCCGCGTTCCGTTCGGGACGAAGGCCGCCCATGACCAGCAGGGGTTTTCCCTACCCCTGCGAGTGAGGTGGAAGTCCCTAGATGCGGTGAACGAACATAAACCCACATCAACGAGCATCTAGAGACAAATGGATAGGGTATCTAGATGATTAGGATAATTACGATCCCGGAGGTGCCGATAGCTTACGTGGTTTGTAGGAATGTCGAGACTTCAGAACATCATGTAGGGCTGCTCTTCGAGGTTAGGAGGATAGTTAGCATGGTTATCTCCTCGACGGATTTGGAGAGCCTTAATAACGACCCGATCTTATCCAAGTATAAATCGTTTGCCGGGTTTCGCAGGGGGAGCTCTGAGCTAGATACCTATCCCGAAGTACTTATAAGGAGGGTACTATTTGGTGGGGGACTTCCCCGCCGCAACCCGATTATAGACATATCCAATGCTGTCTCAATGCTTACTAAGATACCTATGACTCCGATAGACGTAGATAGGGCTGGTCAGGTCCTGAAGATTACTCGGATCTTGAAGAGGGAATCAGTAAGTGATCTCGATGAGCGGAGTGTTGTTCTCCCTAGGGGGACGATAGTGCTGGTGGACTCTCAAGGTAGGGTAATCTACGTCTACCCATATAAGTTAACTAACGTAGCACCTGCGAACACCAAGACGAGGAACGTTGCTTTCATAGGTTATGGAGCACCCGGGGTACCCCTACCTTTAATATCTTCGAGTGTTAGGATACTGATAAATTATGTAGCCAATAATGTACGTGGAGTAGAGTGTGGTGAGATTGAGTTATCAACTAGCTCGAGATAGAGATGTGGAGGCCCTTCACAGCTAAAGCCTCGACCTCCTCACTGTGCTCAATCTCATGTACAGTTTAAAGTATCATTGATCGTAGCATAGGTTAAAAGACTAATTAAGAGATATCTTCAAGAGTATACGACCTCAGTATCTAGGTTGAGTGTATGTACTACCTCTTTAGGTACTTCATTAGCTTATCTAACAGTTCCTTACCACTACGTGTCTTAGGGTATGTTACTGTGATCACTGGATCCGGAGGTGGGTTTTTCTCTATGTACTCCCTGAGTATCGGAGGCCAGTTCTCAGGGTTGAATCCGCGCTGAGCTAAGAATGCTACTAGCCACCGCTGCGAGCCATACCCAGAGCAACCGGTCCACAGGGTCTCCCCCTTGTTGTGCTTCACCTTGAATGGTTCGGTGAACTTAGTTCCGTGAATTGAGATGTTACCTACCTCTAGCCATGCTTTACGGTCTTCTCGGGGACCTTTATATGGTAGCCAGAGCTCGAAGTCTATGGTTCCAGGTCTATCTATGTCGAACTCCTCAACCTTCTCGACCGCACCGCTCTGCTCGTAGTACCAGGGTGTTACCCAGGCCATACGCCACTCCAGATCTAAGATCTCGTCCATGAACTTCTCGTATGCTTTAAGCAGGTCGTTCCTGATCTCCACAACCTGCTCTGGTTTTCCGAGCCAGACTATCTCAACCCGGTGGAACTCTATAACTCTCTCGAGGCCGTATATACCGCCCGACTCCCACCTAAAGGACGGCCCGCTCCTATCGAACCATTTAATAGGTAGTGACCTATCATCAAGGAGCTCGTTACTGAAGAACCAGTAGAATGGTTCACACTGAGCGAAGCAGAGGAAGTACTCCGGGTACCTAAGATACTTAGCTATCTCCTCGGGTGGTGCCTCGTTAGTTACATACATGTAGTCTGTGAGCTCCTCGAACTCCTCGATGTTATATGTCTTAGGTAGTGAGGCAAATATCATAGAGTTTATGGTACCTCTAAGGTGACCTGTTTTAAGCCCTATCTCCAGCGGGTAAATCTTCGGGAACACAGCTTCCTGAAATCCTAGTGGCTGGACAACCTCCTTAATGAATACATCTCGCACGGTGTTAAGCAGGTAGACGGCTAGTGGTGTGTAGAGCCACTGCCCTATAGAGAACCTCTTCACTAGACCTGCTTCCTCGAGGATCCTATTGGGATCTTCGACTGTGATTGGAGTATCGAACTTTATCTTAGACTGCCTTATGAGTTGCCAATGCTCCGTCTTACCTCCCCAACCGGCCCGAACCTCCTTCTCGTTGAGTAGTCTCAGAAGCCTCAGTAGGATCGGCTTCTTCAGGTCCTTCTCGTCTAGAACCTCAAGAAATATTTTCGTACGGCCGTTAGCGGTCTCTATACTCCTTATGAATGGAAGCTTAATACTTACTCTAACCTCCCCATCGATCTCTATGAACGCGTCCTCAAGCTTAACGTACCTAACCCCAATCTTCCTAGTGCTCCCGAGAACCTCCTCTAAGACGTTCTTAACCCTCATAGCAGCCTCATCTATCCTCAACCTCCTACTTGATATGACTAGAGAGAGAACCTTACCACTAAAGCTCCAGCTCTCTATCCTACCTCCTTCCTCAGGGTCCTTAAAACCCTTAACAAGAGCCCGAGCAGCACTGTCAATACCTATTCTAAGGGCTTCCAGATCCTCCTCCACCAGATCCCTGCTTAGCTCAACCTTAACTGTACCCCGATACTTCGTAGCCTGATCCCGAAACTTGTTCCTGTAGAGTATTTTAAGTAATTTCCTTGAATAAAGCCTACACCAAGACGGAGTGTTAGAGACGGTAGCTAAGCATCCTCAGCTTCCCCATTAAATACTCGTAGTTCATGGAATGCGGAACTAGGAATTTAATGTCTCCAGGAGACACCTCCACGACTTTGAGGGAACTTAGAGAGCTCGTTAGGATGTGAGTAGGATCTGTAGGTGCCGGGTCTTGAAGTAGGCCTGTTTTCAAGGGCTATTTCTGGGTCTTAACGATAAATATTTTCGATGCTATTCCTCTGCTTAAGGATATAACCGCTCCCTGAGCTTTGATGAGGACATGTCCCTTATTGTTTGATAATACCTCGATTAGCGATCCTGGGAACAGCCCTAGCTGCTCTAGTCTGAGTTTCAGACCTCTACCTGCGTGTATTTCAACTACTTTAACTACATCTCCCGTAGCGGTATCACTTAGCGGTGTCATTCCATGCAGTTTAGATTAGTCTAAATTTTAAGCTTCACAACTTTTATGATGACAGATGTGTGTCCGGGAGCTTCTCTTCTAGGCCTGAGGAAGTTAGTGGTGGTACTCGTCTAGCTTCTTTACGTGGTTCAGGCTGTATCTAAGTATCGATGCTAGGTTGTTGAGTACTAGGTAGAGAGCTATGTCTATATCGACCTTCGTGGCAACATCCTTAACTAGCTTTACTTCCCTACCTAGTAGGGGGCCTTCAAAGCTTACCCCGGGTTTGACTATGGCGTAGCCGTCGTATGGTGAAAGAGAGCTATCTAGCTTGAACTCACTAATGTTGTCCACTTTTAGTAGCCTAGCAGGTAGCCCGCTCTTCCCGTTTATAGAGTTCGGGATTCGCACCAACCTCGACACGTCCTGGGTAACTACTGGGTCTACTGCTACGGCCACCTTCCTCACTACCTCATCACTGATCTCACTACCTTCTCCGAACTTTGCTATTAGGGATCTCCACCCTCCGTCACTAATGTTTGGGGGTGCGGGCTTGATTTTCTTCTTCGGGACCGCCCCGAAGATCCTCTTGATGTTGATGCTTCGGGCAGTGATGTAGTCCACTATCTCCAGTCTGTGGGTGGAGCTCAGACCTAACCACTCCGGGTCCTCAGTTGCTACTACTACGTGGAATCCCCGGTTTCCGGAGAAGTAGATTAGTAGCTCTCCCTCACTAAAGCCGAGGTGCTGCTCCAGTATGTACACTAATCTATCGAGGGAGTTCTTCGCGGCCTCAATGCAGCTATCAGTTACTACCTCCACTACACCGCCGATGGAGATTGTCTGGCAGTTGGGTAGCTTATCGGAGTCTATATCGAACATTAGCTCAGATCCCTGCCATACGGCCTCGGAGAAGTCTGGTGCTGCTGGGTTGAGGTACTTAGCTGTGGAGTAGTAGGCCTGCTTAGGGGTGTTGAGTATTAGGTATGTCCTAACCTCAGTCTCCGACATGAAGCTCATGTGCCTTACGTAGACCTCGGAGTCTAGTGTCTGGAACGCGAACTCCCTGGAGCTTAGGTCTTTAGGTAGCTTTATGGGGGCTACCTTATAGTAATAGCTGAAAAGCTCTCGCACGAATTTCTGGTTCTCCCTACTTAGAGTCAACTACTCAGCCCTGGGGGCCACGTAATACTTGATTAGGAGCCCGTGGGACTGTACCTCCAGGTAGAGTGGTAGGTCTGACCCGGCCTTAAGTACTAACCTCTCCGCTACCCTGGTAACGGGCCTGAAGTTAGATACGAACTCCATCGAGAAGCTCACACTGAAGTCCGGGTCAGTGACGTCAGCCTCCTCTATCCCACCCCTCTCCTTACTGAACACTACCACCGCCTCCCCCAGCTCACTCTCAGCCCTCAACCTCAGCTCACTACTCCCTCCCTCAACCCTCAGGAGGTCACCGACATCCTCTATCCCGGCTAAGCCGTCGTGGAATATTATGGGTGGTATCACGTATGTATTGGGGTACTCAATCTCTATCTCAGGTATCTCTTCAATGACCGATGAGAGGGGTAAGGTGAAAACCCTCGAGAACCCCCTCCTCTCAAAAGATACTGAGAGAGTAGATTGAGACCAGCCCAAGCTTATCGAATCATCCTTCTCCGCACTCCTAAAGACCTTACTCAAATCCTCCAAACCCACAACCAACTGAGCCTCCTGAGTAACATTAAACTCTATCGCAGACTCCCTAGGAATAGTCAACACGAGCAAAGCAGTCTTCGAGGGATCTATAGCCTTAAAAACAAACTCACCCGGCGTCACCACCATAACAGCAGTCTCACTAAACTTCGCAGCCGAAGCCACCACATACCTAAGTAACCTAGCAGCACCAAACGAAATACTCACCTAGCCTACACCAAAAGGCATAGCTCCTAACAACTAATAAACACGCAACCTTCAATTCTATTTTTTAGATTCGAGACTGGAGCACACTTCATGTGTGTGCTTAGCAAGGCGGTGGAGCACTTTCAATTCTATCTTTTAGATTCCTGCCATAGCAGCAAGTATGGAGTAGTAGTAATAGTAGAGCTTACTTTCAATTCTATCTTTTAGATTCTTGGTGATAAGAATAAATATTGTTCTAGTGAGTAGCTAATGCTTTCAATTCTATCTTTTAGATTCTCAGGGACTGGTTCGAGGGTGAAATCGGTAGCGTGAGGAAGACTTTCAATTCTATCTTTTAGATTCTGTAGAATTCAATGAAATGCGTGAGGCGGTTGAGGAAAAACCTTTCAATTCTATCTTTTAGATTCACGCTCCACATAGGTTCTCACGTAGCTCGCCAGCTCCTCCAGGACTTTCAATTCTATCTTTTAGATTCAGGTCTAGCAGAGAGACTTAACGGTACAAGACCGCGAAAATATCTTTCAATTCTATCTTTTAGATTCTCTTTCAATTCCATTCGGCCCGCAACTCAGGCGGGCCTCACTTTCAATTCTATCTTTTAGATTCAAGAAGATATCGGCGGGTGGTTTAGGTGGCTTGGAGACACTATCCTCTTTCAATTCTATCTTTTAGATTCCTGGACGTGGAGAAGCGCGGGAGGTCGTACACAATAAAGCTTGGAGATACTTTCAATTCTATCTTTTAGATTCCTGGTGTCACCGACGCAGCCGGTAGGGATGCCTACGCCAACTTTCAATTCTATCTTTTAGATTCTTCCTTACCGACATCAATAGCAATGGACATAGTACCCCACCCTTTCAATTCTATCTTTTAGATTCCGACAATGCTAGAGGCTGCAATGCTGGCCGAGGAGATAAAGACTTTCAATTCTATCTTTTAGATTCGAGGTTGTAGAGCCAGTCCTCGGTACTACCTGCGTACCGCCTTTCAATTCTATCTTTTAGATTCACAGTAGAGAACAGAGGAACAGAAAAAGGGTTCGGCTCCAGCCTTTCAATTCTATCTTTTAGATTCGGTAGCGTGGTTACTGGGTTAGGTAACGACACGGGGTACTCAACTTTCAATTCTATCTTTTAGATTCCTGATGGTCAGAAACATCGAGACCTGAGACGCCAGCAACTCGTTACTTTCAATTCTATCTTTTAGATTCATCAACTCGACGTCCGCGGGAGGTACTGTCAGGGTCTTAGTGCTCTTTCAATTCTATCTTTTAGATTCTCTCCAGTACCTCGCTTAGATACGGTATTTGTCTTATCTGCTTTCAATTCTATCTTTTAGATTCAGTCTAACAACTCAACTACGTTGTCTCCTGATAGCTGTGAAGCTTTCAATTCTATCTTTTAGATTCAAGGCTTGACGCTGTAGCATAACCTCTCAAAACATCGTAAAACACACTCCGTAGCTTTCAATTCTATCTTTTAGATTCGATTCTACTCTTTAGGTAAGCACGCACTAAAGCACGACAAAATTGGTCTTTCAATTCTATCTTTTAGATTCACGGTTCCGGGCTTAAGGCTGTGTCGCAGTCAGGTACGTGCACCTTTCAATTCTATCTTTTAGATTCACGCTGCAACACTTACTGGTGCTAAGGGCGGCGGTGGCGGTGGTCTTTCAATTCTATCTTTTAGATTCGAACGTAACCTCTGTGGGGGTTATGTCCGTCGTTGTGGCTAGGACTTTCAATTCTATCTTTTAGATTCTGAGGTTGCCGGTCAGGCACGTAAAGGGCGGTGCTAGGACTTTCAATTCTATCTTTTAGATTCTGTGTGGTGGGCTAGCCATCTCTATCTATCAGATTCAGATCCAAGTATTATTGGTGTCTAGGTATTTAAGCTTTTCCTCTGGGTAGGGTACTCAGCTCCCTAGGGTCTTTTTAAGCGGGGTCCAAGTAAGCTCCCGACCCGGTCTATACATTGAGATCCTATGGTCGCCATGGGAAAACTGACGATGTCTAGGTATAGAATGGTTCTTTAGGTAACGTAGTTCCAGTGACCGAAAAGCTTTTATTTGCTGAGTCTTCTTCCTATGGTTACCTTAGGAAAAACTAGGGAGGTTTTTCTATGTGATGGAATGTAGGGGTTTATAAGCTTTTCTGTTGAGGGGTTCTTTGGTGTTTGTTTTGGGAGGGACGGGGTTATTATCTTAGAGTGGGGGCTGGCTATCCGCAGCATATGTGTGCTAGTTGCGATAGGGTTTGGAGTAGTTCTTTGGGGACTCCTATCTGGTTAGGTTGTCTTATGATTACTGTGCTCAGCTTTAGCTTTACTAAGGCTTCTATGTCGTCTGGGCTGTCACCGATGAAGACTGCTTCACGGCTATCTACCCCTAGTTTGTTTAGTATTATCGATAGCTGTTCAACCCTGCTCATAGAGTCTTCCCTAGTTACTAGGAGGTCTACCAGTTCGTGGATTCCCAGTAGTCTTAGGATGAGTTCAGCAGAGCTCCTCCCCCTCAGTGTAACTACCGAGACCCGGCACCCGCACTTCCTTATGTTGCTAACAAGCTCTTTGAGGGGGGTTGACGGGCTAACCGCCGCTGCGCTCTCAAGTTCAGCTCTCTCTATCTCCCGAAGTGCCAGCTCCCTGAGCTCACCATCTAAGTATGTGTACACCCCCCTAATCAGGGGCTTGTACTCTATGTAGACCCCAGTGATGGACTCAATACTTTTACGGAGCTTCAGCCAGTCTATCGGTGTTCTAACCAGGGTATCATCGACGTCCATTATTACCAACCTCAACATCTTCACCACCTAGGAGTGTATAGCTAGGTATGAGCTATAAGGAGTGAACACCTAAAACTGTAGATTGAGGTGTAGTAAGCTAGTTCAGGGACCTACAACTAACTGGGACACATGAAGTACTTAACTACTCACACCAAGCTAACAGGTTCACAGCCTCCTAATAGCCCCCCTCTCTTCTTCCTCCTCCGGCCTAGCTCTCTTGAACTCCATTATTATGGGCGGTATCTTACCTGCTTTAAGCATGTTTATAGCGGTATCCCTCACTGCCGCAGTATGCTTTATGTCCAGCTCCAGGAGCTCCAGGAGGATCCCGAATACACCGTTCCACACCTCCTGAAGCATCTCCCTGTTGATGTAGCTGAGGACCAGCGGATTCTCAAGCCACTTATCGAACTCCCGGACAGTCTTCATGATGTGGTCGAAGGCCTTCCTGATTAGCAGGACAAGCGTTAACCTATCAGCATCGCTGATAGTGTTATTTATCTCCTTGAAGGTCTCGATGGTCGCTTTCTGCAACTCTATCCACTCACTCAGGGCGTTTAACTGAGCTACTAACCTAGACACCTCCCCTCCAGACATCCAGAGCACCTACTAAGTTGTAGTGTCTCAGGTAATATATGTAGTGCACTAACTTCTGCTACAGCAGGCTCCTACCTCAATGATCTAACTCAGTGCTTTAACGCTTCCAGGACGGACTCCAGGAACTTAACTGCCTCAGTAAACTCCTCCTTCCCTTTATCGGTTAAGGTGTAGACAGTGTCCCCACCGATATTTGTAGGAGCTAGGAGACCCTCCCTAACCATCCTATATATGACTGTGTAGGTAGTCATAGTTTGAGGCTTCATATTAAACCTCTCCACTATCTTCTTCTTCACCTCATACGCTCTGAGAGGGCCAGAACTCATAAGAACCTTCGCTATGTAGATCCACAGTATCTCGACAGTCAGCTTCTTGACCAGCCTCTCATAAGCTCTGCTCCGCATGCTTCCCACCTCACTATGTGTTTGAGGAAGTATATATCTGTAGATTTATATTTCTGGCCAAAAATATACTGCGGGAACAGTGGTGGTTAGGGTAGGTCTAATAGGTGTTGGGAACATAGCCTCAATGTTTATTCAAAGCCTGCAGTACTACAGAAGCACTGGGGAGCCTAAGGGACTGATACACAGGAAGATAGGTAACTACGAAGTGAAGGACATAGAAGTAGTCTACGCCGTGGACGTGTCCAGGTTTAAGGTAGGTAAGGAGTTGGAGGAAGCAATATTCGCCAAGCCCAACATGGTCCCCAAACTAGTTGAGCTACCTAGGAGTGGGGTAGTAGTGAGGATGGGCCGCGTCCTAGACGGTGTTGCTGACCACATGTCCGAGGACTTCGCTGTCGCTGACGCTAGAGAGCCGAGCTTGGAGGAGCTCGCACGCGAAATCTCGGATAAGTCAGTAGATGTACTAGTGAATCTATTGCCAGTAGGAAGTAGAGAGGCTACGAGGTTCTATGCTGAGGTAGCTATGAGGGCTGGAGCCGCCTTCGTGAACTGCATCCCGGAGTTCATAGCTAGCAATAGAACATACAGTGAGAGATTTAAGAACGCGAAGACCCTCGTCCTCGGAGACGACATTAAAGGCCAGCTAGGCTCCACCATAGTACATAGAGCTCTAGCTAGCTTAGCTGTTATGAGGGGTGGTGAAGTAGTGGAATCGTACCAGCTGAACGTCGGGGGTAACAGCGACTTTAAGAACATGCTCGACTCGAGGAGGCTTGACAGCAAGAAGATCAGTAAGACCATGGCGGTAGCAACCACCCAACCCGACCCCGAGTCCGTAGCTGAGAGAATATTCGCCGGGCCGAGCGGTTACGTCCCGTTCCTCGGGAACACCAAGGTTTCCTATATATACATGAAGATCTCAGGGTTCATGGGGCTACCGATATTCATAGACCTTAAGCTGACAGTGGACGATAAGGCAATGGCCTCGGCAATATTAGTAGATGTAGTTAGATTAGCGAAGGTCCTGAAGGAGGCCGGAATATACGGAAACCCAGGCTGGGCATCAGCATTCTACTTCAAACACCCGCCTGAACCAGTCAAGAGCGATGAGGAGGCTCTAGCATCACTTTACAAGAACCTCGAGGAGCTCGGTATCTCAGTAGAACCGAAGAGGCTTCCGGAGTGGATGCTAGGTTAACCTACGGTAGAGCAGACAGTTAAGACGTGGAGACACCTTCACGTTCCCTCAGAGCCTCAGCTACTAGCCTTCAATCTCGCTAGGCTACCAGCATTCCCATACGCTATCCGAGTAACTTCAATTATGTACTCATTGCTGGGAGCACCCCCACTGAGACCTAGATTGATAGCTAGAGCTTTCTTCCTTATCTCAAGATCTATCTTACTCCTTATCTCATCTGAGACTATCTTACTCCCAAGTACTACAGCAATGAAGAACTTACACATCCTCTTAAAATTCTCGGAGTGCTCTGGGAACGCGTTTATTAGGTTTCTAACGGATCTTAAGGCTACCTCCTCTCCTATGAGGTCCAAATAGTACTCCGTGGTTATGTACCGGATGAGCTTACTGAGCGTGACCTCATCGGCTTTACCCAAATACTTCTCAACGGTGGACCTCACCTCCCCAGGCTCACTACTGTTCCTAATAACTAAGGACGTCCTATCCAGTAATATCTCGTTCACGAAGACATCGCCGAATAGTGTCACGGGGATTCTAAGTATGTATTTAGCTACTATGTACAGACTCATCATCTCCTTATCATATATGTCGTCGGAGAACCTAACACCCCTAAATGGCTCAACCTTAAATTCCTCCAGGGATTTTCTCAGAATCCCTATCGCGAGTTCTCTACCCACACTCCTACCTGACTCACGCTCCCCCACAAGATCTGCTATAGCATTAACATACGCTCTCAGTCTAGCTCTCTTTAGCGGTATTTCCGGCATATCCCTCATCCGCAAAGCAGTAGCTCTTCATAACGTACTCTAACTCTGAGTTTTTATTTAATGCTTACAGGGTTAGGTACCTAAGTAAATATCTGAATACGTGGCAATAGCTTGATGAAGAGACAGTAATACGGATTTACCGCCCCCATGAGGATATTCCCGGACTCGTTGAGAGGGCTGGAAACGTACCTACCCCTAGATGGGTTATCTCCAGCCATCCTGACCGCCCCAGAACGAGGTATATGTCCCCAAATGGACCGGAGGGTTAGTGAACCCGTGAAGGGGTCTCACCTTTTAAAGTGAGGTCAGCCTCACCGCATTAACAGTTCTTTCTCTTAATAGCGATATCTCCTAAAGACCTTTCCTAATGAGTAATTGTTTATTGGTAAGTAGCTTAGGCAGCTCACCCAGGTTTTCAATACTTGGGGCAATAGCTAGGCACAGAGAATCAACCTCAGCATTCCTAAGTTTGAGGAGACCTGTGTAGTAGACTGCCTTGAGACCTCTACTTAGTGCTCCTAGGACGTCCTCCAAGCAGGAATCCCCAACGTGAACTATCTCATGTGCTTCTACTCCTAAAGTATTTACGAGTTCATCGAATATCCTTCTTTGAGGTTTTAATGCTCCTATGTCTGACGAAGATATTATTACGTCAACGAAGCTGTCTATGCCTAGGTTCTTAAGGAGTGCTCTAACACCACTAGAGCTGAAGCTGGTATTACTCACTATAGCTATCTTAAACCCCATCTTCTTCAAGGTTGGGAGGACCTCAAATACCTCTGGGTTCTCTCTTGGTCTAAAGCTCTGCGTTGAGTACTCATAAGCTGAAGCCACCTCCCTTACAAGTTCATCGGTTCTTTCTATACCAAGGCTAGCTAGCACTAACGACGCGATCTCCCTACTACTTAGAATAGCTCTACTAGACCCCATCCTCCTATAGACTTCAGCTATCTTACTTAGATCTACCTCAAAACCCCTTAACCTGAGAGCGTCTCGAATAACACTAATCCTCATCGAGCTATAGGCTACCTCATCCTCAGGGACCTTCTCCCATATTACTGTAAACCAAAGATCGAAGGAGACAGCTCTCACTACCTGATCAAACCTACCGACCAAATTCCCACCCTCAATGGTGAGGGTTCCTTGAGGAGAATTCGATACTACACCCCCTCCTAGGGACCCAACTGTGGGTCCTGTCCCCGAATCGCCACCCCTAACCTGCGTAGGACCGGAGGTTGTGGATGTCATAGATATAATCGATTTTAGCTTAATTACATTCTCTAAGTTCATCACCGGGAACTAACTCTACGAAACAGGCTTATAAGTTTCTCGTTATCCCCGCCATAAAAGGACGAGGCTTCGGTTGTAAGCATGAATTGATGTAGATACCTCGTGATGTAATTCTATGATGTTAGCTAGTTTTACGAAATGAGAGAAACATGTTTTCAGGTAAGTAACTAGGAATGTACATGCCTAAACATTAAAACGAATCACTGAACAATACTTGGTGAAACATTTGGTTAGACCTATGACTAAAGACGCGTTAGTTTCAGCTTTTGGGGGAGAGTCCATGGCGAACATGAGATACCTGATATTCGCTGATATAGCTGAGAAAGAAGGATTTAAGAACGTTGCTAGGCTTTTCAGAGCAATAGCTTTTGCGGAGCAGGTACATGCTAGAAATCACTATGATTTACTGAGAGAGTACAGAGAGGACGCTAAGGTAGTTGCGGCAGCTCCGATAGGTCCCGGAAATACCTCTAAAAACCTTGAGCTAGCTAGAGCAGGGGAGTTATTTGAGATTAATGAGATGTACCCTGTCTATATAGAGATAGCTAGATATCAAGGTGAGAATAGAGCTGTTAAGAGCTTTATTTGGGCATTAGAGGCAGAGAAAATACATGCGGATCTCTACAGTATAGCAAAGGAATACGTTGATAGGGGGCAGGACATGCCTATAGATGGACAGGTATGGATATGTCCGGTATGTGGGCATACATCCATCGGTAGAGAACCCCCGGAGAAATGCCCTATCTGCGGAGTTCCAAGGAAGATGTTTGTAGGGTTCTAGCGATTACGACCAAGAACTTTATCCATCTGTGGCTAAACATAGTTTACAGGCTTTTCTACTTTCTTCACACCCTATAGGGTATGAAGGGGCTTAAACCAAGTTAAAACTTAAATATCTTCTCACTGTTCTTGGAGTAGGTAGTGGAGGGTGTCGTTCAGACATATAGTGAGGATAGCTGGCGTAGATATAGATGGTGAGTTACCCCTAGTTTACGGGCTAATGAAGATTAAGGGAGTAGGTCCCAGAATAGCGAGGGCATGTATAGTAAAACTCGGGTTAGATCCGAGAATGAAGGTAGGTCACTTAAGTGATGAGGATGTTGAGAAGATTGAGGGTTTCCTACGTGATCCTCTCGGTTATGGTATTCCTGCGTGGATGGTGAATAGGAGGAAGGACTACGAGACTGGTCAGGACAAACACCTCATAGGCTCGGACCTGATATTCGTAGCTAGGCAGGACATAGAGAGGGAGATGAGGATTAGGTCGTGGAGAGGCTTCAGACACTCCCTAGGTCTTAAGGTTCGAGGTCAGCGTACCCATACTACAGGTAGGATAGGTCCCGTGATAGGAGTTTCAAAGGGTAAGGCTAAGCAGCAGAAGTAGGTGGTGTAGTGTGGGAGACCCTAAGAAACCTAGGAAAACCTGGGAACGGCCCGGACATCCCTGGATTAAGGAGAGGCTTGCTGAGGAGATGGAGCTTGTCGGGCAGTACGGGCTGAGGAACAAGAGGGAGCTTTGGAAGGCTCAGACCCTGCTCAGGTCTATTAGAACGAGAGCTAAAGCCCTCCTATCTCTTGCTGAAGCAGAGAGGAGGATCAGGGAGAGGGTTCTAGTAAAGAAGCTGTATGATATGGGGCTACTAGAAAGTGAGAACGCTGCTATAGATCACGTACTCGGTCTAACCCTCAGGCACGTCCTTGAGAGGAGGCTTCAGACGATAGTGTATAGGAAAGGACTGGCAAGGACTATCCATGAGGCGAGGCAGCTCATAGTGCATGGACACATAGCTATAGCTGGACGTAAAGTCAGATCTCCGGGTAGGTTAGTTACGAGAGCTGAGGAACCGTTGATAGACTACGCTGTCACATCCCCGTACTACAGGAGAAGACTTGAAAGTGGTGCCGGGAGCTCTTCGTAGGTGAGCTCAGATGGGGATGTCTCTACGTGAGTTAAAGTGGGGTATTGTCCACATATTCAGCTCATTCAATAACACCATAGTCCACATAACTGACCTAAGTGGAGCTGAGACAGTCTCCCGCTGGTCGGGCGGGATGGTGGTTAAAGCAGATAGAGAGAAACCGTCACCCTACACAGCAATGCTGATAGCTTACAGAGCAGCACAGGAAGCTATGGATAAGGGAATAGCAGCAGTACACATAAAGATCCGTGGTGTGGGTGGTCATGGACCGAAGATACCTGGGCCGGGAGCTCAAGCAGCTATAAGAGCTATAGCAAGGTCTGGACTGATCATAGGTAGGATCGAAGATGTGACCCCAATACCCCATGATACTACGAGAAGACCTGGAGGTCGTCGCGGGAGGAGAGTATAGGGAGAGGGAATGGTCGGTATAGAAATAACCGAGAAAAACGATACGGTACTGGCACTGGTATTGAGGGATATCCCGCTAGAGTTTGCTAACGCTATAAGGAGGGCAGCACTAGAGGAGGTGTTGACCATGGCTATAGACTACGTTGTTTTCTATGATAACACCACTGCGTTAAGTGATGAGATCATAGCTCACCGAATAGCTATGGTCCCACTAAGATCGGACTTAGCAATAGATAAGTATAGACGTCCTGAGGAATGTAGGGGCAGTAACCCACCTGAAGGATGCTACGTCAGCCTCTACCTAGAGGCGGAGACAGGGCCTCAAGAGGAATTAGTGATCTACTCAAAGGATTTGAAGCCTCAGGAAGACCCTGAGGTAGTCCCAGTATACGGAGACATCCCGCTTATTAAGCTAGGGCCGCAGCAAAGGGTTGTTCTGGAGGCATGGGCTAGGCTAGGTAGGGGGCGGGAACACATAAAGTGGTCCCCGGCTACGGTATCGGTACTCACATACATCCCGAATGTGAGGGTAATTACTGAGAGATGTAATTTATGCCGTCTCTGTGTGGAGAGATGCCCCACTAAAGCCATATCTGTAGTTAACGATAGGATAGTCGTAGATTCCACTAAATGCAACCTCTGCAGGCAGTGTGTTAGCGTGTGTGAACCGGAGGCTATAGAGCTTGACTGGGAGAAAGATAGGTATAGACTACTTATCGAGTCCTCAGGCTCCCTAAAACCTGAGAGAATTTTCCTTGAGGCAGTACTCCAAATAAAGACAAAGCTGCTAGAGTTTCAAAGATCGTTTAAGGAGGTTTTCTCAGGAGTAGGTGGTGGATCATGAGGAGAACCGGCCCGACGAACGTAACTGTTAGGAAGCTTATAAGGGAGTTGAGGAAGGCCTCTAACCAGAATAACGTTAGGATATGGGATTACGTAGCAGACTTACTTGAGAAACCTTCAAGACAGAGAATAGTGGTTAATGTCAGCAAGATAAACAGGTACTCTAGCGCTGGAGGATATGTGGTCGTACCTGGGAAGGTACTCGGAGCTGGAACGATTAGTAAACCTGTAACAGTTGCTGCGCTATCGTTTTCCCAGAAAGCACTTGAGAAGATCTTAGGAGCGGGTGGTGTAGCTATATCCATTTCAGACCTTGTTAAACTAAACCCGAAAGGATCTGGAGTGAGGGTGGTAGTGTGAGCTACGCTAAGGAGGTACTGGTAGATGCTGAAGGGCTTATCCTGGGGAGGGTAGCTTCAGCCATAGCTAAGCTGTTGAAGTACGGATATAAGGTCTACGTCGTGAACGTGGAGAAGGCCGTGATTAGCGGTGACCCGCAAATGGTTAAGGAGTCATACGCGAAGTGGTTCGAGATAAAGACCCTCAGAAACCCGCAGAAGTGGTCTCCGCACAGACCTAGAAACCCGGTATCTATGTTGAAGTACGCTGTCCGCGGGATGCTACCTAAGCATCCGTTTAAGAAGGTAGTTCTTCTTAGGAGATTGAAGGTCTACGTAGGTTTCCCTGAGGAAGTGAGGAGGCTGAATCTGCAGCCTATTAAGATCCCTGAAGCTGACGCTAGTAAACTCGGGAGTAGATATATTACAGTAGGTGAGGTAGCTAAATACTTAGGGTGGAGGGGTGAGGTATGAGCTCCAGAGCTACATCTAGGGTAGGACAACCTGCTGCGGTATCTAAGGGGACCCCACTGAAGGTGGTTATCGAGGTTGGGAAGAGGAAGACAGCAGTTGCTAGAGCAGTCGTTACCCCAGGATCTGGGAGGGTGTGGATCAATGGGATACCCATCGAGATCTACCCTATAGAGCTAGCAAGATTCAAGATGATGGAACCTCTACTACTTGCTGGGGAAAAGATAAGAAACTCTGTCGACATTAAGGTCACAGTCTCCGGTGGTGGTGTGATGGCTCAAGCTGAGGCTGTTAGGGTAGCCATAGCGAGAGGTCTAACGAGGTTCGTCGAAAGCGAGGAGTTGAAGCAGCTCTACAAAGAGTACTCCAGGTATATGCTTTCAGGAGATCCGAGGCAGACAGAGCCGGAGAAGTGGATGAGGTATAGTGCTAGGAGGTGGAGGCAGAAATCCTATAGATAGGGTGGTCAGGCATGATCATACCTGTTAGATGCTTTACTTGCGGTAAGGTCATAGGGCATCTCTGGGAGGAGTTCACTAGGAGGGTAGCTAGCGGTGAGAACCCGGGTAAGGTCCTAGACGAGCTCGGTGTGAGAAGGTACTGCTGTAGGAGGATGTTCATATCTCACGTAGATTTAATAAATGAGGTTATCGTATACGGAAGGAAGGTGTAGAGAGTGAGCTCGCAGAAGAAGTACCTGGATGAAGCACCAAAACTAGTCTCAGAGCTACTAGTCCCACCAGAACTCTACCTAGAGGCAGGTGTGCATATAGGGACATACGTCTGCACTAAGTACATGAAGAAGTTCGTGTATAAAGCAAGACCTGACGGCCCCTACATACTTGATATAAGAAGGATTGACGAGAGGCTCAGGACAGCGGCAAAGTTCATAGCAACATTCAACCCGCAGTCAGTTCTAGCAGTGTCGTCGAGGCCCTACGGCTTCACACCTGTACAGAAGTTCTCGGAGTTCGTCGGAGGTAGGTACGTCATTGGGCGCTTCGTTCCCGGGACGATAACGAACCCGTACTTAAGTACTCATATAGAGGCTGAGGTACTGATAGCATCAGATCCTAGAGTTGATGGGCAGGCAATAGAGGAGGCTTCCAAAGTCGGAATCCCCGTAATTGCTATAGCAAGTACTGACGCTAAGCTAAATAATGTCGACATAGTCATCCCAGGAAACAATAAGGGTAGGAAATCTCTGGCACTGATTTACTGGCTTCTAGCGAGGCAGGTTCTCAGAGAACGCGGGAGCATACCGGCAGACGGGAACCTCCCAGTCAGCTACGAGGAGTTTGAGACTAAGGTGTCAGCTGTTGAGCGTTAGAAAGCCGGTGGTCGCGGGGCAGTTCTATGAAGGGACATCCGAGGAACTCCTGGAACAGATAAAGAGCTGCTTTCTCCACAGTCTAGGTCCGCAGAAACTCCCAAGCAGGGAGCCTTCCCCTGAGAGGAGAAGCCTAGGTTTTATTGTTCCTCACGCAGGCTACATGTATAGCGGGCCTGTAGCAGCACACGCCTACTACGCCCTCTCACAGGAGAGGAGAGTCCCAGTAGTCGTACTTATAGGTCCGAACCACTCCGGTGTAGGTCCTTCAGTGTCAGTGTATCCAGGTGGTTTCTGGGAGACGCCTCTCGGTAGAGTTCCGATAAATGCTGATTTAGCTAAGCTGATAGTGGAGCACAGTAGATTTGCTAGGCTGGATACCTCAGCTCACGAATATGAGCACTCTATTGAGGTTCAGGTACCGTTCCTTCAGTACGTACTCGGAGAAGGATTCAGTATAGTACCTATAACTATGCTGAATCAGACCCCGAAAGTTGCTGAGGACTTAGCTAAGGCAGTACTCACAGCAGTCCAAACACTCTACGGTGATCTCGGAAGCACGGTAATCGTAGCTACAACAGATCTAACCCACTACGAGCCGCATGAAGTAGCTTACATGAAGGATAAGCTCGTGATAGACAGGATACTGAGTTTAGATCCTGAAGGACTATTTAAGACGGTCTTAGATAGGGAGATAAGTATGTGCGGTCCTGGGAGCACCATGACTCTCCTATACGTAGCTAAAAACCTGAACGCAAGGAACGTTAAGCTATTGAAGTATGCGACGTCAGGAGACGTCACTGGAGAGAGGGGGTGGGTCGTCGGCTACGCCTCGATACAGATATTACTGCCCTAATTTCTCCCCGCCCAGCTAGTTAATTAAGATTATAGTAAGATGATAGTTAGTATGATCGCTATCTTAGGTTATGGATAGTTAGATATGGGGCTATCGCCTCTATCCCGCTTAGATTTCCGTAGAGTACTTCCTCGAGGACTGCCGATCTAAATATCTTGTTCTCTAGTGCTATATACGTTCTCTTTTTGTTTATGTCTACACCTACCAGTACGTAAACCTGGCTCACATTCGATGGAGGTTCCGGGTAGCATAAGTGCTTAAGTGCTGTGTGAAATACCTCAGCTACGAGAGCCCTAGACCTCACATCTTGGGGTCTCAGCATCAGATCCTCCACCCTGTTCATCTTGAGTGATTCATCGATTTTCTGTAGGGTCTTCTGGTAATGAACAACGTTGCAGTTTGACGAGTAAAGTACTGGGCACTCTACCGGAGCGAATGCCTCCATGTGGGGTTTCTTACGGACTTTACGTGAGAGAAGTACCATCAGGAAGTCCTTGTTTAGAGCTGTAGAGAAGAAGCAGTCGAGGAGGATTAAGTTCTTGCGGCATGAAGGCTCTACCAGCATGTGAGGTATCCACAGATATGTGAGAGTATTCGGGAGCTTCGACTTAGATATGCCTACAAACATAGCCCTAACTCACAAAACTATATTGAAACCCTAGAATTTATCTCGTTGTCAGTTTCCTAGCTTCGCGCTCAGTTTCTCTCAGAATAATTATATCACCGACCCTTACAGGACCCTTCACGTTTCTTGTTATGACTCTACCCTTATCCCTCCCATCTAAAACCCTAACCCGGACCTGTGTGATCTCACCAGTAACTCCAGTTCTCCCAACTACCTGAAGCACCTCTGCTGGGAAGCCGAACTCCTCTGTGACGTTTACGTCGGGCTGCGTTATATCGAGCTTTCTAACTTCACCCACGTCCAGCACCTCTCCTAACTTACACTCCTACTTTAAAGCTTTTAAGGAGGGTTCGGCCCCACTACAGCCTTAAAAGTTAAAAGGCGAGGCTCTTAGTAGTAGAGGGTGTGAGTATGCCTAGGATCCATACATGCAGCTTTTGCGGGCAGCAAATAGAGCCGGGTTCAGGCTTGACGTACGTACTTAGGAGCGGGACTATATACTATTTCTGCTCAAGTAAATGTTTTAAGAACTTCAAGTTAGGGCGGGATCCTAAGAGGACTCCGTGGAGTGCCTACTACATAAAGAGAAAGTAGTTTGAGGTGCCTTAATTTAGATGGCATTAAAGAGAGAGTTAATTATAATAAAGCCTGACGGAGTTAGAAGAGGACTAATCGGTGAGGTAATAAAGAGGATAGAGCAGAAGGGTCTCAAAATACTGAAACTTAAAATGCTGAAAATGAGTCGAGAATGTGTTGAAAGACTCTACGACGTCCATAAAGGGAAACCGTTCTATGAGTCCCTAATAAACTTCATGACGTCACATCCCGTAGTAGCTATCCTTGTCGAAGGTGATGAAGCGATAGATGTTGTGAGGACCATGATAGGCCCGACTGACGGTAGGAAGGCACCTCCTGGAACCATAAGAGGGGACTTCTCGACCTCCATCCAGGAGAACATAGTACATGCTGCTGACAGTGAGGAAAGAGCTGATTACGAGTCCCGGATAGTTTTCGACCCAGCATGTGACGAACTATCCTAGCTATACTCACTCTGATCTAGGTTCCTCCCTAATTGATTTAGACTGTAACAGTCTAAATCAATTAGGGGGTAGTTAGCTAAGATTGTTGAGAGTGTGATCCTATACCTCTTCGTGCCGCTGGGTCTATCCAGGTTTTCATGCTATGGTTTCAGAGGGTGGACAGTAGTAGGCTCGTGGACTACGCTAAGACTATTCTCTTAGTAATCGTCATAGCATTCATGTTAGTCTCGCAGGCAGAGACACTGTACTCCAACCTCTTCGTGTTATCAAGTATAGTAGCACCTGTAGCCCTATTCTTCCTGTTAATACCCCTACTAGACCTGTTAATAGTCAAGATCCTCGATCTGTCCTACGGAGAGTACGTACTGCTCACATTCACTACGACAGCCAGGAACAGCGAGGCATCGCTAGCAGTGGCAGCAACAGCGTTTCCAGGTACACTCATCCACTAGTAGTAGCCATCGCACCAGTGCTTGAACTACCCCTATTAATCCTAATACTCAAAGAGCTGAATATACTAAGGCGAGTACTTGGGTAGCTAGGTTTGCTCTGCTATAGAATTTAAACTACCGAGTAATGTAACTACAGCTGAAGATCCCACTCCTATGGCGAGAAGGGTTAGCTATAGCTCCGCGTAGCTAGCTCGAAAGGTTTTAAGGTGGGCACATTAAAGCGAACCTAAATCCGATGCACCACACAGATCAACGTTAAACTAAAAATGGGTGTTCTTCACATTCCTCTCATAATCTTCTGTTCACTGTGCTCTATCGGGGTTATCTTCACTTTTAGCCCGGTGTCAGACCTGCTTATTGTCAGCTCTTGCAGGGTCCTGCGGTACCCGCAGGATGAGCACTTAATGAGGTATCTAACTACAGCACTACCGTCAGCCGCATATTTTTCTACCATTACAGTAGCCTTACCATCGCATCTAGGGCACTTCATTCCGTTGTCGTGTTTCCATATCACCTCTAACACCTCGCTTCAGCGCGTTACTGCTTGTTTCTCCACCTTATGGAGGTTCTGAAAAGTTTTAAGCTTGCTTTAAACCATGAGAAACCATATTCATGGACGTGACTAAGTACTTACGAAACATTACGCCTAGACACTCTAACATAACCCTGAAACGGTCTTCCACGATATATTGCTGCAGGAGGGGATGGAAACTTAAAAAGCCTTGTTGCATCAATGGTGTGTGGGGCCCGTAGCTCAGCCAGGTAGAGCGGCGGGCTTTTAACCCGTAGGTCCCGGGTTCAAATCCCGGCGGGCCCGCCACACCAGAAAATAAATAGTTGTTTAGTGTCGTGGTTACAGTGCTTCCATCTAATCACATCTTTAAGTATCTGTAGACGGCTCTAATCCCATCAGCTTCAGCTCAGCTTCGTGAGGCCCTGTCAAGCCAAACGCTGCGGGGTCTTCTGTGAGTAGAGGCCTCCACCTGCCTCCACATCGAGGAGTGTTTAGATTTTAGATTTATCACTATCTTTGTGATAGCCTCACCATATCTGAGAACATATCTTTAGGTTGGGGAAGGTTTTTCTAATTAGTTTAGCTAAAAGAAAACCACGAGAAACTTTACCTATGAGTGTTACTTGAACTGCTCAGCTACAGCCTCCACGGATATTTCGAAAAGTGTTAATGGATATGAAAGCTCCATCTGCTTTAGGTATCTTGGGTGGACTTCACCTACTACTCCCAGAGCTACACCGTTTACCTCGATGATAGAACTCCTCCCACTAATAAAGAGCACATTACCTTCTGCGGGCTTAAAGATGGGTTTAAAGCCGAGGAGCTCGAGTAATGTTCTAGTCGTGGCAAGGCCATCTGTCAACGTAGTGCCGGGTCCGTATATTGCCCCGGCGACATACCTTCGGGTACCTGCTGTTTTTGGATCCACCACGTCACCTACCTCGAATATTTTGAGGCTTTGAAGATCGTACTTCTTCACGTTCTTCGAGACACTCCTAAGGATCCCAGGTAGTAAGGACGGTCGTAGCACTGAATATATCCTCATCTTCGGATTCTCGACCTCGATGAAACTGGAGAAACCTAACATCATAAGGTAGTCAGGGTCTGTGAGTATGAAGTTCACTACCTCAGTAAACCCTAACCCTACGAGTATGTCCCTCAAACTCCTCGACACTACCTCTATTCGGTGAGGCAGTCCTCGATGGGTTGGTGGCTCAATCTTACCACCTATCCTATTATAGTCTAAAGATATAGCGACATCCTCAACTAAGTCATCCTCATCTATCACATCCACTCTGTAGGGAGGTACCCACACATTAAAGACGTTTTCCGCGCTTTCAAAATGTTCAACTATGTAGCCATGACCTCTAAGGAGCCCTACCACATCGTTAACGGGAACTTCAAGCCCGATCAGGTTCCTTATCCTTTCTAAGCTGACGGTAACGTACTTCCCGGAAAGAGCTTTCACAACCACGTCCTCGTTGAAGTCCTTCCCTCCAATAACTCTTACTACCTCAACCCTACTAGCACCACGTTCGTAAACCGACGTAGTCATTACAGCTAGTATCGAAGCCATTAAGTACGGCTCTGTTCCTGTGACGTCTATCAAGACATTCCTAGTTCTCTCGGTTACTCTCGTTTCCTCCGAGTTAATTATTGGGGGAAGAGAAAGTACAATGCCCTTTGAGTCTATTAGTAGGGGGTAGTGTCCCTCCTTAACTAGATTCCGATACTCTCTCCCTTTCTCCGTTTTTTCGAGTATCTCTCTAACACTCATCGCCTCAGAAGAGCCGAGTGGTGTGAAAACTACGTCCGATACCTCCCTATAGTACACCGGGAAACTTACGGTATCAAGATCGTAGAGTCCTATTGACACCAGTTCCCGGTTACCGCAGTGTGTTAGGTGGAGCTTTTCCTGTAACTGAAATAACTGAGATATCGCCTCATCGTCCAGTTTCACACCTCTTACAATAGTCATGAAGACGTAGGGTCTGTAGCTCGGTGCGTAAGAAGCATCTACTGAGAGGTCCCCCCTAGAGAACTCAAACTTACTGGGTTCTCTCAGACCTACATAGTAGGCTATAGCCCTAGCTAATCCCTCCACTGAGTAGAGATCGAGCCTATCATGTGGTGCTTCATACACTATCTCGTCTGACTCTATCTTACCTACCTCCAGCTTCAGCTTATCGAAAAGCTCTGTCAGGGTATTCACGTCGAGTTCTTTACCTACTAGGCGAGCAAGGTCCCAAGGTCTAACTGTGACGACCGGCACTCAGCACCACCTTAGGAACAGGGGTTCTCTCTATTTCCCGAACATCATCGGTGTAGAGGTCTCTTATATCGTTTATCTCCATGAGGATCATCGCGACTCTATCTATACCTATACCCCAAGCAGCTACGTTATAGCCTTTAAGCCCGAGTGGTTCGAGAACCTGTTTTCTAAACATCCCTCCCGGTAAGACCTCTATCCAGCCTAGTTTCGGATGCTTAACGTATCCCTCAACGCTCGGCTCAGTAAATGGGAAGTAAGCTGGTTTGAACCTAACCTCCCCGAGTCCTAGACCTCGGGAGAACTCCCTAAAGAATTCAAGCAGGTCCTTAAAGGATACCCTAGAGCCTACTATTATCCCATCTAGCTGGTGGAACTCCATTAGATGTGTGGGATCGGGTGTGTCGGGTCTGAAAACTCTGTCTATGGTGAAGACTCTATACTCTCCTGGACCCCTCTCCCACAGCGTCCTAACAGATACGGCAGTACAGTGGGTTCTAAGCACTAACCTCAGGGCCCGGGATTGGTCCCATCTATACCTTCTGAACTCCTCATGGTACCTACCAACAGAGTTTAGTAGGTCGGCTATGCGTGGATCTGGAGATGCGGTGCTACCTAGGATATACACGTCACTGGGTCTTCTAGATGGATGGTATTGTGGGACAAATAAGACATCGAAGTTCCACAGCTCCAGCTCTACGTGAGGGCCTTTAACTTCCTCGAAGCCTAAGGAGATCATCAGCTCTCTCATGTAGTTAATTACCTCAGTAAAGAAGTGTTTCCTCGCTACTGGAAGTTTGGGAGGCTCTATAGATAGATCGAATGGTTTGAACTCTATGGAGTCCCAGTTCCCTAAGGATATAACCTCCGGTGTCACAACCGTTACTACATCCACTGGTGTTAGCATATTGAAGTCTCTTACCAGCGAATCTGTTGCCTCCACCACTAACTCTTTAATTTCTCCTACCTCAACTAATCCCCGTCTTCTAACCTCCTTTAAGTTGTCAGGTACCTCACTTACGACAGTAGGTGATGAATACTTCTCAAGCTCCTTCTTAATTTCCTGGACGTACTCTAAGATCCTGGAAATATTTGAAGATACTAGCTCTGCGAATCCTCCCTGAATCCTAATAACACCAAACCTTCTCAGGATCCCGAGAGCAGCCTCAAACTCGTCATCGCTGAGACCTATATTCCTCAGTGTTGCTACAGGTACCCTCACATCTTTAATGAGCTCCCTCAAGACTATCTCTTCTGGTAGTCCACTAACTAAATACTTCCTACCCAACTCACTGAGCTCTATCCTATAGAGGACCTTCTTGAAAAGCCTGATCAGCCCTCTCTTCTCGAGCTCCGCTAGGTCCCTCATTATATCCTGCTCACGCCTACCTACAAGCCTCGCAACCTCAGATACGTTCGCAGTCTTAAGCTCTAGTACTACCTTCGCGATAGAGTACTGCCTTGCCGGTAACTTTATCTTGCGTTGCTCACTCATCACATAGCATCCTACTATTCTACTAAAACGAGCTTAATTACGATTGAGATCCCCGGTTCTGGTCGAGGAAATTGAGAGATTCTGAGAGTTGAGAGGTTCAGTTAAGTTATGAAACCTAGCGAGCATCCTACTCTAAGAACTTCCCGAGAACCACCCCAGGTTAGTACATCACGGGCACCACTTAGAACCTGCAAACCTCAGTAAACTCGGGGCAGTTGTCAAGGGTATTCTTGAGCGGTATACATGGAGGTCTCCTATGTTTAGTGCTTATAACTTAGTTTAGAGAAACCTGTAGTAGCTGGGGAATAGGTTGATGAGTAGTAGACCGGAAAAAATTGAGAGTAAGATCATGGAGCACGAGTTAGTTCCGAAGCATGAACTCCTAACAAAGGAGGAGGCGCTTAAAGTGCTTAGGGAGCTGGGTGTACGCCCTGAGCAACTTCCGTGGATTAGAGCGTCAGATCCTGTAGCTAAACTTTTAGGGGCTAAGCCAGGCGACATAATTAGAATAATAAGAAAGTCTGCTACTTCAGGGGTTTCCATAGCTTATAGATTCGTGGTGGTTGGTTAGGGGTGATGTCTCTGGCCGAGGGCGCGGTATCTCATATCACATCGGAGGTTAGGTGGAGGATATTTAAAGACTTCCTGCAGGACGTAGGACTTGCCAGACATCATATTGAGTCCTTCAATAGCTTCGTTGAGATAGGGCTGAAGGACATAGTATCGAGTCTAGGTGTAATAGAGGTTCCTACTAAGGAGCCGTCCCTTAAGGGGTTAGTCATAGAGTTCGTCGACGTATCTATAGGTACACCGAAGTTCTATGAGGTCGAGGGACACGTAGTAGATGTCACACCTATGATGGCTCGCCTCAGGAACCTAACTTACAGCGTGCCTGTATCAGCTAAGGTAGTTGTTAAGAAGGATGGGAACGTACTTTACGAGGACGAGGTCCCACTCTGCTCACTTCCAGTTATGGTGAGGTCTAAGATAGACCCGACATCCAGGATGGACAGGAAGGAGCTTGCTGAGATAGGTGAGGACTGGAGGGATCCAGGAGGTTACTTCATAGTAAACGGTTCTGAGAGGGTCATAGTTGCTCAGGAAGATCTAGCACCGAACAGGGTCTTCGTGGAGAAGGCGGAGATGGGTGCTAACATAACCCACTCAGCTAAGATGATATCGGTCTCGGCAGGTCTTCGAGTACCGACCATTGTTGACAGACTTAAAGACGGTACTCTAGTCATAAACTTCCCACCTCTCCTCGCTAAGGTCCCGGTAGTAATAGTTATGAAGGCCCTTGGCTTAACTACCGATAAAGAGATAGTGTACGCCGTGTCGCACGATCCTGAGATACAGCAGGAGTTACTGCCCTCACTACTCCAAGTGCAGGAAATAAGAACTCGAGACGATGCTTTAGACTACATAGGTGCTAGGATTGCGGCAGGTCAGGTAGCTGAGGCTAGGAGGAAGAGGGCCGAGGAAGTTCTAGACAGGTATCTATTCCCACACATAGGTACAGACCCTTCACCCTCAACGAGATTGATGAAGGCCCTCTACCTGGGGCAGATGGTATGCAAATTAATAGAGCTTGTCCTAGGGAGGAGGGAACCTGACGATAGGGATCACTACGGCAATAGAAGGCTCAGACTAGCTGGAGATCTACTAGCACAGCTCTTTAGGGTAGCCTTCAGGCAGTACATAGATGAGCTGAGAAGTGCTCTAGAGAGGATCACGATAAGATCCGGACGAATAAACGTTAAGGCCTTTGCGAGACCCGACATAATAACTGAGAGGATAAGACATGCTCTAGCAACTGGAAACTGGGTTGGCGGTAAGACCGGCGTTAGCCAGATGTTAGACAGAACGAACTGGATCTCCACTCTCAGCCATCTGAGGAGGACGGTATCTCCTCTAAGTAGGGGACAGCCACACTTTGAGGCTAGGGATGTCCACGGAACACAGTTCGGTAGGATATGTATTTTCGAGACTCCTGAGGGACCTAACTGTGGTTTAGTTAAGAACCTGTCTCTCTATGTGAAAATCTCTTCAGGAGTTAATCCAGGGGAAATACGTTCTGTAATTAAGAAGCTGGGTGTTATTCCAGCTGAGGAGGTATATGAGAAACTATTAAACGGAGATCCCGAGATTGTAGAGAACATATCCTCATATGCTAAAGTGTTCCTAAATGGAACCCTAATCGGTTACTATGTGGGTAGTTCCGAGACTCTAGCGAAGGCGATAATTCATTTGAGGAGGAGGGGACGGCTCCATCCGGAGGTTAACGTCAAATACATAAAGACTGAGTACGTAAACGAGGTATACATAAATACCGATGAAGGGAGGGTACTTAGACCTCTAATAGTAGTTGAGAACGGAAAACCTAAGCTCACCGAGGACATAGTCAGTGACTACCTATCCGGAAAAATAACGTTTAGTGATCTAGTTAGGAAAGGGATAATAGAGTTCATTGATCCTGATGAAGAGGAAAACGCATACATAGCTATGGATACAAGCGATCTCACACCTGAGCATACACACCTAGAGCTCTGGCCCCCGGCAATAGTCGGTGTAGCAGCTGCTACCATTCCGTTCCTCGAGCATAACCAGTCACCGAGAAATACCTACCAAGCAGCTATGGCTAAGCAGGCACTAGGTCTCTACGCTGCGAACTACAACCTCAGGTTCGATAGTAGGGCACACGTACTCCACTACCCGCAAAAACCTTTAGTTCAGACACGGTTCCTGGATGTTATAGGATATAATGATAGACCTGCAGGCCAGAACTTCGTTATTGCTGTTCTCTCCTTCACCGGATACAACATGGAGGACGCTATAATACTGAATAAGTCGTCCGTGGAGAGGGGGTTAGCTCGTAGTACGTTCTTTAGGGAGTACTCCACCGAGGAGCTACGTTATGCTGGAGGTCAGATGGATAAGATAGAGATCCCGGAGCCTTCAGTGAGGGGCTATAGAGGAAGAGAGAATTACGCACTCTTAGATGAGGACGGTATAGTAAGTCCGGAGACTAAGGTCTCATCTGGTAATGTTTTAGTGGGTAAGACCTCCCCACCAAGGTTTATGGAGGAGTATAAGGAGCTTGGGATAATAAGCACGACTAGGAGGGACACCTCAATAACGTTACGCCATGGAGATAAAGGAGTTGTTGATACAGTCCTACTGACTGTTTCAGCAGATGGAAACAAGCTTGTCCGGGTTAAGGTGAGGGACCTCAGGATACCTGAGATCGGGGATAAGTTTGCCTCTAGACATGGACAGAAAGGTGTTGTAGGTCTCCTTGTACCGCAGTACGATATGCCATACACACCTGACGGTATAACCCCGGACGTTATAATAAACCCACACGCACTACCATCTAGAATGACTGTAGGGCAGTTAATTGAGTCGATAGCTGGTAAGGTCGGTGCTCTCGCTGGGAGGTTAGTTGATGGGACCCCGTTCTACGGTGAGAAACCAGAGAACTTGCGGATGGAGCTGTTACTTAGGGGTTACCCAAGCGACGGTACTGAACCCATGTATGATGGTAGGACTGGAGAGCTCCTGGCTAACCCGGTCTTCATTGGCGTAGTCTACTACCAGAGGTTGCACCACATGGTCGCAGATAAGATGCATGCTAGAGCTAGGGGCCCGATACAGCTACTTACTCGTCAGCCGACGGAGGGTAGAGCTAGGGAGGGAGGGTTAAGGTTTGGTGAGATGGAGAGGGACTGTATAATAGGGCATGGTGCCGCCATGCTTCTGCAGGAAAGAATGCTTGAGAGCTCGGATAAGGTAGTAGTGTATGTATGTAGTGACTGCGGGCTCGTAGGGTGGTTCGATAGGAAGAGGAATAGGTATGTGTGTCCTCTCCATGGTGATAAGGGTAGGCTGAGCCCTGTTAAAGTAAGCTACGCATTTAAGCTACTACTGCAGGAGCTTATGTCTATGCTGATATATCCGAGGCTGATACTGGGAGATAAATACGAGGCGATAGGAGGTGAGTAAAGATGGCTGAGTCCGAGAAGTTCATTAAAGGAATAAAGTTCGGGATCCTCTCACCGGAGATCATCAGGAAGATCTCGGTAACAGCTGTGGTAACACCGGAGGTTTACGATGAGAACGGAATACCGATTGAAGGCGGAGTAATGGATCCTAGGCTGGGTGTCATAGAGCCAGGCCAGAGATGTGCGACATGCGGTAACACCCTCGCTCAATGCCCCGGACACTTCGGGCATCTAGAGCTTGCTAAGCCAGTTATTCACATAGGCTTTGTGAGACACATATTCATGCTGTTGAAGGCAACCTGCCACTCATGTAACAGAGTAAAGATCCCTGAGGAGGACATTATCAGGTACAGAGACCTCTACCGTAAACTCAGGAATAGGTGGCCACAGCTAGCAAACAGCCTCGTAGAGTTCATTAGACAAAAAGCCTCTAAAGCATTGGAGTGCCCCCACTGCAAGGCAAGGCAGTTCAAGATAAAGCTGGAGAAACCAGCGACCTTCATAGAGGAGGGAGGTCGGGGTAAGCTATACCCAGACGTCATCAAGCAGTGGCTTAGCAACATACCTAACACAGACCTCGAGGTACTGGGGATAGACTACGAGGTAGCTAGACCTGAGTGGATGATCATAAACGTCCTTCCGATACCCCCGATAGCGGTAAGGCCTTCCATAGTCCTTGAGACCGGTATGAGGGCCGAGGACGACCTGACCCACAAGCTCGTAGATATCATTAGAGCTAATGAGAAGCTTAAGGAAGCCATAAACTCGGGTGCTCCCGAGATAATAGTGGAGGATCTTTGGGAGCTCCTCCAATATCATGTAATGACGTACATAGATAACGAGCTTCCAGGTGTTCCTGTAGCAAAGAGAAGATCCGGTATGCCTCTCAAGACGATAGCGCAGAGACTTAGGGGTAAGGAAGGGAGATTCAGAGGTAATCTATCGGGAAAGAGAGTTGACTACTCAGCAAGGACCGTGATAAGTCCCGACCCCAACTTAGATATAAACGAGGTTGGGGTTCCTTATGAAGTAGCTATGACGCTCACCGTACCCGAGTACGTAACCCCGTGGAATATAGATAAGATGAGGGAGTACGTACTTAACGGTCCGAATAAGTGGCCCGGAGCTAACTACGTTATAGACCCTTCAGGCCGTAGACTTGACTTAAGATACGTCAAGGACCTTAAGGCTCTAGCTGAGGGTCTTAAGCCGGGATACATTGTCGAGAGGCACCTAATAAATGGTGATGTAGTTCTATTTAATAGGCAACCATCACTACACAGAATGTCTATAATGGCTCATAAGGTAAGAGTACTTCCAGGTAAGACCTTCCGTCTTCACCTAGCAGTCTGCCCACCATATAACGCTGACTTCGATGGAGACGAGATGAACCTCCATGTCCCTCAAACTGTGGAGGCTAGGGCGGAGGCCGAGGAGCTCTTACTGGTTATGAAGCACATACTGTCCCCAAGGTATGGAGGGCCGATAATTGGCGGTATCCAGGACTATATCAGTGGTGGTTACTTACTGACGCTTAAGTCGACTATATTGACGAAGGAGCAGGTTTCAGATCTACTAGCTACGATAGATTACTCAGGTGAGATACCTGAGCCAGCAGTATTATCACCTATAGAGGCGTGGACAGGTAAGCAGATCTTCAGCCTACTCATACCGGAGGACTTCAACTTTATCGGTGAGACGAAGCTGTCTTCTGGTAACTTAAAGTGTTCTTCTGAGGAATGCTTCTGGGATACCCTCCTAGTAGTAAAGAAGGGTAAGGTCCTTGCCGGGGTAATCGATAAGACCGTGATAGGCTCACAGCAACCGAAGTCCATGTTCCACTACCTAATCATGGAGCACGGAGTAAAATTCGGTTCTGAGTTCATGAATAAGGCGTTCAAGCTCTTCTTGAGGTACATAGAGATGGCTGGCTTCACCATGACCCTAGACAATATCAGAGTAAGTGAGGAGGCTCTAAGAGAAGCGGAGAAGGTAGTTAAAGAGGCCTACTCAGAGGTCCATAAACTCATAGAGATGTTCAGGACAGGCCAGTTGGAGCCGGTACCGGGGAGGACCCTCGTCGAGACCCTTGAGATAAGGATCCTAGATGCTTTAGCTAAAGCAAGAGATGAAGCCGGTTCAGCAGCGATAAAGTATATGAGCCTGACGAACCCAGTGTACATTATGGCTAGGACTGGAGCTAGAGGTAGCAACCTAAACATAACGCAGATGTCTGTCCTACTTGGTCAGCAATCCGTTAGAGGTGAGAGAATATGGCGTGGCTACTACGGAAGGGTGTTACCTCACTTCAAAGCAGGAGACCTCTCACCAGAAGCTAGGGGTTTCGTAGCGAGCTCATTCTATAAGGGTCTCACACCTCTCGAAGTATTCTTCCACTCAGCAGGAGGTAGGGAAGGACTGGTCGACACAGCTGTCAGAACATCGCAGAGCGGCTACATGCAGAGGAGGTTGATAAATGCTCTACTCGATCTGTACGTGGAGTACGACCTAACAGTGAGGAGCTCCTACGGAGAGCTCGTACAGTTTAAGTACGGAGAGGATGCTGTAGATCCTAAGAAGACAGCTTTCGGTAAGGCTGTAGATGTAGATAGGATTATCGTTAAGAACATTGGTTGGAGGATGAGCCTATGAGCAAGAAGTCGAGGAAAACTAAGAAGGAGAAGGTTAGAGAGTTAGAGAAGAAAGAGGAGGGTAAGCTCGAGGAGCTGAGGAAGGCGGTCTTAGAGCCGTCGGAGTATGTAGCGAGACTCATCGAGGAGTTGAGGCTACATGAGAAGCTTCCTACAGTGTTAGTGAATTCGATTAGATCGATAGTGCTTGCAAAGTACGGTGCTAAACCTGACGAGGAGAAGATTAAGCAGGAATTTGAGAATTTAGTGGGGTTAGCTAGTAGAATCTACGAATCTATGAAGCCCTTGGAGGACACCTTACCAAGGTCCATAATGGATGAGCTCCTATCGAAGCTCTTAGATGCTGCGTACAGGTACTCAATAGGTGACGATGAGTTAGCTAGAATAAGAGAGGATGTTAGGCAATCCTACCTCAGAGCTATCGTCGAGCCGGGAGAGCCTGTTGGGACTGTAGCTGCGCAGTCTATAGGTGAGCCTAGTACCCAGATGACCTTAAGGACGTTCCACTTCGCAGGTGTTAGGGAGCTTAACGTTACCCTAGGCCTTCCAAGACTTATAGAGCTCGTAGACGCTAAGAGGAAGCCTGAGACTCCGATAATGGAGATATTCCTAACTGATGAGTATAAGCACGATCTAAACACAGCTCTCGCGATTGCCAGGAAGATTGAGTACACGAACCTTGAGGCCATAACGGCGTCGGCGGAGGTAGACCTGATTACTGAGAGCATTGTCATAAGGATCGATAAGGAGATGCTTGAGGATAAGGGTCTTACAGTAGATGATGTTGTTGATTCCCTATCTAAGAGTAAAGCCCTTGCCGGGAGGGTTAGGGTATCTGATGAGGATCCCATGACGATAATCGTGGAAGTTCCTAAGACACAGGCACACATATCGAAGATCTTGAAGTTCAGGGAAAGACTGCTTAAGGTGAAGATCAAGGGTGTTAAGGGTATAAAGAAGGTTATCCTCCAGAGGAGGTTTAACCCGCAGACAGGTAAGCACGAGTATGTTCTCCTAACGGAGGGATCTAACCTAGCTGAGATACTATCAATACCGCAGGTAGACCATAGGAGGACTAGGACGAACGATATACATGAAATTGAGAGGGTGCTCGGTATAGAGGCTGCTAGACAGGCCCTCATAAACGAGATGATGAATACGCTGAGGGAGCAGGGTCTGGAGGTTGATGTGAGGCACGTCATGCTTGTCGCGGACCTCATGACTTGGAGTGGTATGGTTAGGCAGATAGGTAGGCACGGGATAGTGGGAGAGAAGAGAAGCGTTCTAGCTAGAGCAGCGTTCGAGGTAACTACTAAGCAGCTTTTCGATGCTAGTGCGTCTGGTGAGTTAGACTCCTTAGGTGGGGTAGCAGAAAACATTATAGTTGGGCAGTTGATACCATTTGGAACAAGCCTTGTACAGCTTAAAACTAGTCCACGACTATTAGCTAGGGGTGGAAACTCTCAGTGAGTGAGCTGTCTAGACCTGAATTAGAGAGGGAGATAAAGAACGTAATTAGAACAGGTAAATATATCCTCGGAAGTAAGAGGAGCTTGAAGGCTGTGCTTATGGGTAAGGCCAGAGCTGTCATAGTAGCCAGTAAGATCCCACCAGCAGTTGAGGCAGACGTTGTCCACTACGCTAAACTAAGTGGTATACCAGTAATCAGATATCCTGGGACGAGCTACGAGCTCGGGCTCATCTGCGGGAGGCAGTTTCCGGTATCTGTTATGGCAGTCCTCGATTTCGGAGAGTCGAAGCTGTCCGAGGTGGGAAGCTCTGTCTGAGATTAAGTTAAGTAATGAAGAGCTTAGGTATATGGCGCTCTTCAGCGACATCACCGGAGTAGACGTTAGGGACTGTGTGATAGAGCCTGAAACCGGGACTATAGTGTTCATAGTTCCTCCGGGTAAGGCCGGTCTAGCCATAGGGAGTAGAGGAATAAACGTTAAGAGGCTCTCTAAGATCCTAGGGAAGAGAATAGAGGTAGTTGAGTGGGCTGACAACCTAGAGGACTTCGTGAAGAACCTCTTCCTGCCTGCTAGGGTTTTAGGTACAAGCCTGATGAAGCTTAAGGACGGTAAGAAAGTCCTCTACGTGCGGGTGAACCCGGAAGACAAGGGACTGGCGATCGGTAAGGGAGGTAAGAACGTGAACAAGGCTAAGACCATACTTAAGAGGTACTTCGACATAGATGTGGTCTCGATAATATAAATGCTTATAAGCGGGAACGTCCTGACATTTTGAGGTAGAGGCTATGCCCGGTTCGAAAGCTCCTACGGGTCTCTTCGCCGCGCGGAAGCTGAGACTCAAGAGACTCAAGTTTAGATGGTCTCAGAGGGAGTTCAGAGTAAGGATGATGAGGCTGAAGGAGAAGTACGATCCACTTGAAGGGGCACCTATGGCACGCGGCATCGTGCTCGAGAAGGTAGGTATAGAGTCTAGACAACCAAACTCAGCTTTGAGGAAGTGTGTTAGGGTGCAGCTAGTTAAGAACGGGAAGGTAGTGACAGCATTCGTTCCATGGGATGGTGGCATAACCTTCATTGACGAGCATGACGAGGTCATAATAGAGGGTATCGGGGGTACTAGAGGAAGGTCTATGGGAGACCTACCTGGGGTAAGGTATAAGGTAATAGCAGTAAACGGAGTATCCCTGAAGGAGCTTCTCAAAGGTAAGAAGCAGAAACCTATGAGATAGTCCTAGAGCCGTGATGAAAATACTTTGAAGAGGCTGGTAATAACTCACACAGATCTTGATGGTGTAGCTTCAGCAGCTATTATTTCCCGGCAGCTAGGTAAGGTAGATAAGTACATATTTACCCAGCCCCACATCCTCCATAAGGCTATATCAGCCATTAAATGCTCCGACGAGTGTGAGGTATACATATGTGATCTAAGCCCCAACAACAGTAACTACCTAGAGATAAAGGAGGGAATCAGGAAGGCACTATCATCTGGAGCTAGAATTTGGTGGTTTGATCACCACATATGGGAGAGAAAATGGATTGAGAGCCTTCTCGATATGGGTGTTAGATTAGCTATAGACGTTACCACATGCTCTGCTGGGGTAGTGCTCAAACATGTTGGGAATAACGACCCTGTCTCTAAGCGTTTAGCTGAGGCAACATGTTCTCTGGATATGTGGGTATTTAATGACTGGCTAGGTAACTTCCTAGCTAGGTATGTAGGCTTTAGTAAGAGTGAGAATTGGAGGAGGAAGGTCGTAGACAGACTTGCGAGCGGTCACCTACTAGACGAGGAAGTTATGAGGGTAGTTGAGGACAGTGTGGACAGGGAACTTAAAATAATCTCAGAGGCTCTGAAAAAGGCAGTAGTTCGCGATGTTTGCGGTCATAGAGTAGCATATTACTATAAGTCCGTTAAGGACCATGTCACCTCGTATGTAGCTGCTACATTAATGTCTAGGTACGGTGCAGATGTTGCTGTGATATGTAGGAAAGGGTCTGTTAGTCTAAGAAGTAACGGTAGGGTGGATGTCCGTGAGGTAGCTAAAAAACTTGGTGGTGGTGGGCACCCGAACGCAGCAGGATTCTCAGTCAAGCCCCCAACGTTGCTGAAGGTATTGCTATTCTTTGGAATTAAAGGCCCGTTTCTCAAGTGGTGTATGTCTAAAGTAGAGAAATTTCTTTGCTGATTACGTTAGGCTCACTACTCTCGCATTCTAAGCCGTAGCCCTCAAGGTTTGAAGAGATTAAAACACATATATGCGAAATAAATATGTAGTGCTGCCGTACCGCAACATGCTTTACTGGTGCTGACATATTCTCCATATCCAGCATATTTATACCGATTATCGGAGTAGTTGCTTGACATCCCTCTACACTGCTCTAGAAGAGAAAATCCGGACATAGACAACGTCGGCACGACCTTCAATTAAGCAGGTCTAGGAATACTTAAGGGTCTTCTACCCGTCTTCGATGACGTGGTAGAGTGGCTGTGCCATGTCTAGTTTGTGAGTTGTGTAGCCACGCTGTGGAGGATATCTGAAGGTGAGTCTAAGCATTCTTTACACTTAGAGAACTAATAGAATATTAGGGAATGAAAACGAAAGTAGCAGGCCTCGACCTGGCTGCTTTGGAACGTAACTGCTGTGGGTATGCGGTTATAGATTTAGAGCTATCTAGGCTTGTAGGGCTTAAATGTTTATATGAGGACGAGGAGATAGTAGCTAGCATCCTCACAGATAATGTGAAGGTGGTTAGTGTAGACTCACCAATAGCTAGAGAACCTAGGCTTAGAGCTGTCGACCGGGCAGCAATGAAGTTGGGGTTTAGGGTGCTACCACCAAATCTCGGCTATATGAGTAAGCTCACTATCCGTGGCTGGAACCTCTATGAAAGGCTTACGTCGGTGGGGGTAATAGTCATTGAGACGCATCCGAGAAGTGCTCTAAAGAGCTCTAAAGCAGGTAGTGTAGTCGATCTAGCTAGGAGGCTTGGAGTGGATCTCGGTGAGTATGAGAGCAGAAGGCTTAGAAAAGATCTTCGAGATGCTATAGTTGCGGCACTAGTATCTCTATGCTATGTTAGAGGGGATTGTGTATCTCAGATAGTTGCTGAAGATGGTGCTATATACCTAATAAAACCCCTCTTCCAGTAGAGAGAATCTGTAGCGGAACTAGGGAATGTAGAGAAAGATATGAAAGTATGTTAAACAGCCTTATTACCTAGGTAGTAACTCATAAATATAAGTAAGTGTCACGTATAGAAGACTTGGTGCTTGTAATGAGCATCCCAGAGGGAAAGCTCGCTAAGATACGTGTTAAGGAGTTCTCAGACCTAGTAAGGCTAGCAGCGTCAGGCATAATGATGGGGCAGCCAACCTACATCCTGAGGTTAAATACTGGGGAAAACATCTGCATCTACGGAATAATGGCAGTCTTCAAGGACTTCTATAAGTACTACGGGATACCCCTCATATATTTCTGGGTTGATGAGGGCTGTAAAATACCTGTTGACAGAAACTACGCAGTCCTAAGGTCTGACGATACCGGGGAACATATAGAGTTAAACAAAGGATTTAAAACAGGGGCTATCAACGTCCCAATAATCAATGTCCAGGAAATACCGGATTTTATTTGGAACAGTAACTGAGTACCTTAGGAACATCGCCAACTACATGTTGTCGTTAAGTTCGTTTAACGCTGAGGGCCCCGTCCTTCAGGGCGGAGGGGTTGGGAACGGACCTCAGTCACTCTCATCTTCACTCTCTTCTCTGGAGGTCAGTATCTTAAAGGCTCTCTCAGTTATGTGTACAAAGAATTTCTCTTCAGAGGCACTAGTCACCCGAACTAAACCCCTCAGCTCGAGAACCATTAACAGTCTCAGGAATTCTCCAAACGATATATCACTGGCTTTTCTTAGCTCCATGAACAGCGCTTCACCTGACATAGTACCTCCTGCTCTAGCCACTGTCTCAAGTATTAATAGGGTCGGAATGACCTGAATAGCTCTCCTCATCGTACTATCTACACAGATCTATTCCTTCAGCGTTTTTATAGCTGAATATGTTTCGTGAGGGTAGCAAGTCAAGGCATCTAACTTTAATAACTGATTTTCTCTCCTGCCCTAAAGAACCTGCTCCTAAATATAACTTAAATTTCTCCCACAGTTTCTAGTGAGTGGAAGAGGGTAGTGGTAAAGATAATCGTAGACAGCATGCTCGGTAACCTGGCTCGGTGGCTGAGGGTACTCGGATACGATACGGAGTACTCCAGGAAGATGTTAGATAAGGATATACTTACTACAGCCATCCGCGAGGATAGAGTCTTAATCACTAAGGACCTAGGGTTACATAGGCGGGCACTGAAAAATAACATCACGTCAGTGTATATCCCCCCAGAAGTAACGGAGATAGCGGATATCCTAACTATCCTAGTTGAGAAGTTAGGTATAGAGGTAAAGTTCGATAAAAACAACACTAGGTGCCCTCTATGCAATAGTAGGCTCAGCATAGTACCGAAAGCTCAGATAGCTACTCTAGTACCTCCTGAAGTACTGAGCAAGTACGATACCTTCTGGTACTGCAGTAAATGCAAGAAGGTCTACTGGCAGGGGAACCATTGGAGAACGATAAATGACACCATACAACTAATTAGGAGCAGGGTCGCGTCGAAGCCTAAGAAGGATGAGGTAGTGAGCGAGCATGAAGTATGAGTTGAGGGCCTGCTCCGTCATCAGGGATGATATTTAATACTTCCAACGAGATCTAGGATGTGATGGAAGATGAAGCTACTTGTGCGGTATTACGCGGTACTAAAGGAAATCACCGGCACCAGCAAGGAGGAGGTAGAGGTTGAGAAGTGTTCGATTAAAGCCGGTGACCTAGTAGCGATTATCTCAACTAGACATCCGGAGATCTCAGGCCTCGTATCTAGAGGAATGGTTCTCGTAGTTTATGGAGGGAGGATAATCCGAGATCTGAACGATGATATAGATCTTTGCTCCGGTCGTAGTACAGTGGATCTTATCCCCCCATCAGCTGGCGGGGGTAGCTATAGTAGTACGTTACGTATTGGACAGCCAATAAATCCGGAGTCTTTTTTAAGGGATCTTATAGAGCATGTAGATCCCGAGGTGGGGGCAGTAGCAGTCTATTTCGGTATAGTTAAAGGTCAGGTAGGTTCTAGTAAAGTTGAGGAACTTACCTACGAGCACCATGAAGAGCAGACGAGGGAGATTCTGGAGAAAATAGCTCGAGAAGCCTCTCTAAAGGAGGGGATAAAATACGTTTCAATAAACCACAGTGTAGGGTCATTTAAGCCTGGGGATATAGTATTCTCTGTCGGGGTTCTAGGAACGGGAAGGAAGAACTCTATTGAGACGCTCAAAGAGGTAGTTGAGAGAGTTAAACATGAAGCACTAATCTGGAAGATTGAGAAGAGAGATGACGGGGTTTTCTGGGTAGTAGGTGACGGAGAGAGAATCCCTAAACGCGCTAGTGAATCTCAACAACCTTCTAAAACATAGAATATGTCATGTTTCTGAGCATAAAACACTTTACACCATATCGTAGTACCCTTAAAATCTTTAAGGTTTATGGGTCTACTATTTAAGGGGATGTGAAACTTCTTCCATTTTACGTAAACCTATTATTTTGATGATTAGGGTGTCGTGCCTATGCCCGATATGTGGGGTAGGATAAGCCTGAATGGGTGTAGGTAGAGAGGGGTGCTGGCTTCACCCGTTCACGGCGAAGGCCTCCCCATGACGCGAGGGAGGAAGGGATGAAAGCTAATTCTAGACCAGAACGGTCAAGCAGTACTAATCTTGTTTACTCTCAAGTAAAACGTTGAGAATGGCTAATGACGCTATTATAGCCTCCGGAGTTCTCACTGTTAATGTGCCCTGGTGAGGTATGAAGTTGAGCGTCATATCTATCCTGGGAAGAGCTTTAACTAGTTCATTAAAGTCTTTCCTAGGGTTTCCGAAGAGTAGGCATATTGAGCGGGCATTAGATATCTTCCTAAGTGCTTCGTGGTCTGAGAAAACGTTGTGGACTGGGATTCCGTCTTTACTAGTGTTTATTACTACGTCGTGCGTGTTTACAAACTTCAGTAAATCATCTTCGCTTGTTACGCTAGAGACTGAGTACCCTGAATAGATAGGGCTGTTTCTTACTGTGTGGCAGATTAAGGGGTCTACTGAAACCACCTCAACAAGGACTATATCTCCTCGCTTTATCCCACTATAGTTGACGAGTCTGCAGGGTCTATTCCACCCTATATCAACAACCCCGAACTCATTCAAAACAACCCCGAACCTCACATCACCAACGTCCACAGGCCTATTCTCCGGGTTATGTGTGTATAGAGATAGAGGTGGTAAGAGACCGGCAAATTTGAGATACTTGTCGAAGCCCTGTACTTTGATTCTGAGGTAGGGAGGTATCAGAAGATACTTCATTATCCTTACCAGTAGCTGGTAGTCTTCCTCACTACTTTCAGGGTCCTTATAGACTGCTACAGTACTTACTCTGAAAACAGCTAAGACTCTAGCAAGCTCACCTACTAACCTAGTCTTCAGTTTTAGATCCTTATACAAAGATAGATTGGACGATGGTATGACAATAGATAGGGACACTCTAGACTTAGGTGGAGGCCATTTAAACACTAAAAACCCCGTACTTACTTAAGACCCTCATAGCGGTACTTACTTCTTTTTCTTACCCTTAGATTGCTCCTTCCCAGCCTCACTCTTACCTTTCTCAGCTTCCTTACCTCCCTTCTCTTCCTTTCCCTCACCGATCCCCATGAATAGAGTAGTCCTTTGCCTACCTCCCAACCCAGGCACCGCAGACAGTATCACTACGCGTTTTATAAGCGTTGTAATATATGTTAAGTAGATGATGTGAAAAGCCGAGTACCGAGAGTTGAGGAGTCTCCCGAAGTCTGAATAACGTTGTTCTGGTTTAAGGATGCGAAAAGCTTTAAAGTCGTGTGCTTGTATTGAAGTAGGTAAGGCGGTAGCAGTGGCACGCAGGAAGCACTCTGCTCCTAGGAGGGGTAGCCTAGGTGTAAGGCCTAGGAAGAGAGCTTCGAGGCTATTACCTAGGGTCAGATCATGGCCGAAAGTAGAGCTTCCCACAGCTAAGCCTCTAGCGTTCATCGGCTATAAAGTAGGGATGACACACCTAGTAATAATCGATAACAGGCCGGGGTCTATGAATTACGGTCGGGAGATCACGGTAGCCGCTACAGTAATTGAAACCCCGCCAATAGTTCCCCTCGGAGCTAGATTCTACACACGTGGCATGTTCGGTGGGCTAAAGACCCTAACCGAGGTATGGACTGAGCCTCCTAAGGAACTGGAGATATGGAGGAAGATCTCAACCTTCACATTTGACCCCGAAAAGAACGAGCTCAGGTCTAAGAACGTCTTGAACCAACTAGATAAAGTAGTTGAGGTAGGTCTGATAGTAGCTACGCAACCGAAACTTACTGGAGGGTTGAGCAAGAAGGTTCCGGACATCCTTGAAGTAAAGATCGGTGGTGGTACTATACAGGATCAAGTTAATTACGCTCTATCAGTACTAGGGAAGCCCATAGACATTACTTCAGTGTTCTCGGTAGGGCAGTTCGTTGATGTTATAGGAGTTACGAAAGGGAAGGGCTTCCAGGGTGTGATAAAGAGGTTTGGAGTTAGGGAGCTACCGAAGTGGCATAAGCATAGAAAGGGTAGCAGGAGAATAGGAGCTAGATCTCCGACTATCGGTGCCCTCAGCACTGTCCCGCAAGCTGGTCAGATGGGCTTCCACAGGAGGACGGAATTCAATAAGTGGATACTACACATAGGAAATAACGGGTATGAGATAACTCCGTCAGGTGGTTTCCCACATTACGGTATTGTAAGATCTACACACGTCATACTGTTAGGTAGTGTGTTTGGTACACCTAAGAGACCCCTAATCTTAAGGTGGCCTATAAGACCTCCGGAGAACGTTATATTAGAGCCTCCGAAGATACTGCATATCAGTCTAGAAAGTAAGCAGTGAAGTGATGTACCATGAGGATCATAGTACTACCGAGTAAGGTGGAACCAATAAAGGTCCCGGTCTATAGCTTAGATGGTGCCACCATAGGAGAGGTAACACTACCGCCAGTGTTTTCCCTCCCTGTGAGAAACGATATCATACGGAGAGCATTTCTCTCAGCTCTAACAGCTCGCATACAGCCTAAGGGAAGGGATGAGCTAGCTGGAAAAAGAAGGGTTGGTGAGTCGTGGGGCATTAACTACTCGGTAGCTAGGGTACCTAGGCTCGACAACGGTAGAGCTGTGTTTGTCCCGCAAGCGAGAGGAGGTAGGTTAGCGTTCCCACCGACGACTAGTAAGAGAATACATGAGAGGGTAAACAAGAAAGAGAAGCTCCTTGCTCTAGCCTCCGCGTTAGCAGCAACATCGAGTGTGGATCTAGTTAGGCGTAGAGGGCATAAGTTCTCAGTAGAGGCTCTACCGGTAGTTGTTGTTGATGACCTTGAGAACATAGAGAAAACATCGACCCTCAAGGAGACGCTACGCTTGCTTAAGGTGTGGGAAGATGTTGTCAGGGCCTACGACGGAATCAAGATTAGGGCTGGGAAAGGTAAGATGAGGGGGAGGAGATATGAGGAGCCTAAGTCGGTCCTTATAGTTGTCTCCAACAGTAAGGCACCAGTAGTTAAAGCTGGGAGAGCTCTGCCTGGGGTTGACGTAGTGTCTGTAGACCTACTTAGTGTGATGCACCTAGCTCCCGGTGGTCATCCAGGCCGGCTCATGGTTATTACCTCCGGAGCGCTAACTAAGTTAAGTGAGAGGTTTAGGGTGGTATCAGCATGACGGACATTCACTCCATAATAAAGGCGGCGGTCTCAAGTGAGAAGGCCATAACGTACATGGAGAAGTATAACACACTCACATTCATAGTCGACATGAGAGCCACTAAGAACGAGATAAAGGAGGCTGTCGAGAAGCTCTTCGGTGTTAAGGTGGAGAAGGTCAGGACATTAGTGACCCCGAAGGGAGAGAAGAAAGCGTATGTTAGGTTATCTAAGGAGTATAAAGCATCGGACGTAGCTACTAAGCTAGGTATGGTGTAACAGGTGGTTAGCTATGGGTAAGAGAATACTTTCTCAGAGGGCTGGCCGGGGTACATCAGTATTTAGAAGTCCTTCACACCAGCGGGTAGCTCCGGCAAGGTATCCCCCACTCTCCTCCGACACTAAGAAGGGTGTTATCGTCGAGTTAGTTCACGACCCAGGTAGGTGGGTTCCGTTAGCGCGGATAGTGCTTGAAGATGGGACAACATTCTATGTCCCAGCTGCTGAGGGGGTCTATCAGGGTCAGGTTGTTTACATAGGTCCTCAAGCACCTGTTAACGTAGGGAATATCCTGCCTCTGAGTAGTATACCGGAAGGAACTAAAGTCTGCAACATAGAGCTAAGACCTGGAGACGGGGGTAAGATAGCTAGGCAGGCTGGTAGCTACGCAGTAGTGTTGGGCAAGTCCGGTAACTACGCTATAGTGCTCCTACCAAGTGGGGAGCAGAAGACTTTACTGGGGAGCTGTAGAGCAACAATAGGTGTCCCAGCAGGAGCTGGGAGAACTGAGAAGCCACTACTAAAGGCTGGGGCAGCATACCATAAGTGGAAGGTGAAGGCCCGGAAATGGCCTAGAGTTAGGGGTGTCGCGATGAACGCGGTCTCACACCCACATGGTGGTGGAGGACACCAGAGTGTATCGAGATCCTCAACAGTGTCGAGGACGACCCCGCCCGGTCGTAAGGTTGGTCACATAGCTGCTAGGAGGACCGGTAGGAGGAAGAGGTAGCTTATAAGCTTGAAAGAAATAGCTTGTGGGTAGGGCGGTCAATGTCGGCTGGGGCAAAGATCGAGATACCTCCTGAATGGGCTAAGTTCAGGTATAGGGGTAAGACCTTAGACGAGTTAATGAGTATGCCCATGGATGAGTTGATAAAGCTCTTACCAGCAAGGACCCGGAGGAGCTTACTAAGAATGTCCGACCCTGAGGTTAGGACGAGGATGACTGACTACGGAATGCTGAGGTCAGAGCGGGACGAACCTGAGAGGCTGAAACTCCTTAGGAAGGTGCTTAGAGCTAGGGAACTCATGTTACGTGGGAAGAACGTTGTTGTGAAGACCCATGTTAGGGACGCCATAATATTACCGGTAATGGTCGGGCTAACGATAGCCGTCTATAACGGTAAGGAATATGTCCCAGTTAAAATAACCCCCGAGATGATCGGTCATTATCTAGGAGAGTTCGCGATAACAACAAAGAAGGTCGAGCACGGCGAGCCGGGACTGAAGGCAACGAGATCCACACTCTTCGTAGCAATGAAGTAGACTTCTACTATAGGTTTTCCTGTAGTAGGAGCCTCGGACACTGTCCATACTGGAGTATTTCCTCCAACTCTGGCGTAGGAGTATGAGTAGCTCAGTAAAGTGCCTAGGAGACTTCTTTACCGGGCTAGTCCCACCTGAACTCCTCAGGAATATCTTGGTGGAGGCTGAGGAGTACACCTCTAACCTGATCGTTGTTAGGTTTAATGCCGTATGCGAAAAACAGCTAGTTAGAGACGTATCGGTAGCCATAGTCTACACACCAGGATGGGTTAGTAAGCTGGTGGTCTCCATTCTTTTAGGTTCTGACGTGGATGCTGGAGAGTTTATTACACGCATATACCAAGCTCTAATATCGAGACAATGCTACGTAGAGGTATCTAGGGAGTATATCCTAGTTGAGAGGAAGCTGAGTTGCCGTCAAGCTGAGAAGGAGAAGCTTTCTAAGCTACTTGAGGAAATACTAGGCGAGTTTGGTGAGAGGTGTGAGGTTCGGTACTCTGGGGATTATGAATTAGTGTGGAGCCAGGACATAGAGAATATCTAGTAGCGGCTATCCTGATAAGACACTAGCTCTCGAGTGAGTACCGACTTAGCTCAGAAAGGAAGATAAGGATATTAGACCTCATTTGTAAGTTATGGTGGTGAGGAACTAGATGTTTGAGGAATCTGCCTATAGGGGTCCCCCACCGAAAGTTACTTTAAACAGGGTGGACGAGTACACGTGGGAGATTCCTAAAGGGTTTAAGGACTGTATGAACGTGCCGGCAATAATATTCGCTGACGACTACTTAATAACTAAGATGCGGGATGATCTAACCCTGGTTCAGGCAGCTAATGTTGCGTGCCTGAAAGGGATTGTAGGAGCTTCATATGTTATGCCTGACGGTCACCAAGGATATGGCTTCCCCATAGGTGGAGTAGCGGGTATGGACTACGATGAGGGGGTCATCTCACCAGGAGGTGTTGGCTACGATATCAACTGTGGGGTAAGACTCCTGAGAACAAACCTGTCTATCGATGATGTGAGGAGCAAGCTTAAGGAGCTCATCGACACGATATTCCATAACGTACCTTCAGGTGTGGGTAGTACAGGTAAGGTGAGGTTATCCATATCAGAGCTCGATAAGGTTCTGCAAGACGGTGTTGAGTGGGCTATAAGCAAGGGCTTTGGTTGGGATATAGACCCTGAGTTCATCGAGGAGCGTGGTTCGATGCGTGGTGCTGACCCTAGTAAGGTCAGTAGGACAGCTAAGGAGCGGGGAGCTCCGCAGCTGGGGACCCTAGGAGCTGGTAACCACTTCCTCGAGGTTCAGGTAGTAGATAAGATATACGACAAGGACGTAGCGAAGGTCCTGGGGATAGAATTTGAGGGGCAGATCACCGTCATGGTGCACACAGGGTCTAGAGGGCTAGGTCATCAAGTTGCGAGTGACTACCTCATTATAATGGAGAGAGCTATGAGGAAGTACGGGATAACACCACCAGATAGGGAGCTAGCGTCAGTACCGATAAAGACTAGGGAGGGTGAGGACTACTTTGCGGCTATGGCCGCGGCAGCGAACTATGCGTGGACTAATAGGCAACTCATAACTCACTGGGTCAGAGAGTCTTTCGGGAAGGTGTTCAATACCGATCCCGACAAGCTGGATCTTAAGATAATATATGACGTAGCACACAACATAGCGAAAATCGAGGAGCACGTTGTTGATGGTAGGCGCATGAAGCTGGTAGTACACAGGAAAGGAGCTACCAGAGCATTCCCACCGGGTCATCCAGACATACCTAAAGCACATCAATCCATAGGTCAGGTAGTCCTCATACCCGGATCAATGGGTACGGCAAGCTACGTCATGGTCGGTATACCTGAGGGTGCTAGAACCTTCTACTCAGCTGCTCACGGTGCTGGTAGGTGGATGTCTAGGGAGGCAGCAGTAAGAACTTACAGACCACAGAGCGTAACGCAGGAGCTGAGTTCCCGCGGGATCTACGTAAGGGCTGCTACCTCTAGGGTGGTCTCGGAGGAAGCTCCAGGTGCTTATAAGGACGTTGATAGGGTAGCTCTTGTAAGTCACAAAGTGAAGCTAGCTAAGTTAGTAGCTCGCCTGAAACCTATAGGTGTAGCAAAAGGTTGAAAAAGTTAAGGGCATTAATGAAGACATGGAGGTTTCTACTACCTGTAACCTTAGTCCTAGAAGAACTAGGGGTTATAAGGGTATTTCCGAGGGCTGGGGTGTCAGAGGCCCTCAAAATTAGGGGTTCTCTATCCTCTAGGGAGCTCAGCACCCTCATAGCAGATAAACTAGAGATAGATCTTTCCGGTGGCTGCGAATTCTCTATAAGAAGATCAGAGAGGAGTATGGAGATCCCCGATAGCCACGAGAGAAGACTCCTGAGCGGGCTAGGTGTAGACGTCAACAAATTAATTAAAGAGAACTCGAGGATCTACAGAGACATCTATATAGTTAAGATCGTAAAAAACGGAGATGTCCATACCGTAATTGTCGATAGAAGAACAGCAGTCATACTAGGTAAGTACCTAGCTAAGTACTGCGAAGAGAAGGATGTGGTAGCCGATAAACCTACTTAAATATCTTGAAGCCGGCACTACGTATCTAGTGCAGAAGGTTCCACTAGATCTAATTCTGTGGTAATGACGCTCTATATTCAATAAGGTGAGCGGAGGCTTTTGGAAGCTTATAAAGCTCAATCCATACTTTAAGGCTTGGTCTGGAGTATGCCAGTATGGAGCTACTCGCTTAGGCTACGTGACGAGTCACGGGTAGCTAAGGCTATGATGTGGGACGCTCCCATATCTAGGAAGGAGGCTTACGAAATCCTGAAGATAGTGAGGGGTATGAAGCTCCGTGACGCTATCAAGTTCCTTGAAGATGTTGTGGCTAAGCGGAGAGCTGTTCCCTACGTAAGGTATAAGCTTTCCATAGCCCACAAGGCAGGTCTTCCGGACGAATATCCTAAGTGGGGATCACCTATAGGGAGGTACCCGGTTAAGGCTTCTAGGTACTTACTAAAGCTTCTCAGAAACCTTGAGAACAATGCTGAAGCTAAGGGCCTCGACTTGGAGAGGCTGGTAATAATTCATGCTGCTGCTCATAGAGGGCCCTATATAAAGAGGTGGATGCCGAGAGCTTTCGGTCGTGCTACCCCTAAGTTCAGATCCCTAACACATGTAGAAGTAATAGCGAGGGAGGTGTAGGGGTTTGGTAGACATAAAGAAGTACTTCCTCGAGATGAACGTAACTAAGCTTAAGGTGGATGAATATCTCTCTAAGACTCTCGCTAAGGCTGGCTATGCGGGTGTCGACCTCTTCAGGACCCCGCTAGGTGATAGAGTAATAATCTATGCTGACCGACCTGCTATGGTCATAGGGAGGAAGGGTCAGCAGATAAAGAAGCTTGCTGATGTTCTCTCTAAGTACTTCAAGCTGGAGAATCCGCAGATAACGGTAACCGGTATCGAGGTTCCGGAGCTTAGTGCTAGGATAATGGCTTCTAGAATAGCACTAGCACTAGAGAAGGGGTACCACTTCAGGCGGGCAGCGTTCGTAGCTCTGAGGAGGATTATGGGTGCTGGTGCTGTGGGATGTGAGATAATTATAAGTGGTAAGCTTGTCTCTGAGAGAGCTAGGTATGAGAAGGTTAAAGCTGGTAAGGTCTATAAGTCGGGTGGTCATGTATCTAGGTTAGTAGATAGAGCTGTTACGAGCGTTCTACTGAAGCCTGGACTATACGGTATTGAGGTGATAATAGTTAAGCCCGGGGTTCCTGATGACTTGGTAACATTCAAGCCCCAAGAACAGGCTCAGCAAGTACAGGGATCTGCAGGTGAAGCCGGTTGAGTCTCTCAGCTGAAGAGATAAGACGTATGAGTGCTGATGAGAGGCTTAAGCTACTTAATGAGCTGAGGGTAGAGCTCCTAAAACTTAGGTCGCAGGCTAGGGTAGGTACGTTAACCAACCCTGCCCGGATCAGGATAGTAAGAAAGAACATAGCGCGTATCCTGACAGTTCTTAACGAAGAGAAAGTAAAGGGCGTTAGTAGTGAGGCACGCAAGGAGTAATCTGAGGTGTCACGAATTGATAGGACTCGAGGTGGAAGTACTAGATCACAGTGATAGGGGTCTAGTAGGTTTGAGGGGTAGGGTCGTGTGGGAAACTAGGAACACACTCATAGTTGAGAGTTCCGGTAGGGAGCTGACCATCCCCAAGCAGTACGGAGTGTTTTCTTTTAAGTTGCCTAACTCAGGTTATGTAGTGAAACTACTAGGTGATGAGATACTCCGCAGGCCGGAGGAGAGAGTGAAGATGTGTGGTGATGCAAGGTGAGTGAGGCAAAGCAAGTAAGAGATGTGGGGCTGAGATACGAAGGTCTTGAACCACCCAGAGAGCAGTGCTCAGATCCGAAATGTCCCTGGCACGGCCATCTCAAGGTCCGTGGAGGTTTACTAGTTGGCCGTGTTTACAAAGCTAGAGCGCAGAAGATGGTGGTAGTTGAGAGGGATTACCTGGTGTACATCAGGAAGTTCAAGAGGTATGAGAAGCGTAGGTCCAGGATCCACGCCTACCTACCTCCATGCATTAAGGTCTCTGTAGGGGACACTGTTTTAATAGGGGAGACTAGACCTCTCGCGAAGTCCGTATCCTGGGTAGTTCTTGGAGTACTCAAGAGGGGTGGTAGTCTGTGAGCTCAGTAAAGTCTACGGCTAGGTTCAGTAGGCTGGGTAGGTCTCCAGGGATAATCAACGGTACGAGGCTTAACGTAGCTGATAACAGTGGTGCTAGGGAGGTCATGATGGTGGGGGTAATAGGTGTTAAGACGAGGTTGAGGAGAGTACCTTTCGCTACGGTTGGGGATATGATCGTTGTTACAGTTAAGAAGGGTAAGACAGAGCTTATCGGGCAGGTCATGAGAGCTATAGTAGTAAGACAGAGGAAGCCTTATAGAAGGCCTGACGGGACGTGGATAGCATTTGAGGATAATGCCTGCGTTATAGTGACTCCGGAGGGGAATCCTAAGGGTAGTGAAATTAGAGGACCTGTCGCTAGAGAGGCAGCTGAGAGATGGCCTGGGATAGCAAACCTAGCTACACTAGTCGTGTAGGTGAGGTATAGTATGGCTACCGCAAAAACCTTCAGTAGCCAGCCACGTAAACAGAGGCTCGCACTCTATAGAGCACCGCTCCACAGGAGGCACAGATTCTTTAACGCACCTCTGTCTCCAGATCTACAGAAAGAATACGGAGTTAAGAGGCTACCTGTGAGGAAGGATGATGTGGTTAGGATAGTGAAGGGTGATTGGGCTGGGCATGAAGGTAAGGTTGTTAAGGTCGACCTTAAGAGGGTCAGAATACATGTTGAGGGAGTAACAATAAAGAAGGCTGACGGCACTCCCGTACCGTACCCCATCCACCCATCTAAGGTTGTTATAGTGAAGCTCGGCAGTATCGATAAAGTGAGGGAGAAGATCATTCAGAGGAGGAAGAAGGTGCAGGAGGGTGGTAAGTAATGGCGAGGATGGGTAGTAGTAGGCACTTAAAGAGGTTAGCAGCACCGGAGTTCTGGCCGATACTTAGGAAGGAAGCTAAGTGGGTGGTTAAACCATCACCAGGACCTCACCCGGTAAGTAGAGCCCTCCCGATGTTGATTATTGTAAGAGATATCCTCGGCCTCGCTAAGACAGGTAGGGAGGCTAGGAAGTTAATAGCTGAGGGTCATTTTAAGGTAGATGGTTATGTTAGGCGGGACTATAAGTTCCCGGTTGGCTTGATGGACGTTATCGAGATAGTGGACACCGGCGAGTTCTTCCGTGTCGTCCCCGTACCGGTTAAGGTGATGTTTCTCGTCCCCATAACAAAGGAGGAGGCCTCGTTCAAGCTCTGCAGGATAGAGAATAAGACCACAGTTAAGGGAGGTAAGCTACAGCTAAACCTACATGACGGTAAGAACATAGAGGTAGGTGCTGATGAAGGTAGGAAGTTTAAGACCATGTCCACAGTGAAGGTAAGTATACCGGAGTACAGGCTCACTGACTATATACCGGTCGAGAACGGAGCTATGGCAGTAGTCATCGGTGGAATCAACGTAGGTAGGGTAGGGCGGATTCTAAGTATTAGTGGAGGCATGCGGCACTATAGAAAATTAGTGCTCCTAGAGGACATAGCTAGCGGTGTCAAATTCTACACGTCCCTCGATAAGATCATCGTTATCGGGACATCAAAGCCTGAAATAACTCTTCCGATAACCACGAAGCTCGGTGGTCGGTGATGTCTACTGAAGCGAGGCTGGAGGAGGTAGTTAAAAAGATTTCACTTAGGTGGGCTTCTAATAAGATGCTTGAGCCTAGGATAGCTAAGGTAGTTGTTAACATAGGTGTGGGGAGCTCCGGTGAGAGGCTGGAGAAGGCTGCTAAGCTACTAGAGCAACTCACAGGGCAGAAACCTTCCTTGAGGAGGGCTAAGAGGACTATTAGAGAGTTTGGTGTGAGGAGGGGGGAGCCGATCGCGGTGATGGTTACCCTACGAGGGTCTAGAGCATATGAATTCCTGAATAGGGTTCTCACAGCTGTCGGTGGGAGGATAAAGTATTCGAGTTTTGATGACTACGGCAATGTCTCGCTGGGGATTAAGGAGCATATCGTGTTGCCTGGTATGAAGTACGACCCGGATATAGGTATATTCGGTATGGATGTGACTGTAAAGCTTGAGAGACCAGGGTATAGAGTAATGAGGAGGAGGAGATGTAGGTCGAGGATACCTAGGAGACATCGTGTAAGTAGGGACGAGGCAGTAGCATTCTTTATTACTAGGCTCGGTGTTAAGGTGGTCTAACGTGGGTAAGTACAGGAAACCAGTCATTAGGAAGTACGGTAGGGGAGTTCAAGTGTGCAGGAGATGCGGTAGTAAGGACGCTGTAATACAGAAGTATGGACTCTACCTATGCAGGCAGTGCTTTAGGGAGGTAGCACTCCAGCTGGGATTTAAGAAGTACATGTGAGGTGGGATCATGGTGTCCACGGACCCTCTCTCGAATGCCCTAGCAACCATATACAACAATGAGATGCGTGGAAATAGGGAGGCACTTATAATGCCTGCTTCGAAGCTCATTGCCTCCGTACTTAGAGTAATGCAGAAATACGGATATATCGGGGAGTTTGAGCACATAGATGATGGTAGATGGGGGAAGATAAAGGTCCAGCTCCTAGGTAGGATAAATAAGTGCGGGGCAATAAAGCCTAGGTACTCAGTTAAATATGAGGAGCTTCTGAGGATGCCTGAGTGGATGCGTAGGTACCTACCATCTAGGGATATTGGGATATTAATTCTATCTACCCCACAGGGGGTAATGGCACACCCGGAGGCAATAAGCCGTAAGACAGGTGGAGTGTTAATAGCTTACGTATACTAGGGGGGAGCTGATGGTTAGAGCGGCAATACTTAGGGAGGAGATAAAGATCCCTGAAGGAGTTGAGGTAGTGGTTGAGGGGTCTTTAGTTAGGGTAAGGGGACCTAAGGGAGTAGTTGAGAGAAACTTCAGCTACGCGAAGAAGGTTAAGATAAGTAAGGAAGGGGACACCATTATCCTGGAGACATATTTCCCGAATAGGGAGCTTAAGGCGCTGTTCTATGCTGTTGTATCCCACATAAAGAACATGATTGAGGGTGTTCTGAGGGGATACAGATACAAACTTAAGATAGTCTACTCCCACTTCCCAATAAACGTTAAGGTTGATGGGGATAGAGTAATAATTGAGAACTTTATAGGGGAGAAAGCTCCGAGGATTGCTAAGATAGTCGGGAATGTGAAGGTTACCGTAACAAAGACGGATTTGATAGTGGAGGGCTGTGATTTAGAGTCTGTTTCACAGACAGCAGCTAATATAGAGCAGGCAACAAAGATAAGGGAGTTTGATAGGAGGGTTTTCGTAGATGGTATATACATATATGAGAGGGGTTACGCAGATTAGGGTGATCTAGGGTGGACACCGGTCTAAGCCAAGAAAAAATTAAGGAAATGGTGAGGAAGAAGCTAAAGATATGCTTTTACAGGAATAAGTGGTGGAAGTTCTCGAAGTTTAGGAACGACCCGAAGTGGAGGAAGCCGAGAGGTAAGGACAACCCGATGCGTTTAAGGCTTAAAGGTAACCCACCGATCGCGTCAGTTGGTTATAGATCACCGGTAGTAATCCGGGGATACCACCCCTCCGGTTTAGTACCTGTAATTATTAGTAGACCTGAGGACCTCGAGAAGCTGGATCCGTCGAAGCACATAGTCTACATAAGCTCGACGGTAGGCTTAAGAAAGAAGTTGGAGATAGTTAAGAAGGCTGAGGAAATGGGTATTAAGCTAGCTAATGTCGGTGGTCTCTGATGGCCGACCTCTCACTTCAGCGGAGGCTCGCAGCAGAGATACTCGGGGTTGGGGAGACGAGGGTAAGGTTCGACCCCGAGAGAATAAGTGAGATAGAGTCTGCACTAACTAAGGATGATATTAGGAGGTTGATAAAGGACGGGGCTATATGGGCTGAGCAGAGCGGGAGGAACTCTAGAGCTAGGTGGAAGGAAAGACATGAGAAAAGGAAAAAAGGTCATCGTAGGGGGCCGGGAAAGAGAAAGGGTTCTAAGACCGCTAGGGAGGATCCACATAAGAAGTGGGTGAACACCATAAGAAAGATTAGGAGGTATCTCAAGTGGTTGAAGGATAATGAAGTACTGGACTCTAGTACCTACCGAAGACTCCGCCAGCTAGCAAAGGGAGGAGCCTTCGCAAGTCTTTCAGACCTGAAAAGACACCTTAGTGAGATGGGTATCCAGGTGAGATAGCATGGCGAGAGGTCCTAACTATAAGGTTCCGCTAAGGAGGAGGAGGGAAGGTAAGACGAACTACTATAAGAGGTATAAGATGGTAAGATCCGGTCAGAAAATCAGAGCTGTTGTGAGGAAAACGAATAAGTACATCATAGTTCAGATAATTGAGTTCGCTCCCCACGGCGATATCACGAAGGTTGCGGTAAACAGTAGAGTACTAACAGAGTTCGGATGGAAAGGAGACTTCAACAATACCCCGGCAGCTTACTTAACCGGCCTCATAGCCGGCTTTAAGGCTCTGAAACTCGGTATAAATAAGGCAATACCTGATATAGGGCTTCACAGACCTATCAGAGGGTCCAGGATCTTCGCAGCAATAAAGGGTCTTAGAGATGCCGGTGTTGAGGTACCGGCGTCTGAGGAGGTCTTACCAGCAGAGGATAGGTTGAGGGGAGAGCACATAGCTAAGTATGCTGAGAAGCTTCAGGCTGAGAATGAGGATATGTTCAGGAGGCTGTTTTCTAGCTACCTTGAGCGGGGGTTAGATCCGCGTAAACTCCCCGAGCACTTCGATGAAGTTAAGGCTAACATAATTAAGACACTTGGAGGTGGTGTGAGTGTCTGAAGGTGCTCCGAGTCTGGAGGCCTGGGTTCCTAGGACTAAACTCGGGATGCTCGTAAGGGAAGGGAAGATAGCGAGCATTAAGGAGATCTTCGATAATAACTGGGTCATCCAGGAACCTGAGATAGTGGACTACCTTCTACCAGACCTGAAACATGAGGTAATCAATGTCAGCATAGTGCAGAAGCAGACTGATGCTGGTGAGATGTCGAGGTTTAGGGTTATGGTCATAGCAGGTAACTTCGATGGCTATGTCGGCATCGGCCTCGGGAAGGCGAAGCAGTTAAGGCAGGCGATAGATAAAGCCCTGAGAGAAGCCAAGCTCAACATAGTTCCAGTAAGGAGAGGGTGCGGTAGCTGGGAATGCTCCTGTAGAGAGCCTCACAGTGTTCCATTCGAGGTAAGCGGGAAGTCAGGGAGCGTTAGAATACTATTAAAGCCGGCTCCGAAGGGTACCGGCCTAGTAGCTGGGGACGTAGCTAAGGTTGTATTAAGGTATGCCGGCATTAAGGACGTGTGGACGTGGAGTAAGGGGGAGACCAGGACATCAATAAACTTCGCCCTAGCAACTTACGACGCCCTTAGAAAGACATACAGGTTCATGTCGCCCACAGACTGGAGGAGAGGTGTCTAATCCGTGACTCTCTACGCCATCGTAAGAATTAGAGGTACTGTGGACGTTCCATACGACGTCGAACACACCCTCAAGCTACTCAGACTCACAAGAACATACCACGCAGTAATATACCCGAAGTCTCCGAGCATAGATGGGATGCTAAGCGTAGTTAAGGATTGGGTTACTTGGGGGGAAGTAAATAGGGACGTATTGAAGCAGTTAATTCTTAGGAGGGGCAGGACCGTCGGAGGCAGGCCCATAACCGAGGATATGGTGAAAAACATATTTAAGGTAGGTAGTATTGATGAGCTCGTAGACTCCCTCCTTGAGGGTAGGATACTGTGGCATCAGTACGATAAGTACGTGAAGCCCGTCTTCCGGCTTCACCCACCGAGCAAGGGCTTCAAGCGGAGTCTTAAGAAACCTTATAATGCTGGCGGTGAGTTAGGGTACAGAGGTCCTGACATAAACGACCTCCTCATCAGGCTAATCTAGAGGTGGGTGGATAATGGTAGTAAGGAGGAGGAAGAAGAGTAGGTCTATGAGGGGGATAAGAACCCACGGTTACGGTAGTGTTGGCCAGCACAGGAAGAGCGGTAGTAGAGGAGGTAAAGGAGCTGCTGGAATGCATAAGCATAAGTGGTCTTGGGTAGTTAAGTACTTCCCAGATTGGTTCGGAAAACACGGGTTCACATATCCCGTAAGGATGAAGGAGGAGTATAGGGTAGTGAACGTCGGTGAGCTATGTGAGATAGTGAAGCACCTGGAGAAGCAGGGTAAGATACAGAAGGAAGGAGACATGTACGTCATCGATATCTCAACACTCGGATACAACAAGCTACTAGGTCGAGGAGAGGTTGATCTGAAGCTTAAGGTGTTGGCCTACAAAGCCTCTGAAGAAGCTATCGAGAAGATAAGGAACGCGGGTGGGGAAGTAGTACTCACTGGAGGTACAGAAAGGAGCTGAGCTAGTAGTTATTCCATATCCTATCTCGTAATATTTAGGTCTTTTGAGGGTAAGAGGAAGGTAGGATAGCTTTTAAGCTGTCAACTTAATGTGTTGTAGGCAGGATCAAACGGTGCGCACTCATGGGTGTAGTGAGCTTCCTAGCTAAGCTTGGAAACATAGTTCCATCACCTCCGAGACCTGCTAGAAGGCCTGATATTAAGTACAGGATCACCTTCACTATAGCAGCTGTCGCGATATTTTTCGCTATGGCGTCGGTATCTGTCTACCCGGTTCAGGCTGGAGGTCCTCAGCTCCCGACTCTCCTACAAGTAGTGTTCGCAGCTACTACTGGAACGCTAGCTCAGCTGGGGATAGGGCCTATAGTGACCTCGGGCCTGATAATGCAGATCCTGGTAGGTGGTAAACTCATAGATCTGGATCTATCGGACCCGGAGGATAGGAAGCTATTTACAGAGTCCGAGAAAGGACTCGCCATCGTTATAGCCTTAGTTGAGGCAACAGGTTTCGCTCTATCCTACAGGCAGAACATCTTCGTAACCGTGTCCATAGCACTTCAGTTCTTTATAGGGGCCCTCATACTCATGATCCTCGATGAGACTATACAGAAGGGGTATGGAATAGGATCCGGAGTAAGCCTATTCATTCTAGCAGGAGTTTCCAGGACGATAGTGTGGGATATGCTGTCCCCCGCAACAGTTAACGTCTACATGTTGGATGGATCGACGAGGGTATATCGTTATGGTGTGATCCCGTACCTAATAGAGGGCATCATTAACGGCAATATAGACATCCAAAGACTTATCTACGGTTACGTACCGGGATACCTTGCTGGAGGAGAGACAGCTCTACTACCCTCACTTGTAGGTATGGTATCCACGTTCATCCTCCTCCTCGTTATAGTGTATCTCCAGGGGATGAAGATAAACATACCTGTAACAATTCAGAGAGCTCCAGGTATAAGGGGCAGGATACCACTGAACTTCCTGTACGTCTCAAACATCCCGGTCCTCTTAGTGGGTATAGTTTTCTCTAACATCATGCTCTTCAGAAACATGGTTGAGGCATACCTACCCCAATACCAGTGGTTGAGAGAAGGTCTTAACAGTGTGCTGGTCTTCCTAAGCTCTCCTAGAGGTCTGCTAGGAGTGCTTTACGACCCAGTAAGAGCTGTAATCTACGCAGCCCTACTGATGGGGCTCGCAGTCCTCTTCGGGCTTATGTGGGTAGAGGTAGGAGGTTTAAGCCCAGCAGCACAAGCTGAGAACCTGATTAAGTCCGGGATCAGCATTCCAGGGATGAGGTCTAACCCCAAGGCACTTGAGATGGTTCTATCTAGGTATGTGTACCCCCTAGCAGTACTGAGCTCCTTAGTGGTTGCTACCCTGTCCTTAGTAGCAGATATATTCAGTGTTTTCGGGGGCGGTATAGGCCTGCTCCTAGCATCAGGTATCCTACAGCAGATATACACAGCACTAACATACGAACAGGCCTTAGAGATGTACCCGGTGCTTAGGAGACTTGTAGGCGAGTAGAATGTTGAAGCTGGTAGTGGTTGTGGGGATACCGGGGGTAGGGAAGAGTACGGTCCTATCTATAGCCAGGAATAAGCTAGTTGAGAAGGGCTATAACGTTAAGTTAGTGAACTTCGGGGACTACATGTTTAACTACCTGAAGGAGGTAGGCACGGTGAGAACACGAGATGAGATCAGGAGGCTACCTCTAACTATCCAACTCAAGACGCAGGGGATGGTCGCTAGGAAGATAAGGGAGGAGTTGGAGAGCGAGAGAGGAGAGCAGGTTATTGGGATAGTAGATACTCACGCCGTGATAAAGACCCCTACCGGCTTCTGGACCGGACTCCCAATGAATGTACTGCAGGAACTAAGGCCCAACCTCATAGCCGTGATAGAGGCTAAACCGGAGGAGATAGTTGCCCGCCAGCAGAGGGATGCGTCGCGGTACAGAGCCGACTTATCGAGCATTGAATTCGTTAAAGAGTTACTGCAGCTCAATAGATATTTCTCGATAGCTAGTTCCGTAATCTCGGGGGCGGCTGTCACATTTATATCTAACCCCGAAGGACTCTTCGAGAAAGCAGCTGAGGAATTAGTAGCAGCAATAGAGGCGATCTAACCTTGGTTTACAGTATTGCGGAGGTCCTCCTCAGCCTAGCTGTGTTCGTTGTCCTTCCTCTACTCTGTCTTCTACCCATATCATTCCTGGTTAGAGCTTACATAAGGAGGGTCAAGCTAGATAAAGTACTCCGCGAGCTGGAGTATACTGCGATGAAGCTTAGGGAGACCTCCCCCAGTAAGCAGAAGAAGTGGAGGATAATTAAGGCCAGATACGACAGCTTATCCAGGAACTTACGTAACTTAATGTGGATAAACCTGTTTGCTTTGTGGGCCGGGATTTTAGCGATGATATATGTCTCACGCTACGTAGCGTACTTTCTAGGTGTCCCACCGCCCTACTCCCCCTTCAGACTGAGTTGGACACCATTCACTCTCATCGGAATAGCTGGCATTGATGAGTGGTACGTAACAGACTTATTTATCTACCTCGCTGTTGTAGGCGTATTTAACACCCTACACAACAAGATATCAGGTCTCAGCATTCTTTACAGTGTCTGACCCCATCCCAGAAAATGAGTTTTCGGATGTAGTTACACCTACCTTATTAGTCACTAAATCTATATACGTCTATGATAGTGAAGCTCACTGATAGCAGGGATGAGTGCGTGGTTCAAGATCTTAGGTGAGGGTAGTTGAAAGTGGTTAGAGAGGATCTTAAGCACGGAGTTATTGAGGTACGTGTCGAGTGTGAGGACGATTTGTGGATCCTGAAGAACGTGTTAATGGAGGGTGACCTAGTCATAGCCAAGACTATGAGGGACGTTAAGATAGATGGTGAAGGTAAGAGGCGCTTACCGATGGTCCTAGCAATACGTGTCAAGGAGGTTTACTTCCAGCCGTTTAGCGGGAGGCTACGTATACATGGAAGGATTGAGGAAGGTCCTGACGGCTACGGTCTTAGAGGTTCGTACCACACACTTAATATTGACGTAGGTTCTGAGCTAGCTATAGTTAAGTCTAAGTGGACGGAGGAGCAGCTAAATAGGTTGAGGAAAGCCTCCACCAGGAGGTTGAGGGTTCTGCTAGCAGCATTCGACTTCGATGAGTTAGCTATCGCGACAGTTTTTGAGCAGGGGATTAAGTACTTAGCTGAGAGGAGTTTAGAGGGGGTCCGGGATGATGGGCCCCCAATAGAGGATTTAGCGAGGAAGATAGCTGAGGTGGTGATAGATTCAGCTAAGAGGGAGAACCCGGACGTTATCATCATTGCCTCCCCAGCTTTCTTGAAGGACTTGGTAGCCGAAATCTTGAGGGAGAGGCTCGGAAGGTCCGTCGTAGTTGACTCAGTAAGTAGTGGGGGTAGGCAGGGTATAGTGGAGTTAGTTAGGAGGGATGCTTTCAGGAACGTTTTGCGGACCCATAACGTGCTCGTAGTGGAGGAGATATTCGAGGAATTCCTTAAGTTAGTCTCCACCGGGAGTGAGAGAGTAGCTTACGGATTCGATGTCGTGAAAGCTTTAGCTAAGCGGGGGGCGGTTTCTAGGTTACTGGTTTGTGAGGATATATTGTACGGCGAGAAAGCTGAGGAGGTTACCGAGATAATGGACTACGTAGAGTCTAAGGGTGGGGAGGTGAGGTTGGTTCCTGAGGAGACTCCCACCTTCAGTAAGGTTAAGGCCTTCGGTGGTTTAGTAGCTATACTTAAGTACTCCGTGAGCTATCAAGAGACTATGAGCTACTTAGGTAGGACTGCTGATAGTGGAACACATAACACATGAGCAACATCAGAGGGCTTAAATATAACAACCTGACAAAGGATTTGGTGCGCTGAGTGGCTACATTCAAGGTAGTAGTAGGAGATCCTGAGGCAAAGGAGCCGAGGGTGATTTACGTAAAGATCGTAGAGTCCGAGGAGCTTAAGCTAAGTGAGGCCATGAAGGAAGGGAGAGAGCTTATTAGAGCGAGAGCTAACCCGAAGCTTATAGAGATGCTCAACACTCCCTACAGGATAGCGACAGTGAGGATATGGAAGGATAGGGAGAAGAAGGAGAAGATAAGCATTACAGTGAGACTGGAGCCAGATCCTAAAGTCCCAGAGGACACAGTATATGTACCGGCCGGCACAATCTCGGAGAAACTCAGTAGTGGTGAGGCTCTAGCTGAGATCTTCAGAGCCAAGGCGTTCCAGATAGTTGTGGAGGGAGCTAGCGCAGCAGCATTCATAGGTAAGAAGATCGGTGACTACGTAGATGGGTCGGTCATCGGAATCCCGGGTAAGAGACTGTTAATAACTGGGGGATCAGACTCCTCAGGTTTTCCGATGGTGCCGACGGTGCCGGGATCCGCAAAGAAGGCTCTACTACTTTCATCACCTCCAGGTTTTCACCCGAAGAACGAGGGGGAGCGGAAGAGGAAGATCGTTAGAGGAAATATGATAAGTGAGGAAATAGTTCAGATAAACACGAAGCTCACCTAGACTTACTGTAGAACCACTCTACTATAGGTAAGTCAGCTTCGCTGCGGCAGTACCACAACCTTAACTCTAGTCAGGTTTTTCCCAGCTTTGCAGGGTATCCTCCCCTCAACTGAGACTACCTTCACTTTAGAGCCGTCCTTTATCCAGGGACTCCTACACAGCTCCGAGAGATTGCACTGCGTCCTGCAGTCGATGTGTCTATATGTCGTTACCATCCCCTCAATAGCTGCTCGAGGATCTAACGCCACATCTATCTCAGCTGGCTTTACGTCGACCGTCACTACCTCTCCAAGTACTGGGCACTTATTTACTATATTGTACGTCTGAACTACCTCGTATACTACCCCAGCCTCTAGGTTGCCTAGACAGGCATGTCTGAATCTACAGCTCAAGCACTCACTCATAGGGCCCGAGAACAGGAACCTGTGGCCTACCTTAGCAACGTACTTACTGACAAGGGTTTTAATAGCTTTAGCAGTCATTGCCTATAACACCGGTTCTGAGAGCTACCTCCTCAGCAGCTTCCCTTGTGAGCCCACTCTCCCCGAGTATCGTGTACCTCTCCGGTCTTATTCTGTGTGCTAGTGTTAGAGCATCAATTATGTGCTGTTCCTTAACGCCCAGCTCCCTGGCGGTGGTAGGTAGCCCAAGTTTCTTCAGGGTTTTCTTGATCTTCCTCCAGTTAATACCGTGGATGTAGCCCATCATTATCGTCCCAACACCTACTTGCTCTCCATGTAGTGCTGGGTAGCTAGCCACAATGTCGAGAGCATGGCTAAATAGGTGCTCAGAGCCGCTCGCAGGTCTCGTAGAGCCAGCTATGCACATAGCTGTGGAGGAGCTTATCAATCCCTCAGCAAGGACTCGAAGCCCTGTCGGTGTACCACGGGATATAGCTTTACTATATGCGAATACGTGCTTAGCTGATAGGAGGGCCAGAGAAGCTGCGTAGTCACCGAAGTACTCTCCTTTCAGTCTATGTGCGAGTTTCCAGTCCCTAACTGCTGTCAACTTAGCTACTAAGTCCCCAGCACCAGCTATAGCTACCCGCTTAGGAGCCTTCGAAATTATGTCTATGTCGACCACAACAGATACAGGCGGCATTACCTTTATCGAGTACACGGTCTCCAAGCCTCTGAGGGAGGCGAATGGGGACGCTATACCGTCATGTGAGGTCACTGTCGGGACAGTGAGGTAGTTAATCCCAAGCCTATACGATACGTACTTAGCTACATCGATACTCTTACCACCTCCGATCGCTACGATTAGCGATGCGTTGTAGTTCCTCGCCATGTCAGCCACCTCCTCAGCCTCCTCAACGAGGGGGGATCTAACCTCGAACACCTCGATGTCGAAGTTACTTAACGTGCTGCTTATGAGGGCCTCAACTACGGCTCTCCTAACGTTAGGACCTGTAACTATAGCTAACCTACCTCCAAGTCCGAGCTCGGAGATGATGCTAGCTAATTTCTCGGAGACTCCGTGCCCTACAACCACCTTCTTAAAAAGGTCTATCGAATGCCACATACTCACTCACTGAAAACTTATAAACCGAGCAAGCATTTAAGTCTGGAGATCTTAACTGGAAAGGTGTGGAAGTTGAGGGTTCTACACGGAACAACAACGGTAGGACTAGTAGCGAGGAATGCTGTGATAGTAGCGGCAGATAAGAGAGCTAGTAGTGGAACCTACGTAGCACACAAGGCCGTGAAGAAAATAGTGCGGATATCTGACCACGTAGTCCTGACTACAGCTGGCTTAGTTGCGGACACCCAGGTACTGGCATCCTTACTCAGGATTAAGGCAACGGAGTACAGCTTAGCTAATAAGGCTAAGATCCCGGTGAAGTCCCTGGCTGCCTACCTATCCCTCCTCCTGAACGCATACAAGTACGTCCCATTCATCGTGCAGTTCATACTAGCAGGCTACGACGACAGGCCTAGGCTATTTAACATCGAGTTCTTCGGAGACTACACCGAGGAGAAGTATACAGTGACCGGGTCAGGTTCTCCGGTAGCTATAGGGGTCTTAGAGTCTGAGTATAGGGAAGATATGAGCGAGGAGGAAGCAGTTGCTCTAGCAGTTAAAGCCGTTAGATCATCAATTAGGAGGGACGTATTTACAGGCGAGGCTGTGGACGTAGCTATAGTGAGACCTAATGGGATCGAGGAAAGGTCTTATTCGTCAGGTTGATTAGGGGGATGATAAGGAGAGATATTAGATTCATAGATGATATCCGAGAGAACATCAGGAGCGAGATATTTAAGAGATTACCTCCTGAGGCTCAGGTAACTAAGATAGAGTTCGAGGGCCCCGAAGTAGTTGTCTACGTCAGGAACGTATCGTTTATAGTAGAGAACGAGGAGTCCATAAGGAGCCTAGCTAAGGCAATAAAGAAGAGGGTCGTAGTTAGGGTCGATGAATCGGAGAGAGCCCGGGAGAGTGAAGCTAAGAAAATTATCCTCAGTAAGGCTAAGGGTCTCATAGAGAGCGACTCCGACATAATTTTCGATGAGGTAGTTGGTGAGGTAGTGATAAAGACTCCCAATCCACAGGCGTTCATCGAGAACAACAGGAAGTTGTTCAAGGAAATATTCGTTGAGACAGGTTGGAGACCGAGGATAGTTAGGAAGCCCCCACTGAAGTCCCTGATCTTAGAGTCAGAGCTTAACTACGTTATAAGGCAATCAGCAGAGAGGCTGGAGTTCCTCAGGGCTGTTGGGGAGAGGATACATAGGGAGGTAATCTTCAAGGATAACTACGTTAGGATCACAGCCCTCGGAGGCTTCATGGAGGTGGGCAGGTCCGCTATACTCGTCGAAACAGCTGAGTCTAAGATACTACTGGACTTCGGTCTCAACCCCGGCACGAACCTCCTTAAGAGCTTCGCACCTAGACTCGACGCTATCGGGGTCAAGCCTGAGGATATAGATGCTGTGGTAGTTACACACGCACACTTAGACCATGTAGGGCTGTTACCGTATCTATTCAAGTACGGGTATAAGGGCCCGGTGTACATGACGCAGGCAACGCGGGACTTGATGATACTCCTCGAGAAGGATCTTATAGAGCTAACTAAGAGGGAGGGAAGGAGCCTACCGTTCGAATCCCGCCACGTCCAGGAAGCCCTCATACATACGATAACCCTCAGATACGGGGAGGTAACAGATATAGCGCCTGATGTCAGGCTAACTCTATACAATGCCGGCCACATACTGGGGTCCGCCATAGCCCACCTACACATAGGTAACGGTCTACACAACATCGTGTATACGGGTGACTTTAAGTACGATAAGACGAAGCTACTAGATAAAGCTAACAACAAGTTCCCGAGGGTTGATACGCTAATAATTGAGGGGACCTACGGAAGCAGTGAGCAACCAGATAGGGAGAAATCTGCTGAGGAACTCAAAAACATAATTAAGAGAACACTGGAGCGTCAGGGTAAGGTGTTGATACCCTCACTCGCTGTCGGGAGATCTCAGGAGGTTCTGCTGATAATAGCTGATGCTATGAGGGCTGGGGAGCTACCGGAGGTCCCGGTTTACATAGAGGGAATGATTAACGAGGTAACAGCCATACACACAGCATACCCAGAGCTACTGTCTAAGGAACTCAGAGACCGAATATACAACTCAGAGAACCCGTTCCTCCACCCAGCCTTTGAGGTCGTGAGTGGAGGGGTAGCTAGGTCAGAGATAGTTGAGTCAAAAGATCCGTGCATCATCCTAGCAACGTCGGGGATGCTTAACGGTGGGCCAGCAGTAGAGTACTTCAGGCTAATGGCGGAGAACCCCAACAACACACTCATCTTCGTTAATTACCAGGTTGAGGGGACTTTAGGGAGGAAGGTGCGTGACGGAGCTAAGGAGGTCCACATACTAGTAGGGGATAAGATAGATGTAATTAAGGTAGCTATGGAGGTCCACGCCATAGAAGGGTTCTCCGGCCACTCAGACAGGAAGCAGATCCTCAAGTACCTAGCCGAGCTGGAGACTAAACCGAAGAGAATAATCCTGAACCACGGGGAGCCAGCGGCCCTTGAGAGCCTGAAGACAACTATATTGAAGAAGACTAAGGAGCTTGGGCTGAACCCGAATATAGAGCTCTACGCTCCCAGAGTTCTAGACTCACTAGCATTAGTTATATGATGTGAATAGACAAAACATTGCGTATATTCTACTAAATAAACATAAAGGTAGGCTACTTCCTCTCAGCTAGCTTAGAGTCTAACATGAGTAACGCATGTTTCTGCTCTCCTACCATCCTGACCTTCGCTAGGAGATCACTAGCACTACTCACCTCCTCAACCTGCTCATCTATGAACCACTTCAGGAAGGACTCAACCGATTTGTTTCCCTCCTCTCTAGCTCTATCCATAAGCTCGTAGAACCTCCACGTATTTTCGACCTCAGCCTTATAGAAGTCCTCAGCAATCTCCAGGACGGAGCCCCAGCTTTCCTTAGGTTTAGGTATATCCTGAAGTACTACCCTACCTCCCAGATCGTTAATGAACCCATATATCTTCATAGCGTGACCCAACTCCTCCTTAGCCTGCACCTTGAAGTAGTGGGCAAACCCTCTAAGCCCGAGGTTATCTAGGTAGGATGCCATCGATAGGTAGAGGTAGGCGTTTCTAAGCTCCTGGTTTAGCTGTTTATTCAGTAACTCCTCCATCTTAGTACTAAGTAAGCTCATTTTTATCTCCAACCTATAGTTGTGGGAATAGTAATATAAGCATATTAACATGTTATTCGATAGGTTCGAAAACCTAAATATATTGGAGAGGCTTCTACCGTAAGTAGGTTCTTGGCCTACCTCTTCCCGCCCTGAATAGCGGGCTTTCAACTATGAACACGTTCCTACAGCTTGCTGATAGAGGAGAATTAAGGGTTTGACTATTAAACGTGGTGGACCGGCCGGGATTTGAACCCGGGACCTCTCGGATGCCAACCGAGCGCTCTTCCGGGCTGAGCTACCGGCCCAACTCAGTAATTTATTATCCGGTTTTAAGCTTTAAGCGTTGGAGGGCATATTGTCGGTTAGGGTAGTTTACACACCTTTAAGGCGTAGGGACTTAAAGAGCTTCATAGAGGGGTTCTGCTCTAGGTACCCGAGGTTGTGTTCGTCTATCGGGCTAGGGCAGCCTGAAGCTGCTTTCGAGGCTAGTGCGGAGGATGTAACTATCTACGTAGTTGATGGACTGCCCCTAGCATTTAAGTACGGTGAAGAGGTTTTACCAACACTTGTTACTATTAGGATGGCCGGGATAGAGGCAATTAGCTATGCGGTGGTAGATGCTGGTGCTGTGAAGCACATACTTAACGGTGCGGACGTTATGGCTCCCGGGATAGTGGAGGTAAGCTCGTTCAGTGTGGGGGACACCGTCGCTGTCTGGTCCCTAGATCGGAAGACCCCGCTAGCTGTGACGAAAGCGTTAATGAGTTCGGGTGAGGTGCTCGCAGTTAGGAGGGGGAGGGCTTTGAAGAACGTACATCATGCTGGGGACGATATCTGGAGCATATCGCTTGAGGTTCTAAAGAAGTTCGGTAGGCTATGACCCTCCTATTAAGGTTTATAAGCTTTACCCTTACGACATAGGGGGCTTAAGGTGAGTGACGCGGCGCAGAGGTTACTTGGTGAGAACCTGGGCCAGGACGTCGTCGTGAAGTTGAGGTCTAGCGAAGTGGTTAGAGGTAAGCTAAAGAGCTTCGATCAGCACCTAAACATAGTCTTGGAGGATGCCTACGAAGTTCTCGAGGATAAGACTCGGAGGCTCGGTACGGTAGTGATTAGAGGGGAGAACATAGTTCTGATCTCCCCGGCTCCTAAGGGGTGATAGTAGGTGAAGGGAACTCCGTCAATGGGTAAGAGAAGTAAGAATAAGACTCACATCCGTTGTAGGAGGTGTGGAAGGCACTCATACAACGTAGCTAAAGGATACTGCGCTGCGTGTGGTTTCGGTAGGAGTAGGAGGTTGAGGAGGTACTCCTGGTCTTCTAGAAAGGTAAATAGGGCCCGAGTGAGGTAAAGGGGGATTGCCCCTAAAGAAGGTCGTTCTAGACGTCCTCAAAACGATTAGAGGTACCTCTCTAGTAGAGCTAGCTGAGATGATAGTTAGGGAGACTGGGGTTAGCAGGATATCCATAAGGGTCAACGAAGTCGATGTCGAGACGATAACTCTTAACGTTACTATAGAGGGGGACGACATAGACTTCGCGAGGATAAAGGAGATCATAGAGAAGTCTGGTGGTGTTATACATAGCGTAGACCACGTAGTTGCTGAGAAGTAGTCTGTGGAGATAGAGGCGCGGGATGTTTCTCAGCGACATAGCTTTACTGTTTCTATATCTCAGTGCCTCCCACCTCAGCTCACTACTATTTGAGGTGGTGAGGCTACCCCCAGTCATAGCATACATAGTTACCGGGCTACTGTTGAGGCTTGCTGGGCTCCCAGCACCTCTCGATGTCTGGGAGGGCTTAGCAGTCTTCTCACTCATGTTTGTTGGGCTACACGCCGGACTCTCACTGAGTATTGGTCGTAGTGAGCTTAGGAGGTTCTCCGTAATAGCTTTCCTTAATACCTCGCTATCTATAGCTACAGCACTTACCCTGCTACTACCCACACTAGGTGATCCATCTAAGGCCGTAGTAGTAGGTGTTATTCTAGCTAATACAGCAACTGAGGGTGTTATAGCTCTATCTAAGTACGTAAAGTACGGTGCTGACTTAGAGGCAGCTCTGAGGATATCTATCGGGGATGACCTGATGATTCTACTAGTAGCTACAGCTATCTTAGCGTCCCTAGGTAAGCTCCAAGTACTGAGCTTAGCACTGTCTCTAACCTCAGTAGTTCTATGCTCAGCAGTGCTCACTCTAATCCTGAGGAGGGGTTTGAGTACGGGGATGTTGAACGTAGTTACTATGATACTACTTCTTGCTGTGGTGGGGTTATCTGTAGATAGTGTAGGTCCTCTCCTAGGAGGGTACTTCGTGGGTATGGTGCTCGGCCTAGCTAGATCTTCCGGGGACCCACTCCTCAGGATAGCTAGTCATGTAGAGACAGTAGCAGATAGCTTAGAGACGGTGAACAACCTCATCACGATGCCCCTAGTCTTCACCTACATCGGCTACACAACTACTCTAGTATCAGTAAACCCGACCCTCACGTTCGCGGGGCTTGTGGGTGCTCTAACTGGGAAAGCAGTAGTGGTCCTAACACTCAGTAAGACTAGGCTAATAACTGTGTTCTCAAAGACTGAGGTACTGTCACTAATTACCGTTAGAGGGGCATTAGAGTCAGCTATAGCTCTAACAGCTCTTAAGCTAGGTGTACTGAGTGATGGAGAGTTCTCCTCGATCATAGCAACAGCACTCCTTACTTACCCACTCGCAGTATCTATCCTAGCAATATCTAGAGCTAAAACCAACCGCAACAGAAACTCATCGTAGATAGCCGTCCCCGCGTACGCAAATAGCGATAAAGTGGTAGACCTTCTGTAATGTAACCTATGAGAGAAAGTGGGGAACCTTTAAATCTAGCTAGGCATTAAACCCTCAAATAATATCATGAAATCGAGTTCACTACCTATACCATACCCTACCACTAGGTTGTGTGAGGTAGTAACCGAGAGAACGAAGTTTAAGCACATAAACCTCCTCGCTAAAGTACCGCATCTTTTGAGATGTGGACATAGGTTTGGAGATTTAAGTGTGTTTAAGTTACATTAAAGCTTGCTTAGATTATTTATTAACCTATAATATAGTGTTAACACCATCAGTATTTGCTTGAAGTTATGAAAGAAGTAAGCTTATTAAGCTTTAGATTCAACTAGTAGTGGAGTAACAAATGAAAAGCAAACTCAAAAAATTAGGAATATTAACGTTATTGTCAGCTTTGATAGCGCTATCCTTTACAGGCTTCATAGCCGTCACAGGGAGTACCAGCACGACTGATATCACTACCGTTCCTTTGATAGCTGGACAGTACTATGAGATAGGGAAGGTAGAAGTCAGGACTGAGGTAGTTGGTAGTTCACTATACCTTCACGTGAAGTACTCTATTACGGATCCTGACTGGTATTTGGCGGAGGCACACTTAGCGGTAGCTACGAGCTTAAGTGATATACCTAAGACTAAGACAGGTAATCCCATACCAGGACTCTTCCCATACAAAGCTGAGGGTTTAATGGATCGGAGCGTGGAGTTCACGATAGATCTCACAGAAGTTTTCGGACTTACATGCCCTGACAGTAATGAAACAGCTCTATATATTGCTGCACACGCGGTGGTTGTTAAAGTCGACGAGTACGGGTATACCGTGAGGACAGAGACTGCTTGGGGTCAGGGTACTAGGTTCACGAACAGAGGTAATTGGGGGATGTACTTCAACTACACGGTAATTTGCAAGGAGGAATGTGAAACGCATTGTATAAGAGAAGATGTAGGGACAGCTTGGGCGAATGGAGAGAACTTCCCTGGAGGAAGCTGGGCTATGTACGTAGTATACACAGGCGGGACTCATGTGACAGACTTGATATTAGGGCAATACTATGATGTCGGTGATGTCACTATTTGGAGAGAAGGTAATTACCTGAAGGTTAGGATAGTGATGAACGAAGGCTACTACCCAAGTGTAATCCACATACATGTTGCCACAATCTTGAGTGGCATACCTCAAACCCGTAGCGGGAACCCGCAGGTAGGTCTATTCGAGTATCAGGTAGCATTCACTAACGACACGTCAGACTACACAGCCATGATACCGTTAGACGATGCGGAAAGTGCGGCTAGCACTTTATACGTAGCTATCCACGCAGGAATATACACATACATCTGCAGCTAACAAGAGTTACATGTTAAACTCAAGTTAAGGTTAAGGCTTTTTACTTGAAGACAACTCATTTAAGTTCTTAGGAAGCTTCTTCAACTAGGAGCACGTGAGTAATAAGCCTCGTGATTAGTTTTGAAAGCTAGGCAGTGCGGTGACTAAACGCGTTAGCGTTATCTATATCAATATTGGGAGAATATTGATTAGGCCGTCAAAACGAGTTAAAAATGAAATTATTTAGGGGAATAGCTCGCGGGATCTTCTAAGCTCCTCAAGACGCTTCATAACTCTTTCTCTATATTCATACTCTCTCTGCCAATACTTCTTCCTTCTCGGCTTGTTCAGTAACTTCTCTTTATAGAGTTGGAATATGTATTCCTCAATTTTTATCTTATCTAGCTCCTCTAATGGTATTTCAAGAGGGTTCTTCCAAGGTAACTTCATGGTCACACCCCCTCCCAAGCACCTGGATGCATTATCCCGTCCGGGTCGAGAGTGTACTTAAGTTTCTTAGCAAGCTCCATGTATGTCGGCATAATGCCTACCTCACCAGGTCTTGCGATCCCGTATTTAGCGTCCAACCTCAATCCTAGTTTGACTAGGGCTTTGAAGAACTTCGGTGCGAATCTAGGTCCTACCTCACTCAGTAATCTTGGATCTGTTGGGTGGCCAGCCATCATTAACTCGAACATAGCGTAGTGGCTATCTTGCTCAGGATACACTATAGCCCCCCTCTTATACTTAACGTCTAGTTCGTCTGGATCTCCTAGCACGGGGTCTTCAGCGTATAGTAACGTTAATAGCTTATAGTACCTCGGATATACGTAGAGAGGTGCCATAACCATCCCGGCTGGCGCTCCAACACTTCCTGGGTACGACCAATACTTTATTGTGTATTCAGAGTACAGTGATGCGGACATGTTTAGTTGCGCGTCTTCAAACATCTGGTAAAATGGTAGTTTATCGGTTATGATCCTACCTCCATACTTCCTCGTAATCTCCCTCACTTTCTTCTCTTCATATTCTACCCATCTCTTTGTTCCCTGTAGTGTTAACATTAACATCCACTCCGGATTTACACGGTCTAGCCTGTCAGCAGACTCGGGTGTATCAGCAAAGTACTGCGCGTACTTGTATCCAGTATACATACATGTTCCAGTACAGATCTCTTCTTGCGCTATCTCGTGTAGAGCTATAGTAGCCATATCAACGTTGTTGAATGCTGGTTGAAATACCTTAACTTCCTCGTCTAGAGGATGTGTCCTTACAGCTACTTTAGTTACTATGCCTAGCATGCCCTGCGCCATTCTGGGTAGGTGACCTAGGTCCGGTCCAGGACCGTGTGGCCAGAGAGCCCTCGGGTTCTCATAGTTAGATAACGTACCAGTTCTCAGCACCGTCCCATCACCGAGAACCATTTCATACCCTACTATCTGCCTGTTTACATACCCGAGCCTAGCATTTGCTTTGTTTGTAACTCCATGAGTGAAGTGTGAGCCTATGTAGAACGTTGAACAAGCTCCTGGCTGATGTATAAACATCCTTCTCTTCAGTAGCTCTGACTGTAATTTAAATATGGGGCACCCAGCTTCAACTACAGCTACCATGTGATCTTCATCTATCATCAATATGCTATCCATCCTATGGATGTCTACAACTATCCCACCCATCCTAGGTATGTGCCAGCTAAACTGGCTTCCATGGGAACCGACAGGTACGACGGGGACCTTATATTGCCTAGCTACTTTAACTATAGCTTGAACCTCCTCAAGTGTTCTAGGCAGTACTGCTATGTAAGGTAATTTAGTCTGCCAGTTAAACCTCATGTACGCTGCGTAATCTCTAGAGTAAGCGACCAGCATTGCCGGGTCGTCTGTAACCCATTCAGGTCCTACGATATCACTTAAGATCTTCTTCAACACTCCGATGTCTATGTTTAGACCGGCCTGGGACATCTACTCTCACCTTATGAGAGCTTTATCTATTAACTCTATTATGTCGTACACTCTCATCCCAGACTCACCCGTAAATGTCCATACACAACTAGGACAAGAGGTTATCAGGACCTCCACACCCGTACTCTTCGCTTCTTCTAGGCGTTTATTGGCAATGATCTTAGCTAGAGACGGGTATGAGAACGGTACCCCACCTCCACCACCGCAACAGTACGTGTTCAATCTTTTTCTCGGCATCTCAACTACTTCTATTCCGATAAGGTGGAGGATCTCACGAGGCTGGTCCCAGACCGGGAACGGCATAATATGCCTAGTCAAATTACATGGATCATGGTAAGTAGCCTTGATATTCAGCTTCTCGAGCCTGTGCTCAGCCTTCTTTAGTAGAGGTAGCACAAACTCCATGAAGTGCTGGACCTCGAAATCGTAGGTTAAGCCCTCCTCTAGTGCTTCTTTCTTAAACGTCCTGTAGTCGTGAGGATCTAGGAAGACGACCTTCTTAACTCCAGTAGCTGACAACGCTTCAATATTATGCTTCAAGAACTCTAAGCCCTTATCTCGCAACCCAGCCCTGAACAACAGATATCCGCTGTGCCACTCATTTTCGTATAGAACAGTGAACCTCACACCTAGTTTCTTCAACACGTTAACAGCAGCTAACGCTATGTTGGATAGCTTATATGCGTATACATCACCAGCAACTAGCACTACATCCGCGTATTTTGGTGATGATACACCGTCCGGTAACCACTTATATCTTTCTTCTGCTGGTCTACCGAATTGATTCTTCGTTTTCTCAAGGTTCTCGATAACTGGCTTCCACTTATCTGGTAAACCATGTTCCTTAACGTACGTCTCTTTCATAACCTCCATTATCGTTAGTGGATAGACCCTCATCGCGTTACTACACCAATACTCGCAGTGACCGCAGTCGGTACATGTATATAATATCTGCTCAATTGTTTTATTCCAATTAAGTCTCTTTTCTATAATAGAACGCGCTATCTCGATAGTGCCCTCAGCGTAGTAAGCAGCATGCTTAAATACGTCTCCTCGAGGACAGGCTATCACAAATCTACTGTCACTAGCTTCAGGCGCGAACACGAATCTGCAGTACAAGCACTTATTGCACAGTAAGGTTAAATCGTATAGCTCATCAAGCACTCTTCTTCTCTCTGCTGGGAAGATCCAATATTTTCTTTCCTTTAACTCACCCATTTTAGAAAGTTGAGACATATAAGGCCAATCCAGCCTTCGAAGCTTTCAGAGCCCTCGGTACGGATGGTATCGTGTACCTGTTCTACACACTCGGCCACTTCCCCACGTACAACTTCAGACAGCTTGAATTGGAGAATGTCGATAGGTTCAAGCCCGAAATAATAGCTAGCTATGTGGTCAAGTACGGAGGATGTTATGGGTGCGCAATGAGATGCTGGCAGTTCCTCAAGACATCTAAAGGACCTTACGCCGGCATTGTATGGGATAAGCCTGAGTATGAAACACAGTGGGCCTTCGGAGGTAATCTCGGGGTGACTAACCTCGAGGCTATAATGCAAGCTAACATGCTGTGCGATAGGTACGGCTTAGACACGATATCAACCGGTGTGGTTATATCCATGGCGTACGAACTATACGATAAGGGAATACTATCTAAGAGTGAGTTAGATGGATTAGAACTTAGGTGGGGAGATCCCGAACCCGTGCTAGAGTTGATTAGGAAGATTGCTTTAAGGGAGGGGATAGGAAATATACTAGCTGAAGGAACTAGGCGCGCAGCCGAGATCATCGGTAGAGGAGCTGAGAAATTCGCGATGCATGTCAAAGGACTTGAGATCCCGGCTTATGATCCGAGAGCAGCTAAAGCACACGGACTGAACTTCGCTACGTCACCAATAGGTGCTAGCCACATGATGGGGTGGAACTATTATGAGATAATGGGTGTTCCAAAGAAGGTCGATCCGTTTACGACCGAAGGGAAGGGTGAATTGACGAAGTTAATACAAGATGAGACGGCAATGTATGAAGCCGCTGGCTTCTGTCAATTCGTATTCTCAAATGGTATGGTACCATTACCTCTCTTAGCGAAACTACTATACTCTGCTACAGGGATTGAAGAGTTTAGGAATATCAGCTATCTACAGTTAGTTGGAGAAAGAGTATTCAACTTAGAGAGAGCATTCAATGTAAGAGAGGGCCTAGGTAGAGAACATGATACTCTACCTGAAAGAATACTTAAAGATCCTGTGCCTAGACCACCTGCGAAAGGACAGATCTTCGAGTTAGACAAGATGTTAGATGATTACTATAGAGCACGCGGCTGGGATGTTAAAACAGGGAAACCCTCCAGGAAGAAGCTAGAAGAGCTCGGATTAAAATACGTTGCTGATGAGTTAAGATTGGAGTAGCTTATGAAGGTCTTTGTAGAGTTCGCACATATGTTGACAGACCTAACAAAAAAGACATCTTTTTGGGTTGAAATACCTGGTGAAGGTATAACACTTAAAGATTTTTTACTGAAGACACTCCCCAACGAAATCGGAGAAGAAGCTTCGAACCGCATTTTCGAGCTATTTAATAGAAAAGAGATTTTTGTGTTTGTAAATGGACGTGTTGTTTGGGAGCTTGATCACATGTTAAACGACCTAGATAAAATATATTTTATTAAAATTGCTTTCGGAGGTTGATTTATTTTTGCCGGACTAATGCTTATATTTTGCTACTCTATTAAATACTGAACTGGTGTTCCACTATGTGCATTAAGTTAGACTGCTTAGACCTGAAAGTTGGACATATTTGGTACGATACTGTAGATCAACCAGTAATACCCGTAACTATAAAGAATAAATGTGAATCGAACGTTATCGTCGTTATACATGTGAAGACTCCTAGTAAAGAGCTAATACATAAATCTAGCCAGATAAGATTACATCCCAACGAAGAAAAAACGATAGAGATAACTGTCTCATACTACGGTGACGTGGAGATAGCTGGTGAATGGATGTTAGAAGAAGTTGGTACCTGGTGGCCTCTAAGTCCCATTAAAGCTAAACTGTAGCTCTCATGTTTTTATGTAACTAATATAGCTAAGGTACTTAGCTTAGTGATTAATAAGTATGTGGGGGAAGCAGGATAGGAAGGTAGCATACTTCCTCTTCTTTAGGAATAAAGAGCGTGAAGTAGGTGTTTCACTAACACGTTCCCCACCCCCAAATCCAGGTACTTTCCCTTCATACCTTAGAGTTCTGAGGGAAATAGAGGATAGTGAGGATATTGCGGTGCCTGAGAGGTCTCGGATATCCTTGTAGTTTAGAGACACTTGCAGCATTAGAAAACGTGAGCTCTCTGCCACAGAGCTTTAAGAGGGAAGTATAGCCACCTACGCAGCAAGTATATTGAGAAAGCATATAGGGGAGGCTAGCAGTATTATCCGTTTGTGTTGTGAGTAGTAGTTGGTGATACGTGTTGATAGTGGCTAGGGATGGTGTGTTATTTATAGGGAATTTCAGAGCTGAGGAACTGGCATTAGAGTTCGGCACACCACTCTATGTTTATGATAGGGAGGTTATGGTCGAGAACTACGTTAGACTGAGAACTGCTGTAAGATATTCGAATACGGAGATTCTATACTCGTGTAAAGCTAACAGTAACGCTGAGATCTTAAAGGTGTTTAGGGAGCTTGGTGCTGGCTTAGATGCTGTCTCTCCTTGGGAGGTTCTTCTAGGTGTTAAGGTGGGTTTCGAACCTCGCAACATTCTATTCACCGGGAATAATGTGTCTGAGGATGAGTTAAGGTTTGTTAAGGATTTAGGTGCCATGGTGAATATAGACTCTATTCAACAGTTAAGGAGGTATGGCCGTCTATATCCCGGCACGGAGGTCTCAGTGAGGATTAACCCAGGCTTCGGGGTAGGCCACCACCAGAAGGTAGTAACTGGTGGTGCGAGTAAGTTTGGGGTACCTCTAAGCCAGGTTAAGGAACTCCTAGAGGTAGCTAGGAACTACGACCTGAAGATCGTTGGGTTACACGCTCACCTAGGTTCTGGGATTCTGAGCCCGGAACCTATAGTTACGGTAGCTAGAACCCTCCTACAGCTAATCCTAAGTACCGGACTAACCGACGTGGAGTTCGTAGATGTTGGTGGAGGTCTGGGAATACCGTATCGAGAAGATGAGAAGCCTCTAGATGTTGAGGTACTGGGTTCGGAGCTAACTAAGCTATTCGAGGAGTTCTCCGAGAGGTATGGACGTAGAGTGAGGCTAGTACTGGAGCCAGGTAGGTATCTAGTAGGTAATGCGGGGGTTCTACTAACTAAGGTAGTAGACATTAAGGAGATCCCCCTAGATGGAGGAGGTAGAAAGGTTTTCGTAGGTACCGATACGGGGATGAACCACCTAATAAGACCAGCTCTATACGACGCTTACCACAGGGTAGTACCGGTAGGTAAAGTAGGAGCTGAGGCGAGGATCTTAGCTGACGTAGTGGGGAACATATGCGAATCCGGTGATGTACTAGCTAAAGACAGGTTACTGCCGGAGCTAAAGGAGGAAGATATACTAGCCATAATGGACGTCGGGGCATACGGATACTCGATGACATCAAACTATAACCTAAGACCTAGACCGGCCGAGGTAATGGTGTTCGGAAGTGAAGTTAAGTTAATAAGGAGGAGGGAGACATTCGAAGACCTAGTGAGAACCATGACCGGACTATCCATCTAGGTAGCAGAGCTTAAAGCAGGGAAGAGACATTAAATTAAGTGCCGAGACGTACAATTAAACATGGGCTTAAAGTTGGAGGAGACCTATCGGGAGAGAATTGCTAGGCTACTTAAGGAAGCTGGTAGGCCCTTAACTGCTGAGGAGATTGCTGTGGAGCTCGGTTTAACTCCTAGGGAGGTCTACGAGCACCTAAAGCACGTAGCTAAGTCTGTCTACAGTAGGAGTGGTGGTACTGAAGCTCTGCTGATGGAGCCCCCTAGATGTAGGAAGTGTGGTTACGTATTCAAGGACCTAGATAGTCCTCGCAAACCTAGTAGATGCCCTAAATGCAGGAGTGAGTGGATCTCATCCCCCAGGTTCCTAGTAGCTAGAGTTGATTAGGTTGGTGGGTGTTGTCTACACATTAGGTTATGGTGGGCTCAAGCTGGAGGAGTTTATGAGGCTGCTACTTAGCCTCAGCGTCGAGGTCGTTGTTGATGTCAGGAGGTGGACCTCCAGTAGGAAAGCCCCTGAGTTCTCCGGTGGGAGCCTTAGACAGGCACTTAACTCCCTCGGCATCGGCTATGTCTGGCTACCTAATCTAGGTGGGTACAGGAGGTTCGGTGTAGATGTAGATGATGTTGGTATAGGTAGGTGCTTCAAGTCTGAGGGCTTTAGAGCTTACGCTACATACATCCTCCACTCCCCTAAAGCATGGGAAGCACTCGCAGAACTCGAAAGAACCTGCAGTAGCCGCAGAGCTGTGATTATGTGCTGTGAGAAGGTACCTGCTAGGTGCCACAGAAAGATACTGTCAGACTGGCTCACCTATAGAGGGTTTAAAGTCGTACACGTAGTACCACCTAAAACCTTCGAACATAGGTACACAAAGTGTGCTAGAGTTAAGGGAGGGAAGCTCACCTACATATAAACGAAGATAAAGAAACTTGTAGCTACCTCTAGGTTAGTTAGTGTAGCTCTGGATTAGGTCTCTAAGCAAGACATAGACATAGATCGAGGGTGTATATATACCATACGTTTTAATGGCAGGAATGAGATTAGGATGTCGGGGAGCTCTACGGATTACGCTATAGTAGCTCATCACTACTGGAATAGACCGGGTGGAGGGGAGCTCGTCTGTGCTGCTATCGCTAAGGCTCTCGACTCAGCTGGCTTTAAGCCTGTGCTGGTCTCACCTACTAGGGTTCACGCTGAGAAGTACTTGGAGTGGTTTGGAATAGACTTAGCTAACTACCCGAGGGTGGACTTAGGGCTGGAGCTCAGAGCTTTCGGTCTATACCTAAGGCTCCTAACTTGGTTACCGTCAGCCACAGCTATGAGGAAGTTCGATCCATCAATATTCTTCATAGATAACGGATTCTACAAGCCCCTAAAGAAGTACAAAGAAGGAAGGATCTTCATAGAGTATATACACTTCCCTCCAGAGGTTTCTGCGGACCCTAGATACAAGCAATTAGGTCTTTACTGGAGAGACGACCCATATATTAGGGAGAGATATAGGGGGTTTATGGCTCTCTACTACGGTATCTACTCTAAATTAATTAGGTGGATAGGTAGGGACAATCCATTCAGATATGCTGACCTAGTGTTAGTAAACTCTGGGTGGACTGCCAGTATCGTTAGGGAGGTCTTCGGTGAGAGGCCTGAGGTACTTAACCCACCAATAGCACCGTCAACACCTGTAGCCATAGATGTTAGGCCGTATGAGGGGAGGGAAGACTTGGTTGTTATGTTGGGTAGGTTCTCCGAGGAGAAGAGGTATCACTGGGTAATTCAGGAAGTATACCCAAGGCTTAAGGAGGAGGTTAGCGATGTGAAGCTAGCTATAGTTGGTGGTGCCGGTACGAGGACGTCTAGAGCGTACCTAAACAGGCTTGTGGATCTAGCAAGTAGGTTGAATCTGAGGGTAGCAACTAACCCTTCCGAGGAGGCGGACTTGTACCTCCTACCGGATGCTAGTAGGGTAGCTATAGTTGAGCTAATGGATAGAGCTAGAGCGTTCCTCCATGCCACCATAAACGAGCACTGGGGCATCGCAGTTGCTGAAGCTATGGCTAGGGGCCTGCCGGTGGTTGTACATAGGTCAGGGGGGACGTGGAGCGATCTTGTCAGTGAGGGAGTGTACGGGCTCGGCTATGGCGGGGTGGAGGAAGCGGTTGAGGCCCTATCTAAGCTTCTCACAGATAGAGATACCTGGGTAACTATGTCCAGGAGGTCGATCGAGAGAGTTAGGGATCTAACACTCGAGAAATTCACACAAAGATTCCACAAGCTCCTGCAGGGAATCTAAGTTCGGGTTTAGAGACTTACTGAGCCGGTTAACGGCTAGACCACCTGGCGGGGTTAGGTCAGTCGGTGAGTGTTGCCACTATAGATGCTAGCTGAATCTTTACGAGCTTATCTACGGGTACGATGTAGTACTTTGTGAGCCTATTGAATACCTCTACGTATCTATCGATTGCTGAGAGAGCTTCTTCTTGAGTATTCTGTAGCTCAGCCTCCGATCTCCCCCTAGATAACTCATGTGTTACTGCTCTGTACAGCAACCCGTATCTGAGGAGTGGTGACCAGTATGTACGTAGGTACGCGTCGAAGGTTTGAGCAACCGTGGCGCTCTTCTCCAGTTCCTTATTCTCCTCAATCCACCTCTCCTCAGCCTCAATACGTCTCTCACTAGTTTCCGTAAACGACTTTAGAGCTTCGTAGAAGGGGTTGTCGGTGGCTACGAACTTATCTACTCTCTCCATAGCTATCTTAAAGTCCCTTACGAGCTGTTTCTCTCTTGAGATTGCGATCCTCAGGATCTCACGCCTAGGTACTCCTACCTCCACATCTATATCGAGCCTAGGGTCGTAGATGTACGGCACCTCACAGACGACCTCCTGCACATCTGGGTTAACTCTGGACGCGTAGTCGTAGCTACTCCCACCATGTTTAATAGCATCTATGGGGGCTCTACCGAGGTACTTCTCCAGCCAGTCGTAGGTCTCCCTAGTACTGGGCATCCTAAATACTCCTTCAGCTATCTTCGACATGTAGGGAGCTTCAGGCTCTCCTCTATGTATAGGTACGCCGAGCCTCTTCGGGATCTCAGTCATGACCTTAAGCGCCCTATCTGAGGGCCTCTTCGCAACGTAGTAGTAAGTCCCGGTAAAGCCCGCGTTGTGTAGGCTGTAGATGTGTGTGGGCCTCCACTCATCTATTAACTTCATGAGTGCCGCAGTCTCCGGTACTGGTGATGTGAATTTAAGCTCCTTATACTCTATGGGGAAGGACCACTCAACCTGCTTATACGGTGGAGGCCTGTAATAGTTTAAAGCATACTTCCTAACATCGAAGGGACCCTTAAACCAGCCCTCATTAAGTAACGCACCATAGACATCAGCAACCTTAACGATTACCCAGGTAGCACCAAAAGCCTTAAATAGCTCCCTATCCTTCACCAACCTCCAGCTCAAGTAATCTAGAACTAGTGAACCTACAGGCTCGTTCGGGTGTGGAAAACCGAAAGCTAGTACCCTCCTCTCATCACCACCTCTAATAACCAGAGCATATATAGGGACATCGCCACGGGAAGGACCTACCTCAACGAGTTCAGCGACATCACCGTGCTCACCCACTAACCTACGAGTACTATCAACTAGCTCACGTACGGTCATAAACTCCTTGTAGCTCGGTACACCACTAACAAGCTCCTCAACAATCCTTCCTAGCTCCAGGACAATCACCTCGAAAATAGTACGTAAAATAAAATAAGTAGAGAGAAAGGGTGACCCCCGGAACTATCAGACATGAAGTTAGGTAACGACAACTACCCGTTTAAGGATCTTACTGATTCTACCTTGCTGAGCGCGGTCCATATCTCGGTTACGATGATTCTGAGAGGTCCTAGAGGGTTCTCAGGTATTTAATCTAGTAGCTGAGGATTTCTGATATTGGAGCGATTAAGCTGAGTATGTTATGTTAAGCAAAATAGGGAATTAGCAAAGTACCCACAGCCAGAGAAGTAAAAGTGTTTAATGCCTTCGCCTTAGCTTACGGTGTAGTAGTACTATCAGGTATACTGCTACTACTAGAGTTAGTAGCGGGATGGCGTCTATAGTTACATGCTCTGCTGATGTAGGTGCTAGGTATTGCGGTGGTGTTGAGTATAGAGCTATTGCTACCAGGGTAGCTGTCTCGACGTTTAGGTCCCCGATACCTGTATTGCTGTGGTATAGGGTGGTAAGAGGTTTTATTGAGGTTAGCTTAGATACATACTCCTCAGCTTCAGTTAGGTAACCCGATATCCTATGTGCTATGACTGCTAGTGCTAGCTTGTAGGTTTCGTAAACTCCTAGGAACATGTGCGACCTATCGGCAAAGCCCATGCCGTCATATAGCTTACTCAACCTAACCAACTCAAGCCTAGCCTCACTAAGCTCACCACGCAATGAGTGGTACACAACCTTAACTGCTAGTAGATTAGCGTAGTAGTCGTAGTCGTATATGGGGTTCGACCTAACAACATGCCTCACACTTATGTTACCGACCCTACCTACCTCTACGTGCTCTACAGCCATGAAGGGAAGCTCTATAGGTTTCCCAAGCAACACCTGGTAGTAGTCGTAGAAGTCTGTAGGATACTCCTCCAGGAAAGCCCTGATCCTATCAGCTACATCTGGCCTACCACAAACATATCTAAGCACGTACTCAGCTAGCAAGTTAGTGGAGGTATAACACACGTAAGGCTCAGCTACCGGGGATTCCCTACAACAACCAGCCCCACCACCTAAATCAGTGTACTGCGATAGTAGGAAACTGCATATGCTATCCCTACTAACCACCTCCAACCCGTATTCCATGTTAGTAGCAACACCTAAACCCCGCACTATTAGCCCGTACGCCGAGTAGTTAACTCCGGGAGCTACTACTCCGGACACTATAACCACAGCAGTCAGTAGAGTTACCAAATCATAGAACCTCATTAAGCCCCGCACACCGATCTCCTCCACATACATACCCATACTCTCCACTTCTCTCATACATTAGAAGATGCCACACCTTACTCACTTTACTTAGCGTAGTATAGAATCCTGCAGTCTCCAGTTTCGTAGCAGGCCCCACACTAGTACGTAGGTATATTACAAAGTAATTCCCTCTCGTAAAACGTGGTGTTAGTTAGCTAGCCGATAATATGCCTCAACTTCTCTGGGTTGATGAGTGATAGGAGTGGTACTATCTCCTTACTTCCAACACTCTTAGCTAGCTCAGCAAGTAGCTTATTGTAGACTGTCTGTTTAAGCTCTCTCGAGATGTTTGAGAAGCTATCTGCGTAGTCTACTGGTGCGGGTATTCCGGTCCCGCTACTGATGTGTACGAGGTTTGAGAGCAGTGTCTCCTCATCTATAGTGTCACTTGTTACGTACTCTACCTTAGTTGCTGTTGGGTATATGGTTCTAGGTGCTCTGTAGAAGGCGAGCTTAACTGTGTAGCCGACTGGTATGCTATTAACTAAGCTCTCATACCACTCCAACCTAGACCTAAGCCAGTCCCTCCTAACTCCTGGCATGCCCGTAAGCTTCTCCAGCTCAGCCCTAATAGTGAAATGATCCCCAGCGATCAGGTACTCACCCTCCTCCAGAACCAGGCTTATCACAGCCTTATCACTTAGCTTAAGATTCGAGAATCCGAGTATGTTTATGATGTCCCTAGAGTAACTCCTCTTCAGAACACCGACGATAGCTGTGTCCGTCTCGTTAGCTACCTTAAGTACCTCACCAGTTAAGTCAACTACCTTACCGAGGAGTTCCTGCCTACCACTCCTCTCCCCACCACTAACCCACCTAGTCCTAGGGATTATCTCACCATCAATTAGCAGGACATCGAAGTCCGCCTCACCAGCCCTCTTCCTCTCCAGGAGTCTCAGAGTAGTTAACCTCTCGTAGTACCTAGCTATAGAGTTAGTTAAGTCATCGTTAAACCACAGATCTACATATGCTCTAACATCTATACCTCCCCCACCACACCTAGATCCGTAGAGGACCTCAGTAACGAGTACTATACCCAGGTAACCACCAACAAGCTCTATTGCTGGGGCTGTGAAGCCGGAGTCTATGGCGGCGTAGCACAGGTCTCTAGGTGTACCGGCCCTCCTAATTAGGAAGAGGTCCCTCCTAGACTCAATAGCTCTTCTGATCTCGGAGATAGCCTCCCTAACCTTCCTAACCTCGTTAAGTAGCTTAGTGGTTGCTTTCCTAAGGGCCTCCCCAACGATCTCCGGTGCTACACCCACCTCCTCAGCTAGGAACCCTTGCTGGGTCTCCAACCTCCCGCACCCTAATCAACATCGGGAACTTGAGCGGGTTACCTAAGCCAGCAAAGAAGAACTCCCTAGCCTCAAGAAGTGAGAGTGTCTCAGGTCTTATACCAGCTAGGTCAACGAAGTTCCTCAACTGGTCGAAGTCATAGGGTGTCTGTAACCTGCTGAAGAACACGGTGTTCACGTTGTTCCTAACATCCGGTGAGAAATCTAGGACTCTCTGGCTGGCTAGCACCACGCCTAGGTTCCACTTCCTACCCTCCCTAAGGGTCTTCTCGACCATGTAGCTAGCTGGATAGCACCCCTGGTAGCATGCGTAGTTATGTGCTTCATCTATGACTACCAACGTGTTCACAGGCTCCAACCTCTCGGTGATAATCTCCCACAGCCTCTCAAGGAACCTAGCAACTATTACCCTCCTAACCTCTGTTTCAACAGTGCTTAGGTCTACCACCAGGAGCCTATCCCTGCGGGCCCTATCGACTAGGTCGTCAACTCTGTACCTCATGCTGTTAAGCCTCCTTATGTAGTGCTGGGCGTAGAGCGTTAGATAGAACGTTAGCTTGAAGTTTGTTGTTGCTTTAGCACCCAGACCCAACGCAACCCTAGCTATGTAGATAGCTAGCTTAGAAGCATTCCAACCCCCTCTACTAGATACCTCCAGCGTTAGGGCCTCAAGAACATCCCTCTCTATGGTAGGTAGCTCGGTAGTTTTCTGGGTAGCTACTAGGCCCTTCCCTCTCTGCCTCTCCTCGGTATCCTTCTGCCTAAGGCTCTGCAGCTTATTGCAGAGCTCTGTGTTACCTCCCTCGCAGACTACGTACTCGGCTAGTGCTGGGGGTATGTACTCCTCTATAAGCTCTCTGGAGGTACCTATACACGCCTTAAGCCCGTCAGCAATGGTAGCTACGTCAAGTACTACCCGCTCTGCCGCTACGGTCTTATCGGGCCAGTACGGTGCGTAGTCCATACCTGTGTGGTCGAAGACGATGACGTTCCAGTTAGTCTTCGCTATCACCTCATCTATGACCGCTTTAACGAGTCTAGACTTACCGGTACCTGTAGTACCTACAACTGCTATGTGGTACCTCAGGGCATCCGTCCTCATCGGCACCTCTATTCCACTGTACTTGTGTACACCTATTGAGAGCCCGGTACCGAGGTCTATCAGCAGATCCTCAGGTTTCTCCACTAGGTAGACCTTAGATCTAGGTGTTGGAGGTGTTGTTGCTGGCTCCACCCTACTGCCGGATACCTCCCCAATAATCCTAACGGTAGATGTTTCGTAGGGTATGTCAATACCCTCCTCAGCGATCTCAGGCCTCTCTATTATAGCTGATCTCTGTGTAGTAGTGAGTAAGGGGTCTAACTTAACGACGAACCTCAGAACACCGAGGTACTTCTTCCTAAACTTAACGTCGTCGACTAGTACCAGGGCCTCCTCCTTTATGAGCGGCTCAGCCTCCTTGTATATCAGTAGAGGTGCTTCAAACGACCTGGCATTAGAAGCTATAACACCGACCTCCCTCAACTCTACGGCCCGACTCTAGGTGTTCTCACATCATATAAAAGCACCTCCAAGACCCTGAACATGGATTCCACGAGCTTCTCCCCAGCGCTTCAGCTCTCCTGCTGAGAGTATTGGCGGCTATAAGCTGTAATTAGAAAGCTTCTGCTAGGCCGGGCTACTTCGTAGGCTCTCTCGGCAGACCCAGCTAAAGCTAGAGCGAAATTGTAGATTTCCCATGCTACGCATCCCTGGAGCTACAGTCCCCAAGTAACGGATGGAACGTTCGCTGTGTTCAAGCTGTACAAGGTGACTAGTGAGAAGCTACAGCGGTAGTTGCTGGTTACGAGAACTAGGGAGGTTGTGAGGACATAGTCAAGCCTGATATATATGTGCGGGTAATCCAGCTGTGTAGGTAGTGGGATCAGTAGAATAGCTGGATCAGTAAACCTTTTAGGGCTCTTTAATCACGTACTACACCCCTCCAGCTAAGCATTAAATCCATGCATAGATCAGTATGGCCCCTAAGGTGTCCAGGGTTGCGGGGTTCAAATTTCGACATAGGCCTCCACCTTAATTGGGGGAGCTGTCTCAGTAACTAGTGCGGAATCCTCGTGAGAGAACCTTGTGTACCCATCCCTACCAAGTCCTAACACCTTAACCGGCTTTAGTAGAGGTATCTTGATAGCCCGGACAGCTACAGGATCTCCTAGCTCACCCTTCTCTATCCGATATACGACCTGGGGGATCAGCCTAACCACACCCTCCTCTAGAAATGCGGCCGCGATACCGTCGATGAGGAACCCCCTCCTAGTTTCCTCTACAAGCTCATTCTCTTTCCAGTCCCCACCTCCTACAGTTAACGATGTGTGGAAAGGTCTAGGTCTGTGGAAGAGGCCGTGTGCTGAGCCAGGGAATGAGCCGGCTTCGTAAGCAGTTCTTATTGTGTGATGTAGGTCTAGGACGACACCTCCCTCAACTAGCCACCTCCTCCTAGCTGTAACTCCCTCATCGTCGAAGAACCTTGCGGATGGTTTACCGATGTCTCCGGGGCTATCATAGATGCTTATCCTATCGTGGACGAGGATTTTCCTACCTAGTAAGTGGGTACCTAGGTCTGCCTGCAGTAGGTGTGAGATTTCGTGGAAGAGCGCTGGGGATGCTTCACGTGTTAATATTACCTCAACTTTACCGACTTCAGTGATGTTTACTCCCCTAGCTTTACTCCTAGCTCTAGCTCTATCCCTGGCAAGTCTGAGCACGTTCTCGAAGATCTTCCCGAGGTTCTCACCAACTCCAGCTACCGCTACGTACTCGCTGGAGCCGTAGGAAAGTCTTCCAGCACTGTATTTAACTCCCGCAGATATCTCGACTAGAGCTTTCTCCTCAACAGCCTCACCCCAACCTTCTACCCTAATCTCCCTAGATAGCTTACGTACCCTAAGGAGGGATGTGACCTCATAGCCGGGGATGGTGTACTCCCTACATAAATCTAGTAGGTGCTTAGCTAGCTCCTCCACATCCACTAAGCTACCTATGTTTACCCTACCACTATAGAACTCCACCTCGAAGCTCTCTGGGACCCTACAGTATGATGTGTCTAGAACCTTAACTAGGACATCGACCTCCTCACAAAGATTTGAGTAGTCTACACAGCCCTGACAGGACCTCACAACCCAGCAACCACCAACCAACTCCCTACAGCCAACGACATCAGCATTTAGATGATTAGAGCTTACCGAGTCTTTCGAAATGAATACCTCACTAACCACCTCACGTAGAGTAACAAGATCCCTCCTAACTAGCATAGCACCAAGTTACTGCTTCTATGAGGGTCTTTAAGCACCTAATAGTTAGCTCCCCAAATAGAGAACTAAATCCTAAGACAGTCCGGGGTAGAGGTAGTCAGAGTAGTAGTTAAGGTCTGTAGTTAAGGTCTAGATATGGTGCGGGGGGTGGGATTTGAACCCACGCAGGCCTACGCCATCGGGGCCTCAGCCCGACCCCTTTGACCTGGCTCGGGCACCCCCGCCCACAGAAAACATAAATAAAACAAAATAATAAGCTTAAGTGTTAATCATTGCTCAGCCCTCTGACTAGGTCTTCAAAGCTAAGTAAATTACCTAGTCGTCTTCAAGATAGTGGAGTGAGTGATGAGTAGCTGGAGTAAGCTGGTGGAGGGGGAGCTTAGGCTGTTACCTGATGTTGAGTCAGTGCTAGGTGTTGTCCGGAGGTTTTCTGAGGGTGGGAGGAGTATTATCGTGAGTTCCGTGGGTGTTTTTAGGAGTGCCGGTAAGTATCTAGCACACCTTGTGAACTCCTTATCAGGTATTAACGCTTTCTATGTCCAGCCTCACGAGCTTATGTATTATGTGGCTCCCTACAACGAGGGTAGGGAGCTGGACATCCTCCTGATAGCTACTCCGGGAGGGTTGAGCGATCTCTACCTACTCCTAGACCAGCTAGTCCTCACAGGACACCGGGTCGCTCTAGTAACAGAGCCCTTACCGGAGTCTATGAAGGCGAGGTTCGGTAGTGTGGAGCTGGCGGAGGTTCAGCTCGGTAGGATGGGTCTCCTCAAGCTACTTGCCTCACTAGCTTACTCCGTCTCCAAGGTAGCTAGGAGCGAGCTTCGGAGGAGGGCTGATAGAGTGGCTGGTGAGTGCCTGTCCCTAGCTCAGGTAGCTGACGAGCTTGTGGAGATGTATAGTGAGGAACTGAAGGCTATTAGAGGAGTGTTCCTAGAGCCCCACATAGTTACCTACACCCCGACCATGGAGCCGGTAGCGGAGATGGTCTCACTAGGCTACGGGAAGAGCCTGGCGATCATGGCTGACATATCCTCAGCTCACCTCTACGTCGATAGGTTCGCTAGGAAGGTGCTGCTGTTCACGACGGATGTGGAGGTGTATACTGTGAGGTACTACCTTACTAAGATAGCTGAGAGGGGTGGTAAGGTAGTTGAGGTGAGGGTTAGGACAGACCCGCTAACAGCACCTCTCTACGCACTCCTACTACTTTACTATATCGATATCGGTGGCGGTGGGTGAGCCTAGCCCTACTAACTGGGGCTACAGGGGTTCTAGGGAGGGAGCTAGCTAAGCAACTCGCAAGAGACTATAAACTCGTACTACACTACCGTAGCTCCGAGGAGGTTCTGAGCAGGCTCCTCCAGGACCCGGCCGTGAGGGGCGCTGTCGTTAAGGTAGTTAAGTGGGACTTCAGCCAGGGAAGGCTCGACAACTTCATTGAGGAGGTGGTGAGTGCTGGCACACCGGAGCTCGTAGTTCTCTCAGCATCATACTACGACGACACACCTGCAGATAAGGTTGGTGAGGAGCTCTTCGACTACCTAGTGAAGGTTAACCTAGTAGCACCTACATATCTAGCCCTAAAGCTGGGAACTCTAATGAATGGGGGCTTGATAGTCATGCTCTCAGATATGGTGCCACTCCTAGGGCATAGAGCCTACCCCGAACTAAGACCTTCAATACCCTACGTAGCATCTAGAGGAAGCCTCCACTACGTAGTTGAGTACCTAGCGAAGGAGCTAGCCCCTAAAGTGAGGGTAGTTGGGGTCGCAGTAGGGTGGGTCGATAATCCGAGAGCGAGTAGGAGGTTACGGGAGAAGGTACTGAGAACTATCCCGACCAGGGCGTTCGTAAAACCTGAGGAGGTCTACGAAGTAATAAAACTCGCTGTTAGAACCCCGAACATGAGCGGGTCCTTCCTGGTACTAAGTGGGGGGCTCTAACCTAGGTCAGCCGCGGGTTCATAAATCACCTATCATCCCTTGTAAGTTACATCACCTGTTTCCAGCTCCGTTTGTCCCTAGGTGCTCGTTGATGTGGGTTCATGTTTGTTCATTGCATCTAGGGACTTCCACCTCGCTCGCAGGGGTTTTCCCTACCCCTGCGGGTCATGGGTGGCTGTCGAGCTCAACGGCACGGGGCTCCCATCTACGTTTAACCCCGCAGAGCTCGGAGCGTTGCTCCCATCACTCAGCAGGGTGTCCAAGCTACTCATAGGAATGAAGCTAATAAGTCTAACATATAACCCCAGAACACAGCAACAACCAATCAAAAACAGAACAGCCCACCATATCTCAGAGCTATCTAAATTAGTATCGTTAAGTAGGGTTAAGTAGCTGAACCGCGGGACCCCGGCCTAAAGATCATGCTCATTTAAAGCTCACAGTACTTTAGTATCGTCTAGACTAAGAAGTAGGGGGCTGGCTCTAGTGGAGGATGTGGTAAGCGAGGTCATCAGGAGGGCTATCGGGGAGAGCAGGATATTCAAGAACCGGGAGGCCCTACTCAGTGAGTACATCCCGAGTAGGCTACCCCATAGGGAGGAGTATATAAGGAGGATTGCTGAGCTCCTATCACCCCTCCTCAGAGGGGAGAAACCCAACAACATACTCATCTACGGGTTAACCGGTACCGGTAAGACTGCTGCGGTTAAGTACGTGATAAGTAGGTTCAGGGAGTACGCAGAGAAACACGGGGTCGACTCCTTCATGTTCTCCTACGTTAACTGCCGTAATGAGGACACTAACTACAGAGTACTCTTCAAGCTAGGCTCCGACCTAGGTGCTAAGATCCCGTTTACAGGTCTATCGGTAGCTGAGCTCCACAATAGGCTGAGGGAGTACATAGATTCGAGGAAAGTTGCGGTGACAATAGTGCTTGACGAGGTAGACTTCCTCGTTAGGAAGGTAGGTGACGATCTTCTCTACAGGCTTACCAGGATGAACGACGAGCTCTCTAAGAGTAAGGTCAGTATTATCGGTATAACGAACGACGTCCACTTCGTGGAGACGCTGGACCCTAGGGTTAGGTCTAGCCTGGGGGAGGTGGAGATAGTGTTCCCACCATACGACGCGGTCCAGTTAGCCGATATCCTCAGGGAGAGGGCTTCGATAGCCTTTAAGGAGGGTGTCCTGGAGGAAGGAGTCATAGAGTATTGCGCCTCAATAGCTGCTAAGGAGCATGGCGATGCTAGGCGGGCTCTAGACCTGCTGAGGCTTGCTGGTGAGATAGCTGAGCGTGAGGGTGCTTCGATGGTCGGGATACAGCACGTTAGGAGGGCTAAGGAGGAGCTGGAGCTTAACGCAGCAATGGAGGTTGTCAGGACCTTACCGTACCACAGTAAGCTAGTTCTACTAGCTCTAGCTATTGGAGGAGGCTTCGCTGAGAGTACTGGAAGCCTCTACCTAACATACAGGAAGATCTGTGAGGTACTGGGTCTAGAACCCCTAACCCAGAGGAGGATTAGCGACATAGTGAACGAGCTCGATATGCTGGGCGTCCTCACAGCCCGGGTAGTGAATAGGGGTAGGCATGGGAAAACCAAGGAGGTAGGTCTGGCGATGGACCCCGACGCAGTTCTTAAGGTTTTAAGTGCGGATACAAGGATTGGAGAGTATGTTAAGCTATTTAAGGTCAGTAGGGATCGATGACGGTTTCTTTCCTCCCCACTACAAGGAGCTTAAGCTGAGGACATTCCTAGTAGGTACACTGTATCAGGGTAGGACACCTAGAGACATTAAAGTAGGGACCGTCACAGTAGATGGTGACGACGGGACGGAGAGGGCATTGGAGATACTTAGAAAGCTAGCGGGGGCTGACGTAGTCTTCCTAGACGGGGTAACGGTAGCAGGGTTTAACTACATAGATCCCGAGGGATTGCTGGGTCTAGCTAGGACCGTAATAGTAGTATATAAGTTCGAGCCTGACCTCAACAAGATCGAGAACGCCCTGAGAGGACACTTCCCCGACTGGGAACATAGGTATGAGGTAGTTCTGAGAGCCTATAGGAGGTCTAAGCTATTGGAGACTAAGTGGAGGACTATGAGGATAGCAGTATTCGGTGCTGCGGAACCAGATCCTGGGGCTTTAGTATCACACCTGCAGCTAGTGTCCCCTATACCGGAACCTCTAAGAGTCTCCGACATAGTGGCTTCATCCCTATCTAGAAGCGATGCCCTACTGAGTAAGCTAAGAAAAACCGGTTAGTAGCCTCACCCGAGGTATGGCAGTCCTCAAATACTTCCTACGTGGAGGACTGGTTCAGTACCCTACAATATCTCCTCAGCTGAGATTTCCTCCTCCGATATCCCCCTTAAAGCTCCTATCCTAGCTAGCTCCTTGTGTATAGTCTGAACAGCTAGGACAACCTCCTCCTCACTCTTAGCTCCGGTGATCACCATCTTACCGCTACTGAATATGAGGAGTACGACCCTGGGGTGGTCCATCTTATGTATTAACCCGGGGAACTGCTCAGGCTCGTACATGACGTTATCTAAGTATTCAGCAGCTATCTCCAGGTTCACCTCAGCGTTTAGGTTGGCTGAGGCCACAACGTTCTGTATCTGGATTCTGGGCTTACCTGTCACTATAATTCCGTGTTTGTAGAAGAGCCTCAGTATCCTCTTGAAGCCCTTTATCAGCATGTCAGTCCTCTTAGCGCCTGTGATAACCATCTTACCTGTCCCAAAGACTAGAGCTGTGAGCTTAGGGTTATCGAGTCTCAATACGAGACCGGGGAACTCCTCCGGGTCGTACTCCACGTTAGGAATAGACCTAGCTATAGCACCTAGATCGAGAGTCTGATCCAGGGTTACTGTAGCTACGATGTTTTCTATCTTAATTAGTGGTGTAACTTGGCTCATACCCTCCCCTCTGTAGAGGGTTAATAAGGTTTATAAAGCTTATAAACGGGAGGAAACTCCCCAGCTTCATCAAGGCCGCTAAGATAGTTGAAAGAGATTCTAACAGACGCTTAAAAGATCCTTAAGGGAGACCACAGTGGAGTGTGAAAACTGGAGCTAGTAGAAGGACTTAAGATCGTTGGGGAGCTCCCAGTAGCCTACATTAGCGAACACAGAGCCATCATACTAGCCGACACACACATAGGCTTCGAAGAGGAGATCACCTCGAGGGGTGGCTACATACCGAGATTCCAGCTTAGGAACACCTTGAGGATCTTAGAGGAGGCATTTAGCTCAGTTAGTGCTGAGAGAGTAGTGTTCGCGGGGGACTTAAAACACCTCTTCGGGTCTTTAGGTAGAGTTGAGAAGCAGGAGTTAATGGAGCTCCTAGGGTACGTCAAAAAACATGTTGCTGAGGTCGTCGTTGTTCGGGGGAACCACGATAATTTCCTCCCACTTATGAAGAGGTGGTTCGAGTTCGAGATAGTTGATAGCCTTGTGTTACCTCCATTCCTCATAGTTCACGGCCATAAACCACTCGGGGATGAGCTAAAGAAGTCCAGCTGGCAGTACCTGATTATGGGTCATGAACACCCCAGCATAGCTCTCAGGGATCCTATAGGGGTGGTTGGGAAGTTCTCCTGTTTTCTTGTGGGGGACACCCTACTCCCGGGGGGTAGGAAGGTAGTGGTTCTCCCAGCTGTGGGTATTTACCAAACAGGATCTAAGGTAACACTCTCTAAAGATACATACCTATCACCAATAATAAGGGAGGATGTAGCTATTGAGAGCTTGAGGCCGGTAGTGGTAGGTCCGGACATAGGTGTAGTAGAGTTCCCGAGGCTTGGAGACTTATTCGACTTAATGATCTAGGCCGGACCTCGGCTGTATGTAGGTTTATGGTTATTAACACCACCGCTAGTTCTAGTTGAAGCTGTACTTTTTACCCTATCTTCACAGGATTGCTGGGCTTTAGATGATTAGGGTATCTTCCCCGTACATAACTGAGGAGGATATTGAGGCAGTCGTCTCTGTTTTACGTTCAGGGATGCTTGCCTTCGGAAGCGTCGGTAAGGAGTTTGAGGAAGCACTTGCTAGGTACTTAGGGGTTAAACATGTTGTTGCTGTATCAAATGGGACTACGGCTCTCTACCTCTCTCTGAAGGGGCTGGGTGTCGGACCTGGTGACGAGGTGGTGGTCCCGGACTTCACGTTCTTCGCTACAGCCTCCACTGCTGCCCTTGCTGGAGCTACCCCTGTGTTGGTTGATATAGATCTCGATACCTACACTATCGATGTCGGGGATGTTGAGAGGGTTCTCACGGAGAGGACTAAGATCGTCGTACCTGTCCACCTCTACGGTCATCCAGCAGATATGGACCAGCTACTTTCTCTTTCTAGGGAAAGGGGCGTTCTAATATTAGAGGACTGTGCGCAAGCCCTAGGATCTGAGTACAGGGGGGTGAAGGTAGGCAGTATAGGTCATGCAGGGGCCCTAAGCTTCTACCCAACAAAGAACATAACTACCTGTGAGGGCGGGGCTATCACCACCAACTTAGACGACGTAGCTGAGTATGTGAGGCTAGCTAGGAACCACGGACAGAGGAGTAGGTACTACCACGTTATGTTGGGGTGGAACATGAGGATGACGGATGTTCAGGCAGCTTTAGGTTTGTCACAGCTGAGAAGGCTTGACGAGATGATAGAGAGGAGGAGAAGGTTAGCTAAGCTATACTTCGAGGAGTTTGAGGGAGTTACTCATCTGAGGCTACCGTATGAGAAACCCTGGGCTAAGCACAGCTACAATCTCTTCACTGTGTGGGTCGAGGGTGAGGGGGTTAGAGATAAGCTAGCTAACTACCTAAGGGAGAGGGGTGTGGAGACAGCTATTCACTACCCAATACCACTCCACAGACAGCCCGCACTAGCTAACGTGAAGAAGTCTCCTGGGTGTTGTCCGAAGTCTGAGGAAGCCTCTAAGCATGTCCTCACACTACCACTCCACCCAGGACTCAGAGACGAGGATGTGCGTGTAGTGTCAGCTCTAGTCAAGAGATTCTTTGCTGAGCACCGCCCATAGCTATGTATAGAAGGACCGGTCTCCACCCTAGGCAGTAGGATATTAAAATATTTAAGTTGATTACCTCAAACGTAGGTGGCTGATTAGAGTGAGCGGTCGCTCTGAGAAGACTACTAAGATTGAGGGTGGGGAGTTGCGGGTAGTTAGTGAGAAGTACAATAGTGTTGTGAAGAGGTTTGAGGTGGAGGCAATAGTCACCCACCAGGGGTCGTCCACCCCCAGCAGGAAGGTTTTAGTTGAAGCTCTAGCCAGCCTCTACTCTAAGAGTCCTGAGCTTGTCGTAGTGAGGAAGATTTTAAGTGAGTTCGGTATGGGTGTCTCCAGGGTCTATGCCCACATATATGAGGACGCTGAGAGATTGAGGAAATTCGAGTCTGAACACATACTTAAGAGGCATGGGGTGGGTGGATGAGTAAGGAGGGTAAGGTATTCAGAAGCAGGCTCTACGAGGTGGATCCAGCAAAGGGTGTTATCAGACTAAAGAACAGGGTCTGCCCTAGATGTGGTAGGGTAATGGCATACCACAAACAGCCCATCCCCAGATGGCACTGCGGCTACTGTAGCTACACCGAGATCGTGAGGTCGTAAGGTGGTTGAGTGGTTATAGTTCTCGGTGTGGAGTCCACAGCCCACACATTTGGTGTAGGCATAGTCTCGGACGAGCCTAGGATACTGGCTGACTCTAGGTTTAACTACATACCTGAGAAGGGGGGAATACACCCCAGGGAGGCTGCTGACAACTTCATAAAGAACGCACCTAAGGTCCTCAAGGAGGCTCTAACACAGGCAAACCTGGATATAGAGGCTGTCGACGCTGTAGCTGTAGCACTCGGCCCTGGGTTAGGGCCGTGCCTCAGGGTCGGAGCTACCGTAGCTAGGGCCCTAGCAGCTTACTACGGGAAGCCCCTTGTCCCAGTGAACCACGCTGTAGCACACATAGAGATCGGGAAGATGTTGACAGGCGCTAGAGATCCGCTAGTAGTCTACATATCCGGAGGTAACACAGTCATAACAGCTCTCCACGGGGGTAGGTACAGAGTCTTCGGTGAAACTCTCGACATAGCTCTCGGGAACTTCATGGATACCTTAGTCAGGGAGCTGGGGCTGGCACCACCCTACGTGGTAGGCGGGGTTCACGCTCTAGATAGGTGCTCGGAGGGAGGTAAGTTCGTAGACCTGCCCTACGTAGTTAAAGGGCAGGACACCTCGTACTCCGGACTTCTAACAGCAGCACTTAAGGCCTATAGGAGTGGCGTGAGAGTGGAGGACATATGTTTTAGTGCTAGGGAAATAGCTTACTCCTCTCTTGTCGAGGTTGCTGAGAGGGGTGTAGCTCAGCTCGGTAAGAAGGAGATACTCCTCGTTGGTGGTGTTGCTGCTAGTAAATACCTGGTAGAGAAGTTCAGGGCTATGGCTGAGTACAGGAACTTGAGGATCTATGTAGTACCACCTAAGTATGCTGTAGATAACGGTGTCATGATTGCCTGGACAGGGCTCCAGCTATTTAAGAAGGGTGTGAGTGTGGAGCCTGAGAAAGCAGTAGTTAGGCAGAGGTGGAGGCTTGACAGTGTCGACGTGTGTTGGTAGGGTCAGTAAGGTAATATATCTAGGTGCTGAAGCCCTCATAGCTGAGGGGGAGTTCCTCGGCCGTAGCGTAGTGTTTAAGCAGAGGGTTAGCAAGCCCTACAGAGTTCCTGAACTAGATAGAGCTATAATCTCTAGGAGGACCATATCTGAAGCTAGGATCCTCACACTACTCGAGGAGGTAGGTGTGAGGGTTCCTAAGATAGTCTTCGTAGACCCGCTAGTCGGTCTAATAGTAATGGAGAAGATCGAGGGTTTAGTACTCCGGGATGCTCTGAAAGACCTGGATTGGGAGGTCGCGTGTAGAGCTATGGTGTCAGCTGGTAGGGAGGTCGGGAAGATGCATAGAGCTGGGATAGCACATGGGGATGTAACGACGTCTAATATGATACTAGCAAGGGACGGGGATGTGTACATAGTTGATCTAGGACTAGCAAAACATGTTGAGGATGTGGAGGACGTAGCAGTCGATATACACCTCCTCATCAGGGTGTTGGAGAGCTCCCACTATTCCGCCAGGGAGGAGCTCTTTAAGTGCTTTATCTCAGGCTATAGGGAGGTTGTCGGTGAGGAATTCACTCGTGAGGTCATCAATAAAGTCTCTGAGATACGGTTGAGAGGTAGGTATGTGGAGGAGAGAAAGGTTAGAAAAACTAACTGATAAATCGTATCTTCAAATAAATCGAAGAAAAAATATATAAATCCAAGTTTAGAAAGTAGAGTGGTGGAAACATGCCTGGTCAGATGCCCCTCATAGGTGAGAAGTTCCCCGAGATGACTGTCGTAACAACCCATGGAGTTAGGAAACTCCCTGATGACTACCTAGGTAAGTGGTTGGTGTTGTTCAGCCACCCAGCAGACTTCACACCAGTCTGCACCACCGAGTTCGTAGCGTTCGCGAAGAGGTACGAGGACTTCAAGAAGCTGAACACCGAGCTCCTAGGACATAGTGTTGACAGTACCTACAGCCACATAAAGTGGGTTGAGTGGATAGAGAAGAACCTGGGAGTTAAGATTCCGTTCCCTGTGATAGCGGATCCCGGGGCCGAAGTAGCTAAGAAGCTGGGCTTCCTACATGCCCAAAGTGCTACACATACTGTTAGAGCAGTATTCATAGTGGATCCCAACGGAATTATAAGAGCTATACTCTACTACCCGCAGGAGCTTGGTAGGAACATCGACGAGATACTGAGGATGATAGTAGCCCTCCAAGTAAGCGAGAAAATGAAGGGAGCTATACCAGCTAACTGGCCTAACAACGAAATAGTAGGTGACAGGATAATAGTCCCGCCTGCGAGAACTGTCGATGAAGCTGCTGAGAGAATGAAGCAGTACACATGCTACGACTGGTGGCTATGCCATAAAGAAGGATCTCCCGAGCACGCAGAGCTAGCTAGGTCGTTCCTCAAGAGAGCTGCGGGAGTCTAGTATCTAGTAGAAACCTAAGCCTCCTTTTTCTTCCATGTTTTAGGGTAGACACCCCTCTCTAAGATTACGCGCTTAGTTTTGAAGGCCATACCCTTAGAGCTAGCTAGTATTTCCTCAGTACTCATAAGAGCTTCAGCAAGAGCTACGAGCTCACCCTTCAATGTGAATACAGCAACTAGCTCACCCCTCCTTATACCCTCAGATAGTAGTGATATACCCGGGACCGCGAGATCAGCCCCGTAGGTTATCGCTGCCGCAGCACCGTCGAATACAACGACCTTCGGAAGGTGTGAGACTATGTATTCCTGCGGTAGTATGGCTCTCCTCAACATATCCTCCCTACCCTCCTCCCTATACAGATAGACAGCCTCGGAAAGCTCGTGCATCCTAATTGAGGTATCCTCCCTGAACGGCCCAGTTCTAATCCTCCTCAGTTCCCGCATATGAGCACCGACACCGAGTACCTCACCGATATCGTGAATAAGCTTCCTAACGTACGTCCCGTGCTGGCAGTCCACCCTCATTAATGCGAATGTACCCTCATATTCAAGTATCTCTATTTTATAGACCTCCTTAATCCTCAGAACCCTCTTAACGGATGACCTAACTGGAGGCTTCTGATATATCCTACCAGTAAACTCCTTCACAACCTCCTCAAGCCTCTCCCTAGGGACAGGTGAGTGAAGCTGTGCTAGGGCTACGTACTCCTTACTAGAGTGTGATATAACCCCTATCAACTTAGTAGCTCTATCTAGAGCTACAGGTAGTACACCGGAGACCTTAGGGTATCCCCGCAGCCTTAGTAGCTTAGGTTGGGTAGCTACTAAGGCTGCTCTAGGGTACCCCCGTGCCCAGCTTTCGGAATCCCTAGGAGGTTCTTTACCCACGCAACTACCTCGTGGCTGGTAGGTCCAGGGGGTTTATCTAGGTTTATCACCCCATATTTAAGAAGCTCCTCAATAGTTCTCGCAGTAGGAGGCTTACCGAAGCTTGGGTCGGTACTGCCCTCCTTCTTCACTACATACCTCCTCTCAATGCCGGCAAACCTATCTAGCTCAATGAGGAACTTAACTCCCTCACTCACACTACCACACCAAGATCTTCTAGTACCCGCAAAGTATTTAGCTCGCAGAAAAGCATGCAGCCTCCTCAAACCTTAAAGAGAAGGGTCTTCAACTGACTAAGAAATACAGTTCCTAACTCTGTTGCTTAGTAGCTAGAGCTACTACTGCGAGGATCTCTTTTTTCCCTATCTTAACCCTCTCCCTCATGAAGTCTACGAGTCCGGCAGCCTCCAACGCCTTCATGACCTCCTCATCACTCGCTCCCTTAGGTATCTCAACCTTCTTATCTAAGATCTCCAGGTGCTTTACATTAGACCTCCTCCTCTTAACACCTGTCAGGTCCTTAGGGCCGGTTATCACAACAAAGTTATCGTCTACTATATCCACTATCACAGCCTTCCTACCGGCCTCCCTCCCAGTCAATTTAACGCAGATCCTACCAACCTCTACGACGGGCAACAGCCAGCACCCCGAATTAGTGGGAGGAAAGGCTTAAAAGCACTAATAAAGTCATGGCCAGCAAGCCTATGAGGGCTCTGTGACAACCCATTGAAGGTAGGGTTGGTTTCTGTTTGAGGCATGCTGAAGCACAGCTTTTATGTTATTTCCTGGCGAGTCTATCTTGGGTCGGGCTTTGAGTCTTAGGGGAGTTTATGTAGGTACTGCTGGAATCCCTAACTCAGCTAAGCGTAGGAATACTCTGGACGGTATAAGAAGGATTGCTGAGTTAGGTCTCAACGCCATGGAGTTAGAGTTTGTTAGAGGTATAAACCTCAGTGCTGAGGCCGCGTCTAAAGCTAGGGAGCTATCTAAGGAGTTGGGAGTCGTTCTAACAGCTCATGCACCTTACTACATAAACCTACTCTCAGATAAGGCTGACGTGAGGAAGGCCTCCGTGGAGAGGATAGTGGAGTCTGCGAAGATAGCGTACATAGCGGGCGCCTGGTCAGTGGTTTTCCATCCGGGATACTACGGAAAGTACAGCTCAGACGAGGCTATTAGGATTGTTAGGGAAGCTGTTAAGCACGTAGTTAAGGTTGTGACGGATATGGGGTTAAAGATCTGGGTAAGACCTGAGACTATGGGGGGTCTCGCAGAGGTAGGTTCCTTAGATGAGGTGATAGCTATAGTTGAGGGCATAGACATGGCTCTCCCCGCAATAGACTTCGCACACCTCTACGCGAGGAGCTTAGGTAAGATAAACACCGTGGAAGGGTTTAGGGAGGTACTCGCAGAAATAGAGAGGAGGCTGGGAACCGAGGCAGTTAGGAACTCCCATATCCACCTATCCGGGATAGACTATGGCGAGAGGGGTGAGAAGTTACACCTAAACTTTGATGAGTCGAGCTTCAACTGGAGAGCCGCTGTCGAGGCTATCAAGGAGTTTAAGGTGGAGGGGGTAGTAATATGTGAGTCACCGAACCTAGAGGAGGATGCTCAGAAGATAGCTGACGCGTTGAGGGAGTAGATCAGGATATCCTGAGGATAGCTACTTACCGGGGTTTTTCGGAGTCTACGTCTACCTCCAAGTCACTGATAACAGATACGTCCTTCCTTTTCTTAGCGTGTATCTCCTCTGCGGTGCCCTTAGTTATGATCTCATATAGCTTAGCGACCTTACCAGGCACCGGCCTTAGAAGCCTCCCAAGTCTCTGAATGAACTGCCTAGGTGAGGAGGTACCAGCTACTAATATGCCCACAGAAGCATCAGGTATGTTCAGCCCCTCATCCCCCACCGTTGTCACAACGAGGACACCTTCCTTACTCTCCCTAAAGACTCTGAGGATCTTCTCCCTCTCAGCGTTATCGACCTCACCCGTGAGAAGTAAACCACCAACTTCCTGAGCTATCTCCTTAGCTAGGTCCACATAGTGTGCGAAAACTATTATTTTCGACCCCTTCTCCCTCTCGACTATCTCCTTAACCTTCTCCACCTTCGACTTACTCATTTGCACTATCTTCCTCATCTCCGTAGCGATTTTGAGAGCTTCGAGAGCTCTACTATCACCCCTCCTAGCAGCACCCAACACATCCTCAAACCTAGCTACACCAACGAGGGCTCTATACCTCTTTTTAAGCTCCAGATACTTCTTCCTCTCATCAGGCTTGAGACCTACCCTAATCGTAATGACCTCGTACTGAGCTAGGTAACCCTCCTCTGCTAGCTCTGCCGGGGATTTATGGTAGACTACACCACCCATTAACGGAAATAGCTCTACGTGCTTACCATCCTCCCTATAAGGAGTCGCGGAGAGTCCCAGCCTCTTCGGGGCTGGAGAACCGAGTGCCACAGTCTTAAACTTCTCTGCTGGTAGGTGATGGACTTCATCAATTATTAGGAGTCCGAAGTGTGGTGCTAGCTTAGATATGTACTTAGAGGCAGACTGGTAGGTAGTTATAGTTATTGGTGCCACCCTCTTCTCTTCTGAGTAGTAAAAACCGATGAGCTCTGGGGGTATGTCAGTGGTCCTCACTATCTCCTCGTACCACTGCCTAACATGGTCCTTAGTCAGTACTACTATGAGAGCTCTCTCACGTGTCTCAACTACGGCTGCTACACCGACTAGAGTCTTCCCAGACCCTGTTGGGAGTGCTACAACCCCCCTATAACCGTTCTTAACCCACCTCTCTATAGCCTCCCTCTGGTAATCCCTGAGGGTCAGCTTCAGTGATGCTTGAATCCCTAGATCCACCCGCTCCATAAACCTGGTCATATCCACGACTCTGATCCCGTGTTTCCTCAGTGTGTCGATGAAACTAGTGTAGTAGTACGGGTAAAGTAAGAACTTCTTCATCTCACGGTTATACCTCAGCTTAAATGGTGCTAGAACGTCCCTAAATCTATCCCCGAGAAAGAAGCTGAACTCTACGCAGATATAGTTAGGACAGTACGTCAGGGTAGCTACCCTCTCAAATCTGAAGAGCTCACTCTTAATGGTGTCCTCATCGAATTCTGCTCCCAGATCCCTCAGGAGGGACAGTAGGTCATCGACATCCGCTAGAGACTTCATCACCTTACTCTTACTGACGTGGAATACCGAGCACTTACCATCCCTCCCAACGTAGTCAGCGACCTTGAGGAGTTCTTCAAACTCCTCATCTGAGAGCCAGCGGCAGATACGTACTTCCAGACCCTCCAATAGCTATACCGCTCTATCTATGGTTCTCCACAGAATTAAAAACGTTTAGATCTCGCTAGCGTTATTCTTCGAAACGATGTCACCGTCGGACAGCATGACGAGAGGTTCCTCGATCTCGACCTCATTACCAGACTCTACGGCAGTCCTAAGTACTAGGGTTATTATAAGGTACTCACCCACCTTACTCACCTTCACTTTCCTAACAACACTCCTGGATAGTAAGTCCGATACCACTCCACCCCCACTATAAAGGTTCGACGCCTTCCTAAATCTCCTAGAGAAACTGAGGAGCCTGAACGACAATAACCTATCTAAACCAACTAAGACCGTGACGAGGATCAGCGATATTAGGGCTACTACTACTGCGTAGTCCAGTCCAGGCACCGAAAACGATCTAGGGGAGGCCTGACTTTAAAGCAGATAACCACATAGCCCACAAGCAGATAGCTAATTGTGAGGTCTTAGAAAAGCTTATATAGGCATGTATGTTTAACCATATGACAACAACTAGGTGGTAGAAAATGAGTGGCCCAACACCCGCAGCTACAAATGTCGTCCTAGTAGGTAAGAAGCCAGTAATGAACTACGTAATGGCTACCCTAACCCTGCTACACCAAGGAGTTCCAGAGATAGTGATAAAGGCTAGAGGGAGAGCTATAAGCAAGGCCGTAGACGCTGTCGAGATCGTGAGGAGCAGGTTCCTACCCGACAAGGTAGCTATTAAGGACATAAGGATCGGAAGCCAGGTACTAACTACCAGCGACGGGAGGCAGTCTAGAGTATCCACAATCGAGATAATAATATCTAGGAAGGACTAACACTGCGGGATCTAGCTGAGAAAAGCTAATCAGTGTTTTTAGATGAAGGTACGTGACCTGAAGCTCCCGACACTTCAGGTCGCACTTGACTTCACATCACTTAATGATGCCCTCGGATTACTCTCCAAGATATCAGATCTTGATATAGGTATAGTAGAGGTAGGAACCCCCTTAATTAAGTCAGAGGGAGTTAAAGCCGTAACCGCAGTTAAGTCAGTGGTGGCTAGCACACCAGTTCTAGCAGATACTAAAACAGTTGATGTTGGGGGCCTAGAAGCTGAGATCATGTTTAGAGCTGGCGCTGACTTCATGACGTTACTGGCAGAAGCTGACGACCCTGTAGTAGAGGCTGCTCTAAAGGTAGCTGGGGAACTGGGAGGTGATGTCGTGGTGGACTTCATTAGCTTCCGGGGAGATATACTCGGAAGAATTTCCGAGTTGCTGGATCTGGGCGTCAGAGCAGTAAATATTCATATAGGGATAGACGTCCAAAGAGCTCGAGGAGTTACAGCTGCGAGTATCCGCGACCTAGTGAGGAAGGTAGCCTCGGAATTCCCCCAGATTGTACTATCTGTTAGTGGGGGCATCAAGCCTACCGATATACCGCCCCTCCTAGATGCCGGTGCGCAGATACTTGTTGTTGGAGGTGCTATAACTAGGGCCCCAGACCCTAGAGAAGCGGCTAAGGAGTGTTTACGAGCTATAGGTCGTCAGATATAGTTCTAGCTAGTTGTGGAGGGCTATAGGCAGGGTCCCTACCTACTGGAGGCCTCACCCATTTTAGAGTGAGGAGGTCGGATCTCTTTACGGGCGTGGATATATTTTGCTGGGTATCAAGTAAGTAATGTGTCTGAGATGGCCGGCCTGAAGAAGCTGATCCTGGTAACTGCTGACCACCACCCGCTACATAAGTACTTCAAGGAGCTAGCTGAGGAGTTAAGTAGGAAGTATAGTGTACCTCTCGAGGTTAGGATGGAGGACTACCTCTTCCTGATAGAGCACGGGGATACTGACGAGTACGGTATGGCCTGGGTACCTCAGCTCCTAGCTGAGCTGGAGACGGGGGCCATAGTCAAGGTCCTTACAAAGCCTATGCTAGACTCTATGGGTAATATAAGTAAGGAGAACGATCTTAGGACATCGATAGAGAACATAGAGAGAGCTGTAAAAAGTTAAAGTAAATGATTAGTTTTTAGGTAGGGAGTTTATTGCCGTATCTATCTATATATGTTACATCCTCTAAGGGCTTCCTAGGTCTCGCCTGAGGCTTCTCTGCGGGGAAGCCTAGAGCTACTATAGCTACAGGTATGAGACTCTCCGGTAGACCCAGAAGTTTCTGGATGTCCTCCACGTTCCTCAAGGCCTGCAACCACACCGCACCTAAGCCGAAAGCGTGAGCTGCTAATAGCATGTACATAGTAGCATTAGCACAATCTACCTGATAGGATACTGGGGAAGCATTCTTATCACATGCGACGACCACACCTACTGGTGCTCCTAGAAGCGGGGTAGCACCCCTATGGATCTCTGCCAGCTTCTTCTTAACCTCAATATCTTTCACTACTATGAAAACCCATGGTTGTCTATTGCCAGCACTTGGGGCGTACCTAGATAGGTCCAAAACCTTGAGTAATATCTCGTCGGGAACTGGATCCGGCTTGAACTGCCTTATACTCCGCCTAGTTAGTAGGAACTCGAGTAGATCCTCGGTTCTGCAACTCAAGGGGTGTCACCGTAATTAATGGTATGATAAGCATAAATACCCTACTGAATCCTGCAACACTCGATGAAGGAGAATGGGTAGCAACCCCTACCTCAAGGATAAGCTCGAGACCATTGAGGTAAAGCCTAGGAAGATAAGTGAGCTACTGCACTCTATGGCCAAGACAGCTTATCAGGGTAGGAAGCTGGGGGAGGTCTACGAGACGTTACTCAAGATGTTTGAGGACCAGAAGGTAACCATATTTATGGGACTAGCTGGGTCCATGGCAGTAGCAGGTATGTGGAGAATTATCCGCTGGCTCGTAGATGAGGGCTTCATCGACGTACTTGTCTCCACAGGAGCTAACATCTCGGAGGACATAATCGAGGCGATGGGATTCAGCTACTATATGGGGTCTCCTTACGTAGACGACTACGACCTCCTGAAGCATAAGATCGACCGCTTCTACGATGTCTATGTCTCAGAGCTTGACTATAGGGTCATGGAGGGCATGATAGCTGACTTCATAAAGACCCTCCCAAGCGGGATCTACTCAACAGCAGAGTTTCTCTACCTCTTCGGGAAGTTCCTCGACGAGAAGAATATTGACGCTATAGTTACAGCAGCCTACAGATCCGGGGTTCCCGTGTTCTCACCAGCACTTGTAGACTCCGCGTACGGTATTGCCTCAATTATGGCACTCAGAGATGGGAAGAGACTCGTAATCGACATGGTCAAAGACTTTAACCAGCTGGTTAAGATAGGGGAGCACTCAGAGGAGACAGCAGTTATATACATAGGTGGAGGCGTCCCAAAGGACACCATAAACCTCATCACAGTAGCCCAGACAATCATCGCAGAAAAGAGAGGCATCCACGACTTCTACAAACCACATAAACTAGCTGTGCAGATAACGACGGACCTACCACAGTGGGGCGGTCTCTCAGGAGCGACACTCGAGGAGGCAGTAAGCTGGGGTAAGACATCTCCGACAGGTATGAAGGTGATGGTACACGTAGATGCGACTATAGCCCTACCCCTGATAGCCCACGCCATAGCTGAGGAAGTGACAACCAGGAGACCGAAGAAAAGGCTGGTAAACTTAATCCTGCCTGAGCTAGGTACCTAGATCCTACCTAGGGTCCAACATTTACTTAATCAATTTTAAACTAAAGTTCTAGAGATATTACTAGTTCATAACTGGAGCACGTGTGAGATACCTTAGCTGGTAATATCTTGATCTCCATCACTCATGACGGGTTTCAGTTAGTTGTTAGGGAGATATCCAGCTACAACACGATTAAGAGCTTCTTAGAATAGTAGTATTGGTATGAGGAGGTGTTTGAGATAGGTATTTCTGTGAGGTTTCGGTGTCAGGACGCTGAGTACCTCGCACTAAGGACTCACGAGTTCCTTAAGGAGAGGGGGAGTGCTGAGCTAGATACAGTCTACTTCTCTGAGGTTGTGGGGGCTGTTGGGAGGACGTCAGTCGCTCTCTACCTTTCTAGGACGAATGTGGGGGTACTTATTGTGGCGTCGGCATGTGAGGATGAGGAAAGATGTCTTCTCGGTCCGGTAAAGGAGGTTACTAGAGTAACTCGAGAAATATTGCGGGAGATAGCTAACTTAGTTGAGGTGGTTAAGTTGGAGTACATAGTTAAGGCACGTGTAACTATTTCGGCTCCTTATAGTAATGTCATGAAGAACCTGAAAATCGGTGGGGTTGAGATCTTAGAGGGAGGAAGCTACGATGCTGGGTGGTACTACGTCAGGACTTTCAAGGGGAAGTACATAGTCTCGATGAGGAAGCTTGACATAGTTCTGACTGTTGTTCATGAGAAGAACGGTAACCTAGCGAGCGTCCAGATAAGTGTGTTTAGATCTGTTAGCGAGTTCTCGGAGCTTTCTGAGGATAACGTGATGGACTGCCTGAAGGCTGCTTCCCAGATTATAGCGTACATAACTGGTTAGAGTAGGCCGAACGTCTTGCTAGCTACCAAGACAAACAGAGATGTTGTTGTTATTAAGACGTTATCGTCTATTAGCGGAGGTATTTCATAGTGCTCAACTATGCTGGCAACAATCGCAGCGATAAGTCCTACATGCCCAGCATAGTAAACACCTATCGGGAAGGTAACTAAGAACATGCCGAGATTTCCTAGCCATGACTTCGTCCTCCTCCTGTAGACAGTATTCCGTATGATGCCCGTAACAGCGTCTCCGAAGGACATGAAGGATATGGGTATAATAGCGTATATAGGGCTACCGAATACTAGCCAGAGGATTAGTAGGGCAAGCGCCCAAGCTATGCAGAAGTTCACCTCGTACATGTTGTCTTTTACCTGAAACCAGTAAAGTATCTTCCCGATCTTGTGGGGGATGTATGTTACTATAGCTAGAGATAGCGCGAAGGCTGTGGGGATTAGAGGTGAGCTAAAAAGGTAGGGAACTATGAGAGCAACCACACCACCGGCTAGGATATGTATTATCTTGCGATTATAGTAAACAACGACGTTATCTTCCAGCCCCCTCTTCCTCAAGAAAATATATACATACTTAGTGAAGAACAACACCCCCAGCACGTAAAAGAGGAGGATTACTGCGGTTAAGACCTCAAATACAGGGTTTGCCGGCATTAACAGCTTAAGGTCAGCTACCACTTTAAACCTACCGGTAAATTATTACGACAGTAAATATAAACCTACCCAAGATAGATTTCCACTTCAGGCACCCTCGTATACGTGGTTAATAGATATAGTGAATCAAGCAGTGATTGCCCTACTTAGATGAGCACATAGGTAACAACCGTAGCACATGTATGGATGGAGGTTCCCTGAACACCTCATCTGTCCTCAAGTAGGGGGTCTCCAAAACTGCCCTTTAGGGCAGGGGGATATCAGGGTTTTTAAAGACTTATTTCAGAGAATTATTTAGCAACTTGGATCACTATTGTGGAGAGTGATAAGTAGCAGTAGGGGATGTTTAGCCTGAATCACAGGTAGGTAACATTTGATTTGTTGATGTAGGATATATCCTAATAAGCTATAGGTCATTGGGTGTTTAATGGTATTACCAGCTAGTACTGCTCATGCGAAGGTGTCGCGGGATGGGAGAAAGCTGTTAAATGAAGCTAACATTATTAATATGCTTATGTACTGCACCTCATTTTCTTTAGTCGAGAACATAGAGAGGCACTTTCCTGGGTTCTCAGCACTGCTTAACATGAAGCTCCGGCCCTTAGGGTTAGATCCTCATACTTCCCTCATGATTAAACCCACGATACTCGCAGGAGTATTAAAGCAGTTCTTTGGGGGAGTAGATTTAGCCCTATACCACCTTAGGAGAGTGTTATCTGAGGGGGAGATATACAGTAAGGTTATTACAGCTATTCTAAGAGGAGGTAGTGATGACAGTATAAAGGAGGAATTAGAGCTTATAGTTTTAAAGTACAGGAAAGATCTAGAAAAGGTCTGTAGAACCATCAAGTTATGATAGGAATTCTCTTATAGTTAGAAATAGTGTCCGTAAGTACTAGAATAGTTCATGAATAGTGTTAGAGAAATTTAACAGTGAGATACCGCTATCAGCGCAACAGATACTCTGAGGAAGTATATGGGAGCCTAGCAATATATTGTAATATATTGTAGCTGATAAGAGGTTCCTAGGCGGATGGGAGTATTCTCGAAAAGAGAACAGATTCACTGAAAACTCTGTCCTTTAAAGCAGGGAAGAGGTTAGACTTATAAGCCTAAGCTACTGACACAGTGGGGGTCTGCTATTGATTTGCCTCCACTGGAGATAAAGAAGATTGAGGATGAAGTGAGGAGGTACTGGAAGGAGAGAGACATACCTTTGAAGTGGCGTACTCAGACGGGGAGACCCATCTTCAGCTTCCTTGAGGGTCCCCCAACAGCGAACGGTTATCCTCATACTGGGCACCTTAGGGGGAGGGTTTACAAGGACTTCGTATTGAGGTACTACAGGCTTAGAGGTTACGATGTGTGGGCTCAGGGAGGTTGGGATGAGCAGGGACTCCCTGTAGAGGTAGAGGTCGAGAAAAAGCTTGGTGTTAAGACTAAGCGCGAGATAACTGAGAGGATAGGTCTGGAGAGATTTGTTGAGGAATGTAACAAACTCGTCGACTACTACCTTACCTTCTGGAGGCTCTACGCGACAGAGTATATAGGGCTGTGGCTTGACCTAGAGAACGCCTACGAGACCAGGAAGAGTAGGTATTTAGAGTACGTGTGGTACATAGTGAAGAGAGCTTGGGAGAGGGGACTTCTATATGAGGGGCATAGAGTGCTCCCGTTCTGCCCGAGATGTGAGACAGCCCTCAGTGATGCGGAGGTCGATATGGGGTATGAGGAGAAGGAGTCACCATCTGTCTACGTAAAGTTTAAGATCCGTGGTAGAGAAGGGGAGTACCTACTAATATGGACGACGACCCCGTGGACCCTGATAGATAACGAGGCTGTTGCGGTACACCCAGAGGCAGAGTACTGTCTCATTGATGTCGGTGGTGAGAGGTGGTACATAGCTAGGGGACTCGTAGAGAGAGTGGCTAGCGAGCTCGGGCTGAGGACATGGAGGTGCGTAGAGGTTAGGAAAGGATCTGAGCTCCGGGGCTTAAGCTACGACCATCCTCTAGGTGAGGAGGTACCGATCCATAGGAACCATTCGAACAGCCACTACGTTGTAGATGCCGAGTTCGTGAGTCTCGAGGAGGGGACAGGACTCGTACACATAGCGCCGGGTCACGGACCTGAGGACTACGAGCTCGGAGTTAGATATGGTCTGCCTGTAACCAGCACTGTCAGAATCGACGGTACATTCGATGACTCGTCCGGGGTGTTTCAAGGTCTTACCGTAGGTGAAGCCTCCGAACTAGCTGTCGAGATACTGAGGAAGAAGGGTCTACTAGTGAAAGTAGGGAAGATAGTGCATAGGTATCCCCACTGCTGGAGGTGTGGTACCCCGCTAATATACAGAGCAGATAGGCAGTGGTTCATAGCTATGAGTCGATTGAGGAACGAGCTCATCGAGGCTCTCAATTCTGTTGAGGTGTTCCCTAAGGTACATCGCAATAGGTTCGAGTCCTGGCTAGCTAACGTTAAGGACTGGACAATATCTAGGTCTAGAATATGGGGGACCCCACTACCTATATGGAGATGTGTAGATGACCCCAGTAAGATCCTAGTAGTAGGTAGTATTGAGGAGCTTAAGAAGCTCGCGGTGAAGGTTCCGGATGTTGATGACGATAAGCTGGTTCATAGACCCTGGATCGACCAGGTAGAGCTCTCAACACCTGACTGTAGTAAGTGGGTTAGAGAGCCTTTCGTTGTTGATGTGTGGATAGATAGTGGTGTTGCGTGGATAGCTTCCGTTGACGGATTAAGGAATAGGGAACTCTTCAGTAAGGTCTTCCCCTACTCATTCATAACTGAGGCCATCGACCAGACTAGAGGGTGGTTCTACTCACTACTAGCTACTTCAGTGATAGATAGGGGTGTAGCACCATACAGGCAGATCCTAATACAGGGACATGTCCTCGACAAGTACGGTAGGAAGATGTCTAAGCACCTTGGGAACGTCGTCTACGCTGAGGATGCTCTTAAGAGGTACGGGGCTGACACTCTCAGACTCTACTTACTGTTCCGGTACCCTCCCGGAGACTCCTTCATGTTCGACCCCGACGAGGTTAGGAAGGTTTCAACCAGCATACTAAACATAGTCTGGAACGTCTTCAGGTTCGCAGGTATGTATATGGACTTAGATAAGTTCTCCCCGAAGCAGCACGAACTTTCCAGGTATATGGGGAGGTTATCAGTAGAGGATAGGTGGGTACTGTCTAGGATTAACAGCGTTATGAGAGACTTCAACAAGTTCATGGAAGGATACGAGATAAACAAGGCTGTCCAGACCATGATAGACTTCACAGTTGAGGACTTAAGTAGGACATACCTTAAGTTAGTGAGGCCTAGGGTCTGGAGTGAGGAGAGCGACGATAGGTTCGTAGTCTACGCAGTTCTGTACTACGTTCTCAAGCGGTTGGTTAAGGTGTTTGCTCCAGCTGTTCCACACCTCATGGAGGCGCTCTGGCTGAACTTCATAAAGTACTTCGAGCCTGAGGAGTCTGAGAGTGTTCACCTAACCACGGTGGAGGAGCCGGATGAGAGCATGATAGATACACAGCTCGAGGAGGGCTTTAAGTTAGCGTTAAAGGTGGTTGAGTTAGCAGCATCCCTCAGGAACAGGCTAGGGATTAAGATAAGGTGGCCGCTACGTGAGGCTGTAATAGTAGCACAGGAGGATGTCTTGAAGCTCGTTGAGTACTTAGGTGACGTTATCAGCAGGTTATCTAATGTTAAGAGTGTCCTGGTAGCTAGGGACATATCGACCTGCACCGAGAAAGGTTACGAGTACGTGGAAGAGGGAGGTGTTACTGTGTGCCTACCTAACCGCATAGATGAGGCTCTGTATATGGAGGCTCTAGCAAGGGAGATCGTGAGGAGGGCTCAGGTAATGAGGAAGGAGCTGAACCTAAACGTATCAGACTTTATCGAGATGTTCGTGGAGGCAGACTCAGAGGACATTAGGAGAGCTGTTAATGAACTAAGTAGCTACATCTTGAAGGAGGTTAGGGCTGTAAAGCTATCTCTAGGGAGGATAGGTGATGGTTACTACACTAAGACATGGGATGTAGAAGGCTTCAACGTTACGATAGGAATAAAGCGAGCTAGTTAAAATTACCCATCTCTTTAGGTATCCATGAGTTGATGTAATTAGGTAGGGTATCTCCATCTTTATAAATTAGTTGTGTAGTCAGTATAGCAGAGGTGGAAAACTCTGAGTTATGTAGGTAGCGATAAGAAGAGCAATATCTTTGAGTACGTTAGGCACCTAGAGGAAAGAGTCCAGCAACTTGAGGCTGAGATAGAGTTCTTGAGGAGGGAGTTGAACTACTATAAGAGTGAGATAGATAAGTTAATGTCGTCCCCCCTCGTTGAGGCCGTTGTCGTGGAGGTCCTGGAGGATGGGAGGGCTGTAGTTAAGAGTAGTACTGGTCCGACGTTGGTTGTCCAGGTTAGTGGGTTCGTAGATGTCTCTAAGCTGAAGCCGGGTGTTCACGTAGCTCTAAATCAGAGGGGTTCCGCGATTGTCGAGGTACTACCGATATCTGAGGACTACTACGTGAAGGCTATGGAGGTAGATGAGAGGCCTAGAGTGAGGTTCAGCGACGTTGGAGGACTCCACGAGCAGATCAGGGAGTTACGTGAGGTAGTAGAGATACCGCTTAAGAATCCGGAGCTTTTCTCTAGGATAGGTATAGAACCTCCTAAAGGTGTTTTACTGTACGGACCACCTGGCTGCGGTAAGACATTATTAGCGAAAGCCGTAGCCGGGGAGGTCAACGCAACCTTCATTAGACTAGCTGCGTCTGAGCTTGCTCAGAAGTTTGTTGGTGAGGGAGCTAGGATAGTTAGGGAGGTGTTCAGACTAGCTAGGCGTAAAGCACCGGCAATAGTGTTTATAGATGAACTTGATGCTATAGGGGCTAAGAGGGTGGATGTAGGGACATCAGGTGAGCGGGAGATCCACAGAACACTATCTCAGCTACTAGTGGAGATCGACGGGTTCGACCCTCTAGATAAGGTCAAGATAATGGCGGCAACAAATAGGATCGACATCATAGACCCGGCACTTCTAAGGCCCGGTAGGTTCGATAGATTAATCAGCGTACCACCCCCAGACGAGAGAGGTAGGTACGAGATATTCAAAGTCCACACATCTCGAATGGCTCTAGCAGATGACGTAGATCTACTTAAACTAGCGAAGATGTCTGAAGGGCTTTGTGGTGCTGACATTAAGGCTATATGCACTGAGGCAGGCTACAACGCTATAAGGAGGGGGTCGGAGAAGGTAGGTATGGAGGATTTCCTACTAGCTCTCGAGAGGTACATGTCCGCTAGGGGTCAGGGTAAGAGGGAGCTCTTCGGCTATATGGTGTGGTAACGTAGTGAAAATAGCCACTACGGCACTTACTGGGGGCTGGGTATGTCGGTAACAATAATCCTCTCAGGTGTTACATCACCACACAGACTAGTAGAGTCCGTGAAGATAGCATACGGGTTTAGCGGGGTTAAGGTAGATCTATTCATAGTTGTTAGAGCCTCGGGAATGGCTTCACAGTCCGGTGTACCGGAAGCTTATAGAATAGCCTTAAAACACGGTAAATCACTCGTCGTGCTACCCACGGCGAGAGAAGTACTAGAACACTTCAAGTTTGATGAGATCCTCCTGTTAGTTCCGGGAACCACAAGTGGTAGGAGACTTGACGATATAGAGTTTAAGGACGCGAAGTACGCCCTAGTGATCGCAGGAGACGAGCATGCAAAGGGGGATATCCCAGCCGATCCTGTGGGCATACCTGAACTACCAGCAGATGCTCCCCCACAGGCAGTCATAGCAGTTGCTCTATATTCGATGACTAAACGTATTTCAATTAGAAATGCCTGAGAACTTGAGCGTTATTTTAAGGTAAGTAAAAGCGAGGTATATAAACCCCCAAATTATTTCTTCCAGGTAGAGACTTTGCCTGATGGTCTTATCATATACGTCGACATAGAAAGATGTCTTGGTTGTCTATCTTGCTACTTTGCGTGTGCTACAGAACACTCTCTAACTAAGACTACCTACACAGCTCCCTACGAGGTCCCGACACCGATATCTAGGATAAGAGTGGTACCAGCATTAGGTTATAATGTCCCTATACGTTGTATGCACTGCGAGAAGCCTCCGTGTGTTGAGGTATGCCCTACAGAAGCTCTCTATAAAGTCGCGGAGGGACCTGTCCTCCTACGTGAGGATCTCTGCATAGGTTGTAAGGGCTGTATACTGGCCTGCCCATACGGGGCCATATCCCTAGACCTAGGTAAGAAGGTCATTGCTAAGTGTGATTTCTGTGTAGACAGGGTTCGGAAAGGTCTCACACCAGCATGCGTTGAGGCATGCCCTACAGGAGCCCTTAGGTACGGTAGGGTTGAGGAAGCTCTATACGAGCTTCGTAAGAGGAAAGCTAAGGAGTTCGCGACAGGTCTTACCGGGACTTCAGGGTCTGACGCGGTTTTGTACATACCTCCCTCAGGTGGTGAGGAACATGGGTGTAACTCCCATTAGGAAACCGGAGGAGAAAACCGTAGATAAAGCAGCTCAGATCATGATTAGGAGAGCTGAGGAGCTAGGTATAGAGACGGTATACCACAGGTATGAGAAACAGCAACCTCAGTGCGGGTTCGGGTCTCTCGGGCTTTGCTGCTGGTTCTGTATGATGGGACCATGTAGGATAGACCCCTACGGGGTGGGGCCATCTAGGGGTATATGTGGTGCTGATGCTAACACTATGGTTGCTAGGAGGGTCCTCTTCCACATAGCTAACGGTGAGGCGGCCCACGGGGAACACGCGTTCCATGTACTTGAGACATTTAAGGGTGCTGTTGAGCACTCTCTGGAGGGTAGACCGTACCCCTATAGGATTGCTGACGAGAGGAAGCTTAGATCTATAGCGAAGAGACTTGGTATACCTGACGCTGAGACAAGATCTGTGCTGGACCTAGCTGTAGAGGTAGTTAAAAAGATTGAGGAGGACTTTACGAGGACTACTGAAGAGCCTTTGAACGTTTTCAGAGCATACTCCATAGAGAGTAGGAGAAGAATCTTCGAGAGGTTGGGGATAGTACCGAGGTCTATATGGCGTGAGGCTTTCGAAGCTCTCCACAGGATACATGTGGGTGTTGATGCTGACTACAGAAGCCTACTAGCCCACGGGCTTAGGACAGCTCTAGCTGACTGCTACGCTATGCTAACTGCGACAGAGCTTCAGGACGCTATGTTCGGGACACCCAGACCTGTAGAGAGCTATGCTAATCTAGGTGTCCTTAAGCATGATGAGGTTAACATAGTAGTTCATGGCCATAACCCCCTGCTCTCGACGAAGGTAGTTGAGGTAGCTAGATCCGAGGATGCTCTGAAGTTAGCGAAGGATGTTGGAGCTAAGGGCATAAACGTATGCGGTATATGTTGTACTGCTAACGAAGTCCTAATGAGGTTAGGGATACCTTCAGCTGGGAACCTCCTACACCAGGAGCTCGCTCTAGCTACCGGTGCTGTCGAGGCTATGGTTGCTGACTACCAGTGTGTTATGCCAGCACTAGCTGATGTTGCTAGGTGCTTCCACACAAAACTAGTAACTACAATGCCTATAGCTAGAATACCCGGAGCTATCCACATAGAGTGGAAAGCTGGGAGAGCTGATGAAGTAGCTTGGGAAATAGTTCGGACAGCTGTGGAGAACTTCCCGAGGAGAGCTAGAGAGAGGGTGTTCATACCTGATATAAAGTCGAAGCTCATCGCAGGGTTCTCGGTGGAGGCCATAGTTGAGGCTCTTGGAGGGTCCCTAGCACCTCTAATCGAAGCTATAAAGAGAGGAGATATTAGAGGTATTGTCGGCATAGTCGGTTGCAACAATCCGAAGGTACCTCAAGACAGAGGGCATGTAGAGCTAGCTAAGGAGTTAATAGCTAACGACGTGTTAGTAGTAGGTACGGGTTGCTGGGCTATAGCAGCAGCAAAAGCTGGGTTAATGAGTCTCGAAGCTCAGGCACTAGCTGGTGGTAGACTTAGGAAGGTGCTGGAGGCCCTGAAGATACCTCCATGCCTCCACATGGGTAGCTGCGTCGATAACTCAAGAATACTGGTAGCTCTAAACGCTGTAGCTGAAGCTCTAGGAGTAGACATATCGGATCTCCCAGTCTTCGGCTCAGCTCCAGAAGCTATGAGCAGTAAAGCCGTATCTATAGGTACGTGGTTCGTAACCCAGGGAGTTAACGTACACCTAGGCGTAATACCTCCCGTACTAGGTAGCGAACTCGTAACTAAGCTACTCACCGAGGACGTCGAGAAGCTGGTGGGTGCGAGGTTCGTAGTGGAGCCGGACCCCAAGAAAGCAGCAGAGATAATGCTGGACCACATAGACCGTAAGAGAAGAGCTCTAGGATTACCAGCATAGCATCAGAAATCAAGCTAAAACCCATATTTTTCTTTATCCTCGCTAACTAGAACCCAACCCTTCAGATAGGACGTTTCTAGGTTTTTACTCCAACTATTTAGGGCTTCCTTCATTAGTAGCAATAGCTAGTCTAGGACTAGTTAGGTGTAGGGCCTAGATAATACTGCCCTTACTCCTATACTACCAGTAGTACTACTAAGGAGTGGGAGGCGGGGTAGACCTCTAGGAGGTTCTACCCTATTCCTAGCTTAAGGACTTGGGTAAATTCCCAGGAGTAGTATTTCACTAACTAAGAAGCAGGCCACCTAGGTGGAGTAGAAGCTTAGGAGATCTGTAGAGTTCTAGGAGTAGCTACTCCTAGAACTACTAACAGAGGTAGAGCTTTAGATGGGCTAAGTGTACTACTACCTAAAGGAGCTTCAGAACCTACTGCTATATACAAAGTAATTGTTACAGAACCTTAAGCTGTAACAGCTACGGGGATTTGCCTAGATTCGAGCCCCGTAAAATCAGCTAGCTCTACTTTATACGTAACAAGCTTAGCTAGGTCTACAGTAGCTAAAAAGGAATGAAAATATGATTAGAAGCATAATGAAAGTCACCACTGCTTCAATGGTTATTCCTATCGCACTATATGATGTTGTCTTCCTAACCTTTCTTTGCGGTATTTCCTGTAGCTTTTCTAGGAGCTTCTCTCTTTCATATTCCGGGACTAAACCAAGAGGAATCTCCCATATATGACCTGATTTATTTATTAGATGTAGTATTGGACCGTAAGCTTTAAGTCTATGTACATGACGTAACCTATAAATAATCATATTTAAAGTAAATGTAAGAGCTATCGCTATTACTACTCCATGTAACTCCACTAACTAGACCACCTAGAGATACTAGTAGAAGTAGAGGTTAAAGCATCTATTAGAGAAGCCTAACTACACGACATTCCAGCATCAGAAATAAGCCACCTCTACCCTCGTTTTCTCTAAATATATTAAAATAGGCCCTATCCCAATTAGTTTCTGGTAGTTAGCTAATCTCAATCTTATTTAGATTCCTCCCGAGTGATTTAGACTGTAACAGTCTAAATCAGCTGGGACAACTTCTAGCTGTTTAGAGGTATAGCTCCTAGTCGATCTACTCCTAAGTAGCTACTAGTGAAAATGTACTTACTAAACAGGATCTATTACACCTTAGTAGTGGGTAGGTAGTACCATCTAAGTAACCTAGTAGGCGTACTTGAAAACCCAGAACTCTGGGCTCTGATATACCTAGCTAGTAGGGGACATCCCCGTACCAGTCCTTCAATAAGATATCGCAGAGTCTGCTTACTGCTGAAACGAATGGGGAGTTACTATCGTAGTCTAAAATAGATACTCCAGCCATCTCAGCTGTAACTACGTTATCATCGTAGGGTATTGTAGACACTATGTCTATTCCAAGATCCCGGGACTTCCTGTTGATGAATTCTACCTCCTCATCACTCCTCACTTTATTTAGAATCCCCCAAACTCTGCCTATACCTAGCTCCCTAACTAGGGTAATGCTCCTCCTAGCAGTTTCGAGGGACTTGATGGTAGGCTCCATGACGATGAGTAGGTAGTCTACCCCCTTAGCAGTTCCTCGGCCGAAGTGTTCAAGACCTGCCTCCATATCTAGCACTACTACCTCGTTCCTAGCTAGTACTATGTGGTCTACTAGGGACTTAACTAAGGCGTTCTGAGGGCATAAGCAGCCCAATCCTGCCTTAGGCATCCCGACAACTAAGAGCCTTACCCCCTCAGGGCTTACTAGAGAGAACTTGTCTGGTATGTCGTCTACCCTAGGGTTAAGTGAGAAGAAAAGCCCCCAGCCACCTGGTCTAGCTCCTGTTCTCTCCTCGACCAGCTCCTCGTTATAAGCTAGAGGCTTTAGGGGGGTCTCTATAGCTATACCTAGGGTGCTGTGGAGATTAGGGTTTGAATCTACGTCTATAGCTAGGACCTTAAATCCTCTTCTAGCTAACAGCCTAGCTAACGTACCTGCTATTAGTGTCTTACCAACACCTCCCTTACCGCACACAGCTACCTTGAAACCTCTCTTCAAACCTAAATCCACTAAACTAAAGCTACTTAAAGCATATAAAGAAACGTATCCACTTAAATTTGGTGCTAGTATGTGTGAGTATAAGGTATTTCTAGATGGGAACCTCGTCTTCGATGAAGTTATCTACGCTAAGGCTGATGGGGATAGGGTCCTACTTAGAAATGTTATTGGGGAAACGAAGGTCGTAGAGAACTGCAAGATTGTAGAAGTAAATGTTGGGGAAACGAAGATAGTTCTAGCAAGATCTAGGTAAAGGTAACCGCAATGAAATGGTTGAAGTTATGGCTATTCACGTCACGCTTAACTACCTCTACAAGCTCTCGCTATATGTAGAGAAAAGCCTTAGGGAGTTGAAGCTACCAGCCAGGCTTATAGCGATAATACTTAAGAGTTCTCAATACCTTGAAGAAACTTATAATAGAATCTACTCTAAGCTTATGGACGGAGTTACCCTAATACCAGCATATGTTGAAGCTATGCATAGTAGGGTCCACGTTAAGCTTATGGATGAAGTTACCTTAGTACCAGTGTATACCGAAACTATAACCGAGAAATTAGAGGGAGCTCTTACAGGAACTGAGGGAGTAGTAGAGCTTCGGACAGTAGGTAAAAAAGGCTTACTACAACATATCGTAGAAAGTTCCTCGAGAGCTGAGCTTCTAACATATAGAAGAGTCTTTAGACTTACAGAACTTCTTCAACTCTTACAGAGATCGCTGAGTAGCTCACTCCTAACGATATCACTACTTGTTGGGACACTGTTCACCATAGCTATGCTGTTTCTAGTAGTTCGTTCCCTGTGAGGCGTTGTCAGTGTCCTCAGGTACCACTAGGGAGGCTGTGATTGAGGAGCTCTCTCGGTTAGGGGCTATTATTGAGGGTATTGAAAGAGATACTCTATTTGTTACTGTGAAGCGTGACGTGCTTAGAGATGTAGCTAAATCACTCTACAACCTCGGAGCCTACTTCAGAACTTGTGTTGGGAGTGACGAGATCCAGATAAGGGGCTACCTAGCTCTTTACCATATCTTCAGCTTCGACGAGCTCGGCTTAAACGTCGTTTTAAGGGTGGACATACCTAAGCTACACCCGTCAGTTCCATCGATAGTTACTGAGGTCCCGGCAGCTGATTGGTGTGAGCTTGAGGCTAGGGATATGGTAGGTATAGAGTTTACCTACAGACCTGTTAAGAGGTTAGTTCTACCAGAGGACTGGCCTGAAGGGATCTATCCTTTACGTAAGGACTTCAGCTACGATAGTAGGCCACCACCGAAGCAGTTACCACGACCTGAGACAAATAAGGAGGTAGGGCTTCCCCTAGGGCCATACCACCCAGCTCTCCACGAGCCTGAGTACTTCGAGATCTACGGTAAGGGGGAAACTGTTGAGGACATTGTTTACAGAGGGTTCCACGTCCATAGAGGTATTGAGAAGCTAGCTGAATCCCGTAGAGTGACCTACGAGGATATATTCTACCTGGCCGAGAGGATATGCGGTATATGTGGCTTCGTACACTCATGTTGTTACGCGTTAGCACTTGAGAAAGCTGCTGGGATCGAGGTTCCTGAAAGAGCTATGTACGTGAGGAGCGTGCTCCTTGAGATTGAGAGAATACATAGTCACCTCCTATGGTTAGGGGTGGTAGCACACATACTTGGTTATGATGCTGGCTTCATGCATACATGGAGGATTAGGGAGAAGGCTATGGTGGTAGCTGAGATACTCAGTGGTTCTAGAAAGACCTACGGGGTAAACACCGTTGGAGGGATCAGATTTGACCTAGATAGAGATAGGATAGCTAAGACCCTTAATTACCTGAAGGTCATTAAGGAGGAATTCACAGAGTTCTTAAAGATACTGCTTTCAGTTCCCCAGATCAAATCTAGAGCTTCAGGTACTGGGGTGCTACCTAGGTCTGATGCCAGGGCTTTAAGTGTTGTAGGCCCTGTCGCTAGGGCTTCAGGTCTCTATAGGGATGTTAGGAAGGATTACCCGTACCTCGCATATAGTGAGGTTTCGTTTAGGGTACCCCTATACACCGAGGGAGATAACCTAGCTAGAATTCTAGTTAGAGTTGACGAGGTATTCGAGAGTATAGAGATAGTTAGGCAACTACTAGATAAAATACCAGAAGGCCCGGTTAGGGCTGAATCCCGCGAGATACCACCACTTAAGAAAGCCGTTGCTGCTATTGAGGCTCCTAGGGGTGAGGACGTGCACTTCATAATTACGGGTGTTGGGAGGCCCTATAGGTGGAGGGTTAGAGCTCCTACGTACCAGAACATACCGGCTTTGAGAGCCATGCTTAGAGGTACCCCACTAGCAGACGCACCACTAACTATAGCAAGCATAGACCCATGCTTCTCATGCACAGATAGAGTAGTAGTGTATGATAGGGTTAGCGGTAGATGTGTTAGACTCAAACTAACAGATCTCGCTGGTGGGTAAGGTGTCCTACGTTAAACTGCTTAGAGTAGCTGCTAAGGTGGGTAGAGTCACTAGGAAGTACCCTGCGGAGGGAAGCCTCGTAACGGAGTACTTCCGAGGTACTATAGAGATAGATCCAGCTATGTGCTGGGGCTGCGGTGCCTGCGCCCTAGCCTGCCCACCTAACTCTCTAACGACTAAAGTTGAAGGTGATAGAATCGTCATAGAGTATTTCATCGGTAGATGTATTTTCTGCGGTAGATGTGCTGATGTATGCCCTAAAGAGGCCATCACCATAACTAAGAACTTCGAGCATGCCTCTAAGAGCTTGGAGGACCTGAAGTACAGGGTTATTCATAGAGTCTCTAGATGTTCACGGTGTGGAGGACCTGTAGGAGCTGAAGAAGAAGTGAGGAATGTGAGTGAGAGAGCCTACCCGGTTAAGGCTTCACTAGATTTATGCCCAAGCTGCAGGGCTGAGCTCCTAGCCGAGGCCTTAGCTAAGTACCACCCAAGGAGATCTCGTTAAATAACTTCAAGGCTTACCACCTTAGAAAGCTTAAAACCGGGGAGTAGTATCTGGAGTGTGTAGTGCTATGGGACCGGGCAGGGAGCTGCAGACCAGCTCTCCACCTATTGGTAAGCACGTATATGCTAATCTCTACGATATAGAGCCTAAGCTACTTGAGGACGAGGAACTACTTGTATCAGCCGTAGTCCGCGCACTGAAGGAGGAGGGACTGGAGCCTGTAGAAGTGAAGTCCTGGAGTTTCGGGGGGAAGAAGGGAGGTGTCTCAGTGATAGTCCTTTTAGAAGGTGCCCACATGGTCATACATACCTGGGTAGAGTATAGGTATGCTACCCTCGATATTTTAGTAACCGGAGACGCAAACCCCGAAAAGATCTTCGAGAAGATGGTGGCGGTACTAAGACCTAGGAGCTATAAGGTTGGGTTCGCCTACAGGGGCTTAACAGGTACTAAAGGAAACTAACCCCCTTCCGTTCTAAAGGATAGGGCTTTCAGGTATGATATGCTGTGTAGCTGTTAGCAGAGAACATAGAAAAGATATTCGACCGAATTTTAGCGGTACTTACTGAGCATGTCTTAGGTAGGGACAGAGCCTGGTATAGTGCTTGCTACAATAAAGGTCAGCAAAACACGCCAAGAAAAACTCCTTACTTTACTAGACTCATAGAAACCTTATTACTTGCTCCTAGGTGTCTCTGTTATACAGGTATTAATCCGTGTTTCTTTGGTGGTACCCATATCCTGACCTCTCTCTTCGTAGATAAGGCGTCGAGGGCTTTCGCTAGTACTCGCCTCGTGTCGCTGGGCTGAATTACGGCATCTATATAGCCTCGACTAGCTGCTACATACGGGTTAGCGAACTTGTTTCTATATTCCTCAGTGAATTTAGCTAGGAGCTTAGCCCTCTCCTGCGGGTCTTTAACTGCCTCCAACTCCCTTCTCCATATGATCTCAGCAGCCCCCTCCGGTCCCATTACCGCTATCTCAGCTGTTGGCCAGGCAGCTACGAAGTCAGCTCCGAGGTGTTTCGAGCCCATCGCGATGTAGGCTCCTCCGTATGCCTTCCTCACTATCACTGTTAACTTAGGAACTGTTGCCTCACTATATGCGTACAGCACCTTAGCTCCGTGCCTTATTATCCCACCATGTTCCTGTCTAGTACCGGGCATATAGCCCGGAACGTCCACGAATGTTAGTATAGGTATGTTAAAGGAGTCGCAGAACCTGACATGCTCCGCTATCTTATCGGAGGAATCTATATCTAGGACACCAGCCATGTAGTTGGGTTGGTTAGCCACTACACACACAGTTCTCCCATCTAGCCTGCCGAAGCCGGTTATAGCGTTTCTAGCCCATAGAGACTTGACCTCGAAGAACGACCCTACATCTAGTACAGCATTTATAATCTTATACATGTCGTACGGAGCGTTCGGATCCTCTGGTACTACATCATCCAGCTCCGGAGCACTCCTATCAGGTGGGTCACCGACCCTAATAACCGGGGGATCCTCCATGTTGTTGCTGGGTAGGTATGAGAGTAGCTTCCTGATTATACCTACAGCGTCCTTATCGTCCTCAGCTAGGAAGTCAGCCTGGCCGGACTTAGTGGCATGTACCTCAGGTCCTCCAAGTTGTTGCTCGTCCACAGTCTCCCCGATAGCAGCTTTAACTACTCTCGGGCCGGTTATGAACATGAACGAGGTCTTCTTGACCATAACTATGAAGTCCATGAGTGCTGGTGAGTAGACAGCGCCTCCAGCACAGGGCCCCATGATGGCAGCTATCTGAGGCACCACCCCTGAAGCCATGACATTCATATAGAATATGTCCCCGTACCCCCTCAGAGAGTCGACACCTTCCTGGATCCTAGCACCACCAGAGTCGTTTAGGAATACTATAGGTACTCCCTGACTTAGAGCGAACTGCATCGCCTTAACTATCTTAGCAGCATGCATCTCACCTAGTGAGCCACCCATGAAGGTGAAGTCCTGTGCTATAACGACGGCTCGCCTACCATCTATCTTCGCTAAGCCGGTTACGACAGCATCTCCCCACACCCACCTCTTATCCATACCGAACTCGGTTGCCCTATGCCTAACGAACATATCTATCTCAAGGAAGCTCCCGGGATCCACTAAGAGCTCTACTCTCTCACGGGCAGTTAACTTACCTCTAGCGTGTTGAGCCTCTATAGCTTCCTTACCAGCACCTATCAGTGCTTGTTCATATAACTTCCTGAATTCCTCGATCCTAGGGTTCAACCGACTCCACCAAGTCATAGGAGAAGCATAAGATAAAAATGTTCCTACCCAGTACATACTACTGCTAATTGTACACGATACCTAAGGTAAGTCGGCACCACCTACTTTTGAAGGTCTTGGGTACATCAACTGTCTGATATTAGCTCACCGTATGAAGCAGTCGAGTAACTAAGTTATCCCTTATCCTCAGACTTATTCCAACTGTGGGGGGATATGATGAGCTCGATTATAGCTCTCCAGCTAGCTAGGAAGTATATGGCAGACATAAGCACTAAGTACTTGAAGATCTTCTCTCTATTTTCTACTAGTAGAGCCAGGGGTAGAGCTCCAGCAGAAGAAGCTAGAATGAGTATGAGGAAAGCCGTTAAGGCGTTCTGTTCAGCCCCAGCTAAAACCGATAGTAAACCGAAGACCAGTGTTAAGGTGGATGTTACCGAGGATATAGGCATTATACCAGTCAACAGGAGGAGAGGGACCGACCTCGGCAGTGCTTTCAGTCCTTGCGGGATAGCTAGGATACCACCTCGAATCCAGCGAGCTCTCTGCTTAATTAGGCTAGACGTCCTCGTAATCGGTCTCGTAATAGAGGGTGGTGTAGCTACCACCACTCTCCACCCTCTAGCCCCAAATCTATATGTGAGGTCAAGGTCCTCAGCAGGTGATCTCTGATTGAACCATCCAACACTGTTCAAGTAACTTAGACGAGTAAAGAACGCGGAGCCGCATATCTCAGGTAGCCATGTCTTACGCATAATATACGGGAGAATCACCCTGTAGTATAGCCAGTAATCAGCTCTCTGTGCCTCACTTACATTCCCGAATCCAGGAGCAACTTCACGGACGAATTGGACAGCTGATACGGAGTCATCCTCTAGTAAGCTGACAGCTACAGCTATGTGATCTCTATGTACAGTGTCCTCCGCATCGAAGAAAGCTACTATCTCGGACTTAACGAATCTCAGAGCGAAGTTTAGGGCTGCTGGCTTACCGCGAGTACCTGAGTAGTTAACTAGGTATATGCCCCTCACTCCTCCACAATCTAGCCCGCCTTCAACGACCTCACAGATCTTTATTACCTCACTGTACGTCTCAAAATCTCCCTCCTCACCCACTATAACCACTTCTAGCTTGTCCTTAGGGTAGTCTACATCCTTAATCGACTGAAGAACATGCCTGATATTCTGCCCCTCCCTGTAAGCAGGTATAACTATCGTCACATTAGGTTGCCTACTAGGGCTATTAGCTGGAGGCTCTAGAGGTGTGGATTTACTTAATAAAGAGAGTGTAATGAGGGTAGTGTTAGCAGATATGATGATAGCTGATACAAGACCAAATAGCAGCGCTAGAGTGTCGTACATCATCTCCAGTCCAAATATATGGATCAACTCAACATTTTATGTCTTCCAGTAGATCCCGTGAGTAAGTGTTTTGTTGTTATTGTGGTCTACCCACACTAGATGGATAAACTACTAAGGTGTTTCAAAATTAGTGTTTTTAGGTGATCTCGCACATAAAGAACTAGAGACTGACTGTTTAGGGACGGGATGTGATGTGGTGGTAGATAAGAAATCATTCAGGGAGGAATTAAGACGTAGAATTTGGGATCTTATGGAAGAGAGGAACATCGCGGCGTTCCCGAGGCCGCCGCACGGTAGAATACCTAACTTCATTGGTGCGGAGGTAGCTGCCGCTAGACTTGCCTCACTCGATTTATTTGGGAGAGCGAAGGTGGTAAAGGTTAACCCAGACTCTCCGCAGAGGAGGGTTAGGGAACTTGTTCTGAGATCCGGTAAGCTACTCATAATGCCAACGCCGAGGATATCTAGAGGGTTCCTCTTGCTTGATCCGAGGAAGATACCGAGCTGGCTTTACGGTGAGGCATCAACAATATCAGGTGCCTTTAGGTTGGGCAGGGCAACACATCCGGAGGAACTACCCGAGGTAGATCTTATCGTTGCTGGATCCGTTGTTGTGAGCTTATTCGGGGAGAGGTTAGGGAAGGGTGAGGGATATTCTGAGCTAGAGTACGGAATATTAGTTGAGTATGGGAAAGCATCGGTAGATATACCAATAGTCACTACAGTACATGATGTTCAGGTAGTTGATTTCCACATAGATTTAGAGCCGTGGGATTTCACTGTGGACTATATAATCACGCCGACAAGGACCGTTAAGTGTGAAGGTGAGAAGAGGAGGCCTAGGGGGATATTGTGGGATCATCTAGACAATGATAAAATAAGCTCCATACCTCTTCTAAAGGAGTTAGCTGAGAGAAGACTCCAGGATTTTAATCTAACATCGTATGAGTAGGACTTTTAGTTATGATGAAGTAAGCTTAGTGGGTGGTCTACGTAGTGGAGTTAGTAGATTCCCACATACATCTACATGAATACGGTGATTTCTGGGTTAGGTACTGTGACGGGAGATATTTACTGGTTGCGGTCTCTGACGATCTGGACTCGAGCTTTAAGACCCTGGAGATTAGTAGGAAGTGTAGCTTTGTAGTACCAGCTGTAGGTGTACATCCATGGAACGCTGAGAGGGCATTGCCGGAGGAGGTTCTACCTAGGGTGGAGAAGCTGGTCGTTGAGGAGAGGGTCAGGGTCTTAGGAGAGGTGGGTCTAGATAGGGCCTTCCAAGCTGAGACCTATGACGCGCAGATGAAGCTCTTCCTGGGATTCCTAAAAATAGCTAGGGACTATGAGTTAGGGATGAATATCCATGCCGCTGGTGCTTGGAGGGAGGTGTTCAACTTAATCAAATCTTACAGAATACCTACCGCTATCTTCCACTGGTATACCGGCCCCCACGACCTACTTAACGAGATAGTAGCTGAAGGGTACTTCATAGGCATAAACCCAGCAGTTATCATACAGAAGAAACATGAAGAGGTATTGAGGAGAGCACCGTTGGAAGCCATCCTAACAGAATCTGATGGACCGTATAAGTACAGAGGCCTTACATTAGGTCCTGAGATGCTGAAGGACCTTGTAAATAAGATAGCGGAGGTAAAATCAGTAAGTCCTGAGGTAGTAGTAGAGCAGGTGAGGAGAAATTTCATTACCTTCAGATCCAATCTAAGCAGATAGAGTACTTTCCGCGACCTCCGCTGTTTTGGGTATGTTCTTAAATTCTCGTTGAAGATTTATTTATATATCCCTCAGACTACCCGAGGAGGTTCCTCACCTAAACTTATTTCACTAAGCTCTTAGTGAACGGCATGGTGATGGCATGAGTAAACAGGTCGTGTCAGCCTATCAAGGTCCTGGGAAGCTACTAGAGCTAGCTATGAGTGCTGTCCTACTAGCTCTGTCGATAGTTCTACACTTCTTTAAACTACCGTACCCGCCAGCTCCTTTCCTAAAGTTTGATGGTGTGGGGATCCCCCTAGCTGTCCTAGCACTATATTCCTTGAGGGCATCAGTAACTGTCCTACCATTAGTCTTCGTAGGTTTGATATTGTTGGGAGCTGACATAGTGGGTGCGGCCATGAAGGTATTAGCTGAGCTAACTACGTTCCTTCCTCTAGTTTTCCTCTATAATAGAAGGTTAGATAGAATGAGTCTAATCATACCTCCGGTCATCGCTAGCAGGGCTGCCAGCATGGCGATACTCAACTTAATAGTATCTCCTTACTGGCTATCCCTAACATACGGATGGAACTACGAAAAGAGCTTCAGCGCTACTATAGCACTTTTACCGCACGTAGCGTTATTCAATGCTATAGCAGCCTCCTATGTCACCATCATAGGACTCGGGACCTTCAGGGTAGTCTCAAAGGTCTTAGGTACTGATCGTAGAACTAGGTGATCAGAATAGGAGGAACTGGTAAAGCTGAGGACATGGTTTTAGTTGCTAGGGATCTATGGTTCCGCTACCCAGGTTCTTCCTCCTGGATTCTCAGGGGCGTGAACCTGGATGTCTCTCCAGGTAGGGTAGTCCTTATTGTAGGCTCCAGCGGGTCTGGAAAGACCACCTTGTTAAGGGCTCTCACAGGTGTTGGGATATGGGTCTACGGGGGTGAGATGAGAGGTGAGGTCTACCTAGCCGGGCGGAGACTGGAGGAACTTAGCCTAGGAGAGTTAAGAAAACATATACAGGTAGTTAACCAAAACCCGTACACCCACTTCATAGAGTACGTTGTCGGTGAGGACCTGCGGTCTAGTGCTTCAGCTATCCACGGTAAGCTCGGTGAGAAAGTATTGAGGAAGATAGTTGTGGCCCTAAAGCTGGAGGACCTACTCAACAAGAGATTCTTCGAGCTGTCTGGGGGGCAGTTAAGGAGGGTTGCCATAGCTAAGGCATTACTCTGGGATCCTAAGGTGATAATCATGGATGAGCCGTTAATGTGGCTTGACGATGAGGGAGTTGAGGAAGTCAAGGAGATACTCTCCATTGCGAGATCCTTAGGTAAGGCGCTCATAGTGTTCGAACATAGATTCATAGGTATCCTACACCTAGCTAGTAAGGTGTTTACTCTAAAGAACGGTACGTTAGTACCTATAGACCACGAAGAACTACGCCACCCTAGGGTAGTACGAGACCTTAACCAGTACATCCTACATGAGGAGATTCACGGAGACGGAAACAGTAGTAGAGAGAGTGAGTTACTAGTAGTGAAGCATGCCTGGTTCAGTTACGAGAAGAGTAGTGAGTGGGTATTGAGGGATGTGAGCCTCGTGGTTAAGGACTCTGATATGGTGGTTATCTACGGCCCTAACGGAAGCGGGAAGTCGACCTTACTTAAGATACTCTCCGGCTATCTGAGCCCGAAGAAGGGGGAGATCTTGAAGAGGTCTAGAACCATCTACCTACCGCAAAACATTTACCTATTCTTCACTGAGGAGAGCTTGGAGAAGGAGTTTAGGGAGGTCTGCTCATCCCTAGGGAAAGGAGAGGAATGCGTTGAGAGAGGTGTTAAGACCCTGAGAAGTCTAGGTGTTAACGTCGATTTGAAGGAATCCCCGTTTAACCTCTCATGGGGGCAGGCCATCAGGGCATCGATCTCAATAGCAACGTGCGGGGAGAACGATGTTGTCCTCCTCATGGATGAGCCGTTTACGGGGTTGACGTATGCGGAGCGCCTCTTTCTTGCTCAAGTACTTAGAAAGGTGAAAGCACCTAAGATAGTGACAGTCAGCAATAAGGAGACACTATCACTAGTTCCGCAGGCAAGGATTTACGAGCTTAGAAGTGGCTACTTACGCGAGATTAAGGTCAGTGTAGATCTGGACATAATAGCCCTAGCTGAGAGGTGTAGGCAGCTAGGTCTTTACGGTGCTCCATAATGTCGTACATAAGGGACTTCGCCTACGTCTTTGTTACCTCCGAAAAAGCAAGTAACTTCGGGTTTGCCGCTAAGATAGTTGGTCCTGGAATGCTAGCCCTATCTCTTTCGCTACCCTACATCGTGCCGGGGATTCAGCTATCTTCTACTCAGACGGTAGCTGCTGTATTGTACGGACTCGCATTTCTCTCCTACCTAGCTAGCCCCAGGAGAGTATTTAACATGGTTAAGCTCTTAACGCTCTTCGTAGTACTTGGGCTACTCCTAGATATGTTCTCAATTATTCTCGGCTCAGAACCTTCAGATCCTTTAAGGGTTTCACTCAGGGCTATGAGGATGTTCGCCATAGTACTATCGTTGACGATGATATTCCAACTTCTCTCAATTACAGAGATCCGCTATATTCTCTCATTACTCGGGCTTAGGAGGTACTCAGAACTCTTCTCGACAGCTATGGCTCAGCTCCCAACGACCTTCATGGCTTTCTCAGAATCATATATAGCAGCTAAATCAAAGCTTGGTGGAAGGAGAGTAGCAGCCCTAATCAAACCCCTGGTAGTGGACTCAATTATTAGTAGTAGGTACCTAGCAGAAGCTCTCTACATGCATGGGATACCCCCAGCACCTAAACCAAGGTTATTCAACATGCTGAAAGACCTAGCTATACTGGTCCCAGCAGCTCTAATAACCGTGCTACCTCTCCTCAGAATTTGATAGCATTAAGACTTAGAGGAGGTGGAGGCAGTATCATAAGGTCTCACTCTATGTACGCTGGAACTCTCTAGCAACTCAATAAGAGCTTTCTTCAGTAGTTCTAGGTTTGTACGCATAAGAGCTGAAATCTCAACTACCTTATATCTCCACATGTTCCCGTCTACCTCGGCTAGGACCTTACTTTTATACCTAAGAACCTGGTCTTCACTTACTAGATCCGTCTTATTCAAGGCTATGAGCAGGGGCCTCCCCACATACCCTATCTTAGTAAGTATCTTTAGGGACTCGACAAGCTTCATACTGAACAACTCCTCACTATCGGAGCTATCCAGTAGCAGTATAACAGCTGAGGACGTTGATATCTCCTTCAGTGTAGCGTAGAATGCTTCCACTATCTCCGGAGGGATATCCCTTATAAACCCTATAGTATCTATGAACACTGCCCTAAGCCCGTTAATAGGCACCATCTTAGCTTTAGTAGATGTAGTGGTTAGAAGTTCAGGCCCCGTAGCACGTCTCTCACCTGTCAAGGAATTGAAGAGGGTGGTCTTACCAGCGTTGGTATAGCCAACTATAGCTACATGTATGAGGCCCCTCTCCTCCCTCTTAGCTCTCTCAGAATCCTTAATCCTCCTAATCTTCTCTAACTCCCTCCGCAACCTGCTTATCCTCCTCCTAACGTGGGTGTAGTAAGCGTCCACAGCATAGCCTCCCGGACCTAGGAAGCCTGGCAGCTCCCCAAGTTTACTCCTGTTAATCCAGTCTCTAATTAGAGGTAGCTGATGTCTGAGCCTAGCCATCTCAATCTGTATCTTAGCCTCCTTAGATCCAGCATGCTCTGCCAATACATCGAGTATCAGCAGCACTCTGTCCTCGACGAGGACGCCTAGCTCCCTCATTAGGTGGCTTACCTGCCTGGGGATTAGTACATCATATATGTACACCTTATCGTACGTACCGTTCTCAAGCTTCTCCTTTACTAGCCCTACCCACTTAGGTGTTAGATATGTTGAGGAGGACGGTCTGTACCTACTAGGTAACTTAATGACGTCAACACTACCATGAACTACCCTAGCAAGCTCGAGGGCCTCACCCAGGTCATCTTCCCGAACTACTAGTAGAGCTCTAGTCAACTACTTCTCACGCTTCTTCAAGACAACGACATCCCCTAAGGTCACGTCCCTAACCTTCGACGGGCTGGGAATGTACGCCTCAGCTTTATCGACTACAGGCTCTAGGAGCTTTACCATGAGGACGTTCTCTAACCTCCTGGCTAACTCTATGGTGGGTACGAGCCTCCCAGCCTCTATCCTCTTTATAGTGTTCTCACTTTCCTTCACCAAGTCAGCTAAGGCCTTCTGCGTTAAACCTAGCTTCTCTCTAGCCTGCCTAACCCTCTCAGCAAAGTCGGGGACAACCTCGTACTCCTCTAAAACCCTGTCCCCAGGTTTTCTCTCAGTCCTCGGCTTCTCCACCCTAGTAGATACCCTCGATGTCTCCTCCTTAATCTCCTTTGCTATATCTCCCCTAACTAACCTGCTATAACATGATTGGCAGACAGTTAGCCTCACACTTTCGACGTAGACTACCTTCATCTCACGCTTAGGAGCAGGTCTACCGCACATTTCGCAGTACGCGTAGCTCACTACTCACACCCAAGGATACTACGTCAGGGATCTTATTATAACATCACCTCCCCCATAGATACTGTAACATTTACTGTAGGGTAGACCCCTAGGTCAGCTACCTCAAAGCTTTACTCTTCCCGTAACCTAAGATAGCTAGGCTTACAACTCCTACAGCGGTTATTAGAGTACCAACAGAGAACAAGTCTATATGAGGATATGCCGATAGGGGTAGCACAAATAACCCTCCGAGAGCACTGAACGCTAGTCCAACTCCAAGTGCGTGGGTTCTAGACTCGTCTGTCGAGTTCTTAGCTATCGCTACGTTTATCGCTGTGTCCACTACAGGGTATAGAGGTACCTGCCAGACAAGTATCGGTATTAACCCCTCAGTCAGTGTAAATACCCAGTAGAGCGCTATGTAGCTAGCAAGTGAGAGCTTCAGGATAGTGCGGGGATCGTACCTATCAACTAAAGCTCCTGCTAATAGCCTTACCGGGACCGAAAGAAATGCTGTTAAACCACCGTAAACTATCCCGTAGACTATGTAGTGAAACCCTACCGACTCCTCTGGGAAGAGTCTCGATATTTCCGCACTCAACTTTATCGGTACTACAGAGAAGTAGGCCTCCCTACAGAAAACAAGTAGACTATAAGCTATGAACACGTATTTAAGTCCCCCCAGCTGGGAAATCCTGAACTCGCTCCGGTACTCCTCCGATGAGACCTCACCTACAGGGAAGAAGAAGTAGAAAAGTAAGTACGAAAGAAGATAGAGTACTGAGCAGAGTAGGAGTACAGCTTTAGGGCCTCCGGCCAGGTATATGAAGCCCATGATGAAGGATCCGATGCTCCACCCAAATCCTGTCCCGATAGTAAAGAGGCTATATGCCCTCCCAAACCTCTCCTTAGCCGTCATAAAAACAGATGACATTATAGCTGGCCAGCTAAACGACCACGCTAGGGAGGTCAGGCTTAGCACTAGGGAAATTAAGTAAGGGTTTCTCACAAATGCTGAAGTAGCTAAAGGTAGAAAACCTAGTGAACCTATGAGGACGAGCTTCTTCTCCCCTAATAACCTAGCGAGCTTCCCAGCTACCGCCGCAAAAAGCATGTATAGCCACTCCAGGCCGGTCAGGAAGAGAACAGCTTGAATACCTCCACCGAGTTCAACACCTACATAGCGGCGAGTGAAAGCAAAGTAAACACCCCACATCAGGAATTCCATAGTAGCAGCTATAGAGTAAAAGAGACGCCAGATCTCCATATCCTTTCCCTACTTAGCTAGAATCGGGTGAGGACCCGCGATAAGCCTCCTCTTGTGTTCGGTTGCCGAGATCCTAGATACTATCCTAGTAACTAGGTCCGGGCTAACCCCGGCATGCTCAGCTACCTCCTCAACCTTCATACCTCTATCCACATAGAAGTAGAGGATCCTATCAATCACGTCATACTCAGCACCAAGTTCGTCAGATGCTTTATGACCGGGCCAGAAATCGGGGGATGCGGGCTTCCAGCATATACGCTCAGGGAGTCCTAAGTAATCACCCAGTAACCTGACCTGAGTCTTGTACAGGTTTAGTAAGGGGTGTATGTCGGCAGCTCCATCACCCCACTTAGTGAAATAGCCGAGCAACCACTCAGACCTATCTGATGTTCCGAGCACGAGGGAGTTGGTCTTATTAGCTACGTAGTAGAGCATGAGCATCCTCAACCTGGCCTTGACGTTGCCCCTAGCTATCCTCGAGGAATTCTCGTAGGTGTCTCCGAAGGACTTTAATACGTACGCCACCCCCTCAGTAATATCGACGAAGTAGGGCTTCAGACCCAGTATCTCGCTAACCTCCTTAGCATCAGAAATACTGCTTGTAGGGCTCTCAATATCAGGCATGATCAGTGAGAACACCCTCCCACTTCCTAGAGCTCTAACAGCTAGCGCCGCGAGAACAGAGGAATCAGCACCACCACTAAGCCCTAGCACCACCCCAGCCGCACCACTTGCCTCGACGTACCCTCTAATAAAGGACACTAAGGACTCGGCAGTCTTAGCAGCATCAATTCTGAGGTATTCTGGAACATCGTACCGCACTAGTAGCCCTACATCTTCTCCTAGATAGCCAATTAAGTACCACTGCCTAGAAATGAGAACTAGGTACTCACTGACAGTACTTTTTCCTAATATTAGAGATCACGACTAGGTTGGGTAAGGGTATGAACGTTGCTAGGACAGCATTCCTGGGAGACAGCATATCGCAGTACGACCTCATGAGGCCACCGGATTCTAGGTACGACCTAGAGAACTCCTCGAAGAGCTCCTGAAACATGTCGATATTCATGTAGTTAGCTAAGGATATAAAGAACGTTGCGACCATCAGGTCCCAGCTTCCGAGCTCCTCACGGAAGTAGACTGACTGCTCAGCGTCGATGACGTAGATAGCTTCCCTATTAGTTATGAAGTTCGTTGGTTTAACATCCCCTAGGCAGAAACCCTTGGAATGCACCTCCGCCAGGATCCTCCCTAGGGCTACCACATTATCTCGCCTATCGCAACTTAGTGGTTCGCCCTCCACGTACTCTCTAATTACAATTAGGTTCTCGTGATCTGCGTTGAGTATCCTAGGTACTTTAAACCCCTCCCAACCACTGAAACTCATGAATCTCATCTCCCTCTCAAACCTCTCCTTTGGTGTGAGAGCAAACGGATAGCTGACTTTGAGAAATATAGCTGGAGGAAGCCATTTCAGCAGACCGATCTCACTGGTAAATTTCTTCATTACTACCTTCACACCATTGATTTCCCTAACCTCAGACTGCGCTATCAGGACATCTATGCTCTCGACCCTGAAGACCTTCCTGAGCTCCGAGATCATTCGGCTAATCTCGCTCGATATCTCCTTAAGTAGGCTCATAGACCCACCTACTCATACCTTAACGCTACTGCCGGTGGTATCCTAGCAGCCATATATGCTGGGAGGAGTCCCCCCACCAGCCCGACAAATATGGTTAGACCTAGGGTGTTAGCTATCAGTTGCGGGGTTATCTCAGGTCTAGCAGCCAGGACAATGCTTTGCGTACCAGCTCTAATAGCAAGTCCCTGCCCGGAGAGAATGAATGCCCCGATAATGCCGGTGGATATCCCGATTGTAGCTCCCAGGAAGCACATCACCATAGCTTCCGAGAGAACCATCGCGATTACCTGCCTATTCGTGAAGCCGACGGCTTTCATGACCCCTATCTCCCTCGTTCTCTCAATCACTGAGGTTATCATCGTAGCAGACACCCCCGCTACGGCCACAGCGAAAGCTGAGAGGGATGTCACGTAGTTCACGAATGAGACAGCTGTCGTGATGCTGGAGACAGCGTCAGCTATGGCAGCGAAGGAAACCACCTCCACGTTACCCCCGTAGGAGCTTCTTAAGGACCTAACAAAGTCCCTAACATGCTCAGAACCCCTTAAAACTACGAATATCCCTGACCACTTCCTAGCACCGAGGATGGACCTCCCTGCCTCGGTGTTAACTATGACCATCTGGTCCGGGCTGAGAAGGAAAGCACCTCCGTACTCCTCCAGTGTAGCCGACACGACAAAACTTGCTGTCCGGACGTTCTTGACCTTCCCGCCCTCAACCTCAGCTACATAGAGCGTTATGACGTCCCCCACATCAACACACTGAGAGTTTTCAACGGATACTACCTTACTACCCACTATGGATCCTAGGAGGTCGTTCTCAGGTGGTATTTCCCCCCTACTTATCTTTAGGTTACCCATAGCTTTGAATATGATGTTCGGGTTTATAGCGTATATGTAGACCTGGATATCTGACCCACACCTCCTCACCAACCCCTGCATCGTGTAGAAAGGTTCAGCGGAGTCTACATACTCAAACGACCTCACAAATTCGAGGTCCTCGTTCGTTAGGTCGTAGGTCCCAGATGGAAAGATCACTACGACGTTCTGACCTAGCTGCTGGAGCTCCCTCAAGACATAGTTTGTGTAGCCGCTTACGACTGACCCCATCATGATCATTATTAGCGGGCCTATGACTATCCCGGCTATCGTGAGTGATGACCTCAGCTTCCTCTCTCCCAGCACCTTAATCGACATCGAGAACGCATCTAAGATGAACGAAACTATGCTCACGGAGGAGGCACCTCAGATAGCTGCTTCAACTTCTTTTGGTAGCTTATGACTGCTCTGTAGATAACGTACCCAGCTAGAACTAGGAAACCCACTACAGCAGCAACAACAGCCCAGCTCTCCAGGGAGTACTGCGGCTGTTGGGGTGCTGTTGTCTGAGTCTGCTGCGGGGTAACATACACCGGGATCTCGTACTCTAGTTGTTGGAGCTCGTTGTAGGCATTGTAGTAAGCTAGTATCAGCTTCACCGTGCTGATGTTCTCCTGAAGTGCGGCACTCAACGTGAACGCTCTCTGGGCTCCTGGCTCCACATCACCAACGAACGACTCATAACACTGACCCTTACTGAGACATACGCGCGCACTTACCCTGTAAGCAGTAGCTGAGCCGTAGTTCACTAAGGTACCGGAGATCCTCAATGTGCTAGCAGATAGAGTAGCCCTGGAATCACGGAGGACGAGATCTATGAATGGCTCTACCACTACAGCGAGGGATGTGTTGAAGGTCTTGAGCCTACCGCTGGAGTCTCTATAGATAACTCCAACTACTAGAGGTACCGTACCATAGGAGACGACTGTCTGAGCTCCGGCTGCGTAAACCCCCATCGGGTTGTAAGCTATGGTTAAATTAACTAATACCTCACGTCCTGGATCCAGCTTTCCTATGTAGTGAACTGCTGGAGTAGCTATTAGAACTGGTAGCTGTGAGTACGGGAATACCGTTACGTAAACGTTGTACGCCGGACCACTACCGAAGTTCTCCAACCGTAGGGTAACTGAGGTAAACCTAGAAGCAACTCTTACAGTACCACCGTCAACCCCTACTAGAATGTATCTAACCCCTCCTAGAACCGCTATAGGCACTCTAAAATGACATGCTCTTGGTGTACCCCACTGGTCTATATAGTGCAGCGTTGCGCTAGCGTAGTAGTACCCAGTCTTGTTTATGAGGAGATTGAGGGGGGCTACGAACTCCACCAGGTCACCCCTCCTATATGTTGCTACCTGGGGACTCATTTGCTGAAGAAGCGATGTGAGAGCCCCTATCTGAACCCCACCTAAAGTAGTCAACCTCTGGATTACCTGAGGTGATACTGGTGGTAGCTTAACGACCGTGGTATTATCCAGGGAGCTCAGGAAACCGTCTGGGAGGGTGAGCTCTACGTACACCCCGGACATGGAGTCTACGTATTTGTTTCTTACGATAAAGTAGAGTAGAGCCCCGTATGATCCTGGCTCTACGGAACCTTCCAACCAGCTGGAGCTCACAACCTCAACTGCGTCAGCCTCATCCATGACGATGATGTCGAGCTGGTGCTCCTCAACTATCCTCACACCAGGTCCGCCAGACTGAACCACGTAGTCGAGTCTTAGGGTCACATTGTACGATCCTGGCGCTACGTCCCCGACAGAAACTCTGAAACTTAGTTGAGTAGATGAGTAGCTCCTCAGAGGGCCGTCGAAGTAGGTCGAGGCAATCTCCCCCCTACTCCCTCTAAAGCCCTTCGGTAGGTAGAGCTCTGCCACTATTCCGACTACAGGGTAGGGAAGCCTATTAGCTACAGTAACCGTGAAGGTAGCGTTCTCGGTCCTCGGAAATACGTTGTAGTTGTTCAGCCAGCCCCACGATACGGGCTTCAAGTAGCTACTAGCTCCCGGAAACACCTCAACGTAGATCTTAGTTGTGGTATTCCTCTCTACTTCCACGTAGGTACCGAACGATGTTATGTAGTATCTAACCACTACATCAAGCTCTACGAACCCGGAGGTTGTAGGTGGTATGTCGAAGTAGAGGGTGACTGAGCATGAGGTGCCCGGGAGTAGCCTAGCAGCACACTCAGCAGCATCGACAACAGGAGATAAACCTGTAGATCGGGCTCTCAGAGTCACACCTAGTGCCTCATATCTCCCAGTATTTAGCAGAACTATTGTTAGGGGAACGTACCTCGAGTTCGGGTAGGCAGGGACGGGTTGCTGTATCCCCCAGTAAGTGTTCACCACCTCGAGCGTAGGTATGTACGACTCTAGAGATTCTACAACGACCGGAACGTAAAGTCTCTCAGTACCATAAAGCATAGCACCTGAAACCTCCTTACCGTAACTTACAACGAGTTCCACGGTGTAGGTAGAGGGAAGTACATCACCGGAGACATCTAGGACAACTACCAAGGCGCAGGAACCACTCCCAGAAAGTACCGCCCTCAGACAGTCACCACTAACTCCACGTACTACCAGCCCCTGCGGGGTGTTGACACTAACGTTAATCACCTTCAGAGGCTCAGGGTTCACGTTAGTGATTATTACGGACATCGTAACACCTCTAGCTGTCGGTAGTAGTGGGGAGGGAGAGCCACCGAACTCTACGTGGGTCTCACTCACCGCGAGATTTCTCTCGGAGACCACCGGGAACCTCACCTCGAACCCCTTAGACGCGTTGTAGATAGTTTGCCCGTACTGGACTACAGCCAGCACACTAACCTCAGCTACTACGAAGTCGGAGACACCTTCCAGGTCTACCGCAGGTAACCTCACAGTCGCTGTCGAGCCGTACTGGATCGGCCCTCCCAACGCTATAGTAGCCTCCCTCTCACCCTCCGCGAACACAGCGTTAGCGAGTCTGACGCGTAGGATTGCGTTCCTCACATAGTCGCGGGTGAACGATAGCAGAACTATGTAGGGAACTAAACGACTGGAGTTGCTGTAAGCTATACCTGAAACCCAGCCACCATCAACAATCTCCATGTTAAGTACAGGCTCATCAACAACTAGAGGTAATCTATAGGTCGTTGATTGCCAGAACGTAGAGGAGGTTGTCTCCCCCAAAATCTCTACGGTCAGGTTAGCTAGGTAGACCCCGGCAACACAGGATATCTCAATACCACTGAACTCTATGGTCGTGCTACCTCCATAAGGAATATCTAGGTCTGAGATTGACACGTTCCCGAGATTTCTCAACCTAAAGCACTTCGGTAGATCTATGACGGCCTTGAGGCTCCGCACAACTATACCAGGATCCGAGTTCCTGAGGTTGACTCTGAGCACGTTATTGATTGAGCTGGAGAAAGCCCTACCGTCCACCCAGCCGTAGCTCACAACCTCGATGCGAGGTGTGGGAGGAGTACTTACCTCTAGTTGGAACAGGAACTCCGTGATTATTGCGTAGACAGTGTTCCCAGAGTTTGCGAGAGCGTTGAGGATTAGCTTGAAGGTATATGTTCCGGGCTCTACTCTCGAGTCTATCGAGAGACCTCGGAATATTAGGGTAGTCCTAGAAAGCTGGTTTATAGCTACGTTACTTACGTGTACCTTTCCAGGTACCACGATATCTGAAACTAGAGTTGCTACACAGTCGAACACAGAGACATAGTCGTAGTTCTCTAGGACTACTGTGATAGCTAGGGAGGAGCTACCTGGGAATGCCGGTCCAGGACTCCAGTAAGCTGAGGCTATTCTTAATGCTATTGAGGGGTTCTGAACCGTGAGGAGTAAGCTGTAGCTCTGCGTTACCCAGAACTCAGAGCCGTCTTTGGAGGCGAAGATCTCTAGGGTTAGCAAAGCTGTCTCGGTGGTATAGCACTCCACAGATATCCTACTGAAAATAAGCTCGAATACCTCCCCATAACCCACTGGGCGGTTAAGGAACGTAGTGTAGCTTCTACTCCCATTAGAGAATTTAGCACACGACGGCAGTGTTAGTCTCGCAACTAAGGAGTTTATAGTAGCAGCATCAGTAAGTCTCAGAACAACTCTATAATCAGAGTTTAAACTCCCGGGAGGAACCCTACTACTCACCCAGCCGTAGCTCACAACTTCAAGTGATAGTGGTGGTGGGCTACCCACTGAGACAGGCACGGTGAAAGTTACTGTAGTACTATAGCGGACTCCGTCATCGGTGATTGCTACCGCATCAACACTGGTAGAAACATAGTACGTGCCTGGGGCCAGGGATGGGCTGACATCGATTCCAGATGCTACTATAGTGAAGCTAGAGTACCTACCGATCCCCCCTATGGATGTGCGCACAACATGTGGGTAGAAACCTTGTGGTAGGCTTAGCGATATCTCAGCTCTATCTATAGCTGTAGCACTAGTCCTCAATATCATAACTAGGGAGGTACCGGAGGTTCCTGGATATGCCTCGGGGGACCAGTAACTGTCTACGAGTTCTAGACGTAGCTCAGGGTACGGGCTCACTACTAATTCTACGTTTAGTAGCTCCCAGGTGAATTCGCTTCCTATCCAAGCAGATACATTTAGTTTGGCTAAGTAGCTCCCAGGTGCTACCGACTTAGCTACATCGATGGTGTAGATAAAGTAGACTACATCACCGTACTCTACCTGTGTCATGTAGGAACTGTTAGAGTCTCTAGCTCTTACACATCTAAAAGTCGTTATAAAACCTTCTGGAAGATCTAGACATCCTTGGACGGATCTCGCAGTATCCCACCCCAGAAACCTGACACCAACAACGAGTCTCGCGTTCTGCGAGCCTGGGTAAACATCTGCTCCAACACTAGAGTGGAAGCTCACGTTCTCTAATAAGAAGATATTTGACTGGGAGGAAGACGGGAGAGGAGGAATTAAAGCAAGTATCATCATGGCAAGCACTAACACCGCTTTACGATTCCTCACATGTGACCACCAAAGCTAAGAGCAAGATAAAAGATAAATAAGCAGATGGTTCGAGGGTTTTGGAGGACATTCCTTAACGGGATGGTTATTGTGAATTTAAAGTTTGAGGTTATCTTCTTTAGGTAGATCCCTATGGGATCAGAGAGCTACCCAGTTGATGTTAGAACTCACACAGCTCTCCATGTCCTCAAGGGCGCTGTAGTTAGGGTTCTAGGTAAGGATGCTCTGTGGACGGCATCAACGTATGTTAACGGAAAGCACGGGAGGTTGGTAGTACAATTCAATAGGAAGCCAACCGATGAGGAGATCAAGGCCATTGAGGAGCTAGCTAACGCTAAGATCCAGGAGGATCTGAAGGTAGAGGTTGTAGTAATGGAGAGGAAGCAGGCTGAGGAGACCTACGGTGATGTGATATACGACATCTTCAAGGTTCCGGAGGAAATTAAAGAGCTTAGCATAGTAATCGTGCGTGATGTTGATGGTAGTGTGTGGAACATAAATGCCTGTAACAAGCAGCACCTACCCTCTACAAGACCTATAGGGAGGATTAAGCTTGAGAAGGTCAGGTTCCGCCAATCCAAAAACCTATTAGAGCTACCGTTCGATATCGAGCCTTAGCACGTAGTAGTCAGGCCCTGTATTTACGAGACCCTAACTATCGTTCCGCAGTAGAGGCACTCAAACTCCAGCGGGTCCTCCCTGATTTTCCTATGTCTCGGCTTCACGGGCTCACGTTCTTTATTAGATATGCAGGTCGTGTTAGGGCACCTTACTAAGTCTTCAACTATCTCGGGAAGCCTCACCTTAAACTTCTTTTTGACCTCGTAGTTCTCTATTATGTTTATAGTAGCGTTCGGAGCTACTAAAGCGATCAGATCAAGTTCCTTAGCCTCCAGGAACTTCCCCTCAATCTTTATTATGTCCTTCCTCCCCAGCTTCTGACTCTCAACATTCATTAACACAGCAACTCTCAGCTTCTCCTTACCCGTAATCCCGAGTAGTCTAAGCACGTCGAGTGCTCTACCAGCTGGTATGTGGTCTATGACTGTACCGTTCATTATCTTGGATACCGTGAGGGTACCGCTACTCATATCTCCACACCTAGAATCAAGGCTATGAGTGCCATCCTAACAGGTATAGCTAGCCATGCTTGGTAGAAGTATGCTGCGTGTGGTGTTGAGTCAACCTCGTACGAGATCTCGTCAACTCTGGGTAGTGGGTGGAGGACTTTAAGGGACGGCTTAGCCCTAGACAGCAACTTCAAGTCGACGATGTAGGATCCCCTAACCTTAGCGTACTCCATTGGGTCGGGGAACCTCTCTTTCTGTATACGGCTCACATATATTACGTCTACGCTATCTATTATCGGGTCAAGAGTTGTTAATATCTCGTACTTCAACCCTAACTCATTAAGCTTCCTCAGCACTTCCTCCCTAGGCTTCAGAAGTTCCGGGGAGACTAAGTATACCTTAGATGGATTGAACTTAGCTAGCCCGTAAAGGAACGAAGTTATGGCTCTCCCATACCTAAGATCTCCGAGTAGTGCGTATTTCAAACCATCAATCCCACCGAACAGGTCCCTAACCGTGTAAAGGTCTATCATGGCTTGAGTCGGGTGGTGTTGCCAGCCATCACCACCGTTGATTACAGGGCTCTCAGCAGTCTCAGCAGCAAGCTTAGCAGCTCCCTCATATCTGTGTCTAATAACTATCAGGTCACTGTAGTTATCTAACATCCTCACAGTATCAGCTAGGCTCTCCCCCTTCGCTACGCTAGTAGCCTCCTCGCCTGAAACTGAGATAACGTCCGCTCCAAGCTTCTTCGCCGCAACCTCGAAGCTGAACCTAGTCCTGGTGGAAGGCTCGAAGAACGCTAGTGCTACTACCTTACCTTCAAGTACCCTAAGTTTTCTCTCAACATGCTTCCTAGCTCTATCAGCATACTCGAACAGCTTCTCCAGGTCTCTCCTCTCGAAGTCGAGGATCGATATTACGTCCTTCCCTAGGAAGGGGTTCTCCACAGACCCTCCCTTACTACTCTAAAATAGCTTATAAGCACGTAACCTATGTGACTATATTCTCTAGACAACCTCTCTCAGCACAGTCCTTTACCTCCTTAGCTATGCGCCAGCCCATACTCACAGCCTTACCGAAGTAGAGCTTACTGTACTGACTTCCAATACCCATATACGCGTTGGTCCCTCCCCCAATCCTCAGAGCAACATCGAATACAACTACCTCGAGGTCCTTCGTAACCATCAACTGGAGGGTGAAGGGTCCTATAACACCGGGGGGTTCAACCTTCTCAGTCGCCTCTACGAACCTATCCCCCATCTCGAACAGCTTGTCCAGCATACTCTCACGTATTGTAGCTGGCTCATGACCTATCTCAACCATCTCGACATCTAGGTAATCACCTAGCTCAAGCTGCACATCAGCTGGGAGCCTCAGTAACCCGTCTAGGTTAGTCTGTATACGTCTATCAATACTTAGAATCTCAACCCTACCCTCCGCAATAGACCTGAAGTAGTTTACGTTGAAGTGCGCCCCCACAACGAGCTCCTCTATAGACGCCCTAGCTAAATCCTCCTCAAGTAGGATACCTCTCGACACTAACCGGCTAAACTTACGTTTAAAGTCGTCCCGATCTACTGCTATGAAGAACCCTCTCTCAACTCTCTTCCTCGCATGCGGCATCTTAACTATGACTGGCCTATCTATCTCATCTGGGTTGGTAAACGTTTTAGGGAACTTTATACCTGCTACATCGAGGAGCCTATAGTAGTTCTTCTCACCAACCCTCTCCTCATATCTGAGAATGTATCTATTACCGAATACCGGTACCGGGAAGCTTCTCTCGATGTTGTCGTAGCCTACGTAAACCGAGAAGCTCCTATTAGGGACGAAGATAGCGTTATTCCTTCTTAGTACGTCGACAACTGTGTCTCTCACAACATCTGCGAACCTATCTAGGAGTAGCACCTCATCAACCACACGCTTAAACCTAGTGTAGGTCTTCTCCCTACCGATCTGGCACACAGCTATAGTTCTAAATCCGTGGTCCTTAGCCCCGTCAAATACATCTAGAGCTGAGTGGCTTGCTATAGTAGCTATACTAAGTTTCTCCACATCATATCCATCCAGAAGCTTCCTAGGACTATAGCTCAACTCTCCCACCTCCACGCCAATCAGCTTCAATAACTATCGTCCTACTTCCGGGGACTACCTCACCGAGGATCCAGGACGTAAATCCTTCCTCTAGTGCTAGCCTCACCACATCATCAACCCTACTCGGTGGGCATGTAACGATCAGGCCCACACCCATATTAAACACCCTATAGGCCTCCTCAAGCTCTATTCCCCCGTACCTAACGAGGATCTCGAAGAGCCTACCCGGCTTCGGAGCCTTAAGCTTAGCATCAGCTGAGGCACCGAGTACCCTCTTCATCTTAGTCCAACCACCTCCTGTAACATGGGTAGCTGACGTTATGTAACCCATCCGCACTGCTTTCCGGAGAAAGCTGTAGTAGAGTGCTGTTGGCTTAGTCATTTCAGCACTTACGTTAACACCATCTAAAGTAACATCATAACCACCTACCACCTCCTCAATAACCTTCCTAGCTAAGCTATACCCATTAGCATGGAGTCCCCAGCTCTCCAAGCCGATCACTACATCACCCACTCTAGCTCTATTCTCGAAGTCTGTGTCGATGATGGCTAAGGCGAAGCACACGACATCCACCCCCCTAGCTAGCCCAGGTAGAATAGCTGTCTCACCTGACACTACGGGAGCCCCAACCTTAACAGCAGCTTCAGCTATCCCCTCCACTATGTCCTTGAATTCATCCTCACTTGCTGTGTCCATAGCTATGTAGTCAGATAGTGCTACTACCCTAGCCCCGCCACAGGCAACATCATTAGCATTCATAGCTACACAGTCCCAACCAGCTACCTTCATGGCCCTTAACCTCCTGAGGACGAGGGTTTTCGTGCCGACACCGTCGACATGTAGAACTAGCTTATGGCCTAGTAGGTCTATGTGGGGTGTGAAACCCCCAGCTCCATGGATCTCGTAGCCGAGGGATCTAGCTACTTCCTTAAAGACTGACGCCGCTATCTCATGCATCTTCCTATGTCTCCCGAGATCTACACCTGCGTGTGCGTATGTGAGCCCACACATGCGGATCTACCTGAAGACATTTTCTCCAATTCATCGACGGAGAGTCCGAAGAACCTGTAGGAGCATGAAAAACACGCGTGACACACTTTCGGGAGGCCTACAGAACTCACTAAGTTTTCTATGGTGTTATAGGCTAGGGAGTCCACACCTAGGGTCTGCCTTATCTCATCAACACTCGACTTACTCCAGGCTATTAACTCCTTCCTCGACGCTACATCGATCCCCATGAAGCACGGACATCTAAATGGGGGACTAGCTATCCTAACATGCACCTCCCTAGCTCCAGCCCTCCTTATCTTAGAGGTTAGATAGCTCATAGTAGTTCCTCTAACTATCGAGTCATCTACGAGAACAACCCTCCTCATATTGACAGTGTGTTTTATAACCCCGTACTTAAACCTGGAGAGGGTATCCCTCCAGTTCGGCATGGATATGAACACCCTACCGACATACTTGTTAGCTACTAAACCCTCACCGAAGGGGATTCCACTAGCCATGCTGTAGCCGATAGCCATAGGTCTAGCACTATCGGGGACAGGCATCACCACGTCCGCATCTACAGGCATGACCTTCGCTAAGCTCTCCCCCATCCGGATCCTAGTATTGTAGATGCTGATCCCGTTGAAGTAACTATCAGGCCTACTGAAGTACACATATTCGAAGATGCAGGGGATGGGCTCAGCAGTTACACTCGCTTTCGAGACCTCGAGAGACCTACCGTCAAAAGATATTATCTCCCCCTCCCTAACCTCTCTCCACTCAAGATCTAGTACCTGCAGTGCCGACGTCTCAGAAGCTACGAAGACCTCAGATCCGTTGAAGGAATATGATAGGGGTCTGAAACCTCTGGGATCCCGCGCAGCAACTAGCCTCGGTTCGGACGTTATGGCAACGATACTGTAGGCACCGATAACATACTCAGGTAACCTCCTTAAGGCCTCGACGACGTCCCACCCCTCCTCTTTGGACAGGGCATATACGGCCTGTGCTAGGGCTTCAGTATCGTTCTCGGCCTTAGGAGCTACCTCAGGAGCAATACTCCTCGCGAACTCATGTAACTCACGGTAGTTGACTATGTTTCCATTGAAGGCTAGGACTATTCTGAATCTCCTGTCCCCGATAGCTACGGGTTGAGCGAGAGAGGCGCCGTAACTTCCTGAAGTAGAGTATCTGGTGTGGCCTATACATCCGAAGACCTCTCCAGTGAAGTCTTTACTCTCCCTCAGAAACTCAAAGAGAAGATCAAGTATCAGCAGTTCCTTCCTTACCACCCTCACGTCCCCTGTAGTAGCATCCACAGACGCTATCCCAGCAGCTTCCTGGCCCCTGTGCTGTAGCTCTATGAGTAGTGTGAGGACGGTCTTAGCGGACTCCACAAAGTTGCGTGGTTTACTAGATGCGTAGGCTGAGATCCCGCACATGGTTTCACCTGAGAAGCTCCTCTAGGGAGCCCTCATAGAGAGATTTTAGAGTGTCTAGTGGTACCTCAAGGATGGGGTTACCCCCAGATCTCACTCTGAGGGCCTTCCTACTCGTCGTCACACCAATAACGGACACAGCAATGTTCTTGGAGCTAGCTATCTTCAGGGCATCCTCCAGCTTATCAGGGCTTATCTCTAGGAGGTACCTAGCTTGAGTCTCCGAGAACAAGACCTCATCAACTCTTAAACATCCCCTACAAGCCACCGCCTCTATATCGACATCGACACCTACATCACCAAGTATGCTCATCTCAGCTAATGCTATCGCAAGACCTCCGAGACTCACATCGTGGACAGATACGGCAATCCCCTCCTTAACTAGCTCCAGAACGTACTCTGCGTGCCTGAGCTCTAAGCTAGGTCTTGGAGTGGGTACCTCACCAGCTTCAATACCGTGAACTACAGCAAGGTATTCACTAGCCCCAAGCTCCGGGAAGGTAGTCCCAACCAGGATTAGTGGTGAGCCAACATACTTGAGGCCCATTGTGGTGGTTCTACCAACATCCTCTAAAGCCCCGACACCGACGATGGTTGCTGTTGGTTTTACCTGACGCCCAGCGTGGTCCTCATTGTAGAAGCTGACCTTACCACCAACTACGGGGACTCCCAACTCCTCAGCCATCCATCCTATACCTTTAACCATCATCTCGAAGTACCAGAAGTGCTCAGGTTTCTCGGGGTTCCCGGCGTTAGGTTCATCAACGAATGCTATGGGGGTTGATCCTACAGCTACAAGGTTCCTATAGCACTCAGCTACAGAGTTCGCTGCCCCTCTGAAGGGATCTATCGAGGTGTACCTAGGGTTAGCATCACCTTTAACTGCGATGCCCCTCACATCCTCCGGGCTAATCCTCAGAACAGCAGCATCTCCGTAGCCTGGCTTAACTACGGTTCTCGCACCTACTTCATGATCGTATTGTTCGTATATCCACCTCTTACACGCTATGTTGGGTGAGGAAATGAGGGTCTTGAGCGCCTCGTGGAGAGGGGGTAGCGGTAGGTCCCTGATCGGGGCGGTAAGCACGGTGCGGTCTGCTGGAGGTTTAGATGCTCTGAGTATGGTTCTAGGTCTCGCAAGTTCTCTAGCAGGTACTTCAGCAACTTTCCGCCCGGAGTGATATGCCTTGATCAAGCCACTACCGTCGAAGACCCCTAGAATACTATAAGGAACGTCGTACTTCCTAAGGATCTCCAGCGCTCTTTCGAGCTTATCTTTCTGGATTACCAGCATCATTCTTTCCTGGCTTTCCGAGACCAGTATCTCTAGTGGGGTCAGCTCGGTCCTTAAGTGGAGCCTATCTAGGAATAGTTCAGCCCCCAACCCGAAGTCAGCTGCTGTCTCAACAACTGCTGTGGTCAGCCCACCACCTCCTAGGTCCTTCACATATTCAACTAACCCCAGGCTCGCAAGCTCCTGTATAGAGTCTATCAGAAGCTTCTCCATGAGGGGGTCAGCTACCTGCACTGCCCCGATCTCCTGGCTCGGATCCTCACCTAGTGGTTTGGAGGCGAAGCTACTCCCAAGTAGACCGTCGCGACCGGTTGGGTTCCCGGCGATGACGATCACGTCACCAGGTCTCGGAGTACCTCTGATGAGTCTCTCAGTACTTACAACACCTACGCATGCTACGTTGACTAGTGGCTGTGTATTGAATGAGTTATCGAACCATGTATCACCTGCTACTGTGGGTACCCCGATCCTATTACCGTAGTCGCTAATCCCCTTAACGATACCTTTAACTAGCCAGCGTGCTCGGGGGTCTTTCGGGTTCCCCATGTATAGCATATCTAGTAGAGCTATCGGCTTAGCACCTAAGGTTAGGATGTCCCTGACTATCCCTCCTATGCCGGTCGCAGCTCCGTTATAGGGTTCGACAGCTGATGGGTGGTTATGGCTCTCTATCTTGAAGACCACGGCTACCCCGGGGAATACCTCCACTGCTGGGGCGTCCCTACCCGGCCCGACGAGGACGTTCTTTCCATGTGTTGGTAGTAGCTTCAGTAGGAGCCTACTACTCTTATATGAGCAGTGCTCACTCCACTGAGCCTCAAACATAGCTAGCTCCTCAGTTGTAGGTTCCCTACCGAGAATCTTCCTAATCTCCTCCACCTCCTCAGGGGTTAGAGGCATGCTACCACCCACGTCTAAGTGACATAGCAATACTCCTGAAGATCGCGGTACCACCCGGTCTGAAACCCCTCGGAGTTAGAACACGGCTCACTGCCCGCTCTGGGTGGGGCATTATCCCCAACACGTTACCGTCATGGTTTCCGATGCCAGCTATATCGTACAGACTACCGTTCGGATTATAGCCGGGTGCGTAACGTACTATGGGGACCTTCCCGACTATCTTAGCATATCCTTCCTCATCGATGTAGAACCTACCCTCACCATGAGCGACCGGCATATCCAGCTCCTCACCATCCTCAATAGAAGATAGCCAGGGACCCCTAGCTCCCTCAACCCTCAGTTTGACCCAGCGGCAGACAAACCTACCGTGCTCATTCGGTAGAAAAGCCCCTCTAAGAAGCCCTGCCTCGACAAGCATTTGAAACCCGTTGCATATCCCCAACACCGGGACGCCCTTACTGGCAGAGTCCTTAAGCTCCTCAACAACCACGCTCCTAGCTGCTATGGCCCCAGCTCTGAGCCAGTCTCCGTAGCTAAAACCTCCAGGTAGTATAACAGCGTCCCACCCATCCCACAACCTAAACTCTTTATACCAGACTATCCTTACTTCAAGACCTGGATCAACCTCCCTAAGTGCTGAGGCTACGTCCTCGTCACAGTTAGTTCCAGGGAACTTTATCACTGCTATCCTAGGCAGACAACCCCACCTGGATCTCATGGATAACTGGGTTGTATATCATGAGCCTATCGCACATCTCCCTAACGAGTCTAACCGCCTCCTCGGGGTTGGGCGCCTCAACAAGTAAAGTTAGTTGCTTCCCTACTCTAACCTCCTTGATTGAGCTGTACCCGTACCTCAGGATAAGATCTCTGTGTATTGTCTCAGCTTCAGGGTCCTTCAACCCCCTCTTATATGAGATCGTAACCACTACCCTGTACACGCCCAAATCAATCACCTCTCCAAGCAGAGACGGAGGATCCTAATAGCCAGGAACGCAGCGTTCTCAGCGTTATCTATACCGACAGTCGCGACCGGCACACCTCTAGGCATCTGCACAATACTCAGCAGCGAGTCTAGGCCGCCTAGAGCAACATTAAGCGGTACACCGATAACAGGTTTCTGAGTCCTAGAAGCTATGAACCCGGGTAAGTGAGCGGCTAGCCCAGCCATAGCTATGAATACATCAGCATCTGAAGACTCAATGAACTTCTCCAACTCCTTAGGGTTCCTATGCGCACTCAACACAACTACCTCATAGTCCACACCATGCTCACGGAGTACCGTAGCAGCCCTATCCGCATGTGCTCTATCTCTCTCACTCCCAATAACTATAGCTACCTTACCCCTACACACCACTCCGAACACCTCGTGAGGGCTCCACCGATATCTTCCTAGCAGCCTCCCTAGCCTTCCCGAGAGCCTCCTCAACCGAGCTACCCCTAGCCAACACGACAGCCACCCTCCTCCCAGGGTACGTAAACGGCTTACCGAAGAGCCTCACATCCACACCAGGTATCTCCAGAGCCTCTCGCAGACCACATATCTTCGGGCTCCACACGTTCTCCAGGTCCGTGTATATGGCTATGCTAGCCCCCGGAGATATCACTCTAGGTTTCGGGACTGGTAGCCCTAGGATGGATCTGACATGTATAGCGAACTCACTTAGTTCCTGGGTGACCATGGTGACCATACCCGTATCGTGAGGTCTGGGAGCTACCTCACTGAATAAGACCCTACCGTCCTTGGTTAAGAACACCTCCACCCCGAATATTCCCAGCCCTCCAAGACCCTCAGCAACTCTAACACCTATCTCAGCAGCCTTCCTCAGGGTATTGGGGTCGGATGTAGGTGGCTGCCACGACTCGATGTAATGGTACGACCCGTACCTCCACTGCTCTACCGGGTCGCAGACCTCCGTAACTATACCTCCATCTTTCACGTACCTGTACGTCAACACAGTGTACTCAAGGCTTAGGTCAACGAACTCCTCGACTATGACCTTCCTACTCCTACCACGTGAGTGCGATATCGCGTACTCATATGCCTCAACTATCTTCTTCCTCGAAGGCTCGACTACCTTGGTGTGGCCGTGACCGCTACTACTCATCTCGGGCTTAATTAGACATGGGTACCCGACCCTCTCACAGGCCTCCACAGCCTCCTCCGGGCTCTCCGCGAACTCGAACTTAGTTGTCGGTAGCCCGAGGCTTCGGGCAGCGAATCTCCTCAGCTCGATCCTGTTCATAGCTATTTTCACGGCCTTCGCGTTGGGGACTACGAAGAACCCCTCAGACTCCAGGTCTTCGATGGCTTCGGTGGAGATGGCCTCAATCTCAGGTACTACAATGTCCGGGGACTCCCTCCTAACAACGGACTTAACGGCGTTAGGGTTCATCATGTCGATCACGTACCTTCTGTGAGCGACATGCATCGCAGGGGCCCAGTCATATCGGTCCACAGCGACTACCTCAACACCGAGTCTCTGGGCCTCTATCGCAACCTCCTTCCCGAGCTCCCCGCTCCCTAATAGGAGTAGCTTAACTGATCCCTCATACATGGGGGATTGGAGGCATGTACGTACCTTCATGCTACCACCTCACAGTGGACAAAAGCGGGTTAGTCACTACTCCCCCACTCGGTACCCAGAGTGTTGAGGTCTCACCTAGGGTGCCCCTAGCTTGTTTAAGTCTGTAGATGTTGCGGATTTTCTCAGCAAGCTTTACCCTCTCCTCAACGAGCCAGCGAGATCCTATGTCACTACGGTGGAAGAGAGGCCAGCCATCAAGTGATGTAACGTAGCTTACAGCAAGTTCTGATAGCCTGTAGGCTTCGTCGTAGCTCTCAGCACGGCAGACTAACTCGAAAGCTCTAGATCCCTTCGTGTATAACCTACCGTCAGCTCCTTCCTCAATACTTGCGTAGAGTATGTGGCAACCGAGCTCTCTGATCCTAGCCTCATCAACAGTGACGGGGTGGCCTGAAGCTTCACTCTTACTTACTGGGTACCCCAGCGGGGCTATAACCTTAGCCACACTGACGGTATCCTCAGCAACTGCTAGCTTAGCTCCTGCGAGAGCACCTCTAGCAGCTCTATCCAGTATTTCCAGGAAGTCCGACTCTATCCTCGGTAGTAGACACGTGATCTCAGGGTCCCCGAACCTACTGTAGAACTCTATTATGGTAGGCCCCCAGAGCCCGGTCAACATCATCTGACCTGCGAACGCGCCTCTATAGCTATCCCCAACCTCCTCCTGAAGCCTTGCTAGTACCTCGCGAACAGCTCTGATGCTAGTATCGTACTCTTCTCGGTTTATGAAGGGTAGTAGGTGTCCCGGTCCTGATATGCTCCCCATACCACCTGTCTTATACCCTAGATCTAACTCGAAAGCGTGTGGATAGTCCTGGACTAGAGGTAGTGGTAGAACGTAGCTCCCATCAGTAATCACCTGGACTGTGAACTCAACACCATCAACCCTCTGCTCGACCAGCACCTTAAACTCGGAGTCCTCGTGTTTTGCTAGTTCGTAGAATGCTTCCTCTGTGATGCGGTTCTTAATCTGGGACTTCACTTCGGAGAGGTAGGCCTTAGTGTCCTTAACTACTCTAACACCCTTACCTCCAACCTGCCTAGCAGGCTTCACCACAACATCACCGACGTACCTAATGAACTCCACAGCCTCCTCCAGAGATCTGAAAGCTGCGAAGTGGAGTCTCCCGTGTATCCCGTACTTCCATAGGAGCTGTCTAGCGAAAACCTTACTTCTCTCAATCTGCGAACACCGAGTACTCGCCCCGAACACGTAGTAACCTCCCTCACGTAGGGAATCTACGACACCGTGGAACTGAGGTTCTTCCGGGCCAACTACTACAAGGTCTGGAGATATCTTACTAGCTACTTCTACTGCTAACTGGGGGGAGGTAGTAGACCCTACAAACAGTCTCCCACCCGTATTTTCAGCCTCCATCCTGAGGCCGGGGTTGTTGTAGTCTGAGAGTACGTAAAGCCTTACATCATCCCGAGATGACGTTATTAGCTTAGCAACCGCGTGCTCCCGGCCCCCAGAACCTATTAGTAATACCCTCATCAGCTACCACCTATAAAATCCACACCGAAGCAACGACCACACAACCTGATCCCGAAGGCTTTAGCTACCCTCTCCAGATCCCCCTCCCTGAGCCACGTAATGCTGTCTACTTCAAGGAACCTCCTAATAGAATTATCGTCGAGGTGTGCAGCTATGAGGTTCCCCCTATCCAGCCTCATAATCCCGTAGGGACACGGCTCCACAATCCTTGGTGACGCTATAAGCACGTGTAGCTCTGAGACCCCGACCTTATATCGGAGTATTTGCGATGCTGTCTTAAGTGTGTACCCGGTAACTACTACGTCATCTACTAAAGCCACTTTCTTACCATCAAGAACTTCCCTGATAGGGCTCAGCTTGAGCTGTGCTATGGCAACCCTATCGCGGAGCTCTCTCTTCAGTAAGGACCTCACCCTTCTGGAGCTAGCTATGAACGCCGTCTCGAACTTAGCTCCCACATACTGCGATAAGCCTATCGCGTAGGGTGTGGCTGTCTCCGGTATTCCTACCACGACATCTACCTGATCACTTAGGTACTTCCCAAGCTCCTCACCGAGAGCCTTCCTGAACTCGTAGGTGTTGACCCCGTCTATGATGGAGTCATGCCTAGCTATGGAGAGAAGTTCAAGTAGGCATAACCCACACCTACTTAAGGGAGCTGTCCTGAAGGTCTTCACAAGATTTCGCGATATGTAGAGACCTTCACCAGGGCTTAAGTACCTCCTAACATCAGCGTCCAACATCTCTATCGTAAAGCTCTCAGATGATGTGATAACCATGTCGAATCCGTAGCCACCTACAGCTAGGGGGGTAAGCCCGGAATTAGTTCTCCAGGCTATGATTTCCCCCCTCGAGGAGAGAGCTACGAACGACGGGATGTCCACACCAGTTAGACCGTCTAGAAGTTTAGGTAGTTTGGCATGGATATTAGTAGATGAGAGAGCTACATCAACTATGTTAGCAACATCATCTACGTATTTACCGGGTCTATCGAATATTATGGCTGAGGAATCCCTCTCAACTACTTGAAGCTCTCTGGAGTCTTCCTCCATCCAAGCCGCTATAGCTGAGCCACTTAGAGAGGGTATTGAGTCGGAGTACTCGACGCACTTAACACTCCCACTAGCTCTAAAGCATACTACACCATATTCCCCTCTATGACTCAGGGACTCGAGTCCGTACTTGATGAAGTCCTTGATAGGCCAGTCATCTTCGAATGACAGGAGTGCTAGTAGCCCAGCCATTTAAGCACCTTGGGCATGTGTTGGTAGAGCCTCAACCCTGAGACCGAGTCTCGAAGCAAGCTCCTTGTAAGCTTTTAAAAGACTCTCCACACTCCTAGTCATCCTGAATACCTCCTTGTCGAGGTGGTTGTTGTGCTCATCTAGAACCCTAAATGTGTCGCCCGATATCTCATCAGCTAGGACGAAGTCATCCCTCCAGTACCCGAACTCCAGTTTTATGTCCACTAACCTCAGACCTAGAGATCTGAAGTACCTACTTAAGGAGTGATTTACTAGGAGGGATAGCTCGACCAGCCTATCCAGCTCCCTCTTAGTTAGAAGACCAACCCTCAGAACATCTTCAGGCAATACGAGCGGATCATGTAGGGAGTCGTCCTTGTAGTGGAACTCAACAAGTGGTGGTACGAGAGGTTCTAGCTTCTTATATAGTGGTACCCTCTTGAGAAGGGAACCGTACGAGAAGTTCCTCACTATGACCTCTAGAGGAACCATCTTAAGCCTCCTAACCTCAATTCTTCTCGAACCGTCGTAACCTAGTAGATGTGTCTCAATCCCGAAGCCTTCAACTACCTTAAATAGGTGTGCGGATATGCAAGCACATAAGATCCCTTTACCAGGTGCTAAAGCTTTAACAGCCCCATCACCAGCAGTTACTTCATCCTTAAACTCCATGATAAGCACGTTATCACTTTTAACGTAAACACGTTTACTTTTACCCTCATATAGTATGTGAATCACGTAACGCTCCCATTTATTCATAGTTTGAGTGAATATATAAACGCTACTCTACGTTTTCTCATCGTATTACTTAATTTATTTATGTTAAAATATTTTAGACTAACAAGCTTTTAACGCGTTTATGTAATATTTTTTGTGGGATCCATGTCTAGCTACGTGCGGGACATACTTAGTAGATACGACCTCGACAACCTTTCAATAGCTACTCTAGCCAGCCACAGCTCTCTTCAGATAGTTCATGGTGCTAAGAAGGAGGGATTTAGGACACTACTGGTCGTTACCGATGATAGGCTGTGGTTTTACAGACAGTTTAGGCATCTTGTTGATGACTTTGTTGTAGTTAAGAGGTGGTCTGAGCTCTGCTCTGAGGACGTTATCGAGGCTCTGAGAAAGAGAAACTCCATTTTCGTACCTCACGGTAGCTTCATAGAGTATGTCGGTATAGAGTGTGCTACTAGGCTCCCGATACCGATCTTCGGCTTGAGGTCTCTCTTTCCGGTTGAGGCGGATCAGCATGCTAAGATGCGTCTCCTAGGTAGTGCTGGGATACCTATCCCTAGGGTTTACTCAGTTGATGAGGAACCGGGTGGGCTGGTGATAGTGAAGCTCCCCGGAGCTAAGGGTGGTAGGGGCTACTTTATTGCTAGCTCTAAGGGAGAGATAGTTCAGGGCCTGAGGAAGTTGCTGGATGAGGGGGTAGTAAGGAGTGTAGATGGTGTAATGGTGCAGGAGTACCTCGTCGGTGTTACAGCATACTTCCACTACTTCTACAGCCCCGTACTGGATCGTCTCGAGATAACTGGGGCTGACATAAGGTATGAGTCGGATGTTGATGGGCTTAGAAGGATACCGGTTAAGAAGCTTCTGGAGCTGGGGCTGGAACCCACGTTCACTGTGGTCGGTAACATACCGGTGGTTCTAAGGGAGAGCATAATGCCGGTCGTTATGGATTACGGAGCTAGGTTCGTGGAGGCTACGAAGACGCAGCTACCTCCGGGAGTGATCGGGCCGTTCTGTCTTGAGGCAGTCATAGGGAGAGACACCGGGGTGAGGGTCTTCGAGTTCTCAGGTAGGATAGTTGCTGGTACAAACCTATACATCGATGGGAGTCCATACACCTACCTCTACTGGGATGAGCCTATGAGTGTAGGTAGGAGAATCTCTAGAGAGGTGAAGCTCGCGCTCGAAAGAGGGGTTCTTGAGAAGGTGGTCACGTAGAGAGCGTTAACGGTGGGAGCCACCTTATTACCTTGAAGACGTAGCTATAGTGGTGGTCACACTGGACGACGCAGTTAAAGCCCAGCTAAAACTCAGCCTGGAAGTACTCTCCAGTACCCTCACGTTCCTAGCATCACCCCACATAGCTGACCAAGTCAGAAGATTCTGCCAGGACAGGGAGTTCTACGAGGCCGTGAGGAAAGTAGTTAGCAGTGTTCAAGCACTTGAACTCAGCTGCTACGGAGCTTCCAGGACGGAGTTGGTTAGGAGATTGATTAGTGAGGTGAGGAGGTGTCAGGACATGGACTGTGTGAGGAGGGTAGTTGACGAGTATGAGGCTATACTAGGTTTAGGGCCTCGGCAGGGTTAGGAATCCGCTGCTCTACCTTAACAGTGGGAGGGCACCGATTATCTCTATACCGATAGTTATGTCAGCATCGTTTTTAGTTCCCTGGTAGTAGTACGGGTCTTGAAGAGCTATCACCACCCAGTACTTACCTGATGCTGGTATGGGTATGTATATAGACTGAGATAGTTTAGTGAAGTAGTTGTCCCTACCTACATCAGTTACCACGGTCTTGTGGTAGTTACATATTTCCTGATACCTATACTCCCTAATTATATACTCGTTACCCTCCTCGTCTACGAGAAGTATCCTCAGTACCCAGTCCGTCCTATCTATGTCCTCCAGCTGTTGCTCGTCCGGGTATGAGTTATCGTGGAACAGTAGGTTAAGGTAGAGTATTACTGCTGAGTACCTACCCCCATCTATGGAGCCGTCTGATGAGCCGAGCACGTAGCCGACTCGCAGTAATTTCAGCTTCAGAGGCTCCGTAGAGTAATCAAGTAGGAAGTTGATACCCTTATCATCACTGTCATTGTACTTACTGCTATCACCGTAGTACGCGTCCTCCGTAACTAGGAGTATGTCCACTAATCCATTACCATCTAAGTCCCCTAGAAATAGGAATGGCTCGTAGCTCATTTCCTGGCCCTGACCAGAAGGAGCTCTCTGGTAGTATGCTATATAGCTAGCTACACCGTCCATGAAAAGCTTCCAACCGGAATTCTCGTAGTACCATGTACCAATAGCACTTCTATATCCTACACACTCGGATGGATTTGAGGAGGAGCAGGCTACTACTCTACCTTCGGAGTCATATATCTTGATAGTACCAGTGAAGTTCGCGATCTTCACTCTGAACCCCCGTTGCGTCAGAGGTACGTCACTCTTGCCGATGCAAAGCTTTTCCTGCCCTTTAGACTTAGGTCCAGCTATGAGTATAGTGTATCTGGGTGGAGCTCCCGGGTTCACCCCCCTGGACTCCATTACCCAGCTCGGGTCGTAGCCGACTATGAGAACCCCGAAGGGTATTTTATCATCTTTTCCACCACCTTGGCATTTCGTACTTATTGTACTTACCTCCTTGTCGTAGTACTCTCCCTCCTCTCTCCCCTCTGGGAGTATTAGGCTAACGCTTCCATTAACACCTCTTTTATCTCTTTGGTTAGGATAGGGCTTAGCTATGAGCTCTGGATCTATCTCAAACTCCTTGGCTATGTCTCCCAGGTTTCTGAATGAGAAGGTTATAGGTATTATGAGGGCCGCTTCAGATGTTTCTACCTCAATACCTATTCTCTCGGGGAACACTATCACACCCGACTTAGTTATAGCTGCGATTAACGTACCCCTACCTAAGCTGACTTCACAGGCTTCATTAATCTTTAGGATTCTGCATCTATCGTTGAGATCCAACCTCAATATCTCCACTCCATTAGATGTATTGAATACTATGTACTCAAGTTCGACGGGACTTCTCCCGATGTTCTTTAGAGTAGCCATATCACCCCTAACGATTACAGCTAGCTTCGTGGCTTCATGGAGGTCTGTATAATCGATAAGGCCCCAGAGACTGGACACGGAAGTAGAGGTTCTCCTATACGATATGGTGAATAAAGTCGTAAATACTGAGAGAGCCACCGCAGCTACTATAGTAGCTGTTAACAGTGTTGAGATACCCCTCCTCAAGGTCTCACCCCGAGTACCAGACCTACATACTCTATACCCACTATTATCTCAGCATCATTTCTACTCCCCTGGAGATTGTAGGGATCGGTAACCTCTAGAACTATGTAGAGATCCCTTGACTCTATCTCCTCAGGTGAAGGCACGTAGAGTAGGAAGTCCTTAACTATGTAGGATACAGTAAAAGGTTTCACAGTCCTGTACCTGCAGAGCTCATAGTATGACATACTCACAGAGTAGACGAACTTATTTTCCTGGTTATCGTAGATGCCTACCCTCAGTATCACCCTGTTATCGTTATCAGATATATCGTCCTCTGAGCTATCCCAGAAGAACAACCTCACGCTCACTACCACTGTAGCGTACCTAGAGTTATCGATCGGTTCAGCTGTGAAGACTATCCTAACAGGATTCAGGAATGAGTCGACTACGTTAATGTTAACCGGGAGCCTATCGTTCACACTATCTTTATTCCCCGTACCGTGATCCTGAGTCACGAAGATCAGCTCTGGGTAGCCATTACCATCTAGATCCCCAAATACGTAGTACGGATCTAAATCTACGAATCCCGGCTCCAACTTCGAGGTATTCGTGTAGACAGAAACCCTCCTCACTGAACCACTGAGGTAGATGAAGTACTGCTTTCCCTGATTAACTACGTTCGGGACTATCTCAGGCTTAGTAAGACTCCTCTCACCTGCCGTCTCTGTCACCCTTATCTGCCCCGTGAAGTTCTCTAACTTAATTCGGAATCTGTAGTAACCTACCTTAGATAGGTTTATTGTCTGACCCCCAATGTTTAGGCTACTCTTGGGTCGGGGTCCGTAACCTCCGTAACCTACGACGAGGATGTTCCAAGCATCGGGATTTCCAGGGGTCTTCGTAGCTATCAATAAGGACACGTTAGCATTGAGAACTAAGTTAGTGTTACTACTATCAATATACTTTGTAATATCGATCGAGGTGTTCACTATGTTGCCGACGACCCGCAGATACTGACCTATCTCAGTTACTACCTCTGGGCTGAGTAGGACTCTCTGAGTTATGGTTCTTGGGATTAGGTATGGAGCGGTCAGTTTCGGGTCTCGGGTGAATACCTTGCCATTAGATGTAACTACAGCTATCGATTCAAGATCGTTACTACTGCAGGTAACTATCGACGTGCCTCCCGGTTGGAGCTCCACCGTACTTGCGGAACACAGCTGGTTGCGGCTAGCTCTGACTACGGTAACTGACCCGCTGGTAGTGTTCTGCAGGACTATATAATCTATAGATAGAGGCGAGTTACCGTTATTCGCCACGTAGAACCCGCTGAGTGTCGGACCCATAACTAGCTTCTCGTTTAGGTAGCTATCTAGCTTACTAAGGAGGGGGTCCAGCGGAGCGGTGGTGGGTCTAGATATGTTCACATAGATGTACGAAGCTACCGCGATCATCAGTGCTAGAGTTAAGGCCGCGGCAGTGATCGTCCCAACACCTCGCCTCGAACTAGCCGTAGCTGGCCACCTAGCTATAGAGAATCACCTCTATAGAGTCTATGAAGACCATAACATCCACATCGTCGATGTTATTGTTACTATTGTTTCTTAGATACGGGTCCTGAATCGATATGAATATATAGAACTTCCTCAGACCTACCGAGGTAGGTGCCGGGATCGGTATGAACGCTACAGCACTCTGAGCCTGCGCTGTCGGTGGGTAGGTATCCTCATACCTAGTCAGTTCCCTGAAGCTGAAGCTTCTGTAAGCTACTACGCTTCCCTCATCATTTACCACACCTACTATTATAATCGGTCTATCTCCCGTGACTTGACCGAAGTCATCACCGCTATTATCGAAGAATCTGTAGTTTATTGCTATGAGCACGGCTTTAGTGTTGTTATTATCTATATCTAGCTCCGGGGACTTAAAGAGGAGGGTAAGCGGATATCTAGACTCATCCAACAAACCGGAGTCGTCCTGTGTATTTCGGTCACCCCAGATAACATCTATAGTATTAAAGAGGAGGGATCCAGCAGCACGTCTCTTCACAGTATTCATAAAGAGAATATATGGCTCGTAGGAGCTCACTCCCGACGATCCACTCAAGCAATATACCTCAACCCGGTCAGCAAAACCATCTAGGTATATTCTACCCCTACTAGATCCACCTAAAAACATGTAGTCGGCAACGTCCTGACTCGGTGTTTTAATCCAAGCCCCTCCTGATCCAAACCTAGTGCTATCACCAGAAACCCTGAGCACTCCCTGTGGGTTGCTACTAATGAAACCGTATATCTTAATCCTGGTGGCTAACATACCAGCACCAGAGCAATAAGTTGTGTAGGCGCTATTCACCTCTAAGCTTATACTACCATCATTTGTCAACATGATTACGTATTTAGATGGGTCTCTCGGGTCGTAGCCGAGAATAACGTTTCTAACATAGACATCGTTAGCTCTTATCCTAACGTTCTCTAGTAAGGCAGTCCTCTGCCACGTCCCACGCGAGTTATTCATTCCTCCTGAAATAACCGTGCCGGGGTTACTAAGGTCGAGCTTAGCGGGGTTGTAGGGATTGTCCAGCACTGCGAATACGAAGCCCCAATTACCTAGGGTCCTAGATATATCCCAAGGTTCTGAGACTTGGCCTACCGGGAACAGTTTATAGGATTGGGGTGGTAATGCCCTCTCCTGAGTCATTCCGGGGAAATACGTCTCCATCTCAGTTAAATTGTAGAGTTTAGCAGAGTATACGAGTGGTTCCGAGGTCACGATATACACACCACTTACTGTAGCTCCGCTACACGGGAGCTGGCTTCGTGTGATGAAGTGTTCGTGGTATGCTCCAGGTTTTAGAGTGATCTTTGAATTAGGTAGCCCCAGGATCAGTCCTACCCCACTGCAGTGGGTTAGTACTAGCATCTTCTCGATATCAACTTGCCTACCCCCTCTATTGAAGACAACTACGTAGAGATTACCTGCTCCATCTATTAGGGCAGTCACATTCATATCAACATACTTAACTCTCTCCTCAACTTCTAGGTAGCTAATTGCCTCAATCTCGTTCGTTACCTTGCTCACATACGTATAAAAAAGTACAGTTGGGAGCGTAAGTGCTAGTGCTGTAAAGACTAGAGTAGCAACCATCATGTTCGATATACCGCGTCTAGACCTCATCTAAGACCTACCTCATATATCCTAACCACGTAGAACCTCCCACCATAGTCTAGACAGAGGAATACCTCCAGGCTCTCAAGTTCCTCACTCTCCGATCCCAAGTCAACCTTCAGGATGATGTTCTGACTCCGACCACTCACCGAGTACGGAATCCTAATCAAGCTGATGGACCCAGAAATTGTAGTCCTTAGGTAGTCTGGTAAGGGTATGAAGCCGTCCTTAGTCGAAACTATCACGTCACCAGCCCGCACACTCCTCGGTCCATAAACACAGGAAATCGAACAATCTCCAGACTCATCGCAGAGGATTCCATTACTGTCCCTAGTCTCGTTGTAGACGTAGACCTTCCCACAGTCCAGGAAGACATCGCCAGCTCTAATAAGTATGAAGAAATTCCGAGGTGTTGAGTCTAGCCTCCGAAGTAGGAGCCACACAACATTACTAACATCATCGTAGGCTACGAGCCTAACTACCTGATTAACTGCCTCATAGTTGATTAAGTTGTATAGTTCCACCTGCTGTGAGTAACTCGATGAGAAACTCATGAAGTAAGCTAGTATCGAGAGCCCTACTATGAGGGCAGCGCTAGCCATGAGTACCTCCGTCAGGATCGTGCTCTGAGCTCTCTTCGTATAGACCCCAACATAAAGCGTTAAACAACCTAATAAGTACTCTCGTCAGTTACTACATACTACATCGATATCCTTACATCCGAAAAACGTTTTAGTGCGGAGAGAGGTCGATCTCACCATTAACCTCCAGTAGCTAACGTAACTGCTCTACCGGTCTCCAGAGCCAGAGACCCCCAACCTTCTCTCTCACTAGTTCAGGACCTTCCACCAGTTCTAATACAACTACCTCAGCTACGAAGACCCTTGCCTCGAAGAGGTGGCCTGAGTAGGTAGTCCCATCTCTCTTACCTACTATAGCATGGACGTGAACGAAGGGATCTCCCTCCTTTATGCTTATGTTCCCGGAGAGGTTCGTCAGCTCAACCTCCTCATCTATCTTGATGTATTCGTAGCTCTCTTTTTTCGGGTCGTAGAAGCCTAGGGTACAGCTCTTCAACGCACCTATACCGTTGATTACCCCGACCTTCACACCTTTCCTCCTAGCGAAGTTAGTTAGGTATGAGATCAGCTCCTCATCTTCAGGTACTCTGAAGACGTATGCTAATCCAGTTCTATACATCTCATACACCACACCAGCAAGTAATCAACGTAAAATAAATGTGATGCGCTACCTAGCTACTTTATTTCCTTTGGTGAGTAGCCTATGTACCTCCGGATCTGAGTGGAGCTCACTGAGATATCTCTCGAAGTAACCTACTAAAACGTCATGCCTTTCGTGAAGGTATGTGAGGACATCCCTCAACCTGACCTCAGCTTGTTTTAGGTGTTCCTCTGCGAGAGGTGTGAAGGCCATACCTTGAGATAGCTTCGCAGTAAGCCACAGCTTAAGGTATTTAATGTCTAGGATATCCTTAGGTGCTGACCCGATGGATACCATGACATCGCGGACATAGCTGTAGGCTACGGACCTGGCATAGCTACCTGCTATAGCTTCTACGACCCTGTCCCTACCTGCTAATATGACTTCCCTCACATAACTTCCGCTAAGCCCCGAGAAGTATACTCTCGCAGCAACCTCCGGGAAACTAGTGGAGAGAAGGCTCTCAATACTCAGCCCACCCAGAGCTAGGTAGGTCATTAGGTAGCTACTGGCTTTAACAGAACTAACGAACCTCTCAACTATCTCAACATCACTAAACGGAACGAACTCCCTGATGGAGTTACCAGTAATTAAGTTCTCGACGAAGAGCGGTTCTAAAGGATCCACAGCAACTATTTGATTACCTACCGAAAGAGCGGGAACGGAGGGAGTGGGAGTAGTTAGGAGGATATTGCTATCGGGATTTAGAGGAAGTATCTCGAGCTCTCCAATCAAACCTCTATCAATAAGGTGCTTAACGACTCTGTAGCTAGATGGGCAGTAAGCATGTACGTAGAGTTTGAACCCGTCATCCTTACCCATATCTACACCACAAGTACCTTAACCAACACCAAGTTAAAACACCCACTAAGATCCCTGAGCTTAAGTAGGGGTGTAGTAGGAGCTCATAAACAGATTCTCTTTGTCGAGGATGGGGTTGGGCTATCGATAATGAGTGATTCTCAACCCCGATCCTCTACTGCGAGTAGCTTTATCCCCTGCCCCGGCACTATCTCCACTTTAAAGGCTTTCCTATAGTGGTTAGTCATTCTGAGCTTCTTTATTATTAGGTATCTTCTAACCTCCCCTACTCTCTCCACGTCCTCCATCCACAGATGGAAGACCCCGTCTGCTATGTGTTCGAGTCCGAAGCCGAAGGTACTCTTAGTGGTCATTGCGTACTGAGACACTAAGTAAGCAGTCACATTCTCCCTATGGATAGCTACCTTAAGCTCATAACTGTACTTCCTAGCCATAGCAGGCTTATCCGCCCAGAAAGCACTTAGGGAGTCTATCACCAGCCTCACATGTCTGGTCACACCCTTACCACCCTCCCTGAGCACCCCAAGGATCCTATAGGACTCTCTTATGGCAGCTACTAAGGTCTGGATATCCAGGATAGCAAACCTCCTACCACCCGCCTCACCCTGCTCCTCACTCATCTGCCTAGCAACTTTGAGTAGCCCGAAGATATCTATGACCACTATCTGCGGGGTTTCCCCAGGCTCTCTAGAACTTGAGATATCGAAAATCGAGTAAGACTCGAAGTCCATACCGAACTGCCTAGCCTGCCTGATAACATCCCTGAACTCAGCCTCAGTCGTCACATAGACAACAGGGTCCCTAGCCTTCAGGCCAGCCCAGGCGAAGTGCATGCATAGTATGGATTTCCCAGTACCAGGCTCCCCGGTGACCACGACCCATGAGCCCCTTGGGATACCTCCTTCAGTTGCTTCATCAAGCTCCCTGACCCCGGTAGATACACGGACAACCTCTTCATGTGTTCCACGTTTTTTCTGCGTATCTAGTGATGTGTCACTACTTGACACTGCTAACACCAATTTTATCTATTTACGGAACCAATATAACGCAGGGATTAGGGAAGTTGTTCTGGTACTCATATACTAAAGAGAGAAATGAACATTTTAATGTACTTTTCGGTTGTGGTTATGGGATGAGATATTTTGAGTTCGAGTATAGCTATAGATGTACGTGATTTGGTTAAGGTATATCCAGGTGGTGTTAGAGGTGTTGACGGGCTTTCGTTTAGGGTGGTAGCAGGGGAGATATACGGCTTAGTGGGACCTAACGGTAGTGGTAAGACAACTACCTTGCGGATCATAGCTACCCTACTGAAACCTTCCGGAGGCTCTGTAAGGGTGTTCGGGCTCGACGTTGTTTCAGATGCTATTAAGGTTCGTGAGCTGATTGCCTACCTTCCTGAGGAGGCAGGTGCGTATAGGGATCTTACAGGCATTGACTTCGTGAGGTTCTTCTTGGGGGCTAGGTTCAGGGGGAGTAGACTTGAGGAGGCTGTTGAGGAGGCCGTAAAAATAGCTGACCTAGGGTCAGATATTAAGAGGCCTGTGAGAGGCTATAGTAAGGGTATGAAGAGATTACTTGCACTCTCAGTCGTACTAGCTTCGAGACCTAAGCTACTCATATTTGATGAGCCTACTAGCGGTCTAGACGTTGAGCGTAGCCTGAGGGTTCGGAACCTAGTGAGGGACTACGCGCGTAGGTACGGAGTAACAGTGCTTCTGAGTAGCCATAACATGCTGGAGGTAGAGTACCTCTGCGATAGGGTCGGCATAATCTATAGAGGGAAGCTCGTGGTTGAGGGCGTCCCCGAGGAGCTCAAGGCCAGGTACTCGGCGAGGAATCTAGAGGAGGTGTTTGTGAGGGCTGTAGGTGGGTGAGCCAGATGGTTTTCACCGCTCTCGTTAAGAAGGAGGTCATGGTCGTACTGAAGAGTCCCGCCTTCATAGCTGGGTTAGTGTTTCTAGTAGTTTACTTCGGTGTGTTGGGGAGGGTCATTGGGGTAGCTACTGAGCAGGTGACTAAGGAGGCTGTGGAGTCGTATGTAGGTGTAGTTAGTGAGGACATGAACATCGTTACTCAGTGGCTACTACAAGCAGCTAACTCGACCCTCAAGGGTAGGTTAGTTACGGTACCTACTGTTGAGGAGGGGCTGAGTAAGTTCCCAGCAGTCTTACTTATCCCAGCCGGGTTCGGCGAATCCTTACTTAGAAACAAGACACTGTACGTATATGGCTATACAGTAATAGACAGAGTATCGTTACTTCAGACATCGAGATACCAGATAGTCTTCTCCGTGGTGAAAGTGTTGGAGGAGCTAGGTAAGGTCCTGGTAGCAATGGAGGAGGGGGTTAACCTATCTGAGATATCTAGAACATTCATCCCTAGAGTAGAGGCTAGGGCGGGTGGGAAGGTCGTAGACGTCAACGTACTCTCATCCCTGCTGATCTCGACTATGATGCTTGCCTACATGGTCGGGATCCTCGGGATGCTTGCGTTGATGTATAGTGCTCAGTCCGTCGCTACGGAGAAGGAGGAGAAGGCCTTCGAGATGCTTCTTACACTACCTATCAGTAGGAAGGCCATAGCTGTAGCTAAGGTGGTGGGTGCGGTAGTTTTGTCGGTGATCATGGTTGTAGCATACTTCGCAGGATTCTCATTCATATTCGCATCGGTAAGCACACCCACATCTGTTGAGGGGTCGCAGGTCGTGACTGGTTCTCTCTGGGATCTTATGCAGTTCCTCGGGAGCGAGGGCATCATACTGCTCTCAATATCCCTCGGACTAATGCTCATGTTCTCAGGATCTCTAGGGTTGTTGATAGGGTCTATGTCGAGTGATACGCGGGTTGCTGGTGCCGTAGCCGGTCCTATAGGTGCTGCTCTATACGTTAGCCTACTAGCAGCTCAGTTCATCGGTGTCCCGCTGAGCTCCTTCTCCTCACTTCTAGGGTTGTCCGTTTACGGTCTCCCACTAGCTATCTTCGCTTCCTCCGTCCTTGGGGATAGAGCTATAGCCCTGCAAGCTACGGGGATAGCTACCGCGGTAACTCTTATTACTGTGCTAGCTGTCGTAAGGGTGTTTGAGAGCGAGAAAATACTTATCGGAATCTCAGTTCGCAGGAGGAGACAGGCCAGGTAGGGGAGCTCCTCACCGGGAACATAGTGGGTGCAGACCCCGGACGTGCTTTTATATTCTGTGGTTTAAGGGTTAGGTGGGATACTGCCAGCAACCGTAGTGGTTGGCGGGTTCTTCGGTGATGAGGGGAAGGGTAAGGTAGTTGCCTACCTAGCCCTCAAAAAGAAGTTCTCCCTAGCTATCCGCGGCGGAGCTATCAACGCCGGCCACACAGTTGTCTATAGGGGTAGAACATGGAAGTTGAGGTCAGTCCCGTCAGCATTTGTTAACCCAGGTATCGAGCTCGGTATAGCTGCAGGTGCTTTAGTGAAGGTCGACCTGCTTCTAAGGGAGATAGAGGAAACCGGGAGTGCGGGGAGGATCTGCGTGGACGGTATGGCCGGCATAATAGAGGATCACCACGTAGAGCGTGAGAGGTCCTCCGATCACCTAGCTAAGACCGTCGGCTCGACATTACAGGGTGTTGGTGAGGCCATGGTTGACAGGGTTAGGAGGGTACTTAGACTAGCGAGGGACGTGGAGACCCTTAGGAATATCATCTGCGACGTCTCAGAGAAGGCAAACACGTATCTGAGTGAGGGCCGTGACGTACTCATTGAAGGGACTCAGGGAACGTTCCTAAGCCTCTATCACGGAACATACCCTTACGTAACTAGTAGGGATACCACAGCATCAGCCTTCCTATCGGAGGTGGGTATAGGACCTAAAATGGTGGGAGACGTAGTAGTGGTTTTCAAGTCGTATGTGACTAGGGTAGGTCCTGGACCGCTCAGAGGGGAGCTCCCAGTAGATGAGGCAGTGAGGCTTGGGTGGGTGGAGTACGGAACCGTGACCGGGAGGCCTAGGAGGGTCGCACCATTCGACATCGAACTAGCTAAGAGGGCCGTGATGCTGAACTCTGCTACCGCGATTGCTATAACCAAGTTAGACGTAGTGTTCCCAGAAGTTAAGGGGGTCAGAGACCCAGCGAAACTACCCGGTAGGGTTAGGAAGTGGATCGATGAGGTGGAGGCAGCTTTGAAGGTCCCGGTAATAATGTTGGGGACCGGTGAGGAAGTAGAGGACACGGTCTACCTGGGTGAGCTGGAATGAGTAGGTTCGACGTAGCTATAGTCGGGGCAGGCCCAGCAGGCCTCTTCGCAGCATACGAGCTCGTAGAGCATGGACTGAAGAACATAGCCTTAATAGATGCCGGTAGGGATGTGAGGAAGAGGTACTGCCCGCTACTCAAGGCACACATATCTAGAGAGCTAGGAATATCGTGTGCTGGGTGTAGACCGTGCCACATGCTTCACGGAGTTGGTGGTGCCGGGCTCTTCAGTAGTGGTGCTATAAACCTACACCCACTAGTTGGTGGAGACCTAGCCGTCTTACTGAAGAGCTACAGTAGAGCTGAAGATGTAATAAAGTACTTCGACAGTATACTGGTGAAGTTCGGGGCAGGGGAGGACAGCCTCAGGATTCCTAATCCAGAGCTAGTCAAAGAGTGGGAGAGGAAAGCCGCGAAGGCCGGGGCTAAGCTCATATCGCCACCCCAGAGGAGGCTCGGGACGGAGGGGAGCATAAAGCTCACCGAGAACCTGGTCAACTACTTACTTAGTGAGGGGGTTAAGCTCTTGACAAATACGTACGTAGAAGACCTAGCCCGCTCTGGAAGCGGCTTCAAGCTAGTTACAAGCTCAGGATCTATAGAGGCTAGTAGAGTACTACTAGCACCTGGGAGAGCCGGGGCAGCTTGGTTCTCTGAGATATCTAAGAAGCTCGGGATCCACACGGTCCCAGGGCCCCTAGATGTAGGTGTGAGGCTGGAGGTCCCTGACTACGTCATGGAACCTCTAGTGTCAGTGATAGACGACCCGAAGATAATAATGTACACTAAGACGTACGACGATAAGGTGAGGACGTTCTGCGTTAACCCGAGAGGCTTCGTCGTAGCAGAGAGATACAACGGCTACGTAGCAGTTAACGGGATGTCCTACCGGGACATAAAATCCAGGAACACGAACCTAGCTCTACTAGTCACAGTACAGCTCACCGACCCCTTAGAGGACACGGTCGAATATGGGAGGCAGATAGCTATGACAGCTACGAAACTCGGTGGTGGTAAGCCTCTGATCCAGAGGCTGGGCGATCTAGTCTCCGGTAGGAGAAGTACGTGGTCTAGGATAGATAGGAGCTCTGTCGAGCCCACCCTGAAGGACGTAACACCGGGCGATATAGGTATGGCCCTACCCTACAGGGTCGTTAAGGACGTCGTTGAAGCTATAGACAGGTTAGACGACGTCCTCCCAGGACTTGCCTCACCCCAAAACCTGGTCTACGCCCCAGAGATAAAATTTTATAGTGTTAGAGCGGTAGTAGATGACTCGATGCAGACTAACATCGAGGGAATCTTCGTAGCAGGCGACGGTGTCGGACTCTCTAGAGGGATAAACGGAGCAGCAGTAACCGGCATATTAGCAGCTAGAGGAATCCTAAAGACTCTCTAAAGCACTCGGAAGTATCGTTTTAAAGTAGAAGATATCGGTTCTTAATAAATATTGTGAGTGATAACTAATGAACCTATATTACTCTAATGTAGAGACCTGGAAAGGCTTAATAGCTTGAAGCCGGAGTACTCCCCTAGAGGTTTCATAGAAAAACTGATAATATTGTTTATCTAAAAATGTTTCCTTATTTTTCGTATTTTTCTATTAGTGACGTAAGTACTCTGTGGTGTTCTTCCTCGTTTCTAGCTAGAGATTCGGCTAGCTCTCTTAGTACAGGGTACTGCAGTTCCTGAGCAAGCTTCCTATAGATACTAATCATCTCACTTTCTATGGCTAGATGATCCTTGAGTAGTTTCACTATGATCATCTTCTCCCTAGCAGACGGCTTTAATTCCTCTATTTCCTTCATTACCTCGCTTTCCTTTTTGAGGGATTCTTCGTAAGCTCTAAGCAAAGCTTTTACCAGCTCCCTGTGGATTAAGGTCTCTATAGCAACCTTCTTAATAACTTTCTCTAAATCCACCATTTCAACTCCTTGAAGCCTGAGTATGCGGATAGCATGTAGATAAGAATTCACAGCATTTTCCTCTATTTCTATGCTTTTCCTAATCAACTCATGAAACACTTTCAGATACCTCAAATTACTGTATATTAATAGCTAATAAATTAACATCCTAGTTCGAGTTCATAATTAGTAACATAAAGTATCAACTCCTTCTAAGTTAGTCATTCTGACCTTCTCTTACTGAAAAGACGAAGCTTTCAGCTACCAGAAATATTGTAGGAGTCCCTCGTGGATCGTTGGTGGAGCTCCACCTCCCCGAGGAGACCATCTCATAGCAGACCTCTCCATACTTTCTACGACTTTAGTGGAGTCGATGGTTGGTCTATAAGCTAGCTAATTTACGAACGGGTAGCCATCAACACACCATGTTTAGGGTTACTGTCTCTCCTATACCGTAATTCGCGTTTAGGTCTGTTGTAACTATGAGTGCGGACATGCCCAGCCTACTGATCTGATGTTTGAGTACGTCTATAACGGTAGACGTAGTCGCTTCATCTAGGTTTGAGAAGGGTTCGTCTGCTACTAGTAGCTTATGCTCCTTAACTAAAGCTCTTGCTATAGCTACTCTCTGCCTCTTACCACCACTCAACTCATCTGGATATCTAGAGCTGAGGCGGCTTAGACCTAGAAGTTCTAAGTACAGTGAAACTCTCTCTAATCTCTCCTTCTTGGGGACACCCATGAGGAGCAGAGGTAGCTCCACGTTCACATACACAGTTAGCTCCGGTAGGAGAGTGAACTCCTGGTCTACGTAGCCTATGTACCTAAGCCTCAGGCTGGATCTAGCGTCTCTCAGTGACATGACGTCATAGCCTAAAACCCCACATAGCCTCTATCTGGAAGTAGTAGGGCCGCTATCTTAGCTAGAGTCGTCTTACCGACACCACTCCTTCCCTTAACCACTAGAACCTCTCCCGGCCTCAACTCCAGTGATACATCCGCTAGAATCTGCTCGCTACCGATAGACTTACTCAGGTTCCTTAATATGAGGATACTCATCTAAAATCACCTTACTACGCATACCGTAACACTAGAGTGAACCAGGTCCCTGCTCCGCAATACTCCCTCCGGATTAGCTACTTTAAACATGTTTATAGGGGATATGACGTAGCCTAACCTAAGGCTATCCCGGTAGAGAACTGTAGGTCTACCTGTTCCAGACCCCCTAAGTGGTCTGAGCCCGCATGCCGTGTCTACCTCCGCAACGTGGCTTGCCGGGTAGTATATCTTAGCGTCCCCGCATAGACCATCTTTCGATAGCTTAACTATGTCCCCGACTGCTGTGACCTCCTCCTCACCATATCTCCAGTAATAGGTTACAGGGTTAGAACCAACAGCAGTACTAAACACTACAGCTAAGCAGGTAGCTAAAGATATGGCTATAGCTGGTGTAGCATACATTCTCGGAAACCCCCACGCGAGCCCAGAGATCCTATGGTTATGGTAGCTACGAAAGATAGGTAGCTAAGGATTCTGTGCGTTATGGTAGGTAGTACTGTAGCTGTGAAGAGAGCTCCAACAGATATCGGAAGTAGTAGGGAGATAGCTACGTAATAGCTAGGAGATCTAGACCTTAAGTTAGGTAGTAGTAAGGCAAGTACTACGGGTACTGCGTAAATATGGAGCTAGGACTCCCCCAGGGGATTACCAGTAAGTGTTATGATAGCCACCGCAACTAGCAGAATGAGAGGTAACGACCTTGTGGGACTATCACCAACTATTGCGTACCAGCCATAGATAGCTACTGAGATTAAGGATATGGTTAGGTAGTCATCTAAGCTAAACCGGTAAAGTAGTCCCCCAGCACTGTAAAGGATCGTGTAGGTAATGTAGGTAGAGCTAAGAATAGCTAGTACCGCGAGTGGTTTTCTCAGTAGCTTCAAGCGGGTTCCGGATATTCCCCTGAGAGACCCTAGAGTTTTTAAAATTTTATGGTGATAAGATGGGATGAGATTATTAGAACATTCTTAAGATAATTAAAGATCTATGCTGTGAGTGTTCTAATAGGAAAAGAATAGATTAGTTTGGGTATAGCTATTGAAGATGAGTTTCTCTATGTCGTACTTTGTTTGAGGAGGAATGGGTCTATTTTACCTGTTTAGCTAGTCTTAGTACTAGACTTGGATGCTTGGTATGTATTGGTATTAGTTTTCTCGGTTTTACTACTTCTAGTAGGTTTCTTAGTTCGTGTGGGTAGTAGTGTCCCGATATCCTGATTCTGTAGATGTGTACTCCTAAAATGTTTAGCCAGTATGTTAGAACCTTCTCCTCGATTTCTGCTTCAGACTCTAAAGGCTCTGGCATAGTCAGGATAGAGATTGCTTCTGTCTGTAGTTTCTCTCCCCAGGTTTTCATTCGTCTAAGCATTTCTAGGAATCCTATGGGTTCTTGTATCAGTAGAAAATTATCTGGGTCTTTCAATACGTCTTGCTTCAAGCTGACATAGTTTACTGGTATTAATGCTGGTTTCTCTATCTCGGAAGCTACTGCTAACTTTTCGGTATCTGTACTTAACATGCTATTATGCCATTGTGGAAGAACGTCGACTAATCTAGGAGATGCTATAACTATTGTTCTACTACTAAGCGAAGCAAGTTCTGTTACTGTCGTGAACATCTCGAAATCTACGGGATCGATTGAGACTATAACTAGCTTGTTGCTCATTAGAACTTTATTCACCATGATTCTAAATTCATCAGAACCTACAGGTGTCTCTACTTCACCTATGTTCGTTCCTTCTAATAAACCAATATCAATACCTTCTGAACCGACAACCTTCTCTATGTTTTCTAATGTATTGATTCTGGGTCCTAATAGTCCATCAACTCTTAGGTCACCACTATAAAAAACTATAGAATTGTGTCCTCGGTAGATAAAGGAATCGGCAGGGTAGGCACTATGACTAACAGGTATCGGGATTACCCCAAGCTCGTCCTCTCGGTAAGGTTTCAACTCAATGACTTCTGTATGTAGCTTATGCGGCAGTTCTGCCATCCAGGTAGGACTTGCCCTATACCATTCTTCAATGACTTTTAGCATGCTGATAGTTGGAACATAAACCTTGGTTCCAGGAGGAAGGGCTCCAAGTAACCCCAGGTGATCTAGATGAAAATGGGATATGTAGAGCGCGTCAATATCTTCAAATACGCTTAGTGGTGGAATTGCTCTAACACTTCTTAACTCATTAATACCCAAAGGATGTATTCTTCCCACTATAGTATTTTTTGAGTACTTGGAACCTGACACCGTTGTCGAAAACTATCTTCCTATCCCTATCCTTGATAACTATGCAGTTTCCACCTATCTCCCCTATCCCGCCGTATACCTCTATGGTTAGCGTACCCTTGGTAAAAACGAACTGCGGCTTCACTGTGTACACCTATTTCGGTTTCAATCTGTATCTCTTGATGCTTAGTTCCTCCCACCTCATGTTTTTAACAGGGTTGCGAATAGCTAGTAACCTCGGCTGCTCTGTCCCGATGCCATAGACTATGTAGAGCCAGTACTTCTCACCCTTCTCTTCAGCTACTCTGAACTCCGGCTCAGTAAGCTCTACCTCGAGATCCATACCCGACCTACCCTTAACCTCTATATACCGGAACTCGCCTACAGAAGGATCCCAACTCAAGATATCGAAATGCTCCTCCATACTAACATTCTTGGGTACCCTTCCACGGTTCTTCTCGTACTCCATCGATATCCTCATCGCCTCCTCCTCAACCTTCTTGATCTCGATCGGGGAAGGAATGCGCGCCTCGGTGGTTACGGATGGTGTAGATAATGTGAAAATAATTGCTCCAAGGTACTTCGAGTCGTATCCATACAGACCTTTGTTCTCGGGTTCCCAGTACTCGTGTTTAAATGCAAACCTCTTTTTCTCGAGCTCCGTTATGTACTTGATTATCTCGTCTACTGACCTTTCAACAATGTTGTCCATAACGCCCTTAGTCCTTAACTTCAAGTTTTGCAGAACTTTATCTGGTATGTAGTATTCCTCTGCACTCGACAAAACATGGTTTGGTTGCAACGCCTTAACAATTATGTCGAGAAGCTTTCTACCCCTAATCAGTACAATCGATGAATTTTTAATACCTACGCCAACAGTTTCGGAGTACACCGGCTTATCTTTAAACAGTACTGTGAGTTTGAATAGATGTAATTCCTTCAAACCTTCTATAGAAGCAGATGATACCACGTAGACAGGCTTCTCTACACCTCCGCTACTTCGAAGATACGATGCGATAGCCTTATAGAATTCGTGTATATCGCCTAACCTCTCTGTTTCGATATACACCTTGTTCCCACGAACTTCAGCGTTAAGCCATTTCAGCCTAGCTACGAGCAGAACTAACTCTTTGAACGTATTAACAACCTCATCTCCACGAAAATCGCCCAAAGTTTCGCTAAGAAGTCTCTCGATTCTCGCCACCACATCTCTTCTGGCTAGCCCAACTTTCTCTAGGTTCTTCCTCAGGGAGACGAGAGCGCTTATAATGCTTTGAATGTATTCCTCTAGCCCATCCCTACCTTTTTGTATATACGTTAACAACGCCTTGTATTCGCTGTACTTCGGCACTCCTTTAGCTTCCTCAACAGGGATCGTGATAGACCCTTCCTCAGACATCATGTCTATCAATACTTCCTCTCCTATAGCTACCCTCGACTCCTGGAGTGAGCGACCCCACGCCAGTAACTTCTTGTACAGCACATCAAGAACATCTCTATCACTCTGCACCGCCAAGAACAGCGTATAGCTTACAACATCCCTCTCCTGACCAAGCCTCCATACCCTACCCAAGCGTTGTTCTACCTTCACCGGGCTCCAGGAAGGCTCATAGTTTATAAGAATGTTCGCAGCCTGCAGATTCAACCCTTCCGAAGCAACATCTGTTGAAATCACCAGCTTTATCTGCCCAAGCCTTAGATACCGCTTCAGATCCTCGATACCTTGCCTTAGCTCGAACTTCAGACCCCGGATAACTATTCCTTCGGAAGTGACGAGAGCTGTAGTATTGAATATTTCTGGAAGCTCCTCCTTCAACCTGTTGTAAATATATTTAGCAGTATCTTTGTACTCTGTAAACACGACAACCTTGTCGCCGTTATTGATATGCTCTTGAATAAGCTTGAGAACACCTTTCAGCCTACTATCTTTCCGTTCAACTATGGTTTTCGCGAGATCGAGAAGCTCCTTTAGCACCTTTCTATCCCGCTCTTCGAGAAGAGCACCGCACCTCTCTACAAACTTGCCTACGAATTTGTTCAAAACTTCGTCTGGTTCAGCAGTTTCTTCCTCTGCTTCGCCGTAGTCTTCGAAGCCTAGCCCGAAGTATGCCTGTATTATGCTTTCAGCTTCTTTGTCAAGCTTACGAGCTTCGTCTAGGGTAGCTGCTTTCCCTTCAACTACCAGAGATCTTGCGCGCAACATCCTCTCAAGCGTAACCATAGCGGCGTAGGGACTTGATGAAGCTCTCTTAGCTACAGTTGCAAGTAGTAGTGAAAGAGCCTTGGGCTCCTCCCCAACCCGTTCATAGTAATCCACCAACTTACTTCTGAGGAACTCGAACAAACGCTCGTTGAACCTTTTCTCATCCTCTGTAGCGTCTATAACCCTCGCTACAAACCTCGCCTTCTTGAACACCTCTTTCCTTTCGTAAACTTGGTTCACATCCATTTTCGTTCTGCGGAATACAACTGCGTTGCGTGTGAGTCTGTAGAATTCGTCGTTGTCTAGCCCGCTTTCATCAACAAGGTAGGGGTCAAGAAGCTTCAGCCTAGAGATGTAGTCAGTTACGTGTCCTCTGTGAGGTGTAGCAGATAGCAAAATAATGTTTCGCCTAGCGTTGCTTGCGATCTTCTCTACCAGCTCGTATCTCTGGGTAACGCTTCGTTGACCAGATCTGATCTTCCCTACTCTATGAGCTTCATCCACTACAACAACATCCCAATTTACGCTGGTAACTCTAGGCCTATACTCTTCCCTCTTCACGAGATCGATAGAAGCTATATACCATCCAGCAGGAAAACCTTGTTCTTCAAGTACAGAAATATTGTTTCTCTCTATAACTTCAGCACGAATCCCAAACCTGTTAAGCTCTGATCTCCATTGCTCCACCAGTATCCTCGGCACGAGTAGCAACACTCTTTTTACGCCGTCCCGCTCCTCGAGCATCTTTACCGTAAGTATCGCCTCAATGGTTTTGCCGAGCCCTATCTCATCAGCGATCAGAGCCCTCACAGGTTTTCGAAACGCTAACCTGAAGAGTAACTCCACCTGATGAGCGAAAGGTAGTGCTGGTGGATCTGCCCCGGTCTTCATGTTCAGATTTAAGATATAGAAGAACGGGTGTAGGGAGAACGCATCGAAAACTCTGCTAAGCAGAACAAGAGCCTGATCGTTAATCAATTCTGTAGAGAACTTTGAAGGCTTTTGCAACCCTACATACCCCCCAGAACCCTTTTCTCTCATATTCTTCAACCATCTTGTTATACCAGAAAAACGTTTCGATCTCTCCTAGGTCCACTATCGCATCAGCAATACTCAGTATTTTTGAGGAGACTCTGGAGCACTGTCTGCAACCGGCTAGGATAACAAGTTTTCTGAAGAGGTCCTCGGCTTGTGCTCCCTCCAGATACATTGTTTTGCCTGAACTACTTCGCTTCACATTCCATCCTATCCTTTCGAGAAAGCTGGAAATAACCTCGGGTTCGCAACGCGCTTGAAAAACTTTGACACCCGTTGCTGTATAGAAGTGAGCTATCTCCACGGATTTTCTACGGCTTCCAGCTCTCCTAGTTGAGAACCGTATAATTAGGTACTTCTCACTCTCGCTCATATTCACGACCCTCTGAATTCATAGTATCGCATACAGCTCTCAATCACATTCTTCTCGTTTTCAGTGAACTCCGGTGCTTCGACGTATTCTCTGCTACGAGGCTTCAATACTATCTTGTACCTAATCTGCTGCAACGCTATACCGTATCTCTGCGCAATAGAGGAGAATATGGTCTTCACGTCGTCTAATGTCACGTTATCGAGCCTTAAGGTTATTCTCGGCTCCATATCAGCTAGCTTAGCTTTTAGCTCAAGCTCAGCACTCTCTACTCCACATACTGAACCGAGCTTAGCATCTATTATTCTAAGTGGTTTGAAGTCGAAACTCTGAACCTCGATTTCTATCATCGAGAGTTTGGTTCCTTTTGGTGGAACACCCTTGGATACCTCAATACCTACGGGCTTAACTATGACGGTGATAGAGGTACTTCTCAACACCTTCTTTTCAGTGTCTAATACTTGTAGCTCGTAGTTGTAGGTACCCGGCTCCTGCGGGGCCTTTATCCTCCACTCTAGCTTAGCTGTTGGTTGTCCAGCACCGATACTAAGCGTATAGAAGCTCAGTTTACCGTCAGTGACCTCGAGCATTACCGTACCTTTGAACTCGCCGAGTCTTTCTACAAACACCGTTATTGCTACCTCCTCACCTGGCATAACCTCTACCTCATACCTATCCAGTTTAATGTCTACACCCTCCTCTAGAAACTCCGTAACCTTGACCAGAGGTTGATCACGCAGTGTATCGAGGTCAAACTCATTTACAGCCTTGGCTACGGGTATAAGCTTTCCATCGATGTAGAATGCATACCATATTCTCCTTATTCCTCCCGGTACCTTCTCCTCTTTAACCTCCTTTAATCCATCGAGCTGTTCCTGAAGAGCTATTCTCCAAGGTAGTATCAGATCGCTATCATCTAATGTTGGAGGAAGCTCTGCTTCTCTTACAGTTGGTGGAGTACATTCTTGCACAGATCTGCACTCGTATATCTTCTTGAAGAATACCTTACCCTGTCTCTTAACCCCGATCCTGAGCTGCTTTATACCTTGTAGCAAAGCGTCTTTAATGATTTGCTCTTTGATCATAGGTAGCTCAGGATTGGAGTAGAAGTAGTCAATAACTTCTGAAACATACTTTGATGAATCCCCTTCAGATAAGCTAATACCAATCCTAGATAGTAAAAGATCGAGAAAATCAAAGTCCAGCTCTTCATCGTATAATTTTGGTGGTCTAGCATTCTTCAGAGCTCGTACAGCTCTTTCAATTATAATGCTACCTGCTTCACCAGGCACATCCACAATTTCATACGTATTCCTGTGTTCTTTGTGTCGTGGATACGCAACAATGTTTAAACCTATAAGTATGTTTTTGAGAAGTGAACCTTCTACCCCTTCTATCCCTCTACAGTACTTCTCCAGCTTCCTCTTCATCACATCCCTAACTTCTTCATCTCTGTAGATTAAATCGAGCTCTTGCTGCACTTTTTCACAAGCAATTAACAGTTTTGCAAAACCAAGCATCTGTAGAACATAGCTGTAGTCCCTCGGATATATTAAGTACACAGTGTTGGCATATCTCCTCTGCCTACCTTCTGGAGTTTCGTAGATTATTCTCTCTATTTCATCCTCGCGAACAGGTTTAAGGATAGCTACTAGTATATAGTTTCTGGTATCGTGGTCTACGGGTTTCGGTTCGGTTAGAACTCTACTAAGATCAACCCTGAAAGGTATTCCAACCACCCTTTTCTCTAATCCCCGCTTTCTCAATACCTCCTCATACGGGCTGACTAGAAGCTTTCGTGCGTACTCCTCAACTTTTTTCATTGCCTCAGAATCCTCTACCCTCTTAGCCTCAACTTCCACCATACGGATAGGCGATGCAATCTGAGTAAACCAGTAGCGTCCTCCCTCGCTCATCAGGAAGACAAGATTTTTAGAAGCCCACTCTAAAGCATCTAGATAGTCCTTTGGTTGCAGGTTAAGCATTCTTGTCATACTAGGTTCAAACGACGATATTATTACATCGTGTTTATCGGGACATATTTGTCGATACCTTGTAGCATCGGCAAGCACAAGGTCTTAACGAATACCGTCTTAGCTATAGCTTTGACTAGCTCTGGTTTCTCGTACTTCCTACATCTCTCAACTATATCTTCCTCTACTACGGTTTCGTATCCTCTGTAGAATTCGTGGGAAAGTAGTATACCTCTTATCTCCCTATCCTCAACATCGATATGGAAAGGCATAACTAGCTCAGCTTGGCTACTCGCCTCAGCTAATTTTCTAATAACCTTTCTAGTTATCCTAATGGCATCCCTTGTCTTCTCAAGGCTTGGATGCCTATCCACGATATGTATGAGGGTATCGATATAGGAGGGGTGGAACGGATACGTCTCCTCAACCTTGTAAGCTGTTTTAGCGGCATCTTTACCAAAGAACTCTCTGTTCTCTTCCACATCGTATATCTTCGTGAGGGTGGAGGAAACAGCTTTAGCTGCTTCACTGCCTATGTACTCGAAAATCCTTACCTTGAGAACGCTCGGTATATCCGATGGCGATACCGGTATTATTCTTCCAGCTGAAACTCTGCTTAAAGATCTGTGGAGACTCGTAATCACATCGAACTGCGGTTTATAGCGTTCTTCAACTACTAGCTCTGCCCCCCGCTCCTCGACAGGTAATGAGATTACGAGAACGGAGTGTTTCGATAGCTCCACAGCTTTAGCTAGGTGCTCTATGAAAGCTAGAATCTGCTCTGCATATCTCTGGAGATTGGGGTCTACTGAGGATCTGAGCCTGATTACGTAGTCAGCAAGCTCATCCATCAGGATCAGCACAGGTTCATCTCCAAGCACTTTGAGAAGCACATCAGCTGAAGGAGCAAGCAGCTTCTCGTCATTCCCTCTCACTTCGCCGAACCGACCTAGCTGATGAGCTAGGGAACCCCATATAGTCTGAACTTTGTAGCTACCTGGAACAGATAGCGGGTTAATAGGATTTGGGGTAAGTTCAGTGAAGAACCCGTCCAGCACAACTACCCTTACATTGCTAGCTACCTTAGATAACTCCTCAACAAGTTTCTCCAGAATCTTTCTAACCTCCTTACTCTCGGTCTTAGCTTGCAGCAACGCTCCTGGGTTACGGAAAGCATGGTAAATCGTGAGCAACGTATGCGTTTTACCTCCGCCGAACAGCGAAAGAAGCATAGTTACCTTGTTACCACCTCTACCTAGTAGAGCATTAGCAACCTCATCTAAGATCCTGGCCATAGAGCTTGTGATAAAGGTTCTTCTGAAGAACTCTACAGGATCTGTGTAGATAGTCTCCTCCTTACCTAGGTGTACCCCACCTAAGCTCGGAGCGGCTTTCTCATCAAGTCTAGGCTCGAACACATCTTTCCAAACCCTAACGTAGTTAAGGAACCCCATTACCTACCACCTTTCACGAAATACCTATCCAAACTTGTTCCACCACCAGGTACTAAGGCTGAAGCAACGTGTGCTACCAGTTCACGTTCGGGGTCATTGGGTGGAAGGATTTGTGTAAGTATTTGTACGAGGGTTAGAGCTTCTTCGTAGAACGCTGGATACCTACTGCGAAGATCCTTAACCTTCTCATCAAGTTCGTTCCTAGGTAGTGTTGTAGCGTAGTACTCAAGGATATGCAACATATCTACAGCTGTTCTTGGCTCCGGGCTTCTTAGGTTAATACCCTTCGTCTCTAGAGTAGACCTTATAGATTGAACCAAGTCGCGCTGACCCCATGCAGGTTCGATTAGATAGAACTTTTCGCCTTCACGTTCCACTAATCTATATCCCTCTAGCGCGTTAACCTCGTTACGAGTACCGATAGCCAGGATAATCGCGGTACTTCTATCGAACGACCTCCGAGTCTGCCTAGGTCTTCTTGCAATAAGGACTTTACCTAGGAGATAGAATAACGACGTGCTACTGAGCTTCCCAGCCATCTCACTACCACCTAGAGAACGTGCGATAACCTCGGCAGTAGCTGGATATACATACTTCTCTACAAGCTCTCTAGTACTTTTAACACCAACTACTCTCTCATATTGAGTAAATACGGATAGCACGCAACCTAAGACTCCAACGAATAGATTAACACCCTCAAATCCCTTCTTACGTAGTGTATCAGCATAGTCTACACATTTATCAAGTACCTGAGCGTATGCTTCATCGGCAAGTGCTTGTCCATTAACACCCTTACGCCACACAGCCACAATACTAATATCGAGACCTGCCTTACCACGAGCAGTAACACGCTGCGTAGACTCAGTTACAAGAGCGTGAGCAGATGTAATCCTTAGCTTAGCACCCCTTAGCTCGGCATCCTCTAGCTTAGTACCTCCCCACCCAGCTTCAAGCAAAGCCTCCCAAGCATCAGGACTAGTATGAGCATAATACGTAACAAGCAACCCATCATCAACTAGTCTCTCCGCCATAGCCTGGAAAGACCTCGTTAAAAGCTTCTTGAAGTACTTAAAGCTTCCAACATTATCCCCATCAACTTTATCCCTAAATACTATTGAACGACCTTCATTCTCGCTAACCTCTTTATCTGCGAAATACCTCCACTGAACCTCGATTTCAACCCCATCCTGGAAGAAAGCCTCTGGAATAAAGCGAGGCCTCCTAATAAGCAGGCCACCAACATCAACAACATCGCTTAAAGCCCTCTTAAGCCAAACATAGTAAAAATCGCTAAGCTCTGCATAGGGTACATCATCTCTATAGGGCGGATCAGTAACTATGACGTCGAAGTATCTATCTCTGAGACTACTTAATTCAGTAGCATTATCACGAAGGACTTTGACTACAGTGGGACTGTTAGTCAGAGCCCCAGTAAGATAGGATAATGCATTAATTATATTACGACTCATTATGGCTTCTATTGTGCCCGTGTAATTTGATCGCGGATTATATTCTCCCCAATTCCAGATCATCGCTATACCTCTCATAGCCAGGGTATGGGCTGCTATTAAATATGTTATCTGCCATCCTGAAACTATAGAATTATAATCAGCGAACTTGCACAGTGCTATTGCTAGATATGTTGTTATTGCTTCTGCGTATTTGTGTGCGTCTTCTCTGCTCCACCCCTCCCTTTGTTTTTCTTGTTCTATTTGTTTTCCTGCTTCGCGGATTAGTTTTACGAGTTTGACTAGTGTGAGGAGTTGGCGTGGATTGAAGAGCTTATACCACTCAGTGATACCGTAGAGAATCGGAAACAGATACCTCACACTATAAAGAGAGATTCCCTCTCTTGGTATGTCTGGGTCTCCCCATATCTGTCTCAGCTTCTCTAGCGCTCTCCAGAGCTTCTCATCGTCTTCTCTGGTTGCAGGTTCGAATTCTAGGTCTTTGTTAGCTTTCTTTACTTTGACTAATAACCTTAGTCTCGCTTTCACTGTTTCTCTGAGTGTTTGTAGGTCTATTTGTCCAGTGAGGTATTGTTCTAGTTTTTGATTCCAGTCTCTGAGTGCTTCTTTAACATACCAGTCTTCCATGCCTTTACGTATTGGGTTGTTGCAGTGGAGGCATGTTGTGGTTTCTCTTTTTGCGTCTATGTTTTTCTGAGGTACTTGGTATTTCCGGCCTGCAACTACTACAATACCTTGTCTTGCATTAACTTTTGCTTTTATAGTTTTGACTCCTAGTTCTTTGTTAAGGTCTACTACTTTAATTGCTATGCTGTCCCCGGTTTTAACAGGTTGCATCCATGCTAGGTGCTCGAATTCACCGCTTTTTGTACCTTCTTCCTCCTCGCTTTCCTCGCTCGCGCCTTTGGATACTCTGGCTAGCCACCAGTTACCGATGAGTGGTGTCCACCTACCGCAGTGTGGACATTTCACTTCCCATGTACCTATGTAGACTGCTGTATCATCGTCGTACAGCTCCTTTATGTCGGGGTCTTCGTGCAGCTTCTCGATTATCCATTTACCCCAGCGCTCCACATCCTTGACAAGCTTCTGCGTAACCCCTTTATCGATAGCCCATTTCGGGTACTCGAGAACAGCCTTCAGAAATATGTACGCTACAGGCAGTAGCTCGACCGCTACGACCTCGCCTATCCCTAGCCTGACAGCCTCTAGCGGTATGGAGCCGAAGCCTGCGAAAGGATCTAGGAGTTTGACTTTACTGAATACCTCTCTCCATTTTGGCGATATGTTTGGTCTTTTTCTATGAGGTGTTTTCTCGGTGAACCCGAGGTAGATCTTGAAGTCAGAGGAACTCGTTTCCGCTGGTAGAAGTGCACCTGCTACTACTGCTCTTGCCCCTGCGAGAGGTTTTCGAGTCCACCAGAACACCATCTCCCAATGAGGCGGACGGCCACCACCTTGTTTCTCGCTAGCAGATGCCTCATTAACGACATCTACTGGGAAGTCGGTGGACTCTATGAATCTCATGTTATTTTTAATACTCATAATTTTCACCCTCCGCATATTCCTAAACAGCGATTCCCTTTCTCGAAAAAGCAGTTTCGTGAAACTCATTAACTTCAAGAATTCTGCAAACCTCTCGAGGTACAGTAGCCCAATTGATCTCGTCTATTCTTGTATACGCAAGAACAAACATAAACTCTGTCACCTATAGCCCCATTTGTATATGCTTTAGTGAGTGATAAATGCTTTCATCTGGGTGTGTATAGAGTTAAGTTTTTCTTTACTTAACATGTCCATAGAATCTACCTTCAACTACTTAGGTAAGTTGATATAGCTAGATCCTCAATACGTTCTACCCCTACAGCCGATACCCGGAGATATATACTACCTCGAGCTACATCAAGGTAGCCGTAGACGACATGAGCACATCTAGTCGAGAGGGGGTAGTCAGATATTAGTAGAGAGAAACCCCTAGCATACCCTAAGAGCATCTCAGACTGAGAACCAACAGCGACAACCGAGGAAGTAAGTGACGCGATTATCAGTATCGGTGGTAAAGTAGCGAGGAGTGCTACAGCAACTAAGTCCTTCCTATAGGTAGAGATGGTTAGCATCCTCATAACATGAGTGAATGCCCTTAACCTAGCTGACAGTAGCCAGCTCCACTACTCAATACCCTACCTAGATCTTATTACTTTAACTTGTAGGGTCAGCTTTAGTAGATCTTCTCATTCAAGACGAGAAAGGCTAGAGTAGTCTAGTATTGGCCGTAACCTTCAACGAGTTGTCCAGAACTTGTAGGGGGTAGGGATGGTAGGCTGGAGATCGGGTCCGCGGCTAAACCACACTCTTTAGTGCGGAGAGGAGGTCAGTATGGTAGATTAGTTTCAGAGGAGCTGAGGAGAGGAAATAACTGGAGTACTATCTAGAGAACTAAGAGTAGTTAGGTAGTTAGTTGCTCTAGTATGCTCTTCCTAGCTGCCTCAGGAATGGAATCTATCTTCATTAGGGTAGCTGTTGCTGGTACGTGCTTCGTTACACCGGAAACTACTCTATACTTCTTCGGGCTATCATCAGCTTTATTCTTGATTACCCTGACCTTGACGTACCTCTCTGGGGAGATCTCGAGGTATACGTACTTACCCTTCTTTAGCCCCACTCGAACCACCTAGAGGTCTGGTAGTAAGTTAAGATTTAAGCACTTCTAGGAGGGTTTTTCTAGAGATATTGTTGTCCTGAGGAGGGAGTAGATAGGTAAAAATGGAGTAGCTGGGGTGAACACCTAAAAATACGGATACCGGTTTGGAGAGTGAAGGAAAAATGGTAGTTAATCTGCTAAAATATCCTTTAGCTGAGCTACCCATATCTTGTTGACGAGTATTACATGCATTCTGATTTCCTCATTGTATCCCTGGTACCTACCTAGGCTGACAACTAGGTTACCGATCGAGATGTTTAAGTTCCCTACTTGACTCAGATCGAGCGCGAATATTCCTATCCTAACTGTAGGTCTCAACTTAAGGTTCCCTAGAGGGGTCGGCGCTGCTAATCCTGGTGGTAATGTTTTCAGTACTCCGTAGGCTACTACTAACCCATCTTCCCTTATATCCAGTACGACGCCCCTGAATTCCACCTCCGATCCTGGTCTAGGGCAGGCAATTATCTTAGGTAACGTATCTACCGTCATCAGAGCCCACCTAGCAGTAGCGTAGAGCTGTACGGCAGCAGCAAACTCAGTTGGCTTGAGTTTGGGCTGACCTCTCAGTGCTAGTACGTAGCTACCTACACTATTAACTACCTCCTCAATCTTAGACCTGATGTCACTTAGGTCTGTCTCACACCTATATACCTTGCCTAGAGAATACATGAGGTTGGTGAGAGCTTCCCTCAGCTTTGCTGCCTCGTCTTTGAGGTCTTCTGGGAGTCTATCAGTGAGTCTGTCTATGAACCTTATAGTAGCGTTTATGCTGACATTAAGCCCTGGAGGTACATTACGGAAGTGCTGCTCCATCTCCGTTAGATCCTCTCCTAGCTCGTTACGGAGGTAGCCCATTACGTGCTGACATATTTCTGTGAGGTTCATATCTAGGTCTTCCATAGAAATATTGAACTTCTTCATGAGCACCTCAGCATTTCTTAAAGTATTGAAAGCCCTCCCTATATCAGCCAGGCTCTTCGCGTTCCTTAAACTCTTGGCAATCAACTCTCCCAACTCCCTCTCAGTTCTCACCCTTACTTTAGCCTCCACCTCTACACGCGCTCTCTCTACAACAGCCTCCCTAGCTCTCTCCAACAGTTTTCGGAGTTCCTCACGTACTTCCTTGATTATCTTAACGGTCTCGTTTACTGAGCCCCTAGATAGGGCTTCCTCAGCTTTTTGGAGTTCCTCCAGGAGTTTCTGCTTCGCTTCCTCATCAGTCAGAGACTGAACTAGTTTTTTAAGGGTCTCCAGCTCCATCGCCACACCAGCAGCTACTGGTGTGGGAGGTCTTACCTCACGTGCCTTGCTTCCAGCTTCTATTAGGGCCTGCAGTGCTAACTCCCTAGCTCTACCTAGGTCACCTTGGTTGAGAGCGTTCCGTGCTTCACTTAGTAGAGATTCGGCTTTCGATACATCGATACCGAGCTTCTTGAGGTTTTCCAGCATGCTAGATATAGCATTTATAAGGCCTTCCACCTTACTCCTAGCTACCTGATCCTGTCCCGGCTGGGCAGCGGCAACAATGGTAGCTGGTACTACAGCTGAGAGGGCTACTAACAGGGCGAGGATCAGGCTCGTACTGTATCTTACCACCATTTTTTTGCCACCGGTTTAGCTCTACCCAAGGGGATCTATAAAGACTACTGTGAGACTCTTGAGGAACTCCTAGGGAAACACCTCACCAACCATACTTCTCAAGAGCCTCAATATCCTCCGGTCTCAACCTCCAACCTAGACTATCTCTAAACTCAGCTACGTGGTCTATGCTCTCAGATTTAGGTATTGCTACAACCCTCGGGCGTGATATGAGGAAGTTCAGAGCTATCTGTACCGGTGTCTTCCCGTACTTAGTAGCTATCTCTCTGACTGGCTTCACCCTGATGACGGCACCCCTCTCCAGCGGGCTGTAAGCCATTAACGTCACGCCGTAGTTTAAGCATAGCTTAAGTAGGTCTCTCTCAACAGTCTTATCTATCACACTATATTTGACCTGGTTAACGACTATGTCGTGCTTGGAAGTGTAACCCACAGCCTCAGCGAGTTGCTGAGCGTTGAAGTTGCTGAGCCCTACATACCTAGTAAGCCCCCTCTCAGCTATTGCCTCGAGGGATCTTATCTGAGTCCTTATCGGGGCCAGATCATCGGGCCAGTGTATGAGCAGTAAATCCACGTAACTAGTGCCCAACCTCCTGAGACTGCTCTCAGCAGCTCTTATCGCTGTCTCGGGGTCCCTGAACCTGTGCGGGTAGAGCTTAGTCACTATGAATACTCTGTCTCTCCCAACATCTCTAGCTACTCTACCTACAAGCTCCTCAGCTCTCCCCTGACCATACATCTCAGCTGTGTCCACGACGTTAAGACCCTGCTCGATAGCGAAGATCAGGGCGTTCCTAGCGTTCTCCTCACTCCTTATACCCCAAGTGCCGAGGCCTACAGCAGTAATCGACTCACCTGTCCTACCTAAAGGTTTTACGTCTGAGTAGTCAACTGGAAATCTGGGCAAGCCATAACCCCATAGATTATATAGCCTAGGAGGCTATATAGAGCACTATCTCCGTATCTCAAGCATGGATGCGAATACCAGGACTAGCACTAGGAAACCCAGTACAGCTCCCTGACTTAGCGACCCGGTGAAGTAGTAGGCTACCCAAGTAGCGAGAGCTGACGTAAGTACTATAGCAGATACCACAACAATATCGGAGCTACCGGTACGTAGAGGTCCTCTAGTCCTCACACCAAACCATCTAATCCCTCTTAAGGTTAGGCTATCCTCAACTAGGTGAAACAAGTAGGACAGGAACGAAGCTGAGAAAGCGGTAATAGCGAGCTTTACTAGCGGTAGCACAGAACCGAATCCTAGGTGGTTCGATATGATGTTAACCCCCATAGCGAGGACAGTAATCACTGCTGATACCACCACCGAAACGTAGATAGCTACCCAAACACTGTGATACCACCCTCGATGAGTCCTTAGGAAGGGTTTAACCGGTATGTGCGCGATATAGCCCAGTACAGTCCCGCTACAGACCACATCACAGTCAGGGGCCCTCGCAATATCTATGAAGACCGCCGCGAACACTATGAACTCTAGAAGCTCTAAGCCGGTCAGCACCTTGAGTAACCCGGAAACACCTTGAGTAAGGTAAGTAGTAACTAGTTTGTCACCGTAGAGTAGGGTTAGTCCTAGAGTAACGTAGTATATGCGTAGTAGTACATGGCATAATCCCCTCATCCTGAACCCTGCTCGACTAGTACTTTAAGAATCTTAAATAGCGAAAAGAATTGGCGGTTAGGTAGGAAATCTGTTTCAGTCTAGCTTATCTAGCCTTACCTTCTCTTTTAGGGCTGCTTGCGCAGCAGCTAGTCTAGCTATGACTACCCTGAATGGTGAGGCACTAACGTAGTCTAACCCTGCCTTATGTAGGAACTCGATAGACTTCGGGTCTCCACCGTGCTCACCGCAGATCCCGACCTCTAGATTCGGGTTGGCCTCCTTACCCTCCTTAGTAGCTATCTCCACTAGCTTACCGACACCTGAAACGTCTAGTGTCTCGAACGGGTTGTCCTTAAGTATCTCAAGTTCTAGGTACTGAGGCAGGAACTTGTTCTCAGCATCGTCCCTACTGAAGCTGAAGGTGGCTTGAGTCAGGTCGTTAGTGCCGAAGCTGAAGAAGTCTGTCTCCTTAGCTATCTCACGAGCTGTTAGGCAGGCCCTCACAGTCTCGATCATGGTACCTATCTTAACCTCCAGGTCCACCCCGTACTCTCTCTTAACGTCCTCTAGAGCTGGTAGTATAGCTTTCTGCTTAACGAATCTTATCTCATTTACGTGGGCTGTCTGAGGTATCATTATCTCTAGAATCGGGTGGTGGCCCTCCAACTTAAGCTCTGCAGCAGCCTCTATCATTGCTCTAGCAAGGTAGTAGTATATCTCTGGGTGGGTGATACCAACCCTCACACCTCTGTGGCCAAGCATCGGGTTATGCTCCTTAAGTGTGGAGACCCTCTTGTAAAGCCACTCGAGGTCACTGATTTTCTTCTCCAGCTTAGCTACCTCAGCGTGGTCACCCCTTAGCTTAGCTTCTGACAGTGCTAGCTTAGCCTCGTAGAGTTCCTTAATTACCTCCTCAGGGGCTGGTAGGAACTCATGGAGTGGTGGGTCTATCAGCCTTATAACCACTGGGAGCCCGTCCATTATCCTGAGCATCTCCTTGAAGTCCGGCTTAAGCATCTTAGAGAGCTCCCTCAGGTGTCTCTCCCTCTCTTCCCTAGTCTCCGATAGTATCACCTTCCTAAGTAGCTCAAGCCTCTCAGGTCTCCTAAACATCCTCTCGATTCTGAGTAGACCTATACCCTCAGCACCGAACTTTCTAGCTATGACCGCGTCATCAGGTACGTCAGCATTAGCCCTCACACCGAGTTTCCTGAAGCCGTCAGCCCAAGTTAGGAGCTCCTCCAGCTCTCCCTTAACCTCAGGAGCTACTGTTGGGACTACCCCTAGATACACGTTCCCTGTGTTACCGTCTATGGTTACCCAATCACCTTCCTTGATAACCAAGTCACCAACCGCGAACACTCTCTTCTCGTAGTCTATCTTTAGAGCCTCAGCTCCCACTACCGCAGGCTTCCCTATACCTCTAGCAACAACAGCTGCGTGCGAAGTCATACCTCCCCGAGCGGTTAGAATACCAACCGCAGCGTAGAAACCGTGGACGTCGTCCGGCTTAGTTTCTACTCTAACTAATATCACCTTCCTACCGTTCTTAGCCCACTCAACAGCTGTATCGGGGTCGAAGACTACCTGCCCGCTAACAGCTCCAGGTGATGCGGCAAGGCCCTTAGCTATTGGTGTGGTCTTGGCCTTAGGGTCGACCATCGGGTACAGGAGTTTGAGTACTGCGTCTGGGGGTACCTTAAGCACTGCCTCCTCTCTAGTTATTACCCCCTCCTTAGCCATATCCACAGCTGTCTTGACCCTAGCTAGCGGAGTCATCTTGGCAACTCTATTCTGTAGGAAGTACAGTTTCCCCCTCTCAATGGTAAACTCGATATCCATTACATCCCTATTTATCCTCTCCAGCTTCTTTCCAGCCTCTATGAGCTGGTCGTAAAGCTCCGGCATGCTGTTCTTAAGCTCGTCCAGGCTCAGAGGAGTCCTAATACCAGCAACTACATCCTCTCCCTGAGCGTTCGGTAGGAACTCTCCGTAAGGTCTGTTCTCACCTGTAGCGACATCCCTGGTAAAGTACACACCCGTACCGGAATCCCAGCCCATGTTCCCGAAGACCATCATCACTACGTTAACTGCTGTACAGTCAGCTATGTCCGGGGTTATCTTGTTAGCTATCCTGTAGAAGATAGCTCGGGGGTTCATCCAGGACCTGAAGACAGCTCTTATAGCTAACTCAAGCTGTTTCATCGGATCCTGCGGGAACTCACCCCACTCATTCCTTATTATCTCCTTATACTCCTCAACCAGCCTCTTAATGAACCTCAGAGACTCCTCCCATAATCCCGGAGCTACATCTCTCGGAGGCTGAGCATCAAGTCTCAGCGTGTACTTCGGGTACACCTCCTTTATAGCGTTTAACTCATCAGCATATCTCTCAGTAGCAACCTTCTTAAACTCCTCATCCGTCTTGCTGAACGCTTCGTCGAATAACTTCTCATCGATACCCAGGACAATCCTACCAAACATCTGGAGGAACCTTCTGTAGGCATCGTAAGCGAACCACTCATTTCCTGAGACATTGGCGAGGGTCTTAACTACCTCGTCGTTGAGGCCTAGGTTGAGGACGGTATCCATCATCCCGGGCATCGAGACAGCAGCTCCAGACCTGACAGACACTAATAGCGGTACACCTGTGGTAGCACCAAATCCCTTTCCAGAGGTCTCCTCAAGCCACTTCATGTAGTTTCTGACCTGGTCCATAAGGCCTTCCGGGAGGTCGAGCGAGTCTATGATGCCCCAGACCTTCCTTATGATCTCGTCTCTAACTGCTGGTGGAGGATTCTTCTCCAGTTCCTTAACTAAGGTATCTATCTCAGCCTTCCTAGGGGCGTAGAAATCGCGGCAGGCTTCAGTTGTTATAGTAAACCCAGGAGGTACTGGCAGGCCTAGCTGCGTCATCTGTGCTAGGGAGGATCCCTTACCTCCAAGTAGCTTCTTATCCCTCCAATCACCCTCATTGAACGTGTAAACGTACTTTCTCGCCACTATTTTATCACCAGTGTGGGTATACCAGAAGAAGTTAAAAGTAGTTAAAACTCATTATCACACATAAATAAGCCTGACCTAATCTAAACTTAATCTAAGGTAAGTAAACACGGTTTGTGGCTACTAAATCCGTTGAGTGGGGTTCCGGTCACAAGGAAAACTGCGTTCTTTATTTCTGTGAGGGAACCCGCCTTACCTTAATACCGTTTGACGAGCAGTAAGATAGTGCCTCCGCAGTTAGACGTGGTTGCCTACCGTAGAGTATTAGCACCGGTCTAGCTCCAACCAGCTTAGCTTTCTCTTGGAGTAGCTTGGCCTGATCTACTGTGTAGATACCCCTATGAAGAACCTCCACAGCGTACACCTCCCCCCTACTCCGAACCAGTATGTCTATGTTACCTAGTCTCGTCTTATGAGATAGCTCGACAGAGTAGCCTGCCTCAATATACCTACCAGCGACGATACCAACTATCCCATACTTCTTCAACCTCCGTACCACGTATCTAGCCCTAGCTGTAGCCACACCAAACCACCAGTACATAAAACCTCTAGTAGGGGTTTATGTGCTTTATCTAAAGCTTCTGAGAAGAGTCGGGGACCCAGCCAAATCTCATTCCTTCCTAGGTAGCTTAACAACGTCCCTCAACAACCTCAGAAAACTCTGTCTAGGCTCCTTAGGTTCTGTAAACTCTATGACAACCCTGTCAACACCATCAACAGTTGACCTCACAGACCCTTCAATATAGCTACGTATATCTTCTAACTCACTTACCTTTATATTAGGATCAACCTCTAACTGCAGGAATATTACGTACCTGTTTGGCTCTACTATGAGGGACTTCACCTCATTTACGTCTATAACCCTCGGATCGGAGAGGGCTATCTTTATCACCCTACCCACAACGTTCCTCGGTGCTGAGATACCGATTAAGCTTACAGCATACTTATAGCCTAGGCTAGCAGATGAGAAAGCTATGACCGAGGCCACGACGAACGCTCCGTATCCGTCTATTAGGGGGTTACCTAGGAGGAGGGCTAGTAAAGCTGTTGAGTCACCGATGAGGTCGGCTAGGTTCTCAGCAACTGTAGCTAGGATCGCTGGATGAGACTTCCTCTCGGATTTAGCTAGTTTTACAGCATCTAGGAGTATAGAGGTGTTTAAGGTTAGTGAGGCAGCTACAAGGATGGTGGAGATCTCGCTAACCTCTATCTCAGGGTTAGCCAGCTTACTCAGACCCTCATTTACAGCACCTACGAAGAGGTAGAGTACGGACACCAAGACAGCAGCGAAGCCAGTCAGATATATCGTCCTCCCATATCCGAAGGGATACCTAGGCGACGGCTTCAGTCTGAGGGCTAGAACCCCGGCTAATATGAGCGCGGAGAACGTGAGGTCAGCGATGGAGTGGAATAAGGACGCGTTCACGGATGCTGACGAGGAGTTCAAGCTAGCTAAATACTTAAGGAGAACCAGTATCACGTTTACCGCGAAGCCTAGGTAGACAGGCCGCAACCTAACCTAGTTACTGAGCTCTAAGCAACCTAAAAGCTTTAGTGTTACGAAACCTCGCAGTTTCTATATCTTACATAGGATGTGAGTAGCTATCCTCTTTTTCGTGTAATATATGATGTCAGGGTAGGAGCTACCGATATGAGCATACCTAAGGATATGTAGAGGGGTATCTTAAGGTACGGACTTGAGAACCCAGGTACGGTCACGGCTACTAAGAAGGGACTCACCAGTAGTAGGGAAACTATTCTCCGGGGAATATCGAGACTAGCTATCTTTTTGGAAGTATCCTCAAGGAACCGTACTGAGGAAGCTATCCCGAGGCTTAATCCAGTAATAGCTGCTGAGATCCCCGCTTCATACCCGAGGAATAGGCAGTAAATAGATAGACAGCTAGACGTTATAGACAGAATCAGTACAGCATATCTAAACCCGAAGACCTTATCCATGTAATAGGAGAGGATAGCTAGTGAGGTACCTAGGACTACTCCCGCCACTACATCGTATATGCTGTGGACTCTGAGAGCTACCCTGGACATAGCGGTAGAGATTACGGTGAGTATCGAGAGTGTTACTATGTAGTGGTTTCTGAGGGATAGAGCTGTGGATGTCCAGAAAGTAGCGGAGATTTGTGCGTGACCACTTGGGAATCCTGGTCCAGATACTGGTACTCTCCAAAGCTCTGGTGGTGGTCGCGGGATGTTCAGTAAGTTCTTAAGCACTATATTCAGAGATCCGGAGAGTAGTAGTAGAACCAGGGTTAGGAACCCCAGCCTCGGGCTAGCAAGATAGGCAATAACTATAGTTAACCCTACGTACACCAGCTCCTCACTTAGCAGTGAGAAAAGTGTCCACAGCCTCAGAGAGTCTGTTAGCAAAGCAAGTGCTAGTAGAATTGTGAGTACAGCTATTAACACAACAGAGCATAGTGTTATCTCCCAACGGTCTAGCTCAGGAGTCAACGTAGCACCGAGTGTAGGTAGTGGATGGATTTAAGAGTCTTAGCTGGGCACGAAAGAGCTCAGTAGCTTAAAACACTGCCAGCAATAGATGTTGCCTGGAACTAAGGTGTGGTTCGCAATCTCCTCAGCATATCTAGCACTGATCTCGTTCGCTGATACCTGGATGTTCCTATATATAGCTCTGAATCTAGGTGCTGATCCAACTACCTTAGGTATAGCTAGCGCTATCTGGAGTGCTGTCTTTGTTATTTCAAACATGGTTTTCGGAAGGCTCGTCGAGAGAGGACATAATAAGGCGGGCGCTACCGCCTCAGCAATCATTTTTTGTCTGGCCATAACCCTTCTCTTAAGGTCTGACAACGTTGAGGGGGCCTTACTAGCGTACTCGATTTTACACCCCTTCTCAGTTTCTCTAGGGAGGACTGCCTCCTCTGTCACTCTCTTGGAGTACGTAAGTAGCGATTCGTGGACGAAATACAACTACATCCTAAACACAGCGACCTTCGTCGTAAGAGGTATCCTACTTATCTCGGTCTACGCTGGGTACGTCACCGGTAATCACGTACTTGCTCTCTCAATTCTGGTATCAGCTCTCTACGCACTAGCATTACCACCGGTAGTGCTACCACTGGAGAGAACTCTTTTCAGGGTATCTAAGCAGTTAGATAAGCTCCACGGATACCTCAAGTTCGTTGATGTCCTTCCAGAGGTATTTGAGGGGAATTTAACACCTTCTCAAGTGCTGGAGCTTAGGTGGGAGGTAGGTAGGGACATCCCGAGTTATAGGCCGCTACTCGCGGTGTTCGTGATGATGGCGAGCTCAGACGCTCTGTTAGTGGTTCTACCGGTGGTTCTTTCTGGTAGTATCGGGAGATTGGGGACCTTCTTAGTGTACGGAATATCGTCAATAGCGTCAGCAGTAGCTGTGCTAGCTCTGTCTAGGGTTAAGAGTGGGAGGGTCATTGCTTTAGTAGCCGGTACTGGGAGAGCCCTAACACTTCCTTTAGTGCTCTTCGTAGGTGACGTAGTTACGGGGGTAGTCTACATGGTGCTCATGTCGGTACTTTTAAATGTATTCAATAGCTCGAACTACAGTAGCTATCTCAACTCGTCGTCTGGGCAGAGTACATACCTATACTGGGTTCTCGCTGAGTTGGGTAGTATCGTAGGCTCTCTTATCGGTGGCTACATAACTTCCTACTACGGCTTCACTTACGTTATCGCTATCTCCATAGTGAGTCACCTAATAGCTTCCGTTCTGGCTTAGCTATACCTTAGTTGCTATAGCTAAGTTTAGCTGTCCTTACTTCCTACATAGGAAGTAAGGATAACCTAATGTACTGGTAATCTTCGAGTTCCTCAATCCCCAGTATAGCAATTAGATCACTTCTAGGCTCCGTCAGTATCGCCTCACCATGTCTTAGGAGTTTGTCTACTAAGTCCTTCGGGAGTACGTCAAGGTCGTAGATTCCTTTGGATACACACCTAGAGACAGCCGCATATATGTGTCTGTAGGTCGATAGGTCCGGTACCTCCGCCTGGCAGAGAAATACCTCAACTTTCGGAGGCATACACCTCAACCCTCTTAGATTTCTGTTCTACAGCTCCAAGAAGTAGGAGAATCCCATATATTATAGCTTCAGGTCGTACAGGACAGCCCGGTACGTAGACAACCCTATCTATCTCAACACCGTTTTCTCTAAGTATATCCTCAAGCTTCTTAAACCCCCCGGTAGTTGAGTAGCTGTCCCACCATATCCCCCCACCGACGCCGCATGATCCCAACGCAAGTATGAGTCTAGGCCTTGGCATAGCTCTAATAGCTCTAACGACTTTAGGAAGAGATTCTCTAGTTATTGGGCCTGTCAGCAGGATCACGTCCGCGTGTCGGGGAGAACCTACCAGCTTCACACCAAACCTCTCTACGTCGAAATATGGAGTCAAAGCATCCAGTACCTCTATATCGCAAGCGTTGCACGAACCACTATTTAGGTGGTAGACCCAGATACTCTTTCTAATAGCTTTCAATGCTTTAGCTAGGTTACTCACTTGAGCCACCCCTTCCGAGCATCGCAGCCTTCCCGAACTTCAGCTTCCTGCACTTAGGGCACAAGGTTATGTACTCCTCAGATATAGGTGAGGACTTTACGGTAGCCCTCAACTCGGCTTCGGTCCATATCAGCTCACCACACGATGAGCACCTCACGAGCCTGTGTACAACACCTGATTTGAGGTCCTCTATAGAGGTCGATGAAAGCTCGAACTCCTTAGTCACGGTGATAGCGTTAGCCGGACATACCTCAGCACACATACCGCAGAATATACATCTACCGACAAAGTACTCGAGGGTGGCTACCTTGTCTTTAGGGGTTAGAGTTAGGGCGTTAGGTGGGCATACCCTAACACAGGCACCACAGCCCCAGCACTTGGTAGGGTCTATCCTTATAGCTCCCCTAAACTCCGGTGTCAGTAGTGGTTGTTCGGAGGGGTATTTCCGGGTAACCCTCCCAGCTTTCAGAGCTATTTGAAGTATCTTAGCTATCGACAGCTTAACCACCTCGAGTAATCCTTATGCTGGATCTTCTACCAGATCTCATATCATACACTACTACTCTATCTGTGCATGAGAAGCATGGGTCTATGCTTGCTATAGTTAGTGGTGCGTCTGCTAGTGGGGTACCTCTAAGCATGGCTCTCAAAGCCGGTATGTTCTGGTACGTAGGAGCTCTAACCCTCCACCTATAGGGCCTCCCAACACCCGTAATTATGAAGTGCACGTCCTCACCCCTAGGAGCCTCAATAGCAGCAACTGCCTTCCTACCTACTGGAATCTCATACTCCTCAACAGAGATACTGCCTCCAGGTAGCGCATCTATAAGCTGCTTAATTATTTCGATACTCTCATATACCTCATCAACCCTAACAAGCAGTCTAGCTAGGTTATCACCCTCCGTGTAGAGAGGTACCTTAAAGCTGACTCTCTTGTAGGCTAAGTACGGGTAGTCCTTCCTGATATCCCTGTAGAGCCCTGAAGCTCTAGCTACTGGACCGACAACACTTAGAGCCCTCGCCTCGCTCTTACTCAGGATACCTGTCCCGGACGCTCTGGACTTTACTTGAGGTACTGAGAGCATAACTTCCGTGAGCTTACTGAACTCCTCCTTGAGGCTGGCCATAGTCCTCATAGTCTTATCGATCTTATCTAGGTCTATGTCCTTCCGCACCCCACCGATAATGTTTATCCCGTAGGTCTTTCTAGACCCGGTTAAGTACTCTGCTAACACCATCACTCTCTCCCTTATTCTCCAGGCATGCATGAAGCCCGCGTCATAACCTAGAAGGTGTGCTGCTACCCCGAGCCAGAGGAGGTGACTGTGTAACCTTTCTACCTCGAGAACTATGGACCTTATGAACTCAGCTCTCTCCGGGACTTCTATCCCAGCAGCCTTCTCAAGGGCCATTAGGTAGCATGTAGAGTGTACGAAGCCACATATACCGCATATTCTCTCAGCTAGGAACGGAACCTGCTTATAGGTGAATCTCGGTGACTCAGCTAGCTTCTCGATACCTCTATGGACATGGAAGCCCCGGTAAGCTACGTCAACGATCTTCTCCCCCTCGACATAGAGTTCGAAGTATTCGGGCTCATGTAGTGCTGGGTGGTAAGGTCCTACAGGAATCCCGGTTTCTTCGGCTAACTCCTCCCTAAAGGCTCCTACTGGCGGTCTCATATCGTACTTGAATTCCTTCCTGAGAGGGTATACCCCATCTGGCCAGTCCTCAGGAAGGACTAACCTCCTCACCAACCTATTCCTCGGCTCAATACCCACTAAATCCCTGAACTCAAGCTCACACCAGTCGGCAGCAGGAACTTCCGAGGTTATCGAATCCACCCACGCATCATCCTCTGGTGCTAGAGCCCTGAGTACTACGTCCTTCCCCAGCTCGTCTAGGCCGAAAATGTAGTAGACTGCGAACATGTTGTTGAGTTGCCTCTCATCAACCCCGACACAGGTCTTGAAGTATGCCCCACTCTCGTAGAGGAACCTAGCGAAATTTCTTAACCGGTCTCTCGGCACTCTAACATATACTTCAGAGGCTTTCAACTCCTCTACTACACCGCCCATATCCACGAGTTGCTTCACTATATCATCGAAGGTCTTACTCATAGTCCCAACCCATAAGACAGAAGTGTGAGAATGCTTAGAGTAAAGAGTAAAGTATATAGGAACTTAACAGCTAGGTCGACCCTACTCCTCCCGAGCATCACGCTTAGAATGAGCTGAGCTATCCAGGTAGCTGGGGTCAGCAAGAAGGTAGCGGCTAGAGATGACCACCCGCTCAGCCCGGCAAGTGATACCAGGACTAGAGATGTGAGGGAGGCAGACACGAACTTCTTAAATACGGTGGACACTGTTGCTAAGCCTAGTAGAGGTCCTGAGAGCTCTATGTTGACGCCGGCAGATAGCTCAGGTTCAGCCTCAGCTATATCATACGGAACCCTACCACTAACAACATAGGACGCTACGATAGCTGTAGCTACCGCAACAGCCCTCGATATCTGAGATCCGGCCCCTGACGCTAGGAGAAAAAGAGACATGATGAGGAACGGCTCAGCTGAGAGAACTAGAGAGAACTCCCTGAAACCACCTACAACAGAGTAGACGTTATTCTGGGATACCGATCTGAGGATAGTGAGGCTTGAAGCAGCGCTAACAAGTACAGTGAAGACTATGACCCAGAATATACCCTCAGGAGATAGACCTATACCAGCGACGAACATCAGTAAAACAGCTGAGGATGCTAGAACTATTAGCTCGAGAACCGTTGCTAGAGCACACCAGGTCCCCCCTAATGGGACGACGATCTCCTTAGTAAATAACTTGATGATATCGTACCAAGTCTGCAGTATGGGTGGACCTATCCGTGAATGTACCGCTGCCCTCATCTTCCTCTCAATTCCATCGTAGATAGGTGCGAGTACCAGAGACACCAAAGCAGCAACTACACTATGAAACACCACTTATCACCACAATTACAAGCATTACTATAGTGGTAAATATTCCAGCTAGTAGAGAAGAAATAGTTATGGAGGTTTCCAGGGAGCCTCTGAGAGCTTCCAAGTACTCAGCCAACCTAACACTGTATTTCTTCACATCGAACTCCGCTATCGAGAAGTACTGAGACAAGTTAATTATGAAGCCCACAACCTTAGACAGAAAGCGCTCTACCCTGGACCTCCTCACCGGGGTGGTGGGTCCGCTGAGGTCAAGCACATGGTCGAATAGTGGGGAACTATCGATGAAAACCACCTTCCTAACATACTCCTCTATCTTCCTAATTATGCTGGACTTAACGTGGCTCACGGTCTAGCACCTCCGAGCCACACCTCATCCTTCCTACCACGTCTTAAAATCGTGTAGGTGACCCACCCAGCTATCCCGAAGATAGCTCCGAAGAATGTTAACATTACTAGGAACTGTGTCATGAAGTCTGCTAATACTGTCGGAGCTACCCATATGATAACTGGGAACATTAGGATTACTGAAGATGCTGATAGTGTGAGTACGTAAGGGGTGAGTCTAGTACTCGATAGGTTGAGCTCTTCATGCCTAGCTGAGGGGTTCCCCATATGGGCAAGTAAATACCTCGTACTATAACCTATCGACAGAACGACCTCGAATGCTATTATAATCGTTATAACTAGGTACACCCACGAGCTCGGGATGTGGGTACCTAGAGACATGAACAGCGTTAGCTTGCTTAGGAACCCGAGTGTTGGTGGTACCCCCACCAGTGACAGTATTGCTATGAGTGCCGACAGTGTCTCTCCTGGGAGGAACCTAGATACGTAACCTAACCTCTCCAAAGTCCTCGTATGGGTGAGGAGCTCAACAACCCCTGAGTCCATGAATAGCGATGCCTTGTAGATAGCGTGTGCTGCGGCGTATATCGTAGCAGCCCCGAAGAACGTGTCGGACCCGGACATCATGTAAAGACCTAGGAGAATCGTTATAGTACTTGTATGCGATATCGTGCTGTATGCTAGGATCCTCTTAATGTCTGATTGGACTAGTGCTTGGAGACCCCCATAGATCGCAGTGAGAGATCCGAAGATCAGGCATATAGCTATAGCAGCACCTGTGTTTAGAGTCCCCATAGTAACGAGCCTCGCTAGACCGTAGATACCCATTTTAACCATGAGCCCGGAAAGTACTGCTGAGCCCGGTGCTGGAGCTATGGAGTGGGCGTCCGGGAGCCAGAAGTGGAGTGGTGCCACGGCTGCCTTAGCCATGAAGCCTATCATAGTCAGAGCTGTAAGTATCTCGGATCCGAGATCAATTTTCAGGTGGTTTAGTGGGATGCTGAAGGAGTTGTTTAGACCGGTAAGAGCTAGTAGTATAAGTAGGGAGAGGTCTGCTGGGACCATTGACACAACGAGGAACCTAAGTCCAGCAGACCAAGCCCTCTGGTTTGTACCTAACATAGCGTCGTACACTATGACGAAGAAACCGAGGATTTCCGCTACTAGCCACAGAGCTATGAGCTCTATGAGGTACCTGGAAGTGAAAACTAGGGCTGTTGACAAGGTGAAGAAGTCCACTAGTGGGAGGAGGGTAGTGTCCCCGTACTTACCTAGCGAGTATTTGGAGGTGTAGAGCGTAGTCATCAAGGCAACAGCTATTGAGACTGCTAGGAGAACCATCGGTAAGGTCTCGAGATACCAATCGTAAAGTAGTGCCGCGACGGCTAGGTAGCCCAATACCCTGAGTACAGCCCCGATATTGCTAGCCCTGACTCTTCCTATGTTCCCTGCTAGCACTAGAGCTGTCGATACTGAGTATATTAAGTACCTCACTAAGTCGTTGATCACTTGAGCTCACCTAGGTAGACTATCTTCGTTAAAGCCCTCCTCTTAACCTCGTCTCCAATAGCTCTGGGAGGTCCTAATATTATCGCTCTAGTCGGGCACATAGCTACGCAGGCTGGTGTGAGACCCTCTCTCCTCAGGTCCCTGCAGAGATCACACTTAGTCGAAGTCTTCGTTACCTCACTAAGTTCTGGTATGCCGAACGGGCATGCGTAGAGGCATGCCATGCATCCGATACACTTAGATGGCTCGACGTAGACAGCTCCGTACTGATCCTTCCTCATAGCTCCAGTAGGGCATGCCTCAATACATGGTGCTTTACTGCAGTGGAAGCATGAGATGGGTTTCTTAACTCCTCCCCCGAGCTCGTAGAGCTTTATGAAGGGTCCTAGCTCATGTATAAAGCCGCAGACAACCTCACAGGTTTCGCAACCAATACATTTCGAGTAGTCTATCGCCCTAAGTAGGGATGAGCCGGCCTCCACGACACATCACCTCGGAACTGCTGCTAGTATTCTGGCAGACAAAAACTTATCGATCTCCTTAGCAGCTCGCAGTCCCTGACCTACAGCGTTCCCTATCTTTGACGGTCCCGTAACGACGTCACCAGCAGCGAAAATGTTTCTCCCTGATATCCTGTAGTTCTTATCCACGGAGATCCTACCATCCTTACCGACGTACTTCGCGAGGTCACCACATTCCGAGGCTATCGGTGGGGTAGGTATCTCCCCTATAGCAGCTATAACAGTGTCTGCCTCAATCGTGAACTCACTTCCAGGTATTGGGACCGGTCTAGGTCTCCCAGTCTCATCTGGTTCTCCCAGCTTCATTCTCTGGAATACTATCCCCCTCGCAGAGCCGTTCTCGACGACTATGCTCTTCGGTGCTGCCAGCTCTATCCAGTTAACGCCCATCCTCATCAACCTCCTGACCTCGTACTCCCCTGCCGGAGCCTCCTTTATGGTCCTCCTGTAGACTAGGTACACCTCCTGCGCACCTCTGAGTACGCTCTCCTCAGCAGCGTCGATGGCGCTCAGCCCCCCACCAACAACTACCACCTTCTTGAAGCTACCGATATGACTCTTCCTGAGGCCTAGGTCCACCATGTGTAGGTTAAGTAGGAATTCTAAAGCCGACATAACGTTCTTCGCGTCGTCTCCGGGGACACCTAACCTCCTAGAACGCCAGGTACCGGTCGAGATAAGTACAGCGTCATATCCTTCCACTAGCTTAAGAAGGTCTACCGTGTTAGTTGCGAGCTCGTCCCCCTCATCATGTCTCTCACCGCAGATTACCTTCGTCGCTAGATTAAACTGTACGCTGAACTTACTTTTTAGTTCATCCACTCCCTCCATTATACTGTCGAGGGGGATCCTGTACTTAGGTATCGCGAAGGTCATCATGCCTCCAGGTATGGGAAGCTTATCATAAACATCTACCTCATATCCCCTACAGACAAGGTACCCAGTTGCTGAAAGTCCTGCCGGCCCGGAACCTATTACTGCCACCCTCTGCTTAGCCGCTCCGGGCCTCTCCCTGCAGAGGAAAGCGAATTTCATTTTCCTCCGCTATAGAAACTGTATTAGTCTATTTAAACCTGTAACTAAGTTGCTTTTACAGTAAAAACAACCTATCCTGACCAACCTAGAACAGCTCTGATGTAGCTAATATAGTCGGTTATGGAGCCCCCGATATGGTCAAGTAGCCTCCCGGTTTCAGGTATAGCCACTATTGAGACACCTAGGAGTAGCAGAACGGAGGTGGTGATAGCTATAACTAGGAGGGGTATCCCTATATTGGCTAGCCTACTATCCTCACGAACCTGCGGGCGGGCCTTGAAGAGGTAGTTTATCATTCTCACATATCCTATTCCCGAGATTCCGGTGGAGACTACGAGAACCACGGCACTAGCTAAGAGACCGGAACCTATCAATGCCATGAATATGTAGACCTTACTCCAGAACCCAACTACTACGGGTACTATACCGAAGAGATTTAGTAGTCCAAGTATGAACGCGATAGATGCTAACCAGTTCCTCTTCAAGTAGCCGACGCACTCGATTTTCCTACCGGAAGCGACTATCGCTATACCGACAACATAGAACAGAAGGGCCTCACTAAGTGAGTTCGATATTAGCTGGAGAACCGCGGCCGTAACACCGCTTCTAGTACCTGTAGTAGCAGCCATGAAGGTAAGGCCCATCTGACTGATTGTGCTGTAGGCTATGAACTTCTTTATATCTGTCTGCACTATCATCAGTAAAGCACCGATCAGGGCTGAGAGAGCTCCGAGAACGTGGAGGACTAGGAAGATATCACCTCTCAACATCTCTATGACGCTTCCTTCCCCGAAGAGGGTGTAGAGGAACCTCATGACACCGTACGCTCCTATCAGGTCTATAACGGCAACGAAGAGTGCTGAGACTGGTGTGGGGGCCTCAGGATTAGCATCTGGGAGCCAGAAGTGGTTGGGGAATATAGCAGCCTTGAATGTGAATGTCCATGCTGAGAGCGCTATAGCTACAGCAGTTGAGACCACTATGTTACCGAATATCCCCCCGCTGAACGGTACTATCGCGGTAGTTGTTCTAGATTTAAGTGCTACGTCAGCCATGTTGAGAGATCCGTACGATCCGTATATCATGAAGGATGCCAGTAGATAGAGCGAAGTAGCGACCATCCCGACCATAGCGTACCGGATTGCTGCCTCAATAGCCTTAGGGTTATCCCTATAGAAGGAAACTAGGACGTAGGCTGATAGTGAGAGGACCTCTAACATCACGAAGAAGTTGAAGACATCTCCAGTGTAGAGACAGCCGACGGAGCCTGCTCCTAAAGCCAGCATGAAAGTATAGTAGAGGTACTCCCCTCGAGATCTAACCATCCAGGTACTGTAGATAGCGGACATTGCCAGTATGAACATTGAGAGTAGTCCTAGGGTACCCCCAAGGGAATCCACACTGTAGACTATCCCTAGCGGGGGTCTGAAACCTCCGAACCAGTAAGTCAGTATATTACCTTTATACGTCTCGAGCGCGACCTCAGCAGCCATTAACAGAGCTATAAGTGAGATAGCGACTGCGTAGGCTCTGTAGAATCTGGGATCCTTAATTACTAGGGATATAGCAGGTAACACGAAGGCAGCCCCCATTAGGAATAGAGGTAGTGAGATAGGTGGTAACATCACCCTCACCCAAAGATCTTCTGTGCGAACTTCTCGAACTCCGATGATATACTCTCCCTAGCTTTCTCCGGCTCGAAGGTGGTAGCAACGAGCCAGTGGACGTAAAGGAACTTCCTCTGCGTATCGACCTGCACCACCACAGTTCCCGGGGTGTTCGTTATGGAGCCTGCTATGAGGGTCATTCCGTAGCTACTGCTAACGTAGTACGGTACCTTTACTATAGCTGGGGATATCTTGAGTTTCCTGCTGAGGACTATCTTAGCTATCCCTAGGTGAGCTCTAACTTCTGCGACCGTCATGTAGTAGATGTAGTAGTAGATCAGATACCCCAACCTCTTAATGTCCGCTAGCTTCAGCTCCCGCGAGACTATTAGAGGCTTTACTATCAGCGACACCAGTAAGGATCCTACAGCCCCTAGGATTAGGCTGAAGGCCGATGTCGCTCCTGAGAACACTACGTAGAATCCGTAGACTAAGGCGTAGACAGCTAGGTAGCTGAGTATCTTACCCAACCCTACCACCCCGGGCAACCTCAACGTGTGTGGTCTTGTAGTACCGGTAGTACATTAATATGAGGCCAGCTAGGAACATATAGACAGCGAGGCCTATGACCACCGCAGTAAGCACTAGGGCTTGGGGTAGGGGGTCCACAGCTGTTGATGCTAGTTGAGAGAGCTGTTCCGGGGACTCAGGCAATGCTGCTAGAACAGCTATAGATGGGTAGCTACCTACAACTCTCCTAAACCCTAACGCGATAGCGAAGCAGTTCAGCGTGTCGGAGAAGATCGTTAGGGCTATGAACTTCTTCACTAGGGACGGCCTAACGAAGATCCCGTAGAGGGACATACCTATGTTTACTGTTAGGCAGATGAATATCGTCGTGAACATTAGTGAGGTAGGATCACTCATACCACTCCACCTGGCCCAGGGCCTCCTCTACCTCTTCCTCCCTCAGGGAGAGGACGAGGAACGCGAGAGAGATACCTGCGGCAACAGCTAGCGCCTCAAACGTGTTGAACCAGATGAGGGTGCCCCCGGTCGGTCTATCTAAAAACCAGGAGGGCATTGAGAGGGGTGCCCCCTCCCTAGCCATGTTCTGGAATATGTAGGAGTTGACTCCCAGTATTAGGCTAGCTATTAGGAGAGCTAGGGATGTAACTAGGATACCTATGAGGCCTCCTGACCTCAGGGCTAGGAGCTTCCTGCTCGATATACCGTAACTGATCGCGTAGTCTAGTGAGAAGGTTACTGAGAGTAGTATGAATAGTACGGCTATGAAGGAACCTCCTTGGAATCCTCCTCCGGGAGTTAAGTGCCCGTGTAATGCTATCGCTACCCCTGCTACTAGGATCAGGGGTGCTAAGACCTTGGTCGAAGTCTTAACTATCTCCGAGAGACCAGCACTACTTAACCCAGTCTTCTCTCTAAATCCTCTCAGTAAGGACGTTACACCAACTATTGCTACGAAGAGGACTGAGGTCTCGAAGAAGGTGTCTATACCTCTATAGTCCCAGACTATGGCTGTGACTGCCTCCAGGGACAGGGAGCTTAGTGTTATGTTCCACGGATTGTATGTGTTTATCAGGTACGTAGCTGCTAGGTCTCGAATTCTCTGCGGGGCTATCGGGCCAAGCCCTCCTACCTCGATAGCGTATGCTAGTAAAACAACCATGGCTGCTACTGAAACAGCTATAACTACTTCCCGCGTCCTCATCTCTCATACCTCTCAGTTCTCTTTATTAGTAATATGGTGACTGCCGGCAATACCCCGACGGAGACAGGTATGTAAACTAATACTATGTCTGGAGCCATGAAGATGTAGAACATGATAGCGTAGGCAGTACTCTGCACCGCAGAGAATATGACGGCACTCAACATATCTCTAGCCCGGATAGCGAGGTATGTAGCTACTACTGAGAGGAGAGCGGCTACAGTAGCTATGAACAGAAATAGTGTCTCCACTACCCACCACCCTCCCTCTCCTTCAGAGCGTCGTGTAGGGCCGGCTCAACCCTCGCTTCACCGGAGAGGTATGCTGCTCTAGCAATAGCATGTGATCCTGCTTGGGATAGTATCATGAGTAGTATGCTACTAGCAAATGCTGCCCCAGCTAGGAAGAATCTCGGCGGTCCCAGGTAGTCCGCGCCAAGAGCCACCAGCGCCGCACCAATCATAGGTACCACGGCACCCCCAATAGCACCAGCAGTAGCTGCGTGCAGTCTCGTGAAGAAGTTTGGGAGTCTTAGAAGTCCTATAGCACCGATGAAATCGTAGAAAACCCCTACAGCTATTAGGGTAAGCCCTATAGCTACGAGTATAAGATCTATCACGGCTAACCACCCATCTCCCTAGCTTCAAGAAACTTAGCTACGTATATGTCAAGTGCGTAGATCCATAGTGCTAGGGAAAGACCGCACACGACCATTAGCGGGGACTTAAGAAGTATTGAGAGGACGACCATGAACGCAGCTATATCGTAACCTAAGGAGTCGACAGCCAACACCCTATCCGGTAAGGTAGGGCCCTTCACCACCCTAACCACGTAGATAAGGAAGGAAGTAACGTAGAGGGGAATAAGCACTGTAAGCACTGAAGTCACTATAGACTCCAAGTCCATGCTTACCGCCAAAAAAGATATGAGGCCAGCTATTTTAAGCTTCTTCTAGTTCCGCAGATATGTTACACCTGAAGATATTACTCGATCTAACAGATCTTATCGGGGAGGACCACCATACTCATAGAGGTCTACACATCTAGCTATGTCGAGGAAGATGTTTTGGAGGCCGTGCTATCACAGGTTCCTAGAGCTCTAGGTGCTGACGTACGGTACGTAGGGTTACTCAGCCTACCGAGCGAAGTTCTAGATGAATCGCGTGGGCAGTACCTAGCCGACTCCGTAGTCCGGCTAGTTGCTTACAGGAAGAGCGTAGACTCCATCGGGTTACTCCTAGCTGACGCGGACGGCTACATCCCAGGTCTTAACTTCGTCTTCGGCCTAGCCATACCGGAGCTTAGAGCGGCATCCGTCTTCCTCCGGAGGCTTAGGTTGTGGACAGACCGAGCAAACTACGTCAGGAGGGTGGTTAAGGAGGTACTCCACGAGTTAGGACACATCCTGGGGTTGGGGCACTGTAGGAACAGTCTCTGCGTGATGAGCTTCAGTAACAGCGTCCTCGACGTAGACAGAAAGCTCTCGAAGTTCTGCAGTAGGTGTGCCCAAAAGCTAGCTAGGACCGGCATTGCGGTCCCAGCTGAATACATCATCTAATATCCTCAAGCTCTAGTGGGATACCACACCTTGGGCAGTCTCCGGGGCTACGTGAGGTAAATCCACAGATTCTACATCTGTAAATGTATTTCCTAGGTCTCGACCTCTCCAAGTACTTCACGCCCTGGATCTTAATACCTAGTGAGGTAGCTACGTCCTGGACAAGCTTGTCGTCTGTGTATATTATTGAGCTCCCACATAGGGACCTTACATATTCAGCTAGAGCTAGGACCTCGATATCCGCCTCCGAGAGTTCCTCCAGGATCCCTAACTCCCTCGACCTAGAGATGACTCTCAATACGTATTCTCTTGGTGGGGCAATAACCACTATCTTACCGGATGTCTGCGCAAGCTCGAGCCTCATCCTACTCTCCCGGTCCAGCACTTCCCTCAGGACCTTCTCGGTCACATAGAAGATCCCGTGACTTAGCTCAACCCCAGCGAAGAGCCCGGCAGCGTCAAGCACTATGTTGCTCCTCGAGCAGTCTATAGGCATCTCTCAAACACCCTGGAGAAGTACTCCTCCGTGAAGAACCTTATGATTTTAGCTGGTTTAGGTGCTTTCACCACACTTAACGACTCACCGGGCTCCAGCCTCGTGATGGCTACCCCGTCTACGAAGAGCTCGACTTCGTGAGAACCTCTCTCCACTTCTATAACTACCTTAGAGTCCTCCGGGAGGACTACCGGCCTTGAACAGAGGGATATAGGTGCTAAGGGTGTCACTATGATTATGTTCATGAGCGGGTCGGCGATAGGTCCCCCAGCAGCTAAGCTGTAAGCAGTTGACCCGACCGGGGTGGAAACTATGACACCGTCACCTACGACACTGACTACCTTCTCTATGACGCCAGCTCTAGCTTCCCTTAAGACCCTCAATCTACTTACCTTACCTCTAAACCTCGGTGATGTAACTACCGCAACTTCGTTGAGAGCGTAGGGAGGCTTTGTAGGTGTCTCAATAATTGCTGAGAGCCTCATATACTCATGTAGTGAGTACCTTCCCTCGATGAGTCTATCTATGGCTATCGCGTAGTCATGTGGTGGTACGTCAGCTAGGAAACCTCTCTTACCATACCTGATAGTAATCACTGGGATCACTATATCCCCCAGAGTGTGCAACGTCCTAAGTATGGTCCCATCACCACCGATTGTAACTATCACGTCGACTAAGTCCGATCCGAGGTTGAATGTGGGGTACCAGTCTATGTACTCGCTAGCCCGCTTGTCTAGGTAGGGCCTCAAACCCCTTGCTTCAGCGTACTTCAGGATCTTATAGCTGAGTGCTAGAGCATCTCTACTATCAAGTTTCGGTACCACACCTAAGCTCTTCACTAGTTCACCGCTAGTTGTTCTAGCTATGCTATTTTATCTTATAACCATGGCTCAGCAGAGGTGGGAGTAGCGGGCCCGAGACAGGATCATGACTGAACCTTCTAGAAGCTATAGGGCTCTATGAGCAGGGCGCTCAAATGATATAAATTGAGGTATGTAACACGTCTATGGGTCCTCTAGAGGCTCTCTATACCTCCTGCAGTGCTGTAAAACTATAGCTTTGTTCCCGCGGAATGGCTTATTCCGGCTAACTCTTGGTAGCAGGGTATATTTAGCTACTCTGAAGTACTACTGGGAACCCTATGGAGGAGGTTATTATAAGGACTATAGAGTTCGTAGTACTGATTTACCTAGCTTCAGCTACGTTATTCATAGTAAGAGCTGTTAGAGGTCCAACAGCTTTTGATAGGGTTCTGGCTGTGGATGCTTTAAGTTACGACCTAGCGGTATTCATGACTATTCTAGCTCTATACTTAGGGGAGCCTATGATAGCTGTCGGTGCTGTAATACTTACTCTATGGATATATTCCCTAGATATCTACATCTCGAAGTACGTAGAATCCGAAAGTATAGGTGACTAGAGTTCGTGCCGGTCCTAACCATCCTGGGGTTAGCCCTACTCGTAGTCGGAGCATTCTTAGAGCTAGTTGGAGCAGTCGGTGTTCTAAGACTCCACGGGTTCTTCAATAGAGTACACGCAGTGACCGTCTCAGCTATTGGAGGTTCGGTACTACCTCTCCTCGGGATCTCAATGCTTTCTCTAGTTTTCGAGAACCTTGGAGTAAGGAGGTTCTACCTAGCTGGGATGTGCTTAGCTGCGGCACTACTAATACTAGTACTCGCACCTGCTGGGGCACACGCCCTAGCTAGAGCAGCTTACAGATCTAACGAGGTAGCTAAGGACTTTACTTACGATGCTATAGCAGAGGACCGTGTAGGGTGGGACTAGAGGTGATCCCCCTCATAGTAGTCCTAATCTTCTCCTTCTTCTCGGTAGTAGCTACATACCTAGCTGTAGTGGAGAGGGATCTAGTAAACTCAGCCGTGTTCATGGCTCTTCAAGGAGTATGCTATGCACTAATCCACTACACGTTAATGGCTCCGGACATTGTTGTAACATATATACCGGTATCTAGCGGATTACTACCCATACTTCTACTAGCTGTTCTAAGGAAAACCGAGAGGTACGAAAAATGAGGAGGAGGGACCTAGTAGTAGCACTGTCCTTAGCGTCCCTATCCATAGCTCTCGGGGTAGTATTTAGCTTAGGGGGGCTGGGATTCATCCCAGCTAGAGACCTGAGGGACCTATCTAAGTCCATTCTAGGGAATACGTTTAACCCCTGGAACCCTAACCTAACGGTGTACTCCCTCAACGCTGTAGCTGCTGCGATGTGGGATTATAGAGCTCTCGACACTGTACTAGAAACAGCTGTACTCTTTGCTGCTGTATCTGGTACTGCCACCCTCTTTAGGAGGGTTAGAGAACCCCTAGCTCTAAGTTCCGGGGACTTTCAGAAGTGGTTAGAGCTTCCACTAGGGTAGTAGTTCCACTAATAATTGTAGCTGGTGCTAGCCTAGCTATTCACGGACATTTAAGCCCTGGAGGAGGCTTTCAGGGAGGTGCTCTCGTAGCTATAGTACCAGCTCTCACAATTACTGTGTTTTCCATTGGGGCCATATACGTAGCTGGGGTTAAGGTTAAGTCGCTACTTAGAGCTAGGTACACAGCCTTACTGTTAATAGTACTAACCTCCTTAGCTATACCTATAGCTGCTACGATATTGGGGGTTAGAGGCTACATACTGCAGAACATGGGTAAGGTAGATGCCCCACTCACAATGCCTGCATGGTTCTTCAATACCCCTACAGCAGGCTCTGTACTCCTGTTTAACTTGTTTGAACTTGTAGCTGTTTCAGCTGGGCTTACCTACTGCTTACTACTAATATCCGTAAAGATGGGGGATGTGGAAAGATCGCTAGCCGAGGATAAGGTCTATGAGTGACCCCTTAACAATTATAGTAACAGTAGTTATGACAGTCGTAGTAGTTAACGTAGCTATAGCTACCTACGGGATCTTCTCGAGACCGTCACTAGTTAAGAAAATAATAGCTTTAGTCCTATTTACAGACTCTATATACATCCTAGCAGTCATAGTGGGGTTCAGAATCTCGAATAGGTTTCCATCACCACCTATACTACCTGAGCAACCTACCTCACCGGAGGATATTAGAGTCTTTCTAGGTAGAAGTGTTGACCCGGTACCGCAGGTTTTACTGGTTACAGCTATAGTAATAGGGCTAGCTGTAAGTGTGTTTCTACTTGGACTAGCTGTCCTCTACTACAAGCACTTCGGGACGACGGATACTAGGGTACCTCTAGGGGTGGAGATGGATGAGGCTCCTGAATAAGGTACTAGTATTCAGCTTCCTACTAACCTTCTACCTAGTTTTTAGTGGAGCTATAAACGAGCTGACCCTAGTAAGCGGAGCTGTAGTATCACTAGCTGTAACTCTAGCTATGGAGAGATTAATTATTAGGAGGGAGCTGACAGTAAAGGATCTTTCTAAGGTCCCCTACCTACTGAGCTACATATACTTCTTCATCTTATACGAGCTTACGTCCCACTTTAACATGGTTAAGCTAATCCTGAGTAAGAGACCTAGTATAAACCCTCAGATAGTTAAGCTGTATATTAAGCCACGCTCGGAATACGGCATAGCCCTCCTAGCATCGTCCATAACAAACACCCCAGGTACTCTAACTCTACACGTAGATAGGGTGAGAGGTGTAGCCTACGTACACTGGATAACGGCAACCTCGAGAGACCCTAGAGAAGTTGAGAGGCTAATTGCTGGGAAGTTGAACGAGCTAGCTGCTAAGGTCTTTGGGTGACATACTTGGAGTGGATTATAGCTGCTCAACCCATACTGCTAATCCTATTCTCAGCTACTATCTCACTCCTCCATACCTTCGTGAAGAAGGTTTTCGTAGTCGACTTAGTAGCTGTAGTACTCTCTCTACTCTCACTAGCTATATCGATTTATGCCTTAGTGTACGTAGTAGGGTCGGGCATGCTGGTCTATAAATTCGGAGGATTCCCACCTCCCCTAGGTATAACCTACGTTGTTGATGAGATTAGTGCTGTCTTAGGGCTTCTAACTACGTTTAGCTTAACTCTATCAGTTACCTACGGGTCGTGGATTCTTGAGCCCGATAGTAGGTACCTCTTCTACTCTGCAGCGTTCCTACTAGTTGCTGGGAGTACCAGTCTCTTCTATACGGCTGATATATTCAACCTATACGTATCAGCTGAGCTAACCTCGATCTCCTCCTACGTGCTGGCCTCGTTCTACAGAAGTAGGGGAGCGTCTATTAGAGCTGCATCATTCTACTCCCTCACAGCATCTCTAGTACTCTCCCTTCTACTCCTCTCGACGTTCATACTATACGGATCCTACGGAACCCTCAACATGGCTGACCTAGCATTAAAGTCCCGCGATCCGAGCTCCTGGGTACCGTACACCGGATCTGTCTTCGGGGACATAGTCCTGGCATCGAAGGTTTCTCTAGCTATCATAGCTTGGGTAATGATGTTTAAGTCAGCTATAATGCCGAACCACTTCTGGCTCCCGGGGGTATACTCAGAAGCCCCTACACCTGCAGTAGCTCTCTTCACGACATCAGCTGACATTATAGGGGTTTACGGACTAGCTAGACTGCTAGTTACGGTATTCGGTGTTAATACGGTTTTCAGCGAGTTCCGAGAGATATTGATGAACGTACTTCTAGTTACTGCTGCTACCTCAGCTACGGTATCGGCAGTCCTCGTAACTCTTCAGAGGAGTGTTAGGAAGGTTGTTGCCTACAGTACCATAGCTCAGTTCAGCCTAGCCTTAGTTGGGATATCTATAGGTAATCCCGAAGGGGTAGCTGGGGCAGTACTACACCTAGTAGCTAACGGTCTAGGAGACGCACTAGTACTTTACTCAGCCGGCTTAGCAGCAGTAACGTGTGGTAGGAGCTTAACTTGCTTAAGCTACCTTAGGAGATATAGGGTAGCTTACATAGCCTTAATCACCGGCTTCCTCAACCTCTTCGGGATTATCCCACTACTACCTGGGTTCTGGAGTAAGGCCATACTAACACTAGCTGTAATTAGAGCTGGGATGCCAGCAGGAGCAGCTCTAGTTCTCGCAGTATCTGGACTCTGCGCGGTAGGGTACTTTAGGGCTGTAGCTAGCTCCCTTAAGTCCACCTCCGAAGTAGTGCGTAGGGAGGGTTATCGAGGGAATACCTTAGTACCGACAGTGGTTCTACTAGTACTACTAGCTACGACCATGGCTCTCGGGGTGCTACTACTGGTATCAGGTAGTGCGAGGAGCTTCGTAGTTGAAGGTATTGGGAGCTCTATAGCGAACTACGAGCGGTATATAAGACTTGTTCTAGGGGTTTAGCGGGATGGCTCTAGAGGTAAGTAGGGTCTGGGACTATGCTCAGGTTTTCCTAGATAGTAGGGAAGCTGTCCTAGCTACGTCCTCAGCTCTAATACTACTAGGTAATATCCCACCGATCCGTGTAAGGGTTGCTAGCTACGTAGCTAGGGTTATCGGGTTCCTACTACTAGTACCGGTATCTGGTAGCCTAAGTCCGTTTAGTAGGCTCCTACTGCTCTCAGGAGTTACCGTATCAGCTTTCCTCGCATTCTACACACCTAAGTACTCGATAGCTAAGTACAGGTCCCTAAGTCTAGTCCCCCTAGTAGACCTATTCGCACTATCCATACTCACCGTCTTCACTTCCTCCAGACTAATTGAGATGATTACCTTCTGGTTGATAGCTGAGCTACTCGGTTTCTTCCTCATAGCATACGATTACCTAGCTAGAGCTGAGAGGGAGGCTTTACTAGCTGCTGCTAAGTACCTCCTATTCTCTATGATACCGACCGACGTAGCTCTCTTCGTAATCCTAGCTCTCGCAGGTTTTAGCGAGGCAATACATCTACAGCTAACTGAGTTAACCCCGGATCTAACATCACCTCTAGTCACGGTACTGGTACTATTAGGGTTCTTCGCTAAGGCAGCTGTAGCACCACTCCACTTCTGGCTCCCGGACGCCCACTCTATAGCTCCAGCACCAGCATCAGCCCTACTCTCAGGGCTCATGGTTAAGATGGGTATCTACGGGATCTACATGGTTAATTCCTATCCTATATGTCGAGATATAGCTGTAGCTCTCATGCTCCTATCAGGCTGTCTCACAGCAATCTACGGAGGGCTCCAAGCAGCTGTACAGTACGATATAAAGAGGTTACTAGCTTACAGCACTACATCACACACCGCAACAATAATCATACTACTCGCCCTTCACATACTCTCAGGGGATGCGGCATTCATTGACGCAGCAACTATCTACTCCGTAGCACACGTATTCTTTAAGTCATCCCTCTTCATGGACTCAGGGTTCATTGAGACACTAACCCACAATAGGGATTTAAGTAAGCTCGGCTATGTATATCTAACCGCTCCAGTCGCTTCTCTAGCAGCTATAATCTCCGTAATATCGATGTTTGGTATGCCTCCTGCTGTAGGCTTCCTAGCTAAGGTAGTCACATTTACATCTATCTCACACCACCTTAAGGACTCCTGGCTCTACGTCCTCGTACTCATAGTTATCTCCACTGAGGTAGCTCTATCTGTAGTCTACAGCATAAAGTACCTCAAAGCTCACATAGGGAGTATAGATAAACCCCAGAACTCTAGCCTAGACAGTAAAGCTATGGAGCTAGCACCCTACGTAGTAGGGTTGGTAGCTGCTTCCGTAGGATTTACCTTCGCTATCGTGACGGTCTATGAGGGGTCCTATAGTGAGCCTGGATTACTCCTGGAGATGTTACCGGTACTTGCTGTAGCTCTCCTCATGCTTACCTTCCTAGTTACCTACCTATTCGAGTTACTAAGACGGGTTGAGAAGGTTGGTGAGAGCTAGAGAGGTCTTCACAGCTCTGGAGGTAGTTTTCCGCGGAGTTCGACTACAGCTATCAGTAGTAGGTTTAGTTACCTCAACCTTAGCTACGTTAAGCGGGAGCCACCTCCTAGCTGAGGTCGCAGCTAAGCTAGCTCTAACCCTTGTAGCTGTAGCTGCTGCTGGTGGAGCTCTACTAGGCTCTAACCGTAGAAGGTATATCTTAGCTACCCTAGCTCTACCTATACTTACTCTCCTTTACTACTCTACAGCCTTACCTAAGGTAGTGCTTACCGACTTAGTACTACTCCCAATAATGTCCCTAATCTTATGCACCAGCTTAGCTTACAGTAGCTCCCCTCCCGGAAGGTTCCGACTGTTACTCCTAAACCTATTCTCAGCTTGTTACGCTATTACCTCAGTTAAGGTATTGGATCTAGGGTTGGAGCCTACGTACAGAGTACTCTGGCAAATTTCACTATCCCTAGCCTTAGTAGCTATAGGATTAGCGGGGCATAGAGCTCTACAAGGGTATGTTGAGCAGGCTTTAAACCACTTGGAAAATCGGGTAAGATTCCAAGAGACATCTGCAACCATACTACGAAAATGTGCGAGCTCCTGGAGCTTAACTACTGATATAGAGCGTTTACCGAACTTAAAGATAACTATCGATATTGATATAGAGAGCTTATCGAGCTTAAAGAATTTCCTAGACTCCGCTACTAGAGCTATTGGGAGACTTGAGAAGACTTTATCCGAGTCTATTCGAAAAGCCTCTCTAGTAGTAGAGACCGTACAGAACTACGTGGAGAACTCGCTAACTTATTCACTAACACTCCTAGGATTTCTCTCCGTAGTTGCTTTAATAGTCTATGCTATTATAACAACTCTACGCTAGCACATAACACTGCTGAGAACTTACCTGAATGACCTCTAGAAGTTAGTGCTAGGATACAGCCCGACCTCCTCTAACACCTTGAAGACCTCCTCAGCTTCATTCCTACGTAGAGTTAGCCTAGTCTCAGCTCTCTTTTGATAAGGAAAGGACCTCCTAACCAAACTCCTAAAGTTAAGTGTACCCGCAACAGCTGAGAGGGTAACTCTCTAACTAACGTAGCTAGATGTGGAGTCGTAGCTACAGCAACACATCTGGTAGGGCCCCCATCTAGGACTAGCTCACCAGGCTCGGAACGCAACTCCCAAACCTGGGCAGACTCTACGAAGGTGGAGGAGGGCCTACAAACCTAACATTCAACGAGGAATCAGTCCAAGCCTCACCGCTCGAGGAACCTTCCTTTAGGGTGGGGAGGGGTTGGTGGATTGTGTTGCTTTAAGTGTTGGTTGGTGCGTAGTCGTGGTAGTGGTATGTGTAGTAGGTCTATCGTAGCGCCGTGTGTTGAGGTGGAGGCTCAATACGCTGAGAAAGCACTGTTAGTTCTACGCTCACTCGGGTATCTACTACCTAACTCGAAAGCTAGGAGTGATAAGTCTAGGGGGGTTGTCAGGCTACCTATTCTAGAGGGTCTATCTGCGAGAGCTGTAAGTGTTTTGGGGGAGCATGGGATTCCCGCTACGGAATGTGTAGGTGAGTTCGAGGTAGGTTTGAGGGGGCTCCAGTATGTAGACCTATTGAGGGGGACCCTACCTGAGCATGTCTTGAGGAGGTTGCCGAGGTCTTACCAGCTGGTTGGGGATGTCGCTATAGTCCACCTCCCAGATGATTTACTAGTTTATGGTAGTGTGATAGGTGAGGCTATAGCGAGGGTCGCTAAGGGGGTTAGAGTGGTATACTCCTCTAGCATAACTGAGGGGGAGTTTAGAGTTAGGAGATTAGTTAGGTTGTGGGGTGAGGGTACCGGGGAAACAGTCCACGTTGAGTACGGTATTAAAATGGTGGTCGACGTAGAGAAGGTTTACTTCAACTCCACACTATCCTACGAGCACTGGAGGGTATCGGAGGAGGTTGTTGATGGTGAGAGGATACTGGACCTCTTCTCGGGTATCGGTCCCTACTCCCTCCACATAGCCTCTAAGAGGCGGGCAACATGTTTCGCTGTAGATTCTAACCCTTGGGCAGCTCTATACCTAGCTAGATCGATAACCTTGAATAAGCTATTGGGGAGGATAGTGATCGTCGTTTCAGGGGTGGACGACTTCCTTAGGGAGGTATCCTCAGACCGTTTTAGTAGGGTCATAGTGGATCTCCCACATAGGTCTCTAGAGTATCTAGAGAAGGTAATGACCGTACTCTCATGTGGTGGGTATGCCCACATATACGCGCTTGGAGGTGAGGAGCCACCCGTTAAGGATTTAGAGGGCGGTATGAGCCTAGTTGAGGTTAGGAGAGTACTTGAGTACGCACCTAGGAAGTATATCTACGGACTGAAAATAATGAAAAAGTGCTGATATGCTTAAACCTCCAGAATAACCCTAAGATAGTAGGAACTCGAATACCTTCTTAGCCATCTTCAGTCTCTCTACTTGCTCCTTCAGGTAGCTGATTCCTTCCTCAGTTACTCTGTAGACCTTCCTCGCAGCACCTTTCTCGGAAGTCTCCCAGGACGAAATCACCAAGCCCTTCTCCTCTAACATCCCTAGAACAGCATAGACAGCAGAACTCGGTGCGTCTAGGTCGAGCTTACTTTTAAGTAGCTCTTTTATCTCAGCTCCGTAGAGAGGTTTCTCCTCCAATAGCTTAAGTATGAGTAGGTGTAGAGCTCCTCTTAGTGGTAGGTGCAGCATGTGTCTATGGCGGTGTCTACAGTCACATCCTTCGTAATCCTCTGGGGGTCTACCCTCCCAGTGGTGTCCTTTAGGTGGGTATGATGTCAACTTACTCACCGAGTATAGTTAGTTACTGTAGTATATAAGTTTTGCTGAAGGAAAATCCATGAGCTAATCAACATATTAGCTCCCCGTACTTTACTTACTATTCTTTACGAGGTTCTGCTCCGTTAGATGCCCAGAAATCTTTAGTTGCGTACTGTGTCTAACCTCATCCCCACCCTAAAAGGCGGGGATTCAACTGTAGTAGCTTCGCTAAGACTTATATTAAATGCTGATTAGTTAGTGTTAGTGAGGCCAGATGGGGCTTTCGAAGCCGTCTGAGTTCTCAGCTACTGAGGGCGTCATCAGGATCGCTGACAAGACCATCAGGGTCGGCGGCCCCATACCGAGGATTAAGGAGGGTGAGAAGCTTGTAAGGTACACGAACTCTATCTGCCCCTACTGCAGTGCGCTACTCCCAGCTATTATAGTTGAGAGGGATGGGAGGTGGTTCATTAGGAAAGTATGTCCTGAGCATGGTGAGATAGAGGATGTGTACCAAGGTGATGCTGAGTTTGCTAAGCGGTTGGAGAGGTTCTTTGTTGAGGGTAGGGGGCCGAGATATGTTTACGCGGATCTAACAGCTCCCTGTCCCTATAGTTGCGGTCTATGCCCGCTCCACATGAGTCACACAGCTATAGCTAACCTAGTAGCTACGAATAGATGTGATTTGAGTTGCTGGTACTGTTTCTTCTACGCTGAGAAAAGTGGTTTTGTCTATGAGCCTAGCTTGGAGCAGATAAAGTTCATGGTGGAACAGCTACTCAAGCAGAGGGTGACCCCGGTAATCCAGATAACTGGTGGTGAGCCTACCGTACGGGAAGACCTCCCGGAGATTGTGAGCTTACTTAAGAGTATGGGTGTGAGGCACATACAGCTGAACACCCACGCGATATATTTTGCTAGACTCTATATCGAGAAGGGGCCTGAAGCAGCCGCAGCATATGCTAGAGACCTGAGGACCAGGGGGGTTAACACTATCTACATGAGCTTCGACGGTGTCTCCCCGAAAGCCAACCCCAAGAACCACTGGGAGGTCCCCTACATCTTCGAGGCGTTTAGAGCTGGTGGGATGAGTAGCGTGGTGCTCGTCCCAACAATCATTAAGGGATCCAACACCGACGAGCTTGGAGACATACTGAGGTTCGCAGCCCTCAACCAGGACATAGTGCGCGGTGTGAATTTCCAGCCAGTATCCCTTACAGGTATGATAAGGAGGGCTGAGAGGGAGAAGCTCAGGGTGACAATATCCGATGCCGTGAAATTAATTGAGGAGCAGACTGCCGGTCAGGTAAGGAAGGATGACTGGTTCCCCGTCCCAGCTTCAGTACCTATATCAGAGTTCGCTGAGGCCCTAGCCGGGGAGTTCAAGTTCGAGATGGCTAACCACCCCCACTGCGGTGTAGCTACCTACGTCTACACGAGGGTAGTGGATAGGGAGAGAGCTGAGGTGGAGTTCATACCTATAACGAGGTTCATAGATATCTACGGCTTCCTCGACTACCTAACGGAGAAGTCGGGGGAGCTTAAGGAAGGTAAGCTCAAGCCAGTCGTCGGGCTGAAGCTAGTAACTAACCTGATATCTAAGTACATCAGGTGGGGGGAGGTTCCGAAGGAACTCCGGGGGAGCCTACCTAAGATCCTAGCAAACATATTCATTAAGAGGTCCTACGAAGCCCTCGGAGAGTGGCACTACAGGATGTTATTCCTAGGTATGATGCACTTCATGGATCTCTACAACTACGATGTGGAGAGAGTCATAAGGTGTAACGTACACTACCTAATGCCTGACGGCAGGATAATACCTTTCTGTACGTTCAATGTTATGAGTGATGTGTACAGGGACTACGTCCAGAAGAAGTACATGCTATCTCTAGATGAGTGGAGAGCTAAGATGGGTGAGAGCTCCCTAGATGCTATCAAGTACAGGAGGGACGCTGAGCTGATAAAGAAGCTTACGAGTGGTGAGCCCTACATAAGGACTTACAAGCCCTGGATAAGTAGGTGGGTAGATCTCTATCCGTGGCTTAAGAGCCACTCCTAGCTTTTTTCTTGTTAAGTATCTCTAGGAACCTACTGTACTCCTCCGGAGCCATCTTGAAGTAGTGTCTCTCCTCCGGGAAGGTCCCGGACTTGACGTCCTCGGTATACCTCTTCAACGCGTCGAGGAAGAGTTGATACCCCTCAGCGTACTTCTTAACGAATGGTGGTGGGCTAGTGTTAAGTCCGACTAGGTCGTGGAAGACGAGGATCTGGCCGTCACACATAGGGCCGGCCCCGATGCATATCGTCGGTATTCTCAAAGCCTTCGTTATCTCAGCAGCGACTTCGGACGTAGTGAATTCTATAACTATTGAGAAGACCCCAGCCTCCTCAAGAGCTTTAGCATCCTCGTAGATCTTCGAACCGTCCTCAGCTGTCTTACCTCTAACTCTCATCCCGAGCACGAGGAACCTCTGGGGGTTCAACCCTATGTGCCCCATAACTGGGATGCCGGCCTTAACCATCGCCTCCACCTTATCTATGACCTCAACACCTCCCTCAATCTTAACAGCGTCCGCACCCATCTTTATGTACCTACCTGCGTTCCTAACAGCCTCCTCACGACTTACCTCATAAGTGAGGAACGGCATGTCAGCCACTACGAGAGCTCTCGGGTTAGCTGCTAAGACGGCCTTGAGGTGGTGAGCAACGTCCCCGAAGGTTACAGGTAGTGTCGATCTGTACCCCATTATAACCATCCCGAGTGAATCACCAACTAACACACCATCAACCCCCGCATCGTCCGCTAGCTTAGCATGAGTGTATTCATAGGCTGTGACCATAACAAGCCTACGGCCCTCCCTCTTAGACTTTATGAAGTGGTATGGGGTTACCTTATCTCTAGACACAGTCTGTCCCTGGATATTTATCCTCTTTTGCTATTTATTATATTTGTTCGCAGTGCCCGGGATTTCCACCCAGTCAGCAGGCTCTCAAGGGCCCTGCGAGTTCGTAGGTGGTGGTTGAGCCCGACTGTACGGGGCCCTATAACCTAGGCAGGCTCTACGGAGGTAAAGTAGGTTCTACGAACCTAGTACCTACCGATTAATGCGGGCATTCCCTGGCTACACATCAACTCCAAACTCTTGACGAGTGTGTATAGAGTTTCATTGTAGGGAGTATCGACCCCGAACTTCCTACCGAACTCCACTACAGCTCCGTTTATGAAGTCCACCTCGGTCCTCCTACACCTCCTCAGGTCTGCTAATGTGGACGATATGTTCCCAGCAGTTCTCCTAGCTACCTCGAGGGCTTCTTCTCCAGGATCTGCTGGTAGGGAGATCCCAGCCCTCTTAGCTACCTCAGCAACCTCACCCGCGACTTTCCTGACTAGGGAGGTAAGTTCGGGGATTCTGACTAGGTAGCCGTTGGGAACCCCCAGCACAGCGGTTATGGAGTTTATGGATGCGTTGACAGCCAGCTTCAGCCATCTATAGGGCTCTACATTATCTACCAAAGTAATACCAGGTATCCTCAGAGAGTTCGCTAACTCGTAGAGCTCCCGTGTTGGAGGTCTCCTCATACCTAGGTAGCTCCTACCCCCACCAACCCAGACGAACTCCCCCAACTCATCGCTGTAGTAGACTCCGTGATTAAGAACTAGCTGCGCTACCCTGTCACGACCTAGGACAGCCTCAGCATGCTCTAAGACCTTCAGACCGTTCTGCGCGAACATCGCTAGCCTGAACCCTATCTTCGCTAATCTCTCAACAACATCCAAAGCATCGTAAGCCTTAGTAGCTACCAGAACGAAGTCCCAGCTCCCCGAGACATCAGCCCAGCCAGCTACCTCACAGGAAAGCCTTAAGGAGGTGGCTTCAGGGGTCCTCAACATCAGGCTCTTCGGGGCAGACCTCACCACCACGACCGGCACGATCCCGGCTTGGTTCAGCCCGTACACTAGGAGGGACCCGACAGAGCCTAGACCGATAACAAGTACCCTACGAGTTAAGTCAGCCCACCAATAACGCGGTTTGTAGTAATGCTAAAAAGTTACTTCATCAAGACTTAGCGAGATGCCCTCACCTCCAGACTCACTTCCGGTGTAGCTCAGGGATTAGCGGGGTGTCTCCAGCTACTACCGTACTACTTAGTTGAGTAGGTGGTAGCTTCCCCCTCATGAGTAGTACAGCCTTCCTCGCTAGGTCGAGGGCTTTCCTGACCTTACTCAGGAACTCAGCGTACTTCTCCCCATACCTAGAAGCTCGGTTATAGACCTCCACTACCTGAGGTAACTCAGTGAAAACTATCTCCCTAATCCTCCTCTCGTCAGCCGGTCCGAGCCTCTCCTTACCTAAAACACTAGTGAGGTCTGAGACTATCCTGTCAACATCTACAGCAACTATCTGAATAGCCAGTAACTCCTCCTCAGGGTCGCCAACATCCTCCCTCCCCTCAGCTAGAGCTAGCCGTACGGAGCTCATGTCGTTGAAGATCCACCACCTCTGGTTGGAGGACCTGTAGACGGTTCTAATGATTCCGTATTCCTTCTCAAGTACTTTGAGGAGGTTGGACGGGTTGTAGTTTATGCCCCAGGACCTCAACTTAGCTACGAGCGACCTATAGTCAAAGTCACCTAACCTCGACAGCCCCAGCTTCCTGTTCTCCTCTGTCACCTCTATGGCCGCCTTCAAAACGTAGTAAGCCCTCCCACCATACCTCGATAATGCGTCGATAACCGAGCTCATAGTGTGGTGCCGTCAATAGTAGCAGTAGAACTGTAGGCTATATAAACGAGCCACCAAGAGCTCTAGGTTACCTGAAGCTTCTGCCGGTATTACCTGGTTAAGTGAGAGCTCCGGTCAGGTCCGCATTAGGTAAATAAAAACCCAGCCCTAAAACTCTATGGGTAGAGATTTTGGCCACCTCTCAAGGCCAGATCTGGATACTTGTAGACTACAGCCTCTGTAGTGGTTGCAGGCTGTGTGAGATTGCCTGCAGTCTTAAGCATGAGGGGCTTATCTGGCCTGCTGCCTCGAGGATAACTGTACATGAAGACTACCCTGGGTGCCCGGTACCCCAATACTGTGTTCAATGTCATGACTATCCATGTGTATCAGCATGCCCGACAAAGGCCCTGAAAGTTGATCAGAATACTGGGGCCGTCCTCGTAGATCCATCCCTATGTACTCTCTGCTTGAGTTGCGTCCAGGCCTGTCCCGGTAAGATACCGAAGGTAGTTAAGGGTAAGCAGTACGTTCTTATATGCGATCTCTGCTCTGGCGACCCGGCGTGCGTGAAGGAGTGTGCTAGAGCCGGCTACAACGCGTTGAGGGTGGTGAGGAAGCCGAGGGGTACCTCCATAAAGCACTATGCTAGGCCTCCGGAGATGGTTGTTAGGGAGGTGTGTGGGAGGGTTCTGGGTGATTAGGATGGTCCACGTCTTCGGTCTCTGGGGTAGGCTCCTAGACATAGACCTCAGTAGCGGTAAGGTAGCTGAGATGAGGATCAACCCGATGACCTACCGTATGTTCATAGGTGGTAGGGGGCTAGCAGCCTACATATTGTGGAGGGAGCTTGGCAGGAAGTGGAGGGATGTTGACCCGCTAGGACCTGAGAACATATTGACCGTGCTTACAGGCCCTCTCACAGGGTACTACCCCGGGATAAAGATATCTGTCTCCGGTAAGAGCCCCCAGAGCGGGGGCGTGGTAGGCTCCACAGTTAGTAGCCACATAGCTTACGCAATAAAAGCGTGTGGCTATGATGGGCTGGTCATCAGGGGTGCCTCCAGGGACCCAGTCTACATCTACGTGAAGGACGGTGATGTCGAGGTGAGGGACGCTAGCAAGCTGTGGGGTTTGGGAGGCATGGATCTCATTAAGGCATTACGGAGTGAGCTCGGTAAGGACACCCCGTCCCTCTACATAGGCCCGGCAGGTGAGAACTTAGTTAGGACAGCGGCCGTCATGGCTAGGTGGTTCCACGCAGCTGGGTACGGGGGTTACGGTGCGGTGATGGGATCTAAGAAGCTTAAGGCCATAGTTGTAGATGGGAGTGGCCCTCTCCCACCTGTAGCCAGTATGGATGAGTTCACAAAGCTCAGGTGCAGCGTCATCGATAATGTAGTTGGTAGAGCAACGTTCAGGAAGTGGGGGACTACGTCAGCCATATGGGGAGTCGGTCACGATACGAGCTCCGAGCCTATTAGGAACTGGCAGGAGGAGTGGCACAATAGGGAGGAGTTTAACCATGTGTTGATAGAGTGGAGGTACTGGGTTAAGAATCCGTGGGCAGACTGGGGATGCCCACTTGCCTGCATGAAGGTCAGTAAGGTCAGGATCGGAGGTGTTACGTACCTATCCGACGGCCCTGACTACGAGATGGGTGCTTACCTAGGATCTAACCTAGGTGTATTCGAAGTAGATAAGATGATAGCTCTATCGGCTATGGCTGACGACCTAGGGCTGTGTGGTATTCAGACAGGTAACGTAATGGGGTTCGCAGTGGAGCTCTATGAGCGGGGTGTGCTCACCAGGGAGGACGTAGGCTACGAGCTGAGGTGGGGTGACTTTGAGGGTCTTAAGAGGCTGATGGAGGACATAACCTATAGGAGGGGTATAGGTAGGGTGCTAGCCGAGGGTACCTACAGAGCCGCTGTAGCTATTGCGAGGATGAAGGGGGTCGACCCGAGTGAGGTGCTTAAGTACGCTGTCCAGGTCAAGGGGATCGGGATAGGGGCTCACGGAATTAGAAGCAGGAAGGACTACCCGCAGCCAATAGCTTACGCAGCCTCTGTCCAGGGAGGAGACCACACGTCAGTTGCTGGGCTACCTGCAAATAGCGAGGAGTCGGAGTCCTGGTCAGCATTCCTAGACAGCGCGGTTGTGTGCTCGTTCACCTCAGTTGATGAGGACACCATGATTAAGTATGTGAATGCTGTGACTGGGTGGACTCTCACCAAGGAGGAACTATATAGCGTAGTAGGGCCTAGGATACTCACCCTCCAAAGAGTCATGCTACTCCTAGGAGGCCCCGACGTCAGGTGGGATCCGAGGTTGCATGACGAGAACCCACCTAGATTCTACGAGCCACTACCATCAGGCCCATACACCGGCGGGTTCGTACCTAGAGAAGAGGTTAGAAAGAACCTCGAGGAGTACTACAAGCAGCTCGGCTGGGACGAGTACGGCATACCAACTGAGGAGACCGTCAGGAAGCTGGGCCTCTACGATCTTGCGGACGTGGTCAAGGATATTCGTAAGGAGCTCGGTGTCTCTTAGTGTTCTGCCTACATTTCTACGGGAATCTAGCCCACTCCATTGGTAGAACCATCTGCCTTGACACTGAGAAGTGCGTCAACATATACCTCCTCGTAGAGGAACTACTCAGATCCAAGAACGAGCCCATCTCCGTAGATGAGCTACTCATCACCACAGCAGACGGTAAGCAAGTCGCTCATGAATCAACCACATGCGATCTCAGTGAGGTTAGGGTGATGAGGCTAGTACGCGGTGGCTGAACCCAAAAGTAGCTTAGACTAGGTCTCCGCATCATGATACTAGAATATAAGCTCCGATATCGATATTTTCATTAGTGTGATGGAACCCAACATATATTGCCAGCATCAGAATGTAGTAACATTACCAACCTACTACATTACGGGTGGTCTAAGTTGAGTGAGGAAGCTATCAGATTACTTAGATTACTGCTCGAGAGATATGAGGAGTTCTTCGACTCCCAAGGCTACCTGAACTCAGAGGGTATGAAGGTTCTTGAGAGAGCAGCTAGAATCCTAGTCCAGGAAGAGAGATGGGTGAAGAACTACGTGGTTAAGGCTAGGAGGAGGCGCTCACACGAGGATGTTCTCAAGCTCCTGGAGGTCGTTTCTACGTCTGATCACCGGCCCTAAGCGCGTCCTCAACGAACGGGTTGGCTCTGAGCTCTCTACGTAGAGTTGTTTGCGGACCGTGCCCAGGATATACTACCGTGTCTAGGGATATCTTCTCATATATCTTCCTGATGCTACGTGCGAGATCCCCCTCAGAACCTCCCGGTAGGTCAGTCCTACCTACAGTACCAGCAAAGAGAGTATCACCTGAAAGTAAGGCTCCCACCTCCGGGATGTAAATCACTACAGAACCAGGGCTATGCCCCGGAGTATGGAGCACCCTAACCTCGAGGTTACCGAATCTCAGGTCCGCGTCTCCATCTAGTGATGAATCGAAGCTCGGTACCTCCACCTCCTCCCCTACGTACGTACTATACCACCTCGCACTGATTTCAACGATCTTCAGGTCATCTCTGTGAATGTAGAACGGTACTCCCAGATCTCTCAGGCTGTGTAAGCCTGCGACATGGTCGAAGTGTCCGTGGGTAGCTAGGACTGCCCTAAGCTTCAGGTCGAGCCTCCTAACCCACTCCAAACCCTCTGAAGGATCTCCACCGGGGTCAACTAAGATACTGTCCCGGCTATCCTCGTCGTATACTAGGTACATGTTGGTGTCTAAGATGCCGACTACGAACCTGAGGATGAAGACCCTACTACCGGCTGGCACTGATAGAGCACCGCTAGCTAAGCACGATATGATGCGTCAACAGCTGCGGCGAGCATGGCCAGTATCCTCATGATCTTATAGACCTCTACCGGGTTCTGAGCTACGTACTTCACTATGTAAGCACCTTCCCTAACTACCCCGGGTAGGTCCTCAGCAGCGTCAGCGTACTCCGACCTCCTCATGTGGAACTCAGCTGTTATAGGTGTCCCTATGTTGAGGGGCCTTACCTGCCCCTCCCTAAGCCTCCTCACAGCCTCAGCTATCCCCTCCCTAAGCTCAGCTAGAGCGGTCCCGATAGGCTTCATAACCGCGGAGAACCTGGACACAGACTCCTTGAACGTCACGTAGACAGCCCACGGTGCCTTCTCCAGGACATCCTCCCGGAGCTTCTCATCTCCAGCAACCAAGATCACGGGAACCCCGTAGTAACCAGCTACGAGGCCGTTAATGTAGAACTCACTCGCTCTCACACCGTTTAACCTGATCTCATAGAAAGCCATCCCGCTATACGTGTGGTCCGCTAAGCTCCTCGGAGTTGCTGCCGCGCTGTGGTAACCTATGAACATAGCTGCATCAAACCCCCTATCTATTCCGTATACCATGCTCGTAGACCTCAGAGACCCCCTAACCAGATAAACACCGTCAGGAACCTCAAGGTACGGTATGTTACCCATGAAGCCGTGGCTATCCGCAACCCACACCTCAGGATAGCCCTGCCTCCCCAGCTCCTCAGCGAGAGCCCTCACGACCCTAGCCATCACGTCCCTGAGCTCAGGGAACAGCTTACCGTCAGGTACAAGCTGAGTCGGGTGGAACACTCCTGGAAGGCCCTCCGCATCGATAGATACGTATATCCTACCCACGATAAACACCAACCTAAGCAGGAACCCGAGCTTAAAAACACCTAGTAAACCTGGAACCAGTCATCAGCAAAACATGGGAGACTTTAGATAGGAAATTACAGATCCACTACACCTAAGCCAAGCTAGACACAAACTGGAGGAAGCTCCGGTAGTTGAGGGTTAGACACAGCAAGACTCTGCGTACTTCTTTATTATCTCCTCTATCTCTGCGGCACACCGATTCAACGCGTCACTACTCAGAATTCTAGGCGCGGTTCCCCGTCTCCAGATATATGCCTCATATTCCATGGCCCCGTTCTCTCCGACCCCCACGCGCTTGAATCTCACTATTGCGTCAGCCAGCCCCGACTCCAAGCGATATATTAGTGGGTCTGTGTAAGCCCCTAGACGTATTATTAGATACCCCCTCTGCTTGAGGTAGTTCATCTGGTTATAGAGCTCCTCAACGTGTTTCCCTATAGGTACGATTGCTCGGGGGATCTCCACTCCGTGAAATACTATAACGTCAGGTTTCTCGGACTCCACTAACTGTATTTCCCGTACTACTAGTTGCGATACACTGTAAGCGAACGGGTTGATGCCTACGGCCTTTAATCTCTCGGAAACTAATCTCTTGGCCTTCTCGATGCTTACACCTAGACGTCTATGAAGTCTATATATCAATAACTCCATCAAGAACTGCGGTGAGTACTTGTAGCTGACCATCAGGATCTTCATGTCGTTTACTATAGCTGAACCAAGAATGTATAGGATTATCTCTATGTAGTCTGAGTCTGCTGGGTAAACTATGTTGATTATATGTCCTCTGTGTAAATGGCTCCAAGTATCCTTAAGCTCTTTACAGGCTATTCTAACTTCACCTCTATCCTCACTCACGTACTCCAAGATTGTAGGTGTCCAGACCTCGATCCCCCTACCCTCAGTAATTGTGAACGGCACTTCAGCTATGGTTATCGAGGCACCCCTAGCCTTCCTGACTTCCAGGATCCTGAGTAGGAATCCATCGACAATTCTATGTTTAAGGAAGACTATCCCGTCAGCAACGAAGTCCAGGCCTCCGAGCTCCAACCTCTCAGAACCGAACGGTACCTCAGCTAGCAGGATCAGGAGGTTCTTCATAGTTACTGGAATACTGTAGAAGTAGTTAGTCAGCCAAGCACGCCTCTCCGCATCGCTTCTGACACCGCTTAGTAGAGCGTTAATAGAGTCAATCACGATTACGTCGTACCTCCCCTCAGCTATTAGAGACGAGATAACGTCACCTATAATTCTCTCAACGTTTGGCGATAGCGGTAGCTTCACATACTTAAACCGCCCCGTAGACTCAGCTCCAGCTAGGTCCAGCCCGAGCTTAGACATATACCTAAACAGCTTCTCCCTATCTTCGTGGAAGGATATGTAGAGACAGCTACCCCCATCCACAACCTTCCTGTAGCATATCGTAGATGCGAGGGTAGTCTTACCAGCACCCGGGTGGCCAGCTACGACGAGGAGGTACGGTAGCTCGGGATAAGCTAAGAGCCTATCTAGCCCCTCCACCCCGGTCAGGATCTTACCCCCGTTGTTATCTTCCTCCACACCCCTCACGCTCAAGTAACCCGGTTAAAACCTCGAAAGCCTCCAGATACATACCCTGGTTCAGTAAATAAATAATTTTCTCTCTCTCCGCCTCATTGAGTTCCTGGATCGCTGGCTCTAGGATGTAGGTGCGAAACAACAGCTTTGCTGCGGTATCACCGTAAAGCCTCTTCAAGATGCTGTAAATGCTTTGAGGGGAACTGAAGAGAGTGTCTAGAAAGTCCTTACCGAACTCCATCCTGCAGGCAGTGTTCAGTAAGAAATAGAGGGAGGGTACATCGAAAATAAGTTTCTTGCTGATAACTCTCTTTAGACTCTCGACACTCAATGTGTTCCCTGCTTACTGAGACGATAACAAAATAAGCATGGTAATTTCATTTCTGTCTCCTAGCTCATATCCTTGTTAGATCGGTACATGGAGTACTTGGAGACCGCTAGATGGGAGGATAGCGGGTAGGTGCTGTAATGGGTGCTTATATAGGTATACAAATGGTTCAGCCTCTGACAGCTCTATCCTCGAAGACTACTGGGTTGACTAGTGTCCCGATACTCTCTATCCACGCCTCCATTACGTCACCGTGTCTTAGGTATTTACCGGTGCCGAGCCCGACTCCGGAGGGTGTTCCCGTAGCGATTATATCGCCCGGCTCTAACGTGAGGCCGTCTGAGGCGGCCTCGATTATCTCAGGTATTTTAAACACCATATCAGCTGTCGTCCCGTCCTGCCTGACCTCACCGCTAACCCTCATACCTATCCTCAGGTTGTGTGGGTCGGGAACCTCATCCTTAGTTACCAGGTACGGCCCTACCGGTGCTGAGGTATCGAAGTTCTTGCCGGGGAGCCACCTGAGGCCGAGTCTTGGTGATTTGGGTAGGGGTGCCTGCCTCTCCCTGATCGAGACGTCATTGAATACTGTGTAGCCGAATACGTAGTCCATCGCCTCGCTCCTACTGATGTACTTGCCCCTCCTACCTATAACAACGGCTAGCTCCACCTCGTAGTCAGCTCTCTGAGCACCTCTAGGTATCGTAACGGCAGCTCTATGACCTACAAGCGTAGTGGGGAGCTTGATGAAGAGGTACGGCTGCTCCGGAGGCTCCGTATTAGTCTCCCTAGCGTGCGACCAGTAGTTGACAGCCATACAGAGAACCTTACTGGGGTTAGTAATTGGTGGCTCAAAGACCACCTCCTCAGGGTCGTGGATAGACTCCCTCAATAATACCTCAGAGAGCTTAGACCCGCTCCCAACCTCCCTCAGAACCTCACCCACAACCAGCTCAACAAGCTTCAAACCCCTCCAACCAGCCTCAACCAAGGCCCTGAGATCCAGGAGGAACCCAGGGGGCTCCACACCGAAGAGGATCCTGTAAGCAGTACCTAAATCCACGAGTTTACCGTTAACACCGACACCAACCCTCCTAACACCCCCGAACCTGTAGGTAGCGAACCTCAAGATACGCACCAACAAACCACCTAGAGAAAACTAAAAAGTGCGAGGCATGTAAAGCCCAGCACACATCAGGAACCGAGAGGTACTGTCAGGACCACAATCCATCTAATACCTAATACCTAAGAAATAGACTACGAGTAAGCTAACAACATTTGCTACCGCCAGCACGGTCAGGGCCTTCCTACTTAGCATCGCACCTGCTAGGAGAGCTAGGTAGTACGTAGGTAGGGTGAAGTACCAGAAGATCGGTCCGTGGAGGACATTAACGTAGGAGAGTACTGTGAGCACGGTAACTACTCGGACATCCCTGCTAAGGTTCCTAAACCTCAGTAGCGCGTAGGTTATGAGGGCTACTGAAGCTGGTAGTAGGAACCCTGAGAGCCACGGGTAAACCTCGACCTCCATGCCTACTGGACCGGCCGGTAACTGAACACTGACCTCTGTGCCGGGTGTTATGGTTACGTTAACTGGGTGAGCAGATCTCCAGATATCTATCTTGAGGAGGGTTGCTAGGAGGCCGTGGACGGATTTGTAGATAGATAGGCTGTGCCTAGAGACCATGTAATCCGGGACGAAGAGTAGGTGCTGGAAGAACACGGCCGGCCCACCACCAGGGCAGAACAGATTACCGAGAAATGAAGCTACGTAGATAGTAGTCGCTGACAAGACCTCAACAAGCACCTCACGGAATCTACGCTCCGAAAGCCTAGCGAAGACCAAGCCAGCGAACGGGTAGGCAGTGGAGAGCTTAGAAGCTAAAGCAGCACCCCACACAGCCCCAGACACAAATCGGTTCCGACTGAAAAGCGATAGGTACGTAGCCACAGAAACGAAAGCAACAGCTACAGCATCCAGGAGAGCGTAGCCGAAGGTCTTAGTGAACGCAACCTCCGAGGCGAGAACTAGGGAAGCCAGAAAAGCAACCAGAACATTACCCCTAACCCTGGAAACAGTGAGAGAAAACATAAACACCGATAGAAGCCCGGCAATAGCCGGAGCTATGCGCGGGCCAACCAGGGAGGACAGTCCTATAATATACTTAGCAAGCGGTGGATGCTCCGGATTCGAGTAGAAGGGAGGTAAGCACTTAACGTACTGAGAGCCCGAAGCAATGTAGTACTCCTCATCACCGTAATCAAAGCCTAGACTGCGAGTAACCAGTAAAGTGAAGGTGAAAACAACTAGGGAGAGTACCGAAAACAGAAAAAACGTTTACTTCTCAATTACTTACCACCCACGCACTAAGATGCTTTCGGGGATATGACGACGTTGATTGTGTGTGTCCCGGACTTCTCGAAGTAGAACTTCACGATAACGGTATCACCCACATTCACTTTATTATTAATGTTGCTTAGAGAGATTGTAGTTATCCAGCCCTTAAAGTTGCCTGATATAGTCATTACTGCCGCAGCACCAGCGCCTGCACTAGAATCAATAATTTGTGAACCTGATATTACCTCTATTTTTAGTAATCTATCGCTACCGGCTCCAGCGTTGTTTATGTAGAACTCTAATTTGCCATCCTCCCTCAGTATTATGTTTGTTATGGATATCTGTGGACTTCCTCCTGCTAGCCCTCCGAAGAGGCCCATTAGGTAGCCTACTACAGCTACTGCTATTATTAACGCTACAGCTACCAGTATTACTGTAGCTATTATCGGCTCAATACCCCTACGAAGAGACATACTTTCCCCTCATAACATCATTCTTTATAGGGTATATAAAAACGGTAATCGGTTCCTAATGAAAGCTGTTGTTCATCTTGAACTGCTTTTTACTTACCTGTTAATTACTACTATGCTGTCCAGGCCGTGTCTGGGGGTTTGAGTAGCGTAGATAGGGGTAAGGTGTTTAGGGGGGTTGTAGCTAGGCAGGCACTAGCCTCTCTCGCAGATAATTTCTCTGCTCCTTACATAGGCTACTACCTGGCTTCTCTATCTACTTCAGGTGTTCTTCAGGGTGTTCTCCAGTTTTCTACTAATTCTCTTCCTACTGCTGTCCAGGTCCTGCTCGGTCCCTTCATAGATTGGTGGGGTAGGTACGTGACTGTCCTCTTAGCTACTTCTGTATGTGCTTCACTCCTCTGGCTAGTGATTTCCCTGACTACCGTACCTGAGGTGCTCGTAGGGCTGGTAACACTTAGAGCTGTCGTGGTCGGGTTGACGGGTCTCGCCTTCACAGCGTTTGTCGGGGTGCTCTTCACAGCTTCTGCTAGGGGCAGGCTCCTAAGTGCTGTGAATGTGGTGTCTCAGCTCGTGGCTTTAGTTGTTTTCGTGGTTACTGCCACCATAATAAACCCTGGCATAGATGTTCTGAGGGTCCTCTTCATATTCTCCGGCCTCGTCAGCTTAGCGGCTTCAGCTATATGGGTGAGACTACTCTACTTAGATAAGTACGTGGTAGATGGTAAACCTAGAGGTGGGGAACCGCCCAACCCGCTGAGGTCTATCGGGGAGGTAGCTAGCGACAGGTCTTTCAGGAAGCTTTACACGGCCTACGCAGCCTACATCGTGGTCATGTCGATAGCCTGGCCTTGGTTCCCGGTAGCTCAGAAATATATTTACAAAATGAGCGTGTCGGATCTAGCAGTTATGAACGCTGTCAGCACCGTCTCAACCATGGTTTCTCAGTACCTCCTGATGAGGTACCTAGGTAGGCTCAGCATGAAGTGGCTCATAGTTGCTAGTAGGGTCGGCTTCGTCATACCCCCACTATTCTACGGAGTAGCTAGAGAGCCTTGGCAGATCTACTTATCAAGTATCCTGACGGGGCCGTTCAGCGCCATAGGGAACGTGGTCGTGCCACTGTACGTACTCAACATAGCTAAGAAAAGTATGTACGCATCATACACAGCACTCCTAAACTTCAGTCAGGGCATAGCAGCAGCAGTAGGGTCCATGCTTGGAGGGGTGCTCATGGACGTAGCGATAAGTAGTGGGAGCTATGAACCACTCAGACAGTACTTCCTAGCAGTAGCAGCACTTAGACTAACTCTAACAGCCCCGTTCCTGAGGATAGACGATATTAAGTAACCTCCTCAAGCCCTGAAGAGCAGGTTCTCACGTGACCTACCCATACCCCGGTCAGCAACATCTTTGAAATTGGAAATAGCTGAGCTACTGATGAGTGAGTTAGTGAGTTGGAGGTCCCTAGGTGTTGCGAGTGAACGTAGACCGATGAGTGTGGGGAGCAAATCTATAGCGTGATCCTGTTGGGCTGAAAAGTTTATTAGGGTTGTGTAGGGAATTTTATTATTGGAGGGGTGTAAGCTCTAGGGGGTGATGGGAGCAATGCTCCAAGCTCCCTAGGGCTGTGCGTAGATGGGAGCTCCGTGCCGTTGGGCTCGACAGCCACCCACGACCCGCAGGGATACCCAAGACCCTGTGGGCGAGGTGGAAGTCCCTAGATGTGATGAACGAACATAAACCCACATCAACGAGCATCTAGGGACAAACGGG